>Ga0209935_1000060_pt1 | contig 507719 bp, 423 predicted proteins | sample ThiBio_1000_plan_2_FD_183958 | JGI IMG/M metagenome (GOLD analysis project Ga0209935, IMG submission 183958) | Wastewater bioreactor microbial communities from Cape Town, South Africa - Thiocy_cont_1000_plan (SPAdes) | ecosystem: Engineered > Bioreactor > Thiocyanate-remediating >... | reverse complement strand
TCGCGTGGCCTTGCGGTGGGCTTCAAATCCACCGTCGACCTGCGTTGCCAAGGTGAGCTGATCGGCCATCGTCTACACTCTCTTGGACAGGTGCGTGCTTCGACAGCGAAGCAAAATCAGAGTTTCCTTAGTTGGGTTTGGTTGTATCTATCACGACAAGGGCACACCGAACCTTGCCTGAGAAAAGTGCAGCCAACCAAGCCATGCCTGTTGACGCAATCGCCCGATACACGACAAAAAAAAGAAGACGAAGCAGGGCGAGGCACCGAAGTGCCTCGCCCTGTCTTTATGTCGCCTACCCGATACGAGCCATCTTGGCTTCCAACCGACCACGCAAGTCTTGGGTTGCGTCTTCTTCGCTCACAGTGTCACCGGCTCCGGGTGGATAAAACTCTTCCACCACGGCAGGTACATCATCATCTAATTCCTCGAACACGCCATTGGCGAAGCCCATGCATGCCGCTTCGTCCAACGCCGCCTGATCGAAGCCGCTGGCACGCCGTTGCTCGTCCAGTTCCTTGGCCTGCGTGATCGCCTGTTCCAACGTGATTCCAGAGCGCACCACGAGATCGACGTAGTAGATCGGCGCACGATGGCTCTGTGCCGTGGACTTGCCACGCAGCTTCAGCTCCAGCGGCAGGCAAGCCAGCAGGCCACCCGATACCGCACTGAAATACGCCAGCCGCGCCGCCAACGTGCGAATGGTGTTGAACGACGTGGTTCGCAGCACGAAACTACCCAACGCGTCATCGCCACCCTCGCCTACCACCACGTTGAGGCGTGCGTAGGCCTTGCAGGCTCCTTGCGCGAACGCGCAAGCATCCGGCCCCGGACAGGGCGAAGTTGCTACCCCGTCCTTGCCCATGCGCCGGCAGGTCTCGCCGTTGCCCACGCACACCGGCCGGCCCGTAGTGCGGTCGAACAGCGAATAGTCCGCCCGTAGGTTAAGGCCGGGATCGTTGAACAGAAATCGCACCGGGATCGACCGCAGTTTGTGGCCTTCCGCCTCCTTGCGCAGCTTTTCGTCCAACGGATGCAGCAGCCAACCGTCCCTGCCCTGCACCTGGCTAGTGAGGGTGAACTGATCGTCCTTCTCGGGCAGCCGTTTGCCATTGCGTTCGATCACGCGCCCGATGGAAATCCGCCCGACCACGGGTGGGGTAATTGCCAAACCTTTCAGCATGTCGTTGTCCTCTCAGCGTTGTCAGGAATCCGCGACAGCACGAACCGGCGAGCGCCGGGACGGGTCACGGAGTACATGGCAGCGGCATCCGGGCACTCGGCCATCAGTCGCTTCGTATCCAGCGTGGTGCTGTCCTTGGCCCGCTTGTATGTCACCTCGCCGTGTGCAAAGACCGCCTTGCTGGCGTCGCCCATCGCCTGCTGGATCACCTGCTTGAACGATTCGGCTTCGTGCTCCATCGCCTCCAGTTCATCCTTGAGCATCGCCAATGCATCGAAGGCTTGGCCCAGATCTTCATCGCTGGTGAAGTCCAGGCGGATGTCGTTGCCTCGATACAGTTTCCGCAGAGCTTTGGCCGCCGACTCGCTGCCATCGGCCGGTGGCTCGATGTCCTTCTCCACGTACTCCCAGAATCGGGTTTCCAGCACGACCAGACGGGCGATCACTTCGTCGTCCCGTTCGACGCGGTGAATTTCCAGTTGCTGCCCGCACAGGAGCACGGCCACGTCCGCGGCTGCTTTGCCGGTGACGGCCAGTTGGTGCTGTACCTGCAACTGGACGTATTCGGGGACACCGTTCTTCCACAGCCGTGAGCCGAACTCGCCGGCGGTCTTGCACTCCAGCACCTGCACGCCAGGCACACCGACCACTTCGCGGTCGATATTCGCCAGCATGTACGGGAACGTCGGGTGTTGGAGTACGGCATTGAGCTTGCGCACCTTGCGGCCGGTGCGCTCCTGATAGGCCGTGGCTACCATCGGTTCCAGCAGGGTGCCCCAGTAGCGTGGGTCGTCCTGACCGGGGCGCACTTCTTCCGGCGGCGTGCGGCCAGTTTTTTCCATCCACAGTTCGAGCTGACTCTTGTACGGACACAGGCCTACAGCGGCGGCGGCATCCGAGCTACCGATGCCGTTCCTGCGCACATCCAGCCACTGCCCATAGGGCAGTTTCTTGGTATCGACCAGCCTCACGGCCGCGTTCTGCTTGCTCATCGGTTTTCTCCGGACATAAAAAAGCCCGGCCGATGCATGGGCATCAGCCGGGCGGTGGTGGGTGGCTTTCAATGTGTCATTACCAACTGGCGCGGTAGTAAATATCCCACCCGCGTTCTTGCAACTTCTTCGCCTGCACCACGACTTTCAGCGTGTAGTCGATGTCGCCTTCGCTCATCGGTTCGTCGCCCTCACTTACGAAGTACTCGCCAGCACTCTCCGGATCGTCGCTCACCTGATCGAACTGATCTTCCAACTCGGCCAAGACATCCGGCGACACATAAGCGGGTCGGCAATCGTCGTGACCTTCCTGCACGTTGTTCACGAACCACTGGTGCAGCGGATCGAACTTCCGCCAGTAGCCCACCCGCACGATCACGCCCGTGATCTCCATCAAGGTCGCGTCGTTGTCGGGCTTTCCCGTGGGCGGGGTGTAGCCAATGGCCTGTCCGATGGCGTGGCGGACAGGCGCAAGCTCCTTGTTGTAGGGCGGCAGGTGGAGCTTCGCCTCCAGGTACATGTCGAGTCCCATGACATGCCTTCCGTCAGACCACCAGCTTCATGGCTTCGTCCCACGCACGCTGCTTGATCTGCGCACCTTGGCCGAACCACGCGGCGTCACGGCGGTGATCGGGGCTGCGTGCGCGCCGGTGGTGATCCACGAACTCGGTCACGCTGTTGAGGAGACCCCACGCCGTGCCGCGACTGGAGGCCATCAAGGCACCCTGACCACCGCCCTCGTACAAGGCGCGAACCGTAGCGACGGCCTGCTCGTTGACCACGGCGATCTTGCTCTCCGGCCCTTGATAGGTGAGGACGCGACGTAGCAGGCCGTCCACCGAGTCCGGATCGACCGGACGATCCACCAACGCCTTCATGCGTGCCACAAAACCATCCCACGACGACACCGTGATGCCGAGCTGACGTTTGACCACCTCGGGATCGAAGGCACTACGGTGCGGCACCTTGATTGCGCTACTGGCTTGACCCAATGCAATCTGCAGCGTGTTGTTGCAGACCACACGTACGCTTGTGAACTGCGCTGTGGTCGCCAACGTGCCGTCGCAGGCCGTCGCCAGCAGCAGGTAGCCATCAACCTTGTCCCGACCCTTCAGCGTCGTGCTCTGGCCGGTACGCGCCAACGCCCAGAACTTCCGCCCTTCGCGCAGCACACCCGCTGTTTCCAGCTCGAAACCGTTGCAAGCGGTCAGATCGCGATAAAACTCCAGGATCTCGCCCGGCTGGACGACCTGGAACCGCCTGCTGACAACAGCCAGCGGTGCCTTGGTGTCAGAGCGATACAACACCTTCTGATCCGGGAAGGCATGGATGGCACCAACGTGGTGCGTGCCGGCGATGTAGCGGACTTCGGAGGCTTCGATCTGCCAGTCCATGCCGGCACTGGTCTTCCAGACCTCAATGGGCTGCTTGGCTTCGAGCTTTTTGCCGAGGCCGTGCCACGGGGTTTCCCCGGCATAGGCCATTGATTGAATCAGGTGCATGACACACTCCTTGGGTATTGGCGCACAAACGCCTCGGCCCCGGCGGTGAGCCGGGGCCGAGGCGTTATGGGCGCAAGAGAGAGAAAGGAAAGGTTGAGGAAGCGCTGTCAGGATCGGCCGCTGAAGGCATGGCCGCAGTCGCGGCACTGACGGTTGTGCAGGATGTTCCGGTCGATGCTGTCACCCAGACGCGAACCGGCAGCACATCCGGTGGTGTCACCGACGATGCCGTCGATAACCATACCGGCCGGCATCCCAAGTCGAGGCGAATTCTGGGTTAGGGCAAAAAGAAGGGAGCGAGCGCCTTTGGCGCTCGCTCCCTTCCTTATCGCACGACGATAGATGCTGTCAGATGTATGTCCTGACGGCATAAGTCCCCTCCCGGAGAGGAGGCCGTTACTTACTGACCCAGCGACTTACAGACGTCAGCCCATTCTTGCATCTGCTCCAGACTGGTCGAGGTGTCGGCGTTCTGTTTCTGTTGGTCGGCCGTGAACTTCTTCTGCAGCTTCTCGATGCAGGGGGTCATCTTCGGCCAGCCATCCGGGCCTACGTCACCGCTCTTCGATGCCTCGGTGGCAGCAGCCGTCGAGGCCGCGACTGCAGGTGCGACTGCAGGAGCAGGAGCTGGCGGCGGCTGTGGCGTGGCCGTACTCGCCATTGACTGCGAAGGATAAACGTTGGAATTACGACCGCTAAGGCCGCCTAGCTGAAGGGCCAGGGTCGAAACACTGTCGACGTTGAGCTGCCCCATGATGTCCTTCATGAAGGCTGGGTCCTTGTTGTAGATCGTCGCAATCAGTTGTTGCTCCTCGGTAAGGTGGTTCCGTTGCCGCAGAGCCAACATGGCTTGGTTAATGGCCATTTGGGTACCCATGTCGTCAGCTCGACTGGTGAAGACTGTATCAATGAATCCATCCGCTTGGCTCCCACTGATCGTGGTCGTCAGCCGCGCACCCTGCTTGGCACAGGCCCCTTTACCGATTTCATCGGGGGAGGCGCAGATCAGCGTCTGATCGCCAACCGTCTTGCTGGCTAAATCATTGACATCCTTCACGGTCAGCTTGCTCCAGTCCCACTGCTTCCCTTGCAGATAGGACGGCATGCTCGCGTCCGTTACCGGACAGCTGCCGTCCAATGACACCGTTACGCCGAGCACCTTGCCCTGACCGATATTCACCGTGATAGCGCAGTCGGCGAACTGGTACTTTTGTTCAGCCGTGCCATCGTCAAGTGGGTTTGACGTCACCGCCTTTCCAGCGAACTTCCCTACGAGCGACTCATACTGCGATGCGGGCAGTCCAATCACCTTCGGACTGAATAGCTGCACCAGATCCGTAGCCGACAGTACCCGCGGATGCATCCGATCGTATTCCTCGCGCAGAGAGGCTTCCGTATCCGCGGTCGGCATGGGAGGAATCTGCTTGTAGGTAGCGGCAGCATAGATGTGGTCGAAGTCGTCTGCTACGTTTTCTGCAGCCGCCTTCATGAGGCGCGTAGCGTCGTAGGGTTCGGGCGTCAGTATGTCCTTGGAGGTTCCATCCGAGTAGTGGAGGCGCATGGCGACGTAAGAGAGCGCTGGCGAACCGTTGGGCCCATAGGTCCATTGGTAGACATCACCGGCATGCACCATGTGGACAATGTCCTCGCCATTCGCTTTGTCTCCGCGTTCCACTTTGGCTTTCAGAACGACGTTAGCGACGAAGGCGGAGTGTTCGACGTTCTTGTAGTCGCACTGATACTCGACGAACTTCTGGTGCTGTTCGGTCATATCGACCTTCCACTTCACTGAGTCGCAAACCTTTCGGTAGTCCAGCGCCTGATCCACCGTCAGGTTCGGATCTTGGACGCTGTCGCTGGGGTAACTGAAAGGCAACGCCTTCACCTCAGTGATGTGCTTGTCGGGGGCGCAGCCCGTGAGGGTGATGGCTGCGGCGACAGCCACGATGAAAAGGAGGGTTTTCATAGGAGGCTTCCTTCGATGGGAGCTCGATGGAGGGCATACAGCCCCGTCCTCACCGGGCGGGGCTGTATGCGAGGGACTTACTGGGAATCGCTGCTGTTACCAGACATCGCCTGGCAGGTGGAGTCACAGGTCTGCGACTGCGACTGGAGGGCCAACGCCTGCTCAATCATCGAAGGGTTCTGCATGATGCCCCAGAGGTTACAGAGCGTCAGGACCGTCAGGAGGGCGCTCCAGATCTGGAGACCGGTGGCCGCAGTGGGCTTGGCAACGACGGCCGGACCGTTATTGCTGTCCACCGCATCGACGCGGTTGCAGCCCGCGAGGAAGCCGCGGGTATGGAACCAGCCCGCAGCAACGGCGCCCACGATCACCGTGAAGAAGGAGGCTGCGCCACCACTACCGACTACAGCGCAGCCGATGCCGACGAGAACCGCCACGATCACGCCGCCGATGGCGGCCATGATGTATTCCTTCTTGAGCGCAGGGCTATCCTTCTTGACGTACCCGCTCGGAAGCTGCGCGCCACGGAAGTAGGAACCACGGCAGGCGCCACGCCAGACGATGAACGGCAGGGCGAGGATCGGCAGCAGGTACTGAAGCACGAGCCCGAAGCCGTTGTCGGTTGCCAGGAACACGAGTCCACTGGCCATTGCGCCGGCCAAGCAGGTGGCCAGGAAGAGGCGACTGACGATGAGGTTGTAGCGCTGGGCCGGGGAAAGCGATTGCAGGTTCGCCCGGTAGGACGGATAGGTATTTGCAACAACGTTCATGGTGTTTCCTTGTGAGTAGTGTGGTTGACTCAACTGGTACTGCGGGAACCGCCTTCGTGTACGCGGCCTCATCCCCGCAGGACGCCCTTGGTAAAGAGCCGACCCACCCAAGATGAGAGTGAAGAAACAACTCGCTGCGTGTGGTCACCAATCGACATGCCCACCGCCACTTCACAGTCGATGAAGTGTTCATTGGCTTTGTCTTAGGTGTGTGTGGCTTCGCATCGGTTGTCCGATGGCCCCCTGTGGCCAGCGTTGAATGCTGCTCAGATCGGAATCCAAGCCATGCATCAATGATGCACCCTCATTCTGAACTGAACCGTAAAACGGTTCAACGAGGGGTGGCGCATGAGGGGCATCATCATCGAAAAGCCCAAGAGTAAGCACAATTTGGCGACCGCATCGCCTAGGCGTAAGCAGTCAATGAGTTGATAAATAGATCATCTCGGCGCCTCCGTATGGTGGAGCCATGGCGACGCGTACTGACAAAAGTGTCAAATCGGTCGACAGAGGCGAATACGCCATCGCGTGGGCTCTCCTGAAGTCCGCGCGTCTGTCAGCCAAGTTGACCCAGCGGCAACTAGCCGTGAAGCTGGGGCGCACACAAACCTTCGTGGCTGATGTCGAGCTTGGTCGACGGCGACTCGACATCCTCCAGCTCTACGATTGGTGTAAGGCTACCGGGACACCACTCGCTGCCTATGCGCAACAGGTGGAAAGCACACTAGACGTACTTCCCAAGCACCTGCCATCTGCGATGAAGGTCAGGAAGCCCCGACAAAGCGCCAAATGAGTACGTCGCTTTGACTTAGAGAAGGCGGCTACAGAAGCCCCCGGCCGGCCATGCTGACGCACTCGGCACCGACAACGAGGTGGTCGAGCACCCTCACACCGACCAGGCTTAGGGCATCGCGCAACTCCTTGGTAATGGCGCGGTCAGCCGCACTGGGTTCGGCTACGCCGCTTGGATGGTTGTGGGCGAAGATGGCCGCGCTGGCATTGATGCCCAAGGCGGCTCGCACGACCTCACGCGGATATACATTGGCACCATCGACGGTGCCGGTGAAAAGCCGCTGACAATCCAGGATGCGATGCCGGTTATCAAGCCACAGGACATGGAATTCCTCGTGGGGGAGCGCACCCATGCGCATGCGCAGGAAGTCGGCAGCCTCCAGCGGGTTGCCAATGCACCCTTGCCGCTGAAGTTTCTCGCGCAGGATGTCCTCGGCTGCTTCCAGGATGGCCCGTTCCGCAGAGTGGTGGGCAGGATTGGAAGATGCGGAGGTCGATGAGGGAACCGATGACATGATGGATTCCTTTTTGAAAGGGCATAAACGCCAGGAGCCCGGCGGGTGCCGGGCTCCTGGCGCTATGCGGAAAGAAAAGCGAGAGTGGATGGAACGGCTGCGAGGAGCTGCCTACGCCGACCGGTCACCGAAGGTATGGCCACAGGCACGACAGTGGTGGTTGTGCAGGATGTTCCGGTCGATGGCTTCACCCAGACGCAAACCGGCAGCACAGCCCGTGGCACCGCCAACGATGCCGTCGATGACCACGCCGGCGGCTGCACCCAGCAGCACCCCGAGAGGGCCGCCCAGAAGGCCGACTTGCGCCCCGGCCACGGCTGCGGTCACACCGCCGGCCGTTCCGGCGATGGCTCCGAGGGCGCCACCGAACCGCCGGGCCAGGTTGCGTGTCCCGATGTGAGGCGACTGGCACTTGGGACAGCACGGTGAAACATCCATGAAGTCGGCACCCCACTCGTCATGCTGGTATGCATCATTCATGGGCATCGCCCTTCAGACGGTGGGCCACGTACCGGCGAAGGCCCCATGACCACAGGAAACCCGCGAGGAACAGGATGGCGAACACCACCAGGCATTCGAACAGAGAAGAACAGGCGTAACCGACCCATGCGTTGTTGAACATCACCAGGACTCCACGAGGAAGTGGCTTCAGCACGTGAGGACATGCGGAAGGAGCAGAGAACGGTCTGCTCAACAGGGTGATGTGGATTTGAAAAACGTTGGAATAGGACGCGTATACCTAGCCATCCGCATCAGTTGGCTATCGATCGACTACCTGCGCCTAGTCATTTTTTTCGATACATTGGACGTCGATATCGGCGAAACACAGTTTTGGGTGAAACCGCCTCATCTCCATTAAAAATGACATGACAAGGATCCACCATGGCCATCAATCTCGACACCCTATCCCCTGCCGAACTGCAAGCACTCATCAAGAGCGCGGAAGCGCAGATGGCATCTGCCCGCAAGAACCACGTCCACGAGGTGCGCGCCAAGATGGATGCGCTTCTCCAGAATGCCGGCCTGACCTTGGATGAGGTCTATCCCCGTCGCGGCAGCAAAGGCTCAACCGGCACCAAGTCGGTCGTGGCTCCCAAGTACCGCAATCCGGAGAATGCCGCGCAGACGTGGTCGGGTCGCGGCAAGCGTCCGCTCTGGTTCGTAGATGCCCTAAAGAAGCGTGGCGTAACCGCGGAGAGCCTGCTCATCCGCGGCGCGAAGGCCGCTCCTGCAAAGGTGGCAAAGGCTACGAAGAAAGCACCGGCGAAGAAGGCCCGCGCCAAGAAATAAGACCGGCGACAGAGAGAAGAACTGAGAAGCCACGCAGGAAATCCTGCGTGGCTTTTTTGCCCATAACTACGCAGACTGTTTTTCGAATGGAATGACCCGGGCACCGACTCGGAGCTGGTCGAGGTAATCCGCCCACGCCTGCATGATCTTCCGCCGCTCCGGAAGGTGCTGAGCCTTGTTGTACACACCTGCGACGCCAGGCTCCTTGTGAGATAGCTGGCGCTCCAACGCTTCGGGATTCCAACCAAGCTCACCCAACAACGTGCGCGCCATATGGCGAAAACCGTGCCCTGTGATGATGCCCTTATAACCAATGCGGGCCAGCGCCGCATTTACTGCACCATCTGACATGTGACGCTTGGGGTCCCGGGCCCCGGGGAACAGATAACGTCCATGACCAGTCAACTGGCGCAGTTCGCGAAGTATCTCCAGTGCCTGCCGACTCAACGGCACGATATGCGGCGGCGTGGCGGGATTTTCCTTAGCCGATTTCTTCAACTTCCGATTCATGGGCGGCACCGTATAGGCGGGGAGCTCGCCATCTAGGTCAAAGTGCGCCCACTCCGCCATGCGTATCTCGCCAGGCCGACAGAACCACAGGGGTGCCAACTTCAAAGCGCACTGCACGGGAACGGTGCCAGTGAAACCATCGATGGCACGCATCAACTCCCCCACACGTGCCGGGTCGGTGATCGTTGGATGATTCTGAGGATTGCGGCTCGGCAAGGTGTCGCGAAGATCAGCCGCAGGGTCGCGACTGGCCCGTTCAGTGGCTACGGCAAATCGAAACACGCGGCTGAGTTGATGCCGTAGGCGATGAGCCTGCTCGATATGTCCCTGCTTGACTAGGTACGCGAACAACGGGCGAATCTCTGCCACTCCTATGTCAGCGACTGGCAAGCCACCGATCTTGGGGAAGGCGTGATTTTCCAATCGCCCGCATTCCTTGAGGAACTGACCGGCTGTCCATTCAGGCTTCTTCACCGCCAGCCATTCGCGAGCGACCACTTCGAAACTGTTGGCTGCGCGATCGACGCCAGCCGCCTTTTCGGCCTTGCGTTGCGCGCCGGGATCCACCCCCTGCGCAAGCAATTTGCGTGAGGCATCGCGCTTCTCGCGCGCATCGGCCAGTCCGGTGTCGGGATACGTGCCTAGCGACAGCCTCTTCTCCTTGCCCCCAAACCGGTACTTAAGTCGCCACCATTTGCCCCCGGACGGAGCAACTTCTAGATACAAGCCTCCACCGTCGAACAGCCGCTGGGGCTTATCGATGGGCTTAGCCTTACGGATGTTGACATCGGAAAGCGCCATGGGGGCAACTCACTACAGGCAACGGTACCTGCCCCCAATGTTGCCCCTTGTTGCCCCCGGATTACAATAGACGCGAGTGGACGCAGCTGGACACTAGAATGGCGATGAGCCCTTGATACAGCTGGGTTTCCGAGATTGTATTGGCCGGGAATGATCAGGAATGGACACTGATTTGGTGGCTATGGGTGGACTCGAACCACCGACCCCAGCATTATGAGTGCTGTGCTCTAACCGGCTGAGCTACATAGCCATGGGGGAAGCCGCCGCGCCGGATCGCGTTGATCGCGACAATGCCGGTTGCGGGGCGCGGCAGTTTAATGGGGCGCACGCCGCGGTTCAAGCTTTCGGCTTGCCGCGACCCGGCGTGCATGATTGAATCGGGCCATGCGCCTTGCGCGCGCCAGCCGCTGCCGGCGGCGCGACCGGGCCCGAGGATGACGAGATGATCGACATCGATGGCTACCGTCCGAACGTGGGCATCGTGCTGCTGAATGCAGACGGCCGCCTGTTCTGGGCGCGCCGCATCAACCGCGACGGCTGGCAGTTCCCGCAGGGCGGCATGCGCAGCGACGAGACGCCGCTGGAAGCGATGTACCGCGAGCTGGAAGAGGAAACCGGGCTGACCCCCGAGCACGTCGAGGTGGTGGCAGCCACCCGCGGCTGGCTGCGCTACAAGCTGCCGCAGCGCTACGTGCGCCACCACCAGCATCCCACCTGCATCGGCCAGAAGCAGGTGTGGTTCCTGCTCAAGCTGGTCAGCGACGAGGCCTCGCTGCGGCTGGACTCCGGCGAGAAGCCCGAATTCGACATCTGGCGCTGGGTGGATTTCTGGTATCCGGCCGCCCACGTGGTGAACTTCAAGCGGCAGGTCTACGAACGCGCGCTGCGCCATTTCGCGCCGCTGGTGGAAGGCATGTGCCGGATCGAACTGGGCCACGCGCCGCCGCGCGAGGGCGACGAGCCGCCGGCGGACGAGCACCGGCATGGCTGGCGCGTCGCCTGAACGGGCGGGCGTCGCCAATAGTTGACAATCATTCGCATTTGCGTTCTTATGCGCGGCATGTACATCTGCCTGTGCAACGCCGTCACCGACCACGACATCCGCCGCGAAGTCGCCGGCGGCGTGCGCACGTTCGCGGAACTGCAGGCGCGCACCGGCTGCTCGGACTGCTGCGGCTGCTGCGAGCCCGAGGCGCGCGCCTGCCTGCAGCAGGCGATCGAGCAGATCGAGGCCACGGCCACGCTGCCGGCCTTCGTCGCGGTCGCCTGAACCGGCGACCCGCCGCCGCGGCGCTACGCGCGAACCATTGCCATTTGCGTTACGTGCGTTTCCGGGCGAACTTCGTATAGTCGTCGCATCCACGCGCACGGGAGACGGGCATGAAGGGCGACGCCAAGGTCATCGAATTCCTCAACAAGGTGCTCTACAACGAGCTGACCGCGATCAACCAGTACTTCCTGCATTTCCGCATGTTCAAGGACTGGGGCTACACGGAGCTGGCCGAGCACGAGTACAAGGAGTCGATCGAGGAGATGAAACACGCCGACCACCTGATCGAGCGCATCCTGTTCCTCGACGGCCTGCCGAACCTGCAGCACCTGGGCAAGTTGCGCATCGGCGAGAACGTGCCCGAGTGCATCCAGGGCGACCTCGACCTGGAACTGGCCGCCGCCAAGGACCTGCGCGCCGCGATCGCGCACTGCGAGGGCATCGCCGACTACGTCAGCCGCGACCTGTTCAAGGGCATCCTGCACGACGAGGAAGAGCACATCGACTGGCTGGAGACCCAGCAGGGCCTGATCCGGGACATCGGCACGGAACGCTACCTGCAGAGCAAGATGCAGAGCTGACCGCGATGGCGGTCATGCCATGGCAAGGCGCTCGAAGTATGCTTGTACCACCTGCCCGCGCCCCCATCTGAAGGCCATGGATACCGTCGTCCCTCTCCCCACCGTTCCCGACTACCGCAGCAGCGGCGCGCCGCTGCTGTTCACCGAGGCCGCCGCGCGCAAGGTGCACGAGCTGATCGAGGAAGAGGGCAATCCCGCGCTCAAGCTGCGCGTGTACATCTCCGGCGGCGGCTGCTCGGGCTTCCAGTACGGCTTCACCTTCGACGAGGCCCGGGCGGAGGACGACTTCGCGCTGGAACGCGAGGGCGTGACCCTGCTGTGCGATCCGCTGTCGCTGCAGTACCTCACCGGCGCCGAGATCGACTACAGCGAGAACCTCAGCGGCTCGCAGTTCGTGATACGCAACCCGAACGCGAAGACCACCTGCGGCTGCGGTTCCTCGTTCTCCGCCTGAACATGGGCGCGGCTACGCAGGGCAACACCTTCGCCGGCCTCAGCCTCATCCTCGACCGCATGGCCGAGCGCCGCGACGACGCGGCCTGGGTGGCCGCGCAGGCAGCGGCGCCCACGGCGCGCTTTCTGCTGCTGGACGCGGACACCCGCGCCTTCCTGCAGGCCGGGCACGATGCGTTGCGCTGGCTGGACGGCGGCGAGCGCGAACGGCTGTGCGCGAATGCCCCCGCATGGCTGCTGGGCATCGCCGGGGGCCGTCCGCATTTCCTGGTCACGCTGGCGGACGACGCCGACGCCGGCACGCTGGAAACCCGGTTGCACGCGCGCCGCGCCAGCCTGCGCGAGGCCGGCCTGCTGCTGCCCGCCGACGAGGCCGGCCTGTTCGCCTACGCCAAGGGCCTGGCGCACTGGCAGCACGAGACGCGGCACTGCACGCACTGCGGCGCGCCGCTGGACATCGTCTCCGCCGGCCACCGCATGCATTGCACGAACGCCGCCTGCGGACGCATGCATTTCCCGCGCACCGACGCCGCGATCATCGTGATCGTGGAGCACGACGGCGCCTGCCTGCTCGGCCGCCAGGCCGGCTGGCCGCCCGGGCGCTACTCCACACTGGCCGGCTTCATCGAGCCCGGCGAGGCGCTGGAGGATGCGGTGCGCCGCGAGGTGGCCGAGGAATCCGGCGTGATCGTGGGCGAGGTGACTTACCACTCCTCGCAGCCCTGGCCGATGCCGGCCTCGCTGATGGTGGGCTTCACCGCGGTGGCGGTCGATCCCGCGATCCGCCTGCGCGACCGCGAGCTGGAGGACGCGCGCTGGTTCACGCCGCGGCAGATCGCCGACGGCATCGCCGACGGCAGCCTGCTGCCGTCCACGCCGCTGTCCGTGTCCTACCGGCTGCTGCAGCACTGGCTGCGCGAGCGCGCCGGGATGGAACTTGACGCCTTGCTCGCGGCGCGCGCCGAACACGCCTGAAGCATTGCCACGCCATGTGACGGCAAGGCGCCTCGCATACAATGCGGCGACTCTCCGGAGAAGTGCATGGCCATCCGTCTGCTCGTCGCCCTGATCGCCCTCGGCCTGCTGCACTGGCAGCCGCGTCTCGCGCACTGGCGCAACGACGCCGGCTTCCGCCGCTGGGTCGCCCAGTTGAGCGACACCACCGGCACCGGCCGCGTGGTGCTGGCGCTGCTGCTGCCGCTGGTGCTGTGCGCGCTGGCGATCTGGCTGCTGCATTTCCTGCCGCTGGCTGACCTGCTGCACCTGGCATTCGCGCTGGCGGTGCTGCTGTTCTGTTTCGGCCCGCACGCGTTCGAGGCGGATCTGGAGAAGATCCTGGCCGCGCCGGACGGCGCCAGCCGCGAAGCCGCCGCCCAGGCGCTGGGCGAGGACGGCGAGCACGTGGCGTGGCGGGCGCCCGAGGTGGGCGAGGCCACCGTGTACGCCGCGCTGCGCCGCCGTTTCGGCGTGCTGTTCTGGTTCTTCCTGCTGGGCCCGCTGGGCGCGCTGCTGTATCGGCTGGCCCGCGCCCTGGGCCACGACGACAGCCTGCGCCTGGACGACGAGGCGCACACCACCGCGCGCCATTTCGCGAACGTGCTGGACTGGCTGCCCGCGCAACTGATGGTGTTCACGCTGGCCCTGGTGGGCCACTGGGATGCGGTGATCGGCGCCTGGCGGCACTGGCACCAGCAGGCGCTGCCGAACGGCTGGTACCGCGAAGGGCCGGGTTTCCTGGGCGCCGCCGCCCGCGCCGACATCCAGGTCGACATCGAGGGCGGCGACGGTTACGCGGAGGAGCGCAGCGATCCGCTGGCGGAGCTGCGCCGGCTGCGCAGCGCGCTGCTGCGCGCCCTGCTGGCGTGGCTCACCGTGGTGGCGCTGATCGTGATCGGCGGCTGGATGAGCTGAGCTTCGCCCGGCACGACGTCCTCACGCCATCTCGCCGCGCAGCTCGCGCACGCGCGCTTCCAGCGCCGCGGCGGTCGCCTGTTCCGGCGGCACCGACGCATCCACCACCAGTTCCACCCGCGCGCGGAAGCGCCGCGGCAGGCGCGCGCGATGCAGCGCTGAATCGCGCTTGCTCCACATGCTGCCCCACAAGCCACGCAGCGCCATCGGCACCACCGGCACCGGGCGGCGCGCGAGGATCTTCTCCACGCCGGGTCGGAACGGCGCGATGGCGCCGTCGCGGGTCAGCGCCCCCTCGGGGAAGATGCACACCAGTTCGCCGTCGGCCAAGGCGGCATCGATAGCGTCGTAGGCCTGCTGCAACACGGCCGGATCTTCCTTGTGCCCGGCGATGGGAATGGCTTTCGCGGTCTTGAACAGGAACCTGAGCAGCGGGATGTTGAAGATCTTGTAATACATCACGAAGCGCGTGGGCCGGCGCAGGTGCGCCATCAGCAGCAGCGGGTCGACGTAGCTCACGTGGTTGCACACCAAGAGCGCCGGGCCTTCCTCCGGAATGTGCTGCAAGCCGTCCGCACGCACGCGGTACAGCGTGCCGGTGAGCACCCAGGTGATGAAGCGCAGGATGAACTCCGGCACCAGGGTGAAGATGTAGGTCGCCACCAGCACGTTGAGCAGCGCGGCGACCAGGAAGATCTGCACCGCCTCCAGCCCCAGCGCGCCCAGCGCCAGGCCGAAACCCGCGGCGGCCACGATCAGCGCGGCATTCACGATGTTGTTGCCGGCGATGATGCGCGAGAGCTTTTCCCGCGGCGCGCGCGCCTGCACGAACGCGAACAGCGGCACCACGTAGAGCCCGGCGAAGGCGCCGATCAGGGTGAGGTCGAGCACCACGCGCCAGCTGCCCGGCGTGTGCAGGAAGCCCAGCCAGTCCAGCCCGCGCACGGACGCGAGGCCGTGCCGCGCGAAATACAGATCAACGCCGAACACGGTGAGCCCGAACGCGCCCAGCGGCACCAGGCCGATCTCCACGCGCCGGCCCGACAGCTTCTCGCAGGCCAGCGCGCCGATGCCGCTGCCGATGGAGAACAGCGTCAGCACCAGGGTGTAGACCGTGTTGTCGCCGCCCAGCGTGGCGCGCGTGTAGATCGGCAGCTGCGCGATCAGCACGGTGCCGAAGAACCAGAACCAGGAGATGCCCAGCACCGCGTTCCATACCGCGCGGTCGGCGTGCGTGATGCGCAGCACGCGCGCTGTCTCGCCGAACGGATTCCAGTTGAGCCGGAGTTCCGGCGCCGTGGCCGGCGCCGGCGGAATCGCCCGACATGCCAGGTAGCCCGTCACCGCCACGGCTATGGTGACCGCCGCCGCCAGCCACGGACCCACCCCCGCCACGCCCATCACCACGTTGCCGGCGATCATGCCCAGCAGCATCGCCAGCTGCGTGCCCATCTCCACCAGCCCGTTGCCGCCCACCAGCTCGGCGGGCTTCAGCGCCTGCGGCAGGATCGCGTACTTGATCGGACCGAACACCGTGGAATGCAGGCCCATCATGAACAGCACCACCAGCAGCAGGCTGACGTGGTGCGTGATGAAACCCACCGCGGCGATCGCCATCGCCGCGATCTCGAACAGCTTCACCCAGCGGATGATGCGCGTCTTCTCGAACTTCTCGGCGAGCTGCCCCGCGCTGGCGGAAAACAGGAAGAACGGCAGGATGAACAGCGCCGGCGCGAAGTTGGTGTAGACCGAGGCCGCGTGGTCATCCAGCCCCAGCTGGAACGCCACCAGCATCAGCAGCGCATTGCGGAAGGCGTTGTCGTTGAACGCCCCCAGCGCCTGCGTCCAGAAGAACGGCGCGAAACGGCGCTGGCCGAACAGGGCGAACTGGCTCATGCATATCCATGGCAGCGGAGTCGGCGCCCAGCTTAGCCGATGCTCCGGAGATCGCAGCGAGCCACCCCGGTATGCGGGGCGGCTCGCTCGACGCGCGTCAGTTGCGTGACTGCAGCTTCGACAGCAGGCGCAGCATTTCCAGGTACAGCCACACCAGGGTGACCACCAGCGCGAACGCGCCGTACCACTCCATGTACTTCGGCGCGCCGGCATTCACGCCTTGCTCGATCATGTCGAAATCCAGCACCAGGTTCAGCGCCGCGATCGCCACCACGACCAGGCTGAACAGGATGCCGACGCCGCTGCTGGCGGTGATGAAACCGAAGGAGTGCCCGAAGAAACCCATCACGAAGCTGGCCAGGTACACCAGCAGCACGCCGCCAGTGGCGGCGACCACGCCCGCGCGGAACTTGTCAGTGACGCGAATCACCCCGCTGCGGTAGGCCAGCAGCAGCACCGCCATCGTGCCGAAGGTCAGCGCCACCGCCTGGATCACGATGCCGGGATAGCGCATCTCGAAGATCGCCGACAGCGCGCCCACGAACACGCCTTCCGCCAGCGCGTACAGCGGCGCGGTGACCGGCGCCCAGGTCTGCTTGAACGCGGTGATCATGGCCAGCACGAAACCGACCAGCGCGCCGCCCAGCGCCAGCTGGGCCACCGCGCCCAGGCTGTCCGGCCCGGCAAAGCGGCTCCAGCTGAACGCCGCGCCTATCACCACCAGCGCCAGCAGCAGGCCGGTCTTGTTGACCGTGCCGTTCAAGGTCATCGCACCGCCGTCGCGGCTGAACACCGCGCCGCTGGCTGCGTCGAGGAAAATGTTCTTGTTGAGTGCGGGATTGCCGCTTTGCATGTCGATACTCCAGTCGAATCCTGTCCATCCTAGCCGTTCGCGCCGCCATGTGCCGGCGGCGACCTCGCCTGCACGCTGCAGGTGCGAAGATGCGGGACACTTCGACTGAATGGGACCGCCAGCATGAGCCAGCAGTTCCACGTCGGCGACCATGTGCGCTGGAATTCCGAGGCCGGCTACGTCACCGGCCACATCGTGAAGGTGCACACGGTCGACACGCTGTACAAGGGCCACCCGCGGCGCTGCAGCCCGGACGATCCGCAGTACGAGATCCGCAGCGACCGGACCGAGCACATCGCGATGCACAAGGGCGCGGCGCTGCAGAAGATCGCGTGAACGCCGCCGCCCCCGCCACGATCTGGACGATCGGCCATTCCACCCGCACGCTGGAGGAATTCCTCGCCCTGCTCGCGGCCTTCCGCATCGAGGCGATCGCGGACGTGCGCCGCTTCCCCGGTTCGCGGCGCCAGCCACAATTCGCGCGCGACGCGCTGGCGCAGAGCCTGCCCGCGCACGACATCGCCTACCAGTGGATTCCCGAACTGGGCGGGCGCCGCCGCGCGCGGCCGGATTCGCCGAACACCGCCTGGCGCAACGCCGCGTTCCGCGGCTATGCCGACCACCTCGCCAGCGCGGAATTCGCGGCGGGCCTGGCGGCGCTGCTGGCGTTCGCCGCCCGCCAGCGCACCGCGGTGATGTGCGCCGAAGCGGTATGGTGGCGCTGCCACCGCGCGATCATCGCCGACGTGCTGAAGCAGCGCGGCATCGAGGTGGTGCACATCCTCGACCGGCAGCACGGCACGTTGCACCCGTGGACCTCGGCCGCGCACGTCGAGAACGGCGAGCTGAGCTACGCGGCGCCGCAGCCGCCGCTGCTGTAGCGCCTCAGCGCGGCGGGTTCTGGTACGTGCCCTGGGCCAGCTGCAGCAGGATCTTCATCTCCTCGCGCAACGACAACGGCGCGATCACCTCGGCGTCCGGGCCGTACTTGAGCACGTCCATCAGCAGCTCCCGGGAGTTGGAGTAGGGCAGTTGCAGCTCGTAGCGGCCGTCGCCCAGCCACTCGCCCTTCTGCTGCGAATGCCAGTGCTCGTCGGCCACCCAGCGCGCGGCGTGCGCGGAGAAGCGGATCGTGGCCCAGGCCTTGGGCTGGCCGGCGAAGATGCCGTAGCTGGAGGCCAGCGTCTGGTCCAGTTCCGCCTCCGGCACGTCGCGGGCGGGCGCGTCCAGCGCCTGCGCCTCGGCGATGCGGTCCACCGCGAAGCTGCGCAGCGCCTCGCGGTCGTGGTCCCACACGTCGAGATACCAGTTGTCGCGGTAATGGGTGAGTCGCTGCGGCGACACCGTGCGGCGGCTGTCGGCGCCGGTGGTGCGCGCGCGGTAGCGGAAGCGCAGCTGCTTCCGCTCCAGCACCGCGCCGGCCACGATGCGGAACGCCTGCTGGTCCAGCTTGCGTGCGCCCCAGGGGATCACCCGGATGCGCTCGATCGGCAGCGCCTTGCCGCTGCCGCGGTCGGACAGCAGGTGCTCGATGCGCGACTTGAACGGCGCCAGCGCGCCGGACAGCACGCCCGGGCTGCTGCGGCCGATCAGTTCGTTCAGCGCCAGCAGCGCCGCCAGTTCGTCGGAGGTGAGCCACAGGCCCGGCAGTTCGAAACGTTCGCCCTCGACCTGCTCGTAGCGGAACGCGGCGTGCTCGCCGCCGGCGCTCTCGATCGGCGCGCCCAGCGCATCGCGCAGGAAGCCGATGTCGCGGTACAAGGTGGCGCGCGAGCATTCCAGCTCGTCCATCAGCCTGGGCAGCGGCACCGGGTAGTGCGCCGACTTCAGCAGGCGGTGCAGGGTGAGGATGCGTTCGTAGCGGTCCATGGCGGGCTCGGCGTTCGCGGTGGCGAGGCAGGACGGGGTTCCTAGCATGGGTACGGCCGGCGGCGCCCGCAAGCCCGTCGGGCCCTGGCCCGGACCCCGCACGGCCGGGTGGCTTAAGCTTGGGGAACCCCGACCTCCCCCGAACGGTAGCCCATCCATGCAGCCCATCCGCGAATCGCCCGACGCGGGCGTCGTTGGCGCCGTGCCGCCGCGCCGCCACCCGATCCGGGCCGTCGCCTTGCTGCAGGTGCTGGCCGCCGCCGGCTACGGCGTGTGGCTGTGGCTGGGCCTGGCGCTGCTGCTGGGGCTGGGCCAGCCCGGTCGCAGCGGCACCCTGGTGCCGCTGGCGCTGGGCGCCGTGCTGGTGGGCGCCGCCCCGCTGCTGGCCTGCCTGCGCGTGCCGGGGCTGACGCAGTGGCACGGCTGGCAGCCGCGCCCGGGCCATCGCCCCACGCGTTCCGCCCTGACCGCCCTGCTCACCTGGCTGCCGGTACTGGCGGTGGCCGGGCTGGCGCACGGCGACAACAGCTTCTGGGTGACCCGGCTGGCCGGGGCCACCTTGATGCTGTGCTGCCTGGTCAGCCTGTCGCAGGCCACCCACGACGACCGGGCGACCCTGCCGGCCCCGCTGCAACGCGCCACGGCCCTGCTGCCGGCCAGCCGCATCACTACCGCGACCTACACCGGCGGCCTCTGGATGTGGCTGAGCGTGCTGACGCAGCAGGGGGCGTTCCAGGACGGCCGCGGCGCGTATCTGTGGGCGCTCCTGCTGCTGGCGCTGGCGCTGGGCCTGGGGCTGCTGGAAAGCGGGATGTGGCAGTCCCTGCGCGGCGAACCCGAGGCGGCCACCGGCGAGGCCGCCAGCCGCCACCGGTTTCCCGCCCGCCTGCTCGCGGCGCTGCTGACCTATGCGCTGCCGTGTACCGCCCTGCTGCTGGGCGGCGCCACGGGCCACCTGGCGGCCGCCGCGGTGGCCGCCGCCAGCGCCCTGCTGGGCCAGATGCTGGAACGCCAGTTGTACGAATCCGCGCTGGCCGACGCCGCCGCGCAGCCCCCGGCAACGGCCCGTGTTCATTGAAAATTCAAGCCGTTCCGTTAAGGTGTCCTACTCGCATTACAATTGTTTAACGCAACGGAATCCCCACCGATGAACAAGACCCTGATCGCCGCCCTGCTGCTGGCAACGTGCGCCAGTTTCTCCGTGCAGGCGCAGGACGCGGACAGCAGCAACAACAAAAGCGCCGACAACGGCGGCTGGTCCGGCTCCGGCGAGTTCGGCTTCGCCTCCGCCACCGGCAACACCCGCTCGCAGAACGTGAACGCCAAGCTCGGCCTGAACCAGGAAAACGAGCAGTGGAAGAACAGCTTCTTCCTCGACGTGCTGCGCACCAAGGTGCAGCAGAAGGTGATCGACACGGCCGGCAACACGGTCAAGCAGTTCGACACCACCGCGAACCGCTACGACGGCGGCGCCTCCGTGGGCTACAAGCTCGATCCGCGCAGCTACATCGTGGGCGCGGCCCGCTACGACCATGACCAGTTCGGCGCGAACATCTGGCAGGGCGTGGTTTCGCTTGGCTACGGCTACATCGCGCTGAAGGATGCCCGCAACGAGCTGTCCTTCGAAATCGGCCCCGGTTACAAGAAATACCGCCCGGCCGACCTCGCCGTGGTCACCAACGGCGTCACTGTCGAGGAACGGCAGGCGGTGCTGCACGAGGTGGTGGCGCGCGGCCTGGTCAACTACAAGTTCCGCCTCACCGACAACACCTCGTTCGAGGACACGTTCCTCACCGAAGCGGGTTCCAAGAACACCTACCTGCAGAACGACGCCGGCCTCGCCGTCAGCATGACCAAGAAGATGGCGCTGAAGGTGGGCTTCCAGGTGCGCCGCAACAGCGACGTGCTGCCGGGCATCAAGAAGACCGACACGCTGACCACCACCAACCTGGTCTACAACTTCTGAGGCTTCGTCGTTGCGGCCATCCCGGGCCGCACTTCCCGGACGGCCACTGCATGCGCAGTGGCCGTTTTCGTTTCTGCCTTGCGTGAGGCCGTCTAGACGTCCGTGCCGAGGAATTCGGCCGCGCCCTGCGCAAACAGTTCCCGCGCCACGGCGCGCCCGAGCTCCGCGGCATCCTCGCCGTCCGCCTGCGCATGCAGCAGGCGGCCGCTGGCGGCGTCGCCCACCAGGCCGCGCAGGTGCAGGCCGCGCTCGGTGACCGTACACCACGCGCCCACCGGCACCGTGCAGCTGCCGCCCAGCGCCTGGTTCATCGCGCGCTCGGCACCCACTTCGATCCGCGTGTCGGCATCGTCCAGCACGGCGAGCAGCGCCAGCGTGGCGGGCTGGTCGGCACGCGCCTCGATGGCGATCGCCGCCTGCCCCGGCGCCGGCAGCCAGTTCGGCGCGGCCAGGCGGCTGCGGATGCGCGCGGCGAGGCCCAGGCGCTCCAGCCCCGCGCAGGCCAGCACGATGGCGTCGTAGCGACCGTCGTCCAGCTTCGCCAGCCGCGTGCCCACGTTGCCGCGCAGGTCCAGCAGCTCCAGGTCCGGCCGCAGCGCACGCAACTGCGCCTGCCGGCGCAGCGAGGACGTGCCCACCTTCGCGCCCTGCGGCAGGGCGGCGAGGTCCGCGCAACTGTTGCTGACGAAGGCGTCCGCCGCATCCGCGCGGGGCAGGATCGCCGGCAAGGCGAAGCCGGGTTCCAGTTCCGCCGGCACGTCCTTCAGCGAATGCACGGCGAGGTCGGCGCGGCCTTCCAGCATCGCCACTTCCAGTTCCTTGAGGAACAGCCCCTTGCCGCCGATGGTCGCCAGCGGCTTGTCGAGGATCTCGTCGCCGCGGGTGGACAGCGGCACCAGCTCCACCGTCAGCGCGGGGTGCGCCGCGCGCAGCAGCGCCGCGACGTGCTCGGCCTGCCACAGCGCGAGCGCGCTCTTGCGGGTGGCGATGCGCAGGGTGTTCGGGATCATGCGGGTTCCACGGTCTGGCCTGGGCGCCATTGTCGCCGATGCCGTGGCCCGGCGCAGGCAGCGGCGAATCGACGCAGCGCCCGCGCCCGGCACGCACTCAACCCATGCGCAGCAGCTTGCGCAGCGCCGGCAGGTTGCGCCGGCTCACCTCGGGGCTGAAGTCGGTGCCGGCGAGGCGGGCCAGCACGCGGCCGTCGGCCAGGTTCTTCAGGCCGAGCAGGCGGGCCGGCGGCACCAGGCAATTGCGGTGCAGGCGGATCAGCTGGTCGGGATAGGCTTCCTCCAGCTGGCGCAGCGATTCGTCGATCAGCAATTCGCCGCCGGCATGCCGCACGCACACGTATTTCTCCTCGGCCAGCAGGCAGATCACCTCGCCCAGCGCCACGCGCACCTGTTCGTCGCGCACGCGTGCGTGCAGGTACGCGACGGCGGCGCGCGGCGTTTCGGCCAGCCGCTTGTTCGCGCGCTGCAGCGCTTCGCGCAGGCGCTCCAGCCGCACCGGCTTCAGCAGGTAATCCACCGCCTCCAGTTCGAAGGCATGCAGCGCGTGGTTCTCGTAGGCGGTGCAGAACACCACTTGCGGCCGCGCGCGTCCGGCCAGCCGCGCGGCGAGCGCCATGCCGTCGAGGCCGGGCATGTTGATGTCGAGCAGCAGCAGGTCGGGTTTCAGTTCGTCGAGCGCGGCCAGCGCGGCCTCGCCGTCGCCCACGCTGCCGGCGAGCTCCGCGCCCTCGCACTCGCCGAGCAACGTGGCGAGCCGCATGCGCGCCAGCGGTTCGTCATCGACGATCAGGACGCGCATCGGCACTCTCCTTGTTCTCGATCGGCAGCCGCAGGCTAACCACGTAGCGTTCGCCCTGCGGCCCGGCCTGCACCGCCGCGCGCGGGCCGTAGCGGAACGCCACGCGCCGGCGCACGCTGTCCAGGCCATGGCCGTTGCCGCCGCGGGCGGGCGAGGGCGGCAGGGGATTGGCGATCTCGATCACGATGGCGTCGCCGCGGCGTTCGCCGTGCAGCGTGACCACGCCGCCCTCGCGCAAGGGCTGGATGCCGTGGCGCACCGCGTTTTCCACCAGCGGCTGCAGCAGCAGGCGCGGCAGCGGAAACCCTGCCGGCAGGCCGTCCAGCTCGCGCTGCACGCGCAGGCGTTCGCCGAGGCGCAACTGCTCGATCGCCAGGTAGCGGTCGAGCAGGGCCAGCTCTTCGCCCAGCGTGCCGTCGCCCCGTTCGTTCAAGCCCTCGTGCTGGCCCAGCGCGGCGCGGAACAGCTCGGCCAGGTCTTCCACCGTGCGCTCGGCCGCGGCGGGATCGACCGGGATCAGCGCCGCCACCGTGTTCATGCTGTTGAAGAGGAAATGCGGCCGGATGCGCGCCTGCAGCGCCTCCACCTGCGCGCGCGTCACCGCGGCGAGGCGCAGCCGCCACTGCGCGGACACGTAGAAGTAGCGCAGGATCGCCGCGCCGAGCAGGGCGGCGATCAGCACGTTGTCGAACACGAAGGTCGTGGGCCCGTCGCCGAGCAGGCCCATCTGCAGGGCCTCGTCCAGGCTGTGCGCCAACCAGCTCGCCACGCCGACGATCGGCATGATCAGCAGCCACGCGGCGAGGTAGGGCAGGTGCCCCGGCAGCCGCTGCAGCCACGCGCGCAGCAGGCACAGCGTCACGCCGATCACCAGCGTCAGCCAGGTCACGAACAGGATGCCCACGCTGTAGCCGGAGAAATCGCGATGGTCGCCCGCGGCCAGCCACACCACGGTGGCGGCCAGCGCGCCGGCCACCAGCAGGGTGAACAGCACCGGCAGGCTGCAGAAATCCGGCAGCGGGCTGGGTTCGTCGTGCGGGTGCAGGAGGGTGAAGCGCATGCGCAGAGTATGCCGCAGCGCCGCGCCGGATCAGGCCAGCCGCCGGCCCAGCCATGTGCGCAGGTCGGCAATTTCCTCCGCGCAGACCGCATGCGCCATCGGGTAGCCGTGCCAGTCCACCCGATAGCCCAGCTCCTGCAGCAGGTCGCGGCTGGCGCTGCCGCGCGGCGGGATCACCACCGGATCGAAGCTGCCGTGCGCCTGGAAGATCGGCACGTCCGCGTTCGCCGCGCTGCGCTCGGCGGCCAGCGAGTCGGCGATCGGCAGGTAGGTGGACAGCGCCACGATGCCGGCCAGCCGTTCGGCATGGCGCAGGCCCGCGGCCAGCGCGATCGCGCCGCCCTGCGAGAAGCCGGCGAGGAAGATGCGCTCGTCGGGCACGCCGCGCTCGCGCTCGCGGTCGATCAGCGCCTCGGTGGCGGCGATGGAGGCGCGGATGCCCGCCTCGTCCTGGCGCGATACCAGGTCGACGCCGTAGATGTCGTACCACGCGCGCATCGGCAGGCCGCCGTTGACCGTCACCGGCCGCACCGGCGCATGCGGGAACACGAAGCGCAGCGCCGGCCAGTCCGCCGCCACCAGCTCCGGCACGATGGGCGCGAAGTCGTGGCCGTCCGCGCCCAGCCCGTGCAGCCACACGATGCTGTAGCGGGGGTTGGCGGCGGTTTCGTGTTCGACGGCGGGAAGCAGGCTGGACATGGGCGGGCACCGCGGGGGAAAGATGCGCAGCTTAGCGCCTGCCGCGATCCCGCTCCGCCCGGCGTCCGCCCTCAGGCGGCCGCGCCCAGCCGCGACAGCGCCCGCTGGTGCGAAGCGTGGATGTTGTCGCGCTCGGGCATGCTGCCGTCGGCGACGTGGGCAAGCCACTCGTCGGTCGTCATCACGGCGGCGAAGCGCGACTGCTCCACCACGGCGAACACGCGATGGATCTCTTCGGCGCTGGCATGGCCCGCACGGTTGGCGTAGGGCACGCTGCCCGAGGCGTCCATCAGGAACTCCACTGCCAGGCCCGCATCGAACGCGTGCTTGATCGTGGTGTCGTTGCAGTTGTGGGTCATGTAGCCCACCACCGCGAGGGTGTCGATGGCGTGCGCCGCCAGCCAGTCGCCGAGATCGGTGCCGGCGAAGGCGCTGGGCAGCGCCTTGAGCAGGTGGTGCTCGCGCGGACGGCTGGCGACGACCGCGTGCAGTTCCCAGCCATGCGTACCGGCGGCGAACAGCGGCGAATCGGCCGGCGCGGTCTGCTGCACCACGACCACCGGGATGCCGGCGGCGTGCGCGGCGTCCATCGCGCGGCCGATGTTGCGCAGCGAATCGGCCACCGGCGGGTACTGGATGTGCAGGCCGCCGCTGTCGTATTCGTTCTGTACATCGATCACGACCAGCGCGCGGCGCGGATGGCGGACTTCGGTCATGGCGGTCTCCTCGAATGTCTGGGCCGGTTGGCCCCGGCGACGCCATCATCCGCCTCCGCAGGTTTCGACAGGAGTGGCTTGATTGCCATTCATGGTTAGAATCGGGCCAATCGATACGGAGGTTCCCGACATGGCCAGGACACGAGTGGCGGTGGTGGCGTTCGACGGGATCCGCCCGTTCCATCTGGGGGTGCCGTGTGCGGTGTTCGGCGAAACGGCCGACGAGGAAGCGTCGCCGTTCGAGCTGCGCGTATGCGCCGCCGAGCCCGGCGAACTGCGCACCCAGGCGGGTTTCGGCATCGTGGCGCGGCACGGCCTGCGCGCGCTGGCCTGGGCCGACATCGTGGTGGTGCCGTCGTGGCGTCACCCGCGCGAGACGCCGCCGGCGCCGCTGCTGGCCGCGCTGCGGCGGGCGCATGCGCGCGGCGCGCTGGTGGTCGGCCTGTGCGTGGGCGCCTTCGTGCTGGCCGAGGCCGGCCTGCTGGACGGCCGCCGCGCCACCACGCACTGGCGCTGGGCTGCGCGCTTTGCGGAACGCTACCCGCGGGTGCAGCTCGATCCCGATGTCCTGTACGTGGACGAAGGCGACGTGCTCACCTCGGCCGGCACCGCCGCCGGCATCGACTGCTGCCTGCACGTGCTGCGCCGCCGCCTCGGCGCGGAAGCGGCAAACCGCATGGCGCGCACCCTGGTGGTGCCGCCGCACCGGCAGGGCAGCCAGGCGCAATACATCGAGCAGCCGGTGCTGGCGACCGCGCGCGACACGCCGCTGACGAAGACGCTGGACTGGGCGGCACGCCACCTCGGCGAAGCGCACAGCCTCGATGCGCTGGCCGCACGCGCCGCGATGAGCCGGCGCAGTTTCACCCGCCACTTCCGCCAGCACACCGGCAGCACCGTGGGCGAGTGGCTGCTGGCGCAGCGGCTGGCGCTGGCGCAGCGCCTGCTGGAAACCACCGCGCTGCCGGTCGAACGCATCGCCGAGCGCGCCGGCTTCGGCACCGCGCTGTCCATGCGCCAGCATTTCGGCGCGGTGCTGCACACCACGCCCTCGCTGTACCGCCGCGAATTCCGCGGCGACTGAACCTGGCTGCGGCGACCCGAGCCTGGCGCCCGTTCGACAGGGAGGAAACAGGACCAATGGCGCTTGCCGGCAGGCACCGGCCCGCTATGCTCTCGGGTTTTCGACTGCGGAGCGCACCATGCGCCGACTGTTGCTTGCCGGCCTCGTGGCCTTCACCGTGCTGCCCGCGGCGGCGTTCGATGCTTCCACCGCACCGTCCGCCAGCGCGCCACTGGACCTGGAAACCATCATGGCCAGTCCCGACTGGATCGGCCACGCGGTGGAAAACCCGTACTGGAGCGTGGACGGCCGCAACCTGTACTACACGCTGAAGCGCGACGGCGATACGGTGCGCGACCTCTACCGCGTGAGCGCCGCAGGCGGTGCGGGTGCCAAGCTCGATCCCGCCGCGATGGCGCAGGCCGAAGGCCCCGCGGTGTACGACCGCAGCCACACGCATGCCGCCTTTATCCTGCACGGCGACGTGTTCCTGGTGGATCTTGCGAACGGCCGCCGCGTGCAGGTGACGCGCTCGCCGCAGCCGGAGTCCTCGCCGCAGTTCTCCGCCGACGGCCGCACGCTGCAGTTCCGCGACGGCAACGACTGGTACGGCTACGACCTCGCCAGCGGCGTCAGCTCGCCCGCCGCGATCCTGAAGTTCGCCGACGATCCACAGGCGAAGAAACCGGACGCGCTGGAACGCCGGCAACTCGAGCTGTTCGACACGCTGCGCGAGATGAAGGCGGACCGCGACGCGCAGCACGCGCAGCAGCAGGCGCTGGCAGGCGCCGACGCCGGTCGCGCGCCGCAGCCGTTCTGGCTGGGCGACAAGCTCAAGGCCGTGGACACCGCGCTGTCGCCGGACGGCCGCTGGATGCTGGTGATCGCCGCGCCCGCGCATCCCGACGACGGCAAGGCGCCGGGCGTGATCCACTACATCACCGACTCGGGCTACACCGAGGTGCAGAAGGCGCGCACCTATGTGGGCCGCAACGACCCCGCGCCGCAGTCGCTGCTGCTGCTCGACCTCGCCGCGCACAAGGTATGGCCGCTGGCCACCGACACGCTGCCCGGCATCAAGGACGATCCGCTGAAGGCGATCCGCGACCGGACCGTCGCCGCGCTGGAGAAGGCCGGCCACGGCGACGAAGCCAAGGCGCTGAAGGCGCCGGCCGTGCGTCCGGTGACCATCGCCAACGAAGGCAGCGGCGGCGGCATCGCGTGGAGCGACGACGGCCACCAGGCCGCCGTGCAGCTGCGCGCGATCGACAACAAGGACCGCTGGATCGCCAGCATCGATTTCGCGAAGCACGCGCTGGTGGCGCAGGGCCGCCTGCATGACGACGCCTGGATCAACTGGAGCTTCAACGACTTCGGCTGGCTGAAGGACGGCCGCACGCTGTGGTACCTCAGCGAGGCCGACGGCTGGTCGCGGCTCTACCTGAAGCCGCTGGACGGCAAGGCGAAGGCGCTCACCGGCAGCGGGAAATTCGAGGTCAGCGAGCCCCGGCTCAGCGCGGACGGCCAGTGGTTCTACCTGCTCGCGAACAAGCAGGCGCCGTACAGCTACGACGTCTACCGCGTTCCCTCCGGCGGCGGTCCGCTCGCCCGCGTCACGCAATACGAGGGCGTGGACGGCTACACGCTTTCACCCGACGGCAACCAGCTCGCCGTGCTGCACTCCGCGCCATACCTGCTGAGCCAGCTCGCCGTGCAGGACGCCGCCGGCGGCGCAGCGCGCGAACTCACCGACACCATGAAGAGCGCGTACGCCACGCGCCCCTGGATCCAGCCGCAGTTCGTCGAGGTGCCGTCCACGCACGGCGCCGGCGTGGTCTACGCGAAGTATTACGGCCCCGCCGGCGGGACCGACGCGCCTGCCTCGCGTCCCGCGGTGATCTTCGTGCACGGCGCCGGCTACCTGCAGGACGTGTCGAAGCAGGAGACGTATTACGTCCGCGAGCAGATGTTCCAGAACCTGCTGGTGCAGCAGGGCTACGTGGTGCTGGACCTGGACTACCGCGGTTCCGCCGGCTACGGCCGCGACTGGCGCACCGCGATCTACCGCAACATGGGCCACCCCGAACTCGAAGACCTGCTCGACGGCAAGGCCTGGCTGGTGAAGCACCACGGCGTCGATCCGAGGCGCGTGGGCATCTACGGCGGCAGCTACGGCGGTTTCATGGCCGAGATGGCGCTGCTGCGCGCGCCCGGCGAATTCGCGGCGGGCGCCGCGCTACGCCCGCCGGCGGACTGGGTCACCTACAACCACGAGTACACCTCGAACATCCTCAACGACCCGCAGCTCGATCCCGAGGCGTACCAGACCAGCTCGCCGATCGAATACGCGAAGAACCTGCAGGACCCGCTGCTGATCGAGCACGGCCTGATCGACGACAACGTGCTGGCCAGCGACTCCATCCGCCTGTACCAGCGCTTCGTGGAACTGCACAAGAAGAACTTCTGGATCTCGCTGTACCCGCTGGAGCGTCACGACTTCAAGCACGCGGACGACTGGTACGACGAATACCGCCGCATCGACGAGCTGTTCAATACCTGGGTGAAGCAGCGCCCGGCGGATTGAGCGCCGTGCCGGCCGGTTGCGACGCGATGCGCCGCAGCCGCTCGGCCAGCGTGGCCCGCGAGAGCTCGCCCATCGCGCGGTCGCGCACGGTGCCGTCGGCACCCAGGAACAGCGTGGTGGGGTAGCCGCGCACGCCGAAGCGGGTCGACAGGTCGTGGTTGCCGTCGATCAGCACGTGGCGCGGCGCGAGGCCCTCGTCGCGCAGGTAGTCCGCCACGGTGGCCGCGTCCTCGCCCTGGTTGACGAACACGAAGCGCACCTGCGGAAGGCGCCGCTGCGCCTCCACCAGCACCGGCATCTCGCGGCGGCAGGGCCCGCACCAGGTCGCCCACAGATTGACGACCATGGGCTTGCCGGCCAGCGAGGGCAGCGGAACTTCATGGCCGTCCAGGTCGCGCAAGGTCATGGCAGGCAGCGATTGCCGCGTCGCATCGCGCAACAGGTGCGCAGCCAGCGTGGCGAAGCCCCAGCCGAGCACGCCCGCCGCCACGCTCGCAACCAGCGCCTTGCGCAACGACGCGCTGCGCCAGGCCAGCAGCGCCGTCGCCAGCGCCAGGCCGAGCAGGCCGGCCACGGGATCGAAACCGCCGTCACGCAGATCGAGCATGCTCAGCGGCTGTTCGAGGTACTGGTGGCGCCAGCCGATTACATAAGCCACGCGCGCCAGCAGCAGCCCGCCGCCCAGTGCGAGGTACAACGCGTTGCCGGCATCCGGCCAGCCGCGCTTGCGCAGGAAGCCGGCGGTCCCGAGGCCGGCGACCAGGCCGAACAGCAAGGCGATCAGCGCGGTGGAAAAAGCGAACGGTCCCAGATTCAAGCGGCGATACTCACAGGCGCAGATCAAGCGCCAGCATATATGGCGAACGCAGACACGGGATTGCACACGCCGCGCCTGCGGGCCACACGCCAGGGTTTCCGCGAACACGCGCCGGCATCCGGGATGCGCCTGCCTGGATCTCCCCGAAGCAGCACCAGGGCAGGAGCACTTGCCCGATACCTGAAATGCGTGTCCGGCTCATCTCAAGCTCGCCGAATCCGCTCAGGCCTGGCCCGGCTGATGCCACTGTGGCCCGATGGGTCACAGGGGCATCGGCGCATGGCCTTGCTGCTGCAACCCGGTGATCGTGGTGAGTGCGGCCAGCGCCACCTCCACGTCCTTCGCCACCCGGGCGTCCTCGAAATGGTTGTGGTGGCACGGATAAGCGCCGTCGCATGCCATGCCCGGCCCGGACGACGATCCAGGCCGATCCTGGCGATGGAGGCGACAAGACCGGCTCATGTCGCGTCCGTGCCGCCCGCCAGCCCGGCCATCCGCTCGAACGCGCGCCCGGTCGCGGCGTCGGCGGGCACGAAGAAGAACGCGGTGGCGCCTTCCGCCTGCACGTCGCGGATCGGCAGCCGGGTGGAATGCACGCAGAACGGGCCCAGTTCGGGATGGAACAGCGGCAGCCGCAGCGCGCTCAGCGGCGCGGTCTCCTGCCGGTTCCACAGTTCCGCGAACTCCGGGCTGGCCGCGGACAGCGCCGCGATCAGCGTGTCGAAACGCGCGTCGTCGGGATGCGCGGCCTGGCTCATGCGGAAGATGCCCAGCAGGTTCAGCATGCCAGGCACGAACTCGGGATACAGGCGCCGCCGCGCGGGATTCAGGAACGCGTTCCACACGTGGTTGCGCGCGAACGGGCCGCGCTGGGCGGCGAAGCCGAACAGCCAGTCGGCCTGGGCGTTCCAGGCCAGCGCGTCGAACACCGGATCGAGCACGAACGCCGGGCCCCGATAGCGGTCCAGCAGCAGTTGCACCGACGGCGCGAGTTCGAACGGCGGCAACGGCGGTTCCGGGTGCGCCACGCCGGCCAGCGAGAACAGGTAGGCCTCGTCGGTGGGCGACAGCGACAGCGCATGGGCAATGCGCGTGAGCGCCGCCGCCGACACGTTGATCGCGCGCCCCTGCTCCAGCCACGTGTACCAGGTGAGGCCGACCCCGGCGAGCGCGGCGACCTCCTCGCGGCGCAGGCCGGGCGTGAGCCGGCGCCCGCCGCGCGGGACGCCGGCCGTTTCCGGCGCCAGTGCCGCGCGGCGCGCGCGCAGGAAGGCCTTCAACTCGGTGCGTTGGCTGGAAGTGCGCATGGCGGGTCGCAGGGTGGTGGCGGCAGTACCAGCACTGACAACTGTCTCCCCAGGCCGGCATGGATCGAGATAGGGTTGGCGGACACCCCGCACAAGGCCGCGTGCAACGCGCGGACCTTTCCCGTCGCAGGCAAGCCCCTTCTGTCCACACGAACCGGATGTTCCGGTCGCGGCTGCCTTGTAACGCTATGCCCCTATCCCACGTCCTTTCCGCATGGAACCGAGGAGGTCACATGTCGTTGCTGTCCATCGCCACCGAAACCACCGAAACCGATGCGCTCACCGATTTCGTCGTCAACGCGCAACTGATGCTGGACCCGGCCACGCCCGAAGCGGTGCGCCGCGAAGCCGAACCGCGGCTGCTCGCCGTGCTGCCCGTGCTGCAGGCGCTGGGCGTGTTCGACCTGTTCGCCATCCGCGACCCGGCGCTGGCCGCGATGGTACGCGACGAACTGCCGGAGGGCCGGGTCTGAGCGGCTCCGGCTCAGGCGGCCGTCGACGCGCGCTCGAAGTAGCGCGCCGGCGACTGGCCGCAGGCGCGCCGGAACATCACGATGAAAGCGCTGGTACTTGCGTAGCCGGTGGCCTCGGCCACCTGCGCCACCGGCATGCCTTCGGCCAGCCGCTCCAGGGCACAGCTCAGCCGCGCCTGCTGGCGCCATTGCGCGAAGCTGAGCGCCGTCTCGCTGCGGAACAGCCGGCTGAGACTGCGCGCCGACAGTCCGGCGTGTCCGGCCCAGGATTCCAGGCTGCGGTTGTCCTGCGGCGCCTTCAGCACCGCATGGGCGATGCGCAGCAGGCGGCGGTCCACCGGCATCGGCAGGTGCAGCGGCTCCTGCGGCGCACGGCGCAGTTCGTCCAGCAGCACCGCGCACACGCGCTCCTGTTCGGGCGGCAAGTGCTCGGCCAGCGACCACTCGCTGGCGCGCCGGACCAGGGCGCGCATCAACTCGCTCGTGCCCAGCACGCAGGGGCGCCCGGGCAAGCCCGCACAGGCAGCAGGCGCGAGGAAAAGGCCCCAACCGCTCATCGCCCCGCTCACGCTCACCGTGTGCAGTTCGCCCGGCGGCATCCAGCCCGCGCGATGCGGCGGCAGCAGCCAGGAACCGTAACGCGTGCGTATGTGCACGAGGCCGCTCTCGATGCAGTACACCTGCCCGCGCAGGTGGCGGTGCCAGTCGTGCGTGCGCGTCTCGCCGTCCTGCTCGCTCGACGCTTCGCCATCGTCCCAATAGGCGATCACGGCGGGACCGTCGGTGCATTCGATGCGGTCGTGGAGCTGTTGGTGCCAGGAGCCCATGTCCGATTCTCGACATTTGTTGACCAAATAACGTTATCAGCTTACCGGCTCGCGTGGCTAAGCTGTCTGGCATCCGGTGACGACTGCCGGATCGCCCCGCTGCCGCCGCTCGCGGTTCCCCGTCTCCCGGTTCGCCGCCCCGGCGCCTCCATCGGAGAGCCCGCATGTCCCCGTCCAAGCCGTCTGCCGCTGCCGTCCCGTTCCGCTCGCCGCTGGAAACCTTCGTGGCCTGCGCCCACGAGATGCTCGATCCCGCCACGCCCGAGGCGGCGCGCCGCCGCGCCGAGCCACGCCTGCTCAGCGTGCTGCCCGCCCTGCAGGCCCTGGGTGTGTTCGAGCTGTTCGCGATCCGCGACCCGGCGTTGCAGGCCCTCGTCCGCGACGAGCTGGAGGCGTTCCGGCAGCGCCGCGCATAATCTTGCTGAAACAAAACTCAACACGCATATATTTGCCTTGACAATTATACTTTCGGCAATAGAATGCGTGGCTATGAACCACGCAGCCCAGCCCCATACCGATTCCCGCGAGACCCTGGGCGTACTGCTGGGCCTGGTGCGCACGGAGATCGTGCGCGCCATGGAAGCCGAGATCGCAGCCAAGGGACTGGAGCTGCGCTTCACCCAGTTCCTGATACTGAAAAGGCTGGGCAAGCTGGGACCGATGAGCGCCACCGAGCTGGCCCGCGCCGTGGAACTGGACGGCGGCGCGATGACGCGCCAGCTCGACCAGCTCGAGCAGCGCGGCTACCTGCGCCGCTGCCCGCACGAACAGGACCGGCGCGCGCTGCGCATCGAGCTCACCCCCGCCGGCGACGCGCTGTGGCGACAACTCACCGACTGCAACGACCGCGTGCTCAAGGCGGCCCAGCATTCGTTGAACGCCACCGAGCGCAAGCAACTGCACGACTACCTGGAGCGCGTGCTGCACACGCTCCGCCACAAAGACTGATCCACCTCCACTCCTGTTTCGAGACCGAAAGCCCATGCGTCTGCATCTCCTTGCGGCAGCGGCCGGACTGAGCCTCGCCCTGGCCGGTTGCGCCAGCAGCGGCGGCCTGCATCCCGACGGCACGCCGATCGATCCGTCGTCGCTGAAGTCCGCGCACAGCCTGGCGAACGTGCCGGCCGGCGCGGCGTGGCCATCCGCCGACTGGTGGACCGGCCTGGGCGATCCCCAGCTCGATGCGCTGATCGCCGAAGCGCTGGCCGACAACCCGACGCTCGCCGTCGCCGATGCGCGCACGCGCCAGGCGCAGGCCGTGGCCGGCGTGGCCGAAGCGGCGCGCCAGCCCAGCTTCAACGTGGGCGGCAGCGTGGCCGAGGCGCGCATCCCCACCACCGTGCCCGGCCTGGGCAACGGTCATGTGGCGCCGACCAAGTACGTCTACGGCAGCTTCAAGTGGGACATCGACCTGTGGGGCGGCAAGCGCGCCGCCTGGGAAGCGGCGGTGGGCCAGGTCCGCGCCGCCGAGGTCGACGCCCGCGCCGCGCGCATCGAGCTGTCCACCAACCTGGCGCGCGCCTACGTGCAACTGGGCTACGCCTACACGCAGCAGGACCTCGCCAAGGCCGAGCTGCAACGCGCCGGCGAGGCACGCAAGCTCACCGCGCAGCGCGTGGACGCCGGCATCGACAACAAGATGCAGCTGCGCCAGGGCGACGCCGAAGTGGCGAGCGCCGAGGAACAGCTGGCGGTGGCCGGGCGCACGATCGATGCCGCGCAATCGACGCTGTCGGTGCTGCTGGGCAAGGGCCCCGACCGCGGCCGCGGCATCGGCCGTCCGCACCTGATGTCGCCGGCCGAGCTGGCCGTGCCGGGCAACCTGCCGGTGGACCTGGTGGGCCATCGCGCCGACCTGGTGGCCGCGCGCTGGCACGTTGAAGCCGCGGGCAGGGACATCAAGGCCGCGAAGACCGAGTTCCTGCCCAACCTCAGCCTCGGCGTGATGGCCGGCCTGATCGCGGTGGGCGGCGAGAACCTGTTCCAGCTGCCCGCGCGCTTCTACAGCGTGGCGCCGTCGGTGAGCCTGCCGGTGTTCGACGGCGGCCGGCTGCGCGCGAACCTGTCCGGCAAGGACGCGCAGTACGACCTCGCGGTGGCGCAGTACAACCAGACCCTGGTGCGCGCCATCAACGAGGTGGCCGACGACATCGACGCGCTGCAGGCGCTGCAGTTGCAGAGCGAGGCGCAGCAACGCGCGCTGGCCGCCGCGCAGGACGCCTGGAAGCTCGCCGAGCAGCGCTACCGGGCCGGCATCGGCAGCTACCTCGAAGCGCTCAGCGTGCGCCAGCAACTGCTGGTGGCCGAGCAGCGCATGGCCACGCTGCAGGCCCAGCAATCCGACCAGTCGGTGCAGCTGATCCAGGCCCTCGGCGGCGGTTACCGCCCCGCGGCCGGCGAGCAGCCGCCGGCGTCCGCCGCATCCGTTTCCTCCGCGTCCGAACACCATTCCTGAGGCACCCATGTCCAGCCAGATCTCTCCCGCGGCGGCCGACGCCGCCACCCAGACGCCGCGGAACAAGCGGCGCGGTTTCCTGTTGCGCCTGCTGCTGGCGGTCGTGGTGATCGCCGGCATCGCCTGGGCGCTGTGGTACTTCCTCGACGGCCGCTGGTACGAGGGCACCGATGACGCCTACGTGGGCGGCAACGTGGTGCAGCTCACGCCGCAGATCCCCGGCACCGTGGTCACCATCGGCGCCGACGACGGCGACCTGGTGAAGCAGGGCGACGTGCTGGTGAAGCTGGACCAGTCCAACGCCGACGTGGCGCTGGCCGAGGCGAAGGCGAACCTCGCCGCCACCGTGCGCAAGGTGCGCGGCCTGTATTCCAGCGTCAACGGCCAGCAGGCGCTGGTGGCGCAGCAGCAGACCGCCGTGGCCAAGGCGAAGGCGGACTACGACCGCCGCGTGGGCCTGGCCAGGTCCGGCGCGATCTCGGCCGAGGAACTGTCGCACGCCCGCGACGAGCTGACCGCCGCGCAGAGCGCGCTGGTCACCGCGCAGCAGCAGTACCAGACCAGCAAGGTGCTGGTGGACGACACCGTGGTCGCCTCGCACCCCGACGTGCAGGCCGCCGCCGCGAAGTTCCGCGCCTCCTACCTCGACGACGAGCGCACCACCCTGGTGGCGCCGGTGACCGGCTACGTGGCGATGCGCTCCGTGCAACTCGGCCAGCGCGTGGCGCCCGGCACGCCGCTGATGGCGGTGGTGCCGCTGCACCAGGTGTGGATCGACGCGAACTTCAAGGAAACCCAGCTCACCCACATGCGCATCGGCCAGCCGGTGACGATCAGGTCCGACGTCTACGGCGGCGCGGTGACCTACCAGGGCAAGGTGCAGAGCCTGGGCATCGGCACCGGCAGCGCGTTCTCGCTGCTGCCGGCGCAGAACGCCACCGGCAACTGGATCAAGATCGTGCAGCGCATCCCGGTGCGCGTGGTGTTCACCGATCCGAAGCAGCTCGACCGGCACCCGTTGCGCATCGGCATGTCGCTGGCCGTGGACGTGAGCCTGCACGACCAGAACGGCCCGATGCTGGCGCAGCGGCCGCCGGCGCAGCCGGCCTTCAGCACCGACGTGTACGCGCAGCAGGCGGCGAAGGCCGACACGCTGATCGCCGGCATCATCCACGCCAACATGGCGGGCGGCTCGAAGTGACCGGCAACTCCCTCCCCGGCGTGCCGGGGGAGGAGCCACTCCCCCGCACCGGCCAGACCCCATGAGCAGCCATTTCAGTCCGCCGAACCTCGCCGTCACCACGATAGGCCTGTCGCTGGCCACCTTCATGCAGGTGCTGGACACGACCATCGCGAACGTGTCGCTGCCGACCATCGCCGGCAACCTGGGCGTCAGCAACGACCAGAGCACCTGGGTGATCACCTCGTTCGCGGTGAGCATGGCGATCTCGCTGCCGCTGACCGGCTTCCTCACCCGCCGCTTCGGCGAGGTGAAGCTGTTCGTGTGGTGCACGCTGCTGTTCTCGCTGACCTCGTTCATGTGCGGCGTGTCGCAGAGCATGGGCATGCTGCTGCTGTTCCGCGCGCTGCAGGGCGCGGTGGCGGGGCCGATGTACCCGATCACGCAGAGCCTGCTGATCAGCACCTACCCGAACGAGAAACGCGGCATGGCGCTGGCGCTGCTGTCGATGGTGACGGTGGTGGCGCCGATCGCCGGCCCGATCCTGGGCGGCTGGATCACCGACAACTATTCCTGGCCGTGGATCTTCTTCATCAACGTGCCGATCGGCATCTTCGCCAGCATCGTGGTGGCGAACCAGCTGCGCGGCAAGCCGGAGCGGCTGGAGCGGCCGCGGGTGGACTACGTGGGCCTGATCACGCTGATCGTCGGCGTGGGCGCGCTGCAGATCGTGCTGGACAAGGGCAACGACGAGGACTGGTTCAACTCCAACTTCATCATCCTCACCAGCATCGTGGCGGTGATCGCGCTGGCGATCTTCCTGATCTGGGAGCTGACCGACAAGGACCCCATCGTCGACCTGCGCCTGTTCCGCCACCGCAACTTCAGCGCCGGCACGCTGGCGCTGGTGCTGGCCTACTCGGCGTTCTTCGCGATCGCCCTGCTGGTGCCGCTGTGGCTGCAGCAGAACCTGGGCTACACCTCCACCTGGGCCGGCTTCGCCACCGCGCCGCTGGGCGTCATCCCGGTGCTGCTGACGTTCTTCGTGGGCAAGTACGCCACGCGCATGGACCTGCGCATCCTCGCCGCGCTGTCGTTCGTGGTGATGGGCGCGACCTGCTTCATGCGTTCGGACTTCTACCTGGAAGTGGACTTCTACCACGTGGCGATGGTGCAGCTGTGGCAGGGCCTGGGCGTGGCGCTGTTCTTCATGCCGGTGCTGACCATCCTGCTGTCCGACCTGCAGCAGAACGAGATCGCCGCGGGCTCGGGCCTGGCCACGTTCCTGCGCACGCTGGGCGGCAGCTTCGCCGCCTCGATCACCACGCTGATGTGGACGCGCCGCGCGGTGAGCCACCACGAGCAGCTGGCCGAACACATCAACCCGTACAACCCCACCGCGCAGGCGGCGCTGGAGCAGTTCAGCCACGGCAATCCGCAGCGCGGCGCCACCGTGCTGAACAACGCGATCACCCAGCAGGCGTTCCAGATGTCGTTCAACGAGATCCTGCACGCGCTGGGCTGGATCTTCCTCAGCCTGATCGTGGTGATCTGGCTGGCCCGGCCGCCGTTCACGCCGAAGGCCGGGCCCTCGGCCGGCGGCGGGCACTGAGCACGGAACAAGGGCCCCGGAAGGGGCCCTTGTTCCGTGGATGCGACGCTACAGGTCGAAGCCCACGCCCACGAGCGCCATGGTCTCGCCGCGGTTCGGCTTGTGCAGGCCGCCGTTGGAGATGTGGCGGACCTGCACGCTGAAGTGCCGCCACTGCCAGCCCACGCTGTTGACGAACTCGTAGACGCTGCTCAACGCCTGGGTGCGGCCGCCATGCAAGGCGACCTGGAAGCTGTAGAAGAACGGGTGGTACCAGTCGTCCGGGCCGCCCACGTTCAGGCGCACGCCGCCGGCCGCCAGCCAGATCGCGTCGGCGGTCCCGTAGCGGGCGTCGCGGTAGCGGGCGAAGCCGCGGCCGTCGATCCAGCCCAGCGCGACATCGGGCGCCCAGTGCAGGCCGCTGGCGCCCAGCGGATGCGCGGCGAACACGCTTTCGACGAACACCGCGTTGGCGGCGTGGCTGTCCATGTAGCTGCGGCCGCCCTGCAGTTCGACGTGAGTGGCGGCGGCCGGCAGCGAGGCGCACAGCAGCGCCGCCGCCGCCGCGAGGGGCAGAAGGGAACGGGTGGGGGAAGTCATGGGGAGATACCTGCGGCGTAACGAATCTATTTGTGTACTATACCGCACGGTATTGTAAACGTGGCGCCGTCGTCCGGTGCACGCCGCACTGGAAACAAGGTTCCGCCGCTGCGGCCGGGTCGGGTTGCCCCGTCGACCGGCCGCATGAAAAACCCCGGCCGGGGCCGGGGTCCGAGACGACGGCTGGCGTGCCTCAGTGCCCGGTCGGGGCCGCAGGCTGGAGGGACGGGCTGTCCAGGTCGAGCGTGTCGGCCTCCAGCATTCCGGCCTGGGGCCAGGCCTTGCGCAGCGCGGGGGCGAACCGGGCGGCGTCGCCCACCACCACCACGCGGGTGTGCCGCGCATCCAGGTGGTCGCGGGCGTAGGCCTCGATCGCCTGGGGCGTGACCGCCTGCACCCGGGCGATGTACTGGCCGATGTCGGCCAGCGGCAGGCCGTAGACCGCCAGTTCGGCGACCTGCTCGGCCAGCCCCGCGGTGGTTTCCAGGCTGCGGCCGTAGCCGCCGATCAGGGTGGCCTTGCGCGCGGCCAGTTCTTCCGCGGGCACGCGGCCCTTGCCCAGCAGGGCGAACTGCTGCTGCATCAGCTCCACCACCTGCGGCGCCGAGGGGTTCTTGGTCTGCGCCGAGGCCAGCCACAGGCCGGCGCCGGCCATGGGCTGCAGGCGACTGCTGGCGCCGTAGGAGAGCCCGCGCTTGATGCGGATCTCCTCGTTGAGGCGGGCGGAGTACGAACCGCCGAGCACCGCGTTCGCGACCACGCCGGTGTAGTAGTCCGCGTCGCGTCGGGGCGGCGCGGCATGCGCGGCGACCACGCCGGCCTGGCCGGCGCCGCGCTGGTCGATCAGCAGCAGCGCGGGCAGCGTGCTGGCAGCGCCGTCCCCGGGCCGGGCAGGCAGCGGCGTGCCCGGCTTCCGCCAGTCGCCGAAACTCGCCTGCGCCAGCTGCAGCGCCTGCGCCGGCGCGATGTCGCCGGCCAGCACCAGGATGGCGTTGTCCGGCCGGTACAGCGCGGCATGCAGGCGCTGCACGTCGGCGCGGGTGATGCGCGCGATCGAGGCCGGCGTGCCGGCGCGCGAATGGCCGTAGGCGCCGTCGCCGAACACCGCCCGGCTCGCGGCCAGCGAGGCCAGCGCGGTGGGCCGGCTGAGCGTGAGGCGCAGGTCGTCCGCGGCCTGGGCCTGGGCGCGCTTCAGCTCGTCCGGCGCGAAATCGGGATGGCGCACCACCGTGGCCAGCAGGTCCAGCGCCGGCGCCAGCCGGGGCGTGGTGACGGTGATCCCCACCGCGCTCTCGTCCCAGCCCGCGGCGGCCTGCAGCGAGCCGCCCAGCGCCTCGGCGGCGGCGGCGATCTGCGGCGCGCTGCGGCCGCCGGCGCCCTTGCCCAGCAGGTTGGCGGTGAGGTCGGCGAGGCCGGCCCGCCCGGCCGGGTCCATCTCGCCGCCGCTGCGCAGCACCAGTTGCGCGGTGACCAGCGGCAAGCCGGCGCGGCGCACGCTGACCACCTGCAAGCCGTTCGGCAGCGCCTGCATGGTCGGCGTGGGCACGTTGAGCTGCGGCGCCGGGCCGGGCGCGGGTGGCGTGGCCGGAAAGCCCGCGGGCGTTTCAGCCGCGACCGCGGCTCCGGCGAACACGGCCAGGGTGGCCGCGAACACGGCCGGGCGCACGAGGCGGGAAGCACGACGACGGCGGATCATTTCGCACCTCCCTGCTTGCCGCTGGCGGCCTGCGGCTGGTAGTCGATGGCGACGCTGTGCGCGCCGGTGACGTAGTCGCGCAGCACGCGCTGCACGTCGGCGGCGGTGACCCGCTGCAGCGCGTCGAGGTCGCTGTTGGCGCGCGCGGGGCTGCCCTCGGTCAGGGTGGCCTGGCCCAGCGCGAACGCGACGCCTTGCGCGGTCTGGCGCTGCTTCAGCTCGCCGGTGAGCAACTGGGTCTTGACCTTGTCCAGCTCGGCGTCCGGGATGGGCTGGGTGGCGAGCCGGACGATCTCCTGGTTCAGCAGCTTCTCCGCCTCGGCGGTGGTGTGGCCGCTGGCGAGGATCGCGTACACGGCGAACAGGCCGGGCCCCACGCGGCCGTCGGCGTCGGCGCCCACCTGCTGCGCGACCTGGTGCTCGTAGACCAGCGACTGGTACAGCCGCGAGGAATCGCCCCGGGAAAGCAGCGCGGCGGCGACCTGCAGCGGGATCAGGTCCTTGCCGTCCGCGGCGGGCGGGATCAGCCAGGTCAGCGCCACCGCGGGCAGCGGCGCGGTCTCGCTGGCGACGGTGTGGCGCTCGTCCCGGCTGCGCCTGGGCTCCTTCGCGTCGACCTGGGGGATCGGCGCGGCGGGCTTGGGAATCCAGCCGAAATAGCGATCCACCCAGGCGTCCAGCTGTTTGGGATCGAAGTCGCCGGCCACGATCAGGGTGGCGTTGTCGGGGCGGTAGAACGTCTGGTGGAACGCGATCACGTCCGGCAGCGTGGCGGCTTCCAGGTCGGGGATGCTGCCGATGGTGGGCCGCTTGTACGGGTGCACCTTGTACGAGTACTGGTCGATCGCGTTGAACAGCTTGCCGTAGGGCTGGGCCAGCACGCTCTGGCGGTATTCCTCCTCCACCACGGCGCGCTCGGACTTGAAGTTCGCCTCGTCCACGTTGAGGCTGGAGAGCCGCTCGGCCTCGGCCCACAGCAGCGTCTGCAGGTGGTTGCCGGGCACCACCTCGAAGTAGTTCGTGATGTCGTCGCCGGTGGAGGCGTTGTTCGCGCCGCCCACGTCCTCGGTGAGCCGGTCCATCTGCTCGGCGTGCATGTGCTTCGTGCTCTTGAACATCAGGTGCTCGAACAGGTGCGCGAAGCCGGAGCGTCCCTGCGGGTCGTCCCTGGAACCCACGTGGTACCACACCTGCACCGCCACGTTGGGGCTGGCGTGATCCTCCACGCTGAGCACCTGCAAGCCGTTCGGCAGCGTGCGTTCGCGGTACTGGATGGGCGGGATGCGCAGGGTTTCCGCCGCGGCGGCGGGCGGCGGCGCCAGCGCGGCGGCGGCGAGGACAAGGGTGGCCAGCAAGGCGGCCGGGCGCAGGCGCATGGGCGTCGTCCGTTGGGCGGAAGCGCCACGATAGCAAGCGCCGCACAGGCGCGCCCGTGACGTTTGGCCTGTGCGCGCCTTCCCCCGCGCAGGGGAAAGGCGCGACGGCGGCGGCCTATTTCGGCAGCGCCGGCATCTGCTGCGCCAGCAGGCGCTGGCGGCGGATCTGCTCGCGCAGCGCCTTGCGCTTTGCCTTGCGTTCGCGACGGTCGTGCTGCCACAGGTAGATCGCCGGCGTGCTCAGCAGCGTCAGCAGCTGCGACACGAACAGGCCGCCGAGGATCGCGATGCCCAGCGGCTGGCGCATCTCCGCGCCGGTGCCGAAACCGATCGCCAGCGGCAGCGCCGCGCCCATCGCCACCAGCGTGGTCATGGTGATCGGGCGGAAGCGCACCAGCGCCGCCTCCCGGATCGCCGCCGGCGGCGCCATGCCGCGCTCGCGCTCGGCGACCAGCGCGAAGTCCACCATCAGGATCGCGTTCTTCTTCACGATGCCGATCAGCATCAGCACCGCGATCACCGACATCAGGGTGAGCTGGGTATGCGTGAGCAGCATCGCGAGGAATGCGCCCATGCCGGCCGCGGGCAGCGTGGAAAGGATCGTCAGCGGATGGATCAGGCTCTCGTACAGGATGCCCAGCACCACGTACATCGCGGCGATCACCGCGAGCAGCAGCAGCAGCGCGTTGGTGAGGGAGTCGAGCAGGTCCTGGTTCTGGCCGGTGTACTTCTTCTGCACGCCGGGCGGCAGGTGCGCGGCGAAGATCGCCTGGTCCACCAGGTTCAGGCCCTCGATCTGGGTGGTGCCCTTGGCGAGGTTGTAGCTGATGCTGGACGACTCGATCTGGTTGAAGTGGCTGATCGTCACCGGCGCGATCTGCGGCCGGATGTGCGCGATCGCGGACAGCGGGATCATCTTGCCCCTGGTGTTGCGCACGTAGGTGTTGAGCAGGGCCTCCGGGCTCAGCGTGTCGGCCTTGTCGGAGGCCAGCACCACCTGGTACTGGTTGATGTTCGAGTAGATCGTCGACACCGGCGCCTGGCCGAACGACTTGTTCAGCGCATCGTCCACCGCGCCCATGCTGACCAGCAGGCGCGCGGCCGCGTCGCGGTCCACCTCCAGCATCTGCTGCTTGCCGATGCTGTCGAAGCTGGTGGTGACGTCGCTGAACTGCTTCATGCCGCGCATCACCCGCGCCAGGTCCAGCGTGGGCTGCTGCAGCGACGCGCCGGTGGTGCTGGTGAGCTGCACGGTGAACTGCGGACCGCCGCCGCCCCCGCCGCCCCCGCCGCCGCCCATGAACTGCACCGGCGTCAGCGACACGTTCAGGTCGGCCACGGTCTTGAACTGCGCGGACAGCCGGTCGACGACCTGCTGCGCGGTTTCGTGGCGGTCGTCCTTGCCACGGCCGCGCGGCTTGAGGTCGATGAACAGGGTGGAGCGGTTGCCCACGGCGCCGCTGTTGTTGTTGCCGCCCAGGATGGTGGTGACGTCGAGCACCGTGGGATCGGCGCGCACCGCCTCGGTGATCGCCTTGGTGCGCACCGCCATCTGGGTGGGCGAGATGTTCGCGTCGGCCCGGACCTGGGCCTGCAGCAGGCCGATGTCTTCCTTGGGCATCAGGCCGCCGCCGGCGGTCATGCCCACCAGCACGGCCAGCGCGATGGTCAGCACCAGCAGGATGGGCGGCTGCCAGCGCATCAGGCGGCGGTGCTTCATCGCCCAGTCCAGCCAGCGCTCGTACAGGCGCAGGAAGCCCTGGTCGAAGCGCTCGGCCCAGCGCTCCAGCCGGCCCGGCGGCGGGCGCTCCGCCGCGCTGCGCTCGTGCGCCAGCCAGCGCCCGCACAAGGCGGGCGTGAGCGTGAGCGAGACCAGCGCCGAGATCACGATGGTGGCGATCAGCGTGACCGAGAACTCGCGCATCAGCATGGTGAACATGTTGTTGCCGAACACCATCGGCCCGAACACCGCGATCAGCGACAGCGTGATCGACACCACCGTGAAGCCGATCTCGCGCACGCCGGTGAGCGACGCCTCCAGCGCCGGCATGCCGTCCTCCATGTGGCGCACGATGTTCTCGATCACCACGATCGCGTCGTCCACCACGAAGCCCACGCACAGCACCAGCGCCACCAGCGACAGCGTGTTCAGCGTGAAACCCATCGCCCACATCAGCACGAACGCGCCGGCCAGCGACAGCGGCACGCTGAACATCGCGATCACCGTGGGCCGGGTCCGGCGCAGGAACACCAGCATCACCAGCGCCACCATCACCACGCTCATCAGCAGCGCCACGTTCACTTCGTGCAGTGCGGACTTGGTGGTGGCGGTGAGGTCGAAGATCGGGCGGATCTCCACGTCCGCCGGCAGCAGCTTGTGCAGCTCCGGCAGCCGGGCCAGGATCGCCTCCACCGTGGCCACCGAATTCGCCTCCGGCCGCTTGCTGATCTGCAGCAGCACAGCGCGCTGGTCGTTGAACCAGGCCGCGGCGTAGCGGTCCTGCTGGCCGCCGGTGACGGTGGCCACGTCGGCCAGCCGCACCGGCACGCCCTTGCGGCTGGCGACCACCAGTTTGGCGAAATCGGCCACGCTGTGCAGGGAATCGTTCGCGCTCACGGTGAGCTGGAGGTCGCCGCTGCTGAGCGTGCCCTGCGGCGCGGTGACGTTGGCCGCGCGCAGCGCGTTCGCCACGTCGTTCGCGGTGATGCCCACGTGCGCCATCGCGGCGCTGTTCAGCGCCACCCGCACCGCGTGCGGCGAGCCGCCCACCTGCACCTGGGCCACGCCGGGCACCTGCGCCACCGCGGGCTGCAGCAGCGTGTCGCTGAGGTCGTAGAGCTTGTCCGGCGACAGGCTGCTGGAGGTGACCGCCACCAGCAGGATGGGGATCTGCGAGGTGTCGAACTTGAAGTACTGCGGCGGCGGCAGCCCGGAGGGCAGGTCCGGCATCGCCGCGTTGATCGCCTGCTGCACGTCGCGCGCGGCCTGGTCCGCGTTGCGGCTCATGTCGAACAGGATCTGGATCTGCGCGCCGCCCTCGCTGGCGTTGGAGAACATCTGCTTCACGCCCGGGATGCGCCCCAGGTGCCGCTCCAGCGGCGCCATCACGGTGTTCGCCATGGTCTGCGCGTTCGCGCCGGGCGCCGAGGCGAACACCACCACGCCGGGGAACTCGATCGACGGCAGCGCCGCCACGCCCAGCAGCAGGTACGCCCAGAGACCGGCGATGGCCAGGCCGATCGCCAGCAGCGAGGTGCCGACGGGTCGTCGGATCATGGGGCCGAAGATGTTCACGTGTCCTCCTTGGCGCGCAAGCATGGCAGGAGAACACCGCCGACCGACAGGGGCATGCCAGGGTTCCCGATCATTGCGCCCTTTATGCCCTATGCGGCGGCGCGGCGTATGTGCCTGAAGGGGGGCCCTGCCGAAAGGCAGGGAACGCGGCCGCCGCACTCACTCCGGCAGCGCCGGCACCTGCTGCCCCAGCTGGCGCTGGCGGCGGATCTCCTCGCGCAATGCCTTGCGCTTCGCCTTGCGCCCGCGGCGGTCGTGCTGCCACAGGTAGATCGCCGGCGTGCTCAGCAGCGTCAGCAGCTGCGAGACGAACAGGCCGCCCAGGATCGCGATGCCCAGCGGCTGGCGCATCTCGGAGCCGGCGCCGAAGCCCACCGCCAGCGGCAGCGCCGCGCCCATCGCCACCAGCGTGGTCATGGTGATCGGGCGGAAGCGCACCAGCGCCGCCTCGCGGATCGCCGCCGGCGCATCCATGCCGTGCTCGCGCTCGGCGACCAGGGCGAAGTCCACCATCAGGATCGCGTTCTTCTTCACGATGCCGATCAGCATCAGCACCGCGATCACCGACATCATGGTGAGCTGGGTGTGGGTGAGCAGCATGGCCAGGAACGCGCCCACGCCCGCCGCCGGCAGCGTGGACAGGATGGTCAGCGGGTGGATCAGGCTCTCGTACAGGATGCCCAGCACCACGTACATCGCGCCTATCACCGCGAGCAACAGCAGCAGCGAGTTGGTCAGCGCCTCCATCATGTTCTGGTTCTGGCCGGTGTATTTCTTCTGCACGCCGGCCGGCAGGTGCGCGGCGAACATCGCCTGGTCCACCAGCTTCACCCCTTCCGCCTGGGTCACGCCGTCGGCCAGGTTGTAGCTGATCGAGCCCGACTCGATCTGGTCGTAGTGGCGCACGCTCACCGGCGCGATGTTCGGCCGGATGTGCGCCACCGCGGACAGCGGGATCATGGCGCCCTTGCCGTTGCGCACGTAGGTGTTGAGCAGCGCCTCCGGGCTCAGCGTGTCGGCCTTGTCCGAGGTCAGCACCACGCGGTACTGGTTGATGTCGGAATAGATCGTGGAGATCTGGTTCTGGCCGAAGCCGTCGTACAGCGCCGAATCGATCGCCGCCATGCTGACGTGCAGGCGCGCCGCCGCTTCGCGGTCCACCGCCAGCAACTGCTGCTTGCCGATGCCGTCGAAGCTGGAGGTGACGTTGCGGAACTGCTTCATGCCGCGCATCACGCGCTCCAGGTTCAGCGTGGGCTGCTGCAGCGGCGCGCCGTCCAGGCTGCTGAGCTGGAACGAATACTGCCCCGCGCCGCCGCCTCCGCCGCCATCGCCGCTGATGAACTGCGACGCGCTGAGCGACACGTCGAGGTCGGCCACGTCCTTGAACTTCTTGCCTAGCCGCTCCACCACCTTGTCCACGGAATCGCGCCGTTCGCCCGGCTGGTCGCCCAGCGGCTTGAGGTCGATGAACAGGCTGGCCTGGTTCGCCGTGGCGCCGCTGTCGCCGCCCGACCACGCGGTGACGTCGAGCACCGCCGGGTCGGCCTGGATCTGCGCCGCCACGTCCCGGGTGCGCTTCATCATCCGCGCCGGCGAGGTGTTCGGGGCGGCGGTGATCTCGGCGTCGATCAGGCCGGTGTCCTCCCGCGGCATCAGGCCGCCGCCGGCGGTCTTCACCACCAGCATCGCCAGGCCGATCGTCAGCCCCAGCAGGATGAGCGGTTGCCAGCGCATCAGCCGGCGATGGCGCATCGCCCAGTCCAGGCCGCGCTCGTAGATGCGCAGGAAGCCGCGGTCGAAACGCTCGGCCCAGCGTTCCAGCCGGCCCGGCTGGCGCGCGGCCTGCATGTCGTCGCCGGCCAGCCAGCTGCCGCACAGCGCCGGCGTGAGCGTGAGCGAGACCAGCGCGGAGATCACGATGGTGGCGATCAGGGTCACCGAGAACTCGCGCAGCATCACGATGAACATGTTGTTGCCGAATACCATCGGCCCGAACACCGCGATCAGCGACAGCGTGATCGAGACCACCGTGAAGCCGATCTCGCGCACGCCCACCAGCGCGGCTTCCAGCGCCGGCACGCCCTTCTCCATGTGCCGCACGATGTTCTCGATCACCACGATCGCATCGTCCACCACGAAACCCACGCACAGCACCAGCGCCACCAGCGAGAAGATGTTCAGCGTGAAGCCGAGCAGCCACATCGTGATGAACGCGCCGGCCAGCGACAGCGGCACGCTGAACATCGCGATGATCGTGGGTCGCCGGCGGCGCAGGAACACCAGCATCACCACCGCCACCATCACGATGCTCATCAGCAGCGCCACCTCCACCTCGTGCAGCGCCGACAGCGTGGTGGGCGTGAGGTCGAAGATCGGGGTGATCTTGACGTCGGCCGGCAGCAGGTTGCGCAGCTCGGGCAGCCGCGCCCGGATCGCCTGCACCGTGGCCACCGCATTCGCCTCCGGCCGCTTGGTGATGCGCAGCACCACCGCGCGATGCTCGTTGAACCAGGCCGCGGCGTACTTGTCCTGCTGTCCGTCGGTGACGGCCGCGACGTCGGACAGGCGCACCGGCACGCCCTTGCGGCTGGCGATCACCAGCCGGGCGAAATCATGGGCGCTGTGCAGCGAATCGTTCGCGGTCACCGTCATCTGGGTGGCGCCGCTGCCCAGCGAACCCTGCGGCGAGGTGACGTTCGCCGCGCGCAGCGCGTTCGCCACGTCGTTCGCGGTGATGCCGGCATGCGCCAGCGCCGCAGTGTTCAGCGCCACCCGCACCGCATGCGGCGCGCCGCCGCCCACATCCACCAGGCCCACCCCGGGTATCTGCGCCACCGCGGGTTTCAGCAGCGTGTCGGTGAGGTCGTAGAGCTTGTCCGGCGGCAGGCTGGTCGAGGTCAGCGACACCAGCAGGATCGGGATCTGCGAACTGTCCGCCTTGAAATACGCCGGCGGGCTGGGCAGCTGCGGCAGGTCCGGCAGCGCCGCGTTGATCGCCGCCTGCACGTCGCGCGCCATCTTGTCCGGACTGCGGCCGAAGTTCAGCTGCAGCGAGATCTGCCCGTTCCCCTCGATGGAATTGGAGAACATGTGCGCCACCCCGGGAAGACGCCCCAGGTGCCGTTCCAGCGGAGCCACCACGGTGTTCGCCATGGTCTGCGCGCTCGCCCCCGGCAACTGCACGTACACCGCCATGAACGGGAATTCCATCGACGGGAACGCCGCCACGCCCAGCAGCAGGTACGCCCAGAATCCGGCAATCGCCAGCCCCATCGCCAGCAGCGAAGTACCGACGGGGCGGCGGATCATGGGGGCGAAGATGTTCAGGTGTCCTCCGTGGCGCGCAGGCATGGCACGCGAACACATGCGACCTGCAGGCGCATGCACGGGTTCCCGGTCATGCCCTCTTTATGCCCCACGCGGGGGCGGCGCGGATGTGCCTTTAGGGGGGCCCTGCCGAAAGACAGGGTTTGTTTCCCTCGCTTGTGGTTTTGTTGTTTGCGCGAGCGAGAGTGGATTCGGGTGATGAGTTGTCGTGTTTCCACGAAGTTCCAGAGCGGTTTCGTGCGTCCTTCGGACGCCCGAGTTCCTTTCTCTTTGCGTGCCCAAAGAGAAAGGAACCAAAGAGAAATGGCACCCCGATGGCGCGCCCTCCGGGCATCCTGCCCTGCGGGTGCGCGGGCGGGTTGCGGGGTTTTTCGACAGCACATCCTGTGCTGGCGAAAAACTGGCTCGCATCCATGCGAGCCATCCTGCGGACTTTCCTTCACCCGCCCGCCGCGCCATAGGGGCCCCGGTAAAGCAGCGCGCTCCCAGCGCGCAGAAGCAACGGCAGAGCCAAGGATGGTCTGATTAATCGACTACCTGCTCGTCATTCCTGCGAAAGCAGGAATCCAGTGCCGTTGTGTTTCGTGACTTACAGGCACTGGATCCCTGCCTTCGCAGGGATGACGAGCAAAATCAAAAGCGAAGCGCGGCGATCTCGCGACGCTTCGCTGTCGCTGTTGCTGTTGCTGTTGCTGTTGCTGTTGCTGTTGCTGTTGCTGTTGCTGTTGCTGTTGCTGTTGCTGTTGCCGTTGCTTCTGGCGCGCACGATGCGCGCCTGCTCTTCCGGGGGCCCCTCGGCGGCGGTGAGTCGCGGACGATCAGGCCGCGCAGCGGGCGAGGCCAGGGATGGCCTCGCCTTTTCGCGCGGACAGGAGTCCGCTCGAAAAGCCCGGCCGCGACTCACGCACTTGCCGGGCATGGATGCCCGGCAAGCGCCGCCGCGGGGTGTCGTTTTCTCTTGGCTACTTCTCTTTTGGACAAGCAAAAGAGAAGTAGCTCGCGCGCCCAACGGGCGCACGAAACCGCTCTGGATGCCAGCATCCAACGCAACACTGCAGGCCATCCCTGGCCCGCCGAAACTCAGCGCGCCACCGGCCTATACCGCAAGGTCAACATCCAAGTCCGCCCCGGCTGGTTGTAGTACCAGACCGTTTCATAGTGGTGATCGAAGGCGTTGGCGAGCTTTCCTTCCACCTGCCAGTCCGGCGCGAACTGCCAGTTCGCGCGCAGCGCCAGCGTGCCGTAGCCGCCCAGGCGGTGCGTGTTGGCGACGTCATCGTAGCTGTGGCCCGCGAGGTACCAGGTACTGCCCACGCCGAACGCGCCGAAGCGGCGGTCGATGTCCAGGCGCGCGGTGCGCTCGGGGCGGCGCGGCAGCAGCTTGCCGTTGTTGGCGCCACCGTCGTCGTTCTTCGGCTGCTGCAGGGTGAGGTAGCCCTGCACCTGCCAGCCGGCCAGCGTGGCACCGAGCTGGCCTTCCACGCCGCGGATGCGGGCGCGGCTGAGGTTGAACGGCACGTAGTTCTGCGCCGGGTCGAGCACGATCATCCGGTTGATGCGCGTCTCGTACGCGTTCACCGCCCAGTGCCAGCCGGCCAGCTGCTGCTGCAGGCCCAGCTCGGTGCTGTGCGAGGTTTCCGGCTTCAGCTCGGGATTGGCCGAGGGCGTGCCGAAGAACGGCGGGTAGTACAGGTCGTTGAAGGTGGGCGCGTGGAACGCGCTGCCGTAGCTGGCGGACAGGCGCAGGCCGTGGTCGAACGCGTAGCCCCAGGCCAGCGCACCGGTGCTGTGGTTGCCGAACTGGCTGTCGTGGTCGCGACGCACCGAGGCCTGCAGCTCGTTGCGGCCGAACGTGCCCTGGTATTGCGCGAACACGCCGGTGTCGCTGCGGCGGCTTTCGAGGTAGGCGGTGCTGCTGTCCACGTGGTCCTGCTGCCAGTCCGCGCCCACGGTCAGCAGCTGGTTCGCGGCCAGCGCGACGTCGTTCTGCCACGAGGCCTGGTTGCGGCGCGAGTTGGCGTAGCCGGTCTGCTGCAGCGGGTAGTACTGGCCGTAGTAGCTGCCCTGGTAGTAGGTGGTGGCAAGGTCCTTGCCCTGGCCCGCGTTCAGCGTCACCTTCCACGCTTCCAGCGGCGAGAAGCTCAGGCGCGCGCCGGCCACGCGCTGCTCGTTGACCGCGCGGTTGCTGCCGTAGGGGCTGCCCGCGTATTCCACGAAGCTCTTGCTGCGCAGCCAGTCGCCCGCGAGTTCGGTGCCGTTGTCCCAGCGGTAGCCGGCGTTGAGGGCGCCGTTCCAGTTGCGGAACGCGTCGTTGCGCGGATCGTCGGCGAAGCAGCCGGCCATCGCCTCGGCCGCGCCCAAGCGGCAGGCGGGGAAGCCGCTGGTGTACTGGCCGCCCAGGCTGAGGTTGTACCAGGCGTGCGCGTCGCCGCCGGAGATGCCCGCGCTGGTGCCGGCCAGGCCGTGGCTGCCTGCGGTCACGCTGAGCGAGGGCGCGAGGCCGCCGTTGGGCTGGCCGTGGCGGGTGAAGATCTGGATCACGCCGCCGATCGCGTCGGAGCCGTACAGGCTGGAACGCGGGCCGCGCACGATCTCGATGCGCTCGATCTGCTCCACCGGAATCTGCTCCAGCCGGGCGAAGCCGGCGGTGGCCGAGCCGATGCGGATGCCGTCCACCAGCACCAGGGTGTGGGTGGAATTGGTGCCGCGCAGGAACAGCGTGCCCAGTTGGCCGAGGCCGCCGCTCTGCGCGAAGTTGATGCCCGGCAGGCCGGTGAGCAGATCCTGCACCGACAGCGGCTGCAGGCGCTCGATGTCGGCGCGGGTGATCACGCTGACCGAGGACAGCGCGTCGTCCGCGGTGATCGGCGTGCGCGTGGCAGTGACGATCACCGGGTTCAACGTGCTCGCGTCGTCCTGGTCGGCGGCGTGGGCGGCGGGGAGGCAGCACAGCAGCGCCGCAGCCAGCAGGGTCTTCTTCACGTCTCGTTCCTCGGCCGCACACCCGCGCGGCACATAGCGTTCAACGGGCCGGCAAGCGGGAACGGGGAAGGCGGAAGCAGGCAGGTACGGCAAGGCCGGACGCGTCTGTCCAGCCTCGCCCACCGCGAGCCAGCAGTCATGTCCGGGCCGGTCTCCGGGCTTGCGAGCGACGATTTCTCCATCGTCCTGTGCGGCGCCTTCCCGAGCCTTGGGCTCAGTGGCGTTGGCCGCGCATGTGCTCGCCTACCGTTGCGGGGGCAGCGCCGGAATGGTGGCAGGACCACGCACCGGCTTCCCGTTTCATCCCTCGGGCGACGGCCGTCGGGACACCTGAACAAGGAAAGTTTAACTTTGGATGGCCATACGCGGCAATGTGCCGGCCTGCGGCGCGGCGGCGCAGCGCTTACGCGGCGCTGCCGCCTATCCAGCTCCGCCGCACGCGGCAATCCGCGTCCATCGCCACCAGGTCGGCGCGGTAGCCCACCGCGATGCGGCCGTGGCTGGCGCCCAGGCCCAGGAAATCGGCGGGATAGGTGCTGGCCATGCGCACCGCCTCGTCCAGCGGCAGGCCGAGCAGGTCGACCGTGTTGCGCACGGCGCCGGCCATGTCCAGCGCGGAGCCGGCGAGCACGCCGTTCGCGGTCTGGCAGATGCCGTCTTTCGCGATGATGGTTTCGCCGTTGAGCACGTAGCCGGGATCGTCCGCACCCACCGGCGGCATCGCGTCGGTGACCAGCAGCGTCTTGCCGCGCGGCTTGGCGGCGACGGCGTTGCGCAGGCTGGCGGGGTGCACGTGGTGGCCGTCGACGATGATGCCGCACCAGCTGCCGGGATCGTCCAGCGCCGCGCCCACCACGCCGGGCTCGCGGCTGCCGAGCGGCGTCATCGCATTGAACAGGTGGGTGAAGCCGCGCACGCCGGCGGCGAGCGCGGCGCGGATGGTGGCGTGGTCCGCCGCGGTGTGGCCCGCGTTGACGATCACGCCCGCGGCGGCCAGCCGCGCGATGATCTCGTGCGGCACGCGCTCCGGCGCCAGCGTGACCAGCCGCACACCGCGATGCGGCGCGCACAGCATGGCGAGTTCCTCCTCGCCCGGCACGTGGAACCATTTCGGGTCGTGCACGCCCTTGCGCTCGGGCGCGAGGTACGGACCTTCCAGGTGGACGCCGAGCAGGCCCGGCACGCCTTCGTCGAACGCCTGCTCCACCGCGGCCAGCGCGGCGCGCATCACCTCGGTGCTGTCGCTGATCAGGGTAGGCAGGAAACCCGTGGTGCCGAACTTGCGATGCGCGGCGCCGATGGTGCGGATCGTCGCGACCGTGGGCGCGGCGTTGAACAGCGCGCCGCCGCCGCCGTTCACCTGCACGTCGATGAAGCCGGGCACCAGCAGCGCACCGCCCAGATCCTGCACCTGCGCGGCGCGCACGGCGGCGTGGTCGCCAGGCAGCAGCGCGGCGATGCGTTCGCCCTCGACGAGCACGGCGAGATCGTCGCGCCAACCGTGGGCAGTGAGGACGCGGGCGTGGGTGAGGGCAGTGGTCATGGCGGATGCCTGGATGGGAACGAGGAACGGATTTGCTCCCTCCCCTGTTGGCAGGGGAGGGCTGGGGTGGGGTACCCCCTCCCGGCCTCCCCCTGCCTTGCAGGGGGAGGAGGAAAGCAGGTCAGACGGTTTCGGTGACCTTGTTGAGGTGCGGCGGCACGTCGGGGTTGAAACCGCGGCGCAGCGCCAGCGCGCTCGCTGCGCGGTAGAAGCTCTGGATGGTCAGCAGCGGCGTGCAGATCGCCGGCAGGCCGGAGGCAAGCGGCAGGAAGCCTTCGCCGGCAAGGCCCGGCGCGGCCACCAGCACATGCGCGCCGCGGCTGCGGAATTCGTTCGCCACGGCCAGCGTGCTTTCCAGCGTGCCGTCGTCCTGGGCGAAGCACAGCACCGGGAAGTCCGGGCCGACAAGCGCCATCGGGCCGTGCTTCACCTCGGCGGCGCTGAACGCCTCCGCGTGCAGGCCGCAGGTTTCCTTGAACTTCAGCGCCGCTTCCAGCGCGGCCGCAAAGCCGAAGCCGCGACCCACCACGAACAGGTTGTGCGCGTTGACGAGGCCGTCGACCAGCGGCGACCAGTCCGCGTCCCAGCCCTTGCGCAGCGCCCCGGGCAGGGCCTCCAGCGCGGCGAGCAGCTTGGCGTCGCCGTGCCAGCGCGCGCACAGGTGCAGGATCGCGGCCAGCGCGGCGAGGTAGCTCTTGGTGGCGGCGACGCTGCGTTCCGGACCGGCGTGCAGCGGAATCACCGTATCGGCGATCGCGGCCAGCGGCGAATCCTCCACGTTGACCATCGCCACCACGCGCGCGCCGGCGGTTTTCGCGGCCTGCGCGTTGCGCACCAGGTCGGGGCTCTTGCCCGACTGCGAGATCGCGATGAACAGCGCGCCCTCCCAGCGCTGCGGCGCCGCGTACACCGAGGTGACCGACGGCGAGGCCGAGGCGGTGACGATGCCGAGCTGGGTCTCGAACACGTACTTCGCATAGGCCGCGGCGTGGTCGGAGCTGCCGCGCGCGCAGGTGACGATGAAGCGCGGCGGCTGCGCCCGCAGTTCGGCGGCCAGCGCGCCCACCACGCCCTCGTTGGCGGTGAACTGACGCGCCACCACGTCGGCGGATTCGTGGGCTTCGCGGTACATCAAGGTGTCGCTGGCTTGCATGGGGACTCTCTTTCGCAGTGGAACCCGCCGTCCACGGCGGAGGGGAACGGGTACGGCCGGTGCGCGTCAGTCCGCGTGCAGCTCGGCCACGAAGTCGTAGATGTCGCCGCGGTACCAGGAGCAGGTGAACTCGACCACGCGGCCGTCGTCCAGGAAGCTGCGCCGCTCGATGTTGAGGCCGGCGCTGCCGGGAGCCACGTGCAGCAGGCGCGCGTGCTGCGGGCCCAGCGACACCGCACGCAGGCGCTGCAACGCGCGCTTGGGGCGGCAGCCCAGCGACTCCAGCACCTCGTACAGCGAATCGCGCACCAGCATGGGATCGGGCAGCACGCTGGCCGGCACCACGCTGCGCTCGATCGCCAGCGGTTCGTCCTGGCCGTAGCGCACGCGGTGCAGCCGCGCCACCAGCGAGCCGGGCGACAGGTTCATCGCCATCGCCTCTTCCGGCGTCACCTCGCCCACGCTGCGCTCGAAGAACTCCGAGCGCGGGTGCAGGCCGCGGTCGCGCAGGTCCTCGGTGAAGCTGGACAGCCGCGACATCGGCTTGACGATGCGCTCGGCGATGAAGGTGCCGGCGCCGTGGCGCTGGGTGAGCAGGCCTTCCTCGACCAGGCCGGCGATCGCCTTGCGCACGGTGACGCGCGACAGCTTCAGCGCCTGCGACAGGTCGCGCTCGCTGGGCAGCGCCTGGCCCGGCTCGATCGCGCGCTGCTCCACCACGTTGCGGATCGCGTGACGCAGCCGCAGGTAGGCCAGCGGCTGGTGGCTGGTGGGGTCGCGGCAGATGCGGCGGTATTCGCGGGCCAGGGCGGTTTCCATATGCAGAAGATACCAATAGCAAACCATTGGCCGCAAGCGGGCCGCCTTCACTTTTCCTCCATGACGACGAAATCCCGTCACCGCAGTGACATCCGGGCAGCAGATGAATTCGTATGCAGACACGTGCTTGCTCTGGTATTTCACTGGTACTATCGTTGCCGAACGGGCCGACTCCCCCGGCCCGCCCACCCCCGCAACGAGGTGATTGCGTGACGGCTACTTTCCAGACGGTCGACAGCTTCGACCTGGTGATCTTCGGCGGCACCGGCGATCTCGCCCTGCGCAAGCTGCTGCCGGCCCTGTTCCACCGCTATGCGGACGGCCAGATCCCCGCCGGCAGCCGCATCATCGGCGTGGCCCGCGAGCCGCTGGACGACGCCGGCTACCGCAAGCTGCTGCGCGAGTCGCTGGCTGGCAACGGCGCCGACCCCGCCAGGCTCGACGCCTTCCTGCAGCAGGTGGGCTACCGCCCGCTGGATGCGCGCAAGGACGAGGGCTGGGAGGCGTTCGCCGCGCTGATCAAGGAGCAGCCGGAGCACGTCCGCGTGTTCTACCTCTCCACCTCGCCCGAGCTGTTCGAGGACATCTGCCGCCGGCTGGGCCAGTGCGGCCTGAACGGCGAGGGCTCGCGCGTGGTGCTGGAGAAGCCGATCGGCCGCGACCTCGCCAGCGCGAACCGCATCAACGACGCGGTCGGCAAGGTGTTCGCCGAGTCGCAGACCTACCGCATCGACCATTACCTCGGCAAGGAAACGGTGCAGAACCTGTTGGCGCTGCGCTTCGGCAACGCGCTGTTCGAACCGCTGTGGAACGCCAGCCACATCGACCACGTGCAGATCACCGTGGCCGAAACGCTGGGCCTGGGCCGCCGTGCCGGCTACTACGACCGCGCCGGCGCGCTGCGCGACATGGTGCAGAACCACCTGCTGCAGCTGCTGTGCATGGTGGCAATGGAGCCGCCCGCCTCGCTCACGCCCGACTCGGTGCGCGACGAGAAGCTCAAGGTGCTGCGCTCGCTGAAGACCATCGACGAAAGCAACGCGGGCCAGCTCACCGTGCGCGGCCAGTACCGCGCCGGCGTGGCCGAGGGCCAGTCGGTGCCGGGCTATCCGGACGAGCTGGACGGCGCGAAGTCGGACACCGAGACCTTCGTGGCGGTGAAGGCCGAGATCGAGAACTGGCGCTGGGCCGGCGTGCCGTTCTACCTGCGCACCGGCAAGCGCCTGCCCGAGCGCGTGTCCGAGATCGTGGTGGCGTTCAAGCCGGTGCCGCATTCGATCTTCGGCGCCAGCGCCGGCCACCTGGCGCAGAACCGCCTGGTGCTGCGCCTGCAGCCGGACGAGGGCGTGAAGCTGTGGCTGACCATCAAGGACCCGGGCCCGGGTGGCCTGCGCCTGCGCCACGTGCCGCTGGACATGAGCTTCGCCGAAGCCTTCGGCGTGGCGCAGCCCGACGCCTACGAGCGCCTGCTGCTGGACGTGGTGCGCGGCAATCCCACCCTGTTCATGCGCCGCGACGAGGTCGAGGCGGCCTGGCGCTGGGCCGATCCCATCCTCGCCGCCTGGGCCGCCGGCGGCGAACCGCCGCGTCCCTACGCTTCCGGCAGCTGGGGCCCCAGCGCGTCGGTGGCGCTGATCGAGCGCGACGGCCGCACCTGGCACGAGGACAGCGAGTAAGCCGCCATGTCCAACGTGACGACGCACAGCTTCACCCAATGCGGCGCACAGGCCGCGGCGCTGGCCGAACGCGTCGCCGCGCAACTGCGCGATGGCATCGCGGCACGCGGCCAGGCCGTGATCGCGGTCTCCGGCGGCACCACGCCGAAGGATTTCTTCGCGCGCCTGGCGCGCGAGGCGCTGGACTGGAGCAAGGTCACCGTCACCCTGGTCGACGAACGCTGGGTGCCCGACACCGACGCGCGCTCCAACGCGGGGCTGGTGCAAGCCACGTTGCTGCAGCATGCCGCCCGCGCCGCCCGCTTCGTGCCGCTGTACACCGGCGCGGCCACGCCGGAAGCGGGGCAGGCCGAAGCCGAGGCGCGCATCGCCGCGCTGCCCGCGCCGTTCGACGTGGTGGTGCTGGGCATGGGCGACGACGGCCACACCGCCTCGTTCTTCCCCGGCGGCGACCATCTGGCCGAGGCGCTGGACCCGCAGGGCAGCGCGAAAGTGCTGCCGATGCAGGCGCCCGGCGCCGGCGAGCCGCGCATCACGCTCACCCTGCCCGTGCTGCTGGACACCCGCGCGCTGTACCTGCTGGTGACCGGCGAGAAGAAGCGCGACCTGCTGGCGGACGTGCGGCTGGGACTGGCGGAAGCGAAGCATTATCCGGTGGGCGCGGTGGTGCAGCAGGATCGCGTGCCGCTGGCGGTGTATTGGTGTTCTTGAATTTCTTTGCAGGTGGGGCGTTTCAGAGCCAAGGAAAGTCTGATTCTGCTCGTCATCCCAGCGAAGGCTGGGATCCAGTGAATTTAAGCCACGGAACACAAAGGCACTGGATGACCAGCTTCGCTGTTGTGAAGCGCCTCCTGCTTTTGCAGGAATGACGAGCAGGCAGTCGATTCATCAGACCTTCCCTAAAGCGCCGTGCCTATGGTCAGACATGTGCTTCGTGCACATGTTTGACTCGCCCGACCGGACGATGTCCGGGTCGGGTTCCGCCGAAGCAGGCGCGCAGCGCCTGTTTCGCGGCGGGCCATCCATGGCCCGCTGTCCCGCTCCGTTTGTTGATTCCCGGAACCGTGCCATGCCTCTCCACCCCATCCTCGCCGAAGTCACCGCCCGCATCGCCGAGCGCAGCCGCGCATCGCGCAGCGCCTACCTCGCGCGCATCGACGCCGCACGCGGCGAAGGTCCGCACCGGCGCCGGCTGTCCTGCGGCAACCTCGCGCACGGCTTCGCCGCCTGCGGCGCCGACGACAAGGCCGCGCTGCGCGCGGGCAGCGTGCCCAACCTCGGCATCGTCACCGCGTACAACGACATGCTCTCGGCGCACCAGCCCTACGAGCACTATCCCGAGCTGATCCGCCGCGTGGCGCGCGAGGCCGGCGTCACCGCACAGGTGGCTGGCGGCGTGCCGGCGATGTGCGACGGCGTCACGCAGGGGCGTGCCGGCATGGAGCTGAGCCTGTTCTCGCGCGAAGTGATCGCGATGGCCACCGCGGTGGCGCTGTCGCACGACATGTTCGACGCCGCGCTGTTCCTCGGCATCTGCGACAAGATCGTGCCGGGCCTGATGATCGGCGCGCTGAGCTTCGGCCACCTGCCCGCGATGTTCGTGCCCGCAGGCCCGATGCCCAGCGGCATCAGCAACGACGCCAAGACCGCGGTGCGCCAGCGCTACGCCGAAGGCAAGGCCACGCGCGACGAACTGCTGGAAGCCGAGGCGGCTTCCTACCACGCGCCCGGCACCTGCACCTTCTACGGCACCGCGAACTCCAACCAGATGCTGATGGAGATCATGGGCCTGCACCTGCCGGGCGCCAGCTTCGTGAACCCGGACACGCCGCTGCGCGACGCGCTGACCGAGGCCGCGGTGCGCCGCGCCGCCGCGCTCACCGCGCAGGGCGACGAATACACCCCGCTGGGCCGCATGTTCGACGAGCGCAGCGTGGTCAACGGCGTGGTGGGCCTGCACGCCACCGGCGGCTCCACCAACCACCTGCTGCACCTGGTGGCGATGGCGCATGCGGCCGGCATCGCGCTCACGCTGGAGGATTTCGACGCGCTGTCCGGCGTGGTGCCGCTGATGGCGCGCGTGTACCCGAACGGCCACGCCGACGTGAACCACTTCCACGAGGCCGGCGGCATGCCCTTCCTGATCGGTTCGCTGATCGACGCCGGCCTGCTGCACGGCGACGCGCACACGGTGTGGGGCAAGGGGCTGGACGCCTACCGCAAGATGCCCGCGCTGGACGCGGACGGCAAGCTCGCATGGAACGACGTCGCCGCCAGCGGCAACCTCGACGTGCTGCGCCCGGCGAGCGAACCATTCCGCGCCGACGGCGGCCTGCGCGTGCTGCAGGGCAACCTCGGCCGCGCGGTGATCAAGGTGTCCTCGGTGCCCGGCGACCGCCTGGTGATCGAGGCGCCCGCGGTGATCTTCCACGAGCAGAACGAGGTGCAGGCCGCGTTCGACCGCGGCGAACTCAACCGCGATTTCGTGGCCGTGGTGCGCTTCCAGGGACCGAAGGCGATCGGCATGCCCGAACTGCACAAGCTCACCCCGGTGCTGGGCGTGCTGCAGGCGCGCGGCCACCGCGTGGCGCTGGTCACCGACGGCCGCATGTCCGGCGCCTCCGGCAAGATTCCCGCGGCGATCCACGTCACCCCCGAAGCGGTCGACGCGGGCCCGCTGGGCAAGCTGCGCGACGGCGACGTGGTGCGGCTGGACGTCATCGCCGGCACGCTGGAAGCGAAGGTGGATGCCGCCGAGTGGGCCGCACGCGAACAGGTGCACGCCGATCTCTCCGCGCACCACGTCGGCATGGGCCGCGAACTGTTCGCCAGCCTGCGCAACGCGGTGGGCGCGGCCGACGCCGGCGCCACCATCTTCGCCCGGCACGACCGCCACCACGCCGCCGACGCCTGATCGCCCCGCCACCGTTCGTCCTGAGCGCAGGCCCGCAGGGCCGCAGTCGAAGGGCACCTTCCCCATCAACATCAAGCCCATGAACAGCCAAGACCACAAGCAGACCGTACTCGCCGAAATCCTCGCACTCGCCCCGGTGGTGCCGGTGGTGATCATCGACGACGTGGCCCACGCCGTGCCGATGGCGCGCGCCCTGGTCGCCGGCGGCATCCGCAGCATCGAGGTGACGCTGCGCACGCCGGCCGCGCTGGACGCGATCCGCGCCATCGCCGCCGAAGTGGAAGGCGCCGTGGTCGGCGTGGGCACCGTGCTCGACGCCCAGCAGCTCGAAGCGGCGCGTGCCGCGGGCGCGCGCTTCGCGGTGTCGCCGGGCGTCTCGCCGAAACTGCTCGACGCCGCCGACGCCAGCGCGCTGCCCCTGCTGCCCGGCGTTGCCACCGCGGGCGAGGCGATGAGCCTGCTGGAACGCGGCTACAAGCACCTCAAGCTGTTCCCCGCCGTGCCGGTGGGGGGCGCGAAGCTGCTGGCCGCCTGGGCCAGCCCGCTGCCGCAGATCCGCTTCTGCCCCACCGGCGGCATCGGCCTCGCCAGCGCGCCCGACTTCCTCGCCTTGCCCAACGTGGCCTGCGTGGGCGGCTCCTGGCTCACGCCGAAGGACAAGCTCGTGGCCGGCGACTGGGCCGGCATCGAGCAGCTCGCGCGCGAGGCGGCGGCGCTGCGCACGCGCTGATCAACCGGCATCGGCCTGGGCGTCGCGGGCGATCGCGGCGAGCCGGCGCGCGTGCTCGCGCACGTCCTTCGGCCAGCCGCGGGTGTGGCGGTTGAAGGCGTCGCGATCGCCGCGCCACAGCGCGCGCGAGGCTTCCTCGTAGCCCGCGAGGTCGCCGGCCACCACGCTCATGAAACGGTCGGCGGCTTCTCCGGCCAGGCGCGCGCGATCCTTCGCACTGCCGTTGCGCCGCGCGTCCTCCACCAGCTTGCGCAGCGTGACCGAGGCGCCGCCCGGCTGGCTGTTCAACCAGTACCAGTGGCGCGGCAACAGGGTCACCTCGCGCGCCACCACGCCCAGTCGGGGACGGCCCGCGCCGCGCGGCGCATCGCTGTCCGCGGGGGGTTGCAGGCGGCCCAGCACCTCGTCGGCGCTGCCGCGGAAATCGATCTCCACCGGCTGGCCGGTGCCGTCGTCGAGGATGGTTGGCGTGCGCGCGGGATGCCGGTCGAGCAGGCGCTTCACCGCCAGTGCCACGTCGGCGAGGGCGCCGGAGGCGATCAGCGCGTGGCCGTCGAAGGCGGTGCAGGTGGGGAGGTCGTGCGGGGACATGGGTTTGATCCGGGTGAAATCAGGCGCTGATTATGCCCGGGTGAAAAGCGTTGTCAATAACACCCGGGCATAATATGGACCCGTTGGCGGCATCGCGCCCGCATCAATGGGTGAAGTAGTACATCGCGGCGCCCGGCTTCAGCGGCTCGGGGCAGCCGTAGCGCGCGGCTTCGGCTTCCAGCTTCGCGTCGTCGGCTTCGACGTGGTTGGCCAGGCGCTCCTGCACCGTCATTCCTTGCACGGCCTCGATCTTGGGGCAGTGCGAATCGATGGCGCCGAAATGGCTGGCGACAACGCGCACCACGCCGGCGACGCCCTGCATGCGCGGATCGGCCATGCGGAACGCCGGCATGCCGCGTATCGGCTGGCTGCTGCCGGGTACGCGCACGTTCTGCTGCCCATAATCCGAGCCGGACAGCTGCCCGCCGCCAGCAACGTAATCGGGCGTGGTGACGACCAAGCTGTCGATGGAACGCGGTGCCGCAGGCGGTGCTGGCGGCGTGGGCTGCGCCGTCGCGTAGGCAGGTTGGGCCACCGGTGCAGTGCGATGCGTCGGGGATGCGGCTGGCACGGATCGCGGCTGTGCGGCTGGCCTGAGTGGTTCGGCCGGCTTGTTCCGCGGCGGAAGCAAACGCACGACGAGCGCATCCGGCGGTGTAGCCGGTGTCTGCGCAACAGACCAGCGCCAGCCCGGCGACGGCGCGAGCAGGAAGGCGAGGAAGCCCAGGTGGAGCAACAGCACCGCCGCCAGCATGGCGACGCGCATCCAGCGCAGGCGCGGCGCTCCATGTTCCGCCGATGGCTTCCGTCCATTCATGCTGCGAGGCTCCATCCCCAGGCGGCGTCGCCAAACGGCGAACTGGCCTTGGCAAAGACCGGGCTCGCACCGGTTGGTTCCGCGCCGGCATGGCAGGCCGCACGAACCGCGCGGGCCGACCGCCATCGGCGCCGACTTGGCTGGCGTGCAACGATCGCACGTTGCACGCCGGCCCGTGCAACATGCCGCCGCGCTACTTCGTGTTGACCACCGGCGCAGGCTGGGCGCCGACGATGAAGGTGCAGTTCGCGTCCTTGTTGGCGCATACCGAGGACTGCATCTTGATGCGCTCCATCTCGACGAACTGCGCGGGATCGAGGTTCATCGCCACGCGGTAGGCGTTGTCCGCTTCCGCACGGCTCAGCTCGGCCGCCTTGCGCGCCTGCTCGGCCAGGTCGCGCTTCTGCTCGGTGAGCACGCGCTGTTCCTGCTGCGCGGTTTCCACGCGCTGGTTGCGCACCGCGTCGGGCGGATTGGCCTTGCCCACGGTGATCTTCACCAGCCGCACCGGCAGCTTGCTCTGTTCCAGGTAGCCGCTCATCTCCCGGCTGACCTCGGCGTCGATCTCGTCGATCGCGGTGGTCTGGATCGCGGTCTCGTTCATGCCGTGCTTCTTGACCGCCGAGCGCACCTTGTTGAAGAACTCCTGCTCCACGTTGTTCTTGTACCAGTCCTGGCCGAAGTTCTTCACCAGCGCGACCGGATCGACCACCTGCAGGCGGATGATGGCGTGGAAATCCAGCGGCACGCCGTCGCTGGACATCAGGTCGGTGAAGTTGCCGTCGTACTGCTGCGGAAACATGTTCACGTAGATCTTCTGGGTGGAGAACCAGGCGTACGACCGGCCCGGCAGCACCGGCTCGGCCCGCACGCCGCCGTGTCCGAACAGGATGGGCTTGTCGATCAGCACGGCCTGCTGGCCCGCATCGGGCGATACCACCGTGCAACCCGCGCATGCCAGCAGCAGCGCCGGCAGCAGCATGCGGCGACTCGTCTTCATCGCGTTTTCCCTGTGCATCGAAACTCCCCTGGTTCGTCGAAGCGCCGGTAGCGGCGGTGGCTGGAATCGTAACAGTCGCCGCGACGGGCGCCGGCGCGAGCGCGGAAGCGCAGGTGGCCCACGACGACGGCGCAGGCTCTATGCTCGCAAGCCTTCCGGGCGGGAATCCCTCGATGATCCATGTGCTGGCGAGCGCGATCTGCAGCGTGCTGGTGTCCGTGCTGCTGAAGCTGGCGCGACGCTTCGGGCTGGATGTCGGCCAGATGGTGGCGTGGAACTACGCCGCGGCGGTCGCGCTGGCCGCGCTGCTGCTGCAGCCGTCGCCGGAAGCGCTGCGGCAGCCGCACGCGCCGTGGCTGGCGCTGCTGGCGCTGGGCGTGCTGCTGCCCACGATCTTCCTGGCGCTGGGCGCCTCGGTGCGGCATGCGGGCATCGTGCGCTCGGACGCGGCGCAGCGGCTGTCGCTGCTGATCTCGCTGCTGGCGGCCTTCCTGCTGTTCGGCGAGAAGCTCGACGCGACGAAGGTGCTCGGCTGCGCGCTGGGCCTGCTTGCGCTGCTCGGCATGGTGTGGCGCAGCGGGCAGGCCCGCGGCGAAGGCGGCGCCGCGCAATGGCTGTGGCCGCTGCTGGTGTTCGCCGGATTCGGCACGATCGACATTGCGCTCAAGCGCGTGTCCGCGGCGGGCGTGCCGCTGGGCACCTCGCTCGCCGCCATGTTCGCGCTGGCGCTGCCGGTGGCGTTCGCGCTGGCGGCTGCACGGCGCCTGCGCGGCGGCGCGCACTTCACGCTGCGCAACGCGCTGGCCGGCCTGCTGCTGGGCCTGTGCAACTTCGGCAACATCCTGTTCTACCTGCGCGCCCATCGCGCGCTGCCGCAACACCCGGCGCTGGTGTTCGCCAGCATGAACCTGGGCGTGGTGGTGCTGGGCGCGCTCACCGGCGTGCTGCTGTTCCGCGAGCGGTTGAGCCGCACCAACCTCGCCGGCCTGGTGCTGGCGCTGGCGGCGATCGCGCTGCTGGCGTGGGCGTAGGCGTCGCGCCTGCGGCAGGACGCAGCACCTGGCACCGAGCCGTCTCGCGCGTACGCGGCGTCCGCGCCGGAAACTGGCAGGTGCGGCGGGCGCGTGCTGAAATGCCGGTCCTGCCGAGCCGGATTCTTCCCCATGCGCGCCCTGGTCGACCGCTACCTCGATGCCTACAACCGCATGGACGTGCCCGCCATGCTGGCGACCATGCAGGACGAGGTGGTGTTCGAGAACTACACCGCCGGCGTGCTGGCCTTGCGTACCGTGGGCATCGCCGAGCTGGGCCACCTCGCGGAAAGCTCGCGCCACCTGTTCTCCATGCGCCGCCAGAGCATCACCGCCTGGCACGAGGACGGCGACACCGCCCACGCCGGCATCCACTTCGAAGGCGTCTTTGCGGTCGACCTGCCGAACGGCGTGCGCGCGGGGCAGTCGATCGCGCTCGAAGGGCGCAGCGAATTTCGCCAGCACGACGGAAAGCTGATCTACGTCGCCGATTACAGCGACTGAGGCTTGGGCGCGGCGCTCCCCGTCCCTTTGGGGAGAAGGAACTTTCGGCGAGCACCCGCCCCTCACCCCGACCCTCTCCCCGGAGGGGAGAGGGAGAAAAGCGCTAGCGTCAGCGCTTGGTCGGCGTGCCGCGCAGCGGCGCGGTGGAACCGCGCACCACCAGTTCCGGGCTGAAGCCCTCGTTGCCTTCCTCCAGCGGCTCGCCGTTGGCGGCGCGCTGCAGGTTGCCGATCAGGCGTTGCGCGGCACGGCGGGCGATCTCCTCGGTGGCCTGGCGCGCGGTGGTGAGCGCGGGCCAGGACTGCTTGGAGAACGGGCTGTCCTCGAAGCCGGCGATCGACAGTTCCCACGGCACGCTGATGCCGCCGGAATGCGCGGCGGCGAGCACGCCGGCGGCGATCTCGTCGTTGGAGCCGAAGATCGCGGTAGGCCGGTCCTTCAGCGCCAGCAGCTTGCGCGCGCCGCGGAAACCGTCGTCGAAGGAGTAGTCGCCGGGCAGGATCAGCTTGCGGTCCAGCGCGATGCCGTAGTCCTTCAGCGCGTCCTCGTAGCCCTGGTAGCGCTCGGGGCTGGAGCGGTGGTCACGGCCGCCCCACAGGAAGCCGATGCGGGTGTGGCCGAGCTGGATCAGGTGCTCGGTGATCGCGTAGGCGGCGTCGCGGTCGTCCACGTAGACGCAGGGGTAACCGTCCTGCGGGTCCTTTCGCGCGGAGATGACGCGCATGAACGGGATCTTCGCCGCGGCCAGGGTGCGGATCAGCTCCGGCTGCTCGGACATCGGCGGCGCCAGCACCAGGCCGGCCAGCCGCGCATGCGCCGCCAGCGCGACCAGTTCCTCGGCCAGGCGCGGCGAGGTGGAGTCGCAGGGATGGATCTGCAGGCCGTAGCCGCTGGCGCGGCAGGCCGCCAGCACGCCGCTCTGCATGCTGATGATGTAGTGCGCGTTGGGGTTGTCGTAGACCAAGCCCACCGCGTACGCACGCGTGCTGCGCAGGCTGCGCGCGGAAGGGTCGGGCCGGTAGCCCAGCGCGTCGATCGCCCGCTGCACCTTCTCGCGCGTGCGCGCATGCACCGAGGGCTCGTTGTTGATGACGCGCGAAACCGTCTTCAGCGAGACGCCCGCCTGCTCGGCTACATCCTTGATCGTGGCGCTGCGCAACCGGAAACCTCAGAGACCGTGGGACGGGACGACGAATGGCGACGCGGCCCGCAACGCGGCCGCGCCGGCGCGCAACCGCGCAGCACAGTCTAGCGGACGGGCGCGCGATCGCCGCATGGCTGCTCAACCTGCCGGATGCTGGCCCACGCGGTGGCCGCGCAAGCCGTAGTACAGGATGTACAGGTAGCAGGGCGCCATCACCAGCAGGAACGCGAGCTGGAAATCGATGACCTCCTTGAGATGCACGAACACCTGCGGGATCAACGCGCCGCCCACGATGCCCATCACCAGCAAGGCCGAACCCACTTCGGTGTGGCCGCCAAGCCCCTTGATCGCCAGCGGAAAGATCGCCGGCCACATCATCGCGTTTGCGAAGCCCAGCGCGGCCACGAAAGCCACCGACAGGTAGCCGTGGGTGACGAACGCGCCCAGCGCGAACAGCACGCCCAGCACCGCCGACACCGCCAGGTAACGCTGCTGCGAGACGAAGCGCGGAATCAGCAGCAGGCCGACGATGTAGCCCAGCAGCATGCCGAACATGGTGTACGCGGTGAAATGCTTGGTCGCATCCAGCGGCAGCCCGAAACCCTGGCCGTAGATGCCGATCGCGTCGCCCGCCATCACCTCCACGCCCACGTACAGGAACAGGCACAGCACGCCCAGCCACAGGTGCGGGAAACTGAAGATGCTGCGGCCGCTGTGGCCGATGGCATGCTCGTCGTTGGCGCCGGCGGGCTTGATCTCCGGCAGCGACGAACGCACCACCCAGATCGCCAGCACCACCAGCAGCGCGGCCATCACCATGTACGGCCAATACACGCGCGCGGCGAAGCTGTTGAGCAGCGCATCCGCTGCGGCCGGCGTGGGCGCCGCCTTCACCTGCTGGTCGAGCGTTTCGATGCCGGTGAGCACCAGCGCGCCGAACACGAACGGCGCAAGAAAGCCGGCGAACTTGTTGCAGATACCCATGAAGGCGATGCGCTGCGCCGCGCTGTCGATCGGCCCGAGGATGCTGATGTACGGGTTCGAGGCGGTCTGCAGCAGCGACAGCCCCGCGCCGATCACGAACAGCCCGACCAGCGCGCCGTGATACATGCGGATGTTGATGAACTCGCCGAACAGCACCGCGCCGATCGCCATCACGAAGAGGCCGAGCGCCATGCCGCGCTTCATGCCCGTGCGCTTGAGGATCGCGGCCGACGGCAGCGCCAGCACGAAATAGGAGAGGTAGAACGCCACCGGGATCAGGAACGCGCTGACGTCGTCCAGGTTGAAGGCGAGCTTCACGAAGATCGTCAGCGGCCCGTTGAGCCAGGTGACGAAGCCGTAGATGAAGAACAGCACGCCGATGATGATCATCGGCCCGATGTTCGAGCGGTCGGACGGCGCGGCCGCCAGCGTGCTTGCCATGAAGTCTCTCCCCGGGGCGGCACTCGCGGCCGCCTTGCATGCGGCACAGGGTAGCGCCGGATGTTCTTTATTGGCTGCAAAGTACAACGTTGTCAACCTACGGTCGCGCATGCGGGGCGGCGCCAGCGCCGGCTCCCTGCACGGCGTGGCGCCTTGGCGCACCGCAGCATAAAACCGGGCTTTACAGCCGATGTCCCGCTTTCGCCCAGCAACCCCTGCCAACGGTCATGTTGCAGCATCGGGTGGGCCTGGTGAAAATTCCGGGACAGTCACTTGACAACGTTGTCATCAGCCTCCCAGACTCCATGGCCATCGCCTGCCGGGGGTGGCGCGCGTATCGCGCACCTGCCGGCTGACCGCAGCGGACAAAGGGGAATCCACGTGCCAGAGCTCGCCAGCCAGCGCCATGCCGCCCAGCCGTCGCCGCAACCGGTGGCGCCGGGCGGCGCGCCGGCCGGAGGCGAGCCGTTCCTCGCGGCCGACGTGGGCGGCACCCATGCGCGCGTGGCCCTGGTGCTGGGCGTGGCCGACCGCCGGCATCCGGTCCAGGTCCTGCACTACCACCGTTACGCCTGCGGCGACTGGGCCGGCCTGGGCGCGCTGCTGCGCGACTTCGTGGTGCAGCTGGGCTCGACCGGGCACGCCGCGCTGCAGGCCGGCATCCGCCATTGCGTGGTGGCCTGCGCCGGCGTGGTGCTGGGCGACGCCATCGTCAACGAGAACCTGCCCTGGCCGGTGTCGATAGCCGAGCTGCGCGACGAGCTGGGCCTCGCCCGGCTGGACGTCATCAACGATTTCGAGGCGGTGGCCTGGGCCACCCGCTTCCTGGACGCGGACGAGACGCTGCCGGTGATCGACGCCGCGCAGCCGGCGGTGCGAGGCCCGGTGCTGGTGATGGGCCCGGGCACCGGGCTGGGCTCGGCGGTGCTGCTGCCGCGCGGCGACCGCGCCGAGGTGCTGCCCACCGAGGCCGGCCAGATCTCGCTGGCGCCCGGCAACGAGCGCGAGATGGAGATCCTGCGCGTGCTGGCCCGCGGCCGCACGCACGTCTCCTACGAGGAGGCGCTGTCCGGCCCCGGCCTGCTCAACCTCTACCGCGCGCTGTGCGAGTTGCGCGGCTGCCCGGTGGCGCTGATGACGCCGGCGGAAATCACCGGTGCGGCGCTCTCCGGCCGCGATGCCGCGGCGGAGGAGACGCTGCAGGTGTTCTGCGGGCTGCTGGGCAGTTTCGCGGGCGACCTCGCGATGCTGTACGGCGCCAGCGGCGGCGTGTTCCTCGCCGGCGGCATCCTGCCGCAGCTCCACGACTTCCTGCGCGCCAGCAGCTTCGCCCGGCGCTTTCTGGACAAGGGGGTGATGCAGGCGTTCCTGCAGAAGATCCCCGTACGACTGATCGAGCACGGCCAGCTAGGTGTCATCGGCGCCGCCGGCTGGTTCCTGGACGAGCGGCAGGGAGATCGAGCCATGCCACCGCTCTAGCGACACGGCGCCGAACGCCGTCAACCACCAACGACCACACGGTCTCCATTGATCCAGCCTCTGAGGGGAGGACATCATGAACCATCGCAAGACACTGCTTGCCGCGAGCATCGTCGCCGGCCTGTGCCTGTCCGTGGGCGCGTACGCCCAGGACAACGGCTCCACCCAGCAAACCAGCCAGGGCAACCCCGCTGCGAGCAAGAAGGATGCGAAGACGCTGTCCACCGTGACCGTCACCGGCATCCGCGGTTCCACCGAGAAGGCGCTGGACATCAAGCGCGAAGCCGCCTCCGTGGTCGAAGTGGTCACCGCCGAAGACGTGGGCAAGCTGCCGGCGCACAACGTGGCCGACACCTTGCGCAACCTGCCCGGCGTGGACATCCAGTCCTCCAGCGCCCAGGAAGGCGGCTTCGACGAAGCCGACCGCATCAGCCTGCGCGGCACCAGCCCCAGCCTCACCCAGACGCTGATCAACGGCCACGGCGTGGGCTCCGCCGACTGGTTCGTGCTCAGCCAGGGCAACACCGTGGGCCGCAGCGTGAGCTACACCTTGCTGCCGTCCGAGATCGTCAGCCGCGTGGAAGTGCACAAGTCCTCCGAAGCCCGCTTCCAGGACGGCGGCACCACCGGCAACGTCGACATCATCACACGCAAGCCGCTGGACTTCGACAAGCAGTACACCGCGGACGCCAGCATCGGCGGCGTGTACTCCAGCACCGCTTCCAAGACCGACGGCCAGTTCTCCGGCCTGTTCAACTGGAAGAACGACGACGGCACGTTCGGCGTCCTGGCCCAGGTGTTCGACGAGAAGCGCCACCTGCAGCGCGAGGCGCAGGAACTGCCCTCGGGCTTCCAGCAGATCGGTGCGACCGACCCGGTGGCGGCCACGAATCCCGACCTGGTCGGCGTGTACGTCCCCTCGCTGCTGGGCTCCACCCTGTTCACCCAGACCCGCACCCGCAAGGGCGGCCTGCTGGAAGCGCAGTTCCGCGTGAACAAGGACCTGACGCTCGGCCTCAGCGGCTTCTACTCCAAGCTCGACGCGGACAACTACAACCGCAACTACATGCTGTGGGGCGGCCACTTCGCCACGGCGCAGGCGCCGAACCCGGGCTACACCGTGCAGAACGGCGTGCTCACCAACGCCACCTACGCGGGTCAGCCGGGCATGGATTACACCGTCTACGACATGATCTACCGCAAGGCCTCGGCGAAGACGTACTACTACACCGCCGACGCCGACTGGAACGTGTCGGACAACATCACGGCCACCTTCCAGGCCGGCACCACCAAGGGCACCGGCGCCACGCCCAAGCAGTTCATCGCGGAAGTCACCGGCAACGCCGGCGGCGGCGCAACCTGGTCCACGCACGGCAACGGCTCGCCGGTGGACTGGAACGTGGGCGGCAACGGCGGCCCGTCCGGCGTCACCAGCTTCGGCACCTGGGGCAACCAGATCGTCAAGGCCACCGACAAGGAAAACTGGTTCAACGCCGACTTCACCCAGTACTTCAACACCGGCGTGGTGAACTCGTTCAACTACGGCATCCGCTACGCCAAGCACGACCGTGCCGCGCTGTCGCCTGAAGGCGCTTCGCCGGGCAACATCTGGGCCGCGCTGCAGAACGGCGCCACCGCGAACTACCCCGGCAACTTCGCCCAGGGCATCGGCGGCCAGTTCCCGCGCAACATCTGGTACTTCACCCCGTCCGCGCTGGAGAGCGCGATCAACGCGAACTCCACCTGGCTCGCGAACAACGACGGCCCGACCGGCCGCCACAACTACGGCGGCGAGTGGAGCGTGGGCGAGAGGAACGCCGCGGCCTACTTCCAGGCGAACTTCCAGGGCGAGAACTGGAGCGGCAACGCCGGCGTGCGCTACGTCAACATCAGCCAGGGCATCGACACGTATGCCGCCACCACGGTCAATCCGGACGTGAGCAGCCTGTTCGGCATGTGGAACCGCCGGCACTACTCCAACCACTACGGCCGCTTCCTGCCCAGCTTCAACCTGAAGTTCAACCTGGCCGAGGACCTGATCGCCCGCTTCGCGGTGTCGCAGACCCAGACCCTGCCGGACTACTCCGCGCTGGGTGCGTCCTCCTGGGGCTCGGACCTGAGCAAGACCGGTGGCGGCGGCAACCCGCGCCTGAAGCCGGTGCTGTCGACGAACTTCGACGCCGGGCTGGAGTGGTACTTCATGCCGCGCGGCCTGCTGGCGGCGACCATGTTCTCCATGAACATGAAGGACTACGTGGCCTACGGCACCGAGGACCAGCAGCTCTTCAGCGAACTGACCCACCAGCTGGAGACCTATAAGGTCGCCGTGCCGCTCAACGCCGACGCCCGCCTGTCCGGCCTGGAACTGACCTACAACCAGCCCATCGGCGAGTACTTCGGCGTCAACGCGAACTACACCTACGTCGACGGCTCCTCGTCGTTCACCTGGGCGGACGGCTCGCACAACCTGCTCGGCACCTCGAAGAACACCTACAACCTGGGTGCCTACTTCGAAAACGACATGTTCGGCGCGCGCATCGGCTACAGCTGGCGCTCGGCATTCCTGATCGGCCTGCAGGGTGCGGTGCCGTATTACCAGGCGGCGTACGGCACGCTGAATGCGTCCCTCAGCTACAAGGCGACGAACTGGCTGAGCTTCAGCCTGGATGCGCTGAACCTCAACAACCCGACCACCAAGTACTACCAGAGCGCGTACATCCCGACCGCCTTCTACGAGAACGGCCGCCAGTACTACCTCACCGCGCACCTGAAGTTCTGATACCTCGCGACATCCCGCGGGCCATGGACGGCCTGCACTCTCCCCGAACGGGCCCGGCAGTGGGTTGCGGGCCCGTTTTTTTGCCTGCGCCGTCCAGCGGGAACGCGGCGACGCGCCGCCATGTCGCCCAGGCACGGTTTTCCGGACCGGCGGCGACGATGGCATGCTGGGTCGCCCCGCACAGGAGATGACCATGCTTCACCGCACCTTCCGGTCCAGCTGCGCCAGCCTGCTGCTCGCGCTCGTCCTGCTTGCCTCGCCCGCCGCTCGCGCCGGCGACACGGCAACGCCCTCCCTGATTCCGCTGCCGGCGCAACTCGCGCTGCAGCACGGCAGCTTCGCCGTGGATGCGGGCACGCCGGTGGTACCCGGCGACCGCAGCGCCGCCACCCGGCAGACCGCGGATTACCTGATCGACCTCGTGGCCCGCACGCGCGGCCTGCGCCTGAGCCTTGGCGCCGACGGCAAGGCATCGCATGCGATCGTGCTCGAACGCGATCCGCAGGCGCCGGTGTCCCAGGCCGAAGGCTATGCGCTCGATGTCACGCCGCAAGGCATACGCATCAGCGCGCGCGACGACGCCGGCCTGTTCCACGGTGCAGTCACGCTGGCCCAGTTGCTGACCCCCGATGCGAAGCGGGGCGCGGTGGACGTGCCCGCGCTGTCGATCCGCGACTGGCCGCGCTTCGCCTGGCGCGGCCTGATGCTGGATTCCGCGCGCCACTTCCAGAGCGTGGCCGAGGTGGAGAAGCTGATCGACCAGATGGCCCAGCACAAGCTCGACGTGCTGCACTGGCACCTCACCGACGACCAGGGCTGGCGCATCGAGATCAAGCGCTATCCCGAGCTGACCAGGATCGGCGCCTGGCGCACGCCGCCCGATGCCGGCAAGGACGGCGAGCCGAAGCGCTACGGCGGCTACTACACGCAGCAGCAGATCCGCGACGTGGTGGCCTACGCCGCCGCGCGCCACGTCACCATCGTGCCCGAGCTGGACATGCCCGGCCACGCGCAGGCGGCGGTGGCCTCGTATCCGCGGCTCGGCGTCACCGGCACGCGGCCGACGGTCTCCACCGACTGGGGCGTGAACCCCTGGCTGTACAACGTGGACGACGACACCTTCACCTTCATCGACCACGTGCTCGACGAGGTGATGGCGCTGTTCCCCTCGACCTACATCCACGTCGGCGGCGACGAGGCGATCAAGGACCAGTGGCAGGCCTCGCCCACGGTGCAGGCGAAGATGCGCTCGCTGGGCATCACCGACGAGAATGCGCTGCAGGGTTGGTTCATCGGCCGCATCGGCCAGTACCTCGAAAAGCACGGGCGCAAGCTGATCGGCTGGGACGAGATCCTCGAAGGCGACAACCTGCCCGCCGACGCCACCGTGATGTCGTGGCGCGGCACCGACGGCGCGATCAAGGCGGCCCTGCTGGGCCACGACGTGGTGATGTCGCCCTCGCCGGATCTCTACCTCGACCATGTGCAGGGCGATCTCGCCGACGAATACGCCGGCCGCCTCGGCGTGGAATCGCTGCAGAATGTGTACGGTTTCCAGGCCGTGCCCGGCGTGCTCAACGCCACGCAGGCGAAGCACGTGCTGGGCGTGCAGGCCAACGTGTGGACCGAGCACATGCCGACCATGGCGCACGTGCTGCACGCGGTCTTCCCGCGACTGGACGCGCTCAGCGAAGTGAGCTGGTCGCCCGCCGCCGGCAACGACTGGCACGGTTTCCTCGAACGCCTGCCGGCGCAGCTCGCCCGCTACCGCGCGCAACACGTGCGCTATGCAGACAGCGCATTCGCGGTGGACATCCGCACCGACCGCAACCTGGCGCTGGCCACCGGCAAGGCCACGGTCACGCTGTCCGACCAGGCCGGCTTCGGCGACATCCGCTACACGCTGGACGGCAGCGCGCCCACGCCCGCCTCGCCGCGCTACGAGGCGCCGTTCGAGGTGACGCTGCCCACCACCGTGCGCGCCGCCAGCTTCGCCGCCGACGGCAGCGCGCTCGCCGCGCCGCGCGAGCGCGCGCTGGATCGCGCCGCGCTGCTGAGCCTGGCCGGCACGGAGCTGGGGAACTGTCCCGGCAGCGACTTCCGCCTGCGCCTGCAGCCCACGCCCGATGCCGCGAGCACCCAGCCGGTGTACGCGGTGAACGTGTTCGACACCTGCCAGTCGTTCCCGCCCACGCTGATGGACGGCGTCACCGCGATCCATGTCGACGCGGTGCGGCTGCCGCGCAACTTCGCGCTGGCGCACGAGCAGAAGCTGGTGGTGTCGCGCCCGCACGCCACGCCGTTCGGCGAACTGGTGGCGCATGCCGACCGCTGCGACGGGCCGGTGCTGGCCACGATGCCGCTGCCCGATCCCGCACACGGCCCGCGCGAGTTCAAGCTGGACGCGAAGCTGCCCGCGCAGCGCGGCGTGCACAGCCTGTGCCTGGTCTACACCGCGCCCATCGACGGGCCGTTGCATGCACTCGATCGCGTGTCGCTGAAAACCGGGCCATGAACGGATTCGCAGGGACGCGTCTCGTGCACGGCGTGGCTTTTCGCAAGACCTCATTCGTGCGCCGGATACACTCCGCCCCGCCCGGAGGCCGGCGCGCATGAGCAAGCGCCTCGCCTCCCTCGACGCGCTGCGCGGGCTCACCGTGGCCGGCATGTTGCTGGTCAACGATCCCGGCAGCTGGGATCACGTGTACTGGCCGCTGGAACACGCCGCGTGGCACGGCTGCACGCCCACCGACCTGGTGTTTCCGTTCTTCCTGTTCGTGATGGGCGTGTCGGTGGCGTGGGCGATCCTGCCGCGACTGGAACAGGGCGCGGCACCGGCCGTGCTGCGCAACGCGGCGCTGTGGCGCGCACTGCGCATACTCGCGCTGGGCGTGGCGATCAACGCACTGGCGATGTGGTGGCTGCCGGATCGCGGCATGCGCTGGCCCGGTGTGCTGCAACGCATCGGCGTGTGCTTCGCCGTGGTGGCGGCGTTCGCGATCTACACGCCACGACGCGCGTGGTGGATCGCCATCGCCGTGCTGCTCATCGGCTACACGATGCTTCTTGTGGCGGGCGGCTCGCTGGAGAAATGGAACAACATCGTCGATCACGTGGATGGCGCGGTGTTCGGCCCTTACGTATGGGAGCGCAACGCCGTCACCGGCCAGGTGCACGATCCCGAAGGCCTGCTCGGCACGCTGCCTTCCATCGCCAGCAGCCTGTTCGGGCTGTGCGCCGGCGCGTGGCTGCGCGCGCGCAGGCCCAGGCATCTGCTTGCCCTCGGCGTGATGGCCGTGGTGCTGGGCGGCCTGTGGTCGCTGTGGATTCCGTTCAACAAGAACCTGTGGACGCCCTCGTTCGTGCTGTGGACGGCCGGCTGGGCGACGCTGGCCCTGCTCGCCTGCCACTGGCTCATCGACGTGCGCGGCTGGCCGGCCGTGGGCCGGCGCTTCGGCGTCAACGCGATTGCCGCTTACGCCGGCTCGGAACTCATGCAGGTGGCGCTTCCCGCCCTGGGCTGGCAGGAACCGATCTATCGCCACGGCTTCGCCGACTGGATCGCGCCGCTGGCCGGCGACAAGGCCGCCTCGCTCGCCTTCGCCATCGTCTTCGTGGTGTTCTGGTGGACGGTCGTGTGGTGGATGGACCGGCGGCGCATCTACCTCAAGCTGTGAGGCGCGCCGGCGCGCGCAACTGCAAGGCCTGCCGCGCCAGCTGCGTCTCGGCGGCGGACAACTCCACCAGCGGCACAAAGCGGCCCGCGATCTGCGCCGCCAGCGGCATGCCGTCGCGGTAGAGCACGCGCGAGCCGGCCACGGCAGGCACCTTGTCGCCTGAAAGCACACTGCCGACCAGGTTCAGCGGATCGCATCCACCCACCACGACCAGTTCGCCGTCGTGCGCACGCTGGCGGATCGCGCGCAGCGGAGCGATCGCCTCCGGCAGGGCGAACTGCTCGCCCACCAGGCCTTCCACGAAGCGGCCGCCGCGGATCTCGCCGCGGGCTTCCAGCCGGCGATACACGCGCAGCAACTCGCGCCACGGCGGCAACCACGGCGCCTCGCGTTCCAGCAGCTTCCAGAACACCACGCCATAACGAGCAAGCAGGGTGCGAGCTACATGTTCCGCTTCAATCAAATATCCTTCGCGCGTAGCGCTGCCATCGCCTCCTCTCCCCCTCGGGGAGAGGCCTGCCCTGAGCCCGTCGAAGGGGATTGAGGTGAGGGGCTGGTCTTGCGCCGAAGCTGCATCCGACTTCCCCGCAAGCCCCCGCCCCTCATCCGCCCTGCCGGGCACCTTCTCCCCGCTCCCCAAGGCTGCGGCCATCCATGGCTGCTCTCCGCGTGCCCCGGAGGGGAGAAGGGAAGGTCGCACCAGCGACCAGCGCCCCGCATCCTCGATGCCGCCGAAGGCATGCCGGCGCACGCGCCGATGCCGCGGCGCCTCGCGCTTCGCCGCGGGCAGCAGCAGGGCGCGCAGGCCGGCAAAACTGTCCGCGCTGACGCGGCCGGCGGCGACCAGTTCGCCCAGCGCATCTTCCAGTTCGGTGCGCAGCAGGTGCGCCTCCGACTGCAACTCGTCGAAGAACAGCGCGCCATGGTCGCGCAGCGCATCGGCCACCGCCTGCGCGCGCGAGGACAACAAGACTTCCTGCGGCGACGACTCCTGCGCTATGGAAGTCCAGACGGCCATATGCCGGCGCGGCAGCAGCACGATGGGCGTGGCGCGCACCGGCCCGCTGCCGCCGCCCGCGCGCAGCCGGCTCCAGCCGACGCGGCCGGCGCGGCATTGCTCGTCCAGCCAGCTGGCGGAATAGTCGGCGATGCGCGCGGGCAGGATTTCCGCCTCCCATGCTCCGGCCGCGGCTTCGTAGCCTTCCAGCTGGGCCAGCACGGCCGGCAGCGCGTCGGGGCCGCGCAGCTGCGTGGCAGGACTCGCATGCTGCCAGTCGAGCAGGAAACGCATCAGGTCGCTGCGGCTCACCGGCACGATCTCGCGTCGCAGGCGGCCCAGCGTGTAGCGATGGATGCGCGCCAGCAGATGGCGCTCGCACCATTGCGTTTCCGCGATCGCGGGATCGAAGCGACCCTGGATCACGTAGCCTTCGGTCTGCAGGCGCAGCAGGGCGGCTTCCACGTCGGACGGCGGCACGCCCAGCGGCGCCGCCAGCGTGCCCACCGTGACCGGCCCCAGGCCCAGCAGGCGGCCACGCACCAGTTCGCGCAAGGCATCCTCGCGTGTCCACGTTTGCGCAGCGTATTCGGCGGGTGCGGCGATGGGTGGATGCAGCGCAGCCACCGGATGCACGGCCTGCCACAGCGGCAGTTTTTCCGCGCTGACCCACGTGTCCTTGCCGTCCGGCAACGACAGGCGGGTGGCGCGCTGGTCTCTCGCGAGGGCGTGCAGCTTGTCGTTCCATCCCTCGTTCGCGACGGCCTCGCTTTCGGCGATGCCGCCCAGGCCGTCCAGCGCCTCGTGCATCTCGTCCACGCTGCGCACGTCGGGCCACGCCTCTTCGCGCACCGCGGCGATTGCATCGGGGTCGAGCCGACCGAAGTCGCCGCCGGCGGCGGGACCGTCCTGGCGCACCGCGCGGGTACGGCGCTCCTCCAGCGGCGCATCGTCGAGGAAGGCGTAGGGCGCAGCGTTGAGCACCGCACCCGCGAGCGGGCTGGGCGCGGCGAGGTCGCGCGCGACGAGATGGATCGCACCGTCCTCCAGGGACCGCAGCAGGCGCAGCAGGCCGTCGACGTCCATCGCTTCGCGCAGGCAGTCGTGCAGGGTTTGCGCCACCAGCGGGTGGTCGGGAATCTGCCGCTCGCCGACGATGTTCTCCAGGCAGGCGACCTGATCGGGAAACACTGCGGCGAGCAGGTCCTCGCTCTTCATGCGCTGCAGCTGCGGCGGCACCTTCCTGCCGCCGAGGAAACGCGGCAGCGCCAGCGCAGTGACCGCGTTCCAGCGCCAGCGCGCGGGGAACAGCGGCGCGTCGAGCAGGGCCTGCACCAGCACGTGTTCGGCGCTGGCCGAATGCAGGTAGCGCGCCACTTCCTCCAGCGGAAAACTGTGGCTGGTGGAGAGCGACAGCACGATCGCATCCTCGGTGGCCGCGGCCTGCAGCTCGAAGTTGAACTGGCGGCAGAAGCGCTTGCGCAGCGCGAGGCCCCAGGCGCGATTGATGCGGCTGCCGAAAGGCGCGTGGATCACCAGCTGGGTGCCGCCGGATTCGTCGAAGAAGCGCTCGAACACCAGGGTCGATTGCGTGGGCAGCACGCCCAGCGCGGCCTTGGCGCTGGCGAGATATTCGACGAGTTGCCGCGCGGCGGCTTCGCCGAGACCCAGTTCGTCGCGCAGCCACGTGTGTGCCTGGCTCCCCTCGCCCAGGGGGAGCGGAGTTGGGGGCGAGGGTTCGGCCAGCGCCGAGCCTTCCGGCCATACCGAATCCCCACCCATCCCACCATGGGAGAGGGGTTCAACATCCAGTCGTGCACCAACCTCCTCGCGCAACCGCGCCACCGCGAACGACAGCTCGTCGCTGCGCCCCGGCGCCTCGCCCAGCCAGAACGGGATGCTGGGCGGCACGCCGTGCGCATCCTCCACGCGCAGGCGGTCGCGCTCCACGCGCAGGATGCGGTAGCTGGTGTTGCCGAGCTGGAAGATGTCACCGGCGATGCTTTCGACCGCGAAATCCTCGTGCACCGAACCGATCACCGTGGCCTGCGGTTCCAGCACCACGAGGTAGTCGGCGGTGTCGGGAATCGCGCCACCGGAGGTGAGCGCGACCAGCCGCGCGCCGCGTCGCGCACGCACGCGGCGATGCACGGCATCGCGGTGCAGGTAGGCCGCGCGCGCGCCGCGACGGGTGGTGAAGCCCTCGGCCAGCATGCGCAGCACCGCATCGAAATCCGCGCGCGCCAGTTCGCGATAGGGATGCGCGCCGCGCACCAGCGCGTACAGCGCATCCTCGTCCCATTCGCTGCAGGCCACCTCGGCCACGAGCTGCTGCGCCAGCACGTCCAGCGGCTGCGGCGGCTGCACCAGCGTGTCGAGCTCGCCGCGGCGCACCGCGTCGAGCAGGGCGGCGCACTCGACCAGGTCGTCGCGCGTGTTGGGAAACAGCCGCGCCTTGGGCGTGCCGTCGATGTGGTGGCCGGAGCGTCCCGCGCGCTGCAGGAAGGCGGCGATGGAGCGCGGCGAACCGAGCTGGCAGACCAGGTCCACGTCGCCGATGTCGATGCCGAGTTCCAGCGAAGCAGTGGCGACCAGCACGGCCAGCTCGCCGCGCTTCAGCCGCTGTTCGGCGTCGAAACGCTGCTCGCGGGCGAGGCTGCCGTGATGCGCGGCCACGACCTCCTTGCCCAGGCGCTCGGACAGGTGGCGCGCCGCGCGCTCGGCCAGCCGCCGCGTGTTGACGAACACCAGGGTGGTGCGGTGCGCCTGCACCAGCTGGGCGATGCGGTCGTAGACCAGCTCCCACGCATCGTTCGACATCACCGTTTCCAGCGGCACCGGCGGCACCTCGATGGCGAGGTCGCGCTTGCGGGTGTGGCCTGTGTCGATGATGGCAACGTTCTCCCTCTCCCCTCCGGGGAGAGGGCAGGGTGAGGGGGCGGGGCTTGTAGAGGTGTCCACGGGGATTTGCTTCGATGAAGGCTGCGGCAAGGTCGGCCCCTCACCCCAACCCTCTCCTCGCTCCTCAAAGCCGGCGCCATCCATGGCGCCTCCCCGCGTGCCCCAAAGGGGAGAGGGGGGAACAGCCGCGCCGACGAGAAATCTTGCAATGTCCTCGATCGGCTTCTGCGTCGCCGACAGGCCGATGCGCTGCAGCCGGCGCTGGCACAGCGACTCCAGCCGCTCCAGCGTCAGCGCCAGGTGCGCGCCGCGCTTGCTGCCGGCGACGGCGTGGATTTCGTCCACGATCACGCTGCGCGTGCTCTTCAGCATCTCGCGACCGGAGGCGGAGCCGAGCAGGATGTACAGCGACTCCGGCGTGGTGACCAGGATGTGCGGCGGCGTCTTGCGTATCCACGCGCGCTCGGCCTGCGGCGTGTCGCCGGTGCGCACGGCGGTGCGGATCGCCGCACCCGGCAGGGCCAGCTTCTCCAGTTCGGCGCGGATGCCTTCCAGCGGCTCTTCCAGGTTGACGTGGATGTCGTTGGACAGCGCCTTCAGCGGCGACACGTAGACCACCCGCGTCTCGTCCGGCAGCGTGCCGCCATTCGCCACGCCCTCGCGCACCAGCGCATCGATCGCGGCCAGGAAGGCGGTGAGCGTCTTGCCCGAACCGGTGGGTGCGGCCACCAGCACGGGGCCGCCCGCGCGGATTGCCGGCCACGCCTGCGCCTGCGCTGCGGTGGGCGCGGCGAAGCGTCCGCCGAACCAGGCGGCGACGGCGGGATGGAAGCCGTTCAGCGGGGAAGCATCCGCATGCATGCAGGGCGAGGCACAACGTCCATGGGGTTTCGGATTCTACGCGCCCGTTCATTCGCAAACCGTCATGCGGGCGCCCGCATCCCGCTCTCGGAAAGGCCGCTGTGCGTCATGCAGACGAGGCGCCGCCATGCCAAGATGCAGGCGGTCGCCGCCCGCGAGGATGCCAAGGGGAGTCCGCGGGCCGCGCCGCTATGCGAAGGAAACGTATGCGTACATGGTGCGATTGGGCGATCCGCCGCCTCGGCCGGATCGGCGTGATGGTGCTGGTATCCGGGCTTGCCCTCGGCACGTCGTCAGCGCGGGCCGCCAGCCTCGATCCCGCGCTGCTGCCGAAGATCCAGGCAGCCACGTTCGAAGTGGTGCAGGCCAAGCCCGTCAACGATCCGCTGAGCTACGAGAAACCGCTGCCGCTGGACCTGCTGCCGTATCAGGAACGCACCGACAAGTACCACTCCATCGGCACCGCCTTCGCGATCGGCCACGGCCGCTACGTCACCGCGGGGCACGTGCTGATGGCCGGCATCGGCAGCCTGTGGGGGCCGCCCGAGCTGCGCGACGCCAGCGGCCGCGTGTACCCGATCGCCAAGGTCGAGAAGTTCGACCTGCGCCGGGATTTCGTGGTCTTCACGCTGGCGCAGCCGCCGGCGGACGATGCGGCGCTGGCCATCGACGGCAAGCCCGCGCTGAACGAAGTGGTGTACGCGGTCGGCAACGCGCTGGGCACCGGCGTGGTGATCCGCGACGGCCTGTACACCTCGGACACGCCGGAACAGCAGGACGGCGCGTGGAAGTGGATGCGCTTCTCCGCCGCCGCCTCGCCAGGCAACAGCGGCGGCCCGCTGCTGGACAAGGACGGCAAGGTGATCGGCGTGGTGCTGATGAAGTCCGCCAACGAGAACCTCAACTACGCGCTGACGATCCACCAGGTGCTCGACGCGCCGGACGACCTCGCGGTGATCGACCGCCGCATGCCTTACCAGTTCGACCTGTTCGACACCACCAGCAACCAGCCCTTCAAGGCGCAGTTCGCGCTGCCGGCAAGCCTCGGCGATTTCTACGCGCGCTTCCAGAAACTGGAGGACGCCTACGTGGACGGCCAGCTCAAGGCCTTGCTGGCCAAGGAGCCGGACCGCGTCTTCCCGCAAGGCACCGGCTCCAACCGCCTGCTGCACAGCGGCGCGCGGATGAACGGCCTGCCCGCCCTGATCGGCCGCGACCCCACCGGCAACTGGAACGCGTCTGTGAAGCAGGGCCCGCGCATCCCGCTCTCGAACAATGGTTTCGTGGCGCTCGGCCTGGTGGGGCAGAACCTTCTGTTCCACCTGCGCAAGCCGGACGACGTCCCTGTCGCCAAGCTCTACGACGATCCGCAGAAACTGATGGACATGCTGCTGAAGATCGGTTTCATGGAGCGGTCGGTCGGCACCGAGAAGGTCAAGGTCACCTCGCTGGGCAAGCCGACGCTGGACGCCGTGCACACGGACCGCTGGCAGCGCCGCTGGCAGGTGCGCGCATGGCCGATTCCCTACGGCAACGGCATGACGCTCGTGCTGACGCTGCCGGTGCCGGACGGCTATGTCGGCATCATGCGCAACCTGCCCGCCGGCAGGCTGCACGATTTCCGCATCAACCTTGAGGCGATGACGGACTTCTTCGACACCGCCTACGAAGGCACCCTCGCGCAGTGGCAGGATTTCCTGAAGAACCGGAAGCTGCTGCCTGCGGCGTTCGCGGACATCAAGCTCGATGTCGATTACGGACACCGTTTCGGTTACGTATCGCCGCGCCTGCGCTTCGATTTCACCCCGCAGGTGCAGGCCATCGACGCGAACAGCCTGCTGATGCTCGGCTTCGGCTTCTTCCCCGACAACGGCAAGGTCGAGTGGGACGTGGGCGACGTGCGCGTCTGGAAGGACCGCGCCGCCGACGAGATGGACCGCGTCGACATCCAGCGCGTGGCGCGCCCCTCGGACGACCTGGACGAGGACTACAAGAGCGTCTGGCGGAAGATTTCGCAGCGGAAGCATCCCTACGACGGCGTCGCACGCACCGAAAACGACATCACGCTGATCAGCGCCGTGGCGAACGCCGACGCCGGCAAGGACGCGCTGTACGTGGCGTACTGCGCCGTGGCCGGCGCGCATCCGCAGGCGGACATGAAGGCCCGGCTCGACCTGCTCATGAAGAACCTGCAGGTGACGGAGCACTGACCGCCATGACGGGCGCAGCGGCGTGGCTGGACATGCCCGACGGCCAGGCGCTGCGCCTGCACGACTGGCCGCTGCCGCACGCGCGCGACGGCGTGCTGATCGTGCACGGCCTGGGCGAGCATGCGGGCCGTTACGACGCGCTGGCCCGCTGGTTCAACGCGCTCGGCTACGCGGTGCGCTCATACGACCAGCGCGGCCACGGCGAAAGCCCCGGGCCGCGCGGCGTGCTCAGGCATGCCGACGATCTGCTGGCGGACCTCGCCATCGTGCACGCCGACTACGCGCGCACGCTCGGCGCCGCGCCGCTGCTGCTCGGCCACAGCATGGGCGGCCTGGTTGCGCTGCGCGCGGTGCTGGACGGGCGCGTCGCGCCAAGGGCGCTCGTGCTTTCCTCGCCTGCGCTGCGCAGCCATGCATCGAAGGCACTGCAGTTGCTGGCGGCGACCCTCGTGCGCCTCGTGCCGAACCTGCCGCTGCGCAACGGGCTGGACCTAGCGGGCCTCAGCCATGATCCGCAGGTGGCCGTCGCCTATCGCGCCGATGCGCTGTGCCATGACCGCATCAGCCCGCGCCTCGGGGATTTCATCTTCCGCGCGGGTGCCGCCTGCATCGCCGACGCCGGCCGCCTCGACACGCCCACGCTGTTGCTGGTGGCCGGCGACGATGCGCTGGTCGACGCCTCCGGCAGCCGCGACTTCGCGGCGGCCGCGCCGGCGGCACGGCTGGTCACGCGTCACTTCGCGAACCTGTACCACGAGCTTTTCAACGAGGCCGAGCCGGGCCGCGGGCAGGTCCTGGGGCAACTTAGGGACTGGCTGAACGCACGCCCCTGAACAGGCGGTGCAGGGCTACGGTCCGATGCCGTCGGCGCAACGCCTCCGCACCGCTGTTCGGCACGCGGGCCTGCTACCGCAGCGAGGCAGTCGGACGCTTTCGGGAAACGCCTTGAACGGGCCGCCGCGTGGATGCCGGACCGATGCGCAGACGCCGGGCGTGCCCGGGACGCCACGATCGGGTGGCGGTCGCCCCGTTACTGCAGGCACCTGGAAATCGCCTGCCCCAGCGTCTGCAGCGTGGTGGGCTTGGAGATGAAGCCGCTCACGTTCGCCGCGGAGTAGCGGGCGACGTGTTCGGCCGTGGTGTTCGCCGACATCACCAGGATGGGGATGTGCGCATGCCTGGCGCATTCGCAGGCGCGAATGCGCCGCACCAGTTCATGGCCGTCCACCACCGGCATCAGGCTGTCGGTGATCACGATGTCGAAGTCCGCCGCGTGCAGCGCGTCCCAGGCCTGCTGGCCGTCGTCGACGATGGTGTGCCGGTAGCCGAGCTGGTCCAGTTGCTCGGAGATGACCAGGCGGTTGACCGGCTTGTCCTCGGCCACCAGGATGCGCACCGGGGAAGTTGGCCGGTCCGTGTCGTCGCAACAGCAGGGCGCTTCGCGTGGCGCGGCGATCGGCAGCAGCGCTTCGGCCACCGGCAGGACCAGTTCCAGACGCGCGGTCGTGCCTATTCCCGGGATGCTGTCCAGCGCCACGTGGCCGCCCATCATGTGGGCGAGGTTCTGGCTGATGACCAGGCCGAGCCCGGCGCCGCCGAATCGCCGCGTGGTGGAGGCCTCGGCCTGGCCGAACGGCTGGAACAGCCGCGCCTGCTGGTCCGGCGAGATGCCGATGCCGGTGTCGATCACCGAAATGCGCACCTGGTCGCCGCCGTTGGCGCTGCGCAGCAGGTCGACGCGCAGGTCCACCACGCCGGTGTTCGTGAACTTGACGGCATTGCTGAGCAGGTTGGTCACGATCTGGCGGATGCGGGTGGCGTCGCCGACATGGGTCTTCGCCAGGCGCGGGTCCAGGCTCAGCAGGACGCGGATGCCCTTCTGGGTCGCCCTGGTGGCGAACAGGTCGATCAATCCGGCGGCCATCGCGCGCAGGTCGAACGCGGCCGCCTCGATCTGCAGGCGGCCCGATTCGATGCGCGAATAGTCGATGACGCCGTCGAGGATATGCAGCAGGGACTTGCCGGATTCGTGGGCCACGGCGAGCGTCTGCGCATGCTCGGTATGGGCCAGCCGCGTTTCCAGCAGTTCCATGAGCCCGAGCACGCCCACCATGGGCGTGCGTATCTCGTGGCTCATCATGGCCAGGAACGTGCTTTTCGACGAAACGGCTTCCTCCGCGCGCCGCATGGCCTCGCTCAGCTGTTGCTGCTGCTGGCGGAAATCCGTGGTGTCGACCCAGTAGCCGGTCCACTCCATCGAATCGTCGTCCAGGCGCCGGGGCTGGCTGCCTTCCGTGCGCAGCCAGCGCCAGGCGCCGTTGACGGCGATGCGGAACTCGAACTGCTCGATCGCGCTGCCTTCGGCCAGCGCCGCCGCCATCTTGCGCTCGGTCTCCAGCTGGTCCTCCGGGTGCAGGCGGCGGAACAGGTCGAGCTCCCGTTCCATGATCTCGGTCGGCGTCATGCCCACCAGCGACCGGGTGTCGCCCGCCACATAGTTGAATCGCCGCGCGCCGTCCGGCCAGCAGCGGATCTGGAAGAACGCGCCCGGCAACGTCAGGCTGATGCTGTTGAGGCGCTGCTCCAGCAAACGGGCGCGCATCTCGGCCTCGCGCAGTCCGGTGATCTCCACGCAGGTTCCGACCAGGCCGGAGACCTTGCCGTCCACGTCCTCCAGACGATGCACCCAAAGCAGGACGTCCTTGTCGCGACGCGCGTCGTCCGCCGCCAGCCGGGTTTCGCGGCGCACGGCGCGACCCGATTTCACGACGTCCATGTCCAGCGCGTGGACCATGCACGATTCGGTGGCGCTGAGATGCCCGCTCTGGATCGCGTCCCGCCCGATCAGCTCCCTGCGCCGGCATTCGAACATCGCTTCGTACGCCTTGTTGACCGCGACGTAGCGGCCTTGCTCGTCCTTCACGAAGACCGGATAGGGAATGGATTCGAACACGGCCTCGTGCAAGGCGAACCGGTGCGCGAAGCGACGCTCCTCCGCGCGCCCTGCCGACCGGTTTCGCCGGGCGCGGCGAAAGCTGAGCTGGATGAAGCCGACCACGCCGAGCAGGCCAAGGATCGCGACCGCGACCGGCAGCATGCCGACCCGCTTCAGCGCCGTTTCCGCATCGTCGAGAATCGCCCGGGCATCCGCCACGCCGTCATCGGGCATGCCGATCAGCGACGAATCCGCCGGCGGCAACGCGGCCGCCGCCACGGAGATGGGCTCCGGCGCCGCCGTTTCGGGGCACGCGTACACGGACTGGAGTGCCAGCCACAGCAGGATCGCGCCAGCCGGCCATTTCATGTCGCGAGGAACCTTGCGGGACGTGCGTGGCTGCACCGGCACTCCGGCCACGACGGCGTCACGATGAAAGAACGATGAGTCATGGAAGTGATCCAGGATGGGCTCCGGGCGCAACGGGTGCATTGGCCCGGCGATGCCTTGCCGGGTGGCCGCGATGCGCCGCACGCGAAGACCGGTTCCCCGGGCCGCTGGCAACGACTTGCATCGTGCGGGGAATCCGGAAGGGCCGGCGATCATCCGCCGGCCCTTCGCTTCGTCGGCCATCGCCCCAGGCGATGTCGGGCCTTACCAGACCATCGCGGCGCCGAAGCCGGCTCCCACGTCGCCCCGGTTGTTGCCGGTGAGGTTGGCCTTCAGCACCCAGCGGCCGCTGGGCGTGACGGTGGACATGCCTACCGCCACCGCGGTCTGGCCGTTGAACGTACCCACGCCGGCACCGACCGATCCCTGGTTCGGCGCGTAGGCCTGCGGGATGTTGGCGGTGGCGATCGCGGCCGCCGTGCCGGCCGCCGCATCCCGGCCCACGTTGTTGATGCGGTTGTTGAGCGCACCGGTGGCGTGGTCCATGTAGTTCCGCGCCCAGTCCTGGGTGGACTGCAGCTGCGACACGTTCACCGCGTCCGTGGCATTCACGCCGGCCGCCACGTTGGTGATGACGCGCTCGTTGCCCGCCGAACCCACCGACACGCTGTTCGCCTGCGTGGCCTGCGAACCGGCGCCGATGGCCACCGCGTTGGTTGCGGACGCCGCCACCGACGCGCCCTGGCCGATGGCCGTGCCCGACGATGCGTTGACCTGGCTTTCCGCACCCACGGCGACCGCGTTGGTCGCGTTGGCGGCGACGGAGCTGTTGGCGCCCAGGGCCGTGCTGTGGTCGGCATTGACCTTGGCATTGCCGCCGATGGCCGTGTCGTTCGGGCCGGCGGCATAAGCCCCGCTGCCCACGGCAAGGCCGTTGCTGCCCAGGGCCTGTGCGCCTTGTCCGATCGCGGACGCGTTCTCGCCCGTCGCCACGCTGTCGTAGCCCAGCGCCAAGCCGGCGGAATCGCCTGCATCGGCATTGCCGTGGGGAGCATCGCTGGCGGCGTTGCTGTCGAGGTAAGACAGGCTGCCACCCAGGCCCGTGTCGCCGGATTCGATGCTGGTCACCCGGGAATCGATGTCAGCGACCTGGTTGCCGACGTTGACGACCTGGTCGCTGACCGTGCTGATCTGGCTCAGCAGATCGCTCTGCAGGCTCGACAACTGGCCGAAGTTCACCGCGTCGTACATGCTCTTGCCGTTGGCGACGTTGGTGAGCGTCACCGGCGCCAGCGCGCCCGCGCCGCCCAGCGTGATCATGCCGCGGTTGGAGCCGGCGTCGTAGACCACGGCATCCATCGCGTTGCCGCTGCCGTCGACCAGGCCAGTGGCCTTCAGCTGGCTCACGTTCACCGCATCGGTGTCGTCCACGCCCGCGGCCACGTTCTTGATGGTGACCGGGCCCGACGCCTTGCCGCCGCCCATGGTGACGCTGCCGTGGTTCGGCGTACCGTCGGCGTTCTTGTCGTAGGTGACCGCGGCCACCGCATTGCCGTCGTCGTCCACCAGGCCAGCGCTGGCCAGCGAGCTCTTCAACTGCGACACGTTCACCGCATCGGTGTCGGCCGTGCCTGCGCCGATGCTGGTCAGCGTGCGGGCATTGCCGTCCTTGTCGGCAAAGTCCACCGACGTGCCGTCCGTGTCCTTGCCCACCGTCAGGCCGGCGCCCGCCGCCGCCTGCTGCACCAGGCCCACCGTGCCGGTGTTCATCTGGTTGGTCAGGCTGGTGACGCTGCCTTCGACCGTGGTGACGCGGCCATCGAGGTTGGTGACGTCGCCTTCGACCGTGGTGACACGGCCATCGAGGTTCGTGATGCTGGTGGCGTTGGCGCTCACCTGCTGGTTGGTCGCGTACAGCTGCGAGCCGTTCACCGCCTCGGTGCTGGTGGCGCTCAGCTCGCCGGAGGCCACGTTGCGCAGCGCCACCGGCGCGGAGGCCGAGGCGCCGCCCAGCGTCACGCTGGCGTGCGTGGTGTCGTCGTAGGCGAGCGCATCCGCCATCGCGCCCTGCAGGCTGCCGACCGTGCCCTGCAAGCTGGTCACGTCGCCCTGCGCGGCGGTCAGGCCGCCATCGAGCGCGTCCAGCGCCGTGCCCACGTCATGCTGGGTACCGCCCTGCACGGTGTAGGTCGGCGCGCCGAGCGTGCCGTCCGCATTCATGCTGGCGCCGCCGCCCAGCGCCACGGCAACACTGTTCGCCGTGCCCTTGAGCTGGCCCACGTTCGCTGCATCGGTATCGGCCGTGCCTGCGCCGATGCTGGTCAGCGTGCGGGCATTGCCGTCCTTGTCGGCAAAGTCCACCGACGTGCCGTCCGTGTCCTTGCCCACCGTGAGGCCGGCACCCGCCGCTGCCTGCTGCACCAGGCCCACCGTGCCGGTGTTCATCTGGTTGGTCAGGCTGGTGACGCTGCCTTCGACCGTGGTGACGCGGCCGTCGAGGTTGGTGACGTCGCCCTCGACCGTGGTGACGCGGCCATCGAGGTTGGTGATGCTGGTGGTGTTGGTGCTCACCTGCTGGTTGGTCGCGTAAAGCTGCGAACCGTTCACCGCCTCGGTGCTGGTGGCGCTCAGCTCGCCGGAGGCCACGTTGCGCAGCGCCACCGGCGCGGAGGCCGAGGCGCCGCCCAGCGTCACGCTGGCGTGCGTGGTGTCGTCGTAGGCGAGCGCATCCGCCATCGCGCCCTGCAGGCTGCCGACCGTGCCCTGCAAGCTGGTCACGTCGCCCTGTGCGGCGGTCAGGCCGCCATCGAGCGCGTCCAGCGCCGTGCCCACGTCGTGCTGCGTGTCGCCTTGCACGGTGTAGGTCGGCGCGCCGAGCGTGCCGTCCGCATTCATGCTGGCGCCGCCGCCCAGCGCCACCGCGACGCTGTTCGCCGTGCCCTTGAGCTGGCCCACGTTCGCCGCATCGGTATCGGCCGTGCCTGCGCCGATGCTGGTCAGCGTGCGGGCATTGCCATCCTTGTCGGCAAAGTCCACCGACGTGCCGTCCGTGTCCTTGCCCACCGTGAGGGCGGCACCCGCCGCCGCCTGCTGCACCAGGCCCACCGTACCGGTGTTCATCTGGTTGGTCAGGCTGGTGACGCTGCCCTCGACCGTGGTGACACGGCCATCGAGGTTGGTGACGTCGCCTTCGACCGTGGTGACACGGCCATCGAGGTTCGTGACGTCGCCCTCGACCGTGGTGACGCGGCCATCGAGGTTGGTGATGCTGGTGGTGTTGGTGCTCACCTGCTGGTTGGTCGCGTAAAGCTGCGAACCGTTCACCGCCTCGGTGCTGGTGGCGCTCAGCTCGCCGGAGGCCACGTTGCGCAGCGCCACCGGCGCGGAGGCCGAGGCGCCGCCCAGCGTCACGCTGGCGTGCGTGGTGTCGTCGTAGGCGAGCGCATCCGCCATCGCGCCCTGCAGGCTGCCGACCGTGCCCTGCAAGCTGGTCACGTCGCCCTGCGCGGCGGTCAGGCCGCCATCGAGCGCGTCCAGCGCCGTGCCCACGTCATGCTGGGTACCGCCCTGCACGGTGTAGGTCGGCGCGCCGAGCGTGCCGTCCGCATTCATGCTGGCGCCGCCGCCCAGCGCCACGGCAACACTGTTCGCCGTGCCCTTGAGCTGGCCCACGTTCGCTGCATCGGTATCGGCCGTGCCTGCGCCGATGCTGGTCAGCGTGCGGGCATTGCCGTCCTTGTCGGCAAAGTCCACCGACGTGCCGTCCGTGTCCTTGCCCACCGTGAGGCCGGCACCCGCCGCTGCCTGCTGCACCAGGCCCACCGTGCCGGTGTTCATCTGGTTGGTCAGGCTGGTGACGCTGCCTTCGACCGTGGTGACGCGGCCGTCGAGGTTGGTGACGTCGCCCTCGACCGTGGTGACGCGGCCATCGAGGTTGGTGATGCTGGTGGTGTTGGTGCTCACCTGCTGGTTGGTCGCGTAAAGCTGCGAACCGTTCACCGCCTCGGTGCTGGTGGCGCTCAGCTCGCCGGAGGCCACGTTGCGCAGCGCCACCGGCGCGGAGGCCGAGGCGCCGCCCAGCGTCACGCTGGCGTGCGTGGTGTCGTCGTAGGCGAGCGCATCCGCCATCGCGCCCTGCAGGCTGCCGACCGTGCCCTGCAAGCTGGTCACGTCGCCCTGTGCGGCGGTCAGGCCGCCATCGAGCGCGTCCAGCGCGGTGCCCACGTCGTGCTGCGTGCCGCCCTGCACGTTGTAGGTCGGCGCGCTGAACAAGGGGAGATCCCCGGTGACGGTCGCGCCGCCGCCCAGCGCGGTGGCGACGTTCGCCGCCATGGCATTGGTCGTGCTTTTGAGCTGCCACAGGGCAACCGCATCGTAGTCGTCCGTGCCGCCCTTGATGTGGGACAGCGTGCGGTAGCTGCCGTCCTTGTCGGCGAAGTCCACCGACGCGCCGTCGATGTCCTTGCCCACCGTCAGGCTGGCGCCCGGCGCCGCCTGTTGCACCAGGCCCACCGAACCGGTGTTCATCTGGTTGGTCAGGCTGGTGACGTCGCCCTCGACCGTGGTGACGCGGCTGCCCAGGCTGGTGATGTTGCCGCTGTTGACGGTCGCCTGCTGAGCCACGGTGGTGACGCGGCCATCGAGGTTGGTGATGCTGGTGGCGTGGGCGCTCACCTGCTGGTTGGTCGCGTGCAGCTGCGAACCGTTCACCGCATCGGTGCTGGTCGCGCCCAGGTCGCCGGATGCGACGCCGAAGATCTTGTTCGCGCTGCCGGTCATGCCCGCGCCGCTGAACAGGCTGAGCCCGCCATGGATATAGGCGGCCGGGCCGCTGCCGACGCCATTGCCGTAGATTTCCAGACCGCCGCCGACGAAAAGGCCGTTCTGGTTGGAAATGAGGTTCAGGAACGGATCCTGGCTGGTCGCCGTGGCCGTGCCCGTGCCGAGGGATTGCGTGCAGGCGCCGTTCGAATACATGCCCGGTGCCGTCGCCTGGTCGGTAAGCGACGTACAGGTGCCGTCCTTCGCGTCATTGAACAGCGCGACGACATTGTTGTCCGCGAAGGCGGAGGGCGCCGCGGCCATGCCCAGGCCGAGCACTGCCGCGCAGCTCGCCAGCCGGCCGGCTACGCGGCCCTTGGCCTTGCGCCTGGATTTCGCCAATTCGGACGCTACCACCCACTTGCCTGTGGCCACGTTCCAGATGATTCGATAGATGGTGTTCATGACAATTTCTCCTGACGATTTCATCGAACGGGTTGCTGCCCGTGCATTTCCTGGCACAGGAGGTCCGCGCACGAACGGTTCATGCGTCTGGACTCAAAGGGAGCGGCCATCCCGGCCGAGGCTTACGTCGCTTCGGGGCAATCGCGTGGCCCCGCGCTTGTCGTCCCCGACTACCGCCGGGATACAACACAAGGGTATGGATCGAGGCCGCGCAGTCCTATCGGACATGGCCTAAAAGCGGCTCACATCGCACGCGCTGAAACGGCGAGAGCCGCCACTTCAAGGGGGCAAAGCCGCAGGCTTGGCGGCTCAAGAAAGACTATGCGGTGCTCGCTGCGACCAGCGCGTTGCGCGCTTGCCTACGGCTGGTCCTGATCCGCGTGCACGGCCCGCGAAGCCTCGGTGGCCCGAACCAGGCCGGAGTCGATCGCGTAGCGGAAAATGTCGGCGTCGGTCTTCAGGCCGAGCTTCTTCATCGCGGCGAGTTTCTGCGCGCTGATGGTCTTGCGGCTCCGTCCGACGCGCAGCCCGATCTCGACGATGGACAAGCCCTCGGCAAGCATGCGCACGACTTCGCCTTCGCGCTTGCTGAGCCCGCCGTGGCCGCCCGACGCCTCCGGCGCGTCGTCCTGGGCGACCAGTTCGGCCACGCGCGGCGAAAGATAGACGGCATGATCGTAGGCGCTGCGCACGGCATCGCCGATGTGGCTGAAATCGTCGGCCTTGCTGACCAGCGCCACGACGCCCACGTCCAGGGTGCTGCGCAGGAGTTGCGGGCTCTCGATGCCCGTCACCACCGCCAGCCTGACCTGGGGAAATCGCCGCCGCAGGAGTTGCAGCATCGCGATGCCGTCGCCATGCTCGCCGCCGGGCATGGAGAAGTCCGTGAGCACGACGTCGACGACCTCGCGGCACAACACATCCACCAGTTCGGACGACTCCCTGACCGCCCCCGCGACCACGACGTCGGGGAGCGCCGAAACGGCTTGCTCCATGCCCACCAGCGAGGCGGGATGATCGTCGGCAATGACAACGCGGATGCTCACGGCATGTCCTGGTGGATGGCCGATCGGGAATGACCGAAACCCTCGCCCGATCAAGCGATTGTTACAATTATAATGGGCTTGGGCAGGCAAGGACGGCCTGCGGTCTCGGCGACTGCCAGCGAGAGGATCCGTGGAGAATCAACGCATCAGAGTGGCGATTGCCGACGATCATCCGGTGCTGCGGATCGGCATCGAGAGCGCGCTGTCCGAGGTTCCCGCCATCGACATCGTCGGGACGTGCAGCAGCTCGACGGACCTCGTCGCGTTGCTGGACGCGAACGGCTGCGACGTGCTGGTGACCGACTTCGCCATGCCCGGCGGCGAGCATGGCGACGGCCTGCAGCTGCTGGATTTCCTCGGGCAGCGGTATCCGGAACTTGCCATCGTCGTCATCACCGGCATCGACCGTCCGGCCATCGTGCAGGCCATCCTGTCGCACGGCATCGAGGCCATCGTGAGCAAGGCGGACGACATGTCGCACCTGCGCACGGCGATCCAGGCCGCATGGGTGCGGCGCGGCTATTTGTCGCCCGCGGTGGCGTCGCTGCTTCCGAACGGAAAGTCGTCCGGCTCCGTCCAGGCGCTTTCCGCCAGGGAACGCGAAGTGCTGTCGCTCTTCATCGGCGGCACAGCGATCAAGGACATCGCGAAACAGTTGCAGCGGTCCAAGCAGACCGTCAGCACGCAGAAGATACGCGGCATGGCCAAGCTCGGCATCGAGAAGGATGCCGACCTCTTCAAGCATGCGCTCGATCTCGGCCTCGTTCCCGCTCCGGCAGGCAACGAGCCGCCGCCGGCGGACAACCCGGCTTCCGGGAAGCGCGGCGCGCCGTAAAGCCGCTGCAGGAAAGCGGTGGCGGCGCATGCGCCTCCCGGCTTCCGCCCGCCAGCGGAAGCCGCATCGATTCAGGCGGGCTGCCCGTAACGCTCCACGACACGCTCAAGCTCCGCGATCAGCGCAGAAACCCTGTGGAGCCATGCTTCCCTCGGCTCATCCTCCAGCTCGGCTTCGGCAGCGGCGCAGTGCATGGCCGTATCGGTCTCCCGCATCATCAGCAGGACGCCCTTGAAGGAGTGGATCAGCTCCGCCAGCGCCGCTTCGTCGCCGGCTGCGACCGCACGCCGCATGTCCGCCAGGTCGATGTGCGCCTGCTTCACGAAGGCGACCCGCACGGCCTCCGAGGGGCGCGGCGACGGCGCGGCGGTTTCCGCGCGATTCGCGGCTTGGTTGGCGGCGTGGGACTGGCGTGGCATGAGGAATTTCGCGAGTACGGAATGGAGTCGGTCCAGCAGGATAGGCTTCAGCAGCACATCGGACATGCCCACTTCCCTGCAGCGTTCCCGCTCGCTGACCAGGGCCGAGGCGGTCAGGCCGATGATGGGGACCCGGGCATCCAGTTGCCGCAGGCGCTCGGCGAACTCGTAGCCATTCATTTCCGGCATGTGCAGATCCGTGAACACGACGTCGTAGGCGTTCCGTCGCCACAGCTCCAGGGCGGCCTTTCCGCCGCTCGCTTCGCCGATGTCCAGGCCGAACACCTCGAGTTGCTGGCGTATGAGTTCGCGGTTCGCGGGATGGTCGTCAACCAGCAGAATCCGGCCCCGGTACTGCCGGCTCGCGCGGTCGTCGGCGGCGGCGCCCGATGCCTCGCGCCCGGGCAGCAACGCGGCCAGCCAGGCTTCGCTCGCATAGCAGGACACGCGGGTCCACGATTTTTCCGCCTGCGGGGCCAGCGGGCCGTCCATCGTGGCGACGACGATCCGCCGCCCGTTCGCTCCCGGTTCCGGCACCGGGACGGACTGCCCGGCGAAATCGCCGACGACGAAAACCGCCGCGTCGCCGGGCAGCGCGGCGTCCGCAAGCCCGGCCCATTGCCGAACCGGATGCACGCTGGCGCCGCAGGAAGCAAGGAAGCCGCCCACTTCCTCGCGCCATTCCTCCGAATCCGACAGCAAGGCCACGGTCATGCCCTGCAGGCTGGCGCCGGCTTCGTCGCGGGACGGCGAAGGCGCGATCTCCGGCAGGTGCAACGCAAAGCGGCTACCCATGCCCGGCGTGCTCTCGACGCTCATCGAGCCGCCAAGGAGCAAGGCCAGCTCCTGGCACAGCGCCAGCCCCAGCCCGGTGCCGCCGAAGCGGCGGGATATGCTGCTGTCGGCCTGCGCGAACGGCTCGAAGAGCCGGGCCTGCTGCTCCCCACTGAGCCCGATGCCCGTGTCGACGACGGAAAAGCGCAGCCCACCCTTCCCCCCGGGACCGGACCCGTCGGGATCGACCCGCAAGACGATGTGGCCGGACTCGGTGAACTTGACCGCGTTGCTGAGCAGGTTGTGCAGGATCTGCTGCAACCGGTTCGCATCCGACACGTAACGGCTCGCCAGCGCCGGGTGAATCCGGTAGTACAGGGGGAGACCCTTCTGCTGCGCTTCCGGCGCGAACAGCAGGGCGGCGCGCTCCACGAGATGCCTGAGCGAAAACGGCGCCATCACCGTGTCGAGCTGCCGCGCCTCGATCTTCGAGAAATCCAGCACGTCGCTGACGATCGCCAGCAGGGCGTCCGCCGCGCGTCCGATGCGTTGCAGCCTGAGGCGCTGCTCCTCGCTCAGCGTGGATCGCGACAACAGCTCGAGGTGGCCGAGCACTCCGTACAGCGGCGTGCGTATCTCATGGCTGATGCTTGCGACGAAGGACGACTTGGCGTGACTCGCCTCCTCGGCCGCCTGCCGTGCCCGCTCCGCCTCTCGCCGCGCGCTGCGAAGTTTCTCCTCGAACTCGTGCTGCGCGGTGACGTCGCGCAACACGCACAGCCACGCCGGCCTCTCCCGGTAGCGCACCCGGCTTGCAATGACCTGGAGCCGGCGCGTCCCATCCACCTGCCAGTCGAGAATCGCCGGCGGTGCCGGCATGTCGTCGGCGTCGGCGTCGGGAATCCGGGCGAGTCGGCTCGACAGGAAATCGAAGAGGGCCGATTTGCGCGACGCGGACGTGCCCGCCATGGATGCCGCCCACTGGTTTTCGACCAGCACGTTCCCGTTCGCCGAATCGATCACGCACAGGCCGACCGGGGAGGTCTCGATGATCGAGCGGTTCAACGCCTCGCTTTCGTAGACCAGCGACGCTTCCGCCAGCGCCGGCGCCAGCACCTTCCTCTCCAGCAACAGCAGCAGGATCCAGATGCCGGCCACGGCGATGCTTGCCGGCAGGACCAGCCGCAAGCCGCGCGCGACCATGCTCGCCCGCAGCTCCTCGCGCGTCACCGGATAGACCAGGGTCCAGTCCGTGCCGGGGACGCCTCCCAGTATCAGCGAGCCCTCCCGGTGGCTTTCGCGCACGCTGTTTTCCAGGGGGTGTTCCCACAGCTTTTTTGCGAGGATCGACGCCACCTCCGCCTGGTCGAGCGCCGCGGGATGGTCGCCGCTTTCCAGCACGGTCTCGCCCTCGCGCGTCAGCACGAGAAAGCTGCCGCGGGTCTTCTCGCGGATGCGGGATTCGATGTCCACCAGGGGCTCGAAGTACACGCGCCGCAGGTACTCGTTGCGACCGTCCAGCAGCGGCAGGCTCGTGTAGAGCGAAGGCTCGGAAGTGACGGGATTGCGCGCAAGCGCAAAGTAGACCTGGCGCCCGTACAAGCTGCGCGCGAACGCCTTCGATCGCAGTTCCCGGTCGATCCGGACCAGCCGGTCGATCACCTGGTCCGGCGTCGCCTCGTCCAATGCCGCCGCAAGCGGAGCCTCGCTCCCGAGACCCGCGACCAGGGCCAGCGCATGGCCGGGGTCGTACTCGTAGGCGATGCCGCCGCCGGAGGAGTAGCGGGAGAACAGCGACGTCGACCGCGCCAGCATGGAGTATTCCCGCGCCAGGCCGATGTAGCGGGCGACGCGATCGTCCGGCATACCCAGGTTTTCCCGCCCGACCACGAGCCAGGGCATGGTGCCGTCGCCACCGGGCCAGATGCCGAGCACGTTGCGGTTGGCATGGAACGCCTCCATGCGCGTCCGCCCATCGGCCTCCAGACGCCCCGACTGCAGCGTCCACATGGCGTCGTTGATGCTGGCGTAGCCGATGGCGCCTTCGAGGCGCTGGTCAAGCACGTCGCCGATCGCCTGCTGGGTGCTGCGGAAGATGTCGCCGTGCCTCGCATAGGTATTCTTCGCCGAGGAAACGAGATCGAGCGCCGCGATGCTCAAGATCACCGCGGTCAGCACGACGCCGCCGCTCAGGAGCAGGCGGCGCTGGTTGCGGCGCAGCGTCCTGATGCCGGCCCGCGGCCGGCCAGGTCGCAAGAAGCTGGCGAGACGATGCCATCCCGCGAGTGGCTTGTTCATGGCCGCATCCCTTCGAACCGGCGAGCCGCGACATGCATGCGGCTGGAACACTGCCTCGCCGGAACATCGTCCTTTGCACGGATCCTGCCGCCTGGCCGGCCCGGTTCCTTTCCCGGCTGCCCACGACTGCATCGCCGCGCTGTCACGGCATGGCCGCGGGCTGATGCGCGGTGTGGAATGTCGGAGACGGCCATGCGGCGACCTGTCGGCAATCGGAGGTGTGTATGCGGGCCATTATTCCAGCGAGCACGCGCCGCTGCCCCGCAGTCTGACTCACTTTTGGCATGACGGCGCACCCGCGCGGCAAGCCGACCGCAGCCACACTCGACCGGAGCATCGCCCAGTCCGCGGCATCGGGCACGCAAGGGGCGAACAGGAAGTTCCGGGGCTGCACGATCCGGTTTTCCGACCAGCCGATCGGCACGAAACACACCTGCGTTTCCGTCGGGTCGCAGCTGTCGAAGGCCCGCATGGCCGACCGTCCTGTCACCGTGCCGACGGCGTACGCCCTCACCGCTTCCGCGCAGCGCGTGAAATGGCGGCCGAGGCAGTCGCGCCCTTCCCGTTGCAGCCGGTCGACCCGTGCGGCTCGAAGGCATGCCAGGCGTGGAGAGGCGGGCCGCGCCACGCCTCCCACGCACGCACGACGAGCACCGTGCCAAGCACCACCACGGTCAGGACGGGCAGCCGCTTCGATGTCTGGAGCATCGAGGCGGGACGCTTCACTGGGTTGCTTCGTCGAAACCGCGGACCTACCAGACATGCTTCACGGTCAGGGAAGCCTCCTGGCGACGGTAGTTCCCGTTGTCGCGCTTATGGCTGAACTTGGCCGCCATGAACCAGTTCCTGGCGAATGCTCCCTGAAGGCCGATGTCGACCTCGTACACCTGCTTTTTCCTGTCTTCGCGCAACAGCGTTTCGTCGAAGACGACGCTGGCGGGAGAGTCGAACCAGACGTTGAAGTCGGCAAACGGCGTGAGGCCGGCGGTTCCCACTTCGCGAAAGGCGTGCAGGCCGATGCGTCCGGAGCCATGCGATCCGCCCTTTAAGCGGATCTGCGTTTCCGCGGCATCCATCAGGTGCTGGCTGTCCTGCCAGCTGTAGATCCCCTGCACTTGCGGCTGCAGGCGGTACTGGCCGCCGAGGTGCAGCGTGTAGCCCAGTTCGAGCGAGCCCTGCGCCAGTTTGGAGTTGTAGTTGACGCGCGGGAAATCCGTGGCGGAGACGTGGTTGTTGAACCATCCGTACTGCAGCCATGCATCCGTGTACCAGCCGGTTGCCCGGGTAGCATCGGCGAACCAGGAGCCATAGGCGCCCACGGCGTAGCCTTTGACGGTGGCCTGGGCAAGCGCGGGATTTCCCTGGGCGATGTTGTTGAAGGTGCTGCGGCCATATCCGGCCATCAGTCCGATGCGCGCGGTTCCGCGGGTGGCCGTGCTGGTGAAGACGTCGCCGCCGGCCTGCATCAGGATGTCGTTGCCGCTGCTTCTCACCAGCCCTGCGGCGGCGGTGCCGCGCGTGCTGGTGTTGAGCACCCGCATCCAGACCGAGCGATCGGACGCCGAATGGTCGTCGGGTTCGGCCTGACGCTCGTGCAGCGTATGCACGAACATGTTCCGGGCTGCATCGCTGGCGTCCAGGTAACTGCCGATTTCCGGACGGACGATCGGGTCGGGCTCCGGATCGGGCCCGGGACCAGGGCCCGGGTTGAGTTCCTCGCTGCGCAGGTACCAGTTGCCGTTCGCGGACGCCTGTCCGCCCTGGAACAGCAGGTATTCGTAGGCGCCGGCCACGACGCGGTGCCCCAGCACGAAAGCCCCTGGCGCGGAGGCGTTGGCGTTGGCGACATTGACCAGGAGGATGCCGTCGCCCACCGTCTGCATGCCACTGCCGCCGACGGCATGCACATCCACGCGTGTCGCACCGCCGGCAAGCTCGACGCTTTCCGCGTTCAACCTGTCCGCCTGCGTGTTGGCGCCGCCTTCGTTGAGCACGACGTCCATGCTCAGTATTCCGCCGTTCGAGACATAGGCGCCCGCTGCCGCGGAGTAGGCCCGGCGATTGAGGGCGGTGGCATCGCCGGAAATCCATAGGATGTCCCCGGCCACGTTGTTCTGCAGCGTGACCAGTCCGCTGTTGATCAGGCGCCCGCTGATCTGGAACTCGGCATCCGGTTCCGTCGCGAAGGCGGGCAAGGCGTTGCCGACGCCCAGCGTGCCGCGGTTGTCGACGTTGCCGGCGACACCGCCGTAGCCGCCGAAGGACGCACCGCTCTCCACCAGGACGCCGCCGTTACCAAGCAGCACGGCGCCCGTGTGGCTGCTGTCGCCGACTGCCAGGGTGCCGGCCTTCACGTCGGTCAGGCCCTGGTACGAAGCGATGCCGTTGAGCACCAGCACGCCGCTGCCAAGCTTGGTCAGGCCGCCCGCTCCATCGATATTGCCGCCGAACTTGTTGCGGTTGGCCATCGTGTCGATCCACGCATCGGCATCGAAGACCATGTACCGCTGGCTGTCGAACGAGGACCGCAGCTCCAGGCCGCCGCCGTTGAAATGCAGCGTGGACGAGGGATCGCCGATGGCGCCGTCGGCCGCGATGCTGAGCGTGCCGGCGTCGATCGATGTGTCGCCGGCATAGCTGCTCGTGCCGTTCAGCAGCAGCCTGCCGGTGCCTGCCTGGACGAGACCGCCGGTGCCGCTGACCGCCCCGGCATAGGTCACGTCGTCGGACCGGTTGAAGACCAGGGTGCCGTTGTTGAGCACGTCGCCCTGCAGCGAACCGGACGTGCCTCCATTGCCCAGGCGGAGGGTGCCGTCGCCGATCCGCGTTCCGCCGGCATAGGTCTGGTTGGCGGTCCAGGTCAGCGTATTGGCGCCGAGCTTGGCGACGCTGCCGGTGCCGCTGATGGTGCCGGCGTAGACCAGGTCGTCGCTGCGGTCGAACACCAGCGCGCCGTTGTCGAGGATGTTGCCGACCACGCTGCCGCTGGTGCCGCCATCGCCCAGCTGCAGGGTGCCGGCGGCGATCGTGGTGCCGCCGGTATAGGTGTGGTCCGCGGTCAGCACCACGGTGCCGGCGCCCAGCTGTTGCAGGCTGCCGCTGCCGCTGACGATGCCGTCGAACGTGATCGCGTCGGCGCGGTCGAAGGCCAGCACGCCTGCGTTCCGCACATTGCCCTGGATGCTGCCGCTGCTGCCGCCATTGCCGATCTGCAGCGTTCCAGCCGCGATGTTCGTGCCGCCCGAGTAGGTGTTCTCGCCGGTCAGTATCAAGGTGCCGGCACCCTGCTTGGTCAAGGCTCCCGGCCCATCGATCTCCGACGCCACCGTGGCGCCGAAACCGTTCGTGTCGAAATTTCCTCCCAGCGAACCCAGGGTGACCAGATGGCTGGCCGCCAGATCGAAACTGCCGCCCCAGCGCAGGGTGCCCTCATTGAAGAACATGCCGTTGCTGCCGGCGCCGAACGCGTTGTCGGCTTGCGCTTCCAGCACGCCGCCAAACAGGCCGACCATGCCGGTGAAGCTGTTGGCTCCGTTCAACGCCAGCGTGCCCGCGCCGATCTTGACCAGGTTCCCGGCGCCGGCGACCGTTCCATTCCAGGTCAGCGTGGTCGCGGCGGCGGTGTCCAGTATCGCCGTGCCGCCCAGTTGCAGGCTCCGGTCGCTGGCAAAGGAGGCGGTCGTGCGCAAGGTCGCCGTCTTCATCGACACGCCGGTACCGGCGGCGCCCAGTGCGGCGTCGGCACCGATCTGCAATACGCCGGCGTTGATCGCCGTGCCGCCGCTGTAGGTGTTGGCGCCTTCGAGTACCAGCGTGCCGCGGCCGGTCTTGGTCAGCGTGGCCGGACTGCCGCCATCGACGATCTGCGCGGCCACGGTCGCGGTGGCGTCGCTGTCCACGCGCAGGCCGAAGTTGGGTGCGGCCAGCACGCGGCCGCCGCCGCCGACCACGCTGTAGCCATCGGTTATGAACTGCATGCCGGTCGCGTGCACGTCCTCGACCACCGAGACGGTGCCCGCGGCGCCCTGGAACACCGCGAAGCCCTGGCCCCACGCCGCATTGACCGAACCATCGGCGGTGGTCCAGTTCGTGTTGGCGTTGTTCCACACGCCGGTGCCGCCGTCGATGACGCCGTTGCCGACGGTTTGCGAACCATCCCAGAACTGCAGGCCGAAGCCGCCGGCGACCACGATCAGGTTGACCTGGTTGGCGATGCTGGTCTGCACCTGCAGCGAGGTGGGAAGGATCCCCGCCGGCAGCAGGCCGAAGTTGAGTCCGTTGTCGGTCAGCGTGCCGCCGTAGTTGAACAGCCGATACACGCCCGAGGAAAACCCGCCCGCATCGGTAATGTTGAGATCGCCGGCCAGGGTCAGGTTGCCGCCCACGTCCACGCGATCGTTGGCCGACAGCGGATTGCCGAGTTCGTAGTCGAGCTGGCTGGTGCTGTTCAGCAGCAGGTCGCCGCCGATGGTCAGGGTGCCCACGCCATCGCCCGGCGCCAGATGCCCATCGTTGGCTACCAGCACATTCGCATTGATCTGGCCGCTGCCCTGGAGCGTGGCGCCGGCGGCGACCTGCACATTGCTGGCGATGCTGCCGTTCACGCCCAGCGTGCCTGCGCTCACCGTGGTGTTTCCGGTGTAGGTGCTGTTGCCGCTCAGGGTCAGCGTGTTGGTGCCGAGTTTGCTGACGCTGCCGCTACCGCTGATCGCGTCGGCGTAGACGAGGTCGTCGCTGCGCTTGAACGCCAGCACGCCATTGTCGACGATGTTGCCGACCACGCTGCCGCTGGCGCCGCCATTGCCCAGTTGCAAGGTGCCTGCCGCGATCGTGGTGCCGCCGGTGTACGTGTGGTCCGCGGTCAGCACCAGGGTGCCGCTGCCTCGTTGCTCCAGGCTGCCGCTGCCGCTGACGATGCCGTCGTACGTGATGGTGTCGGCGCGGTCGAAGGCCAGCACGCCCGCATTCTGCACATCGCCCAGGATGCTGCCGGTGCTGCCCCCGTTGCCGATCTGCAGCGTGCCCGCTGCGATGTTCGTGCCGCCGGTGTGGATGCTGTCGCCGGTCAGCACCAGGGTGCCGGTTCCGTCCTGGACCAGTTCGCCTTCGCCCGATATCCGGCCGCCATAGGTGAACACGTCGCTGCGGTTGAAGATCAGCGTGCCGTTGGCGACGGCATCGCCGACGATCTGGCCGGTGGTGCCGCCGTTGCCCACCTGCAGAACCGAGCCGGAGGACACGTAGGTGATGCCGGTGTAGGTGTTCTGTCCCGCAAGCGTGATCTTGCCGGCACCGCCCTGGCCGACCCGGCCGGTTCCGCTGATCACGCCGCCATAGACCAGGTCGCCGGGGCGGAGGAACACCAATCCGCCATTGTCGACGATGTTGCCGGCCACGCTGCCGTCTGTGATCCCGTTGCCGAAATGCAGGACGCCAAGCGGATTGCTGATCGTGGTGGTTCCGGTGAAGGGACTGTCCGCCGTGAGATAGAGCTTGCCGGCGGTGGCATGTTCCAGTTCGCCGTTGCCGCTGATCACCCCGCCGAACGTGATGGCATCGCTGCGGGCGAAGACCAGCCGGCCATCCACTTCGACGTCGCCGGTCAGGCGGCCCCGGGTGCCGCCGTTGCCGATGCTCAGGGTGCCGGACCGGATCCGCGTGCCGCCGGCGATCTCGTTGTTGCCCAGCAGGGTCAGCGTGGCAGGGCCGCTCTTGACCAGCGCGATGCTGCCGCCTTCGGCGCCGCCGAAGGCGCCGGCGAAGCTCGTGTCGGCCGTGCTGTTGAACTCGATCGAGGCGCCGGGCACCGTGCCCAGGATCTGCGTGTTCGCCACGCCGACGAGATTGCCTGCGACGTTGGTGCCGGCATGCGCGACATGCACGATCGCATTGTCGCCATCGAGATTCAGCGCCGCCGCCGGATTGTTCCATGCGGCATCGAGCTGGAGGATGGAATTGGCGTTGAGCGTGATCGCGTAGAGCGAATCGATTCCATCGGCGACGGCGTTGCGAAGGATCGACGCGTTCAGGGTAGCCTGCCCGGTTCCCAGCGCATTGACCCCGGCCGCTTCCAGCACGCCCATTTTCGTGCCGAACGACCCGCTCGTCGTGGTGACGATCCAGTTTCCGGTAAACGGATTGTCCTGGCTCTCGATACTGATCATCCGCCGCTTCAACCCGGTTACGCCCTGGGCATTGACCGATACGTTGATATCCGCGCCGCCCCGCAAGGCCGCCGTCGGAGCCAGGATCAGGCTGTCGTCGAAGGCCAGTGCGCTGGTGACCGCGACTGCCCAGTTGACCGTGCCGGAATCCGCAACGCGTACGTCGCTGACCATGGTCCGGTTGATGTTGCCCGCCGCGGCGACAAGGGTGAGCGTGGAGCCATTGTCGAAACTCAGCCCCGGAATGGTCAGGGTTTCGTAGGCGTTGTAGGCCGGACTGGTGCTCTGCAGGACCAGTTCCCCGCCATTGCCGACGAAGAGCGAGTCGCCGTTGAACACGGTGTCGAATGTGCCATCCCGCTGGATGGGTGGCGCCATCACCTGGAATCCGGCGCCGATGATGTAATTCTTTCCCGGGCCTGGCAATTGGCCGTCGCTCCAGGTCGTGGTCGTGTCCCAACGGCCATTATTTACGGCGGTAACGCTTTGCGCGAAGACGGCGCGCGTGGGGACGACGCACAGGCTGACTACCCCCGCCATGATCCCGAGGTAGAGGCGGGAACGGCGGAACCATGGGGCCGAAAGTTTGCGGGGACGGCAGTGAGAGCGTTGCATGAAGCGACTCCTTGCTGTGTTGTCATGGTCATGGGTGAACTTCGGCGGCCATGGCGCTGGCCTGCCTCCGGTGCGAGCACCGGAAAAACAAACGTGTTGCCTGAAAGGACGTCTGTATCCGTCGTCGTCGGTTCCATCGGACCAGTCCGTGGACGACGTGGGGTGTGAAGCAGCGCTTGATCGCATCGGATGCCGGCGCCGCGTCCGGCGAGGACACGCGCACGACGACCGCCGTGGCCAGCACCGCCACGACCAGGATGGGCAACTGTTCCAATGCCTGAGGTGTCATGTCATTCGGTGCCCGGGACAGCGTGCGAGGCAGCTTGACCTGGGCCACGCGCTTCCAGTCACGCGCAAGGGCCCAGTCGTTCTTGGTATCCCCTGTCGGGGTCAAAGCCTTCCACAACCTCTTCCCACGGCTGCGGCATCTTGCTTCGACGCGCACCGGCAGCAGGACCGTTTCCACTCGCGGGGCATTGCGCGACCCGGCAACCAGCGGCGATCGACGACATCCCCGTTCGTGTGAGCGTTGAATAGCACCGCCATAGCCCCATCACCTTGACTCGCGTCATGTGCCCAGGGACGACACCTGGTCGCATGTGGACACGAGCAACGATGCGGAAACCATCACGCAGGAACACGGCAACCCCGCGGACTTTTCGCCGTGGGGAAATTCGGCCAATGCCCGTCGCATGGTGCCGCCATGTCTACCCCGACAAGACAGATCGCAACCCGCACGCCGCACCGCTCCCCATCGCCCTGTCGCCTCTGCCGGCAGCACCGACTGGATGCGAACTTCATGGCGCGAGACAGATGCCCGGTGGACAAGCGAGCCGCGCAGAGCGCCCGGAAAGGACGCTGCGCCGAACTCGGCACCTGACAGGCCACAGCGCCATCCCTTGCCCCGTGGCCTGTCAGGTGCCGAGTTGCCGAGCGCGCCTCTACGCGAAGAAATCAGCCTTGCCGTTGTTGAGGTGGTACATGGCGCCGACCATCGTGACCTTGCCGTCCTTCTCCAGACCCACCAACACCTCGCTGCGGCGACGCAGTTCGTCGATGGTGTGCCTGACATTGGTGGCAGCCACGGCGTCGACGAACGCATCGTTCCTGCCGCTGCGCTCGCCGCTGAACCCGGTGGCCTCGACCGAAGGCTTGATCTTGTCGAGCAGCGCGGTGAGGTTGCCCACCTGGTCCCGCGTCATCGCGTCGCGTTTCGCCCGGGTCAATGCTGCCGCAGACGCGGGTTCCGGCATGATCCAGGCGATGCTGCCAAGAGCACCGGCGGCCGCCAGTCCTTGGGTCGACTTGAGAAGAGTACGACGGCCCCGATCTGCCGCCCCTGCCTCACGACACATGCTTCGGTTCGCGTCCATGGCCGGTCGCCCGCAAGAAATTACGCTGCATGTGGCGCCTGCCGGGGTTAAACCATCGTAAAACCGGAAGCTGAAAATGATTCTTTTGCGCAGATTTATCCAAAACCCATGATTGGCCATTCAAAAATGCGATGCGCATCACATGGAATGCGCATATGGCCGAAATGGTTTACTCATGAACTTTTTATAAGATAGGTTAATCCAATCACGCTTTTCCAATAGGCAGTGTTGATCAGCCAAAAGGGGGAAAGGCGGGATTTTTGGTAAGCACCGGACAAAGAGGTAATTCAAACCATGGAAAACATATCCACGGCAGGTATCTACGAGCTTCACGGGTAGCCCCGGACAAGTGCCTGCGCATGGTTCAAGCAGGCGCCAACCATCGCGTTGCCGATAAAGTCTGGCGTAATGGGTTCATATCCTTCATGCGCACCAAAACAGGATTAATGCGATTTGATCAGCATCGAAATATCCCGGTCCAACCGGATAGCGCGAAGCCACAGCGGTATGGTCATGTTCGTATTATCGTGAGCGGCGCTCAAAAGGAATGACATTCACCTCCAGGCAGAGCCCATCCAGCCAGCCCGCCCATGACTGCATCACCTTCCGACGCTCAGGAAGGCGCACTGTATGCCGTGAGCGACGGCGGCAGTTTTACATCGAGCCACGACCACACAACACACCGGGTTACCAGCCGCCGACATCCGTCCGGCGCGCATGGGATCCAGCTACTGTCCCCACCGAACTCACCGCCTGATTGGCTACATTTTTCCGACACAGGTCAGACTGACCGCCTTCGGCCAAAAGCAGACGTTAAGCGATGAAGTTGAGTAGCCGCGGAGCCATTCGAATCGAACTAATTGTTAACTATCGCTAGACATGATCGGATAAAACTTTGAGTACGAACGAAGGAGAATGATCGGCATTTTCGTTTCGAAAGATGAAAGATACTTGCTCATAATCAGCGATACATTTGTGCTTACCTGATTTAGAAGTACTTCTCCCCAGTGATCAGGGGAGTAACGCATAAGGTTGCTAAACATGCTCGTTAGTAAGAAATGGATACAAATCTCAGGAAGAACCACTGGAAAAAATGGATTCTCGATATACCAAAGGCGCCCCCTGACGTCGGAGAAAATCGTCGCTTTTGCCAAGTGCCCATCTACAGTTGGTACTACGACAATCACCTTTCCATAACGCTCAGAGATCTTGAAACCTGAAAATGCTTGTTGAACTTCTGCTGCCGCCGGCCGGGAGATGCCGTCGCCAATTTGCAGCTCCCAAGAAGTTGATCTTTGTTCTGTAACAACACTGATCTCAAGTGGATGAGTGCGTGAATCCCTTCCTGTCGTAATTTTGTAGTAATCACGGATTTCAGGAACCATGCTTAAAAGTGTTCCGCTGCTGACAGTGAAGCGATTCTTGTAGAACTCCTGTATGGAGGTGAGGCTGCTTTGAACGTAGTCAACGTTTCTTGATCGAATGCCATTTGTAGGGAATGAAGTTAAAAGGTCACTAAACGTTCCATGAGGCATATCGCCTCCGAATTGCGCTTCAATAGTGTCAGGCAGGTAGTTCATCCCGTGAGAGCCAGGGAGACTGTCAAGCTTGAATCGAATTGGATTATTTAGGATTACGATGGCGTATGCGTACGCGGTTAGCGAGTAGAAGAGAGTCAGTGGCTTCACCATGAGTGGTCCGCTTCTACTACTCAAGTAGAGTTCTCGTCCTTGACGTAGACAGTTCTTGAGCCTCCTAGCCTCATCCGCATTTATACCGGAGTTTTTTTCGTTTCCTGTAGTTCTCTTTCTTAATCTGTAAAGATCACGGATGTGCTCAATATTTTCAGAGTTCTCAAGGAGCTCTATTGCTGGCGATGGAAAGTTGAGTTCATCAAGTGTAATCAGGTCTAGATTGCTTTTCGAGCCAACCCTCATGGATATTTCGTTATTAAGCAGGTGTAGGTTTTTTGCGTTAACGAACTCTTGATCTTCATCAGGCGTCAAAGACTTCGATTTATAAAAAGCTTTCAGATTTCCGCCGTGTTTCGCCTGCTCTTCCGGACTGAGTTGACGCCACTCGTTAACAGCTGCCTCCTGCTGCTCGAGAAATTTAGCATAGTCAAACGCTGAATCAAACGGTGGACGATTTTGTGCCTGAATCCGGCTGACGTTGTCTTTAAGAATAGCTTCGATGTCCATGAATACTCCGCGCTTGAGTGAACCGTTAAATATAAATATGAACTCGCCTAGTTATACGCCCGTAATCTCACAAATAGAATATCGCGCAATTCATTTTTCTTTCTGAAGCATATCTCTGTTACGCCACGCTATCGAGCAACGACATAATCGGACGAAGCGGTGTCTCAACCGAACGACCGCTTCGGGTCGGAAGCGGACCTTAGCTGCCAGCTGATCTACTTCTGACTACCGATGCGGCCAAGCAATGTTTGTGACATTAGGTCAAAGTCAGTCAGCAACCCTGACAATCGAATCTTTGATCCGTTGCCCAGAACCAAAGTGAGCTCGGCACCTCGGCCAGTCTGCAACTTCGTATCGACTACCTCCCTGAGTTCGACACGACGTCGGGAGAACGCTCCACCCTTGTGAAAGGAATATCCAGAGAGCTCGGCATCTCCACCGAAAGTGGCTTGCAACAAGCCACCGTGCCACCTATTCCCACCTTTGAGTTTTGCGCGCAGATCGTAGAACTTTGAAAGTTCTGTCTTCGCTAGCAAGGCGTTAAGGTTACTAACGACGTCCTTGATATTTCTCATACCGCCCCCGAAAGTTCTATGCTGCTGTAGCTACGCGCAAAGGATCGTGTCGTTCGCGAATTTGCGCATCGACCAGACTAGTGGGAACAAGCTAAAAAGGCAGTCTTCGGCGACTTCAAAAAATGCCATGGAAAGTCCTCCTCGGATGTCGGCTACTGATCGCTGCTTCGCGGAAGCGCCGCTGCAACCTCGCGGAACGACGCAAGCGCTGATTCCAGGTGTTCCACGATCTCTTGCGCGAGGATGTCGGGTGGTGGCAGGTTGTCGAGGTTGTCTAGGCTGTCGTCCTTGAGCCAGAAGATGTCGAGGCTGGCCTTGTCGCGGGCGATGAGCGTCTTGTAGTCGAAGTACTTGAAGCGCTCGGTTTCCTTGCGCTTGTGGCGGTTGGCCGGGTGGTAGCAGTCGATGAAGTCCTGCAGGTCCTCGCGCTTCAACTGCTTGGTCTTGAGGGTGAAGTGCTTGTTGGTGCGCAGGTCGTAGATCCACACGCCCTTGGTGTGCACCTTGCCGTCCTTGGGCTTGTTGTCGAAGAACAGCACGTTCGCCTTCACGCCCTGCGCGTAAAAGATGCCGGTGGGCAAGCGCAGCAGGGTGTGCACGTCGCAGGTCTCCAGCAGCTTGCGGCGGATCTTCTCGCCGGCACCGCCTTCGAAAAGCACGTTGTCCGGTAGTACCACGGCGGCCTGGCCGGTGGCCTTGAGCATCGAGACGATGTGCTGCAAAAAGTTGAGCTGCTTGTTCGACGTGGTCTGCCAAAAGTCCTGGCGCTCGTAGGTCAGCGCGTCGCGGTCCTCGTCGCCGTCCTCGTTGGTGATGGTCATGCTGCTCTTCTTGCCGAAGGGCGGGTTGGCCAGTACGTAGTCGAAGGTGAGTGGCTCGGAGATCAGTGCGTCGGATCGCTCCACCGCCGGGGCGCCGTCTAGTTCGCCGATGTTGTGCAGGAACAGGTTCATCAGACACATACGGCGCGTGCTGGGCACGATCTCGTTGCCGTGGAACGTCTCGTTTCGGAGGAAGCGGGCCTGCTTTCGGTCGAGGTTCATACCTGCTGTTCCTGAAGCTGGCGCACGAATACGCCCAGCCGCCGCACAACCGCGACACGCACATCCCGCGCAGCTGCGACTGGACCACGCTACGTACCAAGACCGGCGAGCCGCTGGAGGCGCACTACCTCACCGTGCTGCACAAGCTCGGCGAGGAGCCGGGCATGCTGGGCGCGATCTTCTTCAAGGCGCAGAACAAGATCCAGGAGCCGCCTGTGACTTCACGCCAAACGCGCCAACGATCAAAAGGATCAAAGCAGCCATCATGGCCTCGGCCACATGTGCAGGGGTTGTTCGAAACTGACCAGCGTCGTGCTGCATCGATAGAGTCATCTAGTTGGGCGCCATCGCGCACACCCCATCCCCAGGCCGGGGGATCGACGCAAGGCAAAATCAGAGCTTCCCAGGCATCGAATCGCCGCTTCCGGTGCGCGCTGGCATGGGATCGGAGGCTCACTGAGCTGTCCGCTTACCAAACGGTGGCCGGACGCCGCCCCCCCCTCATACGTACATGAGAGGAGGACGATGTGGCTTCTGTGCTCCCGCAGATACCCAGACACCTTATGCCTTATTTCAACCATAAGTTGTCCATATCGGACAATTTATGGTTTAGACAACACATGGATGCCGCTGGACGGCCAAATGGTGGGCCCACCAGGATTCGAACCTGGAACCAAGGGATTATGAGTCCCCTGCTCTAACCGTTGAGCTATAGGCCCGTCGTGGCTGCGCGGGGCAGTGCGGCATGGTAGCGGCGGGGGGCGCGGGCGTCGAGCGCGCGGGGCTGCTGACAGAACGTTGTCAGTGGGTGGGCATAGTCTGGCGGCTCCATCCCCCTGGAGACACCCGCATGAACACCGAAGCCGTGGCGAAACGATTGGTCGAGCTGTGCCGCAAGGGCGAATTCGAGCAGGCGCAGCGGGAGCTGTTCGCGCAGGATGCCGTGAGCATCGAGATGCCGGGCGCGCCGTCGGGCGCGCTGGGCGATGCGAAGGGACTGGAGGCGATCTACGAGAAGGGCCGCCAGTTCGGCGCCATGGTGGAGGCGATGCACTCCAGCGAGGTGAGCGATCCGGTGGTGGCGGGCGACTGGTTCAGTCTGTCCATGGCGATGGACGTCACGTTCAAGGAGCGGGGCCGCACGCAGATGGCGGAGCTCTGCGTGTACCACGTGCGCGACGGCAAGGTGGTGAGCGAGCAGTTCTTCTACGACATGGGCTGAGCGCCGGATGCGACGACGGCCGCTTGCGCGGCCGTCGTCTTGCCCTCTCCCCGGCCCCCTCCCGCATGCGGGAGGGGGGGGGGGGAACTCGAAGCGATCAATCCACGTCGAGGAAGGAGCGCAGCTGCTCGGAGCGGCTGGGGTGGCGCAGCTTGCGCAGCGCCTTGGCTTCGATCTGGCGGATGCGCTCGCGGGTGACGTCGAACTGCTTGCCGACTTCTTCCAGCGTGTGGTCGGTATTCATGTCGATGCCGAAGCGCATGCGCAGCACCTTGGCCTCGCGCGGCGTAAGGCCGGCGAGCACGTCGCGCACGGTTTCCATCAGGCCGGTCTCGGTGGCGGAGTCGATCGGCGAGCTGGCGTTGCTGTCCTCGATGAAGTCGCCGAGGTGGGAATCCTCGTCGTCGCCGATCGGGGTTTCCATGGAGATCGGCTCCTTGGCGATCTTCAGCACCTTGCGGATCTTGTCCTCGGGCATGTCCATTTCCTTCGCCAGCTCCTCCGGCGTGGCCTCGCGGCCGTACTGCTGGAGCATCTGGCGGGAAATGCGGTTGAGCTTGTTGATCGTCTCGATCATGTGCACCGGGATGCGGATGGTGCGCGCCTGGTCGGCGATCGAGCGGGTGATCGCCTGGCGGATCCACCACGTCGCATAGGTCGAGAACTTGTAGCCGCGGCGGTATTCGAACTTGTCCACCGCCTTCATCAGGCCGATGTTGCCTTCCTGGATGAGGTCGAGGAACTGCAGGCCGCGGTTGGTGTACTTCTTGGCGATGGAGATCACCAGGCGCAGGTTGGCCTCCACCATTTCCTTCTTGGCGCGGCGGGCCTTGGCCTCGCCCGAGGCCATGGCGCGGTTGATTTCCTTGATGTCGGTGAGCGGCAGGAACAGCTTGTGCTCGATCGCGGCGAGCTTCTCCTGCTCGGCGTCGATCGCCTCGCGGTGGGTCTTCACGTTGGGCGACCACTTCTGGCGCTTGCGGCCCAGCTCGGCCGCCCATTCGAGGTTGCCCTCGTTGCTGGGGAAGGCCTTGAGGAATTCGGCCTTGGGCATCTTCACGTGCTTGACGAAGATGTCCATCAGCACGCGCTCGTGGTGGCGGATGTCGCCCACCACTTCGCGCAGCTTGCGCACGAAGCCGTCGATCAGCGCGCTGGGCAGCTTGAGCTTGAGGAACTCCTCGGCCATCTGGTCGCGCAGCTTGATGATCTTCTTGTCGGTGATGCCGGCAGCCTTGGGCGCGGCCTTCTGGAACTTGCCGTAGTGGTCGCGCAGCAGCTCCATGCGGCGCTTGACCTCCTCCGGGTCGGGGCCGCTGGTGCCGGCTTCCTCTTCCTCGGAATCGTCGTCGTCGTCTTCCTCGTCGCCCTCGGCGTCCTCGCCGTTCTCGGCGGCGGCGGCCGCGGCTTCCTCGGCCTCGATGCGCGCAGCGTCGGCGGCGGCTTCCAGGTCCAGGAAGCCGGCGAGGATCTCGGACAGGCGGCGCTTGCCGTCCAGGTGCTGGTCGTACTCCTCCAGCAGCAGCTCGATGGTCAGCGGGAAGCTGGCCAGCGCCTGCTGCACCTGGGACAGGCCTTCCTCGATGCGCTTGGCGATGGCGATCTCGCCCTCGCGGGTGAGCAGCTCGACCGTGCCCATCTCGCGCATGTACATGCGCACCGGGTCGGTGGTGCGGCCCACCTCGGCGTCGACGGCGGAGAGCAGCGCCACGGCTTCCTCGGCGGCGGCCTCGTCGTCGCCGGTGTTGCCCGGCGCATTGTCGGCCAGCGGGTCGGCGTCCGGCGCGGCGTCGTGCACTTCGATGCCGACGCCCTTGAGCACCGCCATGATGTCCTCGATCTGCTCCGCGTCGACGATGTCGTCGGGGAGGTGGTCGTTGATCTCGGCGTAGGTCAGGTAGCCCTGCTCAAGGCCCTTGGCGATGAGCGCCTTGATTTCGGACTGTTGCTCGTGGACTTTGCTGTTCATTCAACGACCGCCGCAGGGTTCAAGAACCGGACATTATAGCGATGTGCTGCTTTTTTGACCAGTTTTCAAGTCGGAAAAGTTCACCGGGGCACACGCAAAAATCGCGCCAAATCGCGGGCTTGCGCGCCGGTTGAGGTTTCAAGCCATTCAGCCGGTGTCGAGCCGGAACGTCACCGGCCCGTCGTTGACCAGGCTCACCACCATATGGGCGCCGAAGCGTCCGGTTTCCACCTGGGGATGCGCGGCGCGGGCCAGTTCCAGCAGCCGCCCGAACCAGCGCCGGCCGTGTTCGGGCGCCGCCGCGCTGGTGAAGCTGGGGCGCATGCCGGAACGGGTGTCGGCGGCCAGCGTGAACTGGCTCACCAGCAGCAGGCCGCCGCCGGTGTCGGCGAGCGAGCGGTTCATCTTGCCGGCCTCATCGGAAAACACGCGGTAGCCGAGCAGGCGTTCCAGCATGCGCCGCGCCTGCGGCTCGCCGTCCTGCGGCTCCACCGCCACCAGGGCCAGCAGGCCGGGGCCGATCGCACCGATGGTTTCGCCTTCGACCTCGACACGGGCGGAGAGCACACGCTGGATCAGGGCGATCATGACGACTCGGCGGCAGGCGGAGCGCGCAGCATAAGCGCGCGGCGCGGCCGGGGGAAGCAGCGGCATCCCTTACACTGCGTCGATGCGTGCCGACATGTATCTCGTCCATATCCTGCTGCGCCTGCTCGCCCTGTTGCCGTTGCGCACCTTGCAGGCCGCCGGCGCGCTGCTGGGCCGCATCGCGCTGTGGCGGCGCACCCGTACCGCACACCACGTGGCGGTGAACCTGGCGATCGCCCGGCCCGGGCTGGACGAGGCGGCGCGCGCCGCCTTGCTGCGCGAGGCGCTGGCGGAGAGCGGCAAGTCGGCCACCGAGATCGTCAAGATCTGGGGCGGCGGCGCCGAACGCGCGCTGCGGCTGGTGCGCGAGGTGCGCGGCGAGGCGTTGTTCGACGCGGCGCTGGCCGCCGGCAAGGGCGTGATCATCGCCGCGCCGCACCTCGGCTGCTGGGAGCTGCTGAACTACTGGCTGTGCCGCAAGACGCCGATGGCGATCCTGTATCGCCCGCCGCGCATCGCCGCGGTGGAGGGCCTGCTGCGCAAGGTGCGCGGCGCGCTGGCGCCGGAGCAGGTGCGTGCCGAGGGTGCGGGCGTGCGCACGCTGTACAAGCGGCTCGCCGCGGGCGGCACGGTGGGCATCCTGCCCGACCAGAAGCCGCGTGCAGGCGAGGGCGAATTCGCGCCGTTCTTCGGCCGCGAGGCGCTGACCATGGTGCTGCTGCCGCGCCTCGCCGCGCGCACCGGCGCCACCGTGCTGTACGCGTTCGCCGAACGGCTGCCGCGCGGCGCGGGCTACCGCATCCACTTCCTGCCCGCGCCCGACGGGCTGACCGATGCCGATCTGGCCACCGCCTGCACCGCGCTGAACCGCGGCGTGGAAGCCTGCGTGAACCTGGCCTTCGCCCAGTACCAGTGGCAGTACAAGCGCTGGTCGGCCGACGACCGGCCCAGCCCCTACGACCGCGGCAACCACGCCCGCACGGATTGACCGCTCAGCCCAGCAACACGCGCACGCGATGGTCGCCGCCGTCGTCCGCCAGCGCGAAGGGTTCTTCCGGCGGCAGCGCCCGGCCATCCAGCTCCAGCACGCGTACGCCGCGGCAGACGCCGCGCGGATTCTCCACGCGTATCGCGTAGCGGGTGGACTGCTGCGCCCCGCGATGGCGGTAATCCAGCTCGAAGCCGGACCAGTGCTTCGGCACGCAGGGATCGATGCGCAGGCGGTCGCCCTGCTTGCGGAAGCCCAGCATCGCTTCCAGCCCCGCGCGATACAGCCACGCGGCGGAGCCGGTGTACCAGGTCCAGCCGCCGCGGCCGGCCAGCCCGTCCACCGAATACACGTCGGCGCAGCTGACATAGGGCTCGACCCGGTAGTGCGCGGCCGCGTCGGCGCCGTCGCCGTGGCGCACCGGGTTGAAATAGCCGAACAGCTCGGCCGCGCGACCGCCGTCGCCCAGCGCGGCCCAGGCGAAGATCGACCACACCGCGCCGTGCGTGTACTGGCCGCCGTTCTCGCGCACGCCGGGCGGGTAGCCGCGGATGTAGCCGGGGTTCTCCTTCGCGTGGTCGAACGGCGGCGTGAACAGGCGCGAGAGCCGGTGTCCGGGGTCGACCAGCTCGCGCTGGTTCGAGGCCATCGCCTGCGCCGCGTGCGCCGGCTCGGCGGCGCCGGCCAGCACGCTCCACGACTGCGCGATGCTGTCGATGCGGCAGGCGTCGCTGCCGGCCGAACCCAGCGGCGTGCCGTCGTCGTAATAGCTGCGCCGGTACCAGGCGCCGTCCCACGCCTGTTCCAGCGCGGCGCGCTGGGCTTGCGCGTAGTCGCGCCAGCGTTGCGCGCGGGCGCCGTCGCCGCGTGCCTCGGCCAGCGGCGCGTAGGCCTCGATGGTGGATATCAGGAACCAGCCCATCCAGCTGCTTTCGCCGCGGCCGCCCGCGCCCACCGCGTTCATGCCGTCGTTCCAGTCGCCGGTGCCGATCAGCGGCAGGCCGTGCGCGCCGCGGGTGAGCGCGGAATCCAGCGCACGGGCGCAGTGCTCGTGCAGCGCGGGTTTCTCGTCCGACGTGCCGGGCTGGAAGAACGCATCGGTGGCGCCGTCGGGAATCGCCGCGCCGGTGAGGAACGGCACCGCTTCGTCCAGCACCGCGGCGTCGCCGCTGACCCCGACGTAGTGCGCGGCGACGTGCGCCAGCCACACGCGGTCGTCGCTGACGCGGGTGCGGATGCCCTGCCCGTTCGGCGGCAGCCACCAGTGCTGCACGTCGCCCTCGGCGAACTGGCGGCCGGCCGCACGCAGCAGGTGTTCGCGCGCCAGGTCCGGGCGGCTCACGCACAGCGCCATCACGTCCTGCAGCTGGTCGCGGAAACCCCAGGCGCCGCTGGCCTGGTAATACGCGGTGCGCGCCCACAGGCGGCAACCGACCACCTGGTAGAGCAGCCAGTCGTTGAGCATCAGGTCCAGCGCGCGGTCCGGCGTGCGCACCTGCACCGCGTCCAGCAAGCCGTTCCATTGCGCGGCGACGGCGGCGAGCACGGCGTCGATGTCGATGCTGCGGTATTTCGCCACCAGCGCCTGCGCGCCGGCCGCGTCGGGGGCGTCGCCCAGCAGCCAGCGCAGTTCCAGTTCGGTGTGCGGCGGCAGTTCGATGCGCAGTTGCAGGGCGCCGCACGGGTCCAGCCCTGCGCCCAGCCGGCCGGACAAGGGCGCATCGCCGTCCAGCGCGGCGGGTCGGTCCAGCGCGCCCAGCGGGCCGAGGAAGGCCGCACGGTCGCCGCCGATCGCCTGCTGCGCGCCGCCGAGGTCGGCGAACGCCACGCGCTCGCCGAAGTCCGGCCGCCAGCGGTTGCGTGCGAACAGCGCGCCGGTCCGCTCGTCGCGCGCGGTCTGCACGAACGGCGCGGGCACGGAACCGTTCGGGCCCAGCGCCCATTCCACGTATGCCGTGAACGACAGCCGCCGCGGACGCGGCGAACGGTTCGCCAGCCGCACGCGGGCGAGCTTCAGCGCGTCGTCCACCGGCACGCATTGCAGCAGTTCCAGCGCGATGCCGTGGGCGTCGGTCTCGAAGCGGCTCCAGCCCTTGCCGTGGGTGGCCGCGTACTTCGCGCCGGCCACGCGTATCGGCAGCGCGGTGGCGCTCCACAGCGCGCCGTTGTCCTCGTCGCGCAGGTACAGCACCTCGTGCGGGCGGTCGCTCACCGGATCGTTCGGCCACGGCGTCAGCGGGTTCTGCTGGCTGTTGATGGCCCAGGCGTAGCCGCCGCCTTCGGCCGAGACCAGGAAGCCGAACGCGGGATTGGCGATCACGTTCACCCAGGGCTGCGGCGTGCAGCGATCGTCGTCCAGCTCGATGCGATAGGCGCGGCCCCCGTCCACGAAGCCGCCGCAGCCGTTGGGAAATTCCGGCGATGCGTGGTCCGCGGTCGGCTCGCGTGCCGGTGCGGTGGCGCGCAGCGGCGAGGCGGGTGGCGCCGCGGCGGCGGCGACGGCGGGCGACGGCACGGCTTCGCGATCCAGCAGCAACCGCGCCACGCAGGCCAGTCCGTCGCGCAGCACGTCGGCCATCGCGCTTTCCCGCAGCGCGAACAGCTCGGCCCTGGGCAGCGCCGATGCCGCCTGCAGTTGCGCCTGCTGCGCCTGCACCAGCGGTTCCAGCTGCGCCTGCAGGGCCGCATCGCCCGCATCGAGCAGCACCACGTCCACCGCGAAACGCTGCGCACGCCAGAAGTGCTGTGCCCGAAGCAACTCCTGCGCGCACGGCAGGTCGTCTTCGCCGTGCAGTCGCAGCAGCGCGATCGGGCGGTCGCCGGAAATGCCCGCGGCCCACAGCGTGGGGGCGCCGCCGCGGCCGCGCGCGATGGCCTCCGGCACGGCGCGCTGTGCAAGGTCGCTGACCAGCAGCGCATCCAGCCACTGCGCGGCGCGGTCGGCTTGCGCGTCGTCGATGCCGAACTGCCGCAGTCGCGCCGTGGCTTGCTGCCGGGCACCGTCGAACAGGCGCGCCGGTGCGTCCGCGTCGTCGGCGAGCCCGGCCAGCGCGAGCGCGTCGTCGCGCCGCTCGGCCAGCCGCGTCCACAGCAGGATGGCGACCTCGCTGTCCGGCGCCAGCGTGAAATGCCGGCGCTGGGCGAACACCGGATCGAGCACGCAGCCGACGCTTCCGCCCAGCGCCGCGCCGGGCTGCAACGCCTGCGCCTGGCGCAGGCTGCGGCCGCGGCCGAGGAAGCGCATGCGGTCCGTCTCCAATTCCGGCGCGCCGGGCAGGTCGCCCACGATGCGCAAGGCCTGCGCGGCCCAGATCGCGGGCTCGCCATCCGCGCGTCGGCGCCGGGTGGCCAGCAGCAGGCCGCGCCCGGCCTCCCATTCGGTCTGCACGAACATCTTGGAGAACGCGGGATGCGCGTCGTCCGCGGCCGCCGGGCCCAGCACCAGCTCGGCGTAGCTGGCGACCGACAGATGGCGCTGGCGGTCGCCGTGGTTGCTCAGCACCAGCCGGCGCAGTTCCACGTCCGCATCGGCCGCCACCGCCACTTCCAGCGTGCAGTGCAGGCTGTGGTGACGGCGGCCGAACGTGGCGCGGCCGGGTTCGAACCGCACGCTGTCGTCGGGCGCGCTGCGGCCGAACGGCTGCTGCGTGGGCGACCACGCCTCGCCGCTGTCCTCGTCGCGCAGCAGCAGCCAGCTGCCCCAGCCGTCGCAAGTAGCATCCTCGCGCCAGCGCGTCACCGCGAGATCGCGCCAGCGGCTGAAGCCCGCGCCGTGGCGGTCGACGGCCAGCGAGAGTCGGCCGTTGGAAAGCAGGGCGTGTCGGGGTGCGCGGCTGGAAGCGGTCATGGCCTGAACTTCGTGACCAAAGCGACTAGCATGAAAGCTCGCACGCATTCACGGCGTCAATGCACCGTGAACGGCACGCTGGGCAACCGACTTCCACGCTGCATTCCACGCATGTCCACCGTCACCACGCATCGACCGCCGGAATCCGGTCCGCAGTTGCGGCACCTGCAGAGCAGAGCCTGGGCCTATTTCCGGTACGAGACGAATCCGCACACCGGCCTGGTGGCGGACAAGACCGCGCCGGACTGGCCCGCCAGCATCGCCGCCACCGGCATGGCGCTCAGCGCGTACCCGGTGGCGGTGGAGCGCGGCCTGCTGGATGAGCGCGCAGCGATCGCACGCACGCTGGCCACCCTGCGCTTCTTCCGCGACAGCCAGCAGGGCGACGCGGCGGACGCTACCGGATACCGCGGCTTCTACTACCACTTCCTCGACATGCGGACCGGCAGGCGCGCGTGGCAGTGCGAGCTGTCCACCGTGGACAGCGCGTTCCTGTTCGCCGGCATGCTCACCGCCGCGGCCTACTTCCGCGCCGACACGCCGGAGCAGCGCGAGATCCGCGAGCTGGCGGAACTGCTGTACCGCCGCGCGGACTGGACCTGGGCGCAGGCCGCTGACGGCACCATCGGCCACGGCTGGCGGCCGGAAAGCGGCTTCATCCCGCACCGCTGGCAGGGCTACGACGAAGGCCTGCTGATGTACATGCTGGCGCTGGGCTCGCCCACCCACGCGCTGCCGCCGTCCGCGTTCGCGGCCTGGGCCTCCACCTACGAGTGGAAACGCGCCTACGACATCGACTACCTCTACTGCGGCCCGCTGTTCACACACCAGCTCTCGCACGTGTGGATCGACTTCCGCGGCATCCGCGACGCCTTCATGCGCGACAAGGGCATCGACTACTTCGAGAACAGCCGCCGCGCCACCCTGGTGCAGCAGCGCTATGCGATCGACAACCCGCTGGGCTTCAAGGGCTATGGCGCGCAGTGCTGGGGCATCACCGCCAGCGACGGCCCCGGCGAGGCCACACGCAGCATCGACGGCGTGCAGCGCCAGTTCTACGGCTACACCGGGCGCGGCGCGCCGTGGGGCCAGGACGACGGCACGCTGTCGCCGTGGGCGGTGGCCGCCTCGCTGCCGTTCGCGCCGGAGATCGTGCTGCCCACCCTGCACTACTTCATCCACACGCTGGCGCTGCACGACCGCCACCCCTACGGCTTCGAGGCGAGCTTCAACCCCACCTGGGGCGGCGACACCGCCTGCGGCTGGATTTCGCCGTTCTTCTTCGGCATCAACACCGGCCCCATCCTGCTGATGCTGGAGAACCAGCGCAGCGGCCTGCTGTGGGAACTGCTGCGCGGCAGCCTGCCGATCGTGGCCGGCCTGCGCGCGGCCGGTTTCGCCGGCGGCTGGCTGGACGTGCAGGGCCGGCGGCGCTGACACTTCCGCGGCGGGCGCATACTGCGCCCCCGTCACCTTCACCACACGCGGAGCAAGACGATGGAACTGGGCATGGTCGGGTTGGGCAAGATGGGCGCCAACATGGCGGAGCGGCTGGCGCGCGGCGGCCACCAGGTCACCGGCTTCGACCCCAGCGCCGACGCGCGCGCCGCGGTGGCCGCGAAGGGCGTGGCCGGCGCCGAATCGCTGGCAGCGCTGGTGCAGGCGCTGCCCGCGCCGCGCGTGCTGTGGCTGATGGTGCCCGCGGGCAAGATCACCGACGACACCGTCAACGCACTGATCCCGTTGCTCTCGAAGGGCGACACGGTGATCGACGGCGGCAACTCCAACTACAAGGACACGCTGCGCCGCGCCGCGCTCTACGCGGAACACGGCCTGGGCTACGTGGACTGCGGCACCAGCGGCGGCATCTGGGGGCTCAAGGAGGGCTACAGCATGATGGTGGGCGGCGACGAGAAAACCGTCGACGCGCTGAAGCCGATCTTCGCCACGCTGGCGCCCGGCGCCGAGCAGGGCTGGGGCCGCGTGGGCCCGGTGGGCTCCGGCCATTTCACCAAGATGGTCCACAACGGCATCGAATACGGCCTGATGCAGGCCTATGCCGAGGGCTTCTCCATCCTCGGCCACAAGAAGGAGTTCGGCCTGGACCTGCACCAGATCGGCGAGATCTGGCGCTACGGCAGCGTGGTGCGCTCCTGGCTGCTCGACCTCACCACCGATGCGCTGGGCAAGAACCCCACGATGGACGGCATCGCACCCTACGTGGTCGATTCCGGCGAAGGCCGCTGGACCGTGGACGAGGCGATCGACCTCGATGTGCCCGCGCCCATCATCACCGCCTCGCTGATCGAGCGCCTGCGCTCGCGCGACACCGACTCGTTCGCCGACAAGCTGCTCGCCGCGATGCGCAACGAGTTCGGCGGCCACGCGATCAAGAGCGAGCCGAAGTAGGGAGCGTTTCGCGCCGCCCGCTCAATCCGCGGGCCGGAGCCGCGCCAGCGTGGCTTCGGCCTCGCGCACGAGCTGGGCGACGCGTTCGCCGGCGTGGACGATGTCGTGGATCTGGCCGACCGACTCGCCGGCATAGATCGCCATGTCGTCGATGCGGCCGGTGGCGTCGATGGCAGGCGAGTCGGTGGAGAACGGATAGACCGGCTGGCCGCCGTCCTGCCAGGCGATCGGCTGGTCCTTCTCGGCCTCGGAACAGCCGTCGTAATCCCCTCGCGTGACGGCGTTGGGCAGCACGCGCACCGGCGCGGCGATTTTCCAGTTGCGCGCGAACACGGTGGTGCGCACGGTGTCCTCGGCGCGCGCCGCCACCAGCCGCTGCCGGTGGTGCGGATGGGCGAAGGATTCCTCCGTCGCCAGGAAGGCGCTGCCCAGGCTCGCGGCCTGCGCACCGAGCGCGAGCGCAGCCACCAGCGCCGCGCCCGAGGCGATGGCGCCGGAAGCGGCGACCGGCACTTCGCCGGCAAGCGCGACGATTTCCGGCAACAGCGCGAACGTGGATACCTCGCCGCGCACATGGCCGCCGGCATCGACGCCCTGCGCGATCAGCACGTCGCAGCCGGCATCCAGCGCCAGCTCGGCATCGCGGCAGCTGCCGACCTGGTGGATCACCTGCACCCCTTCGGCCTTGAGGTGCCGGACGAGGTCGCCGTCGACTTCCCAGAACAGCACCATCGCGGGCACGCGCAGGCGCAGGCAGGCATCCACCTGGGCGCGCAGCAGCGACTGCTCGCAGGACGCCGGGATGAGGTTCACCGCGAAGTGCAGGTCGTCGCGCGTGGCCGCGCGCAACGCGGCGACCTCGCGTTCGATCAGGGCGACCGGCTCGCGCACCATGCCCATCACGGCGAAGCCGCCGGCGTTCGCGACCGCCGCCGCCAGCCGGCTGCGGGCGACGCCGCCCATGCCGGCCAGCATGATCGGATAACGGCATCCGAGCCGGTCGAGCAGCGGCGTGCGCAGCGCGGCGTGCATGCCCGGCCTACGCGGCCGCCAGCGCCTGCTCGATGTCGGCGATCAGGTCGTCCACGTGCTCGATGCCGATGCACAGGCGCACGAGGTCGACGCTGACGCCGGCGGCCTTCAGTTCCTCGTCGTTGAGCTGGCGATGCGTGGTCGTGGCCGGATGGCAGGCCAGGCTCTTCGCGTCGCCGATGTTCACCAGGCGCTTGATGATGGCGAGCTTGTCCATGAAACGCGCGCAGGCCTCGCGGTCGCCCTTGATGCCGAAATTGAACAGCGAGGAGGGAATGCCGCCGTCCATGTATTTCTGCGCCAGCGCATGGTCGCGATCGCCTTCGAGGCCCGCGAAGTTCACCCAGCCCACCTTGGGATGCGCCTTGAGGTATTTCGCGATGGCCAGCGCGTTCGCGCAATGACGCTCCATGCGCAGGGACAGCGTCTCGATGCCCTGCAGGATCAGGAACGCATTGAACGGCGAGATCGCGCCGCCGGTGTTGCGCAGCGCCACCGTGCGGGCGCGGGCGATGAACGCGGCGTCGCCGAAGTCGTCCACGTACACCACGCCGTGATAGGCCGGCTCGGGCGTGGAGAACTGCGGGAAGCGCGGGTTGCCGCGCCACGCGAACTTGCCTGAATCGACGACGATGCCGCCGATGCTGTTGCCGTGGCCGCCGAGGTACTTGGTGAGCGCGTGCACGACGATGTCGGCGCCATGCTCGATCGGCCGGCACAGCGCGGGCGTGGGCACGGTGTTGTCCACCACCAGCGGCACGCCTTGCGCGTGGGCGACCCTGGCGATGGCCGCGAGATCGACCACGTTGCCGGCCGGGTTGCCGACCGATTCGCAGTAGACGAGCCTGGTCTTGTCGTCGATGGCGCGCGCGAAGGCATCCGGGTCGCGCGCATCCACCAGCCGCGCCTCGATGCCGAAATCGCGAAGCGTGTGGCGGAACAGCGTGTAGGTGCCGCCGTAGATCTGGCTGGTGGCCACGATGTTGTCGCCGGCCTTCGCCAGCGTCAGCACCGCGGCGGTGATCGCGGCCATGCCCGAGGCGAACGCGAGCCCGGCGATGCCGCCTTCGAGCTGCGCCACGCGCTGTTCCAGCACGTCGGTGGTCGGATTCTGGATGCGCGTGTAGATGTTGCCGGCCACCTTGAGGTCGAAGAGGTCGGCGCCGTGCTGGGTGCTGTCGAAGTAGTAGCTGGTGGTCTGGTAGATCGGCACGGCCACCGAATGGGTCTGCGGGTCGCCGGCAAAGCCGCCGTGGATGGCGATGGTTTCGCGTTTCATGGGAGTCCTCGAAAGCTTTCCGGGAGCGCCGCATGCGGGATGCATGCGGCGGCCATCCTGCACTCTAGTGCGATATCCGTGCACCGCGTCGGCGCACGCATAGTCCGGTCGCTCATATCCACATGCCGGGACGCGCGGATGCGGGAGCGCGCCTCACGCCGGATGGAACGGCCAGAACCGCGGGATCAGCCACATCGACAGCGCGCAGAACATCGCGATCAGCGGGATGCCCACCTTCATGAAGTCGGTGAAGCGGTAGCCGCCGGCGTAGTACACCATGGTGTTGGTGGGATAGCCGACCGGCGTGGCGAACGAGGTGGCGGCGGCGAACGCGACCGCCACCACGAACGGGCGCGGGTCGGCGTGCACGGCGTGCGCCACGCTGGCGGCGATGCCGACCATCAGCACCACCGAGGGGTTGTGGCCCATCAGCTCGGTGAGCAGGGCGGTGAGCAGGTACACCATCAGCAGCGCGGCGAGCGGGCCGTGGTTGCCCACCAGCCCCATCCCGGCCTGCACCACGGCATGCGACAGCCCGGTGTTCTCGATCGCGGTGCCCAGCGGCAGGATCGCGCCGAGCAGCACGATGATCTTCCAGTCCATGCCTTCGTACACGTCCTTGCGGCCGAAGCAGCCGGTGAGCGCCATCGCCGCCGCGCCGCAGATCGCGGCCACCGGGATCGGCAGCCAGCGCAGGCCCGAGACCACCACCACGCCGGCCATGATCGCCGCCGCCACGATCGCCTTGCGCGACATGCGCCGCGCATCGTCGCGTTCGCTGAGCACGATGAAGGCGTCGTCGCCGCGCAGCTGCGGCATGCTGGCTTCGTCCACCAGCACCAGCAGCACGTCGCCCACCGCGAGGCTGACGTCGCTGAGCTTGTCGCGCAGCACCTGGCCGCGGCGGTGGATCGCCAGCGCCACCGCGTCGGGGCGGCGGCCGAGGTCGGTCTCGGCCAGCCGCCGGCCCTCGGCCAGGCTGGCCGGCGCCACCATGATCTCGGCGAGCACGCGCGGATGGTCGGCGTCGCGCACGTAACGGCTCTCGGGCACGTTGCGCAGGTGGGCGCGGCGCTGGAATTCCTCGATCTTCTCCCAGTCGCCGCGCACCAGCAGCACGTCGCCGGCCTCCATCTGCTGCGAGCGCGGCGACCACATGCGCCGTTCGCCGCGCAGCAGTTCCAGCGGATGCACGCCGTAGCGCTCGCCGAGCTGCGCGTCGCCGATGCTCGTGCCCACCAGCGGCGACTGCGCGGTGAGCACGAGTTCGGTGACGTACTTGCCGATCTCCACTTCCTCGATCTCGTCGGCATCGATGTGGCGCGGCAGCAGCCAGCGCCCCACCAGCATCAGGTAGACGATGCCGGCCACCGCCAGCAGCGCGCCCATGCCGGTGAACTCGAACACGCCGAAGCCGGGCAGGCCGTGCTTCTGCGCCAGCGAATCGGCGAGCAGGTTGGACGAGGTGCCGATCAGGGTGCACACGCCGCCCATCTGCGCGGCGTACGCCATCGGCATCAGCACGCGCGCCGGCGAGGTGCCGGTGCGCTGGCACACGCGCAGCGCCAGCGGCAGGAAGGTGGCGACCAGCGCGATGTTCTTCACGAACGCGCCCAGCGGCGCGATCGCCAGCATCAGGGTGAGCGTGAGCAGCCATGGCCGGCGGATGCGCATCAGCAGCCGGCTGAGCGGCTCCAGCACGCCCGAGCGCTCGATGCCGATACTGAGCGCGAACATCGCCGCCACCGTCACGGTGGCCTCGTTGCTGAAGCCCGACAAAGCCTCGGCGGGACTGACGATGCCCAGCACCACCAGCGCCGCCAGCACCAGTAAGGCCACCAGGTCGATGCGCAGCTTCTCGCTGGCGAACAGCGCCATCGCCACCGCGACGATGGCCACCACCGCCCACGCCTGCCAGCTCATTCGGCGGCTTCCGCTCGAACGCGCGCCTGCGGCATTCCGTGTGATCTCGGCATCGTGGTCATCCTGGCGCACCCGGCATCGGTGCCAGGGGCATGCTACGCGACGGCGGCAGCGGCGCAAAACGCGGGCCTGCCGCATCCGGGCGATCCGGCGCAAAATGCACGCATGAGCACCACCTCTCCCAGCAAGCCCGGCGGCGTCCGCCGACAACCCACCGTGGCGCTCGCGCTGGGCGCCGGCGGCGCCAAGGGACTGGCGCACATCGGCGCGATCGAGGAGCTGGAGGCGCAGGGCTACCGCATCACCGCGATCGCCGGCAGCTCGATGGGCGCGCTGATCGGCGGCGTGCATGCGATGGGCAAGCTGGACGTGTACCGCGACTGGGTCAGCGCGCTGGCCAAGCTGGACGTATTGCGACTGGTGGACTGGACGTTTTCCGGCGGCGGCCTGATCAAGGGCGAGAAGATCATCGGCACGCTGCGCGGGCTGATCGGCGACGCATTGATCGAGGACCTGCCGCTGGCGTTCACCGCGGTCGCCACCGACATCGACCGCGAGCGCGAGGTGTGGCTGTCGCGCGGCCCGCTGTTCGACGCGATCCGCGCCTCGATCGCGATCCCCACGCTGTTCCGCCCGCACCACCTCGACGGCCGCCGGCTGGTGGACGGCGGCCTGCTCAACCCGGTGCCGGTGACGCCGCTGATCCGCGAGCCGGCGGATTACCTTATGGCGGTGAGCGTGGATGGCGCGGCCATCGAACCGGTGCCGCCGCCGGCGCCGACCGGCGACGAAACCGCCGACGCGCCGGGCTACCGCCAGCGCATCGGCGCGTTCATCGGCCGCATGATCCCGCACGGCGGCAACGACGATCTGCCGCGCGAACCCGGCGCGCTGGAGCTGCTCACCCAGTCCATGGACCTGATGCAGGCGAACCTGTCGCGGCTGCGCCTCGCCGCCTACGAGCCGGACCTGCTGATCCAGCTGCCGCGCAACATGGCCAGTCCCTACGAGTTCTACCGCGCCCGCGAGCTGATCGAGCTGGGCCGGCAACAGGCGCGCGAGGCGCTGGCGAACTGGCCGCAGGCGATCGCGCCCGAGCGCTGAGCGCTCAGCGCGGCCCGTGCGTGTGCAGCCAGTTTTCCAGGTAGGCCTTCATCACCACCGCGTTGTTGTGCTCCTCGTCGCGGGCGCCGTAGAGCAGGGTGACGGGATGCTTCGCGGCGCGTTCGGCCAGCGGTCGCCAGTACTCGGCGTGCTTGTCCAGCTCGCCGGCGTAGCGCTGGCGGAAGCCTTCCCAGCGCACCGGGTCGTGGCCGAACCACTGGCGCAGCGCGGTGGACGGCGCCAGCTCCTTGGCCCACAGGTCCAGCGGCACGTCTTCCTTCTTCAGCCCGCGCGGCCACAGGCGATCGATCAGCACGCGATAGCCGTCGGATTTCGCGGACGGCTCGTAGACGCGTTTCACGGCAATGCTCATGTCGCACTCCCCGATGGGAATGCATCCAAGCATACGCCCGCATCATCGTGCGGGCGTGATGCAGGTCAGAGCTCTTCGACCCTCGTCACCTTGCCCCGGCGCATCAGCCACGCCACGCCGCGCAGGTCGGCCAGGCCCACCCACAGGCGGTCAAGCATGCCGTACTTGGACACGCCCGCGGTGCGCGGGCGATGGCCCACCGGCACGCTGGTGCTCTGGAAGCCGGCGCGCTTCACCAGCGCGGGCAGGTAGCGGTGCATGTGGTCGAAATAGGGCAGGCGCAGGAACACCTCGCGCTCGAACAGCTTGAGCCCGCAGCCGGTGTCGGGCGTGGCATCCCTCAGCATGCGCGAGCGCACCGCGTTGGCGATCTTCGAGGAGATGCGCTTGTTGAAGCTGTCGCGCCGCGTGGTACGCCAGCCGGCGAACAGCTTCACCCCGGGCGCCGCGGCGTCGCGGGCGGCCAGCAGTTTCGGGATGTCGGCGGGATCGTTCTGGCCGTCGCCGTCCAGCGTGGCGATCCACGTGCCGCGCGCCGCGCGCACGCCGTTCCACACCGCCGTGCTCTGTCCGCTGCGGGTGACGTGGTGCAGCACGCGCAGCTCGGGGTGCTGCGCCTTCTGCGCATCGAGCACGGCGCGGCTGTCGTCGGCGGAATCGTCGTCGACGTAGACCACTTCGTAGTCGAACTTGCCGCGCAGCGCGGCGGCGATCTCGGCGAGCAGCGGCGGGATGTTGTCGCGCTCGTTGAACACGGGTACGACGACGGAGAGCTGGGGCATGGGGCCGGTCCGGAAACGGTCAGTGGCCATTATCGCCGATGCGGGTGACCAGCGGAGAACGGCCCGGCGCCCCGCCGTTCGCCCTGAGCGCAGGCTCGCAGAGCCGAAGTCGAAGGGCTGCCCTTCGACTTCGCTTCGCTACGCTCAGGGCGAACGGGGCAACAAGGTGGGCACGGGAAACGGAGCAAACAGGTGGGGACGTGTTGCCTCAGCGCAGCTTGCCCAGGATGCCTTCCAGCTCGTCGTTGCTGTGGTAGTGGATCACCAGCTTGCCGCGGCCGCCGCTGCCCGTGGCGACTTCCACGCGGGTGGCGAAGCGTTCGCCCAGTTCGCGCTCCAGCGCGTCGATGTTGGGATCGCGGGCGGGGGCGCGTTTGGCCTTGCCCCTGGGTTCGGCCTGGGCGCGGCGGGCGGCGTCTTCCAGCTCGCGCACCGACCAGCCCAGCGTCGCCGCCTGGCGGGCCAGCGGCACGGCGATGGCTTCGTCCAGGGTGAGCAGGCAGCGCGCGTGGCCCATCTCCAGCTTGCCCTCGTCGAGCAGCTTCTTGATGGCGTCGGGCATATCGGTGAGGCGCAGCAGGTTGGTCACGGCGGCGCGCGAGCGGCCCACCGCGTCGGCGGCCTGCTGGTGGGTGAGCTCGAAATCGCCGATCAGGCGCTTCAGCGCATCGGCTTCTTCCAGCGGCGTGAGGTCCTGGCGCTGGATGTTCTCGATCAGCGCCATCGCCGGCACCGCGACTTCCGGCACCTCCTTCACCAGCGCGGGAAGCTCGGCGAGCTGGGCGCGCTGGGCGGCGCGCCAGCGGCGTTCGCCGGCGATCAGCTCATAGCTGTTGCGGCCGATGGCGCGCACCACCACCGGCTGGATCAGGCCCTGCGCCTTGATCGAGGCGGCCAGCTCGTCCAGCGCCTCGTCGTTCCAGTGGCGACGCGGCTGGTACTTGCCGGGCTGGATCTGCTGGATCGGCAGCGTGCGCAGCTCGCCTTCCTGTTCCAGCACCGGCGCGGCGGCGCCGTCGCCGCCCAGCAGCACGTCCAGCCCGCGTCCCAGTCCACGTTTCTTTGCAGCAGCCATTCCTGAGCCTCAATCCTGGTGGTTGGCGGCGGGGGCCTTGAGGCCCACGCCCAGCGGACCCGGCGCGGGCTGCGCGGGGACATCGGCCGGCTCGGACGCCCCGACCGGCGCCGGCGGCAGGCCGCGCTCGCGGCGGATGATCTCGCCGGCCAGGCCGATGTAGGCGATCGCGCCGCGCGAGCTGCGGTCGTACAGATGGATCGGCTGGCCGTGGCTGGGCGCCTCGGCGAGCCGCACGTTGCGCGGAATGATCGAGCGCAGCACCTTGTCGCCGAAATGCGTGGTGAGCTGGGCCGAGACCTCGTTGCCGAGGTTGTTGCGCACGTCGTACATGGTGCGCAGCAGGCCTTCGATCTCCAGCTTCGGGTTCAGCCGCTGGCGCACCGCCTTGACCGTCTCCAGCAGGCTGGACAGGCCTTCCAGCGCGAAGTATTCGCACTGCACCGGAATCAGCACGCCGTCGGCGGCGGTGAGCGCGTTGAGCGTGAGCAGGTTCAGCGAGGGCGGGCAGTCGATCAGGATGGTGTCGTAGCGGCTGCCCACCGCGGCAAGCTGTTCCTTCAGCCGGTGCTCGCGCGCCAGCGTGTCCATCAGCTTCAGTTCGGCCGCGGTGAGGTCGCCGTTGCCGGGCAGCAGGTCGTAGTGGCCTTCGGTGGCGACCACGGCCTCGGCCGCCGTGGCCTCCTCCAGCAGCACCGCGCAGCCGTTCGGGCGCGCCGTGTGCTTGTCCACGCCGGAGGCCATGGTGGCGTTGCCCTGCGGGTCCAGATCGACCAGCAACACGCGGCGCTTCGCCGCGGCCAGCGCCGCCGCGAGGTTCACTGCCGTGGTGGTCTTGCCGACGCCGCCCTTCTGGTTGGCGACAGCGATGATGCGTGCCATGTGATCGATCGTGTGCGCGAAAGGGGACCTAGATTAGCAGCCGGATTCAGCTCGCGCTGCGGCCCAGCACCACCAGGCTGCGTTCGGCCTCCAGCCCCGGCACCGCCAGCGCGTGGATGCCGCGCAGCACGAAACCGGGTGGCACGCCGGGCAGTTCCTCGTCGGGCGCCCTGCCCTTCATCGCCAGCCAGACGCCGCCGGGCGCCAGCAGGTGGCCGCCCCAGGCCAGCATGTCGGCGAGGCTGGCGAACGCGCGCGCAGTGATGCAGTCGAAGCTGCCCTCGACCTCCTCCACCCGCGACTGCACGGCGCGCACGCCCTCCAGCCGCAGCGCGCGGATCGCCTCGCGCAGGAAGCGCACCTTCTTGCCATTGGAGTCCACCAGCAGGATCTGCCGTCCCGGCGCGGCGATCGCCAGCGGGATGCCGGGCAGGCCGGGGCCGGTGCCGAGGTCGGCCAGGGTCCCGCCCTGCACGAACGGCAGGATCGCGAGCGAATCCAGCAGGTGGCGGGTGACCATCTCGGCCGGGTCGCGCACCGCGGTGAGGTTGTAGGCGGCGTTCCAGCGTTCCAGCAAGGCCTGGTAGTCCAGCAGGCGCTGCACCGCATCGGCGGGCAAGGCGAGGCCCAGCGTGGCGAGGCCCTGTTCCAGGCGTTGCTGCAGGGCGGCGCGGGCGGTCATGCGGAATCCTGTGGCGGGAATGGGCCGGGCAGTATCCGGCAGAATGGTCCTGGCGATCATCATCGCCGCCACGGCCGCACGCCCCGGAAAAAGGAAAACCCGCCGGGTGGCGGGTTCAAGGCTTGCTTCGGCCCCTCACACGCGGCGCTCTCGGGCGGCCTGCGTGAATCCTGCAAAGACTCAGGCGAAATCCAGCTCCACCCGGGTCACCATCACGCCGCGCGCGCGCAGCATGCCGTTGAGGCTCTGCTTGAGCTGCTGGCCCAGCGCGCGCCGGTCGTGCGCGGCCGCCTCGGCCTCGCCGTGCAGCGCTTCCAGCGCGCCGCGGCGGATCAGCTGGTCGGCCTGTTCGATCACCGCGTCGGCCCGCTCGGGCTCCAGCACCTGCCAGTACACGGTGCCGCGCACGTCGCGCGCATCGGCCAGCGGTTCCTCGAAGCGCAGCACGCGGCCGCCCAGGTCGATGCGATGCCCGACCCGGTCCAGCAGCGGCAGCACCACGTGGGTGCCCGGCTGCAGCAGCCGCACCGGCTTGCCGTGGCGGTACAGGCTGTAGACCTGTCCGTCCGGCACACGCTTCACCGCCAGGACGGCAAGCGCGAGCAGGCTGAGGGTGGCGGCGAGGATCAGGGCAAACATGATTTTGAAATCAGTGAGTTACATGTAAAATGTCGTGTGGGACTACAGGTTGATGATACAGTCGTATGTGCCCGCGAAGATTAATCTTAATTTAACGACGATTCCACGCCACTTGCAAGCCCTTGTATCGCGGCGGTTTGTCGGTCCCGACTGGCTGCGGAAAGCCATGCATCGGCCGTACCAAATGGGCTGGCCGCAGGCGTGCACAGGGTGGTTCGGCGCCTGATTGGGCGGGCGGTCACGCCCCGGGTGTCGATCCGGTGCGTTTTTTCCGCATTCGGGCTGCCCTCGCGGACGGCTTCGCCGTGCCGCGCGCCACGCCCCGGCCCGCGGGCCGGGGCAGATATGGACCCGTTGGGTCAGAACTTGCCGGCGCGGAAGTCGGCGATCGCCTCGTGGATCTGCTCGGGCGTGTTCATCACGAACGGTCCGTAGCGGGTGACCTGCTCGTTGAGCGGCCGGCCCGCGACCAGCAGCACCCGCGCCGGCGCCTCGTCGCCGCCGATGCGCACGCTGGCGCCGGGCGACAGCACCGCCAGCTCGCTGCGCGCGAGCCTGTCGCCGGCCACCTGCGCATCCGCGCCGTCGAACACGTAGGCGAAGGCGTGATGCCCTTCCGGCAACGGAACCTCGATCTGCGCGCCCGGCTCGACCGCGATGTCCAGGTACACCGGCGCTGTGACGATGCCGGCCACCGGGCCGGTGGCGCCGGCCAGCTCGCCGGCGATCACCTTCACGGTGACGCCCTCGGCCGGGTGCACCACGGGGATGCGTTCGGGGCCGATGTCCTGGTAGCGCGGCGCGGTCATCTTGTCGCTGGCGGGCAGGTTCACCCACAGCTGGAAGCCCCACATCAGGCCGTCTTCCTGCTGCGGCATCTCCGAATGCAGGATGCCGCGCCCGGCGGTCATCCACTGCACGCTGCCGGCCACGAGGTCGCCGCGGTTGCCGTGGTTGTCGCCGTGCTGCATGTGGCCGGCCAGCATGTAGGTGACGGTTTCGAAGCCGCGGTGCGGATGCTCGGGGAAGCCGGCGATGTAGTCGTCGGCGCTGTCGGAGCGGAACTCGTCCAGCAGCAGGAAGGGGTCGAGCATGTCCAGCCCGGGCTGGCCGATGATGCGCTTCAGCTTCACGCCCGCGCCGTCGGCGGTGTCGATGCCGCGGATGCGGCGGATGATGCGGCGTTCGCTCATGGCGATGCTCCGGTGAGTTGATGCCGCCAAGATGCGCGCGTGCGGGGCGTTATCCAAGCCGCGCCGTCGGAACGGATTGTTTCGCTGCGCGAACCAGGAGGCCCGCGGGATGCTCTGACTTTGCTCGTCATCCCAGCGAAGGCAGGACAAGCGCAAAGCGCGCAGAACGCCCGCAGGGCGGCCCCGAAGGGGCGAGCGCAGCGAGTCATCCAGTGCCTGCAAGCCATGGAACACCAAGACACTGGATGACCAGCTTCGCTGTTGTGAAGCGCCTCCTGCTCGACCGGCCCTTCGGCCGTTGAAAGCCGCAGGAATGACGGGGGGCAGTCGATTAGTCGGACCTTCCCAAGCCAAGGCTGTGATTGATTGTCCAAAAAGCGCTTTCCGGCGCTTTTCGGACTCGCCCGGCCCGGCCGATGGCCGGCTCGGACTCCGTCAGCCGACCGCTGAGCGATCGGCTGGCGTGGGGGTCATCCATGGCCCGCGGCTTTCGCCGTGGCTCAGTGCACCCAGTGTCCGCTGCGGTGGCGCGGCGGCGCGTTGTCGCCGCGGGGTTCGGGTTCGGTGTGTCGCTGCACCATCGCCTCGAGTTCCTCCTCGGTGACGGGCTTGGCCTGCCAGTACTGGCCCACGGCCTCGAGCACGGCGGGCACCTGGGCCAGGCATTCGTCGTATTCCTCGTCGCTGAGCTTCTCGAATTCCGCCTCGGAGCTGAGCACGCCGTCGTCCACCGCCAGCGCCATCACCGGGCCCAGCAGTTCCATCAGCTGGGGGTCGTCGGCGAGGCGGCTTTCCCACAGCACGGCGCGCAGGTCGATGCCGCGGCTGAAGCCTTCGCACCAGCCGGCGGCGGAGAGCTGCGGGCCGGTGTCGGTGTCGACCTCGCCCAGCACGGGCTCGTAGGCGTCCACGTCCAGCTCGGCGCTGATCGAGTCGTTGAGCTTGGCCAGCAGCTCCAGCACGCGGTTGCCTTCGGCCTCGTCGGCGAACGGCTCGTGCAGCACCTCGGGCAGCCATTCGTCCGGCAGCACCTGCAGCGGTCCCACCGCGAGCGCGCTGAGCAGGCCGTGCACGCCGTCCAGCAGCAGGCGGCCGTCCTCGCCGCTGGTGTGGGCGCGCAGGTAGCGGTCCAGTTCGTCGAGTTCGTTGTCGGTGAGGGAGCTGGGCCAGTCGGTCTTGCTAGTGTTCATCGAATATCCAGTTGCACGGTCACCGGCGTGTGGTCGGAGGGGCGCTCCCAGCGCCGCGGTTCCCGATCGATCGCCGCGGCGACGGCGGCGGGTTTCAAGGCGTCGCCGAGCAGGATCAGGTCGATGCGCAGGCCCATGTTGCGACGGAACGCGGCTTGCCGGTAGTCCCACCAGCTGTAGTGGCTGCCGTCGCTTTCGAACAGCCGGAAGCTGTCGTGCATGCCCAGGTCGGTGATCGCCTTCAGCGCGGCGCGCTCGGGCGGCGAGCACAGGATGTCCTCGCCCCAGGCGACGGGGTCGTACACGTCGCGGTCGTCCGGCGCGATGTTGAAGTCGCCCAGCACCACCAGGTGCGGGTGGCGCTCGATCTCGCGGGCGAGGAATTCGCGCACGCGCTCCAGCCAGTGCAGCTTGTAGGCGTATTTCTCGTCGCCCACCGCCTTGCCGTTGACCACGTAGAGGTCGACCACGCGCAGGCCGCCCACGCTGGCGGCGAGGATGCGCCGCTGCGGGTCGTCCAGCCCGGGAATGTCGGTGACCACGTCGGCGAAGTCGCCGAGCGCGTCGCGGGCGAGGATCGCCACGCCGTTGTAGGTCTTCTGCCCGGAAAACACCGCGCGATAGCCCGCGGCGGCCAGTTCGGCCGCGGGGAACTTCGCATCCTCCAGCTTGGTTTCCTGCAGCGCCACGATGTCCGGCTGCGCGTCCGCCAGCCACTGCGTCAGCTGCGGCAGGCGCACCTTCAGCGAGTTCACGTTCCACGAGGCGATCTTCATGCCGGCATTGTAAGTGCCTGTCCGTGATCTCCAAACCCCGCCGCCGCGGCCCGGGAGCGCCAGCGACGGGCGACGGGAAACGCCCGCGTAGCGGCCCGGGCCCGGGTTGCCGGTAGCTGAACCGCCCGTAACGCAGCCCGGCATCCGACGGGTTTTCCATGTAAGCTCGCCGTGGCAAGGGCCGGGGAGGACTCGGATTTCCTGCTCCATATTGCGGCCAGGCGCTCCGTCCGACCGCAAACCATTCATGTTTCAAAGGTATGTGTCATGTCGGAACGTCAGAGCGGTACGGTCAAGTGGTTCAACGACGCCAAGGGCTTCGGCTTCATCACCCCGGAAAGCGGTGAGGACCTGTTCGTGCATTTCCGCGCGATCCAGGGCAACGGCTTCAAGTCGCTGCAGGAAGGCGAGCGCGTCACTTTCGTGGTCACCAAGGGTCCGAAGGGCCTGCAGGCCGAGGAAGTGCAGAAGGCCTGAGCCTTCGGCACTCCGTCGCCTGGGAAAGCCCGCCGCAAGGCGGGCTTTTTCTTTGCGCGCACGTCGGCATTGCAATCGCCGGCGCCGGCCTGCAGGCTGGCGGCATCGCCCATGGAGGTTGCCATGCTTGCCGACGATCTGTTGCTGCTCGCCCTCGACGACGAACGCGGCACGGTGCTGCCCCAGGCGGCGCTGGGCCTGCCGTATGGCCTGGCCGGCGGCGTGCTGATGGAGCTGGGCCTGCGTGGCCTGCTGCGGATGGACGGCGAAAAGCTGTCCGCCGTCGGCACGACCGGGGACGCGATCCTGGACGACGCCTTGCGCGACATCGAGGCCAGGCCCGGCAAGACCGTCGCGCACTGGATCGCCCGCCTCTCCGGCGGGTCGCCCGGACTGCGCCAGCGCCTGCTGGACCGCCTGGTGGCGCAGGGCACGCTGGAAAAGCGCGAGCAACGCATCCTGCTGCTGTTCCATCACACGGTGTATCCGGAGCGCGACGGACGCGTCGAGCACGACGTCCGCGCCCGCCTCGACGACGCGCTGCTGCACGGTGCGCGGCCGGATGCACCCATCGCGGCCCTGATCCATCTCGCCACGGCGTGCCAGCTGCTGGACGCGCTGTACCCGAAGGCTCAACACGCCGCGATAAAGGCCCGCGTCGCGCAACTCGACGATCCGCAACGCCTGGCGGCCGACAGCGTGGCGAACGCGGTCCAGCAGGCCCAGGCGGCCGCCGTCATGGCGGCGATGAGCGGCGCCATCGTCGCTTCCACCATCGCCGCGACGTCCGCGGCCTGTGCCGCCACCAGCGCGAGCTGCCACTGAAGGCGGCGCGGCAAGCCGTGGCGGCCTGACGCGCTCAGCGCGTCATTCGAGCAGGCCGTGGCTGCGCAGCAGGGCCTCCGACTCGGGCTTGCGGCCGCGGAACGCGACGAAGCTTTCCAGCGCGGGGCGGCTGGCGCCCACGGACAGCACCTCGCGGCGGAAGCGTTCGCCGGTGGCGGGATCGATCACGCTGCCGCCTTGCTTCGCCGCGTCCTCGAACGCGCCGAACGCGTCGGCGCTGAGCAGTTCGGCCCACAGGTAGCTGTAGTAACCGGCCGCGTAGCCGCCCGCGAAGACGTGCGAGAACGCATGCGGGAAGCGCTGCCACGCCGGCGGGTGCAGCACCGCCACCTGCTTGCGCGCCTCGCCCAGCACGGCCAGCGCGCGGGCGCCCCGCGCGGGGTCGTAGCCCAGGTGCAGGCTGAAGTCGAACAGCGCGAATTCCAGCTGGCGCACCAGGAACAGGCCGGCGTGGAAATGCCGCGCCGCCAGCATGCGCCGGAACAGCTCCTCCGGCAGCGTTTCGCCGGTCTGCCAGTGGCGCGCGAACAGGTCCAGCGCCTCGCGGTTCCAGCCGAAGTTCTCCATGAACTGGCTGGGCAGTTCCACCGCGTCCCACTCCACGCCGTCGATGCCGCCGATGGAGGGCAGGGCGATCTCGGTGAGCAGGTGGTGCAGGCCGTGGCCGAATTCGTGGAACAGGGTGAGCACGTCGTCGTGCGTCAGCAAGGCGGGCCGGCCCTCGGTGGGCGGCGCGAAGTTGCAGGTGAGGAAGGCCACCGGCAGCTGTTTCGCGTCGCCGTCGTCGAAGCGGGCGCGGCACACGTCCATCCACGCGCCGCCGCGCTTGCCGTTGCGCGCATAGAGGTCGACGTAGGCGCCGGCGAAGACGCGGCCGTCGGCGTCCTGCACGTCGTAGTAGTGCACGTCGGGATGCCACACGTCGACGCCCTCGCGCGGCGCGAGGCGGATGCCGTAGAGCTTGTGCACGATGGCCCACAACCCGTCGATCACCGCGGGCAGCGGGAAGTAGGGCTTGAGCTGTTCCTCGTCGAGGTCGTAGCTGCGCTGGCGCAGCTTCTCGGACGCGTAGGCCACGTCCCAGGGCTCCAGCATGTCCAGCCCCAGCTCGCTGCGCGCGAAATCGCGCAGCGTGGCCAGCTCGCGCTGCGCCACCGGCTTCGCGCGCGCGGCGAGGTCGTGCAGGAATTCCATCACCTCGGTGGGCGAGCCGGCCATCTTGGTGGCCAGCGACTCCTCGGCCGCGTTGGCGTAGCCGAGCAGCTGCGCGGCCTCGTGGCGCAGCGCCATGATGCGTTCGATGCGCGCGGAGTTGTCGTACTTGCCGGCGTGCGGGCCCTGGTCGGAAGCGCGCGTCTGGTAGGCCCAGTACACGCGCTCGCGCAGGCCGCGGTTGTCGGCGTAGGTGAGCACGGCCTGCACGCTGGGCTGCTTCAGCGTGACGAGGTAGCCGTCCAGGTCCTGTTCCTTCGCGTACTGGCGCAGCACCGCGCGGCCGGACTCGGGGATGCCGGCAAGGTCGCGCTCGTCGGTGACGTGCTCGTGCCAGGCATCGGTGGCGTCCAGCACCGCGTTGGAGAACTCGGTGGACAGCTTGCTGAGCTCCACGCCGATCTCGCGGAAGCGCGTGCGCGCGGGCTCCTCCAGCGCCACGCCGGACAGCCTGAAATCGCGCAGCGCATGTTCCACCAGAGCACGCTCGGGCCGGCCCAGCGCGGCGAACGCGGGCGCGTCGGCCACAGCCTGCACGGCGGCGTAGAGCTGGCGGTTCTGGCCCTGTTCCAGGCCGTAGTCGGTGAGCTTTTCCTCGGCCGGGCCGTACACCTCGCGCAGCGCGGGGCTGTCGGCCACCGAATGCAGGTGCGAGACCGGCGCCCAGGCGCGGGCGAGGCGTTGTTCCAACCGCTCCTGGCCCAGCATCACGTGCGCGAAATCGCGCGGCGCATCGGGTGCGGCGAGCGCCGCGATGGCGGCGCGGTCGTCGGCCAGCAGGGCGTCGATCGCCGGCGCCACGTGCCCGGGGTGGATGCGGGAAAACGCCGGCAGCACGTCGTCGGCCAGCAGCGGGTTGTCTTGGTTCATGGAAGCTCCTTGTCGACGCGAAGCGTGGCGAGCGGACCGGGCGAAAGCAAGCACGGACGCGTGAGGGATTCAGCTGTCATGCCGGGGGCGTAGCATCCGCGGCATGTCGCCGACCGAACTGGCCGAACTGATGGGTCGCACCGCGCTGTTCGCCCACCTGGGCGATGCGCAGCGTGCGGCGCTGGGCCGGCAGATGCGCTGGCTGTGCGTGCCCGGCGGGCAATACCTGTTCAAGGCGGGCGATCCGGCCGACGCGCTGTACCTGCTGCGCAGCGGCAGCCTCGGCGTGTTCGACGGCCCCACCACCCTGCTGCACCAGCTGGCGGCCGGCGAATGCGTGGGCGAGGCCAGCCTGCTTGGCGAGGACGTCCACCGCCTTTCCGTGCGCGCGCTGCGCGATTCCGAACTGCTGCGGCTGGACCGCGGCGCGTACGAGGCGTTGATCGAGCACCATCCCCGCGCGATGCTGGACGTGGCCCGCGTGGCGATGCAGCAACTGCTGCAGGACGGACAGCGCGACAGCACGCCGGACAAGCCGCGCACCTTCGCCATCCTGCCGGTGGACGCCGGCGTGCCCGTGCGCCCGCTGGCGCTGCAGCTGGCGAAGGCGCTGGAGGCGCACGGCAGCTGCACGGTGATCGACGCCGAAGCGGGCGCCAACCGCGGCAGCGACTGGTTCGCCGAGCGCGAGGCCGAGGCGCGCTTCGTGATCTACCTCGACAGCACCGGCGATGCGCTGTGGCGCCAGCGCTGCCTGCGCCAGGCCGACGTGCTGCTGCTGCCCGCGCTGGCCGCCAAGCCGGCACGGCCCTGGCCGGAGGCCGCGCCCGGCCATCCCTCGCGCGTGCGGCACCGCCCGCGCCACCTGCTGTTGCTGCATGCGGGGCGCCAGGTGCAACTGGGCGTGGCGCAGCGCTGGCGCGCGCAGTTCAGCGGCGCGCTGCAGCATCACCACATCCGTGGCGAGGACGACGTCGCGCGCGTGGCGCGGCTGGTCAGCGGCCATGGCCGCGGCCTGGTGCTGGCCGGCGGCGGCGCGCGCGGACTGGCCCACCTCGGCGCGCTGAAAGCGCTGCGCGAGGCCGGCCACGTGTTCGACGCGGTCGGCGGCACCAGCATCGGCGCGATCATCGGCGCCGGCGTGGCGGACGGCTGGGATACGCCGACGCTGATGCGCAAGTACCACGCCGCCTTCGTGCGCGGCCGCCCGCTGTCGGACTGGACCCTGCCGCTGGTGGCGCTGACCCGCGGCCGCCGCGCCGCGACGCTGATGCGCGAGGTGTTCGGCGCGATCGACATCGAGGACCTGCCCACGCCGTTCTTCTGCGTCTCCACCAACCTCTCCGGCGCGGGCCGCGTGGTGCACCGGCACGGGCCGCTGTGGCTGTGGCTGCGCGCCTCCAGCGCGATCCCCGGCGTGCTGCCGCCGGTGCTGAAGCACGGCGAGGTCTACGTGGACGGCGCGCTGGTGGACAACCTGCCCACCGACGTGATGGCCGCCGACGGCCTCGCCCACATCACCGCGGTAAGCATCCGCGCCGACATCGAACTGCGCGGCGGCGTCGACGATTTCGCCACGCCGCCGTGGTGGCGCCTGCTGCTGCAACAGCGCAGCGAGCCGCGCTGGCCGCGGCTGGTGTCCACGCTCACCCGCGCCGCGATGGTCAACAGCGAGGAGGCCGGCGAGCACTGCCGCGCGCTGGCGCAGCGGCTGATCACGCCGCCGCTGGAGCATGTCGGCTCGCTGGACTGGAAGGACTGGGAGAAAGCGGTGGAGGCGGGCTATCGAGAGACGATGCGCGTGCTCGAGGCGGAGGGCAGGTGACTGCTTCCCGGGAGAGGGCCGGAGGAGAAGTTTCGGCCACCTCTGCGATTCCGCTTCGACCGCACCCTCACCCCAACCCCAACCCCTCTCCCGGAGGGAGAGGGGCTTTTCAAGGGAGAGGGGGTTTGGCGGTGCGGCTAGAATGAGGCGATGACTACCTTGCGCAGCTACAAGGGCATCGCGCCCGTCATCGGTGAACGCGTCTACGTCGACCCCGCCGCCAGCGTGATTGGCGACGTGGTGCTGGCCGAGGACGTGTCGATCTGGCCCGGCGCGGTGCTGCGCGGCGACGTGAACCACATCCGCGTCGGCGCGCGCAGCAACATCCAGGACGGCGCGATCGTGCACGTGGCGCACGCCGGCCGTTACGGGCCGGGCTTCCCCTGCCTGATCGGCGCCGACGTCACCATCGGCCACGCGGCGGTGGTGCATGCCTGCACCATCGAGGACGGCTGCCTGATCGGCATGCACGCCAGCGTGCTCGACGGCGCGGTGGTGAAGAAATACGGCTTCGTCGGCGCCGGCGCGCTGGTGCCGCCCGGCAAGGTGGTGGGCGAGCGCGAGCTGTGGCTGGGCAACCCGGCGAAGTTCGCGCGCCGGCTCAGCGACGAACAGGTCGAACAGCTGCTGTATTCGGCCGCGCATTACGTGCGGCTGAAGGACGACTACCTCGCCGGCTGAGCGTGCTCACTGCGCCGCGGCGGATGCCCCTTCGCGCTGCACCGCCATCGCCGCCGCCTCCTCCGCGTGCTTGCGGTCCAGCAGCCGTCGCTGGGCATCGAGGTAGCCGCCCAGCAGGGCGAGCTTGTAGTCGTTCGCGTGCAGTTCGTAGTGCGCCGGGTCGTACTTGTAGTTGCCGGCGTCGTAGGCGCGCAGCAACTGCAGCTCGCGCTGCGCGTCGTCGAGGTCGCCCGCGGTGATCGTCCGCTCCAGGTCCTCGCAGGCCGGCTTGAATGCGTCGCGCAGCCTGGCGAGCGCGGTGCGGTTCTGCGGGTCCATCTGCAGCACGCTGAAGTAGAACTCGAACGCATTGCTGCCCACCGGGGCCACGCGGCGCCCGTCGCGCAGCGCGTCGGCCGCCAGGCCAAGCAGGATACGCACGCCGCTGTCGTCCTGCGTCGGCGCCGCGCCGGCACGGGCGTTCCAGTGCCACCAGCCGCCACCGGCCACCGCCAGCAGCAGAACCAGAAGACCGCCCAGCCATACCGGGCGGCGCGAAAAGAATGAAGCTAGACCTTGCATGATGCCCCCTGACCGGAACCGCGGTCGCGGCCGTCCCCCCGGGGGGACGGCCGCGACCGTGGCGGCAAGCTAGCGGTGCATCATGTCAGTGCGATGACTTGCCCCGGCGCGGCCGGCGTTACTGGCTGTCGCCCTGGTCGGGGGAGCCGTCCGGATGGCTGAACCAGTTCACGCTGTTCTGCCCGTTCGGGCAGGACGAGCCGCTGCTCCAGGCGGTGACCACGCCCGCCGCCGAGCTGACGTTGGCGGCGTAGCAGCTGCCCAGCGTGTCGTGGTACGTGAACGCCTGCGAGCTGGACTGGCCGTCGTGGCCCACGAGGTTCCAGTTCGCGTCGTAGCGCAGCGTGTCGGCGCTGCCCAGCGTATTGCCGACCTGGTCGGTGAACTTCGCGATGCCGCCGCCGAACCCGCGCGAACGGACCAGGCGGTAACCCTGCTGCACCGAGGTGGCGATGTAGTTGTGGCCATCCGCGGGCGCCTCCTGGTCGTAGTCCAGGTGGAACGGGTAGCTGACCTGCTGCTGGTACTGGCTGACGATGGACGGGCCGATCTTGCTGCGGCTGGTGCTGCTCACCGTGGTGAGCTGGTCGGTCACCTGGCGGTAGGTGTTCGCGTTGATCGTGAAGGTCTGGGTGTCGGCAAAGCCCACGGCCTGGTTTACCGTGCTCTTCATCAGGCCGCGCGAGGTGTTGACGTTGCCCTCGATCACGAACTGCCGCGTGAGCCTGGTAGTGATGGCGCCGTTGCCGCTGCCGTCCAGCGTGCTGCCGATGGTCGGCACCGGCGGCTGCCCGACCAGAGTGTTGCGGGTCACGCTGCCGGTGACCTGCTGCGAACCCGCGTCCTGGAAGAGCAGCAGCGTCGCGGCGCCGGAGAAATAGTTGTTCGCGCCGACCACGCTCACCGACACCGTGTGCTGCGCGCCATCGCTGAGCATGCCGGCGAACGGGCTGAGGTCGACCCGGTAGGGCATGAAGTTCAGCGTCTGCACGCCGGTGACCGGGCGCCACAGGTAGGGATCGACGCCGCCGCTGTAGACCCACGGATACACCGGCGCCACGCCGGCCGGCTGGCCGTCGATGCTGACCTCGGCCTCGCGGAAGTTGCCGCCGCCGCATTCCTGCACCTGGCCGGCGTACTGGTCGGGCACGCAGGTGTACCAGAACTCGTCGTCGTGCTGGCTCTGGGTGAACACGTCGAGATAGGCGCGCTCCACGTTGCGCGGCAGGCTCAGCGTCTTCGACATGCTGCTGGTGGAGCTGTCCAGCTCGGTGGTGCTGCCCACCGGATCGCTGCCCAGCGGGATCACCTGGTCGGGCACGCGCGGCGCGGGCGCCTGCGCCGAGGCCGGGTAGAACAGCAGCCGCGCGCTGCCGTGGTACACGCCGGTGTAGGTGCTGTCGACGGCGTTCCACAGGATCGCCTGGCCCTGGCTGGCGTTCCGGAACAGCGCGCTGTAGTCGGTGAGGTCGCGCTCCACGTGCCAGCTTTGCGGCTGGCTGTGCGACGGTTCCTCGGTGGTGCCGAAATACAGGTTCACGCCGTTCAGCCAGATCTCGGCCGTGCGGTCGTAGTTGCGGCCCGCGGTCACCGAGAAATCCGCCTCCAGCACCACCTTGGACCACCGCGTGCCGCAACCGGCGGGTGGCGCGTAACCGTAGGGACGCGTGCCGAAATCGTTGAACACGTCGTTGGCGAACAACTGCACCACGCACGGCGTGCCCGCCGGACGCGGCACCGCCGGATCGGCGACCGTGACATTGGAAGAACCCACCGGACTGCTGCCCGCACCGGCGGCGAAGGCATTGCAGCCAACCCATGACAACCCGGCGACGGCCAGGCAGCGACTGAACGTACTCATGCGCAACATGCGGTTATCCCTCGGCATGCAAGCCTGCATGCGACGCTCGCGCGTTCGCCCGACAAGCCTGGTCATCCCCTGCGGCATGCATGCTGGCACCCGGATTTTTAGACTGGGTCAAATTCGACTGCGCATTTTCTTGCGCAAATCTTCATCGATGCCGACGCGATTTCCGCGGCGCGATCAGCCGGCGCGCAGCGCCTGGTACACCGGCTCGGTGTCGGGGCGCGTGCCGTGCCACAGCGCGAACGCCTCGGCCGCCTGCTCCACCAGCATGCCCAGCCCGTCCCACGCATGGCGCGCGCCCGCGGCCGTCGCCCAGGCGATGAAGCCGACCGCCGCGGCGCCATAGGCCAGGTCGTAGCAGGACGCGCGCGCGCCCACCAGCGACATCGGCAGGTTCAGTCCGCCGCCCAGCACCCCGGCCGACGTTGCGTTGAGGATGAGGTCGTAACTGCCGAGGTTCGCAAGATCGTCCCAGTAGCGCGTGTGCACGCGGGCGGGTTCGCCGATCGCGTCGGCCAGCGCGTCGGCGGTTTCCGGCGTGCGGTTGACGATGGTCAGCGTCTCCACGCCCGCATCCAGCAGCGCCCAGGCTGCGCTGCGCGCCGCGCCGCCGGCACCCAGCAGCAAGGCATCGCGACCGCGCAGGTCGGCGCCGTGGCGCTCGGTGAGGTCGCGCAGCAGGCCGGCGCCGTCGGTGTTGTGCGCGGCGAGCCGACCACCGGGCAGGGGGGAGAGCACGTTCGCGCTGCCGGCGCGCGTGGCCGCCTCGCTGCGTTCGTCCGCCAGCGCGAACGCGGCGCCCTTGTGCGGCAGCGTGACGTTCGCGCCCGCGCCGCCCGCGGCGAAGAACCCGCGCACCGCGGCGGCGAACGCCTCCGGCGTCGCGTCGATGGCGCGGTACTCCAGCGCGATGCCGGACTGCTGCGCGAAGGCCTGGTGGATGCGCGGCGACAGCGAGTGCGCGACCGGATGGCCGAACACGGCGAACTGGGATGGCTGGCTCATGCGGTGCTCCCGGGGTGGAAGCCCCATTGTAGGTGGCGGCACGCCACGCGCCGATCCGCCGCGCCGTCGCAGGCCGTGAGATGACGGCCACGCATGCTGCGTCCACCACCTGCGAGGACGCCGCCATGCGCAACCCCACCATCGACCGCCGCCGCCACGACCGCCTGCTCGGCATCGCCCTGGCATGGCTGGCCGGCGGCGGCGCGCTGCTGCTCACCACCCTGGTGCCGGCGCATACCGCGCTGCTGGGCTGGGCGCCGCTGCTGTGGCTGCTGGCGGCGCCGCTGGCGCTGCTGCTGATCCTCGAACCGGGCCTGCCGCGGCAGCTGCTGATGCATAGGCACGCGCGGCGCCGGTACTGATTCCATCTGGCAGTGGAACGTCCGCGACAGGCAGGTCGCGGTGGGTCGCCGGGCGCGGGAGCAGGATGCCTTGCGTCGCCCGGCAGCGTGAGGGAACACGCCAGCCGCCGGCTGTTGCAGGAAGGCAACGGCCGGCGCGGCCCGTTTGCGCGAGCGCAGCCGTGCCGGTGCGCCCTCAGGCGCCGATGCCCTGCCGCTTGCGCTCCATCCGGCGCAGGAATTCCTGCATCACGCGCAGGTACAGCTCGCTGCCCAGGTGCGCGTCCTCGACGCCGGCGTCCACCGAGGGGTTGTCGTTGACCTCGATCACCACCGGCTTGTCGCCCACCTGCTTGAGGTCCACGCCGTAGAAGCCGTGGCCCACCGCGCTGGTGGCCTTGAGCGCCAGCTTCAGCACCTCGGGCGGCGCCTGGTCCACCGGCAGCGTCTCGAAGCCGCCGGATTTCGCGTCGCCCTTGGCGGCGTGGTTGTAGATCTGCCAGTGGCCGCGCGACATGTAGTACTTGCACGCGTACAGCGGCTCGCGGTTGAGCACGCCGATGCGCCAGTCGAACTCGGTGTACACGTATTCCTGCGCCAGCAGCAGCGCGCTGTGCTGGAACAGTTCGCTGCTGGCCTTGTCCAGCGCCGCCTCGTTCTCCACCCGCACCACGCCGCGCGAGAACGAGCCGTCGGGGATCTTCAGCACCAGCGGGTAGCCCAGCCGCGCGGCCACTTCCTTCATGCCCTTGCTGTCGTCGCGGTAGAGGATCTCGGTGCGCGGCACCGCGAGCTTGCGCGAGACCATCAGGTCGTTGAGGAAGATCTTGTTCGTGCAGCGCAGGATCGAGGTCGGATCGTCGATCACCACCATGCCTTCCTTCTCCGCGCGGTGGGCGAAGCGGTAGGTGTGGTTGTCGCTGGCGGTGGTCTCGCGGATGAACAGGCCGTCGTACTCGGCGAGGCGCTGGTAGTCGTTCTTGCCGATCGTGTCGACCTCGATGCCGAGTTCCTTGCCGGCGGCGACGAAAGCTTTCAGCGCCTTCTTGTTCGACGGCGGCATCTGCTCGTTGGGGTCGACCAGCATCGCCAGGTCGTAGCGGTACAGCTTGCGCGCGCGCGGCTTGCGCCACAGCTTGCGCGAGAAGCGGTCAAGCTCCTCGGCGAACGCGTCTTCCTGGGCGTCGTCCAGCGTGTGCAGGCCCACCGGCTTGATCGAGCTGACCTGCCACACGCGGTCGCGCTCGAACTCGATGCGCAGCAGCGGGCAGGGAAAGGATTCGAACACCTGCCGCGCCAGGTCCTGCAATGCGGGGTAGGCGGTCTCGCCGAAGTAGACCAGGATGCCGAAGTCGGTGGTGTCGCGTCCGCCCGCGGGCAGGAAGTGGGTGAGCTTCTGGTTGAGGTCCTCGATGTCCACGCCGTACAGCGAGCGCCGGCGCAGGTCGTTCACCGTGCGCACCGACGGCATCACCCGGTGCCCGCGCGCCTCGGCCAGCAGCGACACGTAGTAGCCGGTGCCCAGGTACTTGTAGCTGCGGCAGAGGTTGAGGACGTGGGTGCGCTCGTCGTCGGCGCCCGCCGGCTCGCGCAGGTAGTCCATGGCGCTGACCACGTCCACGGACGGGTAGTAGGAGCCCCAGTCGGAGGCTTTCTCGACCACGATGACCAGACGGGCCATGTCACCACTCAGGCTTGCGATTGCGGGGGAAACGCCCTGCGCGCAGGGCGGCGGGGACGCGCGAGCGCGCAGTGTCGCATGCCGCGGGCCGCGGCAATGAACCTTTTCTGAGTGCCCGCGCCGCGCCGCGATTGCCGCCCCGGCGCCCGGGCACTACAGTCCGCCCGGCTTGCCGCCGGGCCGGCGCCTTTCGTGCGCCGCCCGGCGGCTTGCATCGCCCGATTCCAGGAAGCCCTCCCCATGCCGACGGCCAACATGCGCATCCGCTCCGCCGAGCTTTCCGACCTCGACGACCTGGTGGCGCTGGAGCATCACAGCTTCGAGAGCGACCGGCTGAGCCGCGCGCAATTCCGCCGCCACCTCGACAGCGACAGCGCGAAGGTGCTGGTGGCCAGCACCGGGCCGCACCGTTTCCTCGGCACCGTGGTGCTGTTCTTCCGCAAGCGCAGCGGCGTGGCGCGGCTGTATTCGATCGCCACCCACCACGAGGCGCGCGGCCAGGGCGTGGGCAGCGCCCTGCTCGACGCCGCCGAACAACTGGCGCGCCGCCGTCGCTGCCGCGCGCTGCGCCTGGAAGTGCGCACCGACAATCCCGGCGCCGTGCGCCTGTACGAGCGGCTGGGCTACCGCCGCATCGGCCATGCCGCGGGCTACTACGAGGACGGCGCCGACGCCTGGCGCTACGAGAAGCTGCTGGTGGCGCAGGCCGCCTGACGGGGCCTGCGAGCTTGCCGCGCAGGCGGCGAGAGCGGATTTCCGTTCAAGAAGGTCTGATCAACCGACTGCTTGCTCGTCATCCCGGCGGCTTGCACGTCATTCCTGCGAAAGCAGGAATCCAGTGCCCTTGTGTACGTGGCTTGCAGGCACTGGATGACTCGCTGTGCTCGCCCCTTCGGGGCCGCCCTGCGGGCGTTCTGCGCGCTTTGCGCTTGTCCAGCCTTCGCTGGGATGACGAGCAAAAGCAGACAACCCATACACTCGCGCGATGCGGCTACCGACCCAGCGGCGCGCTGATGCGCTGCTGCGTGGCCGCATCCGGCCGCGCCACCAGCGCGCCGTCGCGCGTGAGGCTGACGCTGTAGTGGCCGCCGTCCACCAGCGGCAGGAAGGTGCCGCTGCCGTAGACCGCGTCCACCATCGGCAATGCGCGCGGATACTGCCGGTGCAGGTCGAGCAGGTCGAAGCCGTCGGCGGAACCGAGGCCGGTCACGGTGCGCGGCGCGCTCGCTTCCCGGGCGGGATCGTCGTAACGGCCGTCGATGCGGTCCAGCCGGTACAGCGGCGGCAGCCCGGCGAGCAGGGCGGGCAGTTTCCACCGCAGCACCACCGCCTCGACGCGCCAGTCGTCGCCCGCCAGCTGCAGCTGGCGCGTGTCGCCGTCGGGCCACGACAGCGTGACGGCCCAGCGCTGCGGCGAAAGGATGCGCGCGTCGATCTCCACCACCGGGGTTTCCTCGCCCAGCAGCCGATAGCCGCGCAGCGCCCAGCCGCCCGCACCCAGCAGCACGGCCAGCGCGAAACACGCCACGCACAGCAATCCATGCCAGCACGCGGCCAACCGCGCACCGGCATCGAGGCGGCGCCGCAGCGTCAGCAGTTGCAGCAGGCTCAGCAGCAGCAGGACCGCCGCCAGCACGAGCAGCGCCGTGACGGGCAGGCGCAGCAGCTCGATCAGGTTCATCGGGATTTCCGCGGGGAAGGCCCGCGCATGATAAGCCGCACCCGCACGCTCGCTATACTGCGTGCGTCATCGGCGCCTGCGGTGCCGTCCCGCCCATTCCCCCAGGCAATCCACGGGTACCCGACCATGCGCCGTCCGCTGCTGCTGCCGCTCTGCCTCGTCACCATCGCGCTTGCCGGCTGCGGCAACAAGGGCCCGCTGTACATGCCGGACAATCCGCATCCGCCGGTGTACGTGCCGCCCAAGGCCCAGCCCGCGCCGGCCGCCACCCAGGCGGCGCCGGCTCCCGCGGCCAGCAGCGCCACGCACTGAGCGCTGGCGGATGCTGCGCTTTTCCAAGATGCACGGCCTCGGCAACGACTTCGTCGTGCTGGACTGCCGCGCAACGCCGTTCGCGCTGGACGTGGCCGGCATCCGCGCGCTGGCCGACCGCCACACCGGCGTGGGCTTCGACCAGCTGCTCAGCGTGGAGCCGGCGCGCGATCCGTCCTGCGCGTTCCATTACGGCATCTGGAACACCGACGGCTCGCCCTCGGGCCAGTGCGGCAACGGCGTGCGTTGCGTGGCCGCATGGCTGCATCGCGCCGGCGTGCTGGCGCTGGGCGAGACGGTGCGGCTGGAGAGCCCGTCCGGCCCGGTGACGGTGCGCCTGCTGGATGCGCAACAAGTCACCGTGGACATGGGCGAACCGGTGTTCGCGCCGGCGCGGATTCCATTCGCGGCGGAAACCGAGGCGGACCACTACGCGATCGAAGTGGCCGACTTCGCGCTGGACATCGGCGCGGTGTCGATGGGCAACCCGCACGCGGTGGTGATGGCCGACGAGCTGCCCGACGGCGCCGCGGAAACGCTGGGCCCTGTGCTCAGCACCCACGAGCGCTTCGCCGCCGGCGCGAACGCCGGCTTCGTGCGGCGTCTCGACCGCACGCATCTCGCGCTGCGCGTGCACGAGCGCGGCGCGGGCTGGACGCAGGCCTGCGGCACCGGCGCCTGCGCCGCAATGGCCGTGCTGCGCCGGCGCGGCGAGGTGGACGCAAGCGTGCAGGTGGAGCTGCCCGGCGGCGCCTTGCGCATCGACTGGCCCGGCCCCGGCCATACGCTGTGGATGACCGGCCCGACCGCATTCGCGTTCGAGGGTCAGTGGCTCGCGGATTGAGCTGCGCGCATTGATCCGCGCGCGCGTCCATCGCACACTCGCCGCATGACCGGCCCGAGGAAACCGCGCATGAACGCCCCCCTGTCCGACGACGCCACCGAGGCAGGTGCCGTCGCGGCCTACCTGAAGCAGCACCCGTCCTTCCTCAGCGACTACCCCGAACTCGCGGCCCAGCTCACGGTGCCGCGCGAGCAGGGCTCGGTCGCCTCGCTGGCCGCCTACCAGCTGCAGCAGCTGCGCGAGAAGAACGCGGAGCTGGAACAGCGCCTCGCCGAGCTGGGCGCGATCGCCGCCGACAACGAACGGCTGATGGAACGCGTGCACGCGCTGAACGTGGCGCTGCTGCGCGCGAACACGCTGGAAGTGACCACGCGCACCGTGATGGCGCGGCTCAGCGAGGACTTCCACACCGAGCAGGTGCGCCTGCTGCTGTTCGGCAGCAACGCGGATCTGCCCCGTTCGGACTGGCTGCGCCAGGTCGGCGGCGGCGCCGCGGAGCTGACCGAGCTGGCCGAGCTGCTGGAACGCCAGGAGCCCATCTCCGGCCGCCTGGCGCCGGACAAGCTGGCGCGGCTGTTCGGCGACGACGCGGCCGCGATCCGCTCGGCCGCGCTGATGCCGCTGGGCGACGCCGGCATCCTCGCGATCGGCAGCCACAACCCGGACCGCTTCCAGCCCGGCATGGGCACGCTGTTCCTGAAGATGATCGCCGCCACCGTCACCGCCGCGCTGGCGCGAGCGCGCGACCTGGCCTGAAAGCGACGCCATGACCACGCCGGCGCAACAGGTCGAGGCGTGGCTGGCCCGCCTCGCCGGCGAGCGGCAGGCCTCGCCGCACACCGTGGACGGCTACCGCCGCGACCTCGCCAAGCTGCTGGCCTGGATGGAAGCGCAGGGCATCGGCGATTTCGCCGCGCTGGAGCCGAACCGCATGCGCCTGTTCGTCGCCGCCCAGCATCGCGCCGGGCTGGCGCCGAAGAGCCTGCAGCGCCTGCTTTCCTCCTGCCGCAGCCTGTTCCGCCAGCTAAGCCGCGAAGGCGCGCTGGCGCACGATCCGCTGGCCGGCGTGCGCGGCCCCAAGGTGCACCGCAAGCTGCCGGTGGTGCTGGACGTGGACGAAGCCGCCAGCCTGGTCGAATCCGGCGACGACGGCGCGCTGGGCGTGCGCGACCGCGCGATGCTGGAGCTGTTCTATTCCTCCGGCCTGCGCCTGTCCGAACTGGTCGGCCTGCGCTGGAGCGACCTCGACCTGGACGGCGGCGAAGTGCGCGTGCTGGGCAAGGGCCGCAAGACGCGCATCGTGCCGGTCGGCCGCCATGCCGTGGCCGCGCTGCGCGCGCTGGGCGAGGCCGAAGGCAGGGCTCCGGAATCGCCGGTGTTCCGCGGCCGCGGCGGCGCGGCCATCAGCCCGCGCACCGTGCAGGCCCGGCTGCAGAAGCTCGCGCTCGCGCACGGCTTCGCCAAGCACGTGCATCCGCACCTGCTGCGCCACACCTTCGCCAGCCACATGCTGGAATCCTCCGGCGACCTGCGCGCGGTGCAGGAGCTGCTCGGCCACGCCGACATCGCCACCACCCAGATCTACACCCACCTGGATTTCCAGCACCTCGCGAAGGTGTACGACGCGGCGCATCCCAGAGCAAAGAGAAAGTAAACGCGCTTCTTGCGTTTGCCCCTTCTCCCCTTTGGGGAGAAGGTTGGGATGAGGGGCCGGGGCTCGCGCGGGACCTGTTTGAAGCTCGCTTCGATGAGCTCCACCGCCAGCGCGGCCCCTCACCCCAGCCCTCTCCCCGGAGGGGAGAGGGGGCACACGGGTTTGCTCCGCATTGAAGCTCCGGCGGGCAGACCCCATCTGATCCGCTCAACCTCGGAGCTTTTATGGAATCCTTCCACGCCACCACCATCGTCAGCGTGCGCCGCAACGGCAGGGTCGTGATCGGCGGCGACGGCCAGGTCACCTTCGGCAACACCGTGATGAAGGCGAACGCGCGCAAGATCCGCCGGCTGGGCAAGAACGCCGACGTGCTGGCCGGTTTCGCCGGCGCCACCGCCGACGCGTTCACCCTGTTCGAGCTGTTCGAGCAGAAGCTGGACAAGCACGGCAACAACCTCACCCGCGCCGCGGTGGAGATGGCCAAGGAATGGCGCACCGACCGCCGCCTGGGCCGCCTCGAGGCGATGCTGGCGGTGGCCGACAAGGAAGCCTCGCTGCTGATCTCCGGCAACGGCGACGTGCTGGAACCCGAGCACGGCCTGATCGCGATCGGTTCCGGCGGCCCCTACGCGCAATCCGCCGCGCTGGCGCTGATGGAAAACAGCGAGCTGGACGCGCGCGCCATCGTGGAGAAGGCGCTGAAGATCGCCGGCGACATCTGCATCTACACCAACCACAACGTGTCCATCGAGGAGCTGCAGGCGTAACGCAGCAATCGCTCCCCGGCGTCACCCCGGCGAAAGCCGGGGCCCAGCGCCTTGAAGCAAAGACCCTGGATTCCGGCTTGCGCCGGAATGACGACAAAGAACCAACCTTCCGGTGACTCCATGTCCGAACTGACCCCCCGCGAAATCGTCAACGAACTCGACCGCTACATCATCGGCCAGCACGACGCCAAGCGTGCCGTGGCGGTGGCGCTGCGCAGCCGCTGGCGGCGCATGCAGCTGGAGCCGGCGATGCGCAACGAGATCACCCCGAAGAACATCCTGATGATCGGCCCCACCGGCGTGGGCAAGACCGAGATCGCGCGCCGCCTCGCCTCGCTGGCGAACGCGCCGTTCGTGAAGGTGGAGGCCACCAAGTTCACCGAGGTGGGCTATGTGGGCAAGGACGTGGAATCGATCATCCGCGACCTCGCCGACGTCGCCTACAAGCTCACCCGCGAGCAGGCGATCAAGCGCGTGCGCAGCCAGGCCGAGGACCGCGCCGAGGACCGCATCCTCGACGCCCTGCTGCCGCGCCGGCAGGCGCCGAGCGACTGGAGCCACGACGCGCCGGCCGCGCCCGCGATCGACAGCGACACCCGCCAGAAGCTGCGCAAGCAGCTGCGCGAGGGCGCCCTCGACGAGCGCGAGATCGAGCTGGACTTCGCCATGAACGTGGGCGTGGAGATCATGTCGCCGCCCGGCATGGAGGAGATGGGCGCGCAGCTGCGCCAGATGTTCCAGAACCTGGGCGGCGCCAAGACCCAGCACCGCAAGCTGGCGATCAAGCTGGCGCGTCCGCTGCTGCTCGACGAGGAAGCCGCCAAGCTGCTCAACGACGAGGAGATCCGCGCCCAGGCGGTGGAAGCCGCCGAGCAGAACGGCATCGTCTTCCTCGACGAGATCGACAAGATCGCCCAACGCTCCGAATGGGGCGGCGCCGGCGTCAGCCGCGAGGGCGTGCAGCGCGACCTGCTGCCGCTGGTGGAAGGTTCCACCGTCTCCACCAAGTACGGCCCGTTGAAGACCGACCACATGCTGTTCATCGCCTCGGGCGCGTTCTCGCTGGCCAAGCCCTCCGACCTGATCCCGGAGCTGCAGGGCCGCCTGCCGATCCGCGTGGAGTTGAGCGCCCTGTCGGTGGACGACTTCAAGCGCATCCTGCGCGAGCCGCACAACGCGCTGACCAAGCAATACGTGGCCCTGCTCGGCACCGAGGGCGTGAGCCTGGAGTTCACCGACACCGGCATCGACCGCCTGGCCGAGGTGGCCTACCAGGTGAACGAGCGCACCGAGAACATCGGCGCCCGCCGCCTGCACACGGTGATGGAGCGGCTGCTGGAGGAGATTTCCTATGCTGCGGCAGACAAATCCGGCGAAAAATACCTGATCGACGCCGAACAGGTAGACAAGAGCCTCGGCAACCTGATCCGCAACGAGGATCTCAGCCGCTACATCCTGTAAGGCCCGGCGGCGGGGAAAAACGGTCCCACCTGGGCACCATCGCGCCTGGGCTGGGCACTAAATACGAAAACCCGCCTTTTTGAAGATTTTTAGCTGCACGTTGAACGAAGTTTTCGGGGAACATCCTTTGAACAAGCCGGGGGAGGGCTCTCTGTTAAAATAGGCCCGCTATGGCAAAGATTCTCGAGTTCAAGACCACCGGCCTGCGGGCCCAGCTCCGCGAGGCCCAGCAACAGCAGACGATGGTGCGCCTGTGGCGCGGCGAGCTGGAACACGGCAGCTTCTGCGGCTACGTGGGCGGCGTCGGCAGCGAGTTCGTCCTGCTCTGGGTGCTCGGCGACGGCATCACCGAGGACGGCATCTACGTGATGCGGCATCGCGACATCACCGAGCTGGAATCGCCGGAACGCCACCACGTGTTCATGGCCAAGGCGCTGGCGCTCAAGGGCATCGTCCCGCAGCTGCCGCGCAGCTTCCCGCTGGATTCGATCCGCGAGGCCGTGCAGGCCGCCGGCGCGATGGCGCAGGTGATCGGCGTGCACGTGGATACCGAGGAAGAGGAAGAGGTCTGCTACATCGGCCACCTCGCCCACGTCGAGGACGACGGCTTCTACCTGCAGGAACTCAGTCCCGACGCGGAGTGGATGCGCCAGGCCTCGTTCTTCGCCTGGGACGAAGTCTCCACGCTCAGCATCGGCGACAGCTACGCCCAGGCCCTGCTCGCCGTGGCCGGCCCCGCGCCCGCGCTGGAACCCGGCGACGCCGGCATCGGCCACATGCACTGAGCCCGCGCTTCATCGACACGCCTCGACGCCCGCCGCACATCGGCGGGCGTTTTGTTTGCGCGTAGTCCGTTCCGTGCGCGCAGGGTCGCCCTGGGGGGCCCTCATGAATACCCGCGCTGCGGGCAGCGGGGCGCCAAAGGTCCAACGGCAAACTGACCGGTATCCTCGCCCCACCCGCTCCCCCAAGCTACGCTCGACGCAAACCGAACCTCTTCAGGAAGCCCCATGCCCCGCATCGTCGTCGTCGGCAGCATCAACATGGACCTGGTCACGCTCGCGCCGCGCTTTCCCGGTCCCGGCGAGACCGTGCTCGGCAGCCGCTTCTTCACCACGCATGGCGGCAAGGGCGCCAACCAGGCGGTGGCCGCCGCACGACTGGGCGCGGAGGTGAGCATGGTCGGTGCGCTGGGCCGCGACGCCTTCGGCGACCAGTTGCACGCGGGGCTGGCGCAGGAAGGCGTGGAACTCGCCCACGTGGCCCGGCTCGACGACGTGGGCAGCGGCAGCGCCTCCATCACCGTGGCCGAAGGCGACAACCAGATCATCGTGGTGCCCGCGGCGAATGCGCGCGTCACGCCGGCCCAGGTCGAAGCCGCCCACCCCGCCATTGCCCGCGCCGACGCCGTGCTGGTACAACTGGAGATTCCGCTGGACGCGGTGGAAGCCACGCTGCGCCTCGCCCGGCGCGAAAACGTGCCGGTGATCCTCAACCCCGCGCCCGCGCAGAAGCTGCCCGCCGAGTGGCTGCAGCTCGCCAGCCTGCTCACCCCCAACCAGCACGAGCTGGCCACCATGCTGGGCGACGACGCGAACACGGACTTCCGCGAACTGATGCGCCGTGCGCCGTGCCCCGTGGTGCTCACCCGCGGCGGCGAAGGCGCGTGGTACCGCGACAACGCGCACCCCGAACCCGCACACCAGCCCGGCTTCGCCGTCGACGTGGTCGACACCACCGGCGCCGGCGACACCTTCAACGGCGCGCTGGCGGTGTTCCTCCACGAAGGCCTGCCGCAGGCCGTGCGCAAGGCCAGCGCCGCCGCTGCGCTGTCGGTGACGAAGCTGGGCGCGCAGGGCGGCATGCCCTCGGCACGCGAGGTGGAAACCCTGCTCGCGCGCTAGGGCTTCCGGCTACTTGCCGATGCAGAATGAGCCGAAGATCGCACCCAGCAGGTCGTCGCTGGTATAGGTGCCGGTGATCTCGCCCAGCGCGTGCTGGGCATGACGCAGTTCCTCGGCGGCGAGTTCGCCGGCATGCGTGATGGCGAGGGCGTGGGCGGTGCGGTCCAGGTGTTCGCGCACTGTTTCGAGCGCCAGCACGTGGCGGCGGCGTGCGCTGAAGGCGCCTTCGCCACTGCCGGCGCCGGCGAGTTGCTTGAGATGTTCGCGCAAGGCGTCGAGCCCATCGCCGGTTTTCGCCGAGGCCCACAGCCAGCGGATGCCGTCGCGGGTTTCCGCATGCGCTGTGGTGCAGGCGAGATCGATCTTGTTGACCAGCACCACGCGTTCGGCGCCGGCGGGCAGGGCGTCGAACAGGGCGAGGTCGGCGGCGGCATGTTCCTCGTCGGTGACCAGCACGGCGGCATCGGCGCGCGCCAGTTCGCCGTGGGCGCGGCGCACGCCTTCGCGTTCGACTTCGTCCTCGGTGTCGCGCAGGCCGGCGGTGTCGGCGAGTTCCAGCGCCACGCCATCGAGCGCCACGCTTTCGCGCAGCACGTCGCGGGTGGTGCCGGCGATGGCGGTGACGATGGCGCGCTCGCTGCCGGCCAGCGCGTTGAGCAGGCTGGACTTGCCCGCGTTGGGCCGGCCCACGATGGCCACGCGCAGGCCGTCGTTGAGGCGCAGGCCGCGTTGCGCTTCGCGCAGCAGTCCGGCGAGTTCCGCGCGCAGGTTGTCGAGTTGCCGTGCGATGGCGGGATCGGCGAGGAAGTCGATCTCCTCCTCGGGAAAATCGATCGCGGCCTCGATGTGCACGCGCAGTGCGATCAGCGCCTGCAGCAATGCATCGACACGCTGCGAGAACACGCCCTCCATCGAGCGCAACGCGGCGCGCGCGCCGGCCTGCGAGCGCGCGGCGATCAGGTCGGCCACGGCCTCGGCCTGGGCCAGGTCCAGCTTGCCGTTGAGGAAGGCGCGTTCGGTGAATTCGCCGGGACGCGCCAGCCGCGCGCCGAGTTCGCAGACACGGCGCAGCAACGCATCGAGCAGCACCGCGCTGCCGTGGCCCTGCAGTTCCAGCACGTGTTCGCCGGTGTAGGAGGCCGGCGCGGGGAAGTGCAGCAGCAGGCCGTGGTCGATGGCCTCGCCATCTGCATCGCGAAAGCTGGCGAAGTGCGCGTGGCGCGGCTGCGGCGCGCGACCCAGCAGGGCTTGCGCGATCGCCGGCACCCGCGGCCCCGACACGCGCAGCACGCCCACGCCGGCGGCGCCGGGCGCGCTGGCGATGGCGGCGATGGTGTCGGCGGCGTGGGTCATGGCGGGAGCGTAAACGAAGACGGCCGCGACGGTTGCCCGGCGCGGCCGTCCGCTGGATTTCAGCGACCAGCGAGCGTTGCAGGCATCAACTCTTCGCCGCCACCGCGTCCTCGCGGTCCACGTGGTGGGTGATCCACCATTGCTGGCCGAGGCCCACCAGGCCGTTCACCGCGTAGTACAGGCACAGGCCAGCAGGGAAGAACGCGAACATCACGGTGAACAGCAGCGGCATCACCTTCATCATCTTCGCCTGCGTGGGGTCCATGCCCACCGCGGGATTCAGCCACTGCGTGCCCAGCATCACCGCCGCGTAGATCACCGGCAGGATGTAGTAGGGATCGGGCGCGCTGAGGTCGGGAATCCACAGGAACGACGCCTGGCGCAGTTCCAGCGAGTACTGCAGCACGTAGAACAGGCCGTAGAACACCGGCAGGGTGATCAGCACCGGCAGGCAGCCGGCCATCGGGTTCACCTTTTCCTTCTTGTACAGCTCCATCTGCGCCTGCTGCAGCTTCACCTTGTCGTCGCCGTAGCGCTCCTTCAGCGCCTGCACGCGCGGCATCAGCTTGCGCATCCTGGCGCTGGAGTGGTACTGCATCGCGGTGAGCTTCCACGTGACGCCCTTGATCAGCAGCACCAGCAGGATGATCGCGATGCCCCAGTTCTTCGCGATGGTGTGGAAGAACGACAGGATGCCGTGCATGGGCACGGCGATCGCCTTGAACATGCCGTAGTCGATGGTGAGGTCCAGCCCGGGCGCCACCGCGTCCAGCTTGCCCTGCACGTTGGGCCCCACGTAGAGGCGCGAGGTGGCGTCCACGCTCTGCCCCGGTGCCACGCTCAGCGTGGGCCCGATCGCGCGGATCAGGTAGCGCGGATGGGCGCTGCCCGGGTTCACCGTGTCGGTGGCGTAGTGCGCGGTCTCGCCGGCCGGCGGAATCCACGTGGCGAAGAAGTACAGCCTGAGCATGGCCGCCCAGCCGCCCTTGAACGAGGCGTCCAGCTTGTCCTTGGGCTCGGCGAAGTCCTTGAACTGCAGCTTCTCGAACTTCTCGCCGGTGTACCACGCCGCGCCCTGGAAGCTGTGCGTCTCCGGGTTGGACATGTTGGTGAGCCAGTTGCCGGTGTGCGGCGGCTCGGTGCGCAGCAGCTGGGTGTAGGCATTGCCCTGCCACGCCGCGCTGCCGCCGTTGTCGATCTTCTGGTCCAGCGCGACCACATAGCTGCCGCGGGTGAAGCGGTAGGTCTTGGTGACCTTGAGGCCCTTGGCGTCCTGCCAGGTCAGCGGCACGTCCAGCTCGTTCTGGCCGGGCGCCAGCGTGTAGGCGTTCTGCGCCGCCTGGAACAGGGCGAGGTGGTTGGGCTGGTCCGCCGCCGCCGGATCGCTGCTGCTCACCAGGCCGTTCTGCGCCACGAAGTAATGGGTGTCGCTGTTGTCCAGCAAGGTGACCGGCGCGGGGTCCGGATCCTTGCGCGTGCGCGGCGCCACCGGGTAGGCCAGCAGCCGGGCCTGCACCAGGCTGCCGCCGCGGGTGTCGATGGTGAGCTGCAGCACGTCGGTGGTGACCGTGACCAGCGGGGCGGCCGCCTCGCTCGGTGCGGCGTTCGCGTTGCTGATCGCCGGCGTGCCGGCGCCCTGGGCATTCGGCACGCCGGGCGTGCTCGCCGCATTCGCGGCGCTGCTGCTGGCGGCCGGCGCCGGCGGTGGCGGCGTCATGTAGTCCTTCTCCCAGGCCATGAACAGGAAGTAGGCCACGGCAAGCAGGGCGAACAGGAGGAAGTTGCGTGTTTGGTTCATCGGGTCACGGGTCCGGACGACGCCACGCGGCACGCGGCCACAGGGGAGGGTGAGAGGTCAACGCACGATTGTGGCGGCGGCATCCATCGGCATCAATGGTGCAGGCGTCATGCGCGGGCGGGTGACGGCAGCGGGGGCAGCGCCGCGAGCCGCTGCCACAGCGCGGCGGCCTCGGCCAGCAGCTCCGCGCCGGGCAGGCCGGCGGCCTGCTCGCGCGCCATCACCACCACATCCACCGGCGGCAGCTGGTCGCGGACCCGGCGGAACGATTCGCGCAGCAGGCGCTTCAGGCGGTTGCGCTCCACCGCGCACTTGGACACCCGCTTGGAGATCGCCAGGCCGAGCCGGGCGTGCCCCAGGCCGTTGGGCCGGTAGCGCACATGAAAACAGCGGCCGCCAAGGCGGCCGCTGCTCGTGCGCAACGCGGCGAAGTCGCCGGCCAGACGCAGCCGCAGTTCGCGCGGCAGTCCGGCGGTGTTCATGGCGACCGCGCGGCTTACGGGATCAGGCGCTTGCGGCCCTTGGCACGGCGGGCGTTGAGGATTTTGCGACCGTCGGCGGTGGCCATGCGGGCACGGAACCCGTGGGTACGCGCGCGCTTGAGCTTGCTGGGCTGGAAGGTCCGCTTCATGGCTTGCTCCGAAGGGAATGTGGATAAAAAGGTTGGAAATTATGCGGGGCGGCCCGCGTGCTGTCAAATCGGCGTCATCGAGCGCCGATGGACACCGCACCGTCGCCTGTGGATATCCGTGTGGACGAATCGGGGATCGGGATGCCTGGGCGTGCTGCTAGACTTCTCCGTCCACCCTGCGCGCACGCGCCCCTGCTGTGGACGAGAAACATTCATGAGTGAGTTGTGGCGGCGCTGCCTGGAGCGTCTGGAAGGCGAATTGAGCGCCGAAGATCTGCACACCTGGCTGATGCCGCTGCAGGCCCGCGAGAACGAGACCGGACTGGCCCTGTACGCCCCCAACCCGTACACCCTGGACACGGTGCGCGAGCGCTACCTGCCCAAGATCACCGTGCTGCTGGGCCAACTGGCCGGACACGAGCTGCCGGTGCGGCTGGAAGTGGGTTCCAGCACCCCGCGTGCCGCCGCCCGGCCCGCGGCCGTCGCCCCGCGCGGCAACGGTGCCGTGGCCGAACCCGCCGCGGCGGCGCCCGCGGCCGCGTTCAGCCACAACCTGGACCCGCACTACACGTTCGAGACCTTCGTCGAGGGCAAGTCCAACCAGCTCGGCAAGGCCGCCGCGATGCAGGTGGCGCAGAACCCCGGCCGCGCCTACAACCCGTTGCTGCTGTATGGCGGCACCGGTCTGGGCAAGACCCACCTGATGCACGCGGCCGGCAACCTGATGCGCCAGAACAACCCCGCGTGCAAGGTGCTGTACCTGCGCTCGGAACAGTTCGTGGGCTCGATGATCGAGGCGCTGCGCACCAAGAGCATGGACCAGTTCAAGCTGCGCTTCCGCTCGGTGGATGCGCTGCTGATCGACGACATCCAGTTCTTCGCCGGCAAGGACACCACGCAGGAGGAGTTCTTCCACACCTTCAACGCGCTGTTCGAGTCCAAGCAGCAGATCATCCTCACCTGCGACCGCTACCCCAAGGAAGTGGACAAGCTGGAGCCGCGGCTGAAGTCGCGCCTGGGCTGGGGCCTCAGTGTGGCGATCGAGCCGCCGGACTTCGAGACGCGCGCGGCGATCCTGCTGTCCAAGGCGCAGGACAAGGGCGTGGCGGTGGACGAGCACGTGGCGATGCTGCTGGCCAAGCGCATCCGCTCCAACGTGCGCGACCTCGAGGGCGCGCTGAACACCTTGGCGGCGCGGGCGAACTTCTACGGCAAGCCGATCACCACCGATTTCGCCGAGGAAACCCTGCGCGACCTGCTGGCCACGCACGCACAGGCGGTGACGGTGCCGAACATCCAGAAGATCACCGCGGAATACTTCAACGTGCGCCTGCAGGACCTGCTCTCCAAGCGGCGCGTGCGCTCGCTGGCGCGGCCGCGGCAGATCGCGATGGCGCTGTCCAAGGAGCTCACCGACCACAGCCTGCCCGAGATCGGCGAGGCGTTCGGCGGCCGCGACCACACCACGGTGCTGCACGCCTGCCGCACGATCAAGAAGCTGTGCGAGGCCGACGCGCGCATGCGCCAGGACTGGGAGCAGCTGATCCGTACCCTCACCGGTTGAGTTTCCGCTCAGGCGCCGGCACAAGTTCTTGATAAAGTAGGTGGGATGCTGTGGATAATGGGTGGATGAATCCGCCGCTGAACTTATCCACAAACCACCCACGGCGCAGGCACCGCTTTCCGCACACCCAGTTTCATTTGCAATACTTTGATTCAAAACGAAAAAGCGGTCAGGAAAAGTTATCCACGCCGCCAACAGCCACTACCAACCTTCTTTCAAAGACAGAACAGCAGGCATAGGGGAAGCGCCGACATGCAATTCAGCATCCAACGTGAAGCTCTGCTCAAGCCGCTGCAGCAGGTCGTCGGCGTGGTGGAACGTCGGCAGACCCTGCCGGTGCTGGCCAACCTGCTGGTAAGGGTGGCCGATGGGCAGCTCTCGCTCACCGGCACCGACCTGGAAGTGGAGATGATCGCGACCACGGCGGCCGACAAGCTGGTCGACGGCGAAGTCACCATCCCCGCACGCAAGTTCTTCGACATCGTGCGCGCGCTGCCGGACGGCGCTGCCATCGAGCTGAAGCTCAACGGCGAGCGCGTGGCGCTGAACGCCGGACGCAGCCGCTTCACCCTGACGACCCTGCCGGCCAGCGAATTCCCCGTCATCGATTCGATCGAGCTGGTGGAAAAGGTCAGCCTGCCGGAAGAGGCCTTGCGCGACCTGATGGAGCGCACCGCGTTCGCGATGGCGAACCAGGACGTGCGCTACTACTTGAATGGCATGCTGCTGGACCTGCAGGAACACAGCCTGCGCTGCGTGGCCACCGACGGCCACCGCCTCGCCATGAAGGAAACCAGCCTGGCGACCTCGGTGAAGGCGCGCCGGCAGATCATCATTCCGCGCAAGGGCGTCAACGAGCTGATCGGCCTGCTGGAACCGGGCGAGGGCGAGGTGGAGCTGGAGTTCGGGCGCAACCACCTGCGCGTGCGGCGTGGCGGCGTCACTTTCACCTCCAAGCTGATCGACGGCCGCTTCCCCGACTACGAGGCGGTGATCCCGCTGGGTGCCGACAAGACCGCCACGTTGGATCGTGAGGTGCTGCGCGGCGCCCTGCAGCGCGCGGCCATCCTGTCCAACGAGAAGTACCGCGGCGTGAAGCTGGAACTGTCGCCGGGCAAGCTGCGCATCGTGGCGCACAACCCCGAGCAGGAAGAGGCGGTGGAAGAGGTCGAGGCCGACACCCACGTCTCCGACCTCGCGGTGGGCTTCAACGTGGGCTACCTGCTGGACGCGTTGTCCGCGCTGCGCGGCGAACAGGCCCGGCTGAGCCTGCGCGACGCGCAGTCCAGCTGCCTCGTGCAGGAGCACGACAGCGAGCAGGCCCGCCACGTGATCATGCCCTTGCGACTCTGACGCATGCCCTTCGGCAAGCATCGTTTCGCCCGGGAACGCCGGAGCCGTCGCCAGACGCTCCGGCGTTCTTGCATGCGCCCGGTCCTGCAACCATGAGGCTGGAGCGACTGCGTATCCAGGGTCTGCGCTGCCTGCACGAAGTCGACTTGGCGCTTGCGCCGGGCATCAATGTCTTCGTGGGCGCGAACGGGGCCGGCAAGACCAGCGTGCTGGAAGCGGTGTTCCTGCTCTCGCACGCACGCTCGTTCCGCAGCGGCGCCAGGGAAGCCTTGCTGGCGCGTGGCGCCTCCCGTCTTTCCGTATTTGCCGAGTTGCGGCTCGCGGGCGACCGGTCGCTGCGACTGGGGCTGGGGCGCGAGGCCTCGCGCTGGGAAGCGCGGCTCGAAGGCGAGGGCGCCAGCCTGGGCGAATTGATCGCCGAGTGCGCGGTCACCTGTTTCGAACCCGGCTCGCATGCCTTGATCGCCGGTGCCGCCGAAGAGCGCCGCCGTTTTCTCGACTGGGGCGTGTTCCACGTGGAACATGCTTTCCTCGATGCCTGGCGCCGCTACCAGCGCGCTCTGAAACAGCGCAACAGCCTTTTGCGAGCCGGTACGGATTCCGCGTCGTCCCTTTACGCACCGTGGGAAACCGAGCTTGCGGAGCTGGCCGACTGGATCGACCGGCAACGCAGCGACTATCTGTCACGCCTGCGCCCCAGCCTGCACGACTGCGTGAATGCGCTGCTGCCCGAGCTGGGCGTGCCTGAGCTTCGCTACCGCCGCGGCTGGGCCGAGGACAGGGATCTGCGCGAGCAACTGGAGGCGCAACGCGGCCGCGATCTCGCCCGCGGCCATACCAGCCTCGGGGCGCATCGCGCGGATTGGTCGCTTGCCTTCGAACACGCCCCGCAGCGGGAGCATCTCTCCCGCGGCCAGGAAAAGCTCGCCGCGTTGGGCTGCATGCTGGCGCAGGCGCGCCAGTACGCCGACCAGCACGGCGACTGGCCGATCATCTGTCTCGACGACCTGGCCTCCGAACTGGACGAAGCCCACCAGGCGGCGGTGATCGCCCAGCTCGCGGAAAGCGGGGCCCAGGTGCTGGTGACCGGCACCGGGCTGCCCGAGCCTTTGCGCGGGCTGCCGCATCGCGTGTTCCACGTGGAACAGGGACGTTTGACGCCCCTGCTATAATTGACGATTGCACTGCAGCGCGACGGCTGGGATGCCGGTCTGCCGTACCCTGAGGAAACGGATCCGCATGAACCAACCCACCAACGAATCGCATTACGACTCCAGCAACATCAAGGTGCTCAAGGGCCTGGAAGCGGTCCGCAAGCGCCCCGGCATGTACATCGGCGACACCGATGACGGCACCGGCCTGCACCACATGGTGTTCGAGGTGGTCGACAACGCGATCGACGAGGCCCTGGCGGGTTACTGCGACCACGTGATCGTGACCATCCTCGAGGATGGCTCGGTCAGCGTGGACGACAACGGCCGTGGCATCCCGGTGGACATCCATCCGGAGGAAGGCCGTTCCACCGCCGAGGTGGTGATGACCGTGCTGCACGCCGGCGGCAAGTTCGACGCGAATTCCTACAAGGTGTCCGGCGGCCTGCACGGCGTGGGCGTGTCGGTGGTGAACGCGCTCAGCGACCACCTGTGGCTGACGATCTACCGCGACGGCCAGGAGCACCAGCAGGAATACTCGCTGGGCGAGCCGCTTTACCCGCTCAAGGTCATCGGCGCCTCGGACCGGCGCGGCACGCTGGTGCGCTTCCTGCCCAGCCCCAAGACCTTCTCGGACACCGAGTTCCACTACGAGATCCTGGCCAAGCGCCTGCGCGAGCTGGCCTTCCTCAACTCCGGCGTCACCATCGAACTGCGCGACGAGCGCGGGGAAGGGCGCTCGGACACCTTCGCCTACGAGGGCGGCATCCGCTCCTTCGTGCAGCACCTGTCCCAGCTGAAGACCCCGTTGCACCCGAACGTGATCAGCCTGGCCGCGCTGCAGGACGGCATCAGCATCGAGCTGGCGATGCAGTGGACCGACTCGTACAACGAGACGATGTTCTGCTTCACCAACAACATCCCGCAGCGCGACGGCGGCACCCACCTCACCGGCTTCCGCGCCGCGCTGACGCGCTCGCTGCAGGGCTACATCGAGAAGGAGAACCTGGCGAAGAACGCCAAGGTCGCGCTGTCCGGCGACGACATGCGCGAAGGCCTGATCGCCGTGCTGTCGGTGAAGGTGCCCGATCCGAAGTTCTCCTCGCAGACCAAGGACAAGCTGGTTTCCTCCGAGGTGAAGACCGCGGTGGAGCAGGCCGTCAACGAGAAGCTGGGCGAATTCCTGCTGGAGCACCCGAACGAGGCCAGGGCGATCGCCTCCAAGGTGGTCGACGCCGCCCGCGCCCGCGAGGCCGCGCGCAAGGCGCGCGAGATGACCCGCCGCAAGGGCGCGCTGGACATCGCCGGCCTGCCCGGCAAGCTGGCCGATTGCCAGGAGAAGGACCCCGCGCTGTGCGAGCTGTTCCTGGTCGAGGGCGATTCCGCCGGCGGCTCGGCCAAGCAGGGCCGCAACCGCAAGACCCAGGCCGTGCTCCCGCTGAAGGGCAAGATCCTCAACGTGGAGAAGGCCCGCTTCGACAAGATGCTGTCCTCCGCCGAAGTCGGCACGCTGATCACCGCGCTCGGCACCGGCATCGGCAAGGAGGACTACAACCCCGACAAGCTGCGCTACCACCGCATCGTCATCATGACCGACGCGGACGTGGACGGCTCGCACATCCGCACCCTGCTGCTGACCTTCTTCTACCGCCAGATGCCCGAGCTGATCGAGCGCGGCCACGTCTACATCGGCCTGCCGCCGCTGTACAAGCTGAAGCAGGGCAAGCAGGAGCTGTACCTGAAGGACGACGCGGCGCTCAACGCCTACCTGATCTCCAGCGCGGTGGACAACGCCGAGCTGGTGGCCGATCCGCACGCGCCGGCGATCACCGGCGCGGCGCTGGAAAAGCTGCTGCGCGAGTACCAGACCGCGCTGGACCAGATCGAACGCCTCGGCCACCGCTTCGACACCAGCGTGCTGTCCGCGCTGCTGGAACACGCGCCGATCGCGCCGGAGCTGTGGGCCGATCCGGCCGCCATGCAGGCCTGGCTGGACGGCATCGCGCGACGCCTCGCCGCCAGCGGACTGGGCAAGCCGCGCTACCGGCTGTCGTTGCGCGCGGCGCAGGGCGAGCAGCCGGCGGCGATCGAGGTGGTGCGCGACCAGCACGGCCTCAGCCACACCTTGCTGCTGCCGCAGCCGTTCTTCGCCGGCGCCGAGTTCCGCCCCATCCTGCACGTCAGCCAGCAACTGGCCGGACTGATCCGGGCCGACGCGGTGGTGCGCCGCGGCAACGCCTCGCGCGGCGTCACCAGCTTCGCCGAGGTGCGCGGCTGGCTGCTGGACGAGGCGAAGAAAGGCCGCACCATCCAGCGCTTCAAGGGCCTGGGCGAAATGAACCCGGAGCAGCTGTGGGAGACCACGGTGAACCCCGAGACGCGGCGCATGCTGCAGGTCGGCATCGAGGACGCATTCGCCGCCGACCAGATGTTCTCCATGCTGATGGGCGAGGCGGTGGAGCCGCGGCGCGACTTCATCGAGGCGAACGCCTTGCGGGTGGCGAATCTCGACATCTGATCCCGGCAGGCGGGACCGGGGCACTGCCCGGTCCCGGTTCCGGCGCACCGCCGGGCGTCGACCCGTGCAGACGCGACCCCGGCGCCGCTGTCGCGCGGCCTGTCCGCGCTGGACCGCCAGCGTGCGCCGCGCCGCGGTCCAATTCGACCGCGTATGGAGCGTTTCCACGCAAGTCATTGATATGACAAGGGCTTTCTTGCCGCAATGCAACTTGTCATTCGGATGGCGCTCAAGGTAATCTCGACGATCCCCTGCGTACCACGCACACGCAAAACCCCGGACACGAGGATCGTCATGAAGCACACGCCCCTGTTCACGATGCTGGCCGCCGCGGCGCTGGCGTTCACCTTCGCCGCCCCCCCGGTCCACGCCGCCGGCGCCGCGAAGGACACCAAACAGGAAGCGCTGTATCCGAATGCCACCCGCGTCGCGCCGAAGCTGGACCTCACCAGCGAGAAGGAGCAGAAGGCGCTGAACGAGGGCCTGGACGCCGTGAACGGCGGCGACAAGGCGAAGGCGGAGCAGATCCTCCAGCCCATCATCGACGGCAGCAAGAGCAAGTACGCGCAGGCGATCGCGCTGCAAGGCCTGGCGAACGTCAGCTACAACGCCGGCGACGTGAAGGCCGCGATCCCGCTGCTGAAGCGCGCGATCGACATCGGCGTGATGCCGAACGACACCTACTTCCAGCTGATGTACGAGATGGCCCAGCTGTACGCCGCCGACCAGCAGTACCAGGCGTCGCTGGACACCATCGCGAAGTGGCGCGCCGAGGGCAAGCGGGAATCCGCCGACTCCTACGGGCTGGAAGGCATGGACTACTACCGCCTCGAGAAATACCCCGAGGCGATCGCCGCGATCCAGAAGGCGAAGTCGCTGACCGACAAGCCGCAGGATTCCTGGAACCAGATCCTGATGGCCAGCTACGCCGAGTCCGGCAAGGGCGGCGACGCGGCGAAGATGGCCACCGCCGAATACGAGAAGAACCCCGCCGACAGCAGCATGCTGCACAACGCCAGCGCGGTGCTGCTGCAGCAGCAGGACTACGCCGGCGCGATCAAGGTGCTGGAGCAGGGCCGCGCAAACGGCGCGCTGAAGGACGAGGGCGACTGGGTCAACCTGGTCAAGGCCTACCTGCTGCAGGCGCAGAACGGCGGCGGCGACCCGAAGGCCGGCAGCACCAAGGCGCTGCAGGTGTTCGACGACGGCATGGCGAAGGGCGCGATCAAGTCCAGCGCCGAGAACTACAAGCTGGCCGGCGACGCCGCCGTGATCGGCGAGAACGACGCCAAGGCGATCGGCTACTACCAGAAGGGCGCGGCGCTGGCCAGCGACGGCGAGCTCGACGTGGCCGTGGGCCGCGTCTACTTCCAGCAGCAGAAATTCGGTGAGGCCCGCAAGTACGTCACCCAGGGCATCGGCAAGGGCGTCAAGCACAAGGGACAGGCCTACATGGTCCTGGCCGAGGCGGATCGCCAGCTGAAGGACAAGCCCGGTGCGATCACCGCCATGATGGAAGCCGCCAAGGATCCGGAGACCGCTTCCAAGGCCAAGGAGTGGCTGCGCAAGTCCAACGTGGGCAAGTGATTGGCGAGCAAGGAAAGCATGGCGGATTGGACGTCCATCCGCGTGTCATGCGAGCGCTATACAAAAGCCAGATGCTGTTGTACCGTTCAACCCTTCCCTGCGTAACCCCATCGGTGCGTTTCGTCCATATGCCAGACGGAACGTGCCGGATCGGTGGCGACGCTTTCTCCGTTCCCAGCTCCAGATAGTGACAGATGGCCTCTAGTATCGAAGAAACAGAACGCGAGGAGGGGTTCAGTTGGAAACGAACCCTGGCGTTGGCATTCGCCATCGGTCTGCACGCCTTCGCGTTTCTGATCCTGCTTGCGCCCATGGCGCCGCCGAGCCAGAAGCACGAGAAGAAAGAGCAGATCGTGCAGGTGAATTTCATCGAGCCGCCGCCGCCGCCGCCGCCGCCGCCGCCGCCGCCGCCGGAGCCGCCCAAGCAGCCGCCGCCGAAGATCATCAAGCAGGTGGTGCCGCCGCCGACTCCGCCGCCGCCGGCCCCGCCGCCGCCGGTGCAGGAGGTGTCGCAGAACGCGGTCGCCGCCGCGCCGCCTGCGCCGCCGGCCCCGCCGGCGCCGCCCGCCGACATCGCCGCCGGTTCGGATCTCAGCTACAACAGCCGAATCACGCCGCGCTACCCGCCGCAGGCCATCCGCCAGCGCCACGAGGGCACGGTGATCCTGTTGATCCTGGTGGGCACCGACGGTACGCCGAAGGACATCAAGGTCGACAAGTCCAGCGGTTACCACGAGCTTGATCGCGCGGCGATCGAAACGGCACAGAAGTGGCGTTTCAATCCCGAGGTCAAGAACGGCAAGAAGGTGGAGGGCTACGCCCGCGTTCCCGTCACCTTCAACCTCAGCCAGATGTAATCCCCCCGACACTGTCACCACAGTTCACGCCTGACTTCCCAAGGGTAGCGTTATGTTCCTACAGACTCCTGCACCGACCGATGCCGCCCAGGTGGCGGGCAACTCCAACGCCGAAGCCATGAAGCAGATGGGCTTCGCCAACCTCGCCCAGGGCTTCGACTGGCTGGGTTGGGTGGTGTTCATCACCCTGGTGGTGATGTCCTTCCTCTCCTGGTATTTCATCATCGCCAACACCATCCGCAACGGCATGGTGAAGTCGCGCGCCGATGGCGTGATCAACGGCTTCTGGAACAATGCCTCCACCCAGGACGCGATCCGCGAGCTGGAAGCCCAGCCCAAGAGCGAACCGTTCTCCAAGATCGCGCTGGACGCCGCCTCGGCGGTGGCCCACCACCAGCAGGCGAACAAGGGCGGCATCGCCGAGTCGCTGAGCCGCTCGGAGTTCGTCGACCGCGCCCTGCGCCAGGCCGTGGCCCGCGAGAGCCTGCGCCTCGAAGGCGGCCAGACGGTGCTCGCCACCGTGGGTTCGTCGGCACCGTTCGTCGGTCTGCTCGGTACGGTGTGGGGCATCTACCACGCCCTGATCGGCATCGCCGCCAGCGGCAACGCTTCGATGACCGCCGTGGCCGGCCCCGTGGGCGAGGCGCTGATCATGACCGCCATCGGTCTGTTCACCGCGATCCCGGCGCTGCTCGCGTTCAACTTCTTCAACCGGTCGAACCGCGTGATCTTCGCCCGTTTCGACGAGTTCGCGCACGACCTGCACGACTTCTTCGCGACCGGCTCGCGCGTCGAGTGAGGGGCTGAACCATGTCCATGAGCGTCGGAGGCGATACCGGCGGTCCGGTTTCGGAAATCAACGTCACGCCACTGGCTGACGTGATGCTGGTGCTGCTGATCATCTTCATGATCACGGCACCACTGATGTCCCACCCGATCACCGTCACGGTGCCGACTGCGAATCCGAAGAGCACCGAGGAAAAGGCTGCGGAAACCCCGCCGCTGGACCTGGCGATCAAGGAAGACGGCACGATGTACTTCCAGGATCACCCGGTCACCGAGGCGGAGCTGAAGTCCCAGCTGGCGGTGGCCGCGCAGAAGGCGCCGCAGCCGGAACTGCAGATCCGTGCCGAGAAGGGCCTCGAGTGGAAGACGGTGCGCAAGGTGATCAGTGACGCCAAGGGCCAGGGCATGGTGCACGTCGGCTTCATGACCACCGCGCCCGCGAAGGAGTAAGCAGTCATGGCGTTTTCCGTCAAATCCTCGTCGGGCCCGATGGCCGACATCAACATCACGCCGCTGATCGACGTGATGCTGGTGTTGCTGATCATCTTCATGGTGACGGCGCCGATTCCGCTGGAGAAGATCAAGATCGACCTTCCGCAGCCGAACCCGAACCAGACCCCGCCGACGAACCCGCCGGAGCCGATCAACCTCAAGATCGACGCCAGCGGCGCGTTCTACTGGAACGACACGCCGGTGGACGAACTGGGCCTCAAGGCGCAGTTCGCGGTGATCGCCCAGCAGACCAACCAGCCGGAAGTCCAGATCAAGGCAGCCGATGCCACCGCCTACCAGCATGTCGCTACCGTGCTGGCGGACGCGAAGCAGTACAACCTGACCAAGATCGGCTTCACCGACAGCGACTGACCAGCCGCCGCTGTCGCGACACCCGCGTTACCCGCGCCAACCCCCGCCCCGTGCGGGGGTTGGCGTTTCTGCGGACAGCATCTTCAGCTGCCTGGCCGGGCGCGCCGGTCGCGACGCGCACGGGCATCGCGTGGCGCGCCAGGCCGGACTCGATCGCGAAGAAACCGCCGCGCCCGGGCGGTGCGGCTAGCGCAGTATCTGCAGGTAGTTGCGCACCGTGGCGGCCAGGCCTTCGTACAGCGCCTCGCCTATCAGCGCGTGGCCGATCGACACCTCGGCCAGCCCCGGGATCGCGGCCTTGAACGTGCCGAGGTTCGCCTGGCTGAGGTCGTGGCCCGCGTTCACCGCAAGGCCCGCCTGCTGCGCCTGCCGCGCGGTGGCGACGCAGGCCGCGAGCGCCGCGTCGGGCTCGCCGTCGGCGAACGCCTCGGCGTAGGGGCCGGTGTAGATCTCGATGCGCTGTACGCCGATCGCCTTCGCCGCCGCGAAATCCTGGCTGCCGGCGTCCACGAACAGGCTGACGCGGCTGCCGATCGCGTTGAGTTCCGCCACCAGCGGCCGCAGCCGGTCCAGGTCGCGGGCGAGGTCGAAACCGTGGTCGGAGGTGATCTGGCCGTCGCCGTCCGGCACCAGGGTCACCTGGCTGGGGCGCACCTCGCGCGCCAGCGCGACCAGGCCGGGGTAGGCGCCGCGCGCCGGGGCGAACGGGTTGCCCTCGATGTTGTACTCCACCCGCCCGCGCAGCATCGCGGCCAGCGCGCGCACGTCGTCCGGGCGCACGTGGCGCAGGTCCGGCCGCGGATGCACGGTGATGCCGCCGCAGCCGCTCTCGATGCAGGTCTGCGCCGCGCGGCAGATGTCAGGCTCCTGGCCGCCGCGCGAATTGCGCAGCACGGCGATCTTGTTGAGGTTGACGCTGAGCAGGGTCATGGCGGGCGGATCGTCACGGGAACACGGGGGAACGCAACACTGCGCCGATCAGCCCGCGTCGGCAAGCGCGAACAGGCGTATGCGTCGCGGCGCGCCGCGCCAGGCCAGCGCGGCGAAGGCATCGCCGCCCACGTGCAGCCGGTGCAGCTGCCACGCGGCGGGATCGTCGCCCTCCAGCGATTGCAGCGCCAGTCCGTCGGCGTCGCTGCGTATCGACAGGCGGTCCAGCCCGAACGCGAGGCCGCGGCCCAGCGCCTTCAGCACCGCCTCGCGCGCGGTCCACAGTTCGAGGAACGCGGCGCGGCGCGCGTCCTCGTCCAGCGTGGCGAGCCAGGCGGCTTCGTCGGCGGTGAAGAAGCGCTGCGCGATCTCCAGCGCGCTGGCGCGCGTGCGCCGCAGCTCCAGGTCGATGCCGGGCGCGATGCCGCGCGCCACCGCGACCAGCGCCCGTTCGCCGCTGTGCGACCAGTTGAAATCCAGCGCGTCGTGGCTCTGCGCTTCCAGTGCGGGGCGGCCGTGCTCGCCGGCCAGCAGCCGCACCGCGGACGGCTCGGTGCCGAGATAGGACGCGAGCAACGCCAGCAGCGGCGCGCGCCCCGCGTCGCGCGGGCGCTGCACGTGCCAGACATGAACCTCGTCAGCGCGCAGGGGCTCTGCTACTTTCGCGGGAAGGAATCCGTCCAGGGCTTGCATGCACGCATGCTGACGGACGGACGCGGCCGCACACAAGCGGCAGATGGCATCGTAACTGCACGCGGGGAGGACCATGATCGCCGGCTGGCTGCTGCTGCTCGTCGCGCTGCTGTACGTGGGCCTGCTGTACTGCGTGGCGTGGGCGGGCGACCGGCGCCCGCTGTACCCGCGCCAGCCGCGGCTGCGGCCCATCGTCTACAGCCTGGCGCTGGCGGTGTACTGCTCGTCGTGGACGTTCTACGGCGCGGTGGGCACCGCCGCGCGCGAGGGCCTGGGTTACCTGCCGATCTATCTGGGACCGGTGCTGCTGTTCGTGTTCGGCTTCGACCTGCTGCGCCGGCTGGTGGAAGTGGCGCAGCAGCGCAACATCACCTCGATCGCCGACTTCATCGGCGCGCGCTTCGGCAAGTCGCACGGGCTGGCCGCGCTGGTGGCGGTGATCACGGTGGTGGCGATACTGCCGTACATCGCGCTGCAGCTGAAGGCGGTGGCGATGTCGTTCGCCGTGCTGGGCGGCAGCGGCAACCCGGGCCTGCACGGCGCGCTGGCGACCGATCCCGCGTTGTGGTGCGCCGGCCTGCTCGCGGTGTTCGCGATACTGTTCGGCACGCGCAGCATCGACGCCACCGAGCATCACCACGGCCTGATGCTGGCGATCGCGCTGGAGTCGCTGATCAAGCTGGTGGCGTTCGTGGCGCTGGCGCTGTTCGCGCTGCACCACGGGCCCGGGCTGGCGGCGACGGTGAACCTGGCGAAGCACCACCCGGGCGACGGCCTCTCGGCGGGTTTCCTCACCCAGACGCTGCTGGCGTTCTTCGCGATGCTGTGCCTGCCGCGGCAGTTCCAGATCGGCGTGGTCGAATGCGAGGACCCGCGCGACCTGCATCGCGCGCGCTGGATGTTCCCGCTCTACATGCTCGCGATCAGCCTCGCGGTGCTGCCCATCGTGGCCACCGGCATGCAGTTGCCGGCGGTGCGCGACGGCCTCGCCGACGCCTGGGTGCTGAACCTGCCGCGCACGCTGGGCCACGGCGGCATGGCGATGCTGGCGTTCGTGGGCGGCTTCTCGGCGGCCACCGGCATGGTGATCGTGGCGGCCGTGGCGCTGTCCACCATGATCAGCAACGACCTCGTGATGCCGGCGTTGCTGCGCATGCGCCACCTGCGGCTGGAGCACCGCAGCGACCTCTCCAGGCTGGTGCTGCGCGTGCGCCGCGTGGCGATCGTGGCGCTGGTGTCGCTGGCCTACGGCTACTACCGCGTGGTGGCCGACACCGAGAACCTCGCCGCCACCGGCCTGCTGGCGTTCGCCGCGGTGGCGCAACTCGCGCCGGCGATCGTGGCCGCGCTGTACTGGCGCGGCGCCAGCCGCCGCGGCGTGGTGATCGGCCTGGTGGCCGGCTTCGCGGTATGGGCCTACACGCTGCTGCTACCGGCGGTGCTGCACGTGGGCAGCTGGCAGCAGGACGGCCCGCTGGGGCTGAGCTGGCTGCGGCCGCAGGCGCTGTTCCACCTGGGAGGCAGCGATCCGCTGCTGCACGGCACGCTGTGGTCGCTGCTGGTCAACGTGACCTGCCTGGTGTTCGTCTCGCTGCGCTGGCGGCCGAACCTGGAGGACCGCCTGCACGCGGCGCTGTTCGTCGATCCCTATGCGACGCGGCGCGGCGGCGCGGGCGACTGGCGCGGTCGCGTGGTGGTCGCCGATCTGCGCACCATCGCCACCCGCATCGTGGGCCGCCGCAGCACCGAGCGCGCGTTCGCGGACTACGAACGGCGCCGCGGCCGGCCGCTGCAGCCCGGCGAGTCGGCCGACCGCGCGCTGATCCAGCACACCGAGCGCCTGCTCGCCGGCGCAGTGGGCGCGGCCAGCGCACGGCGCATCCTGATGGGCATGCTGTCGGGCTCCGGCCTCGACATCGCCGAGGCGATGGCGCTGATGGACGAAGCCTCGCAGGAACTGCGCTTCAACCGTGAGCTGCTGTCCTCCACGCTGGAGAACGTGTCGCAGGGCATCAGCGTGGTCGACGTGCAGATGCGCCTGGTGGCGTGGAACCGGCGCTATCTGGAACTGTTCGGCTATCCCGACGGCATGGTCTACGTGGGCGTGCCGGTGGCCGACCTGATCCGCTGGAACGCCGAGCACGGCGAATGCGGTCCCGGCGAGGTGGCGGCGCACGTGACCAAGCGCATCGGCCACCTGCGCGCCGGCACGCCGCACGTGTTCCAGCGCGTGCGGGCGGACGGCAGCACCATCGAGATGCGCGGTCGCGCGCTGCCCGGCGGCGGCTACGTCACCACCTACACCGACGTCACCGCCTACAAGCGCGCCGAGGAGGCGCTGATCGAGGCGAACGAGACGCTGGAACAGCGCGTGGACCAGCGCACCGCCGAACTCAGCGAGGCGCTGGCCGCCACCGCGCAGGCGCAGCAGACCGCCGAGGCCGCGAACGTCTCCAAGACGCGCTTCCTCGCCGCCGCCAGCCACGACCTGCTGCAGCCTCTCAACGCCGCCCGGCTGTTCACCTCAGCGTTGCGCCAGCAACCGGCGCTGGATGCGGAATCGCGGCAACTGGCCGAGCGCATCGACGCCGCGTTCCGCGCGGCGGAAGACCTGCTCGACGCCTTGCTCGACACCTCGCGCCTGGACACCGGCAGCTACCAGCTGGAAGTCGGCAGCTTCGCGCTGTCCGACCTGTTCGAATCGTTGCAGGGACAGTTCGCGGTGATCGCCGAGCAGCGCGGCCTGCGCCTGCGCGTGGCGCCCACGCGGCTGGCCGTGCGCAGCGACCCGCAACTGCTGCGCCGCGTGCTGCAGAACTTCCTGTCCAACGCGCTGCGCTACACCCAGCGCGGCGGCGTGCTGCTGGGCGCGCGCCGCGTCGGCGAGGACGTGCGCATCGAGGTGTGGGACACCGGCCCCGGCATCGCCGCCGGCCAGCGCGCGCGCGTGTTCGACGAATTCCAGCGGCTGGAACAGCCGTCGCCGTGGGGCGAGAAGGGCCTGGGCCTGGGCTTGTCGATCTGCGACCGCATCGCGACCATGCTGGAGCACCGGCTGGACCTGCACTCGCGTCCCGGCCACGGCAGCTGTTTCGCGGTGATGGTGCCGCGCGCGCCCGCGGTGCCGCCGCGCCGGCAGGCGGTGCGCGGCGGCGTCAGCGACGAACAACTGCCGCTCACCGTGCTGTGCCTGGACGACGATGCGGCGATCCTCGACGGCATGCGCGCGCTGCTGGGCCGCTGGGGCGTGGACTGCCGCACCGCGCGCGACGTCGCCGCCGCCGCCGCCGAGCTGCGGCGCGGTCCGGTCGACCTGATCCTCGCCGACTACCATCTCGACGGCATCGACGGCCTGCAGGCGCTGCAGCAGCTGCGCGCCGCCTGCCATCCGTTGCCGCCCGCCGCCCTGATCACCGCCGACGGCAGCAGCGACCTCAAGCAACGCACCCGCGCACTGGGCTATCCGCTGCTGCACAAGCCGGTGCGGCCCGCGGCGCTGCGCGCGCTGCTGACGGCGCTGGTGAGGAAGCAGTCGGAAAGGCGCGTGGGCGCCTGAGCGGTCGAAATGCGGCGCTCGGGCCTTTTGTCTGCAGCGGCCGGACGCAATGCCGCCCGGACGAAGGATCAGCCGCAGCACCCCGTCGCCGAGCCCGCCGACTGCATCGGCGGGCACTTCACGCTGCCATAGGAACAGAACACGCAGCAGTCGCCCGCCAGCGGCTTGAGCAGCGTCTTGCAGGCGGTGCATTCGTAGAAATAGATGCACGCGTCGGTGGGCATCGTCTCGGCGCGGGCGTGGCCGCAGGCCGGGCAGGTGAGCATGGAGGTGAGCTTGATGGTTTCTTGCATGGCCGGAACCGTGGTTGACCCGTTGATGCCTGCCTGCGTGCTCTGTGGCGCAGGCTTGAATGCAAGGCTAGCACTTGCTCCCGGCTGCGATCGCCTGCCCGATGCCCGGCTCGTTGCCGCCGGGGGCCGTGCGGCGGAAATCACGCGTGCGGTGCTGCGGGTTTGCCGTGGCGAAGAACGTGCGGATTGCGGGAACAGACAAGCGGCAGGAAGACCTGCCCGAGGATGATCGGGAGCTTGTCAGCGCATCTCGAAAAGCTCCTGATGGAACGCTTCCCGGGGTAGCCCCGTGGCGACCAGGTCGGCGCAAAGGTCCCGGCCGAAGGCAGCGGGGCCGCAGAACCACACGCTGGCTTCTCGCCACCCGGGCACCACCGCGCGCAGATGTTCGCCGGTCAGGAGGCCGCCTTGGGGGCTGGCGAACAGGTGCAGCGTGACACCGGCAGCCACGCTGTCGGCGCGCAGCTTCTCGATGGCCAGCGGGTCGACTGTGCTGGTCGGATGGAACAAGTCGATGGGTCGTGGATCCGGCTTCCCGTCCCGCGCCAGATACTTCATGCGCGCAATGAACGGCGTGATCCCGATTCCCGCGCCTATCCATATCTGGCGGGGGCGGTCGTCGTCGAACGTGAAGCAGCCGTAGGGCCCCTCGATCTTCACCCGGTCGTTTACCCGCAGGCGCTCCGGCAAGCGGCTGGTGTGGTCGCCAAGTGCCTTGGTGATCAGGGTGATGCGTCGTCCGTTCTCCGGCTCCCAGGCTGAAGCGATCGTATAGGGATGTGCGCCCTCCCTTGCATCGGAGGTGGCGAAAGCAAACTGTCCTGTCCGATGGCCGGGCCAATCCGCGTCCATCCGTAGCGTGGTCTCCAGCACGTTCAATGCCGGGTAGGTTTGCAGCGATTCAATGAGGCCGTGCGAGGTACGCCGCGCGCCAACCCTGCCCAGCAGCACGTAGGCGGCCGAGAACGTGCCGCTGGCAAGCAGTACGGCCAGCGCCCAGCCCACGGGCTGCGCCCAGTAGGCAAACTTGACCAGCACCACGCTGTGGAAAACCAGCACCAGGTAGGCCACGGCCAGCCAATGGTGGGTCTTGGCAAACAGCCGGTAGGGAAAGCGCCGGACCAGGGCCAGCACCAGCAGCACTGCAGCGATGTAGAAAGCCCATTCGCCCACGCTTTCCGCCAGGCCGCGCCAGTCGCGCAGGATCGATTCGACGCCCCCCGCGGACTCGCCCGCGCCCCGGGCTCTGCGCCCGGGCCGGGTCAGCCAACCCCAGCCCACGGCCCACTTCGTGCCTTGCGCCAGCAGCCAGTGCGCCGTGGCGGTCGCCAATGCGGCGATGCCCAGCCACTTGTGCAGGCGGTACATCTTGTCCAGGCCGTTGAAGCCCTGCTCCAGCCATTTGGGGCGAGTGGCCAGCACCATGGCCAGGGACATCGCGCCGATGGCCAGCACGCCGCTGTATTGGATCCATGCGGTACGCAAGGCGAAGTAACCGGGCTGCGCGGGCCAAAGCGTATCGGCAAAAAGCCACAGGACGCTCAACGCCAGCACGAAAATCCAGAATGTCCAGACGATTCTCTTCATTCCGCATCCGCACCATGTTCAGAGGACGCGCCTGCTGCGCGAGTCGGGCGACAGCAATGCACGTGCGCCAGAGATTGCATTTGAACCGGCTCCTGACCCAGGCATGGCGGAGTAGCCATGCCATTCCCGCCACCCAACCTTCAGCGAACCTTTGAAACAAGCACCAGCCGGGGCATGGAACCCGCTGCATGCCCATCGAGGCATGGAACCGCCCCGGTACGGGCGTAACCGTGTCCTCGATGTACCCAGTTTCCCCCCGATGTGCGTCAGTTGTGCACCGCAGCGGCGTTTTGTCCCGCTCGTCCCGTTCGACCCCGGGCTTCCACGGGCGCGAGGGATGTTCTTCGGCTCCATTTCCTTCCGCGGCGCCACGACAGCGACGTCTCCCGGGGCCGTGACGGCTCGTCGTGGCCGCATCGACGCAATCCACCCAGGACGAACGCTTCGCGTGTTGCGCGACGGCGTGGCGCGGCTTCTTGCTCCACTTCCTCGTCGCCCGGCAACGGCTGCATCGTGCCGGGTTCGACGGCGATCACGATGCGCGTGCGGAATGGCTGCGGTGCGGGCGCGGCGGTGCGCATGGCGATGTCGTCGCCGTCGAAGAGTCCGGGGATGCGGGCCGAGGCGTCGAACCCGCCCATGCACGACGGGTAACGTGGCTCACCGGCGCAATGGAGTGCTGCGGAATTGCCGTCAGACGCCCCGCTTTTTCGCTTGCCCCGGTCTCCCGTATTTCTCCACGTAATCCGAAAACCGGTGGGCAAGTTCTCTTTCCTTGCCCAGCGGCATTCGCCGCATGGGCTCACCCGTTTCGATGTGCTCGAACGGGTTCCGCGGATGGTCCAGGAACTCGGTGATGCGGGACATGCAATCGATCTCGTTGTCGTAGTGGCGACGCGCCAGCGTGGCCAGACTGTCCGACACGTAGACATTCGTGGGGATGACCGAAATGATCTCGCCTGCATCGACCTCGGCGTCGATGTAGTGCAGCGTGATGCCCAGGGGTTTCATCCCGTACAGCGCCCACTTGAACGCATCCAGGCCGCGGCACGCGGGAATGATGCCGGGATGGCAGTTGATGATCTTCTTTCCCCGGACGCATCCGGGCGACAGCACGCCCGCTCCCAGGATCAGGTACACATCGCAGGCGTCGTCGATGTCCCGGTCGCTCGCGCATTCGACGTACGGGATGCCGTGCTTTTCGGCCATGGCCTGCGGGGCCACCGCGGCCGACTGGTCCGGACGATGGTCGAACAGCGTCTCCCGGCGCTTCCTGGGCGTGAAGGGCAGCGCGTACATCCTGAGCCCGAAGTCCTGCTGCAGGATCCGCTGCAGCACCTGTTCCGTTTTCAGGTGCGGGCAGTGGTAGGTGACCAGTCCGACCGTCTTGAGCTGCATGTGCGTGTCTCCTTTCACTGGTGACCGATGCCTGGCGGACCCCGGACGGGACGTGTGCGGCGATGCCCCGGCATCATCGTCCCGTGGCGGACAGGTGCTGCCCCTTGCCCGCACATGCGCGCGGGCAAGCCGCTTGGCATCTCACATGAAAGGATGTCGCTGTTTGGTATACACCGCGGGCTCGCGGGGTGCGGGCCCCGGCGATCCGGCCCCGGGTGGCGTGCGACGAAGGCGGTCTGGCGGCAAGGATCGGCTCCCGCTGCATTGCGCAGGGATCGCGCGCGACGGCGTTGCCTGCTGCATCGACGATGCAACGGGCCTCACTCTGCCTCCTCGTCCTCCGGCAGCGGCTGCATCGCGCCGGGTTCGACGGCGAGCTGGCTGGCGGCCAGCGCCACCTGCGTGCGGTTGTTGACGCCCAGCTTGCGCATGATGGCGGTCATGTGCGCTTTCACGGTGGCTTCGGAGACGCCCAGTTCCCAGGCGATCTGCTTGTTGAGCAGGCCTTCGGCGATCATGGTGAGCACGCGGAACTGCTGCGGGGTGAGCGCGGCGACGCGGGCGGCGATGTCGGCTTCGCCAGGCTTGAGTTCGGCGCTGCCGCCGACCAGGTGCGGCGGCAGCCAGACGTCGCCGTCGAGCACGGCGCGGATCGCGCGGACGATGTCCTCGCCGGCCGTGGATTTCGGGATGTAGGCGGCGGCGCCGTGGGCCAGCGCGCGCCGCGCGACCTGGGCTTCCTCGTGGCCGGAGACCACGATGGTGGGCAGGCCGGGGTACTGGCCGCGGATGTGCGCCAGCGCGGAGTAGCCGCGGGCACCGGGCATGTGCAGGTCCAGCAGCAGCAGGTCGGCGTCGGGATACTGCTCGATCAGCGTGTACAGGCCATGCACGCTTTCCGCGGTGCGCACCTGCGCCTGCGGCAACGCGGCGAGCACCGCGCGCTGCAGGGCGTCGCGGAACAGCGGATGGTCGTCGGCGATCAGGATGTCGGGCATGGCGTGCTGTCCGTCACCCCGGCGAAAGCCGGGGTCCAGTGTCTTGCGTCCGAGGAGCGCTGGATTCCGGCCTTCGCCGGAACGACGAAGTGGGGAGTCACTTGATCAGGCGTTCCTCGACCAGGCTTTTCACCACGCCGGGGTCGGCGAGGGTGGAGATGTCGCCGAGCTGGTCGGGCTGGTTCTCGCCGATCTTGCGCAGGATGCGGCGCATGATCTTGCCCGAGCGGGTCTTCGGCAGGCCGGCCGCCCACTGGATGTAGTCGGGCGTGGCGATCGGACCGATCTCCTTGCGCACCCAGGTGATCAGTTCCTTCTTGAACGCGTCGCTGCCGGTCTCGCCCGCCACCAGGGTGACGTAGGCGTAGATGCCCTGGCCCTTGATGTCGTGCGGGCAGCCGACCACGGCGGCCTCGGCCACCTTGGGATGCGCCACCAGCGCGCTTTCCACCTCGGCGGTGCCGATGCGGTGGCCGCTGACGTTGATCACGTCGTCGACGCGGCCGGTGATCCAGTAGTAGCCGTCCTCGTCGCGGCGCGCGCCGTCGCCGGTGAAGTAGTTGCCGGGGTAGGCGCTGAAGTAGGTCTCGATGAAGCGCTGGTGGTCGCCGTACACCGTGCGCATCTGGCCGGGCCAGGAATCGGTGAGCAGCAGGTTGCCCTCGGCCACGCCTTCCTGCACCTCGCCGTTCGCGTCCACGATGGCCGGCTTGATGCCGAAGAACGGCTTGGTGGCGGAGCCGGGCTTGGTGTCGATGGCGCCGGGCAGCGGGCTGATGAGGATGCCGCCGGTCTCGGTCTGCCACCAGGTGTCGACGATGGGCAGGCGGCTTTCGCCCACCACGCGGTGGTACCACTCCCAGGCCTCGGGGTTGATCGGCTCGCCCACCGAGCCGAGCACGCGCAGCGACGCGCGCGAGCACTTCTTCACCGGCGCCTCGCCTTCGCGCATCAGCGCGCGGATCGCGGTGGGCGCGGTGTAGAACAAGGTCACCTTGTGCTTGTCGATGACCTGCCAGAAGCGGCTGAAGTCGGGGTAGTTCGGCACGCCGTCGAACATCAGCGTGGTGGCGCCGTTGCACAGCGGGCCGTACACCACGTAGCTGTGGCCGGTGACCCAGCCCACGTCGGCGGTGCACCAGTAGACGTCGTCGTCGCGCAGGTCGAACACGCATTCGTGGGTGTAGCTGGTGAACACCAGGAAGCCCGCCGAGGTGTGCAGCACGCCCTTCGGCTTGCCGGTGGAACCGGAGGTGTAGAGGATGAACAGCGGGTGTTCCGCTTCCATCGGCTCGGCCGGGCAGTCGGCGGACTGGCCTTCCATCAGGTTGTGCCAGTAGCGGTCGCGCGGCGACTGCATCGGCACGGCGCTGCCGGTGCGGCGCACCACCACCACGGTTTCCACGCTGTTGGTGCCGGGACGCTTCAGCGCCTCGTCCACGTTGGTCTTGAGCGGGATCTTGCGGCCGCCGCGCACGCCTTCGTCGGCGGTCACCACGACCTTGCACTGCGAGTCGGCGACGCGCCCGGCCAGCGAATCGGGCGAGAAGCCGCCGAACACCACCGAGTGGGTCGCGCCGATGCGCGCGCAGGCCAGCATCGCCACCGCGGCCTCGGGGATCATCGGCAGGTAGATCGCCACGCGGTCGCCCTTGGCCACGCCCAGGTGCTTCAGCGTGTTGGCGAACTTGCACACTTCGGCGTGCAGCTGGCGATAGGTGAGCGTGCGCGATTCGTCCGGATCGTCGCCCTCGAAGATGATGGCCGCCTTGTCGCCGCGCTCGGCGAGGTGGCGGTCGAGGCAATTCGCGGCCACGTTGAGCGTGCCGTCCTCGTACCAGCGGATGTGCAGGTCCTTCGGGTCGAAGGAAACGTCCTTGATGCGGGTGGGCTTCTTCGCCCAGTCCACCCGTTCGCCCACCTTGGCCCAGAAGCCCTCGGGGTCCTTGACCGACTCGGCGTACAGACGCTCGTAATCGTCCTTGCGGATACGCGCCTTGGCGGCGAACGCGGGGTCGACGGGGTGGATCGTGGACATGCGGGTCTCCTGCTGACGAGGTCGTGGGGGCGGGATGCGGAGCCTGGCGCGAACGGCGCGGGCCTGGCTTCGAGTGTAGCGGCGTCGCCGGGGCGTCGAGGAGCGGGACGTATCGACTTTGGTCGAGACAAGACCATCGGCGAATAGTCTTGCGATCGATCGAATGAGCATGCTCGACCCACAGTCCGCCCTGGGGAACGCCTCATGAGATCGACACTTGTCCGTCGGGTGCGCCGGCCGCTGGCGCTCGGGATCGCCTGCGCACTCGCACTGCCGCTGGCCGCGCAGGCCCAGACCGCCACCGCCGCACGCGAGCAGCAACTGGAGCAGCGCGTGGACCAGCTGGAACAGGAACTGGCCCAGCTCAAGGCGATGATCCAGGCGCAAAAGCAGCAGCAGGCGGCGCAGCCCGCGCCGGCGGCGCCCGCGCAGAACGTCGCCGCCGCGCCGGCCGCCGCTTCCAAGCCGGTGTTCAGCAGCGCGCCGGGCGTGTCGGTGGCCTTGCACGGCTTCGTCAGCGCCAGCGCCTTCAGCCAGAACAAGAGCTTCACCTTCGGCAACGGCACCAACGCGGAATTCCCGGTGCCCGGCTCCAAGGGTTCGCTGAGCGGCATGGACGTGCGCAACTCGCGCTTCTGGCTGGATTTCAGCGGCGCCAAGTTCGCCGGCGACTGGGTCGGCGGCGGCCGCATCGAGATGGACTTCTTCGGCGGCTTCAACGGCACCGGCGCGTACAGCCAGCAGCAGCCTACGCCGCGCCTGCGCCAGGCCTACATGGACATCACCAATCCGCTCACCGGCACCACCGTGCGCGTGGGCCAGCAGTGGGAGTTGATGTTCCCGCTGGACAACGTCCCGGACTCGCTCTCGCACATCGCGTTCCCGCTGGGCTTCGGTTCCGGCATGGTGGGCTGGCGCTTCCCCGGCGTGGTGGTGATGCAGGACCTCAACCACGGCAGCGACGGCGCCAAGTGGCGGCTGGACCTGGGCGCGTTCGAAGGCCACTGGAGCGGCCCGGGCGACAACGTGAACTACCTCACCGCGGGCAATGCGGGCTTCCGTCCGCAGCTGGAAGCGCGCCTGCGCGTGGCCGACAAGGACTGGGTCGCCTACGCCGCGGCGCACTACAGCGAGGTGAACCTCAAGGGCGTGGGCGACACCGTGGCTGCGCCGATCAAGGACAAGGTCAAGAGCGTGGGCTACGAGGTGGGCGGCGCCTGGACGCCCGGCCCATGGGTGTTCAAGGGCCTGCTCTACACCGGCAACGGCCTGGGCCAGATCTTCGGCGCGCTGGCGCAGTTCGGCGACATCTCCGAGAGCGGCGGCTACGTGCAGGCCGGCTACAAGTTCACCCCGAACTGGAGCGTGTACGCGTTCTACGGCATGGCCAAGCCCGATCGCAACGACGTGCTGCGCTGGATCGGCGCCGCCGGCCGCCTGAAGAGCCAGCAGTCCGCGCTGAGCGTGCAGTACGCCGCCGGGGCGTATGCGCTGAGCGCGGAGTGGATGCACGACAAGCTGGATTCGGCGAATGGCGCCGCGGCCACCCGCACCACCACCGGCAACCAGGTGAGCCTCAACGGCATTTACAAGTTCTAGGCCAGTCGACGGCCCCGCAGGGGCCATCGCGGGAAGCGCAGCGGCGCAGCCGGCTGCGTGTAGCGCCGGTCCGGAAGCGTGGCGCGAGCGACACGGAAGGAAACGGTTTCAAGGCCACTGCGGGGCGCGGGGCGGGGGTTCCGCGCCAGCCGCAGCGGCATGCCGCGGTCGCCGTCCGGCGGCAGCAAACCATGCGCTCCGCCGCCGGCGGTTCACATCGACCAATGGCCGTTCCGCGGGGGGCGGCCATCCACAGCAAACGGAGGGGATATGGCCACCACCATCGACGCCATCGGGAAATCCGCTGACGGACTGGATGTCAGCCACCGGCGGGTGATCCTGGCATCCAGCCTCGGCACCGTGTTCGAGTGGTACGACTTCTACCTGTACGGTTCGCTGGCCGTGATCATCGGCCACCAGTTCTTCTCCGGATTGAACGAGGCCAGCCAGCTGGTGTTCGCGCTGCTGGCGTTCGCCGCCGGCTTCGCGGTGCGCCCGTTCGGCGCGCTGGTGTTCGGCCGCGTGGGCGATCTGGTCGGGCGCAAGTACACCTTCCTCATCACCATCGTGATCATGGGCCTGTCCACCTTCTTCGTGGGCCTGCTGCCCAGCTACAAATCGATCGGCGTCGCCGCGCCGGTGATCCTGATCGCCTTGCGCATGCTGCAGGGCCTGGCGCTGGGCGGCGAATACGGCGGTGCGGCGACCTACGTGGCCGAGCATGCGCCGGACGGCAAGCGCGGGCTGTACACCAGCTTCATCCAGATCACCGCCACCTTCGGCCTGTTCCTCTCGCTGCTCATCATCCTGGGCTGCAAGTGGCTGGTGGGCGACAAGTTCGACGACTGGGGCTGGCGCATCCCGTTCCTGCTGTCCTCGCTGCTGCTGGCGGTGTCGGTGTACATCCGCATGCAGCTGCACGAGTCGCCGGTGTTCAAGCAGATGAAGGAGGAGGGCAAGACCTCGAAGGCGCCGCTCACCGAATCCTTCGCGCGCTGGAGCAACCTCAAGGTGGTGATCCTCGCGTTGCTGGGCGCCACCGCCGGCCAGGCCGTGGTGTGGTACTGCGGCCAGTTCTACGCGATGTACTTCCTCGGCAGCACGCTGAAGATCGACGCCACCACCACGCAGCTGCTGATCGCCGGCGCGCTGCTGATCGGCACGCCGTTCTTCGTGGTGTTCGGCTGGCTGTCGGACAAGGTGGGACGCAAGCCGGTGGTGCTGGCCGGCTGCCTGCTGGCCGCGCTCACCTACTTCCCGATCTTCAAGGCGATCACCCACTACGCCAATCCGGCGGTGGAGGCGGCAGGCCGTTCCGCGCCGGTCACCGTGATCGCCGACCCGGCGAACTGCGCGCTGCAGATCAACCTCACCGGCACGCAGAGCTACACCAGTTCCTGCGACGTGGCGAAGAGCTATCTCGCCAAGCGTGGCGTGCCCTACACCAACGTCGCGGCGCCGGCCGGGGAAGTGGCCAAGGTGAGCGTGGGCGGGCAGAGCTTCGTGTCGTTCGAAGGCACCGGCCTCGCCAAGGCGGATTTCGGCGCCCGCAGCGGCGACTTCGGCAAGACCGTGGGCGCGGCACTGGACCAGGCCGGCTATCCGGCCAAGGCCGATCCGTCCAAGATCAACTACCCGATGCTGCTGCTGATGCTGACCCTCCTGGTGATCTACGTGACGATGGTCTACGGGCCGATCGCCGCGTGGCTGGTGGAGATGTTCCCCACCCGCATCCGCTACACCTCGATGAGCCTGCCGTACCACATCGGCAACGGCTGGTTCGGCGGCTTCCTGCCCTCGGTATCGTTCGGCATCGTGGCGCTCACCGGCAACATCTACTCCGGCCTGTGGTATCCCGTGGTGATCGCGATGATGACCTTCGTGATCGGCCTGCTGTTCGTGCGCGAGACCAAGGACGTGGACATCAGCGCCTGATCCGGCGGCATGGCTAGGACGAAGACGCGGCGGCGCGAGTCGCCGCGTCTTCGTTCGTGTCGCGCGGACTGAGATCGCCGCGCGGCACACTCCGCGGATGCACGAGCCGGGCCATCCAGCGCAAGCGATCAAGGGCCGCGGCGCCGCTTCCAATCCGGAGGGGCGCTTCGAGTCCATCCGCCACCACGCGGAGGACGACGGCTGGCAGGGTGCGTTGCTGGACGAAACAGCGCCGCGCCCGCGCACCGAGGTCACCGACGAACGCGTGCGCAGCGTCATTACCCGCAACGACTCGCCCGACATCGCCTTCGAGCAGGCGATGAATCCGTACCGCGGTTGCGAGCACGGCTGCATCTACTGTTTCGCGCGGCCCAGCCACAGCTACCTCAACCTGTCGCCGGGGCTGGATTTCGAGACGAAGATCCGCGCCAAGGGCAACCTCGCCGAGGTGCTGCGCGCGGAACTGGCGAAACCGGGCTACGTACCGAAGCCGATCAACATCGGCAGCAACACCGATCCTTACCAGCCGGTCGAGAAGCGCTGGCGGCTCACCCGCGCCGCGCTGGACGTGCTGGCCGAGTGCCACCACCCCTGCACCATCGTCACAAAGAACGCGCTGGTGGAGCGCGATCTCGACCTGCTCGCGGCGATGGCGCGCGAAAAGCTGGTACAGGTGTTCGTCTCGGTGAATTCGCTGGACAACCGGCTCGCCGCGAAACTGGAGCCGCGCGCCAGCGCGCCGCATCGCCGGCTGCAGGCGATCGCCGCGCTTGCCGGGGCCGGCGTGCCGGTGGGCGTGCTGGTGGCGCCGATCATTCCCGCGCTGAACGACAAGGACATGGAAGCCGTGCTCGAACGCGCCTGCGACGCCGGCGCGCGCTGCGCCGGCTACACCGTGCTGCGCCTGCCGTGGGAGCTGAAGCAGCTGTTCCGCGAATGGCTGGCGCTGCACGCGCCGCAACGCGCCGAACACGTGATGAGCCTGGTGCAGCAGATGAACGGCGGTCGCGACTACGACAGCAACTTCGCCACCCGCATGCGCGGGCAGGGCGTGTTCGCGGAGTTGCTGCGCAAGCGCTTCGAGATTGCCTGCCGCCGGCACGGTTTCGGCCGCGCGCGCGAACTGCGGCTGGACGCCTCGCGCTTCGTGCCGCCGCGCAAGCCGTCGCCGCAGGGCGAGTTGTTCTGAACGCTCAGACGCGCTCGACGCCGCGGTAAAAGCGCTTGTGCGCCAGCGCCAGCATCGCCTCATCCTCGTGCGTGTCGCCGTAGGCATGGCACTGCGCGTAGGCGGCGAGGTCGTAGCGCTCGCGCACGCGGCGCGCCTTTTCCTCGCCCACGCATTGCGCGCCACGGTAGCCGCCGGTGAGGCGCCCGTCGCGGATTTCCAGGATCGAGCACACCAGCTCCAGGCCATGCTGCTGGCTCCATGGCGCGAGGTAGGCATCCAGTCCCCCGGAAACCAGCACCACCTTGTCGCCCTGCGACTGGTGCCACGCGATGCGCCGCATCGCCTCGGGGCGCAGCACGCCGGGCAGGAAATCAGCGGCGAAGCGCTCGCCAGCGGCGCGCACGTGTTCGGCCGGCGCACCGCGCAGACCAAAAGCCACGACGGACTTGCGGATGCGCATGCCGGATACAAGGCCGAGCTTGTAACCCGCGAGCATCGGCGCGAACAGGGGCACGCCCGCTGCGCGTCGCAGCGGGCTCACCGCGCAGCGGATGAAGTCGCCGAAGGTTTCGCGGGTGGTGATGGTGCCGTCGAAGTCGAAGAGCGCGAGATTCATCGTCCGTCGTCGTCCGTGTCGAAGCGCTCGCGCAAGTGGCCGAGCGTGGCGCGGTTGGCATCCGCGATGCTGCGAAACGCGTCGCTGACATCAGGATGCTGCGCCACGCGCTGCCAGTACACGTCGGCCCAGGCCGCGGCTTGCCGCCAGTGCGGCAAGGCGGCGGGGGTGGGCGGCGGTGGTTCGAAGGCGCGAGGCAGCACGGCGCCGTTGGCGGCGGGGCGGTACAGCATGGGCAGCATGTCGTAGCTCGGCGCGAGTTCCAGCGGCAAGGCATTGCCGAGAAAGAAGCCGAGGTTGCCGAAGTGCATGTCGGCGTTGCCGATCAGACGGCCGAACCACCAGCGGCGCTGCACCTGTTCCGCTGCGTCGTCGCGCAGCCAGCCGCCTTTCCGCATGCGCACGGCGGCGGTAGCCCAGTCGTCGCGCTCGCCGTCGTGGGCGTCGTTCCAGGCAGCCAGCGTGACGATGCCGCGCCGGCCGTGCGCGCCGATGCGGTCGAAGCGGGTGGCTTCCAGGCACAGGCGGCCCTGCGACCAGACCAGTTCGGTGCGGGCGCTGGCGTGGCCGTGTTCGGCCAGCACTTCGGCGGCGAGGTGTTCGCAGACCAGCAGGTCGGCCCAGCGCCTGGCACTGGCGCTGGCGTCCACCGGCTCGGTGAACTTCACGATGACGTGGCGCAGTTCGCCATCGGCGCTGTCGACGCAGGTGGTGAACTTGGGCTGTTCGCCGGCGGCCGAGGAACCGGCCAGTTCGCCGGCCAGCGCGGTCAGCGCCAGTTCTCCGTAGTGTCGTTCGCGTGCCGCCACGGGGATGGCGGCGGGTTCCGCGCGCAAGGCGCGTTCCAGCGCGGTGTCGCCCAGCACGAAATCGCCGGGGCCGTCATCGCCGTGCAGCAGCAGGGCGGCCAGCACGACGTCTTCGTTCCAGCGCAGGATGTCCGGGGGAAGCCCCAGCTCCCGCGCCCAGCGCTGGCCGAACTGGCGGCCGAGGAAGCCCTGCGGGCGCTGGTCGTCGAGGAACCAGGGCAGGCCGGGGAACAGGCCATCGGAGAATTCGCCTCGCAGCCAGTCGACCGGCGCAGAGGGTTCGACCAGGCAGCCGGCATCGTGCAAGGCCGTGAGCCGGGCGAATGCGCGCGGCTGGCCACGCTCGTCCAGGCGATACAAGGGCCAATGCGTGCCCAGGCCGCGCACCTCGCGCACCACGGCGTAGCGGCTGCGGCGGGCTTGGCCGATCCGCACCACGCCGGACCCCAAGGTTGCCAGTGCGCGCGAGATGGTGGGCTGGCTGAGACCCAGGGCCTCGCCGAGTTCACGCGCGCTGCTGGCCCCGCGCAGGCGCAGGACATGCAGCACGCACTCGGCGGGAGCAACAGGATGAGCCATGATTGAATAGATACTTGAATAGATATTTCAAGTCAATCTATTTATATATCAATGTGTTGATAGAAATCATGGAGAAATATTGAATGGATTCTCAAGGCGATGGCCGGCCTGCTCGGGGGTCGGCCATCCCGAGCCATGCTCATTTCGACGCCGGCAGGTACTTCGCGAACCAGTCCAGCGAGCGCTGCGCCACGTCCTTCACGTGCTTTGGGTCCTCGAAGTGGTGGCCTTCGTCGGGGTAGACCACGAGCTGGGTGGGCACGCGCAGGGTCTTGAGCGCGTGCCAGTACTCGAAGGACTGCGGCGCGGGGCATTCCTCGTCGCGGTCGCCGACCACGATCAGCGTGGGCGTCTTCACGTGCTTGACGAAGTTGACCGCGGAGCTTTTCGCGTACGCCGCGGGATCGTCGTACAGCGAGGCGCCGAAGTAGGGAATCATCCACTGGTCGATGCGGTTCTGGCCGTAGTAGCTCTGCCAGTCGGAGATGCCGGCGCCGGCGACGGCGGCGCGGAAACGCTGCGTCTGCGTGGGCACGAACATGCTCATGAAGCCGCCGTAGCTCCAGCCGGTGAGGCCCAGGCGGTGGTCGTCCACCGGCGCCTGCTTCTCCACCGCGTCGATGCCGGCGAGGATGTCGCGCAGGTCGCCGTAGCCGAAGTCCTTGCGGTTGGCCTGCACGAAGGCCTCGCCCTGGCCGAAGCTGCCGCGCGGGTTGGGCAGGAACTGGAAGTAGCCGCTGGCGGCGTACATCGCGCCCATGCCGGGCCAGCCCGACAGCACGCCCCAGGCCGGGCCGCCGTGCACGCTGACGATCATCGGATAGGTCTTGTGCGGATCGTAGTCGGCGGGATACAGCAGCCAGCCCTGCACCTGGCGGCCCTCATGGGTCCATTCCACCGACACCGCCTTGCCCCATTCCGGCTGCAGCGCGGCGTTGAGCGTGGTGATCGCGGGCGGCGGCGTGGTGCCGAGCACGCCGGCATGCACTTCCGGCGCGTGCTCGAACGAATGCTGCTGGAACGCCACGCGGCGGTGGTCGGCCGACAGCGACACCGAGAGCACCGGGCCGCCTGCGCCTATCGTGGCCGGCAGGCTGAAGTACGGCGCCTGCATCTCGGCGCGGTCGCCGTGCACCGTGTACGCGGCGAGCTGCACGTTGCCCTTGGCGTTCTGGCTCACCAGCAACGCATCGGGCGCCGTCCAGGCGAACCACTGCGGCGTCACCGCGGTGCCGGGGGTAAGGTTGCCCGCCGTGCCGCCGGTGGCCGGCACGTCGTAGAGGTCGCCGCCGGTGGCGCCCTGGTCGCTCATCAGGCCGCCGATGAAGGCGATGCGTGCGCCGTCCGGCGACCAGCGCGGCAGCGCCATCTGCATGCCGTGCAGCGAGCCCTGCACGGTGGCCGGATCGACCAGCGCGCGCGGCGCGGCGCCGGGGCTGGCCTCCTGCACGTACAGCTTCGCGACCCACCAGTTGCCGTCGCCCGGCGGCGGCGCGGCGGTGTAGGCGATGCGCGAGCCGTCCGGCGACCAGTCGAATTCGTAGGCGTACAGCGCGTCCGGGGTCAGCGTGCGCACGGCGCCGTTGGCCACGTCCAGGCTGGCCACGTGCTGCAGTTCCACGTCGTCCTCGCCGATCACGCCCACCTGCGCCTTGCCCGCGGCGGTGGCGCTGGCGCGGCGCGTGGCGCCGGGCACGTAGAGGAAGCCCAGCGACTTGCCGTCCCTGGTCCAGGCCAGCGCGCGGGCGTAGCCGGCGAGCTTGCCCAGTTCGCGCGGCGCGGCCTTGCCGGCGACGTCGGCGAGGTAGACGCCGTTGTGCATCGCCTGCGTGCTGGTGAGGTCCTTGCCGCAGTCGGCGATGAAGGCGAGTCCGTGCGAATCCGGCGCCCAGGCGAGGTCGCGCTTGCCGCAGTCGGCCAGCTTCGCGCCCAGGTCCAGCGCATGCGCATGGCTGCCGTCGGCGTCGGCCAGCTCGATCGCGGACGGCTTGCCTTCCAGCACCCACGCCAGCCGCGCGCCGTCCGGCGAGATCGCCACCGCGCCTATGCGCTTGACCTTGTCGAGCCGGGCGAGCAGCTGGGCGACGTGCGTAGCGGGTGCGGTGTCGGCGGCCGGGGCGGCGAATGCCGCGGGCGCCAGCAGCGCGGCGGCGAGCACCAGGCAGAGAGGCAGGTGGGTACGGGAAAGCATGGCGCGGCTCCGGCAAGACGAAGGCGCGACGCTACAACGCATGGCCGGCGCGGCCAAGTGCGACAGGGCAGGCATCGGTGCAGGAGCGTACGAAGTGTGGCGCTTCGCGGCGCCGGCAAGCGGCTCAGTGCGCGGCGACGCGTGCCGCTTCCCGCGCTGCCTCGCGGGCGGCCAGCGTGGTGCGGATCGCGGGGATCGCCGCCAGCGCGGCCTGCTCGCCGGCGAGGATGGCCTGGTTCTTCTGCTCGAAGTCGGTCGGGCCGATGCCGCCGAGCCTGGGCCGTATCACCACGTCGGCGCGGCCGGTTTCCTGCGCCGCCAGCTGCCGCCCCATGATGACGATGGACTGGCCCACGATGCCCAGCATGCCTTGCGGACTGCTGCCGTCGGGCGCGCTGGAGATGTCCACCGCGATCACGACATCCGCGCCCAGCTGGCGCGCGGCGTCCACCGGGATCGGGCTGACCACGCCGCCGTCCACGTAGCGCTTGCCGCGTATCGTCACCGGCTCGAACACGCCGGGGACGCTGGACGACGCGCGCACCGCCTCGCCGGTGTCGCCGCGCACGAACACGGTGCGCTGCCCGGTCTGCAGCTCGGTGGCCACCGCGGCGAACGGCAGCTTCAGCCGCTCGATCGGCCGGTGGTTCACCAGCTGGTCCACGTAGTCCTGCAGCGCCTTGCCCTGCACCAGGCCGCCGGAGAACAGGCGCACGTCGCGGATCTTCGATTCGTCCAGGCCGAACGCGACCTGCTGCATCTGGAACGCGTCCATGCCGCTGGCGTACAGCGCGCCGACCACGCTGCCGGCACTGGTGCCGGCCACCACGTCGGGATGGATGCCGCTCGCTTCCAGCATCTTGATCACGCCGATGTGCGCGAAACCCTTGGCCGCGCCGCCGCCCAGCGCGAGGCCGATCTTCAGCTTCGGCAGCGGCGGCAGCGGGGCGGGAGGCGCAACCGGCTTGGCCGCGTGCGTGCAGGCGCCGAGCACGAGCGCGGCGAGCATGGGCAGGAACAGGCGACGGAAGCGCATGGAGGTGTCTGCGGAAGAAAGAGAGTGGATGGCCGGCAGTGGATCAGCCCTGCGCGCCGTCCGCCTCGACATGGTAGTGCGTGGCCAGTTCCACTTCGTCCTTCGAGCCCAGGAACACCGGCACGCGCTGGTGCAGGCCCGTGGGCTGCAGTTCCATGATGCGCTCGCGGCCGGTGCTGGCGGCGCCGCCGGCCTGCTCGACGATGAAGGCCATCGGGTTCGCCTCGTACATCAGGCGCAGCTTGCCGCCCTTGCTCCTGATCTTGGCGTCCAGCGGGTAGAAGAACACACCGCCGCGGGTCACGATGCGATGCACGTCCGCCACCATCGAGGCCACCCAGCGCATGTTGAAGTCGCGCCCGCGCGGGCCGTCCCCGCCGGCCAGCAGCTCGCCGATGTAGCGCTGCATCGGCGCTTCCCAGTGGCGCTGGTTGGACATGTTGATCGCGAACTCGCCGGTGGCTGCCGGGATGCGGATGTCGCGGCGGCTGAGGATGAAGCTGCCGATCTCGCGGTCCAGCGTGAACTCGTGCGTGCCGTGGCCGAAGGTGAGCACCAGCAGGGTGGACGGCCCGTACACCACGTAGCCGGCGGCGAGCTGGGTGGTGCCCGGCTGCAGGAAGTGTTCGGCGACGGGTTCGGTGACGCCGTCCGGGCAGCGCAGCACCGAGAAGATGGTGCCCACCGAGATGTTCACGTCGATGTTCGAGCTGCCGTCCAGCGGATCGAACAGCAGCAGGTGCTGGCCCCGGGGATAGCCGTCGGGGATGGGCTGCGGGTCTTCCATTTCCTCCGACGCGCAGGCGGCGAGGTGGCCGCCCCAGGCGTTCGCCTCCAGCAGGATCTCGTTGGAGATCACGTCGAGCTTCTTCTGTGCCTCGCCCTGGATGTTGTCGGTGCCCGCCGCGCCCAGCACGCCGCCCAGCGCGCCCTTGCCGGTGGCCACCGCGATGCGCTTGCAGGCGCGCGCCACCACCTCGATCAACAGGGAGAGTTCGGCGTTGATGTGGCCGGCGCGACGTTCCTCGATCAGGAACTGGATCAGCGAAACGGGCTTCATGGCGGCTCCGGAGCAGGAAGGTCGGGAAGGCGGAACGCGTATTGTCCCGGCTTGGGCTGAATCGCGCCATGCCCGGCCAGCCTGCTGACACGATGCTGGCAGCAGGCCCCGCGCAAGCTGCACCTCCAACACGGAGGGAACGACATGCGCGACACGGTTTATTTCCTCGTATTCGACGGCTACGCCGACTGGCAGGCCGCGCTGGCGCTGTGCGAGATCCGCCGTCCTGGCGACTGGCAGGTGCGGGTGGCGGGTTTCTCGCTGGCGCCGGTGGTGTCCATGGGCGGCGTCACGGTGCAGCCCGAGCTGAGCCTGGCCCAGCTCGACCTCGCCCGCGCGGCGCTGCTGATCCTGCCCGGCGGCCACCTGTGGACGCGGGGCGGCGGCCTGGCCGCCGTGGCTGCCGCGCGCCGCGTGCATGCGGCCGGCGCACCGGTGGCCGCGATCGATGGCGGCGTGCTGGCGCTGGCCCGCGCCGGCTTGCTGGACCAATGCCGGCATACCGCCAACCACCCCGGCCACATCGACGCCCACGTGCCGGACTACCGCGGCGCCGAGCAGTACGACGGCTCGGTGCTCGCGGTCAGCGACGGCGGCACGCTCACCGCCAGCGAGTTCGGCAGCGTGGAGTTCGCGCGTGAGGTGATACGCACGCTGGACCTCTACAACGCCAGCGACCGCGAACACTGGTTCCGCCTCTACAAGCATGCGCTGCCGCCGCCGTGGCTGGCCCGCGCCACCGCGGCCGCCGCCTGAGGAATTCGTCATGAAGAAACCGCTGCTTGACCGTGTGCTGATGGCTTACCGGCCGCTGTACCTGCAAGGCCTGCTGCTGGACGGCCAGTACCGCCTGCCGACGCTGACCGCAGGAACGGGCGCCGGTGAAGCCGGCGCACGCCGCCATCGCCTCACCCTGCTGGCCTGGACCGGCCTGCATCTTTTCGCGCCGTCCGCCCGGAGCCGGAAATGAACAAGCCCATCCTCAACCTCGACGAACTGGAACCGATCCCGCTGGACGTGCTGAACAAGCAGTACGGCGGCAACGCGATGCCGGAGAAGTTCGGCGGCGGCATGGCGCCGATCGGACACCGGCTGGGCGCGCAGAAGCTGGGCTGCAACCTCACCGTGGTGCCGCCCGGCAAGCGCGCGTTCCCGTTCCACGCGCATCGCGTCAACGAGGAGATGTTCTTCGTGATCGAGGGCGCGGGCGAGGTGCGCATCGGCGGCGAGACCTGGCCGATCCGCGCGGGCGACGTGATCTGCTGCCCGCCGGGCGGCCCGGAAACCGCGCACCAGATCGTCAACACCGGCGACGCGGTGTTGCGCTATCTCGCCGTGTCGACCAGCCAGACGCCGGAGCTGTGCGAATACCCGGACTCGGGCAAGTTCGCCGTCATGCACATGGCCGGCAGGGATGCGGACGGCAAGCCGCAGGGCTTCCGCCATGTCGGGCGGGCAGCCGACGGCCGCGACTACTGGGACGGCGAATAGCCGGGGCTGGCGATCGATGCGCGGACGGGCCACCATGTGCGGATGCGTCGCGCCGATCGCCTCTTCCTCATCATCCACGCCCTGCGCGGACGGCGCACCGCACTGCCGGCGCGCACGCTCGCCGAGACGCTGGGCGTCTCGCTGCGCACCGTCTACCGCGACGTGGCCGACCTGCAGCTCTCCGGCGTGCCGATCGAGGGCGAGGCGGGCGTGGGCTACGTGCTGCGCAAGGGTTCGGACATCCCGCCGCTGATGTTCACCGCCGACGAACTGGAAGCGCTGGTGGTCGGCACGCGTTTCGTGCGCGCCTTCGCCGGCGACAAGCTGGCGGCCGGGGCGCAGGCCGCGCTGCTGAAGATCGAAGCGGTGCTGCCGCCCGAACTGCGCGAGCGCGCCGCGCGCACGCGCATCTACGCGCCGGTGTGGCGCGACCAGGGCCGCGCCGATTTCGCGATGTTGATCGACCGCCTGCATGCGGCCATCGCGGCGAACCAGGTGCTGCGGCTGGACTACCGCGACGAAGGCGGCCAGCCCAGCCTGCGCGAGGTGGAACCGCTGTGCCTCGCGTTCTGGGGCGGCAAGTGGACGCTGGGCGCGTGGTGCCGGCTGCGCCGGGATTTCCGCAACTTCCGTCCCGACCGCATCCACGCCAGCGAAGCCACCGGCGAGACGTTTGCCGAAGCGCCGGGCCGCAGCCTGGACGACTACCTGCAGGCGGTGGGCGGCAACCGCATCGGCATGAACTGAGCCGCCATGCCCGCGTTCGCGGGCGCAGGCAGGCGCCCGCGAAACGACTACCCTGTACCCATGCGCCGCCCCGCACTCTCGCCGTCCGTCACCGCTGCCCTCGCGGCGGCGCTGCTGTTCGGCGCCAGCACGCCGCTGGCCAAGCAGTTGCTGCGCGACCTGCCGCCGGTGTTGCTGGCGGGCCTGCTGTACCTCGGCAGCGGCATCGGCCTGCTGCTGCTGCGGCTGCTGCGCGACCGCGGCTGGCGCGCGCCGGCCATGCCGGCCGGCGAACGCGCGTGGCTGGCGCTGGCGATCGCGTTCGGCGGCGTGCTGGCCCCGCTGCTGCTGCTGCTGGGGCTGGCGCGCAGCGGCGCAGCCGCCGCCTCGCTGCTGCTGAACCTGGAAGCGGTGCTGACCGCGTTGCTGGCGTGGATCGTGTTCCGCGAGAACGCCGACCGGCGCATCGTGCTGGGCATGCTGCTGATCGTGGCGGGCGCGGTGCTGCTGGCGTGGCCGGGGCGGCTGGCGCCCGCGGCGGTGGGGCCGGGCGCGCCGCTGATCGCGCTGGCCTGCCTGTGCTGGGCGCTGGACAACAACTTCACGCGCAAGGTCTCCGCTTCGGATGCGCTGTTCATCGCCGGCCTGAAGGGCCTCGTGGCCGGCATCGCCAACGTCGCGCTGGCGGCGATGCTGGGCGCACGCCTGCCGGCGGCGGCCACGCTCGCCGCGGCGATGACGGTGGGCCTGTTCGGCTACGGCGTCAGCCTGGTGCTGTTCGTGCTGGCCTTGCGCGGGCTGGGCGCGGCGCGCACCGGCGCGTATTTCTCCACCGCGCCGTTCCTGGGCGCCGCGATCGCGATACTCGCGTTCGGCGACCATGTCTCGCCCGCGTTCTGGCTGGCGGCGCTGCTGATGGGCGCGGGCGTGTGGCTGCACCTCACCGAACGCCACGAACACCTGCACACGCACGAGCCGCTCACGCACGCCCATCGCCACGCGCACGACGAACACCACCAGCATCCGCACGATTTCGACTGGGACGGCCGCGAGCCGCACACCCACGAGCACACGCACGCGCCGATCACCCACGCGCACCCGCACTATCCGGACATCCATCACCGGCATCCGCATCGTTGAACGCGGCGGCGGCGATGACGCCTGCATGAATGGGGGCGCAGGCGCACGCCGATGTGCGCGCTCCGGAGTGGCGCGCGGCGCGCGCGGCCCTGCTAGGCTGCGCCGCACGCCATCCACGAAAGGAACCGTGCCATGTCCACAGGTGTGCGTCATCCGCTGCTGCTGATCGCTCCGGCCAAGCTGCGGCCGACCCAGATGACCGTCGGCAAGGCCGAGGTGGCCAGCAAGCGTGCCGAGTGGGAAAAGCTCGGCAAGAAAAAGCGCAAGGAATTGCTGGCCGCGCACTGGTTCCCCGGCGTGCTGGGTCCGAAGCAGAACGTCTACATCGTCGACCACCACCACCTCGGCCTCGCCTTGCTGGAAGAGGGCGTGAAGAAGGTGCCGGTGATGATCCAGCGCGATTTCTCCTGGCTGGAGCCGGACGTGTTCTGGCGCACCATGGAATACAACCGCTGGGCGCATCCCTACGACGAACACGGGCGTCGCAACGAGTACGCGTCGATCCCGGGAAATCTTGCGAAGCTGGCCGACGATGCGTACCGCACGCTGGCGATGCGCGTGCGCGTGGCGGGGGGCTGCGCCAAGGATGCGTTGCCGTACTCCGAATTCCTGTGGGCCGACTTCTACCGTCGCCGCTTGAAGCTGCCCGGCGGCAACATCGGCGCCAAGGCGCTGCAGCAGGCGTTGCTGCTCGCGCACAGCCACGAGGCCGCCTACCTGCCGGGCTGGAGCGGCGCGACCGAATGAGCGCGGCGCCGCAGGGCGCCGGCGCCGGCGGCTTCGCGCCCGGCGCCGACGTGCTGGCCGGCCTGTCCATCGCCGGCCTGCTGCTGCCCGAGGCGGTGGCGTATTCGGGCATCGCGGGGCTGCCGCCGCAGGCGGGCGTGATCGCGCTGTTCGTCGGCCTGGCCAGCTATGGCCTGCTGGGCCGCAGCCGCTACGCGGTCGTCTCGGCCACCTCGTCCTCGGCGGCGGTGCTGGCCGCCGGCACGCTGGCGCTGGCCGGTCCGGCCGGCGCCGCGCGCGCCGCGGTGGCGGCGACGCTGGTGCTGCTCACCGGCTGCTGTTTCCTCGTCGCCGGCATCGCCCGGCTCGGCGGCCTGTCGCACCTGATCGCGCGGCCGGTGCTGCGCGGCTTCACGTTCGGCCTCGCCTGCGTGATCGCGCTGAAGCAGGTGCCCAGCCTGTGCGGGCTGCCGGGCCTGCATGGCGACTTCGTGCCGCTGCTGCTGGTGGACCTGCTGCGTTCGGCCGGCGGCGTGAATCCGGCCGCGCTGGGCGCGGGCGCCATCGCGCTGCTGCTGCTGTTCCTGGCCGAACGGGTGCGGCGGCTGCCGGGCAGCCTGCTGGCGATCGTGCTGGGCGTGGCTGCGTCCGGCTGGTTGGCCGCGCATGGCGTGGCGCTGACCGGTGCGATCGATCTGGTGCCCACCTGGACGTTGCCCGCATGGCCGCGGGCCGACCAGTGGCTGCCCAGCGTGGAGCTGGCGGCCGCGATTCTGCTGGTGCTGTATGCGGAGTCCTACGGTTCCATCCGCGCGTTTGCGCTGAAGCATGGCGATCCGGTGCAGGCGAACCGCGACCTGCTGGTGCTGGGCGTGGCGAACGGCTTGTCCGGCCTGCTGCACGGCATGCCGGTGGGCGCGGGCTATTCCGGCACCTCGGCGAACGAGGCGGCCGGCGCGCGTTCGCGCCTGGCCGGGCTGGTCGCCGCGGCCACCGTGCTGCTGCTCGTGCTGCTGTTGCTGCGCTGGATCGAGCGCATTCCGGAGCCGGTGCTGGCGGCCATCGTGATCCATGCCGTGAGCAAGTCGTGGCGGCTGTCCGTGTTCAAGCCCTACCTGCAATGGCGGCGCGACCGGCTGGTGGCGCTGGCGGCGGTGCTGGCGGTGCTGGCGCTGGGTATCCTCGACGGCTTGCTGGCGGCGATCGCCTTCAGCCTGGTGATGCTGCTGCGCCAGCTGGCCACGCCGCGGCTGAGCGTGCTGGGCCGCCTGCCGGGCAGCCACGATTTCGTGGCGCTGGCCGAACATCCCGACGCACAGGCGCCGGCCGGCATGCTGATACTGCGGCCGGAAGAACCGCTGTTCTTCGCGAACGCGGAAACCGTGCTGGCGCAGGCCCGCCAGCAGGTGGAAGCCCAGTCCGGCTGCCGCGTGGTGGTGCTCAGCCTGGAGGAGTCGCCCGACCTGGACAGCACCGCGCTGGAAGCGCTGGCGGATTTCGCCGCGTGGCTGGCTGCGCGCGGTCTCCCGCTGCGCGTGGCGCGCCTGAAGGATGCCGTGCGCGGGCTGCTGCTGCGCGCCGCGCTGCCCCAGCTTCCGCCACAGGCGCTGGATTACTGGAGCGTGGAAGATGCAGCGGCAGCGGCTGTTCCCGCGCCGCCCACGGAGATACCGCAGCAGTGAAGATCGCGAAGTGTGTGCAATGGCTGGCGCTGGGTGCGCTGTGCGTGGCCGTTCCTGCCTGGGCCAACCAGGCCACCGACGCCCGGTTCAGGCAGATCTACGGCGCCGAATGGACGTGGCGCACCGGCCAGGCCGGCATCAGCGCCTCGGGCGAGGCGCAGCCGAACAACGGTCGCCTCGACGACGTGGACGCCGCCAGCCAGCAGCAGCGCCTGGACTACTGGCGCAAGGTGATGCAGCAGCTGGACGCGATCGACGTGCAGCAGCTGTCGCCGGAAAACCGGGTGAACTACGCGGTGTACCGCGAGCAGATCCGCAACTTCATCGCGGATCAGCAGTTCGGCCAGTGGCAGATGCCGTTCAACAGCGACTCGGCGTTCTGGAGCGACCTGGATGGCGAGCTGGGCGGCGATCGCCTGCGCAGCGTGGCCGACTATCGCGGTTACCTCGACCGCCTCGGCCAGATCCCGCATTACTTCGAGCAGCAGACCGACAACATGCGGCTGGGCCTGAAGCGCGGCTTCAGCGTGCCGCGCGAGGTGCTCAAGGGCCGCGACCAGTCCATCGCCGCGGTGGCGGAACTGGGCGATCCCACGGCCAGCAGCTTCTACGCGCCGTTCAGGCAGATGCCGGACACGATCCCCGCCGATGAGGCGCAGGCGCTGCGCGGCGAGGCGCAGCAGCGCATCCGCGACCAGGTGATACCCGCCTACGCGAAGCTGCTCGAGTTCTTCCGCGACGAGTACGTGCCGCAGGCGCGCAGCACGCTCGCCGCCGAGGCGCTGCCCGACGGCAAGGCCTACTACCGCCAGCAGATCCGCGAATACACCACGCTTGACCTGACGCCCGACGAGATCCACCGCATCGGCCTGCAGCAGGTCGCGAAGATCCACGCCGAGATGCTGGAGGTGATGAAGCAGACCGGCTTCAAGGGCAGCTTCCCCGACTTCCTGCACTACCTGCGCACCGACCCGCAGTTCTACGCGAAGACGCCGCAGGAGCTGCTCGACAAGACCGCGTGGGTCGCCAAGGAAGTGGACGGCAAGATGGCGCGCTTCTTCGGCCACCTGCCGCGCGCGCGCTTCACCATCAGGCCGGTGCCGGACGCGATCGCGCCGTACTACACCTCGGGCCGCGGCGGCGCGGACGTCTATCTGGTCAACACCTGGGACCTGAAATCGCGCGCGCTGTACAACATGCCGGCGCTGACCCTGCACGAGAGCTATCCCGGCCACTCGCTGCAGCTGGAGCTGGCGGAGGAAGACCACGGCCAGCCCGCGTTCCGCCGCAACGGCTACATCTCCGCCTACGGCGAGGGCTGGGGCCTGTACTCCGAATACCTCGGCAACGAGATGGGCATCTACCACACGCCGTGGCAGCAGTTCGGCTACCTCACCTACCAGATGTGGCGCGCCTGCCGCCTCGTGGTCGACACCGGCATCCACCACCTCGGCTGGACCCGCCAGCAGGCGATCGACTACCTCACCGAGAACACCGCGCTCAGCCCGCTGGAAATCGCCAACGAGGTGGACCGCTACATCAGCTGGCCCGGACAGGCCGACAGCTACGAGCTGGGCTACCTGAAGATCCTCGAACTCCGCGCCAAGGCCGAGCAGGCGCTGGGCGCGAAGTTCGATCTCCGCGCCTTCCACGACACCGTGCTATCCACCGGCTCCGTGCCGTTGCCGGTGCTGGAACAACGCATCGACCAGTTCATCAAGGATGGCGGCCCGGAGCCGGACTACGGAAAGGGCAGGAACGCCGGCGGCTGAGCGCGCCGGATCAACCGGCGCTTTCGCTGAGGCAGGGCGGCAGCTTGCCGCCGTTTGCACGCAACTGCTGCTGGGCGATCTGCATGTTGAACTGGCGGATGGCCTGCTTGTGCGACTGGTAGAACGCCATGTTCGCCGCGCTGATCTGCAGCGCTGCGCCGTTGCCCTGGACCATGCCGGGATGCTGCTGCTTCAGTTCCTGGATGGCGGCCGACATCAGCGTGACCGTGCCGAGGATCATTTCCTTCGCGGTCACGCCGTGGCTGGCGAGCATGGCGTGCACGCCGGGCTGCGCGTCGTAGCGGGCGGCCATCTGGTCGATCGTCGCCTTCCCGGCGCCCTCGCCGGTCAGCCCGAGCACCTTCACCGGGCTGAGCTGGCACGGGTCCTTGATCGAGTCCGTTTCCACCGCCTGGTACTTCGCGAGGAAGCCGTCGGTCAGCGTGAAACCTTGTGGATCACTCGCGCTGCCGGAGGATGAAGCGGCGCAGGCCGCGGGAAGGGCCGCGACCGCGCACAGCGCCAGTGCGGCCAGTCCGTGCGTGAAGCTGTTCGCTTTCTTCATTGCCTTGCTCCTTGGGGTCGCATCGTCGGGGGAGTGGAGTGCGTGCATTGGCGCGGGTCGCAGCGCTCGGCGCGGTGAAACCGCAAGCGCGATGGCGCGTCGTTCTTCTCGTGTTGCAAACGGATCATTGCTCGACCAGTTCGACGCGACGGTTGCGTGCCTTGCCGGCATCGTCGCGATTGCTCGCCACGGGCGCGTACGAAGCCAGGCCCTTGGCTGCCATGCGAGTGGCGGCGATGCCGTAGTCTTTCGCCAGCGCCTTCACCACCGACTCCGCGCGCTGCTGCGAAAGCGTGAGGTTGTGCGCCAGCGAACCGCTGTCGTCGGTGTGCCCGACGATGTAGACCTTCAGCGTCGGCTGCGCCTTCAGCAGCTTCGCCATCTCGGCGAGCGTGGTGGCAGATTCCTTGTCCAGCACCGCGCTGTCGCTGGCGTAGCGGATGCCGTAGAGCGCGATGTGGCCGTTCTGCGCGAGGCCCTGACTCATGGCCTTCGCGTCCACGCTCACCTGGCCGGTGGCCATCGGCTTCGCTTCGACGATCTGCAGCAGCACGCCGATCGGCCGCTTGTCGGAAGAGTCCTGCTGATGCGCGACGAGCAACGACACGTCCACCGCGCCGGCTGCGCGGTCGAGGTGTGCCGTGAGAACGCGTGCATCGCCGTCGACCGCATACAGGCTGTTCAACATGAGGTTGTGCGCACCCGCGCCCATCTGATCGAGCAAGGGATCGATGATGCGATCGGAGAAATCCGCAGCATTGCCGCAGGTGTCGCCTGCACATGCGAAGCGTGTGGCGAATCCGGCGCCTTCGAGTGCCTGCGTGAAGTTGCGGTAGACCTCGAGCGTCGACTTGCCGGTGGGCGCCACGTAGGCGATGCGCGTGATCTTGCCTTCCACGTCCTCGCTGCGCTTGAACCCGTGTTGTGCGTTGCCGTCGTAAGGGCCGATCGGCAGCGTGGCCGAACCATAGTCGATCTGCTGGTAGCCGAAGATCGTCGATCCGGCGAAGCGCGAAACGATCGGGTGATCGTGGCTTCCACGCATGTCGTGCGAGGGAAATTCCGAAGCGATGGCTGCGTTGCCGATCGATGCGATCAGCACAAGAAACAAGCGCGAAAAAATCCGTGTCTTGCCGTGCACTCGATGTCTCCGTCGGCATCGCGGGAGCCCGGACAATAACAAGCTTGAGTCGATGTATCAGCAGTTCGCAGCATCGCGATACCGCAGTCATTCAGCCCGCGGCTGCATTTTTTGGATGCGATCACTGCATTGGACACAGGTCGGATGCACGGGATCGCGAGGTCTTCACATTGGTGTACGACCCATGAATCGACCGCAAGAATTTCACAAAACAGTCGTGGAGCTGGGATAGGTTCCACGCTCGGGAGAGGCGACAAAACAAGTTGTTTTCTCCTGCCGCGGATGTAGGTCGCAGTGCCGCACAGGGGGCACATCCATCTCTCACTGAGGAGACCTTCCGGTTCCCGATGCAGGAATCGGTTTTGTCGGAAAGGATTAGGAGATACCCCCCATGAGCGCACGTTTCCCCCGCAAGCACGCCCAGCGTATCCGCCAGCGCGGCCAGGGCATGACCGAGTACATCATCATCACTGCACTGATCGCGATCGCCGCGATCGCCGCCGTCACCTACTTCGGCGGCACAGCCCGCGCACAGATCGGCGGCATGGCCAGGGAGCTTTCCGGCCAGAGCGCGACCCAGGACATCAATCGCGCCAAGAACCAGGGCAATCAGGCACACAGCGAGGGTACGAAGGACAAGACCCTCAGCAGCTACAACAACGCCACGGCCAAATAAGGCATTTCCCTCGCATTCGATGAATCGGATGTGGCGCCCTGGCGTCGCATCCGCGGGGATGACTCGTGCTGCCGCGAAAAGGCGGCATGCACGAGTGATCTCTTCGACTACTGCTCGAGGGCGTGCGTGATGGCTGTTTCAATGAACGTGGCTTGGGTGGACGACGATGCGTCGCCGCCGCGGTACCGGCGCCGGAATGCGTGCGGAGGTCGTGCACGCGTGCATGGCGCGCGCGCGCAAGGCGGACAGGCGCTGGTCCTGGCGATCGTTGCGCTGCTGGTGCTGTGCATCGGCGTGATCGTCGTGTTCAACACCGGGCAGGCGACATCCAAGAAGGTGCAACTGGTCAATGCGGCCGATGCGGCTGCCTACAGCGCCGCCGTGCAGCAGGCGCGTGCGTACAACCTCATCGCCTACATGAACCGCGCTTCCGTGGCCAACGAGGTGGCGGTGGCGCAGATGGTGAGCTGGTACTCGTGGACGAATTTCACGTTGCGCGGTACCGAAAATTTCAAGACTGCGGTGCAGGACATTGCCATCATCTTCGACCTCAGCATCGTCGGCGCGGAGGTAGGTGCGGCCTTGCAGGATGTCGTCACCGTACTCAATGAAGTGAAGACGGTGGTCCGAACCATTCGCGATGGCATGCAGGTGGCGTTCTCGGCAGGCGTGACCGCGATCGGCGCCCTCGACAAAGCTTACTCGCTGGCGTCGTACGCCATAGCCAAGATCGATTCGCAGGAATCGTTGAAGCTGGTGCCCGACATAGTCAAACGGAACACCGAAGGCAAGGCCACGATCGGGGCGCGCGGCTATGCCCTGCTGGAGGAAGGGGCGCTGCAAGCGATGTCCTACAGCACGCAGTACCGGATTCCGGCTAGCAGCAGCGGGGGCTCGGCTGCAGAGCGTTACGGAGCGGACCGCTATGCGAACGTGGTGATGGAAGCCAGGGATGGGTTCTCCCGCAAGCGGAGCGACGGATTGGGTCCCTTGCACAAGCGCGGCGGCACCGACCTGGTGAATTACAGGAACTGGGCCGGTGTGGACACGCTCAACGTCAAGGTCGGCTGGCTGGGCGTGAATACAGCGCTGGCATGGGGCGGAGCGGCCGCCGTGACCGGCACGCCCAAGTCCTTCCGGTCGATCGCAAGCCCGGGTTTCGACCGTGGCCGCGGCTGGAACTCGCAGTACGAGATCGACCCGGGCCACATCGACCGGTACGCCGGTGGAATCGACAACGGCGATGCGGGCAAGCAGGTGCTTTCGTCGCCCGCGATGGATGGCAGCGACAAGGCATGGCTGAAGGATTTCGCGCCGGATACGGATCCCGGGCTGCAGCCTTACGTCGACATCAAGGACAACAAGGCGACGGTCCCCTACGTGGTCGATGGGGGAAGCGCATCCGCGGCAGGCGTGAAAGTGCTGGATGCCGGTCCGATCTTCACCGTGCTGGTCGAGCAACCGATGAAGACCGTGCGCACCAGTACGCACGTGCCCGGCATCGGGGGACAGGATGCGTCATCGGCTTTCTACGTGCCCGACAAGGCCGTGTCCGACGACATGACCGCGTTGTCTTCGGCGCAGGTGTACTTCGACCGTCCCCGCGGCTTCGGCTTGTTCGACAGCGTGACCAGCCCATCGAGTCGCGAGCTGGGCAGCCTGTTCAGTCCCTACTGGCAGGCGCGGCTGGTCGATACGCCTTGCTCGATGCGCCAGCAGGTGGCCATCGCGTACGGCGCGGTTGCGCCGTGCATTCCCGGCAAGGGCTGAATTCCGACATGACAAATTCCGGCAAGGAAATCTGTTCGATGCGCAGAACATTCATGACACTGGCCCTGGCCATCGCGCTCCCGGCGGCCGGTTGCACGAGCGACGCAGGCGGTACGTCCCAGACAGAGTCTTCATCCACGCAGGCCGGGGCGAGCGCGCCGCCCATCCATGTCATGCAGACCATCGTCTTCCTGAAGGATGGGTCGCCTGCCGTCGAGGCGAATTACCGCGCGGCACTCGCCAGGTGCAGCGGAGGGCCGTTGCCGGTGCAGCCGTTGAGTCCGGAAGTGGTCGGCAAGCTCGGGCGCACGTATCTGGACGTCCGCTACGAAGGCGACCGCATGGCGGTCAATGCGGACCATTGGGATTTCAAGAGCATCGATCATCCGCCTGCCGTCGCGTGTGCGTTCGGAGTCGAGCACACAGCGCGACTGACGATCGTCAAGCCCGGCGCGTCGATCGGCATCGATCTCGAAAAGCGGACCGGCAGCAGCGAAGCATCGCCGGGCGCAGTGCGTTCCGCGGCGGCCACCCCATCGGGAAGCGGCGATCCCTTGCAGGCAGCCGTGGCGGCCCAACTCGCCAGGCAGGGCCAGGGCGACTTGATGGGACAGGACGCCGGCAGCGGTACGAGCGCAGGCCAGCCTTGCAAACAGGGCCGCACGACCGCCGGTGAATTCTGCGTGTGGAGCGGCGGCCAAAAGTGGGGCTTCGTCACCGACAAGGCCGAGACGAACGATCGCATGGATGCGCCCACGGACAGCATCACCCTGTGGAGCAAGCCGGCCGGCGGGAACGGCTACGAACTCACCACCCAGAGCATGACCGTCGGCACGCCTATCGACGGAAAGGTGTTCGAGGTGCCTTCGAACATCGCGATCAGCAAGGCGGACTGACAGGTCGTCGAGGAACCATCCATGAGCACGACGCCCGCGAGAAAAAACCGGCCACGTCGACCTGCCTTCAGCCGGATGCCGGGCGGCAAGGCCGAACGCGGCCAGAGCCTGATCGAGATGGTGGTGGCCCTGATCGTGCTGGTTCCGCTGGCGGCCGGGGTGATGCTGCTGGGCCAGTACATCCACATCAAGCAGCAAACCCAGGCCGCGGCACGCGAAGCAGCGTGGGCAGCCACGGTGGATCCCGCGTTGGCAAATGCGCAATTGCCGAACCAGGCAGGTGTGCAGACGGAACTGCGCAGTCGCCAGTTCGCCGACGCCAAGGCGACGATCCGCAGCAACGCGAACGCGCCCGCAAAGTTTGGCGACACCTTGTTGACCACCTTCGCGAACCGGGAGCTTCTGAAGACGTCCGGACTTTCGCTGGCGGTCTACAAGCAGGAAGCCGCGTCCTCCTACCTCGACCAGGGCCTGAATGCCATCAGCAAGGTGGCGAAGACCCTGGGCAACCTTCCGCCCAATACCCAAGGCCTGGTTACCGCCGAGGTACATGCCAAGCCGGAAAAGATCGTGGGGACGGACGGCAGCCCGCTTGCGTTCCTGGACCCCCTCGACACCATGCAACTGGATTTCTCGGCGCGCACGGTCGTGCTCGCGGATACGTGGGCGGCATCGGGAGGCGGTGAACGAGCGGATGGCACGGAGGCGCCATCGGCGGCATTCAGCAACCGCACGGTGCGCAGCGTGATCAAGCCGCTCGTGCCTTCAAGCTGGCTGGGAAACAACGCCGACCAGGTCATCAACGATGTCGTCCACGTGCTCGGCAGCATTCCGTTGATCAAGCAGATATTCACGCCGGGACTCGATCAATTCGAGATCGGCCGCACGGCGCCCGATGTCGTGCCGACCGACAAGCTGGTGAAGTACAACCATGGGCGCTGAGCGGCGACTGCCATGGCTGGCATTCGCGCTGCTGCCCGGGGCTGCGTGTGCCTTCGGCTGGCCGCAGCCGCCGTTGCCGAGCGGCACGGCATCGGCGGAGGTCGCCCGCCGCATCGTCTTCAACGGGTTGGACATGCGCGCGCAGACCTTCCAGTCGCAGCAGAGCCAGGCCGACGTGGTGGCGTACTACCGCAAGCTCTGGGACGGCAAGGTGGTGGTCAATGCCATGGGGAATGCCGAGGTGGTCGGGCACCAGCAAGGCGACTACTACATCACCGTGCAGGTCAGCCGTTTCGGCAGCGGCAGCAAGGGCGACATCGGCATCATCGACGTCGCTTCGGCGCCGAAGCATTTCGAGCGCGGCGCCGGCCTGCCCCAGCCGATGGGCTCCAGGGTATTCAACGACATCGCCTACCCGGACGATCCCACGCCGGCGCGCACCGTGGCGATGCGCAACGCCTTGTCGCCGGCGCAGAACGCGAGCTACTTCCGCGAGCGCCTGATGGCGGATGGCTGGAAATCCGCGGACGCCAGCCAGTGCGCAAGCGGCAGCTGCGTCATGCGCTACGAGCGCGGCGACAGCAAGATGACCCTGGTGATGAGTCAGCTGGATGGCCAGTCGCAGGTGGTCATCAACGTGCTGAACCCGTGATGCGGAGGATGACCGACATGTCCCGGCAACGGCGCATCGCCAAGGCACTTCGAACCAGGGGTCGGCGGCAGCGCGGCGGCGCACTCGCTGAATACACCGTCGTGGTGCTGCTCCTGGTGCTGGTGCTGGTCGCCTATCCGGATGCCATCCCGCAGCTGGCCAAAGCCTTGCGCGAGGCCTATGCCAGTTTTGCCTACGCACTTTCCGTCTCATGGATCTGAATCGAATGGAACGACGCATGCCGGCGATCAACCGGAACTTCCTCTTCCTGGGCGGCGCGATCCTGCTCGGCATCGTGGCCAGCTACATGACCGTCCACTACATCAACAACCAGGTGGAAGTGCGCACGCGCGCCACGCCGACCGAAATGCGCGAGGTGGTGGTGCCGGTGCGCGACCTGGACAAGGGAGTCAACCTCACCCAGCAGGACATAGCCTCGCGCGAGGTGCCCGCCGAGTTCGTCCCGGCGGATGCGCTGACCCCCGACAACTACAAGGATTACATCGACCAGGTGCTGCGCGCGCCGCTGGTGCAGGGCGCGCCGATCAGCGGCAGTGCCGTGGACCGGGTGACCGATCATTTCTCCAACCTGATCGATCCCGGCAAGGTGGCCTATTCGATCCAGGTGGACGAATCCAACTCGGTATCCGGGCTGATCGTGCCGGGCGATCACCTGGACATCCTCCTGCTCATGTCGGGCGATGACACGGATCAGATCCGGCCCCTGCTCAGCGACGTTCCGGTGCTGGCCACCGGCCGGCTGGCGAAGGGCATGCGCAATGACGGCAAGAACGACGATGCCAGCTATTCGAACATCACCCTGAGCCTTCCTCCGAAGGATGCCCAGCGCCTCGGCATGGCCATGAAGGTGGGCGAGCTGCGCGTGATGCTGCGCTCCGCCGGCAACGGGGAGCCTTTCGACCTCAAGGCGCTGAGCAAGGCGGATCTGCTCAGGTATGGCCGGCCGATTCGCGGCAACGGCATCCAGTTCATCATCGGCGGGAATGGTTGAGATATGGAAGCATCGATACGTTCAAGATGGATGCGGGCCGCGGTGTTCGCGTGTGCGTCGTTGCTCGCGCTCGTCCTGTTTTCGTGGCGGCCGGCACGTGCGGAAGCGCCGGTCATCGCCGACGCCATCAGCATGTATGCCGGGCAGGCACTGGTGCAGCGCGCGCCGGGCGCCCTCAAGCGCGTCGCCGTCGGCGACGGCAAGCTGCTGCAGGTCAAGGCGATCGGCAACCGCGAGCTGGTGCTGATCGCCAACCAGCCCGGCGACACCTCGGTGCAGCTGTGGATGACCGACGGCACCCAGCGCAGTGTCAGCGTGCACGTCGTCGTGGGCAACAGCGAGGAGGCGGCCAACCTGGTCGGCAAGCTGCTCGGCCCCGGCAGCGCCATCGCCGTCAACACGGTGGGCGGCAACGTGGTGTTGACGGGCAACAATCTCTCGCAGGCAGACGTGGCGCACATCGCCGCGATCAGGAAGATCTACCCGCAGGTGCTCGACTTCACCAGCGCGAACGCGGTCGAGATGAAGCCGATGGTGATGATGCACGTGCGCATCATGGAGTTCGACAAGAAGGCGGTGAACCAGCTCGGCATCAAGTGGGACAGCATGATCGCCGGCCCCGGCGGCGGCCTCGTGCACGACTGGGTCACCAACCCGTATTACCGGATGACGCCGGGCAACTTCGCCGGCGTGGACGGCAATGGCACCAGGGCGAACCTGCCGCTGCGGGTGCCCGGCACCGCCGCGTACTTCGGCATCGCCACCTCGATCGCCTCGCAGATCAACCTGATGATGCAGGACGGCAATGCCTGGGAACTGGCCACGCCGCAGCTCGCCGCGCGCAGCGGCGGGGTCGCCGACTTCCTGGTGGGCGGCGAGGTGCCCATCCCCATCACGCAGGGCCTCGGCGAGACGACCGTGGAATACAAGCAGTACGGCATCAAGCTGCACATCGCGCCGGTGGTCAACAGCGAAGGCGACATCTCCACCGACATCGAAACCGAGATCAGCAAGATCGATCCGACTGTCACCGTGAACGGCTATCCCGGCTTCACCACGCGCCGCGCCAGTGCGCAGCTCAACGTGCACACGGGCGACACCATCGTCATCTCCGGCCTGGTGGACGCAAGCGGTTCCAGGACCTTCGACCGGGTGCCGGGCCTGGGCAACATCCCGATCCTCGGCGCGCTGTTCCGTTCGCGCGACTTCCAGGCAAACCGCACCGACCTGGTGGTCTTCGTGACGCCGGTCGTGGTCGACGCGAACTCGCCGGAAAACCGCAAGCTGATCGAAAAGAGCGACCGACTGCGCGACGACTTCCGCAAGACCATCGGCAGCGACATCGTTGATTGAGGGCGGGACATGTTCGAAGTGCTGATCGAAACCCCCAACCGCGATCCCCGCCAGGTGCGCTGCCTGCACAGCACCTGCGGCATCGGTCGCGGCGACGACAACCTGGTTGTGCTGCAGGGCTGGGACATCGGCCGCGAGCACGCGATGCTGAGCATGCGCAAGGACGGCGTCTTCATCGAGACGCTGGGCGGCCGGGCGCCGGTGATGATCAACGGCGCGAAGCTGAAGGGCGAGCACGGCCCCCTGCATCGCGAGGACATGGTGAACATCGGCGCGTACCGCCTGCGCGTGCTGGCGGACCATGCCGATGACGTGCCCGCGCAGGTGCCCCGGCAGGCTGCAAACGCGCCGGTCAGGCTCGATCCGGTGGCATCGCCGACCGCCGTGCCGCCGCCAGTGCCGGCCGCGCACGTCGCCGGTTTTCCGGCCGCGTTGCCGGTATCGACGGACATGCTGGAATGGCGCACGCGGGTGCACCAGTCGCTGGTGCGGCAGATGGACCTGCGCCGCGTCGACGTGCGCGGCATGAGCGAGGAGGCGCTGCGCCAGAAGACCGCGGCCCTGATCGACGAGATCATCGAGCGCGAGTTTTCCGACGATCTGCCGAAAACCATCAACCGCCGCCGGCTCGCCAAGGAAGTGCTCGACGAGGCCATCGGCCTCGGGCCGCTGGAGGATCTGCTGGAGGACGACAGCGTGACCGAGGTGATGGTCAACGGCTCCAGCGAAATCTTCATCGAGCGCGCCGGCCGCATCGAGAAATCCGCGGTGATCTTCACCAGCGACAAGGCGGTGCTGGCGGCGATCGAACGCATCGTCGCGCCGCTCGGCCGGCGCATCGACGAAAGCTCGCCGATGGTCGACGCGCGCCTGTCCGACGGCTCGCGCGTCAATGCGGTGATTCCGCCGGTGGCGCTGCGCGGGCCCAGCGTGAGCATCCGCAAGTTCAGCAAGCGCAAGCTCAGCGGCACCGACCTGCTGCAGTACGGTTCGATCAACGAGCCGATGCTCGAATTCCTGCAGGTCGCGGTGCGCGAGCGGCGCAATATCGTGGTGACCGGCGGTACCGGCTCGGGCAAGACCACCCTGCTGAACATCCTTTCCAACTTCATCCCCGATTCGGAGCGCGTCGTCACCATCGAGGACGCCGCCGAGCTCAAGCTCAGCCAGCCGAACCTGGTGGCGCTGGAAGCGCGCCCGGCCAACCTCGAGGGCAAGGGCCTGATCACCATCCGCGACCTGGTGCGCAACGCCTTGCGCATGCGCCCCGACCGCATCGTGGTCGGCGAGTGCCGCGGCGGCGAGGCGCTGGACATGCTGCAGGCCATGAACACCGGCCACGAGGGCTCGCTCACCACCGCGCACGCCAACTCGCCGCGCGATGCGCTGTCGCGACTGGAAGTGATGGTGCTGATGTCCAGCATGGACCTGCCGATGACGGTGGTGCGCGAGCAGATCTCCTCGGCCATCGACCTGATCATCCACCAGCGCCGCTTCCCCTGCGGCTCGCGCAAGATCACCCACGTGTCCGAGATCACCGGCATCGAGAGCGGGACGATCCAGACCCAGGACCTGTTCGTGTTCCGCGCGCGCGACCAGGGCGGCCCCGGCGGCAAGGTGCGCGGCGAGTTCTCCGCCACCGGTGCGGTGCCGGAGTTCTACGAGGAGCTGGCGGATCGCGGCGTGCCCGTCGACCTGTCGATCTTCAAGCAGGGCCAGGAGTCCGCGCATGAATAGCGTGCTGCCGGTCATCATCGTCGTGTTCCTGTGCGTGACCGTGGTCGGTTTCCTGCTCGCGCGCAGCTCGACCGTGTTCTGGGGACGCTACCAGGAGGCCTTCACCGAGCAGGCGCGCTTCAACCTGGCCGACATGTTCATGTTCATGGACACCGGCCACCTGTTCCGCATCAACGCCGCCGCGCTCGTGCTGATTCCCGCGTTCATCTGGTTCGCCACGGGCAATCCGCTGCTGGCGGTCGTGGTCCTGGTGCTGATTTTCGTGTTGCCCAAGAAGATCTACACGTGGATGCGCCAGCGCCGCCTCGACCAGATCCAGCAGCAGCTTCCGGACGGTCTGATGATGGTGTCGGGCGGCATGCGTGCGGGCCTCGGCTTCACGCCGGCGCTGGAAAGCCTGGCGCGCGACATCGAGCCGCCGCTGGCGCAGGAGTTCGCGCTGCTGCTGCGCGAACAGCGCATGGGCATCAAGCTGGAGGAGGCCATGGAGCACCTGCACCAGCGCGTGCCGATCCAGGACGTGGCGCTGTTCGTTTCCGCCGTGGGCATCTCGCGCGAGGTCGGCGGCAATCTCGCCGAGAGCATGGCCTCGCTCGCCGACACCCTGCGGCGGCGGCTGATCATGGAAGGCAAGGTGAAGTCGCTCACCGCGCAAGGGCGCCTGCAGGGCATCGTGATGGCGATGATGCCGCTGGGCCTGATCGGCTTCCTCAGCTTCGCGTATCCCGACACGATGCACGAGATGTATCACAGCTACATCGGCTGGGCGGTCATCGCTGTCGCCGCGGTGATGGAGTACCTCGGCTACCGCATGTGCCGCAAGATCATGAGCATCGACATATGAACTGGATGCTTCCCGTTCTGGCGGTGGTGGTCGTGGGCTGCGTCGGGCTCGGCTTCTGGGCCGTGTACGGCCTGATGCGCGAGGTGCCGAAGGCCGACCGCCACTACCAGGACCCGCTGCCCTTCGGCCTGCGCCTGCTGTGGCCGCTGGTGAATGCGGCGACCCATGCGCTCGGGCCGCGGCTGGCGCCGGACAAGCTGGAGAAGGCGCATCGCGAATTGCAGACCGCCGGGCAGGACTTCGTGCTGAGCCCGGAGCAGCTGTACGGGCTGCGCGCGGTGAGCGCCGCGCTGGTGGCGCTGTTCTTCTGGCTGGTACTGCGCCTGCTCGACAAGCACGGCCTGCTGCTCTACCTGCTGGCCCTGCTGATGGGCGTGGCGCTGGGCTGGCTCTATCCGAGCCTGTGGCTCGGCGAGCGCCGCAACAAGCGGCGCCGGCTGGTGATCAAGGACATGCCGATCTACCTGGATTTCATCACCATGTCGGTCGAGGCGGGACTCAACATCACCGGGGGAATCGAGCAGGCGACGCAGAAAGGGCCGCCCGGGCCGCTGCAGCAGGAGTTCACCCGCCTGCTGCGCGACGTGCGCTCAGGCCTGCCGCGCGCCGAGGCGCTCAAGCGCATGTCGGAGCGGATGGAGATGGCGCAGATCTCCAGCTTCACCGGCACCCTGATCCAGGCGGACCGCGTCGGCGCCAGCCTCGGCCCCACGCTGCGGGCGCAGTCGGCGCAACGCCGCGAGGAGCGCTTCCTGCGCGCCGAGAAGCTCGCGCTCGAAGCGCCGGTGAAGATGATGCTGCCGCTGGTGATGTTCTTCTTCCCGCTGATCTTCCTCGTGCTCGGCTACTTCATCTATCTGCGCATGCGGCAGGAGGGGATCTTTTGAAACGGGGCGTGATCCTCCGCGAAGGCCATCCGATCGTGCCGCAGGCGTGGTACGCCGACCGCCCGTGGAACCGCCTGCGCGGACTGCTGGCGCGGGCGCCCCTGCGCGGCGACGCGGTGCAGGCGCTGTGGCTGGCGCCATGCCCCAGCGTGCACACCTTCGGCATGGGCTATCCGCTGGACATCGTCTTCCTGGGGCAGGACGGCTGCGTGCTGGCATGCCACGAGAGCGTGCCGCCGTGGCGCATGCGCTGGTGCCGCGGCGCAAGGCAGACCGTGGAACTGGCGCCCGGCGGCATCGCGGCGCTCGCTCCCGTGCATGGAGAGGAATGGTCATGGCAGGAAACCTGAAACACGCCATCGTGGCGGTGATCCTGCTGGCGACGGCCGGCTGCGCGACCTCGCCCGCGTCGCGGCTCGGCGCCACCGTCGACCGCCAGCACCAGGCCGACCAGGCCTACGTCCAGGGCAATCTCGCCGGCGCCTTGTCGGGTTACCAGTCGCTGACGCATGCCATGCCGCAGAACGCGGATTTCTGGTTCCGCCTCGGCAACATCTATGCACGGCTCGATCGCTCCGACGAAGCCGTGGACGCGTACCGGCATACGCTCAGCATCGAACCGGGCCACGCCAAGGCCTGGCACAACCTCGGCATCATCCGCCTGCGCGAAGCCGAAGCCGCCTTCGCCCGCAGCGCGAGCGCCGCCGCCGGCATCGACGATGGCCTGCAGAAGGAGAGTGCGGACAAGGCCCGCGACATCGCGGCCTTGCGCAGTGCGGCGAAGCCGGACGATGCGGCCGCGCCGGGCGACAATCCGCCCGCGCCGCGCGGCACCGGCGCCGCCAGCGTGGAGTCCAGGCCATGAGACAGCCATCGATACGGCGCCAGCGCGGGCAGGCGGTGGTCGAGACCTCCATCGTGATCCTGGTGTTCGGCGTGTTCCTGCTGGGCATCTTCCAGGCGATCCTGTTCTATCGCGTGAAGAGCGTGGTCGATTACGCCGCGCTGCAGGCCGCGCGCAGCGGCGCCACGCATTTCGCGCAGATGAGCGAAATACGCAAGGGCTTCGCCAGCGGCCTGATGCCGCTCTATGCGCACACGCCCGACAACATGGCGGTCACCACGGCCTACGGCGAGGCGTACATCGCCGCCAGCAACCCGCTCGAAACCGAGATCCGGATCATCAGCCCGACCAAGTCCGCCTACGCGGACTGGGCCGAGACGCAGTTCGACGGCGTCAAGGCGATCCCGAACGACAGCCTGTCGTTCCGCCCGTCGACGCCGGGCGGACGCAGCGGGCTCACCGTGCAGGACGCCAACGTGCTGAAGATCCGCGTGGTCTACGGCTACAAGATGATCGTGCCGGTCATCGACAAGATCGTGATCGCGATCTTCCGCAGCTCGTTCTACCGGGGCATGGATGCGCGCGAGATCGCCATGCTGGAAAGCGGCCGCCTGCCCATCGTCAGCCAGGCCGTGGTGCGCATGCAGACGCCCATCCGCGATCCGGCTCCGCTGCCGTGAACCGGCGTGGCCTGCCGCTCGCCTGGATGATCGCCGGTGCGCTGGCGCTTCCCGTCCACGCGGCGGACATGCCCGACGTGAAAGTGCAGGCGGTGCTCAGCGGCGTCGCCACGGGCGGAACGGCCAATCCGGGCGGCGTGGCGGCGGAAACCCTCTGGCTCAAGGGCGACCGCGTGCGCGTGGATTTCGATGCAGGCCAGGGGCGGCGCGGGCGCATCCTGCGCGACGGCCGCGGCCATGCCTGGCTGTTCATGTCGACCTCCGACCGGGCCTTGCCGGCGCAGCATGTGCCGATCGGGGCGATCACCCGGCTCGATCCGGCACAGCCGTGCTGGAAGCTGGGCTTCGCCTGCGACAAGGTCGGGCAGCGCGTCATCGCGGGGCGTCAGGCGGAGGGCTGGCGCTACCGCCATGCGGAGCAGTCCGGCCCGGGCGGCACCGACAGCGGAACGTTCTGGATCGATGCGCAATACGGCCTGCTGCTGGCTTTCCAGGGCAAGGACGTGGGCGAGCACGCCCGCCGCATGGAAACCACGGCCGTCGATTTCCAGGCGATTCCTGACGACACGTTCAAGGCGCCCGAAGCGGTCCGGCAGGACATCGAGAACGCGGATCGCCGCGCCGATGCGCTGCGCGGGTATCCGCACTGACAGCATCCGTCAGCCAGGAAGCGGCATGCTGGCATTGACTTCCTGCATGGAGTAGATTGGCTTTCAGGTGTATTCGTAGAGACCAGCCATGTCGGCGCACAGCCTGCAAGCGGCACTCCCCGTCGAGGATCTGAACGGCCCGGCTCTGCGGAGTTTTTTCCGGTTGAGCGGGCACTGGAAGCTGCGCGTCGCCGAACAGCGCAAGCTGCTAGGCGATCCGCCCGAATCCACGTTCTACAAGTGGAAACGCGAGCAGGACGGCAGCCTCGGCCGCGACACGCTGGAGCGCATCAGCTACCTGATCGGCATCTGGAAGGACCTGCAGATCCTGTTCCCCGATGCGGAGCAGGCCGACGCGTGGCTGCGCAAGCCGAACGCGGCGGCGCTGTTCGGCGGCCATTCGGCGCTGGAGCGCATGCTGTCGGGCAACGTGGCCGACCTGTTCGTGGTGCGCCAGTACCTGGATGCGCAGCGCGGCTGAGCCGCGCGGTGGCGCCGGTCGCGTTCCGCGAGACCGCCAGCCACCAGCCTCGCCCTCCCGGCCCACAGGAACCCCACGGACCACCGCGATGCCAGCCGATCTGCCCCCCGTCCGCCGCATCCGCTGGAACCAGGCCTGGCGCATCGTGCCCAGCCGTTTCCCGCCGGTGGGCGTGTACGACCGCATCGCCGATCCGGCCGACCTCGACGCGGTGTTCGCGATCGAGGCGCTGACCAACCCGCGCCTGCGCGAGGAGGCCGGCGCGCTGAAGCTGGTGGCGAAGGAGCATCGCATCAGCGGCCCGGGCAGCACGCCGGTGATGGCCGCCTTCACCCATCTGAATCCGGAAGGCAGCCGTTTTTCCGATGGTACGTGGGGCGTGTTCTACGCCGCGCACAGCGTCGCCACCGCGGTGGAGGAAACGGTGTACCACCGCGAGCGCTTCCTCGCCGCCACCGCCGAGCCGGCCTGCGACATCCAGATGCGTTGCTACCGCACCCGCGTCGACTGCCGCCTGCACGACATCCGCGGCGGCTGGAAGCGGGAGCACGATGCGGACGACTACGCGGCTGGCGTGAAACTGGCGCGCGTCTTGCGCGAGGCCGGTTCCAACGGCATCGTCTACGACAGCGTGCGCCACCCGGGCGGCGAGTGCCTGGCCGCGTTCCAGCCGGATGCCGTCGCGCCCTGCGTGCAGGCGCAGCACCTGGTCTACCGCTGGGACGGCAAGCGCATCGCCAAGGTGCTCGAAGTGAGCGAAATGAAGCGCTCCGGGCCGTAGCACGGCATGGCGCGCCTGCCGTCCCCGTCATCAACGAAGTGAGTTTCCGGGAGCACCATGAAAATCCTGCTGTCGCTGTCGCTGTTGCTGGCCCTGGTTTCGTGCGCCGTGTGCGCCGACGAAGCCCCGCATGCGTACTGGAATCCCGCCATCGCGGCGTTCGAAGCCGCCGATCGCGCGAACCCGCCGCCGCAGGGCGCGGTGCTGTTCATCGGCAGCTCGTCGATCGAGCACTGGAAATCCGTCGCGACGGACTTCCCGGAAGCGAAGGTGATCAACCGCGGCTTCGGCGGTTCCGAGATCGGCGACTCCACCTATTTCGCCGACCGCATCGTGGCGCCCTACCATCCGCGCGCGATCGTGATGTACGCCGGCGACAACGACATCTACGCCGGGCACACGCCGCAGCGGGTGCGCGACGATTTCGCCGCCTTCGTGCGCAAGGTGCGCTCGTTCGACCCCGGCGTGCCGGTGGCCTTCGTGGCGATCAAGCCCAGCGTGGCGCGCCGCGCGCTGCTGCCGCAGATCAGCCAGGCCAATGCGCTGGTGCGCGAATACGCCGCCACGCAGCAGGGCGTGAGCTATATCGACGTGTACACGCCCATGCTGGGCAAGGATGGCCAGCCGCAGCAGCAGTGGTTCGGGCCGGACGGCCTGCACATGGACCACAGCGGCTACGCGCTGTGGATCGGTCTGCTGAAACCGTGGGTGGATGCGCACGGGCAGCGGTGAGGGAGCCGCGGCAGGAAGCCGTTGCGATGGATTGCCCCGGCGCCATCCGTGGAGCGCGGGGCAGGACCTCAGAAGCGGTACGCGAAGCTCACGCCGTAGGCCATCGGGTTGATGGTGGTGCGGCCGACCTTGGCGCCGTCGACCTTCACGTCGCTGGCCAGGTCGATCCAGCGCGCGTCGACGGTGACGCTCCATTGCGGCGCGATCTTCACGTCCACGCCGGCGTGCGCGGCCGCGCCCCAGCTGCTGTCGATGGCGACGCGCGTGCCTTGCAGCGGGCCCTTGCCGTCGATGTTGAAGAAGCGCGTGTAGTTCACGCCCAGGCCCACGAACGGCGACACCTTGCTCTCGGGCATGAAGTGGTAGTTCACGCCCAGCACCGGCGGCAGCTGGTGCGCTACGGCCACCTGGGTGCCGTTGAGCCGCACGTTGTGGCGGAACGGCACGGCGACCAGCAGCTCGGCGCCCCAGTTCGGCGTGGCCATGTATTCGATGCTGGCCGTGGGCTTGAGGTCGCTGCTGACCTTGGCGTTCATGCCGGCGAGCGTGCCGTTGTGGGACTTGGGGCTGACCACGTGGGCGCCGAAACGCACCACCCAGGTATCGTCATTGGCGTGGGCGGGCAGGGCGGCGGCGAGACCGGCGACGGCGAGCAGGGGGAGGAGGATTTTCATCGGTTTCCTTTGGGGCATGTAGCGAAGTGCTGTATCCATGCTGATCCGGCCCCGCGGCCCCGCATCTGACTCGAATCAAATACCGGGGCCCCACGCGGCGATGCGCCGCATATGCGCGCGACCTCCCGTTTTTCGCAGGCCCATGGAAAATGTCCGGCGTCAGGCCCCTTCGACAGGCTGGCATCGATGTCCCCCGCTTTGAGTAGCGGGTCGGTTTGGAGTCCGGAGTTACTTGACTGCTTCGCGTAGGCGGCGGGTGTCAACCCACCCTGCGCCTGCTTCGGTCGCCCCTCGTCGTATTCCAGCCGCCAGCGTTCGATCTCGGTGCGGGCGTGCAGCAGGCTGGGAAACCCGTGTTCGTCGAGGCACTCATCGCGCAGGCGACCGTTGAACGGTACGACGTCGGCGTTCTGGTTCGGCTTGCCCGGTTCGATCAAACGCAACTGCACACCGCCCTCGTGCGCCCGGGCGATCGTCGCCTTGCCGCAGAACTCCTTGCCGTTGCCGGTGCGAATCGTCTTGGGCAGGCCGCGAATGATCGCCGGGCGATCCAGCACGCGCGTCACGCCGATGCCGGAGATGGCTCGTTCGACTTCGATGCCTGCCGACTCATGCGCGGCGTCGACGACGTTGGTCAGGCGCTTGGCGACGCGGGCATCGGCGGTGCGATCGAACACGAAATCCATCGACACACTTCGTCGGGCGCCGATGGACGAAACAGCGGTTGCCGCTCGCTCACCGGCACCTTCTTCCGCTTGCGCCGCCGCACTTGCAGCCGTTCCACGCGCTTGCGGTTCACCGGCTCGCCGCCCTCCTGCCGAAAAGCTTCAGGTGGATCATTCCCACGCCGTAGCGCTTGTGCCGCTGCGCCAGTTCCACGATCCGCCGCCGCAGCGCCGCGTTGCGGCCTGGCTGCGCCTGATGGCGGAATGCGCTGGCGCTCATGCCTACGACGCGCAACGAGCAGCGCTCGCTCGGTGCCTTGTCGATCGTCTGGCGCACCAGCGCTCGCCGGACAGGTGCGCCTACGGCTTTTTTCGCGGGACGTCCCGGATCACCTCGTTCTCAAGCATCTGCTCGGCCACCTGCGCTTCGCGCAGCAGCTCTTCCACGGCCTCGGATTCGGGCGCCGATGGGCGGCGCGATTGCATCCCGCAGGGCGCTGCGGCCTGCAAGTACGGACGTGAAGCTGACATCGGGAGCAACGGCGTTCATGCGTCCTCCCCAGGCTGAGCTGTCGTATCCCGCGGCGACAGGTGGATGCCGGCGATCATGCAGCGCACCGAGCCGCCTGCCATCTCAAGGGTAGGTACCGCCAGCGGCAGCAAACGCGCGCTGCGCTCGATGCGTGCCTTTTGCCGAGCCGTCAGGCTGTCACAGGCGCGCTGCGACAGCGCGAGGATGCGGCCGTCGCGACCGGACAGCTCGATGGCATTTCCGGCGAAGTTGGCGATCTGCTCCTGGCTCAGGTCGATCACTTCGTGCCCGGACTCCTGCAGCCGCTCGATCACTTCCTGCGCCCGGCGCGGATCGGTCAGTGTCCGGGTTCCCAGCAGCGCGAATTCGGTGGCCACGCACATCAACACGTTGGTGTGGTAGATCGGCCGGCCAGCGGTGTCGGCCGTGTCGAAGACGATGGGCTCGAAGTTGAAATGGGTGCTGAAGCGCTCCAGCAGCACCGGGTCCGCGCGGTTGGAGCGGGCGGTGTAGGCCACGCGCGCCATGTGGTCCAGCACCATGGCGCCGGTGCCCTCCAGGAACAGGCCATCGTTCTCCAGGCCCGAGTAGTCAATCACATCCCGCACCCGGTACTCCGCCTTGAGCATCTCGATGATGTCGCTGCGCCGCTCGCGGCGCCGGTTCCGCGGGTACATCGGGTAGATGGCAACGTGGCCGCCCGAGTGCGTGGAGAACCAGTTGTTCAAGAACACCGAGTCCGGCGTGTCACGCTCGCCCGTGTCCTCGAACAGGTGGACGCGTACGCCGGCGGCTTGCAGTCGATCGACCGCCTGGGTCACTTCGTCATGGGCGGTATCGGCGATGGCACGGGCCTGGTCCTTGGCCGCATCGCTCTGGAATGCGTTGTCGGCGGTGGTTTCCGGGTTGGGCGTGAAGCGGTGCGGGCGCACCATCACGACCGCGGCAGGGGCTTGTATGGATCGGAACGTGGACATAAGGCGACTCCTGGGGCTTCGCCTTTACGCGACCCGGCGCGGCGCCGCGCGCGATGTCCCGGAGCAGGTGTGGCGGAACAGATCCTTCGGGTCGTCGGCCCGGGGCACCAGTTCCACGTTTTCGCCCAGACCGCGCTGCTCGGCCTGCGCATTCACGTAGCGCAGCGTGGAGTAGTCCTCCAACGCGAAACCCACCGAGTCGAACACCGTCACCTGCCCGGCACTTTGCCGGCCGGTTTCGGTTCCGGCCAGGACGCGCCACAGGTCCACAACCGGGAAGTCCTGGGGCAGTTGCTGGATGTCGCCTTCGATGCGGGTCTGCGGCTCGTACTCCACGAAGACGCGTGCGCCGCGCAGCACGTCGGCGTGCAGCTCGGTCTTGCCCGGGCAATCCCCGCCCACGCCGTTGATGTGCATACCCGGTTCGATCATGTCGGGTGTGATGATGGTGGCAAAGGCCTTGTCGGCGGTCGCCGTGGTGACGATGTCCGCACCGCGCACAGCCTCGGCTGTCGATGCGGCGCGGATGATCTTCAGCGAGGGGTAGGCGGACAGGTTGCGAATCAGCTTCCCGGTCGCGTGCGGATCGATGTCGTAGACCGCGATTTCCTCGATGCCCAGGTGGCTATGGAACGCGAGGGCCTGGAATTCGCTTTGCGCGCCGTTGCCGATCAGCGCCATGCGGCGGGCATCGGGCCGCGCCAGCGCGCGGGCCGCCATCAGCGACGTCGCGCAGGTGCGCAGTGCCGTGGCGACGGTGAGTTCCGACAGCAGCACGGGATAGCCCGTGTCCACCTCCGCCAGCACGCCAAAGGCCATCACGGTGTACAGGCCGCGCTGCGTGTTGCTGGGGTGCCCGTTGACGTACTTGAATGCGTAGCGCTCGGCGTTGGAAACGGGCATCAGCTCGATCACGCCGATGTCCGAATGGCTGGCCACGCGGGCCGATTTGTCGAACTCGGGCCAGCGAAGGAAGTCGTCCTGAATGGCGTCGGCGAGCTCGCCAATGAACTGCGTCACTCCGATGTCATGCACGAGGCGGGACATGGTGGGAACGTCAACGAAGCGGGTCATGAGGTCTCCTGGCAGTAGTGGCAAGCGGGCTTGCCGCGACCAGGAAATTGTTCTTGTGTTTCGTGCCAAATTGAAGATGGCAGCTTGGCAGATTATTCCGTCTTGATTACAATTTGCCACCTGCAGATTGCAGAATGAAAGATTCCGATGGATGACACCGACCGCGAACTGATCTCGCTGTTGCGCGCCGATGCGCGCACTCCAGTGGTGTTGCTTGCCAAGAAGCTGCGCGTCGCACGGGCCACGGTACAAAACCGCATGGCCAAGCTGGAGGCCGATGGAACGATCGTGGGCTACACCGTGCGGCTCAGGCCCGAAGTGGAAGAGCACCGAATTCGTGCGCTGACTTCCATCGGGGTCGAGGGCAACCATGGAGAAAGCGTGCGGCGCGAACTGCGCGGCCATCCGAACGTGGTGGCGCTTCACACCACCAACGGGCGCTGGGACATGATTGCCGAGCTGCGGGCCGATACCTTGGAAGCGTTCGACCGAGTTCTGAATGGCATCCGCAACATTCAGGGCATCTCCAATACCGAGACCAGCATCCTGCTGTCCACGCGCAAGATCTAGCGATGCCTTGCCAGACGAGCGGAGGCCACAGCTGCGTCGTCGCGTGAGGCTGCCGACTCCTCAAGTCAAACCGAAAGCCTGGCCTCGGCAAAACTCGGGACTCGCAGTGAAGATGCGAGCCCCTGCACCCGCCACTCCAGGTTGGCGAGGGGCGCCCTCAGCCTCGGGCGCTGTCGGATAGTTCGCTTGGAGAACGTCGGTCACTCGATCAATTCGCCTGCTGGTGGTTGTCGAACTGACTGGTGCCATGGCAAGTCGTGGCACCTTGCTCTCTTTTTGTCGGCCGAGCTCGTCGGCACGCTTTGAATGCCTCGAATCTGGACTGACGGAAAAAGCTTCCCGCCTTGGTTCAAGGGTTGACCCTTGGTCAAGCAGTGTCGAGGAATATCGCCCGCAGCGAATCTGCGGTTGCGGATCAGGTATCCGCGCCGGTCGCAAACCCTTCGCGCGTGCCGCGGGTGAACACGCGGTCGCCGTCCAGCACGTCGGCGGCGGCGTGCGCGGGCTCGGCCCCGAGCTTCGCGTAGATCGGCGTGAAGTCGGGCCGGGTGGCGTTGAACAACTGCGCGAAGTCGTCGATCACGAAATACGTCTGCTGGTAGGTGTCGATGCGGTAGCGCGTGCTCATCACGCGCTCCAGGCCGAAGCCGATGCGGTTCGGCGCGGGCGAGTCCAGCGAGTAGATCGACTCGCCCTTGGAGCTGACGATGCCGGCGCCGTAGATGCGCATGCCCTCGTCGGTGTTTATCAGGCCGAACTCCACCGTGTACCAGTACAGGCGCGTGAGGTTCATCAGCGCCTCGGGCCCGATGTTGAACGCCTTCATGCCGCCGCGGCCGTAGGCCTGCATGTAGTCGGCGAACACCGGGTTCAGCAGCAGCGGCACGTGGCCGAACAGGTCGTGGAACAGGTCCGGCTCGCTGAGGTAGTCGAGCTGATCGGGTTTGCGTATCCACCAGCTCACCGGGAAGCGGCGGTTGGCGAGGTGGTCGAAGAACACCTCGTCCGGCAGCAGGCCTTCCACCGCCACCAGCTCCCAGCCGGTGGCCTTGACCAGCACCTTGTTGAGTTCGGAAAACTTCGGGATGCCGCCGTCGCCCAGGCCGAAACGCTCCACGCCGGCGAGGAACTCCTTGCAGGCGCGCCCGGGCAGCAGTTCGCGCTGGCGCTGGTACAAGGTGTCCCACACCTCATGGTCGGTACGGGTGTAGCCGGACCACGGCTGCTCGACCACGCCCGTCGCGTAGACCGGGATGTAACCGCGGTCGGTCTGCTGGTGTTCGACCTTGCGGGGCGGGGGCTGATCCATGGAGGCTCCGTATGACGGTTCGCGGTTGCCGGCCAAGTCGGACGGCGTCCACAGCATAGGGCGTACCGGTCGAACGAAGATTGCAATATTGCGTGCATACACGTGGTTGGCGCAACATTCGTGCGTGTCCACCCGTGTTTAGCGAGGCAATTTGCAATGACCGTGCTGGATCGTACCGACCTGCGCCTGCTCGCCGTGCTGCAGACCGAGGGCCGCATCACCAATGCCGAGCTGGCCGAACGGGTGAACCTGTCGCCCTCGGCCTGCCTGCGTCGCCTGCAGCGGCTGGAGGCGGAGAAGGTGATCACGGGCTACGCCGCCCAGGTCGATCCGCAGGCAGTGGGGCTGGGCCTGCAGGCGTTCGTGCGGGTGCAGCTGGTGAAGCACGAGGCGGCGATGATCGAACGCTTCGTGCAGCGGATCTCCGGCTGGGACGAGGTGGTGGCCTGCCATGCGCTCACCGGCGACATGGACTACCTGCTGCACATCTACGTGGCCGACCTCGAGCACTTCTCGCGCTTCCTGCTGGACCATCTGCTCAACGACGCCGGCGTGGCCGACGTCAACTCCAGCTTCGTGCTGCGCACGGTGAAGCGCTCGTCGTCGCTGCCGCTGTCGCAGGTGCAGGCCTAGGCCGGCTCGGCCGCCGGCGCCAGGCCGCCGCGCGCGCGGCGCATGCGCAAGGCAAGGAAGGCGGCGATCACGAACGGCACCCGGTAGCTGCCCGGTTGCACGCGCAGCACGCCGGCCGCGGGGCATGCACACCGGCATGGTCAAACCGTTCGCCGACTGCAGCTAAAATGGGCGACCGATGAACACCGCCGCCATCCCCGCGCCCCGACGCGACCGCCTGCAACCGTTGCGCTACCTCTGGCGCGTGCCGCTGCTGCTGCTGCACATCGTGCTGGCGATCATGCTGGCGGCGTTCCTGATGAGCTGGAACCGCAACCGCGTGATGCAGGATGGCCGCGAGCCATTCGCGCACCGCATGATCCGCTGGTGGGCCACCGCGCTGATGCGCATCTTCGGGCTGCGCGCGGTGCGCGTGGGCCAGCCGCTGGCCGACCCGGTGCTGTTCGTGGCGAACCACACCTCGTGGATCGACATCGTGCTGCTGCACTCGCAGCGCGCGGCCTGCTTCGTGGCCAAGGCGGAGATCGCCCACTGGCCGCTGGTGGGCTGGCTGGCGGCCAGCGGCGGCACCATCTTCCATCGCCGCGGCAGCAACCATTCGCTGGCGGCGGTGATGCAGGTGATGGTGGAACGCCTGCGCGCCGGCCGTTCGGTGGCGGTGTTCCCCGAGGGCGGCACCGGCCACCATGGCGTGCTCAAGGTGTTCCACGCGCGCATCTTCCAGGCCGCGCTGGACGCCGACGTTCCCGTGCAGCCGGTGGCGCTGCGCTTCGCGCGCGACGGCCGGCGCCAGGTCGATGCCGGCTTCCGCGAGAACGAAAGCTTCATGGGCAACTTCCTGCGCCTGCTGGGCGGCCCGCCGATGGATGCCGAGGTGCATTTCCTGCAGCCGGTGCCGGCCAGCCCGGATGCGCGCCGACGCATGGCCGAGCTGTCGCGCGAACGCATCGCCGCGGCGCTGGAGAATGCCCCGCAGGAGCCGCGCACCGCATGAGCCTGCCGAGCGGGAAGGACTTCCGACCGTCCTGGCCGCTCACCAGCGGGCACGTCCAGACCATGCTCTCCTCCAGCGGCGTGCGCCGCATGCTGCTGCCGCGCGCCGCGCGCGCGGTGCAGGAAGGCGCCGAGCCGGTGATGGTGGACGGCGGCGGCGGCGTGCGCCTCACCGGGGCGTACACCGCGCAGCAGCTGCGCCCGCAACCGCGCGGTCTTGCGGTGCTGTTCCACGGCTGGGAAGGCAGCGTGGATTCCACCTACGTGCTGCAGACCGGCAGCCGCCTGCTCGCCGACGGCTGGGACATCTTCCGCCTCAACTTCCGCGACCACGGCGACAGCCATGGCCTGAACGAGGCGCTGTTCCATTCCTGCCGCCTGGACGAGGTGGTGCACGCGCTGGGCGAGATCGCCGCGCGCTGGCCGGCACGGCCGCTGGCGCTGGCGGGCTTCTCGCTGGGCGGCAACTTCGCGCTGCGCGCGGCGCTGCATACCTCGCTCGTGGGCATTCCGCTGAGCTACGCGCTGGCGGTGTGCCCGATCATCGATCCCACCGAGGGCCTGTTCTCGCTGGAGGAATCGGCGCCGTGGTTCTACCGCGCCTACTTCATGCGCAAGTGGCGGCACTCGCTGCTGACGAAGCAGAAGGCGTTTCCGGAGCACCAGTACTTCGAGATGTCCGAACTGCGCCAGGACCTGCGCGGGCTCACCGAGTCGCTGGTGCGCCGGCACACCGATTTCGGCTCGCTGCAGCAGTACCTCGACGGCTATTCGGTGGCTGGCGAGGCGCTGGCGGCGATGCAGATCCCCGCCACCATCCTCACCGCGCGCGACGACCCGGTGATCCCGGTGGCCGCGTTCGAGCAGTTGCGGCTGCCGGCGAACGTGGAACTGGACATCGCCGACCACGGCGGCCACTGCGGCTTCATCCGCGGCCGCGACATGACCAGCTTCACCGACGACTACATCGCGGCGCGCTTCAACGCGGTGGCCGACGCGGCGGGCCGCTGAGGCGCCCGCGCGCGCAGCTCAGGATTTCCGCAAGGGATCGAGCAGGCGCTTCAGGCCGTTGTGGTCGATCTCCAGCATCAATGCCAGCAGCCGGCCGAGTTCGCCGCGCGGGAAGCCCTCGCGCGCAAACCACGCGAGGTAGGCCCCGGGCAGGTCGGCGATCAGATGGCCCTTGTACTTGCCGTACGGCATGCGCACGACCAGCAGTCGCTTGAGATCGTCGGGCCGGGGCGGATCGGGTGCGTCCATCGTGACGACGGTAGCAGAGGCGGCATGCGTCACGGCATGGGTATAGGCTTGGCTTTCCCGCCGATTCCGGAGTCCGCGCCATGCGCCTGCCTTCGTTCCTGTCGCTGCTGGTCCCGCTGTTGCTGCTGCTCGCCGTACCCGCCTGCGCGTCGGCGCAGCTGGACAAGCTCACGCTGCCGGCGGGCTTCCACATCGCGGTGTACTCCGACCAGGTGCCGAATGCGCGCGAGATCGCGCTGGGCGCGAAAGGCACGGTGTTCGTGGGCTCGGAGGACGCGGGCAAGGTCTATGCGCTCACCGACAGCCGGCACGCCGGCCGCGCCGACAAGGTGCGCGTGCTCGCCAGCGGGCTGAAGATGCCGGTGGGCGTGGCGTTCCACAACGGCGACCTCTACGTCTCCGCGGTGAGCCGCATCTACGTGCTGCGCGACATCGAGAACCACCTCGACGATCCGCCCAAGCCCGAACTCGTCACCGACAAGCTGCCCAGCGACACCCACCACGGCTGGCGCTTCATCGCGTTCGGACCCGACGGCAAGCTCTACGTGCCGATCGGCGCGCCCTGCAACGTCTGCGACAAGGGCAAGGCCTACGCCAAGCTCACCCGCATGAACGCCGACGGCAGCGGCGCGGAGGACGTGGCCTACGGCATCCGCAACACCGTGGGCTTCGACTGGCGCCCCGGTTCGCAGCAGCTGTGGTTCACCGACAACGGCCGCGACATGCTGGGCGACGACATCCCCAGCGACGAACTGAACCGCGTCAGCCACGTCGGCGAGCACTTCGGCTTCCCGTACTGCCACCAGGGCGACATCCTCGATCCCGAGTTCGGCAAGGGCCACAGCTGCAAGGACTACACGCCGCCGGTGCTGAAGCTGGGCGCGCACGTGGCCTCGCTGGGCATGCGCTTCTACGAGGGCGGCATGTTCCCGGCCGGCTACAAGGGCGCGATCCTGGTCGCCGAACACGGCTCGTGGAACCGCACGAAGAAATCCGGCTACCGCGTGATGGCGGTGCGCCTGGACGGTGACAAGGTGGCGAGCTACCAGCCGCTGATCACCGGCTTCCAGGAAGACGAGCAAGCCTGGGGCCGCCCGGTCGACGTGCAGCCGCTGCCCGACGGCAGCGTGCTGGTGAGCGACGACCTGGCCGGCGCGGTGTACCGGGTCACATACACGCCGTAAGGTGCATGCGCCATGCTTCCGCATCGAACAGACTGACCACCGGGACCGCCATGCAACTGCGCAGCGACAACTTCGCCGACCACCAGCCCATCCCCGCCGCCAACGCGTTCGGCAAGCCCGGCGCGCCGGTGGCGCTGTCCGACAACCGCAGCCCGCACCTCGCGTGGAGCGGCGCGCCGGAAGGCACGCGCTCCTTCGTGCTTACCTGCATCGACGTCGACGTGCCCAGTCGCGGCGACGACGTGAACAAGGAAGGCCGCCGCGTGCCCGCCGACCTGCCGCGCGTGGAATTCGCGCACTGGTTGATGGCCAACATTCCGGAGGAGTGCGGCGAGCTGGCCGAGGGAGCCTGCGGCGACGGCATCGTGCCGCGCGGCAAGCGCGATCCGCTGGGGCCGCCGGGCAGCGTGCAGGGCATGAACGACTACACCGGCTGGTTCGCCGGCGACGCGGAGATGGGCGGCGACTACCTGGGCTACGACGGCCCGTGCCCGCCGTGGAACGACAGCATCGTGCACCACTACCACTTCCGCGTTTACGCGCTCGACGTGGCGAAGCTGGACCTGCGCAACGGCTTCATGCTGGCCGGGCTGCGCACGGCGATGCGCGGCCACGTGCTGGCGGAGGCAGGCATCGTCGGCACGTATGCCATCCAGCCCGCAGGCGCCGCGTGACGACAAATGTCTAGGGAATGTGCAACGCGTATCTTCACACCGGGATGGCAGGCAGTGTGGGTGAATGAGGCCACGCGACAGCACGCGCTGTCGTCGGCATCCATTCAAGAGGACTCGGCCATGCTTCACTACGCAATCGTGTTTCTGATCGTCGCCATCATTGCCGCCGTGCTCGGTTTCGGCGGCATCGCGGGTACGGCGGCCGGGATCGCCAAGATCCTGTTCGTGGTGTTCCTGATCCTTGCCATCATCTCGTTCCTGCGCCGCGCGAAGTGAATCGTGGCGCGATGCCGGGCAAACCGGCATTCTTCCGCATGAACATCCAGGAGGCAGCATGAACAACCAACCAGCAACGTCCGAGAAGGATGCGCACAACCGCATCGACGAAGGCGCCGAGCGCGTCAAGCAGGCCACCTCCAGCGCCGTCGCCAGCACCAAGGACGCGGTGGGGCGCGCCGCCGACCACGTCGAGGGCAGCCTGCACCGCGCCACCGACAAGGTGGCCGAGGGCGCGAACCGCGCCAGCGAGAAGCTCGCCGACGCCAGCGAGCGCGGCCGCGCCGCCTACGACGCCACCATGGACCGTGCCGACGAATGGATGGAACAGGTGCGCGACTACGTGCGCGAAAAGCCGGTGCAGTCGATGGCGATCGCGCTGGGCGCCGGCTGGCTGCTCGGCCGTCTGCTGCGCCGCTGACCGGGCATGCAGGAGGAACCCGCGCAGGGGCAGGATCGCGGGACGGCGCCGGAAGGATCTCCGGCGCCGTCCTCGTCTCTGCTGCAGGAGCTGGGCCAGCTGGGCAGCGCGGTGCGGCGGCTGTTCGGCGCGCAGCTGCAGCTGCTGGCCGCCGAGCTGGGGCTGGCGCGCGCGGCGGTGTCGTGGCTGCTGCTCGCCGCGCTGGTCGCCACCGTGGCCGGCGTGGCGCTGGGCCTGACCTTGCTGGGCCTGGTCGGCGTGCTGCTGGCGGGCTGGTTCCACTCCTGGCCGTGGGCGCTGGCGGTGCTGGCGGTGCTGCAGATCCTGCTGCTGTGGGGCGCGATCGCGCTGTTCCGGCGCTGCATGCACTGGATCAGCCTGCCCGCCACGCGCCAGGAGCTGGGCGCGGTATTCAGCGAGACCGTGCATCGCGCGGAGCGCACGGCGGACCACAAGATCGCGGAAGAGGGCAAGCCATGAGCCTGTTCGCAAAAATCGGGAAGGTCCGCGCCGCGCAGGCGCGCGTGGCCATCCATCGGGCGGAACTCGCCGCGCCGGCCGCCAGCCTGCTGGCGCGGGGCCACCGCCATCCGCTCACGGTGCTGGGCATCGCGGGCGGCGCCGGCTTCGTGCTCGGCGGTTTCGACATGCAACCGCTGCGCGTGCCCGGCGTGGGACCGCTGCTGCGCGGCGGCCTCGCCGAGGCCGTGGCGCAGGGACTGCGCCTGGTGACCGAACTGGGTGTCGGCGCCGTGGCCGGCGCCGCCGCGGACGACGCCTCCGCATGAACGAGCCCGCCCCGCTGGCCGGTGGGGTCGAGGCGGCGGCCCAGGCGGCCGCGTTGCCGGTGCAGGTGGTGTCGTCGCCGCACGGCCTGTTCGCCCGCCGCAGTGCGCGGGGGATGCGCCGCCACCTGCGCGGCATCCGCGTGCTGCTCAACGCGCTGCTGCTGCTGGCGCTGCTGTACACGGTGACGCTGTGCAAGGCGCTGCTGATCCCGCTGGTGCTGGCCGCGTTCCTCGGCCTGGCGCTGAACCCCGTGGTGGCCGGCGCCGCGCGCTTCCACGTGCCGCGCTGGCTGGCGGCCAGCGTGCTGATGCTGGGCCTGATCGGCGGCATCGGCACCGGCATCGGCATGCTCACGGCGCCGGCGCTCGAATGGTTCCATGAAGCGCCCGCCACCATCCGCAGCTTCGTGCCGAAGCTGGAGCACATCACGCAGCCGCTGGAAGCCGCCAACCGCGCCACCCAGACCCTGGTCAGCGGCCATCCGGTGCGCGTGCAGGCGGCGCCGCCGCCGCCCGTGTCGGTGAGCGCATGGGACGTGGTGTCCACGGCGCCCAAGGTGCTGGCGGCGGTACTCACCGTGGTGCTGCTGGTGTTCTTCTTCCTGGTCTACGGCGACCTGCTGCTGCGCCGCGTGGTGGAGATCGCGCCCAGCTTCGGCCACAAGCGCCAGACGGTGGCGGTGGTGCGCGGCATCCAGGAGGAGGTGTCGCGCTACATCCTCACCACGGTGCTGATCAACTTCACGCTGGGCGCGCTCACCGCCGGCCTGACCTGGCTGCTGCACATGCCCGACCCGCTGCTGTGGGGCGCGGTGGCGATGCTCGCGAACTTCATTCCCTACGTGGGCGCCATCGTCACCACCACCGTGCTGCTGCTGGTGGGCCTGGCGCATTTCGACGACCCCACCCACGCCCTGCTGCCCGCGTTGTGCTTCGCCGGGCTCACCGCGTTCGAGGGCAACGTGGTGTCGCCGCTGATCCTGGGCCGGCGCATGCGCCTGTCGCCGATCGCGATCCTGGTCTGGCTGCTGATCTGGGGCTGGCTGTGGGGCATCCCCGGCGCCCTGCTCGCGGTGCCCATGCTCACCAGCGTCAAGCTGATCACCGAGAACGTGCGCGGCTGGGAGTGGTTCGCGCACATGGTGGAGCGCTAGGGAAGGTCTGCTTTCGCCCGTCATCCCGGCGAAGGCCGGGATCCAGCGCCTGTGAGCCACGGAACACAAAGACACTGGATGACTCGCTGCGCTCGCCCCTTCGGGGCCGCCCTGTGGGCGTTCTGCGCGCTTTGCGCTTGTCCGGCCTTCGCCGGGATGACGAGCAAAGCCAGCCGGCGTTGCCCTAGGCCGAGTCGTCGGCGTGGAAGTCCGGATTGGCGTGCGTCACCACGCAATGCGTTGCCCATCGCGCAGCAGCGCGCCGTTGACGCCGGGCTCGGGCAGGCAGGCGGCGGCGACCACGCTGGCGGCGCCGCGTTCCACCGGGCCGCCGCCGGGGCCGCCCAGTCCGGTGGCGAGCCAGCCGGGACAGACCGCGTTGACCAGGATGCCGCTGCCGGCCACTTCGACGGCGAGCGCGCGGGTGTAGGCGTTGAGCGCGGCCTTGGACACGCGATAGGCGGGATAGCCGATGCCGTCGGTCGTCGCGCTGGTCGCGCAGCCGCTGGTGACGTTGACGATGCGGCCGTAGCGGTGCCGGCGCATCAGCGGCAGCAGCGCGCGGCACAGTTGCCATGCGCCGAGCAGGTTGGTCTCCAGCGCCGCGCGCACGCTCTCGGGCGTGGCGGTCTCGGCGCGCGCCTCGCGGTCGGCATGGCCGCCGGCGTTGTTCACCAGCACGTCGAGGCGGCCGTGTTCGCGCTCGATCCACGCGGCGAGTTCGGCGATCTGCCGCGCATCGGTGACGTCGAGCGGCACGGCGACCGCTTCGCCTCCGATCTGCTTCGCCGCATGCCGACCCCTGGCGAGGTCGCGCGCGCCCAGCAGCACGCTGTAGCCGCGCGCGGCGAGCTGGCGCGCCACTTCGAAACCCAGGCCGCGGTTCGCGCCGGTGACCAGGGCCACGCGATGCAGCGGCGACAGCGCCGCCGCATCCGTGGCTGCCCGCTTGCGCGCCGTGTTCATGGCACGGCGGCCACCGGGGTGGCGACCGGCGCGCAATGCACGTCGTCGCCGCAGGCCTGCCAGCCGCCGCCCAGCGCCTTGTACAGCGCCACCGCACGGGTATCGATCGCGGCCTGCGCCTGGGCCAGCGCGTCGTCGGCGGCAAGCTGCACGCGTTGGGCGTCGAGCAGTTCGAGGTAGCCGGTGGCGCCCTGTTCGTAGCGCACCCTGGCCAGCTCGGCGGCCTTGCGGCTCTGCGCCGACTGCGCCATCAGCTTCTCGACGTTCGCGTGCTGCAGGTTGTAGCCGACCACGGCGTTGTCGACGTCCTCGATCGCTTCCAGCACGGTGCGCCGGTAGTTCGCCTGCGCCGCATCGGTGCGCGCCTCGGCGGCATGCAGGTTGGCGCGCACGCGCTGCACGTTGAGGCCGTTCCAGGTGATGCTGGGCGCGATCGACCAGGCGCGGGTGGACGGCCCGCCGAAGTCGTTGCTGCGCCCGGCGAGGAAACCGAGGAAGCCGCCCAGCGATAGGTGCGGGAAGAAGTCCGCCTTGGCCACGCCGATGCGCGCATTGGCGGCGGCGTACTCGCGCTCGGCGACGCGCACGTCGGGGCGCCGCATCAGCACGTCGCCGGCGGCGCCGATCGGCAGCACGGCGTCGATCGGCGTGAACGTCTTCGGCGACACGTCGATGTCCAGCGCGCCGGGCTGTTCGCCCAGCAGCACGGCGAGGCGGTATTCGTCGGCATGCGCCTGCATGTCGAGCAGGGGCAGTTGCGCCTGCACGCCGCTGAGTTGCGCACCGGCGCTGGCCACGTCCTGGTCCGAAGCCGTGCCCACCTCGGCGCGGGCGCGGATCAGCTTGAGCGTGTCTTCCTGGTTCGCGATGTTGCGGCGGGCGATGTCCAGCCGCTGCTGCACGCCGCGCAGCGCGAAGTAGTTGCGCGCCACTTCGGCGAACAGGCTCACCTGCGCGTCCTGCAGCGCGGCCTCGCTGGCGCCGAGGTCGGCGCGCGCGGCTTCCACCGAGCGGCGCACGCCGCCGAACACATCGATCTCCCAGCTCGCGTCGAAGCCCGCCTGGTAGGCGGTCACCGTGTTGCGCTGGTCGCTGAGGCCGGGCGTCTGCTCGCGGCTGCGGGTGTAGGAGACGCCGGCCTGGACGTTCGGCAGGTACTGCGACTTCGCGCCGCCGAGCAGGGCGCGCGATTCGGCGAGGCGCGCCACCGCGATGCGCAGGTCGAGGTTGTTCGCGGCCGCGCGCTGGATCAGCGCGTCCAGCGTGGGATCGCCGAACTGCTTCAACCATTGGGCCTGGAATTGCGCAGCGCTTTCGCGCGCCGCATCCACGCCCTGCAGTTGCGGCGTGGGCGTGGCGGGCTGGTGGTAGTTCGGTCCGACGCTGACGCAGCCGGCCAGCGCGAGCGCGGCGAACAATGCGGTCGCTTTGCCCGTCATGCCTGCGGAAACAGGCATCCAGCGCCTTTGGGTTATCGGGGCGAGAGTCGCTGGACCCCGGCTTTCGCCGGGGTGACGGGCGGGTGCGGCAGCGGGGCGAGCAGGAGCGGCATCAGCGATGCCTGCAATCAAGGTTTTCATCTCAATGTCCCTCCAGCGCCGGCAGTGCGTTCGCCTGCGCGTGCTTGCGCGCTTCGCGGCGTTCCACCAGGGCGCGGATCACGACGTAGAACAGCGGGGTGTAGAGCAGGCCGAAGATCGTCACGCCGAGCATGCCGGAGAACACCGCCACGCCCATCGCGTGGCGCATCTCCGCGCCGGCGCCGTGCGAGGTCACCAGGGGCACCACGCCCATGATGAAGGCGATCGAGGTCATCAGGATCGGGCGCAGTCGCAGCCGTGCCGCCTCCAGCACCGCCTCGTGGCGGCTCATGCCTTCGTGCTGGCGTTCGCGGGCGAACTCCACGATCAGGATCGCGTTCTTGCACGCCAGGCCCACCAGCACGATCAGGCCGATCTGGGTGAAGATGTTGTTGTCGCCGCCCGACAGCCACACGCCGGCAATCGCGGACAGCAGCACCATCGGCACGATCAGGATCACCGCCAGCGGCAGCGACCAGCTCTCGTACAGCGAGGACAGCACCAGGAACACCAGCAGCACGCACAGCGGGAACACCAGCACCGCGGTGTTGCCGGCGAGGATCTGCTGGTAGGTCAGCTCGGTCCACTCGATGCTCATGCCGTTCGGCAGCACCTGCTGCGCCAGCTTCTCGATCGCCGCCTGCGCCTGGCCCGAGCTGTAGCCCGGCGCCGGGCCGCCGTTGATCTCGGCGGTGGGGTAGCCGTTGTAGTGCATCACGCGGTCCGGGCCGGCGCCGTGCGTCACGGTGACGAAGGAGCCCAGCGGCACCATCTCGCCCTTCGCGTTGCGCGTCTTCAGCTGGCTGATGTCCTCCAGGTCGTGGCGGAACTGCGGCTCGGCGGAGAGGTTCACCTGGTAGGTGCGGCCGAAGCGGTTGAAGTCGTTGACGTAGAGCGAGCCGAGGTAGGCCTGCATGGTCTGGTAGACGTCGCCCAGGTTCACGCCTTCGGCCTTGGCCTTCTCGCGGTCCACGTCCACGTCCACCTGCGGCACGTTCACCTGGAAGCTGGAGAACAAGCCGGCCAGCACGGGGTCCTTGCGGCTCGCCGCGATCAGGTTCTGGGTCTGCTTGTACAGCTCCTCGAAGCCGAGCTGGCCGCGGTCCTCGATCTGCACGCGGAAGCCGCCGATCGTGCCCAGCCCCATCACCGGCGGCGGCGGGAAGGTCGCGATGTAGGCGTCCTGGATGGACGCGAACTTCGCGTTCAACGCACCGGCGATCGCGCCCGCGGAAAGATCCGCGCTGCGGCGCTCCTCGAACGGCTTCAGCGTCACGAACACGATGCCGGCATTGGTGCTGTTGGTGAAACCGTTCACCGACAGGCCGGGGAAGGCCACCGCGCCCTCCACGCCGGGCTGCTTCAGCGCGATCGCGCTCATGCGCTTGATCACGTCCTCGGTGCGGTCCAGCGAGGCGGCGTCGGGCAGCTGCGCGAACGACACCAGGTATTGCTTGTCCTGGGTCGGCACGAAGCCCGCGGGCACGCGCCAGAAGCCGAACGCGGTGAGCGCGATCAGCGCCGCGTACACCACCAGCGCGGCCGCGCCCTTGCCCTGCAGCCTGCGCGTGGTCGCCACGTAGCGCTCCGCGCCGTGGTGGAACAGGCGGTTGAACGGGCGGAACAGCCAGCCGAACAGGCGGTCGATGGCGCGGGTGAGGCGGTCCTTCGGCGCGTCGTGCGGCAGCAGCAGGATGGCCGACAGCGCCGGGCTCAGGGTCAGCGAATTGAACGCCGAGATCACCGTGGAGATCGCGATGGTCAGCGCGAACTGGCGGTAGAACTCGCCGGTGAGGCCGCTGATGAAGGCGGTGGGGATGAACACCGCGCACAGCACCAGCGCGGTGGCCACGATCGGCCCGGTGACCTCGTGCATCGCCTTGCGCGTGGCCTCCTTCGGCGTCTGCCCCAGCTCGATGTGGCGCTCCACGTTCTCCACCACCACGATGGCGTCGTCCACCACGATGCCGATCGCCAGCACCATGCCGAACAGCGACAACGCGTTGAGCGAGAAGCCCACCACGTACATCACCGCGAACGTGCCGATCAGCGACACCGGCACCGCGATCAGCGGGATCACCGAGGCGCGCCAGGTCTGCAGGAACAGGATCACCACCAGCACCACCAGCAGGATCGCCTCCAGCAGGGTGTGCGCCACCGCCTCGATCGAGCCGCGCACGAACACGGTGGGGTCGTAGACGATGTGGTAGTCGATGCCCTGCGGGAACTCCTTCTTCAGCTGCGCCATGGTGGCGCGCACCTCGTCGGAGATCTGGATGGCGTTGGAGCCGGGCCGCGCGAAGATCGGCACGGCCACCGCCGGCTGGTTGTCCAGCAGGCTGCGCAGCGCGTACTGGTTCGAGCCCAGCTCCAGCCGCGCCACGTCGCCCAGGTGCACGGTGGCGCCGTCGGGATCGGTGCGCAGCACGATGTTGCGGAAGTCGTCCACCGTGCTCAGGCGGCCCTGCGTGTTGATGTTGAGCTGGAAGTCGGTGTTGCCGCGCACCGGCGGCGCGTTCAGCGCACCGGCTGCCACCTGCACGTTCTGCTCGCGGATCGCGTTCGCCACGTCGCCCGTCGTGAGGCCGCGCTGGGCGAGCTTGTCCGGGTTGAGCCAGACGCGCATGGAGTATTCGCCCGCGCCGAAGATCTGCACGTCGCCCACGCCGTCGAGGCGGCTCAGCACGTCCTTCACGTGCAGCCGCGCGTAGTTCGACAGGTACAGCATGTCGTAGCGCTGGTCGGGCGAGGTGAGGTGCACGACCATGGTGAGGTCGGGCGAGCTCTTCTGCGTGGTTACGCCGAGCCGCTGCACTTCCTCCGGCAGGCGCGGCAGCGCCTGCGACACGCGGTTCTGCACTTCGACCTGCGCGGTGCTGAGGTTGGTGCCCAGCGCGAAGGTCACGGTGAGCGTCATCACGCCGTCGCTGGTGGCCTGCGAGGAGGTGTAGAGCATGCCTTCCACGCCGTTGATCTGTTCCTCCAGCGGCGTGGCGACGGTCTCGGCGATCACCTTGGGGTTGGCGCCGGGATAGTTGGCGCGCACCACCACGGTGGGCGGCACCACTTCGGGGTATTCGCTGATCGGCAGCTGGAACACCGCGATGCTGCCGGTGATCACGAACAGCAGCGACAGCACGGCGGCCATGATCGGCCGGTCGACGAAAAACTGGGCAATGTTTTTCATGGTTTGTCTCGATGACTTCGGAATGCCGACCCCCTCTCCCCTCCGGGGAGAGGGCTGGGGTGAGGGGCCGGGGCTTGCCGGGGCGTTCGCGCTGCGGCAAAGCGTTTTTCAGGTTTCGATTGGTGGGCGGTGCTTGCGCAAGACCGGCCCCTCACCTCGGTCCTCTTCCTCGCTCCTCAGAGCAGGGCCATCCATGGCCCTACTCCGCGTCCCGGAGGGGAGAGGAAGAAGAGCGGGCTCAGCCTTGCGGGTCGTGCGCGGCCGGTGGCGCGGCCATCGCGGTGCGTGCATCGTCATGGCCGCCGGCTTCGACCAGCGCCTTGTCGCGCGTGTCGAGGCGGTAGTCCATCGCCACCTGCTGCGGGTTCACCTCGGCGCCGGGGCGCACGCGCTGCAGGCCGTTCACCACCACCACGTCGCCGGGCGAGAGGCCGCTGTCGATCACGCGCAGGCCGTGGAACAGCGCCCCGGTGCTGACCTTGCGGTACTCCACCTTGTGCTTGGCATCCACCACGTAGACGAACTGGTTGCCGAGGTCGGTGCCCACCGCGCGGTCGTCGATCAGCAGGCGCGGCTGCGGCTGGCCGCTCTGCAGGCGGATGCGCGCGTACAGGCCGGGGGTGAACAGGCTGTCCTTGTTGTCGAACACGGCGCGCAGCCGCATCGTGCCGGAGTCGGTGTGCAGCTGGTTGTCGACGAAGTCGATGCGGCCCGTGTGCGGGTAGCCGTTCTCGTCGGCCAGCTCCATCGAGGCCTCGATGCGCGGGCTGTTGCCGTCGCGCGTCGCGCTGGCGCGAAGGTGGTCCAGCTTCAGCCAGGTGTGCTCGTCCACGTCGAAGTACACGTAGACCGGGTTCACCGAGACCACGCTGGTCAGCACGTCGGCGCTGGTGACGAGGTTGCCGGGCGTGATGTGCACGTTGCTGACGCGGCCGTCGACCGGCGCGCGCACCTCGGTGAAACCGAGGTTGAGCTTCGCGGTGGCCAGGGCGGCATCGGCGGCGGCGAGCGACGCGCGTGCGCTCTGCGCGGCGGTGTCGAGGCGGTCGGCTTCTTCCTGCGCGATGGCGCGCTGGTCGAGCAGGCGGCGGCCGCGCTGGGCGTTGGCCTGGGCCAGGCCAAGCTCGGCCTGCGCCTGGCTGCGGTTGGCGGCGAGGCGATCCACCTCGGCCTGGAACGGCCGCGGGTCGATGCGGAACAGCACGTCGCCCTTGTGCACCAGGGCGCCCTCGCGGAACGACACCGAGTCCACGTAGCCGCCCACGCGGGGCCGTACCTGCACGCTGTCCACCGGCTGCACGCGGCCGGTGAAGTCGGCGCTGTTGCTCACCGGGCGCAGCAGGGCGCGGGCCACGGTCACTTCCGGCAGGGCGCCGCCGGGGCCGGCGGACTGGGCGTGGCTGCCGCCGTGTTCGCCGAGCAGGGCCCAGCTGCCAGCGATCGCCACCACGACGAGACTGGCCAGTATCAGTTTCTTTTTCATCTCTTGCGCTCCCTGGATGGGGACCGTGCGGCGACGCAGCACGATGGGGGAGACGGATAATAGGTGTACTATCGGGTACAGAAAAACCCGATTTTGTGAACTCCACTCATGACATTTGGTCACGAATGACCGCATAATGACGGTGATGGAAGACTTCTCGGCAATATCGAGCTTCGTCCGGGTGGTAGAAGCCCGCAGTTTTGCGGCCGCCGCCGTCCAGCTGGGCATGACCCCGTCCGGGGTAAGCCGCGCGGTGTCGCGGCTGGAGGAGCAGATCGGCGTGCGCCTGCTGTTCCGCAGCACGCGGGCGCTGCGGCTCACCGACGATGGGGAATCTTTCTACCAGCGCTGCAAGGCGATCCTGGCCGACCTCGGCGAGGCGGTGGACGCGCTGAACTACGCGCGCACCAAGCCCAGCGGCAAGCTGCGGGTGGCGGTGAACGTGTCGGTGGGCCGCGCCGCGCTGATCCCCAACCTGGCCGATTTCGAGGCGCGCTACCCCGACATCCGGCTGGAGCTGTCGATGAGCGACCGCAACATCGGCCTGATCGAGGAAGGCATCGACTGCGCGATCCGCATGGGCGAGCTGGAGGATTCCAACCTGATCGCGCGCAAGCTGGGCTACTTCAGCAACGTGCTGTGCGCCTCGCCCGACTACCTCGCGCGGCACGGCACGCCGGCCACCGTCGAGGACCTGAAACAGCACCGCTGCATCAACTACGTCTATCCCACCAACGGCCGCGCCTACCAGTGGCAGTTCGACACGCCGGACGGCCGCATCGCGCTGGACGTGGACGCGCACCTGCTGATCAACGACGGCGAATCGGTGATCCAGGCGGCGATGGCCGGCCTGGGCATCATCCAGACGCCGCACTGGCTGGCCGCCTGCGCGATCGGCATGGGCAAGCTGCAGGTGATCATGGAGGACGCCATCTGCACCGGCTCGCCGGTGTGGCTGGTCTACCCGCAGAAGAAGCACCTTTCGGCGCGCGTGCAGGCCTTCCTGGAATGGGTGCACGAGCTGTTCGAGCGCACCAACCTGCCGGCCTGCCGCATGACGATGCCGCTGCCGGCGAAGACCAGGGGCGTGGCGTCGGCGGCGCCGGTCAGGGGCGTGGAAGCGGCGATTCCCCAGACCGCCGAATGACGCCCGTCGCCGGCGCCTTCAGGGCCGCAGGCGGCGATACAGCGTGCTGCGGCTGACGCCCAGCCGGCGCGCGGCTTCCGACACGTTGCCCTGGCAGGCGCCCAGCGCGGCCTGCATGGTTTCCTGCGCGACGGTGTCCAGGCGCGGCACTTCGTGCGGGCGCACCGGAGCGGGCGGCAGCTCGGCGAGTAGCGGCCGCCGCACGAATTCCGGCAGCTCGTCCGGCCCCACCGTGGTGCCCGGCTCGGCCAGCGCCAGCAGGGACTTCAGCGTGCCCAGCAACTGCCGGATGTTGCCCGGCCACGGGTACGCCGAAAGCAGGGCGAGCGTGTCCGGACCCAGCGCGACGCAAGCGGTGTCGGCGCCCAGCCGTTCCCACAGCCAGCCGATCAGCTCGCCGCAGTCCTCGCGTTCGCGCAGCGGCGGCAGCGTGATGCTGGACTGGGCGATGCGGTAGTACAGGTCGGTGCGGAAGCGTCCGGCCGCGACTTCGGCGTCCAGCGGGCGCAAGGTGGCCGCGACCACCGCGAAGTCCACCTTCACCGGCCGGCCACCGCCCAGCGGCACCACTTCGCGCTCCTGCAGCACGCGCAGCAGGCGGCTCTGCAGTTGCGGCGGCATGTCGCCGATCTCGTCCAGGAACAGCACGCCGCCGTCGGCCTCGCGCAGCAGGCCCGGCGCGCCGCTGCGGCGGGCGCCGGTGAACGCGCCGGCCTGGTAGCCGAACAGCTCCGCCTCGATCAGCGTTTCCGGCAGCGCCGCGCAGTTGATCGCGACGAACGCGCCGCTGGCGCGGCGGCTGCGGCGATGCAGCTCGCGTGCCCACACTTCCTTGCCGGTGCCGGTTTCGCCCTGCAGCAGCAGCGGGATGTCGGCGTCGAGCAGGCGCACGCCGCGCACCAGCTGCGCCTCCTGCACCGCGTCGAAGAAGATCGTGGGCGATGCCGCCGCCGGCTCGCGCGGCGGCAGCGTGCCGGGCACCGCGATGTGGCTGGCGTCGCCGCTCTGGCTGCGCGCCTGGAAGGTCTCGCCGCCAGGACCGCGCAGCGGCACCACCATGTTGCGCGGCGGCCGCGCGGATTCGAACAGGTCGGTGTAGCGCAGCCGGCCCAGCTCGCTCCAGTCCAGCCCCAGCATCTTGATCGCGTAGCGGTTCGCCGCCACCAGGCGCTGGTCCTCGAACACCAGCACGCCTTCGCGCGGCGTGTCCAGCAGGCTGCCGTCGTGGTGCAGGCGGATCACCTGGCGCCCGGGCATCTCGCGCTTGAGCAGGCGCCGCTCGATCTGGTCCACCGCGAGCTGGACGATGCCCAGCGCGTGCATCTGGTGCACGCTGGATTCGCCGGAGATGTCGAGCAGGCCCACCGCCTGGCCGCGGCCGTCCAGGATGGGCGAGGCCGAGCAGCTCAGCACGCGGTTGTTGCTGAAATAGTGCTCGCCGCCGCGCACCTCCACCGGGCGCCGTTCGTGCAGCGCGGTGCCGATCGCGTTGGTGCCGATGATGTCCTCGCTCCAGCTCACGCCCGGGCGCAGCGCCACGCGCGCGGCCTTGTCGAGGAAGTCGGTGCTGCCGCTGGCCTCGACGATGGTGCTGTCCGGCGCGGCGAGGATCACGATGCTGTCGCAGGTGCGCGCATCCGAATAGAGCAGTTCCAGTTCCGGCCGGCACAGCCGGATCAAGGCCTCGTTGCGATCGCGCAACTCGCGCAGCGTGGGCTGCTCGGGCGGGGCGATGCTCAGCCGCTGCTCCGGCGCCAGGCCCAGCGCGCGGCAGCGTTTCCACGACGCCAGGATGGTCTCGCCCACCAGCTCGCGCGGATTGGCGCCCGTTTCGAAGAAACGCTGGCGGGCGGTGCTGATCGCTTGGCGGGAGGGCAGCGACATCGTGGTGGCCTCTGGCAAGTGTCGCAATTTGCAACAGTGGTGCGTGGACTGTTTCTCCACACAACACCGATCCGGGCTCCATACGCAAGGGTTGGCGGGATCTTTCGATGCTGCGCCGCGAAATAAACGGGGTACGGGTTGAAACAGATTTGCAATTTGCCTTGGATCAGGGTCGTGCGGCATTGCGTCAAGGCAAGGCGGGCACCCGCGGTTGGCACGGACTTCGCGACAGGAACGGGGATTCAATTCCACACGGAGCAACGACCATGACGCGACTCGAGCAGCAGCATCTCCCGGTGCAGGTTCCCTTCAAGCAGCGCTACGGCAATTTCATCGGCGGCCGCTGGGTGGCCCCGGCCAACGGCAAGTACTTCGAGAACGTCACGCCGATCACCGGCAAGCCGTTCTGCGAGATCCCGCGTTCCGACAAGGACGACGTCGAGGCGGCGCTGGACGCCGCGCACGCCGCCAAGGCCGCCTGGGGCAAGACCTCGGTCGCCGAGCGCGCGCGCATCCTCAACCTGATCGCCGACCGCATGGAACAGAACCTCGACGTGCTCGCCCACGCCGAGACCTGGGACAACGGCAAGCCGATCCGCGAGACCCGCGCGGCCGACGTGCCGCTGGCGATCGACCACTTCCGCTACTTCGCCGGCTGCATCCGCGCGCAGGAAGGCGGCATCAGCGAGATCGACGACGACACCGTCGCCTACCACTTCCACGAGCCGCTGGGCGTGGTCGGCCAGATCATTCCGTGGAACTTCCCGCTGCTGATGGCCGCCTGGAAGATGGCGCCCGCGCTGGCCGCCGGCAACTGCATCGTGCTGAAGCCGGCCGAACAGACCCCGGCCAGCATCCTGGTCTGGGCCGAGCTGGTCGGCGACCTGCTGCCCCCGGGCGTGCTCAACATCGTCAACGGCTTCGGCCTGGAGGCCGGCAAGCCGCTGGCCTCGTCCAACCGCATCTCCAAGATCGCCTTCACCGGCGAGACCACCACCGGCCGGCTGATCATGCAGTACGCCAGCCAGAGCCTGATCCCGGTGACGCTGGAGCTGGGCGGCAAGTCGCCGAACATCTTCTTCGCCGACGTGATGGACAAGGACGACGACTATTTCGACAAGGCGCTCGAAGGCTTCGCGCTGTTCGCGCTGAACCAGGGCGAGGTGTGCACCTGTCCCAGCCGCGCGCTGGTGCAGGAGTCGATCTACGAGCGCTTCATGGAGCGCGCGGTCAAGCGCGTGCAGGCGATCAAGCAGGGCAACCCGCTCGACCCGACCACCATGATCGGCGCGCAGGCCTCCGGCGAGCAGCTGGAGAAGATCCTGTCCTACCTCGACATCGGCAAGCAGGAAGGCGCCAAGGTGCTGACCGGCGGCGAGCGCGCCGTGCTGCCGGGCGAACTCAAGGACGGCTACTACGTGAAGCCCACCGTGTTCGCCGGCACCAACAAGATGCGCGTGTTCCAGGAGGAGATCTTCGGCCCGGTGGTGTCCGTCGCCACGTTCAAGGACGAAGAGGAAGCGCTGGCGATCGCCAACGACACGCTGTACGGCCTCGGCGCCGGCCTGTGGAGCCGCGAGGCGAACACCTGCTACCGCATGGGCCGCGGCATCCAGGCCGGCCGCGTGTGGACGAACTGCTACCACCTGTATCCCGCGCACGCGGCGTTCGGCGGCTACAAGCAGTCCGGCATCGGCCGCGAGAACCACCGGATGATGCTGGACCACTACCAGCAGACCAAGAACCTGCTGGTGAGCTACTCGCCGAAGGCGCTCGGCTTATTCTGAGCGCGTGCGGCCGGCCGCAGAGGCGGCCGGCCGCTTTCCAGGGGGATATGCACGCGCAACACCGGTCCCGCCAGCGGGGCCGCGGGCCGCCACGTGCCCGCAACGGCGATGCGCGACGACACACGATCGGGAGACGCGAGTTGATCGGATCCAGGCTGAATCTGTCTGCTGCCGCATCGGCCGGGAGGGCGATGGCGTGCTGCGCCGCCCTGCTGCCGTGCCTGGCGCAGGCCGACCAGCCCGTGCACCAGCTCGGCGAAGTCGTGGTGGTCGGCGTGACGCCGCTGCCGGGGCTGGACCTGCCGCTGGCGCAGGTGCCGCTGAACGTGCAGGTGGCGCAGGCCGACGACCTGCAGCAGATCCACGGCCAGTCGCTCACCGACCTGCTGGCGCGGGATTTCCAGGGCGTCAACCTGACCCAGTCGCAGGGCAACCCGTGGCAGTCCAACCTGTATTTCCACGGCTTCACCCTGTCGCCGCTGCAGGGCTCGCCCTCCGGCCTGTCGATCTATCTCGACGGCGTGCGCCAGAACGAATCGTTCGCCGCGACGATGAACTGGGAAGCGATTCCCGACTTCGCGATCCGCAACGTCGCGCTGATTCCCAGTTCCAATCCGCTGTACGGCCTCAACACGCTGGGCGGCTCGCTGGTGCTGACCAGCAAGAGCGGCTTCACCGATCCGGGCGGCTCGTTCAGCGTCACCGGCGGTTCGTGGGGGCGCATCCAGGCCGACGCGGACTTCGGCGCGCACGGCGACACCTTCGGCTTCTACGCCGGCGTCGGCAGCGACTACGAAAGCGGCTGGCGCGCGCATTCGTCCAGCCGGGTGCAGCAGGGTTTCCTGCGCCTGGACTGGCATCCGGACGCGGCCACCGCCATCGCGCTGAGCTACGCGGGCACGCACGCCACGCTGTTCGGCACGCAGACGCTTCCCGTCGAATGGGCCGACACGCCGGCCGCCGCCTACACCTGGCCCGACCATTTCACCGACAACATCAACCAGTTCAACCTGCGCGGCACACGCGAGCTGGGCGGCGGCTGGTCGCTGCAGGCGTCCGCCTACCTGCGCCTGTCGCAGAGCCGCAGCTTCAACAGCAACGTCAACGCCTACGACGGCTACGACGACGACGACGGCCCGCTGGGCTATGCCGTCGACGGTCCGTTCGATAGTGCCTCGGTCGGCCAGTACTACTACACGGGATTGAGCCCGGCCTTCGACCCGCGCAACCCCGGCGCGACCATCAACAACGTGCCCGCCGCGAACGTGCTCGGCAACGTGCACACGCGCGGCTACGGCGCCTCGGTCCAGGCGGTGGACGACAGCGAGTTCGACGGCCACCGCAACCGCCTCACCGTGGGCGCCAGCCTGGACGGAGGCAGCAGCCGCTTCACCCAGTACGGCCAGCCGGCGTATTTCCCCTACGACGTCGCGCAGCGCGGCAACACCGTGGGCCTGTTGCCGTTCGAACTGGACCCGATGACCGCGGCCGCCACCGGCACGCGCAGCTACGGCGTGTACTTCATGGACGTGCTGGCGCTCACCGATGCGCTGCACGTCAGCGCCGGCGGCCGCTACGACCACAGCCGGATCGGCGTGAGCGACCTGTCGGGCAACGAGCCCGCCATCGACGGCCGCAACGGCTTCCACCGCTTCAACCCCAGCCTGGGCGCCACCTGGTCGCTGTCGGCCAGGCTCAACGCCTACCTCAACTACGACGAGGGCATGCGCGCGCCCACGCCGATCGAGCTGGAGTGCGCCGACCCGGCCGCGCCCTGCGCGCTGCCGAACGACTTCACCAGCGATCCGCCGCTGAAGCCGGTGGTGGCGCACACGTTCAGTGCCGGCCTGCGCGGCACGCTGGCCGACGGGCGGCTGCGCTGGAACGTGTCGCCGTACTACAGCCGCGTCAGCAACGACATCCTCACCATCCACACCGGCGGCAGCGCGCAAGGCTATTTCGCCAACGTGCCGCGCACCGTGCGCAAGGGCGTGGATGCCGGCTTCGGCGGCCAGTCCGGCCGCTTCGAATGGCAGGTCGACTACAGCTTCGTCGCTGCGACCTACGGCGCGCCGTTCGCGGAGCTGAGCGAGGACAACAGCAGCGCCGATCGCCTCGACGCCATCCAGGTGCGCCGCGGCGACCGCATCCCGGGCATCCCGCGGCAGATGGGCACGCTGGCCGGCGAGTACCACTTCACGCCGCAGTGGTCGCTCGGCGCCAACCTGCGCGCCTGCGCGGGCCAGTACGCCACGGGCGACGAGAACAACCAGGACGCGCACGGCCGGCTGCCCGGCTACGCGCTGCTCGATCTCGACCTGCACTGGCGCCCGGTTCCGGCGCTCACGCTGTTCGTGCAGGTGCAGAACGTGTTCGACCGGCGCTACTTCGCCAGCGGCCAGCTCGGCAGCAACGTGTTCGACACGCCGGACCGGCTGGTCGACACGAATGGCCCCGGCACATCGACCTTGTTCGTCGCGCCGGGCGCACCGCGCGCCTGGTTCGCCGGACTCCAGTACGACTTCGGCCGGAGGCTCGACTGATGCCCGGCCTGTTCCACGTCGTCGCCACGCCGACGGCCGCGCATGGGGATGCGACGGCCGCCGGGAACCGTGGCGGCGACACGACGCGGCCCGCCTGCCTGCATGAGCCGGCGATGTCCGCACCACCCGCGGCGCACACACCGTAACGCCGCGATCACGCGAGGGGAGAGGCACATGAGCAACACGGCAAAACCACCAGGGCGGCATCGGCAGCGGGCCCGGCAGCGGGGCGGTCTGGTTGCACTCGGACTGATCGCCGCCTGTCCGCTGGCCGCGCAGGCCACCAGCTTCAGCGGCGACAACTGGAAGGTCGACATCAGCGGCTTCGTCAACGCGTACTACACCACCACGAGCTGCTCCGGCTCCGGCACCGATCTGGGCGGCACCGCCCTGGCCGGCCGGGCGCTCGGCTGCGGCGGCCAGAAGGACCGCACCACCATCGGCAACGGCCTGCTGCCCGATGCCCTGATCACCAAGGTCACCACCCAGCAGGAAGGCATCGACATCGGCGCGCAGATTTCGCTGATGCCGAGCATCGCCACCTCCAACGCGCTGGCCAGCAACAACGGCATCGACGTGCGCCAGGCCTTCTTCACCCTGGGCACGCCGGACTTCGGCACAGTGAAGCTGGGCCGCGACTACGGGTTGTTCGGCTACAACGCGACCGTCGGCGACATGACCCTGATGGGCACGGGCATGCCGACCCAGGCCACCCAGCGCGGCCGCGTCTCGCTCGGCCACATCGGCGCGGGCTACACCTACCTCGGCAACTACGCGCAGATCATCTACACCACGCCGGGCACCAGCGGCTTCGGCTTCAGCGGCGGCGTGTTCAGCCCGGTGGACAACACCGGCAGCTACGATTCGCGCACCGCGCCGCAGGTGCAGGCGGAAGTGTCCTACACCGCGGGCGGCTTCAAGGGATGGATCGGCGCCAAGACCCAGCGGTTCTATTCGAGCGCCGCAGGTACGCAGCCGGACAACTTCACGATGACGGCGGGCGAGATCGGCGCCTCCGGCACCTTCGGCCGCTTCAGCCTGCTCGGCAACGTGCAGGTGGGCCGCGGCATCGGCATCCTCACCGATGGCGACCAGGCCAACATGCGCGGCATCAACTACCTGCTGCAGGGCACCTTCGCGGTGACCGGCAAGCTCAAGCTCGGCCTGAGCGGCGGCGTCAGCCGCAACCGCGACGACCTCGCCGAGGACGCACACCTCAAGTCCAACACCAACCTCACGGCCGGCGCCTATTACGCGCTGACCAAGAGCGTGACGCTGAGCGTCGAACTTTCGCAGACCCGTTCCAGGTACTTCACCGGACAGAGCGCACGCCAGAACGGCATCTCGGCCGGCGGCATCCTGTTCTTCTGAACCCCCTGCACCACACGATGGAGGAGTCAACATGAAACAACGTTCATGGCATCGATACACCGTGTTGTTCGCTTCGCTGCTCGCCTTCACCGGCGGAGCCATGGCGGCGGACCACTACGATCCGGTGACCGACGCGCGCCTGATGAAGGCCGCCAGCGATCCGGGCTGGCTGATGTACCGGCGCGACTACGGCAGCTCCGGCTACGCCCCGTTCGACGCGATCAACGCATCCAACGTCACCGGCCTCAAGCAGGTGTGGGACCACGAGACCGGCTTCCAGCAGGGCCACGAATCGCCGCCGGTCGTGAACGGCGATTACCTCTACGTCACCACGCCCAAGGACGAGCTGCTCGCCTTCCAGGCCAGCACCGGCAAGCTGCTGTGGAAGTACCAGCACGATCTTTCGCACGTGGGCCTGAAGACGGTCTGCTGCGACGTGGTCAATCGCGGCGTCGCGCTGTACGGCGACAACGTCTACATGGCCACGCTGGACAACCGGGTGATCGCGTTCGACGCGAAGACCGGCAAGCTGCGCTGGAACAGGCAGCTGATGGCGCCGGACCTCGGCTATGCGATGACCCTGGCGCCGATGGCGCTGCAGGGCAAGATCATCGTCGGCGAATCCGGCGGCGAATACGGCGCGCGCGGCTTCGTCGAGGCGCTGGACGCGAAGACCGGCAAGCAGGTGTGGCGCCGCTACACCATCCCGGCGCCGAACGAGCCGGGCGGCGACAGCTGGCCCAAGGGCGCCTACAAGACCGGCGGCGGCGGCGCATGGCTCACCGGCAGCTACGACGAGGCCACCAACACCCTGTTCTGGGGCGTGGGCAACCCCGGCCCGTGGCTTGCCAAGCTGCGTCCCGGCAACAACCTGTACACCGACTCGGTGATCGCGCTCGATCCGGCCACTGGCAAGATCAAGTGGCACTTCCAGTACACGCCGCACGACACCTGGGACTACGACGGCACCAACGAGACGGTGCTCACCGACCTCGACTACCAGGGCAAGCCGTACAAGGCGCTGGTCTCGGCGAGCCGCAACGGCTGGTTCTATGCCATCGACCGCACCAACGGCAAGCTGATCTACGCGAAGAAGTTCGTCACCGCCACCTCGGTCAGCGGCGTCAAGGACGGCCAGATGGTCACCGACGCGTCGCTGTATCCCGACGTGGACAAGCAGGTCTTCACCTGTCCGAGCTTCCTCGGCGGCAAGAACTGGTGGCCGATCTCGGTCGATCCGCAGACGCACATGGCCTACGTGCCGACCCTGCACAGCTGCATGACCATCAAGGGCGCCACCGTCGGCTACAAGGCGGGCCTGCCGTTCCTCGGCGAGACCTTCAACGTGACGGCCGACCCGGCGTTCAAGGACACCTGGGGCGCGGTGCAGGCGATCGACGTCAACACCGGCGAGCAGGCGTGGAACTTCCCGTCCAAGCTGCCCTGGAACGGCGGCATGCTGAGCACGGCCGGCGGCCTGCTGTTCTCCGGCAGCGCGGACGGCCACCTGTACGCCTTCGACGCCAAGACCGGCAAGGTGCTGTGGAAGAGCCCGCAGCTCACCTCGGGCATCGTGGCGCCGCCGAGCACCTGGACCGTGGACGGCAAGCAGTACGTGGGCGTGTACGCCGGCTGGGGCGGCGCTTCGCCGATCTGGGGCGGCGACATGGCCAAGGATCCTGCGGTCGCCAACATCCCGCTGGGCGGTCACCTGTACGTGTTTGCACTCTGAGGAGGTACGGACCATGAAGCAGGTCAAGAAACTGAACACTCCACGCAGCAACCTGTTTGCATGGTTCGTCGTGCTGGCCGCCGTACTTGCGTACGGCGGCCACGCACGAGCCGGAACCGTGACCCTGTGCGTGGACAAGAGCAGTGCTGCCGCACCGATGGATACGCGTCTCGCCCAGGCGGTCGCACGGCACGAAGGCGCCACGCTGGCCCTGCATCGTTTCGACGGCGCGGGCGACGGCGACGACGGCCTGGGTGCGAAGGATTTCCACCGCCTCGCCGCGCAATGCGACCTCGTGCTGGGCTTCCCGGTCGACGCCGGGGCGCACGGCGCACCCATGCCCGGCCTGCACGCCACGCGTGCCTACGGCCACACCGGCTTCGTGCTGGTCACGCCGCGCGGCAAGGGGTGGACCTCGCTGGCAAGCCTGCCGGCCGGCTCGCGCGTGGCGGTCACCTACCAGACCACGCCCAACATCTACCTGGCCGACCATCCGAAGCTGGCGGCGGACGTGCAGCTCGACGACGCGGCCACGCTGAAGGCCCTGCAGTCGCGCAAGGACGTCGCCGCGATGCTGTGGCGCCCGACGGTGGTCAGCCAGCTCGGCGAGCGCGGGCTGGAACAGCACTACGACATGCACGAGCTGGACGAAAGCCACGCCCGCTTCGATCTCGTCGCGCTGTATGACGATTCCCATGCCGAAGCCGCGAAAGCCTTCGAGCAGGCGGTGGCCGCCATGGCGGCCAGCGGCGAGCTGGCGCAGACCCTGGCGCCGTACGCGCAACCGGGGGCCGCCCTGACCGCGGTCGCGGGAGCGAAGTCTGCCGAGCGGCAGGTCTTCGGCGCCGCGCGCGCGCGGCATGCGGCCGATCGCCGTTGCGCCGCGAACGCGCGTGCAGGCAAGAGCAGGAAGCCGGCCCGCGTGCCCACGCTGTACACCCAGGCCCAGGCCGATACCGGCAAGGCGAAGTTCCTCGAGAACTGCTCGCGCTGCCACGGACGCGACCTCGGCGGCATGGCGGGGCCGGCCCTGAAGGGGACGAATTTCGCCTCGGCGGCCTCGCACTTCCACGTCGGCGACATCTTCACCATCGTCTCGCAGAACATGCCCGCGACCCAGCCCGGCAGTTTGCCCAAGGACGACTACGTGGAGATCATGGCCTTCCTGCTGCAGGAAAACGGCTACCCGGCCGGCAGCACTGCGTTGACCTTCGACCAGGCCAAGCAGTCGAAGGTGGATTTCATCTACCGCGGACAGTGAGGGGCGCCATGCCGGATCGTTCCGCCAGCTTGCGGAAGTCTTCATCCATGCCGCTGCTTGCCGTGGCGACGGCGGCATGGGTGGCGGCGGCAGCGTCGCCCGTGCCGGCAGCGGCACGGGATGCCGCCGCGACGGGCGAACCGGCCGTTTCCGCCAGGGAGCTGCCGGCGATCCGGGTCAATGCGGCCCGGCTGCGGATCGACCCGCGCGACGTGCCGGCCGCCGTCAGCATCGTCGACGTGGACCCGGCGCAGGCGGGCCAGCCGGGCGTGAACCTGTCCGAGGCGCTGGTCGGCGTGCCGGGCGTGCTGGCGCGCGACCGCCAGAACTACGCGCAGGACGAACAGTTCTCCGTACGCGGCTTCGGCGCGCGCTCCACCTTCGGCGTGCGCAGCATCCGCCTGTTCGTGGACGGCGTGCCGGCGACCTTGCCGGACGGGCAGGGCCAGGTCTCCGATTTCAACCTCGACATGGGCGGCCGGCTGGAAGTGCTGCGCGGGCCGTTCTCGGTGCTGTACGGCAACGCGGCGGGCGGCGTGGTGCAGTTGTGGAGCGCGCCCGGCACGGCGGTGCCGCAGACCACGCTGGGCGTCAACGCGGGCAGCCACGACAGCTTCCGCTACAGCGCCGCCACCCGCGGCATGCTCGGCGACGTGGACTACAACGTCGCCGCCGCGCAGTTCCTCTCCGGCGGCTACCGCGGGCACAGTCGCGTGAACCGGCAGTCGGCGCACGCGCGCTTCGGCATCCCGCTGGGCGGGCAGCGCAAGCTCACCGTGGTGCTGGACCATTTCGCGCAGCCGCGCGCGGAAGACCCGATGGGCCTGACCCGCGCACAGCTGCGGGCGGACCCGCGCCAGGCCGCGCCGGCGGCGCTGCAGTACGACACCCGCAAGAGCATCCGGCAGGACCAGCTCGGGCTGGTGTACGAGCAGGCGTTCGACGGCGGCGACCAGCTGCGCGTCGCCGGCTACTTCGGCCGCCGCGACATCGAGCAGTTCCAGTCCATTCCCAAGGCCACCCAGGCGAACCCCTTGCAGCCGGGCGGCGTGGTCGCGCCGGACACCAACTACGGCGGCCTCGACCTGCGCTGGACGCACGACGGGCAACTGTTCGGCCGCGACACCGAGTTCGTGCTCGGCGGCGGCGCCGACGCGCAATGGCAGCGCCGGCTGGGCTACCAGAACTTCGTCGGCAACACGCTGGGCGTGCGCGGCGCGCTGCGCCGCGACGAGGACGACGACGTCGACAACCTCGACGCCTACGCGCAGTGGTACTGGTATTTCGCCGAACACTGGTCGCTGCTGCTGGGCGTGCGCCACGACCGCGTGCACTTCCGGGAGCGCGACCACTACGTCACGCCGCTCAATCCGGACGACAGCGGCCGCGTCGACTACTCCGCCACCACGCCGGTGCTCGGCGTGCTGTTCCATCCGCGCGACAACCTGCAGCTCTACGCGAGCTGGGGCCGCGGCTTCGAGACGCCGAGCTTCAACGAGCTGGGCTACCGCAGCGACGGCCGGCCCGGGCTGGCGTTCAACCTGCGCGCGGTGCACAGCGACAACAGCGAGCTGGGCGCGAAGTGGCAACCGACCGCCGCGCTGAAGGCGGAGCTGGCGCTGTTCCGCGCCGACACCCGCAACGAGCTGGTCGTCGCCACCAACGAGAACGGCCGTTCCACCTACCGCAACGCCGGCGCCGCGAGGCGCCAGGGCGTGGAGCTGTCGCTGTCCGGCACGATCGCGCCGGACTGGCAGATCACCGCCGGCTTCACCCACCTGCAGGCGGTGTTCCGCAGCGGTTTCCTCACCTGCGCCAGCACCCCGTGCAAGACCCCGTCCACGCCGGTGCGGCGGGGCGCGCGCATCTCCGGCGTGCCGGGCAACTACGGCTCGCTGCGCCTGCAGCACGGCGCGGAGCTGGGCTGGCGCGAAGGGCTCACGCTCAGCGGCGCCGGCAACGTGGTGGCCAACGACACCCAGACGGCCCGCGCCGCCGGCTACGGCCTGGTCGGCGCGGACGTGGCCTACGTGTTCGCGCTGGGCGCCACGCAGCGGCTGCAGCTGAGCGCGCGCGTCGACAACCTGGCGAACCGGCGCTACGTGGGCTCGGTCATCGTCAACGACGGCAACGCGCGCTACTACGAGCCGGGTCCGGACCGCACCTGGATGCTCGGTGCGCGGCTGAGTTTCTGATTCGCAACCGCAGGAGTACCGCCATGTCTTCCGACGCTTCCGTTCCCGTCCGGGTCATCGCCACGCCGCAGGCGGAGGAGCTGATCGCGCGTCTGCGCGCGAAGCACGGTCCGGTGCTGTTCCACCAGTCCGGCGGCTGCTGCGACGGCTCCTCGCCGATGTGCTATCCGCAGGCCGAGTTCATCGTCGGCGACCGCGACGTACGCCTGGGCGAGATCGCCGGCGCGCCGTTCTACATGAACCCGGAACAGTACGAATACTGGAAGCACACCCAGCTCATCATCGACGTGGTGCGCGGCATGGGCGGCATGTTCTCGCTGGAGAACGGCGAGGGGGTGCGCTTCCTCACCCGCTCGCGGCTGTTCGACGACGCGGAGGTCGAGGCGCTGATCGCCGCGGGCCAGCTCTGAACCGGCCGGCCCGCGTCCGCGCCGCGCCTCAGGCGCCCATCGGCATCAACAGCAGCAGCGCCGTGCCGAGCGCGATGCGGTAGACCGCGAACACGGTGAAGCGGTGCGTGCGGATGTAGCCCAGCAGCCACTTCACCGCGGCAAAGGCCACGATCAGCGAGACGATGAAGCCGACGATCAGCGCGGTCCAGTCCTCGTGCGCCGCGCTGCCGTTCTTCCACACCTTCAGCAGTTCGTAGCCGGTGGCCGCGTACATGGTGGGGATGCCGACCAGGAACGCGAACTCGGTGGCCGCCGCGCGGTTGCTGGTGCCGAACAGCATGGCCGCGAAGATCGTGGCGCCCGAACGCGAGGTGCCGGGGAACACGCCAGCCACCATCTGCGCGATGCCGACCAGGATCGCCACCGTCCAGGTCACTTCCGTGCGGTCCGGCTGGCGCGCCGCCAGCGCTTCCGCGCCGATCATCCAGAAGCCGCCGATGATCAGCGCCCAGGCGATCGGCGCCACCGTTTCCGGCAGCTTGAAGCCGTAGTGCGTGACCACCAGGCCCAGCACGCAGGTGATCAGGAACGCCACCGCCAGCTTGAACAGGTAATCGCGCGTCGCCGGGTCGCGCCACTGCGTCAGCAACTGCCAGATGCGCTTCCAGTACACCAGCGTGATCGCCAGGATCGCGCCGGCCTGGATGCCCACGTTGAACAGGTCGGAGCGCGCGCCCAGCCAGTGCTCCGCGATCAGCAGGTGGCCGGTGGAGGAAATCGGCAGGAACTCGGTGATGCCCTCGATGATGCCGAGCAGGACGATGTTGAGCAGATCGGTCATGGATGCGCGCCAGTGTGGTCGGGCGCCGGGTCGGGGCCGCGGCGGAGGGCGTAGCTTAGAGGCAGCGGATGACTGCGGGGTGTTCCCGGTGCGAGGATGGGCGAATTTCGTCGACCAGCGGTCGCCAGGTCTCGCAATTTGATCAAGATCGGTGCAAAAAGAGCTGCAGTTTGCACCAGCATGAGACTTTCCCGGTCGCCAGTGTCGCGCAAGTTCTTGTTCGTCCAAGGTTTTGCCGCTGGCATGACCCTTGCCTCCACAAGCACGTCAACCATCATCGAGGTTCCGCCATGACTGCCCAGAAAGTGCTCGACCTGATCCAGGAACACGAGGTCGAGTTCGTCGACCTGCGCTTCGCCGACATGGTCGGCAAGCACCACCACGTCACTTTCCCGGCGCACGCCATCGACGAGTCGACCTTCGAGGACGGCAAGATGTTCGACGGCTCCTCGATCACCGGCTGGAAGGGCATCAACGAGTCGGACATGATCCTGATGCCCGACCCGGACACCGCCTACCTCGACCCGTTCAGCGCGCACACCCAGCTGGTGCTGCATTGCGACGTGCTGGAGCCGAGCACCCTGCAGGCCTACGGCCGCGACCCGCGCTCCATCGCCAAGCGCGGCGAGGCCTACCTCAAGTCCACCGGCATCGCCGACACCGCGTTCTTCGGGCCGGAGCCCGAGTTCTTCATCTTCGACTCGATCCGCTGGCAGAACGACATGGGCCGCGTGTTCTACGAGATCGAGTCCAACGAGGCCTCATGGAGCACGCGCTTCAAGTACGAGGACGGCAACATGGGCCACCGCCCCGCGGTGAAGGGCGGCTACTTCCCGGTGCCGCCGGTGGACACGCTGGGCGACCTGCGCGCCGACATGTGCAAGGTGCTGGAGTCGCTGGGCCAGACCGTCGAGGTGCACCACCACGAGGTGGCGAACGCCGGCCAGTGCGAGATCGGCGTGAAGTTCAACACGCTGGTGAAGAAGGCCGACGAACTGATGACGATGAAGTACGTCATCAAGAACGTGGCGCACCAGAACGGCAAGACCGTCACCTTCATGCCCAAGCCCATCGTGGGCGACAACGGCTCGGGCATGCACGTGCACCAGTCGCTGGCGAAGAACGGCGAGAACCTGTTCGCCGGCGACCTGTACGGCGGCCTCAGCCAGACCGCGCTGTGGTACATCGGCGGCATCTTCAGGCACGCCAAGGCGATCAACGCGTTCGCGAACTCCACCACCAACAGCTACAAGCGCCTGGTGCCGGGCTTCGAGGCGCCGGTGATGCTGGCCTACTCCGCGCGCAACCGTTCGGCGAGCTGCCGCATCCCCTACGTGTCCAGCCCCAAGGGCCGACGCATCGAGGTGCGCTTCCCCGACCCGATGAACTCCGGCTACCTGGTGTTCACCGCGCTGATGATGGCCGGCCTGGACGGCATCCTCAACAAGATCGACCCGGGCGCGCCGGCCGACAAGGACCTCTACGACCTGCCGCCGGAAGAGGAGAAGAACATCCCGCAGGTGTGCGCCAGCCTCGACGAGGCGCTGGTCGCGCTGGACAAGGATCGCGAGTTCCTGAAGGCCGGCGGCGTGTTCACCGACGACTTCATCGACGCCTACATCGGCGTGAAGATGCAGGAGGTCACCCGCTACCGCGCCAGCACCCATCCGCTGGAATTCCAGATGTACTACGCTCTGTAAAAGGGGACGCGGATAAGGTCCGTCCGCGCCTGTTGAAGCGCACTAGGGCAACGCGGAGGCGTTGCCCTAGTCATTTGAGGGGTACAAAAAAACATGAGAAACCAGAATCGCCTTTCACTGGCCGTACGTCTGGCGTTGTCGCTCGGGCTGGTCTCGACGGCAGGCCTCGCCTGGGCACAGGACACCGGCCAGGGCACGGGGAGCGGGCAGGAGAACAACGCGCAGGGCGGCGACACCGGCAAGGCCAAGGCCGCCCAGGCCAAGAACCTGCAAGCCGTGGTCGTCACCGGTTCGCTGATCCGCCGCGTGGATGCCGAAACGGCCAGTCCCGTGGTGACCCTCGACAGGACGGCACTCACCAACAACGGCAATCCCACCCTGGGCAACGTGCTGCAGGCCCTGCCGAGTTTTTCCGGCCAGGCGACCAACCCATCGAACAACAGCAACGGCGGCGGCATCGCCAGTCCCACCCTCGAAGGCGGCGACGGCGCTTCCCGCCTGTCGCTGCGCGGCCTCGGGTTCACCCGCACGCTGATGCTGATCGACGGCCAGCGCATGGCCAACCCCGATCTCAACATGATCCCGTCCAACATGATCGAGCGCGTGGACGTGCTGGCCGAAGGCGCCACCACGGCCTACGGCTCCGACGCGATCGGCGGCGTCGCGAACTTCATCCTGCGCAAGGATTTCCAAGGCGGCGAACTGAGCGTCAACGACGGCATTTCCAGCCACGGCGACGGACAGCGCCACGGCGCCACCTTCACCGTGGGGGCCAGCGGCGAGCAGGGCAATGTCGTCGGCGGCATCAACTACAACAAGTACAACTCCATCCTCGCCAGCCAGCGCGGCTTCTCCTCGCACCAGTACTACCTGTACAGCTCCGGCCTGCAGGCGGAAGGCTCGTCCAACATCCCGACCGGCAAGGTGACGCTGCCCGCCGGCGCGCTGCAGGACCAGTTCGGCTGCAGCCGCCTCACGCGCGGCTCGGGCTCCGGTTCGTCGCTGGGCGACTACCGCTGCTTCGCCAATTCGGACTACTACAACTACAACGCCTTCAACTACATCCAGACGTCGCAGGAGCGCACCAGCGTGTTCGTGCTGGGCAACTACAAGATCAACGACAGCCTGACCTGGTACGCCGACGCGTTCTACAACCACACCGATTCGGCCGGCATGGACGCGCCGGAGCCGACCAGCACCGGCGACGGCTGGACGATCGCCGCGAACAACCCCAACAACCCGTTCGGCATACCGTTCTGCAACACCAGCCTCCCCAATTGCACGGGCGGCGCCTACAACACCCGTCTCACCGGCGCGGGCGATCGCCTGCACACGTTCCGCACCAACACGTACAGCGTGATCACCGGCCTGCGCGGCAAGTTCGGCAGCAGCAGCTGGACCTGGGACCTGGACCTCAACTACGGCCACTCCGAGCGCGTGCAGAAGAACCACAACGAACTCAACGTGGCCGGCTTGCAGGCGGCGATCGATTCGGGCGCCAACATCTTCGACCAGACCACGCTGCCCACGTCGGTGACGGACGACCCGGTCTACTCCAAGAACAACAGTTCCAAGCAGGTCTCGTTCAACGCCTCGGGCGAGCTGTGGGACCTGCCGGCCGGCGCCGTCCAGCTCTCCGCGGGCGCGCTGTACCGCAAGGAGCAGATGGACTACCAGGTCACCAGCGACGCCATCCTCAATCCGTCGACGCTCAACTGCGACATCGCCGCCGAAGGTTGCGCGTCGCCCGGCCACGGCAGCTTCAACGTCAAGGAGCTGTACGCCGAGGCTTTCATCCCGCTGCTCAGCGATGCGCCGTTCGCCAAGTCGCTGAACCTGGACATCGGCATCCGTTCGTCCGACTACACCACCACCGGCACCACCACCAACAAGAAGGTGGCCGTGGAGTGGAAGCCGATCGACGACCTGCTCGTGCGCGGCACCGTATCGCAGGTGTTCCGCGCGCCGAACCTTGACGAGCTGTACGACGGGCTGACCGTCCTCAACCCGACGGTCACCGACCCGTGCCAGAACCTCAGTGCGGCCCAGTTGGCCCAGCATGCCAACCTCTGCCAGAACGTGCCGGTCGGCTACTCGGTGGGTTACGCCGCGCAGATCACCGCCCTGTACCAGGGCGGCGCGCTCGCCGGCACCAAGCTGCGCCCGGAGCACGGCAAGTCCTTCAGCTACGGCCTGGTGTATTCGCCGAGCTGGGCCAATGGCTTGTCGAGCACGCTCGACTTCTGGCGCATCAACCTGTCCGACTACCTGCAGGCGGTCAGCGCGCAGACCGTCCTGAACGTCTGCCAGGGCAATGACGCCAGCCCGTACTGCGCGTACATCAACCGCAATCCGGCCACGAGCGCCACGCCGGGCGCGCTGTACTACATCTACACGCCGGAAGTGAACCTGGGCAGCCTGAGCACCAGCGGCATCGACTTCAACGTCAACTACGTGCTTCCGCACTTCGATGTCGGCACCGTCGATCCCGGCAACTTCAAGCTGACCTTCAACAGCACCTACACCAGCACCTACCGCATCGGCATGCCCGGCACGGCCAGCCAGGACTACGCCGGCACGTACTCGGCACAGTTCGGCAACCTGGCCCGCTGGCGCGGTTCGGCGACGCTGAACTGGGTGCGCGGTAACTGGAGCGCCCAGTGGCAGACGCGCTACATCGGCCACTTCACCCTGCTGAATGCGTACTACGACGTCCCCGGCAGCCTCTCGAAAGCCTCGGCTGCGTACCATTCGATCAAGCTGGGTTACGCCGTGCCGTCGATCCACACGACGTTCGACGTGGGCGTGGACAACCTGTCCGACCGCCTGCCGCCGCTGATCTACCAGAGCGGCATGAACTACAACGTCGACACGGCGACCTACGACACGATCGGCCGCTACTACTGGGCACGCGCCACGCTGAAGTTCTGACGGCTCCGGCGATGGTTGGAAGGCGCTGCCATGGATGGCGGTCGCAGAAAGCGGGGGCCAGCCCCCGCTTTTTGCTGCATGATGGCGGCACGACTCAACGCACCCGCCCGCCATGACCGATCACGCGTCGTCTCCGTTCCCCGCTGGCGAGCAAACCCTGCAACGCATCGCATCCGCATACCGGAACGGCGACATGGCCGCGGTCATCGCCATGGCGCAGTCCCTGCCGGCGCCGGAAGCCGCGCACGAAACCGTGCGCTTGCTGCTCGGCCTGGCGCTGCATGCAAACGGACGCGACAGCGAGGCCGCTGCCTGTTTTCGCCGGCTCGTGCAGGAATATCCGGCGGTACCCGACTACTGGAACAACCTCGCCATCACGGCGCAGTTGAGCGGAGCGCTCGCCGAAGCCGGGCAGGCGTTCGGACAGGCCTTGAAGCTGTCCCCCGGCAACGCGCAGTTCCATCACAACCATGGCCTGCTGCTGGCCCGGCAGGGGCGCTGGCGCGAGGCGCGGCAATGCCAGTTCGACGCGGTGGAACGCGCCCCCGGGTTCATCGACGCCCGCCTGCAGGGCGCGCTCGCCTGCCATGTCTGCGGCGACCTCCCGGGCGAGGAAGCCATGCTGCAGGACGTGGCGCACTGGCCGCCCCAGCCGGCCGAGCAGGCGCTGTCGCTGGCCACCATGCTCTCCGCGCGCGGCGAGCAGTCCGTCGCGTTCGACCTGCTGGACAAGGCGATCCTGTCCAGGGGCGAAGAAGGTCTCTTTCACGCCTGGCGCATCACCGCCATGCGCGCATCCCTGCATGAGCGCGGCAATCGGCTGGACAAGGCCAGGGCCGAACTGGCGCTGTTGCCGCTGGACGCCATCGCCGCCTTGCCTGCCGGGCACGAGCCGGTGCGTTGCCGCATCTGGAGCGTGCGCGCCACGCTTCTGGCGCGCGAAGGCGAGCACGGCGACGCCGCCGACCTCTGGCAATACGTCCTCGACCATGCGCCGCTCGCCGAGCTGCGCGTCGCCGCCGCCTTCGGCCTCGCCGCCGCGCGGGACAAGCTGCGCCAGCACAAGCAGGCGTGGGAAGCACTGCAGCTCGCGCATGTCCTGCAGTGCGAAGGCGTGCGCCACATCGTGCCGCACCTGCTGGACGAACATGCCCAGTCGCTGCCCATGGCCGGGCACCGCGTCACGCGCCGCGCCCACGATGCGTGGTCCGCGCTGCCCGCGCCGCGCGCCGGGCAAAGCCCGGTATTCGTGGTCGGGTTCCCGCGCTCCGGCACCACCTTGCTGGAACAGATGATCGATGCGCACCCCGACTTCCGTTCGATGGACGAGCGCGCCTTCATCTACGACCTGATCGAACGCATGGAGCACGTGGGGCAGGCCTATCCGGACGATCTGGCGACGCTGCAGGCCGACGAGACGCGCATGCTGCGCGAGGCCTACGACGGCATGGTCGCCGGGGTGCTGCCCGGCCTCGGCCATGCCCGCCTCGTCGACAAGAACCCGCTCAACATGCTGAGCCTGCCGATGATGGCGCGCCTGTATCCGGAGGCGCGCTTCATCCTGTGCCTGCGCCACCCCTGCGACGTGCTGCTGAGCTGCTACATGCTGCCGTTCCGGTCGCCGTCCTTCATGACGCTGTGCTCCTCCCTGCCGCGGCTGGCGCGCGGCTATGTGCAAGCCTTCGAGCAATGGCTCGCGCACGTGGAAGTGTTCGCGCCGCGCGTGCTGGAGTGGCGCTACGAATCGGTGGTGAACCGCTTCGACGAACACGTCGCGCGGCTGGGCGGTTTCCTCGGCATCGAAGACACCGCGCCGCTGGCGCGCTTCGCCGAACACGCAAAGGCGAAGGGCTACATCAGCACGCCCAGCTACGCGCAGGTGACGCAAGGCATCCATCGCAACGCGGTCGGCCGCTGGCAGGCCTACCGCGAACATTTCGAGCCGGTGCTGCCGATACTGCGGCCGATGATGGAACGGCTGGGCTACGAGGCGTGAGCCGGGCCGGGACAGCCCGCGCCTGCAGCAAGACACACAGGAAAGGGGGAATGCCATGCGGGATGCATTGAAGTGGGTGGCCTGGATCGTCGGCGCCCTGGTGGTCGCGCTGGTCGCGGCTTTTGCATGGGGCCGCCTGCGCCCGCCCACGCCGGCGCAAGCGGAGGCGCTGGCGCTGTTGCAAGCCGCGCCGCCGCCGCCCGGTCGCAATGCCTGGGCCGCGCTGTGGCTGCTGGATTACGAGGTGCCGGCCGAGCGCATCGATGCGACGTACGCGGAGGAACGCACGGGCATGCAGGAGTGGGTCCGCCGCCAAATGGCCCAGCCCTCGCCCGGGGCGGACGTCTGGGAGCCGGTGGTCGCTGCACGGTATCCGAAGCGCGCGGTCGTCAGCGCCGCGGATCGTGGGCTGCTCTGCGCGCCCCGCGAGGACGATTGCCTCGCCAAGGCGCGCGCCGGCGGCCGGCCACTGCGCGATCTGCTGGCGCGCCAGGCCGGCCGGATCGCACAGATCGAAGCCATCAACAACGCGGACGTGCTCTGGAGCGACCTGCCGCCCGACACCTACATGTACACGCGCTTGCCCGCCTTCACGAACACGGAAGACCTGCTGCTCACGGCGGCGGCGGTGGCGTTCGTGGATGGTCGGCCGACGGAGGCGTTGACTGCCGTCTGCCGGCAGGCCGCCAGCGTGCGCCGCCTGCATGCGCACACCAACTCGCTGGTCGCCGCCATGGTCGCGAACGCATGGATGGAGGCGGACGAGCACGCGCTGGCCGGCATGCTGCGGGAACGGCCGTCCGCCGAGCCGGCGCCGGAAGCATGCACGCAGGCCTTCGCGGCACCTGCGCCGCTGGACGTCAGCCTGTGCGCGCCGATGCAATACGAGTTCGAGACCATTGCCGGCATCGGTGCGACGCCGCTCCACCCCGACCGCGATCGTCGCTACGCGCAGCAGGCTTATCGCCTGGCGATCGATCCGCAAGGCATGCGCCGCCTGCTCGCGCCGGCCTATGCGTGGGCTTGCCGGCCGGACGTGCAGGCGGCGGCGCTCGCGGACCGGGTGCTCTCCATGGAAAACGCGGCGGCGGTGCGCTACGACCTGTTCGATCTGGTCGCGAATGCCGGCGGAGTGATCCTCGCCCGCGTCGGCGCCTCGGCTCGCGAACAGTACGCGCAATACGCGATGCGCAACGAAGACTACGCCGCCGGCCTGCGCGTGACCGCGTGGCTGCTGCGCACGCGCGGCAGCGCCGGCACCGTCGCGGAGTGGCAGCAACAACTGGTGCGGGCATTGCCGCTGCTGCGCGCGGGCGGCGACCGCGAGATCCGCATCGACCCGGATGGCCGCCAGCTGCACATGCGCTACCACGCGCCACATTCCGGCCGCAGCGAACTGGTGTTGCCGCTGCCGAAATAAGCTGTTGCACCATTCAGGCGCATGTACCATGATGGTGCAATGAACGTGCAGCCGTGGCAGGCATGGGCGGAACAGCTGGCGACCGGAGTGGCTCTGGTCGACGCGGACCTGCGCGTGCGCTGGCTGAACTCCGCGCTGGCCGAATTGCTGGGCAGCGGCATGCGCCGCGCGACCGGACAGCCGCTGGCGCTGTGGCTGGGCTCGCCGGACGACCTGGCCCAGGTGCGGCGTGCATTGGACGAGGCGCGCTTCGTGCAGTTGCGCGAGGTGGCGCTGTCCACCTTCGACGAGCGCACGCTGCAGGCCGACCTCGGCCTGCAGCCGGACGGCGCGGGCGGCCTGTTGCTGGAGGTGCACGCGCTGGCGCCGCATTCGCTGGCGGCGTCGCCGCTGTCCGCCACGCTGCGCGGTTTCGCGCACGAGGTGAAGAACCCGCTGGCCGGCCTGCGCGGCGCGGCCCAGCTGCTGCAGCGCCGGGTCGAGGGCGCCGAGCTGCAGGCGCTGGCGGGCCTCATCATCGACGAGGCCGACCGTCTCGCCGCGCTGGCGAACCGGCTGCTGCATCACGGCGCTGCGCAGGTGGGCATGGTGAACATCCACCAGCTGCTGGACCGCCTGGCCGAGTTGCTGCAGGCGGAACCCGCGCCGCCGCGGCTGCAGCAGGACTTCGATCCCAGCCTGCCCGACGTGCGGGGCGACGCGGGGCGGCTGCAGCAGGTGCTGCTGAATCTCGCGCGCAACGCGGTGGAAGCCGGCGCCCGCACGCTCACCCTGCGCACGCGCGCCGAACACGGCGTGCGCGCCGGCGCGCGGATGCTGCGCAGCGTGCTGCGCGTGGACGTGGTCGACGACGGCCCCGGCGTGCCGGCGGAACTGCGCGACACGCTGTTCGAGCCGCTGGTGTCCGGCCGCGTCGAAGGCACCGGCCTGGGCCTGGCGCTGTCGCGCGAGATCGCGCTGGAACACGGCGGCGAACTGCGCTGCGCCAGCCGTCCCGGCGAGACCGTATTTTCGCTGTACCTGCCGCTGGAGCGTGGCCATGAGTGACGAAATCTGGATCGTCGACGACGACCGCGGCGTGCGCTTCGTGCTGGCGGCGGCGCTGCGCGAAGCCGGCCTCGCGGTGCGCGAGTTCGATGCGTCAGCGGCCGTGCACGAGGCCTTGCGCAAGCGGCGCCCCGCGCTGCTGCTCACCGACGTGCGCATGCCGGGCAGCAGCGGGCTGCAGCTGCTGGAAGAGCTGCAGCGGCAAGGCATCGGCCCGGTGATCGTCATGAGCGCGTTCACCGACGTGGCGACCACCGCGGCGGCGTACCGCGCGGGCGCGGCGGACTATCTCGCCAAACCGTTCGACCTGGACCAGGCCGTGGCCACGGTGCAGCGCGTGCTGGCCGATCGTGCGGTGCAGCCCGCACCGCTCGCCGCGGAACCGGTGCCCGCGCATGCGCTGCTGGGCGAGAGCGCGGCCATGCGCGAGGTGTTCCGCCTGATCGGGCGCGTGGCGGCCAGCGACCTCAATGTGCTGGTCACCGGCGAAACCGGCACCGGCAAGGAACTGGTGGCGCGCGCGCTGCACGAGGAAAGCGCGCGCCGCCAGCGGCCGTTCGTGGCGCTGAACACCGCGGCCATCCCCAGCGAGTTGCTGGAGAGCGAACTGTTCGGCCACGAGGCCGGCGCGTTCACCGGCGCGCAACGGCGCGTGACGGGGCGCTTCGAGCAGGCCGAGGGCGGCACGCTGTTCCTGGACGAGATCGGCGACATGCCGCTGGCGCTGCAGACGCGCCTGTTGCGCGTGCTGGCCGGCGGCGAGTTCTACCGCGTGGGCGGGCGCGAGCTGATCCGCTGCGACGTGCGCATCGTGGCCGCCACCCACCAGGACCTCGACGCGCGCGTGGCGGCCGGGCAGTTCCGCGCCGACCTCAAGCATCGCCTCGACGTGGTGCGCATCGCGCTGCCGCCGCTGCGCGAGCGGCGCAGCGACATCCCGCTGCTGGCGCAGCACTTCCTCGCCGCCGCCACGCAGGAGCTGCGGCTGCCGCCCAGGCGTTTCGCGAAGCCCGCGCTGAAGGCGCTGGCGCAGCGCGACTTCCCCGGCAACGTGCGCGAACTGGAAAACCTGTGCCGCCGCCTCGCGGTGATCGCGCCGGGCGTGGAAATCCTCGCGGCGGACCTGGGCACGCCGCCGTCGGCGGCCGGCGGCGGCGACTGGACCGACGCCTTGCGCCACTGGGCCGCGCAGGCGCTGGCCGACGACGAGGCCGACATCCACACGCGGGCGCGCGAAGCGCTGGATCGCGTGCTGCTGGAAGCCGCGCTGGCGGCGCACGGCGGCCATCGCCAGCACGCCGCCGCCGCGCTGGGCGTGGGACGCAACACCTTGACGCGCAAACTGGGCGCATCGCGGACGCGCCGCCGCTGAGGGCTGCGGGCTCTTGGTAAAATGGGCGGATGTCGACCGTCGCGAGAGAGAGCTGAGTCATGCCGTTGCTGCGTCAGTTGCCCCGCTGGGCATGGTTCGGCACGGCCGCGCTCGCGTTCATCGCCGGGCTGGTGAATGCGGTCGGCTACCTCGGTTTCCGCCACGAGTCGATCAGCAACATGACCGGCAACGCCAGCCTGCTCGGCATCGCGGTGGGCCAGGGCGAGGGCGGCGAAGCGCTGCATTGGGTGCTCGCGATCGCCGCGTTCGTGCTGGGCACCATGCTCAGCGGCATCATCGTGCAACAGAGCACGCTGAAGCTGGGGCGTCGCTACGGCGTGGCGCTGACGCTGGAATCCCTGCTGCTGTTCGCGGCGGTGCCGCTGCTGGACGGCGCCCATTCGGCCGGACTCTACCTGGCCTCGGTCGCGATGGGCCTGCAGAACGGCATGGTCAGTGCGTACAGCGGCGCCGTGGTGCGAACCACCCACGTGACCGGCATCTTCACCGACCTGGGCATCTACCTGGGCCACCTGCTGCGCGGCCTGCCGGTGGACATGCTGCGCCTGCGCGTGTGCGTGGTGGTGGCGTCCACCTTCATCTTCGGCAGCGCCATCGGCGCGCTGCTGTTCGCGCGCCTGCAGGAGCACGCCGTGCTGATTCCAGCCGCGCTTACCGGGGTCTGCGGCCTGTGCTACGGCCTGTACCGGCAGTACTCGCTGGGCACGGCGCGCTGAAGCGACACCGACGCGCGCCTTCAGCGCTCCAGCCGGCGCAGGAACACCGTCATCTCCTTCTCCGCCTGCTTGTCGCCGCGCCCGCGCGCCGCGGCGATGCCGTCGCGCCAGGCTGCGGCGGCACCCGCGGAATCGCCGGCGGCGAGGCGGGCCTTGCCCAGCAGCTTCCAGGCGGCGGAATAGCGCGGGTCGAAGCGCAGCGCGTGCTGCAGTTCCTCGCCGGCCTGCGCCGCGTCGCCGGCTTCCAGCAGCGCGTTGCCCAGCGCGTAGCGCAGCAGCGCGCCGTCGCGCGGGCCGCCGCACTGGCCGCGCAGGCTGGCGAGCAGCGCGTCCTTGCTCATGGCTGCGCGCGCGTGCGTCCGCCGTCGGCGCCGTACACCTGGGGCGGCTGGGCCGGCTCGGGCGGGGTGGCGCCGCTGCGCAGCGCGGCCAGCGTGGTCGCGGGCCATACCACCAGCCAGGTGGAGCGGAACGGCTGCACCAGCAGCGCGTAGCGCATGATCTGCGCGTCCAGCGCGTGCGGGTGCTCCACCACCAGGCCGTCGGGATGCGCCTTGGCGAACGCGGTCAGCTCCGCCTCGCCGCGCAGTTCCCCGAGTGGACGGGTCAGGCGGCCCTGGAAATGGAATTGGCCGTCGTAGCTGCCGTAGTAGGCCAGCGCGCGGCCTTGCTGGTCTGCCGCGCCCAGCATCTGCGCGGTGGGACGCAGTTCGTAGCGCGGCCACATGGTCAGGGTGAACAAGGTGTTCAGCGCCAGCGTGCCGACCAGCCCCGCCACCGCCAGCCGGCGCAGTTCGCCGCGACCGCGCAGCAGCAGCAACAGGCCCAGCAGCAGGAACACCACGGCGAAATAGCGGCTGTACGGCGCGGTGGTGTCCGGCCATTCGCCGTGCAGGTAGTCGCCCGCCACCAGGTTGGGCAGCAGGAACAGCAGCAGCGCGAACACCAGGCTGCCCACCGCCAGCGGCCAGGTGCCCAGCCAGGCGGTGCTGGCGAGCTTCGGCCGGCGTTCGCGCAGCGTGGCGATCGCCCCGCACATCAGCAGCATGGTGCCGGCCAGTTCCGGCAGCAGGTAGTAGGACTGCTTGCCGCGGATCACCGAGAACAGCAGGAACGTCGGCAGCACCCAGCACAGCGCGAAGCGCAGGCCCGGTTCCAGCGGTCGGCGCAGCGTGGCCAGCGCCACCCACGCGCGCGGCCAGCCGAAGAACGGGAACAGCAGCAGCGGCAGCGACAGCACGTACCACAGCACCGGACGGGCATGGCTCTGCAGCGGTTCGGCCGTCTCCACGCCATGCACCACCCGGGCGGCGGTCTGGCTGAAGAACAACCGGTGCATGTAGGCATCGCCGCCGGAGAAACCGGCGGGCACCGCCCAGGCCAGCAGCATCGCCAGCCCCAGCAGCACCGCCAGCGCGCCGCAGCCGTACCAGCGGGCGCGCTGCGCCCGCGCCGTATCGCTCCACAGCGGGCCCAGCAGCCACGGGAACAGCACGTGCAGCAGCATCACCGGGCCCTTGGTGAGCAGGCCCAGGCCGATGCACACGCCGAACAGCCACCAGCGCGGCTGCGTGCGGCGCGCGCCGGGCACCAGGCACAGCAGCGCGCCCAGCGTCCACACCGCCAGCAGCACGTCGTACATGATCTGCAGGCCGAACAGGAACGCGTACGACAGCGCCAGCAGGCTCCACGGCGCGGCCTTCGCCATCCACGGCCGGGTGGGAAACAGCCGCCGCGCCAGCAGCGATATCAGCACCAGCTGGGCGCCGCCGAAGATCACCTCCAGCACCCGCGGCCACACGTCGCTCACGCCGAACACGGCCCAGCCGGCCTGGATCAGCCAGAACAGCAGCGGCGCCTTCTCGCTGTAGGGCTCGCCGTTGATGTGCGGCACCAGCCAGTGGTGCTGGGCCCACATCTCCCACGCCACCGCCAGCGTGCGCGTGGAATACAGCGGCATGGGGCCGTGCGCGAAGATCGCCAGCAGGGCCGCCACCGTCCACAGCGGCAGCCACGGCCAGAGCGAGCGCAGGTGTTCGGAGCGGCTGTAGGAGGTCAGGGTCACGGCGGCATTCGGGCGGGGGGTCGGCGGGATTCTAGCGGGGAGCCGCGACGCGGGGCCGCATCCGTGTTCACTTGCCGGTGCGCGCAGGGCCCCAGTAGCCGATGCGGCGGCGGATCTTCAGCTTGCGCCACAGGTTCCAGGGCTTGGCGCGGCGGTTCCGGCCGCCGCGGGCGACGAAGGTATCGATGGCGTCCAGCACGCGCTCGCTGGAGCGGCCGTCGCGGTAGGGGTGGATCGCGTCGGCATAGGCGCGGATCGCGGCCATCAGCTCCGGCGGCCGGCTCAGCGCCTGTTCTATCGCGGGCTCGAAATCCTTCGCGTCGTGGATGTCGATCAGCTGCGGGCCGGGGCGGCGGTTGTCGAACGTCACCACCGGCTTGCCGGTGAGCAGGAACTCGTTGAGCGCGGAGGACGTGTCCGAGCACATCATGTCCACCTGGCCGAACAGCTCCAGGATGTTGTCGTTCTCGGCGAAGCCCAGGTAGTCGTTCTGCAGCGCCTTGAACTTCGCCACGGTGTCCGGGTTCATCTTCGGGTGGAAGCTGACGATCCAGCGCCAGCGGCCGTCGCGCGACAGCCGCTTCACCTCCTCGTACAGCGTCTCGGCGGCGCTCCACGAGGGCGAGAAGGTGGAGTGGTAGAGGATCGCCGGCGGCGTGCGCACCGGCGGTACGGCGCCGCCGAGTTCGCGCATGAAGGGGTCGATCTTCGGAAAGCCCGTCTCGATCACGCTGAAGTGGCCGAGCTGGTCGGCGATGGCCTGGAACTGCGCGGTGTCGCGCGGGCCGGTGGTGCAGTAGAGGTCGAAGAAGCCGCGCACGTAGATGTGCCGCGGCTTGCCCGCGTCGAAGCCGTGGAACGTCTCCACCTTCACGCCGGGGAAGAAGTGCGGCACCGCGTTGGACGAGGTGATCACCGCCAGCGGCTTCCACGCGCGCACTTCGGCCACCGTGAGCAGGCGCTCGTCGGCGTGCAGGTCTTCCGCGCCGGGGCCGTCGAAGAACCAGGCCGCCTCGTCGCCGCGCGCGCGTATCGCCGCCTGGATCGGCCGCAGGATGGCCAGCGCGTAGCGCTCGGAGCCGTAGAGGAGATAGTGCTTGGGCATGGGGCTGGTGGTTCGGGCGAGGTGCATAGCTTAGCTTTTCTCCCTCTACCCTTCGGGGAGAGGGCTGGGGTGAGGGGCGGTTCTGGCGGTAATACCTGCATCGGAGCGCAAGCCGCTTCGTCGGGTGTCAGGGCGAGCCCCGACCCCTCACCTCAATCCTCTCCCCAGAGGGGAGAGGAGGCGAAGGTGCTGTGCGGGTTCGCTGGCCCGCACGCTGCGATCGCGTCGGGGTCAGTGTTCTATGTGGTGCTTGTTCAATGCGTCGGTCGCTTCCGCGACCGACGCGGGGTTGTTCACCATCTCGTAATAGCGCATGCGCTTGTACAGCGCGTAGCTGGCCGCGGTCTGCGCGATCACGAAGCCGCGCCAGCCGTCCAGGCAGGCCAGCCGGAACACATAGTCCTTGAGGAAGGCCAGCAGGTAGACGAACGGCGCCTGCCACATCCGGGCGGGCTTGCCCTTGTCCAGCCAGTCGCGGCATTTCAGCTCGGCGTAGCGCAGCACCTTGAGCTGCTTGTGCACCAGGGTGGGGTTGTTGGCGTGGTCGAACGGCGCGTCGAAGGTGGGCGCACTGCCCTCGAAGCGCAGCGACTCGTGCACCCGCACGTCGCTCCAGCGGGCGCGGTCGCGATGGTAGAGCCGGGCCAGCTTCTCGCCCACGCTGGGCCGGTACCAGCGCATGGCCCGGCCCATGTAGATGGTGCGGCGGCGCAGCCATGCGGCGGGTGCCGCGCCGGCCATCAGCGCCGGCAGCTTGCGCTCCAGCTCGGCGGCGAGTTCGGGCGACAGCGCCTCGTCGGCGTCCAGCACCAGGATCCAGTCGTGGCTGCATTGGGTGGTGGCGAAGTTGCGCTGCGGGCCGAAGCCCAGCCAGTCCTGGTGCACCACGCGCGCGCCGTGCGCCTGCGCGATCGCCACGGTGTCGTCCTCGCTGCCGGAGTCCACCACCAGCTTCTCGGCCGCGAACGGCACGCTGTCCAGGCAGCGCGCGATGCAGGCCGCCTCGTTGCGGGTGATGACGGCGAGGGTGATCGGCAGGATGGGCATGGCGGCATTCTAGCCGCCCGCGCCCCGCCGCCCCGATGAGACCGGGTCGACGTTTCCCGCCTGCCGATGCCCCCCGGTGGGCTGGGTTTCAGGTGGCGGCGGGCATGATGCGGCGGTCACCGTGTCATGCCCGTGTCACTGCGGTGCGTTCACCCTGTGGCTCCGGCGCATTGACTATGCTGCGGGCCGGACAAGGGAAGGCGCGGTGCTTGCCGGCCGCACGTCGAAGGTTTCATGGGTCACGAAAAGCACAATCTCCCACGGATCGAGAGTATGTCCGCCGCCGCGTCGCCGCTGGCCGATGCGGTTGCGGCGCGGCCGCCGTTCCTGCTGCGCCGCGGGTTCTGGCAGGGGGTGCTGGGCACGGGTCTGGTCTGGATGATGCTGGGCCTGGTGGCGATGCCTTCGGGCGTGTCGTTCAACCCGGGCAAGCTGTACCAGGGCAGCCTGATCGCGCTGCTGTACCTGCCCGCCTGGTGCCTCGCGCTGACGCCGCGGGCAGCCACCTGGAAAGCGCTGCTGCCGCTGCCGGCGTTCCGGATGTTCCTGTTGCTGCTTGCCTGGGCGGCGCTGTCGCTGGCGTGGGCGCATTCGCGACATCCCGGCGACGAGCTGAGCCGCCTGCTGAGCGTGCTGGCCTTCGTGCTGGCGTGGCCGCTGTGGCTGGGCGACGACGAGCGGCGGGGCAGCCGCCTGCTGCTGGCGGGCGGCCTCGGCATCGCGCTGTTCGCGGGGTTCTACTGCCTGCAGTACCTGTGGCAGCCGCCGGCCGACGGACGCATCGTGGGCGAGGGCGTGATCGCCACCGCGAACTACGCGGCGGCGACGATGGGCGCGGCCTGCCTCTGGCTCAGCCTGCTGCCCGTGCCGGACCGGCGTCTCTCGGCGCTGCGCTGGCTGGCGGTGCCGGTGCTGCTGGTGTTCATCGCGCTGACCGAGTCGCGCAGCGTATGGCTGGCCCTGGTGGCGTGCGCGGTGTTCGCCCCGTTGTGGCACCGGGCGCACGGGGCACGCTGGCTGGCCGGCGTGGCGATCGTGGTGGTGCTGGTGTGCTGCATCCGGCCCTGGCCGGCGCTGGTGGAACGCGGCACCTCGCTGCGGCCGGAACTGCTCGAGCAGTCCCTGCATCTCATCGCCCGGCACCCGTGGACCGGCCTGGGCCAGGGCGCGCCGTTCACGCTGGACGTGGCGGGCACGGCCTACACGCACAGCCACAACATGTGGACCCAGACCACGATAGAACTGGGGCTGCCGGGCCTGCTGCTGCTGCTCGCGCTGTGGCTGATGACGGTATGGCTGGGCTGGCGCCATCGACAGCGGCTGGGCGGTCGGCTGGTGCTGGCGCTGTGGCTGTACGCCAGCGTGGTGCTGCAGTTCGACATGCCGCAGCTGCTGGACAGCCCGCGCCCCGGCTGGCTGCTGGTGTGGCTGCCGCTGGCGCTGGCGCTGTGGCTGGAACTCGATGCGCGCCGCCGTGCCGCGGCCGCGTCTCGCTTACACTAGCCGCCTCGCGTTCCGGGACGAAACATGATGCGCAAGGTACTGGTGACCGGCGGTGCCGGCTTCCTCGGTTCGCATCTGTGCGACCGCCTGCTGGCCGACGGCCACGACGTGCTGTGCGCCGACAACTTCTTCACCGGCAGCAAGCGCAACGTGGCGCACCTGCTGGACCACCCGTATTTCGAGCTGCTGCGCCACGACGTCACGTTTCCGCTGTACGTGGAGGTGGAGCGCATCTTCAACCTGGCCTGCCCGGCCTCGCCGGTGCACTACCAGCACGATCCGGTGCAGACCACCAAGACCTCGGTGCACGGCGCGATCAACATGCTGGGGCTGGCCAAGCGGGTGAAGGCGCGCATCCTGCAGGCGTCCACCAGCGAGGTGTACGGCGATCCGGAAGTGCATCCGCAGCGCGAGGAGTACTGGGGCCGCGTCAATCCGATCGGTTTCCGCTCCTGCTACGACGAGGGCAAGCGCTGCGCCGAGACGCTGTTCTTCGACTACCACCGCCAGCACGAACTGGACATCAAGGTGGTGCGCATCTTCAACACCTACGGCCCGCGCATGCATCCCAACGACGGCCGCGTGGTGAGCAATTTCATCGTGCAGGCGCTGAAAGGCGAGGACATCACCATCTACGGCGACGGCAGCCAGACGCGCAGCTTCTGCTACGTGGACGACCTGATCGAGGCGTTCGTGCTGATGATGGAATCGCCGCGCGGGTTCACCGGCCCGGTGAACATCGGCAATCCCGGCGAATTCACCATGCTGGCGCTGGCGGAGAAGGTGCTGGCGCTGGTCGGCGGCCGCTCGAAGCTGGTGTTCCGCCCGCTGCCCGCCGACGATCCGCGCCAGCGCCAGCCCGACATCGCGCTGGCGCAGGAGAAACTCGGCTGGCGGCCGAAGGTGGGTCTGGAAGACGGCCTCCGGGAGACCATCGCCTACTTCCGCCGCACGCTGGAGGCCTGAAGTGGCCGCCGCGCCCGCGATTTCCGTCGTCGTCACGAACTACAACTACCGCGACTTCGTGGCCGAGGCGGTGGACGGCGCGCTGGCGCAGACCCATGCGCCGCTGGAAGTGATCGTGGTGGACGACGGCTCCACCGACGGCTCGCCCGACTACCTGCGCGAACGCTACGCCGGCGAACCGCGGGTGCGGCTGCTGTGCGGCGAGAACGGCGGCCAGCTTGCCGCGTTCCGGCGCGGCCTCGCCGCCGTGGGCGGCGAGGTGGTGTGCTTCCTCGACGCCGACGACCGCTGGGGCGCGGACTACCTGCGCCAGCTCGCCGAGGTGTTCGCCGCGCGCAGGGACATCGACTTCGTGTTCTCCGACGTGCGCCTGGTGGGCAACGAGTCGGGCATGCAGGGGTATGCGGAGCAGGCCATGGACCTCGGCCATACCGTGCTCGGCACCTGGGTGCACGCGCGCTGGTACGGCGCGCCCACCTCGGCGCTGGCGCTGCGGCGGACGCTGGCCGAACGCGTGCTGGACCTGCCGCCGGATTTCGTCGCGAACTGGCGCATCAGCGCGGACAACTGCCTGGTGTTCGGCGCCAGCGTGCTGGGCGCGCGCAAGTACTACCTGCCCACCGGCAACGTGGATTACCGCATCCACGGGCGCAACGGCTGGTGGCACGAGCAGGCGCGCATGCGCGAGTTTCCCGCGCAGTTCCGCTCGCGCTGCCTGATCAACTTCTATGCGCAGCGCATGCACCTCGATGCGCATGCGCTCGACCTCGCGCGCGCCGAGTTCAAGACGCGCGAACGCCCCGACTGGGCCGAGGCGCGCCGCTACGCCGGCATCGCCATGCGCGGCCCGTCGCCGTGGTGGAAGCGGGCCGAGCGCGCCCTGTCCATCCTGCGCCGCGGCCTGCGCGGGCGTTGACCGCGCCATGAAGACCAGCGTCGTCGCGATCACCTACAACTGGCCCGAGGCGCTGGAACTCCTGCTGGCCAGCCTCGCTGCGCAGGCGCGGCTGCCGGACGAGGTGATCGTGGCCGACGACGGCTCCGGCGACGCCACGCGCACGCTGGTCGAACGCATGGCGCGCGATTATCCGGTGCCGCTGCGCCATGTCTGGCAGGAGGACCGCGGCTTCCGTGCGGCGCGTGCGCGCAACCGCGGCATCGCCGCCAGCCGCGGCGACTACGTGATCCTGCTGGACGGCGACATGCTGCTGCACCCGCGCTTCGTCGCCGATCACCTGATGCTGGCCGAGCGCGGCTACTTCCTGCAGGGCGGGCGGATCAAGGCCACGCGCGGGGAAAGCACGAGGCTGCTGGCCGGCGCGCGCCCGGTGTTCGCGCCGTGGTCGCGCGCCGACTTCCACGAGTTCGACGGTAGCAAACGCCTCTACGCGTTCCGCCAGCCCCAGCTCGCGCGCTGGAAGGCGCGCTCGCGCAACGGCGGCCGCGTGATGAGCTGCAACATGAGCTTCTGGCGCGACGACCTGCTGCGCGTGAACGGCTTCGACGAGCGCATGGAAGGCTACGGCGCCGAGGACCGCGAACTGGTGGCGCGGCTGGAGAACGCCGGCCTGCGCCGCCGCGCGCTGAAGTGGGCCGCGCTGGCCGTGCACCTGTGGCACGACTCGCGCGCGCAGCCCGACGTGGACGACCTCAGCCTGCCGAACAACCGCCTGTTCCACGCCACGCGCACCGAAGGGATCGTGCGCTGCGAGCGCGGCATCGACGGCCACCTCGCGGAATTCGCGGACCGCTAGGCGGCGTCCAGCGCCTCGCGCAGCCGCCGCGGGAACGCGGCGCGCTCGGCCTCGAACCACGCCCGCGCCGCCGTGCCCAGCGCGGCGGCCTCGGCTTCCGGCATCGCCGCGCAGCGTTCGATGGCGCGGGCCATGTCTTCGGCGCGGAAGCCGTACAGCGTGGCCAGGTCCTGGGTGCCGGCGGCCTGCGCCGGCACCAGCACGCCGCGTTCGGCGCTCACCAGTTCGCTCATCGGCTCCGCGTCCAGCGTCGCCACCACCGCGCCGCAGCTCATCGCCTCGACCAGGTAGTGGCCGTAGCCCTCCGTCTGCGACGGGCACAGGTGGAAGCGGTGCTCGTTCTGCAGGCGGCGGTACGCCGCGTCGTCCAGGTGCTCGCGGATCAGCCGCACGTTGGGCGGCAGCGCTTCCAGCTCCACCCGCTTGCGCCGCCACGCCACCGTGAGCAGGGGCCACTCCGGATGTTCGGCCCACAGTGCCAGCAGCGCCGCGGTGCCCTTGTTGTTGCTGCGCCCGGGGCCATGGAAGAACGCATGTCGGTGCGGCACCGCGGCGTCGAGGCGGTCGGGGCTGGCGAAGCCGATGTAGCGCGTGGCCACGCCCAGCGCCGCGAACAGGCGTTCGGCATGGCGGGTCTTCACCCACACCGTGTCGATGCAGCCCAGCGCGGCGCGGTCTTGCACGCGGAAATACTCGGGGTTGGGCACCAGCACGTTGCGGCGCGCGGCGCGGGCAAACTCGGGGCGCACCCGCTCCAGCATGAGGTTGAGGTCGAACGCCGGCGGGCGGCCCGTCAACTGCACGCGGGTCATCCATTCGGCCCAGCGGCCGCGATGCGGCAGCCCGCGCGTGCGCACCGAAGCGCCCGTCTCGCCCAGCGCCGCCGCGAGCAGGGCCATGTCGCGGCTCAGGCCCGCGCCGTTGTCGCGCGCCAGCAACTGGATGCGCGGCGCTGCCGTCACGGTTCCGCGCCCGGGTCGCCGTCCGGCAATTCGTCCACCTTGGCGTCCGGCAGGCAGCCCGGCACCAGCGCGCCGGCCTTGAACATCCACCACTCGCGCTGGTTCGCGTGTCCCAGGGAAATCGCCTTGCCGCGATCCACGCAATCGCCCATCGCCGCCTGCTGCACGAACAGCCAGCGCGTGGCGGGAGCCTGCGACTGCCACTGCACCGCGCGGGCGAACTGCGTGTGGAACGGCTGCTTGAAGCCGAAGTCGGTGGCAGGGCGATCGAGCATCAGCAGGTTCTGTTCGGTCCACGCCACCAGGCCCAACTGGTCGCCGGGCGCCAGATGGCCGCGCACGTCGGCCATCAGCGCGGACGAGGAACTGGAGGGATTGAGCAGCGGCACCGCCCAGAAACCCCAGGCCAGCCACAGCGCGGCCATCCCTCCGCACACCGCCCACCCCGCGCGGCGCACGCGCAGCGTGGCGACCAGCAGCAACTGCGCCGCGCCCAGCAGCACGCACATCCACCACAGCGCCGCGCCGCCGTGGGCGAGGTCGCGCTCGGCGGCGAACTGCGCCACCTTCGGCGCGTGCGACCACAGCGCGTAGCCGCCCAGCCCGAGCATCGCCGCGCCCAGCACGGCGATGAACGCAAGGCCGGCCACGCGCAGCCAGCGCTTCGGCAGCAGTTCGTCCACGAACGGCGCGCAGGCCAGCGCCAGCATCGGCAGCGCGGGCAGGATGTAGACGTCGCGCTTGCCCGCCGAGGCGCTGAAGAACAGCAGCACCAGCACCACCCAGCCCAGCGGCAGCAGCACGCGCGCGTCGCGCGCCTTGATCCGCTGCCACCAGCGCGGCAGGCAGCCGGGGTAGAGCAGGGACAGCGGCAGCCAGCTGAACAGCAGGATCGGGATGTAGTACCACCACGGATGCAGGTGGTGCCACGCGTTCGCGTAGCGCTTCGCGGTCTGGTGGAACAGGATGTCGTTGACGTAGGCGGCATACGCGGGATTGCCGTCGCGCGCCTGCGCCGTGAGCAGCATCGGCACCAGCCACAGCGCGATCGCCGCCAGGGTCGCCGCCAGCCCCAGCAGCCAGCGCCACCACGCGCCGCGGCCCGGCCGCACCACGCCGTCCCAGCCGCGCCACGCGGCCCAGGCATACGGCACCAGCATCAGCAGCGCGAGGAAGCCCACGCCCTTGGTGATCACGCCCAGCCCCGCGCAGAAACAGCCCAGCCAGTACAGCGGCCAGTGCGTCGTGCTCGTTCCGTCAGGATTGGGCGGCGCCAGCAGGTGCCGCAGCAGGCCCCAGTTCGCCGCGGTGATGAAGAACACCACCAGCGGATCGATCTGCGCGCGCTGGCTCTGGTAGACGAACTGGAACGCCAGCAGCAGGCCGCCCGCGGCATACAGGCCGGCGCGGCGGTTCCACAGCCGCCGGCCGAGGTCGTAGACCAGCAGCAGGGTGCCCAGCCCGGCCAGCAGCGAGGGCAGCATGAAGGCGAGGCGCCACCAGCGCACCAGCTCGAAGCTGGCCGCCTCCGCCCACATCAGCATCGGCGGCTTGTCCGCGTACAACTCGCTGCCGCGGTGGGGGAACAGCCAGTCGCCGCTCTCCACCATCTGCTTCGCGGCCAGCGTGAAGCGCGGCTCGTCGGAGGGCCAGGGATCGCGCAGGCCGATGCCGGCGCCCAGGATCAGCAGCGCGATCAGCAGCAGCAGCCAGAAGCGGCGGCGTTCCTCGGGGCTGGCCTTGGGGAGAGCGGACATGGAACGTTCCTGCACACGCGCCGCGCGGGGATCAGCGCTTTTCGAGCACCGCATAGTACATGCCGTCGAGGTCGCCATCGCCGGGCAGGATCTGCCAGCCGACTGCGGCGGCCTGGCCCGCAGGCAGCGTGAACGGCACGGCGTGCGCGTCGGCGTGGGCGGCGAGGAAGGGCGCCACCACGGCCTCGTTCTCCGCGCGCAGCAGCGAGCAGGTGATGTAGAGCAGCCGTCCGCCCGGCGCCAGCAGCGGCCACAGCGCGGCGAGGATGCGCTGCTGCTGGGCCGCAAGTGCGGGGATGTCGTCGGCGCGCCGGTGCAGGCGCACGTCCGGGCGGCGGCGCAGCACGCCGGTGGCCGAGCAGGGCGCGTCGATCAGGATGCGGTCGAACGGCTGGCCATCCCACCACGACGAGGGATCGCCGGCATCGCCCGTGCGCACGTCGGCCTGCAGGTGCAGCCGGGCGAGGTTCTCGCGGATGCGCCCCGTGCGTCTCGGCTCGAACTCCAGCGCCGTCAGCGCCACATCGGCGCGTTCCAGCAGGTGGCAGGCCTTGCCGCCGGGCGCGGCGCAGGCGTCCAGCACGTGCTGGCCGTCGCGGGCGTCGGCGAGGTCGGCGGCGATCTGCGCGGCGCCGTCCTGTACCGCGAACAGGCCTTCCGCGAAGCCGGGCAGGCGGGTCACGTCGGTGCTGTGCGGCAGCGCGATGGCATCGTCCAGCCAGGCATGCGGCTCGGCCGACTGGCCGTCCGTGCGCAGGCGTTCGATCAGCGCGTCGCGGGTGGTGCGGCGGCGGTTTGCGCGCAGCATCAGCGGCGGCTCGCGGTTGTCCGCCGCCATCACGTCTTCGGCCTGCGCCGGCCAGTCGCGGGCGATGGCCGCGGCCAGCCAGCGCGGGTGCGCGTGGCGGGTTTCCGGCTGCGCGTCGAGCGCGGCCAGATGCGTGGCGCGCTCGCGCTGCCAGCGCCGCAGCACCGCGTTGACCAGGCCCGCGAGCTGTGGCCGCTTCAGCGCACGCACGGCTTCCACCGTGGCCGCCACGGCCGCGTAATCGGCCAGTTCCAGCACTTCCAGTTGCACCAGGCCCAGCACCAGCAGCGCGTGCACCGCCGGTTCCTTCCGGCGCAGCGGGCGCTCCAGCAGGCGGTCCAGCGCCGCGTCGAAACGCGGCCACCAGCGCGCGCCGTCGCTGACCAGCGCCATCAGCAGGGCGCGGTCGCGCGGGTCGGGGATTCTGGGGGCGTGGCGTTCCATTGCCTCGCGCAGGGAGGTGCCCTGGAGGGCGATGTTGGCGAGGGCTTGGGCGGCTTCGGCGCGGGGGTTGGTCATGGTTGCGGTTTGGCTGGTTGCTGATTTGGCGTTGGCATTCATCCAGAGCAGTTTCGTCCATCTGCCGATGGCCGAGCTACTTTCTCTTTGCGTGCCCAAAGAGAAAGTAGCCAAAGAGAAAGGGCACCCCGGTTGGCGCTTTCCGTCCATCCATGGACGGAAAGTGCGTGAGGCGTGGCCGGGCTTTTCGAGCGGGCATCCTGTCCGCGCGAAAAGGCGAGGCCGTCGTGGCCTCGCCCGCTGCGCGGCCTGATCGTCCCCACCTCACCGCCGCCCCAGGGGCCCCGGAAAAGCAGGCGCGCATCGTGCGCGCCAGAAGCAACAGCAACAGCAACAGCAACAGCAACAGCGAAGCGCAGCGACAGCGACAGCGCCGCGAGATCGCCGCGCTTCGCTTTTGATTCTGCTCGTCATCCCTGCGAACGCAGGGATCCAGTGCCTGCAAGCCTCGGAACACAAAGGCACTGGATTCCTGCGTTCGCAGGAATGACGAGCAGGCAGTCGATTAATCAGACCATCTTTGGCCCTGGCCCTGGCCCTGGCCCTGGCCCTGGCTGTGCCCTGCTGTTGCTTCTGCGCGCCGGGAGCGCGCTGCTTTACCGGGGCCCCTATGGCGCGGCGGGCGGGTGAAGGAAAGTCCGCAGGATGGCCGGCAGGGATGCCGGCCAGTTTTTCGCCAGCACAGGATGTGCTGTCGAAAAACCCCGTAACCCGCCCGCGCACCCGGAAGGCAGGATGCCTGGAGGGCGTGCCATCGGGGTGCCCCTCTCTTTGGTTACTTTCTCTCGGGCACGCGAGAGAAAGTGACTCGGGCGCCGGCAGGCGCTCGAAACCGTTTTTCCAGAAGTGGGCATGGCGGAGAGAAAGCCCATGGCGAGCAAACCTGCCCGTCACCGGTCCGGTGAGGGGGAGCGCAACTCCGGCCGCGCGTTGAGGTAATCGGCGGCACCGATGCGCTTGCCGCCCGCCCGCTGCACGGCGCTGATGCGCAGCGTTCCCTTCCCGCAGGCGATGTCGATGCCCTCGCGCCCCGCGCCCAACAGGCTGCCGGGCGCCGTTTCGTGAGTGTGGTCCAGTGCGCGCGCCGCCCAGATGCGCAGCGGTTCGCCGGCGATCGCGGCGTCGCTGCCGGGCCACGGGTCGAAGGCACGTACCTGGCGTTCGAGTTCGATCGCGGGGCGGTTGAAGTCCAGGCGGCCTTCGGCCTTGTCCAGCTTGTGCGCGTAGATGACGCCTTCGGCGGGCTGCGGCGTGGCGGCCAGCGTCTCGCCGGCGAGCACGCGGGCGAGGCCTTCGGCCAGCGCGGCGGCGCCCAGCGTGGCGAGGCGGTCGTGCAGGGTGCCGCCGGTGTCGTCGCGGGTGATCGCAGTGCGTTTTTCCAGCAGCACCGGGCCGGTGTCCAGGCCGGCCTCCATCTGCATGAGGTCGACGCCGGTCTCGGCGTCGCCAGCGAGGATGGCGCGCTGGATCGGCGCGGCGCCGCGCCAGCGCGGCAACAGGCTGGCGTGCACGTTCCAGCAGCCCAGGCGCGGCAGCGCCAGCACCTTGCGCGGCAGGATCAGGCCGTAGGCCACCACCACCATCAGGTCGGGCGCGTGGGCGGCGAGCGCGGCCTGCGCCGCGGCGTCCTTCAGGGTTTCCGGCTGCTCGACCGCGATGCCGGCGGCGAGCGCGGCCTGCTTCACCGGGCTGGGCGCGAGCTTGCGGCCGCGGCCGGCGGGGCGGTCGGGCTGGGTGTAGACGGCGACCACCTCGGCGCCGCTGGCGCGGCAGGCCTCGAGGCAGGGAACGGAGAATTCCGGGGTGCCGGCGAAGACCAGCCGCAGCGGCCGGCTCAAGCGCTGGCCGCCTGCTTGCGCTGCTTTTCCAGGCGCTTCAGCAGCATCGAGCGCTTCAGCGGCGAGAGGTAGTCCACGAACACCTTGCCGGCGAGGTGGTCCATCTCGTGCTGCACGGCCACCGCCAGCGGGCCCTCGGCCTCGTAGAGGAATTCCTTGCCGTCGGTGTCCTGCGCCTTCACCTTCACCTTCAGCGCGCGGGTGACATCGGCGTAGAGGCCGGGGAAGGAGAGGCAGCCCTCCTGGTACACCTGGGCGCCGTCCTTCTCCACGATCCCGGCGTTGATCAGCACCAGCGGCTGGTTGCGCCCCTCGCTCATGTCGATCACCAGCACCTGCCGGTGCACGTCGACCTGGGTGGCGGCCAGGCCCACGCCGTTGGCGGCGTACATGGTCTCGAACATGTCGGCGACGAACTGCTTCAGCGCGGCGTCGAACACGGCGACCGGCGCGGCCCTGGTGCGCAGTCGGGGATCGGGGAATTCGAGGATGGCAAGCGTGGACATGGCCGCCATTGTAGTACGCCGCTCCGGGGGGCTGTTCAGCGCGGCGAGCGCCGTGGAATCTGCGACCCGGTGCCGATTGCGCCGCTTAATGCTTCGGTTACACTCGCTTTCACTCCGGGGAGGGGGATTCCCACCAATGCTCAAGAAAGCGTTCACGGTGCTGGCCGGCACCATGGTTGCCGCGGCGGTATGCGCCGCCGGCGCCGCGCAGCTGCGCGGCAACCATCCCGATTCGTACACCGTGCGCCGCGGCGACACGCTGTGGGGAATCTCGGCGAAATTCCTGGCCAAGCCGTGGTTGTGGCCGGAGATCTGGCAGGCCAATCCCCAGGTGCGCAATCCGCACCTGATCTACCCGGGCGACGTGCTCAACCTGTCCTTCATCAACGGCCCGTCGCTGAAGCTGCAGCCGGCCCTGCATCGCGAGGGCGAGGCGGTGCCGGCGATTCCGCTGGATGCGCTGAAGACCTTCCTCAAGGACCTGCGCGTGATGGATTCCGGCGCGGTCAGCAAGGCGCCCTACGTGGTGGGCGTGGAAGAGGACCAGCTGCGCGTCACCTCGGGCCAGAACATCTACGTGCGTGGCCTCGACAGCCAGCCCGGCCAGCGCTGGGCGATCGTGCGGCCCGAGCACGTGTTCCGCGGCTTCGACGACGGCGCCGGCGGCACCTCGGTGTTCGGCAACGAGCTGTACGCGAACGCGGCGATGGTGCGTTCGCCGTGGCAGGAAGACCGCGGCCAGGGCGCCAACCCGTTCCGCCGCGGCAGCGACATGGGCGTCGAGGTGAAGGTGATCGGCACCGCCGAGACGCTGCGCACCGGCGATCCGTCCACCCTGCTGGTGCTGGAATCCACCCAGGAGATCCGCAGCGGCGACCGCATCATGCCGGTGGACGACGCGCCGTACGACCCGTACTACTACCCGCACGCGCCGCAGAACCTGCCGAAGGACGGCCGCGTGATCGCGTTCACCGACGCGATGGACGCGGTGGGCCCGCACCAGGTGGTGGCGCTGTCGGTGGGCAGCAAGGACGGCGTGGACAACGGCGCCACCTTCGCGATCTGGCAGCCCGGCGAGAACATCCACGACGACGTCGCCAGCAACAGCTGGTCCCGCGGCGTGGGCAAGCGGGTCACCCTGCCGGACGAATACATCGGCCACGTGATGGTGTTCCGCACCTTCGACCACGTCAGCTACGGCCTGGTGATGGACGGCCTGCGCCCGGTGAAGATGGGCGACCGGCTGAGGCTGCCCGAATAAGCCCGGCGCAGGTTTCTTCCGACACGACGGCGCGGCTCACCCCGCGCCGTTTTCGTTGGGGGCGACTGCGTACACTGCCGGCATGGACGAAAGGGACGAATTGCGCGCCTGGCTGGTCGCCCTGCGCACGCCGGGGCTGGGGCCGGGCGGCCTGCGCGAGGCGTTGGCCGCAGCCGGCGGCCGCATCGACGCCGCACTGGCCCAGTTGCGCCGGCAGGCCGCCGCGCTGGACGAAGGCGCCGCCGCCTGGCTGGACGCGCCCGACGAGGCGCGTCTCGCCGCCGACTTCGCATGGCTGGCCGAGCCCGGCCATCGCCTGCTGCGCTGCACGGAGGCGGATTTTCCGCCCCTGCTGGAGACCATCCCGCAGCCGCCCGCCGCACTGTTCGTGAGCGGCGACGCCGGCCTGCTGCTGCATCCCCAGGTCGCCATCGTGGGTGCACGCAGCGCCAGCCCCGCCGGACTGGAACATGCCCGCCGCTTCGCCCGTGCGCTGGCGCTGGCCGGCTACACGGTCACCAGCGGCATGGCCGACGGCATCGACGGCGCCGCCCACGAGGCCGCGCTGGATGCGGGCGCGGCCACCGTCGCCGTGGTCGGCACCGGGCCCGACCGGGTCTATCCGCGCAAGCACCACGCGCTGGCGCAGCGCATCGCGATGCAGGGCGCGCTGGTCAGCGAGTTCCCGCCCGGCACGGCGGCGCGCCCCGACCACTTCCCGCGCCGCAACCGCATCATCGCGGGGCTGGCGCTGGGCACCGTGGTGGTGGAGGCGGGGCTGCAGTCCGGCTCGCTGATCACCGCGCGGCTGGCCGGCGAGCAGGGCCGCGAGGTGTTCGCGCTGCCCGGTTCCATCGCCAACCCGCTGGCGCGCGGCTGCCACCGGCTGATCCGCGACGGCGCCCGGCTGGTGGAGGAGCCGGCCGAAGTGGCGGAAGCGCTGGCCCCGGCGGCCCGGGCGCTGGGCGTGGAACTGGCCGAGCGGCTGGCCCGGTCCGAAACCCCGGCGTCGGCCACTGGCGGGGGCGGGCACGACGACCCGGACTATCGGCGCCTGCTCGACGCCCTGGGCCACGATCCGGCCACGCTGGACGAGCTGGTGCGACGCAGCGGGCTGGGCGCCGCGGCGCTGTCCTCGATGCTGCTGATGCTGGAACTGGAAGGGCGGGTGGCGGGCCTGCCGGGCAACCGCTACCAGCGTTTGCCGGGGTAGGCCGGCCTGCCGAAACCCGCACTGCAGCGCGGTTTCATGCCTCACGGCTTGACAGTCCGCCAGCCGGCGTGGTCTGACTAGTATATAGGCATGCCGCACTGCGGCATGAAATCCTCACGCCTGCCCCCAGAGATTCATGGCCAAGAACCTGCTCATCGTCGAGTCGCCCGCCAAGGCCAAGACGATCAACAAATACCTCGGCAAGGACTTCCAGGTCCTCGCTTCCTATGGCCACGTGCGCGACCTGCGTCCCAAGGAGGGCGCGGTCGATCCCGACCACGGCTTCGCCATGAAGTACGAGGTGATCGAGCGCAACGAGAAACATGTCGACGCGATCGCCAAGGCCGCCAAGCTCGCCGACGACATCTACCTCGCCACCGACTTGGATCGCGAAGGCGAGGCGATCAGCTGGCACATCAGCGAGATCCTCAAGGACCGCGGCCTCACCGACGGCAAGCAGCTGCATCGCGTGGTGTTCTCCGAGATCACGCCGAAGGCGATCAAGGCCGCAGTGGCCGCGCCGCGCCAGCTCTCGCACGATCTGGTGGACGCGCAGCAGGCGCGCCGCGCGCTGGACTACCTCGTCGGCTTCAACCTCTCGCCGGTGCTGTGGCGCAAGGTGCAGCGCGGCTTGTCCGCCGGCCGCGTGCAGTCGCCGGCGCTGCGCATGATCGTGGAGCGCGAGGAGGAGATCGAGGCGTTCAAGGCGCGCGAATACTGGACGGTGGAAGCGCAGCTGCGCCACGCCGACGGCGAATTCAGCGCCAGGCTCACCAAGCTCCACGGCAAGAAGTTCGAGCAGTTCGACCTCACCAACGAGGCCGACGCGATGGCCGCGCGCGCCGCGCTGAAGGAGGCCGCGCACGGCCGCCTCGGCGTGAGCGAGGTGGGCAGCAAGGAGCGCAAGCGCCGCCCCGCGCCGCCGTTCACCACCTCCACCCTGCAGCAGGAGGCCGCGCGCAAGCTCGGCTTCACCACCAGCCGCACGATGAAGGTGGCGCAGGGCCTGTACGAAGGCGTGAGCCTTGGCAGCGAAGGCAACGTCGGCCTGATCAGCTACATGCGTACCGACTCGGTGGCGCTGGCCGACGACGCACTGGTCGAGCTGCGCGCGCTGATCGCGCGCGACTACGGCCACAAGGCGCTGCCCGACGCGCCGCAGTTCTACAAGGCCAAGAGCAAGAACGCGCAGGAGGCGCACGAGGCGATCCGTCCCACCTCGGCCATGCGCACGCCGCGCGAGGTGTCCGCCTACCTCAACGACGAGCAGCGCAAGCTGTACGAGCTGATCTGGAAGCGCACCGTGGCCTGCCAGATGATCCACGCCACGCTCAACACCGTGTCGGTGGATTTCGAGCTGCCGCACGCCGCGGGCGGCCCCGCCGCATTCCGCGCCACCGGCACCACCGTGGTCGATCCCGGCTTCCTCGCCGTGTACGAGGAAGGCCGCGACCAGAAGAACGCGGACGACGACGACGAAGGCCGCCGCCTGCCGAAGCTGGAAAAGGGCGAGCAGGTGCCGCTGCACGACATCGCCGCCGACCAGCACTTCACCGAGCCGCCGCCGCGCTATTCCGAAGCCTCGCTGGTGAAGGCGCTGGAGGAATACGGCATCGGCCGCCCGTCCACTTACGCCAGCATCATCCAGGTGCTGTTGAACCGCGAGTACGTGCTGCTCGACAGCCGCCGCTTCAAGCCCACCGACATCGGCCGCGCGGTGGGAAAGTTCCTCACCCAGCACTTCACCCGCTACGTGGACTACGACTTCACCGCCAAGCTCGAGGACGAGCTCGATGCCGTGAGCCGCGGCGAAGAAGCCTGGGTGCCGCTGATGCAGCGCTTCTGGCAGCCGTTCAAGCAGCAGGTGGAAGAGAAAACCGAGTCGGTGGATCGCAGCGAGGCCACCGGCGCGCGCGAACTCGGCAGCGACCCCAAGAGCGGCAAGCCGGTGTTCGTGCGCCTGGGCCGCTTCGGGCCGTATGCCGCCATCGGCGACAAGGACAGCGACGAGAAACTGCAGTTCGCCAGCCTGCGCCCCGGCCAGAGCATGCACACCATCACGCTCGAAGAGGCGCTGGAACTCTTCAAGCTGCCGCGCCAGCTCGGCGCCGCGCCGAACGGCGACGAGGTCAGCGTGGGCATCGGCCGCTTCGGGCCGTTCGTGAAGCAGGGCAGCACCTATGCCTCGCTCAAGCCCGAGGACGACCCCTACACCATCGAACTGCCGCGCGCGCTGCAGCTGGTGGAGGACAAGCTCACCATGCTCGCCAACCGCGTGATCGCGGACTTCGGCAACGGCGTGCAGGTGCTCAACGGCCGCTATGGGCCGTACATCACCGACGGCGAGAAGAACGCGCGCATCCCCAAGGACACCGAGCCGAAGGAGCTCACCGAGGCGCAGTGCCTGGAGCTGCTTGCCGCCGCGCCGGTGAAGAAGGGCGGCCGCTTCGGCCGCAAGACCGCCGCCGCGAAGAAGACCGCGGAGAAGAAGGCGCCGGCGACGAAGAAGGCTGCCGCCAAGAAAGCCCCGGCGAAGAAGACGGCGACGAAGAAAACCGCTGCGAAAAAGACCGCGACCAGGAAGGCCGCCACGAAGAAGGCGGCGGCGAAGAAGACGCCGGCCTGATGCCGCGAACCTTCCCGCTGGCCGAACTCGATGCCGCCGCCGACCTGCTGCATGCAGGCGGCGTGCTGGCCTACCCCACCGAGGCGGTCTACGGCCTCGGTTGCGATCCGCAGAACCGCGCGGCCTTCGGGAAGATCTTCGCACTCAAGCGGCGCCCGGCCACGCAGGGCGTGCTGCTGATCGCCGCCGACTTCGCCCAGGTCGAACGCTACATCGATTTCGCGAACGTGCCGGACGACGCGCTGGCCCAGGTGCGCGCAAGCTGGCCCGGCCCGCACACCTGGATCTTTCCGCGCAGCACCGCCGTGCCGGACTGGGTGGCCGGCACGCATGCCGGCATCGCGCTGCGCGTCACCGCGCACGAGCCGGCTGCCGCGCTGTGCCGCGCGTTCGGCGGCGCCCTGGTCTCCACCAGCGCGAACCCCCACGGCGAGCCGCCCGCGCGCAGCGCGGCCACCGTGGCGGCCTACTTCGGCGATGCGCTGGACGGCCTGCTGGACGCCCCGCTGGGCGCGCAGGATCGCCCCAGCACGATCCGCGACGCGCTGAGCGGCACTATCATTCGGGCTTGACGGCAACCCGCCTAGGCTACGGATGCCTGCACGGATCTGTGCAGGCAACTCTTGGGAGAAGAGTCTGATGTCGCTCGTCATCCCAGCGAAAGCTGGGATCCAGTGCCTGCAAGTCACTGAACACAATGGCACTGGATTCCCGCGTTCGCAGGCATGACGATCAGGCAGTCGATGGATCGGACCTTCCTTAGCTGGCGATGAACCACGACGGCGGCAGCTTGGCCCCGATTCAGCGGCGGCCATCAGCATGGGGGCCAAGCAGTGAACAGGCGCCGGCGGGAAAGGCCGGCAGGACAACAGTGGCCGCCACGACGGCGGCCGAACAGGAGCGGCAATCCACGGTGGCCATCGCCCAGGACAGTTTCCAGCACGAACAGGCCGGGCAGCTGCTGCCCCTGCTCGCCGCGCGCGATCCGCAGCGCACCGTGGCCTGGCGCCACGGCACGGCGGTGAGCGCGGCGCAGTTCCTCGCCCACGTCGAGCATGTCGCCGCGCTGCTGCCCGAGGCGCCCGCCGCGGTGAACCTGTGCGAGGACCGCTACGCCTTCCTGGTCGCGTTCTGCGCCATCGCGCGGCGCGGCCAGGCCAACCTGCTGCCGCCTTCGCGCGCGCCGCAGGCGGTGGAGGAAGTGATGGCCGCGCATCCGGGCAGCTATGCGCTGGGCGAGCAGGCGCTGTCGCCCGCGCCGCACGGCTACCGCAAGCTGCCCGTGCTGGCGGCCGACCCGCACGCCGCGCCGACGCCGGTGCCGGCGATACCCGCCGAGCAGGTCGTGGCGATCGGCTACACCTCCGGCTCCACCGGCACGCCGCGCGCCAATGCCAAGAGCTGGCGCAACCTGCGCGCCAGCAGCGCCGGCACGCTGGCGATGCTGGGCGGCGCGGCCGGGGGGCGTTTCCACGTGGTGGCCACGGTGCCGCCGCAGCATATCTACGGCATCGAGATGAGCGTGTTGCTGCCGCTGCTGGGCGAAGTCGCCGTGCATGCGGGCCGGCCGTTCTTCCCGGCCGACGTGGCCGCGGCGCTGGCCGAGGTGCCCGAACCGCGCGTGCTGGTGACCACGCCGGTGCACCTGCGTGCCCTGGTCGCCGCCGGCACGCCGCTGCCGCCGCTGGCGGCGATGCTCTCCGCCACCGCGCCGCTGCCGCTGGAGCTGGCGCAGGCCGCCGAGCAGGCCTTCGGCGCACCCCTGCTGGAAGTGTTCGGCTCCACCGAAACCTGCGCCTTCGCCAGCCGCCGCCTCACCGCGGATGCGGACTGGGCGCTGTACGAGGACGTGCGCCTGCACCCGCAACCCGACGGCACCCAGATCGAGGCGCCCCAGCTCGACGAGCCGGTGGTGCTGGCCGACATCGTGAGCCTGCACGATGCTGGTCGTCATTTCCGTCTGTGCGGCCGCAATGCGGACCTGCTGGAAATCGCCGGCAAGCGCGCCTCGCTGGGCGACCTCAGCCGCCGGCTGCTGGCGATACCGGGCGTGGAGGACGGCGTGGTGTTCCAGCTGGACGAGGAAGACGCCGCCGGCGTGCGCCGCATCGCCGCGCTCGCGGTGGCGCCCATGCTCGATGAAGCCGGCATCATCGATGCGCTGCGCCGCGCCGTCGATCCGGTGTTCCTGCCCCGCCGCCTGCGCCTGGTGGATGCGTTGCCGCGCAACGAGACCGGCAAGCTGCCGCGCGGCGCGCTGCTGCGGTTGCTGGACTGACCCGCTCCGGCAGCCGCGGTGCCGTATGCCGGTGCCGCGCTAGATCTTGAGGAAGATGCGCCGCCGGCACAGCAGCCAGGTCGGCAGCCAGCAGACCGCGAGGAAGACCAGCGAGTACGCGGTCGCCGCCGCCGTGGGGTAGGGAATGCCGCGGTCGAACGCGTTCGCGATGGCCTGCTGCAGGCTGAGGCCGCCGCCTGCGGGAATCGTCCACAGCAGCGCCGCGAGCAGTTCCGACAGCATGTAGGCGAAGATGGTGTTGGTGCCGAAGACCAGCAGCGGCCGCTGCCACAGGGGTCGTTTGCCGGCGTCGAGGGCGGCGCTGCGCGCATCGGTGAATCGGAGCATCGCGGCCAGCAGCAGCAGGCTCCAGCCGCCGGCGAACAGCACGAAGGAACTGGTCCACAGCCGCTTGTTGATCGGGAAGCCGAAGTTCCACAGCGCGCCCAGCAGCACGCAGGCAGCGCCCGCGAACACGAGGCCGCGGATGCGGGCGTGCAGCGGCGCAGTGCCGCGCAGCCACAGCCCGGCCAGCACGCCCAGCGCGGTGGTGGCCAGCGCGGGCAGGGTGCTCAGCAGGCCTTCCGGGTCGCGTGTCCGCTCGAACAGGTGCGGGGCGGAGAAAACCTGCCGGTCGATCCAGGCCGCGAGATTGCGGACGGGATCGAGCAGGGGCACGTCGCGCACCGGCAGGCCGTAGCCCGGCACCGGCACGAAGCGCATCAGCAGCCAGTAGCCGACCAGCGTTCCCGCGACGAGGGCCAGCGCGCCGCGCCAGCGCAGGCCGCACACGTAGGCCGTGGCGAGCACGAGATAGCACGCGGCGATGCGTTGCAGCACGCCGTAGACGCGCAGGGTGTCGAGGTGGAACAGCGGGAAATTGTTCACCACGATGCCGAACAGGAACAGGATCGCGCTGCGCGAAACGATGTGCCGCAGCAGCGTGCCGCGGCCGTCGCCGCGCGCCAGCCGGCCGTCGGTGGAATACGGAATGGCGACGCCGACGAGGAACAGGAAGGTGGGGAAGACCAGGTCGGTCGGCGTGAAGCCGTTCCACGCCGCGTGCTGCAGGAACCAGAACGCGGCGGGGCCGCCGTTGTTGTTGGCGAGGATCATCAGCGCGACGGTGAGGCCGCGCAGCAGGTCGATCGCGACGAGGCGTTGGGTCGGGCGGGGTGCGACTGCCGGCGTCTGCATCGGCGCGTGGGCCCTTCCGTGATGGATCGCCGGTGGCGGCGGAATGCCGTCAGGCTACCGCACCGGACGCGCGCCGGACAGCCAGGCCGCGGCCAGCCGGCGCGCCCGCTACAATAGCCGGCCAATTCCCCCACCACGGCGCCCCTCGGAGTCATCGGCATGAAAGTCCTGGTCATCGGCAACGGCGGGCGCGAGCACGCGCTGGCGTGGAAGCTCAAGCAGTCGCCGCGGGTGGCCGAGGTGATCGTGGCGCCGGGCAACGCGGGCACCGCGCGCGAGCGCGGCGTGCGCAACGCGGACGTGGCGGTGACCGATCTCGACGGCCTGCTCAAGCTCGCCAGGGACGAGAAGGTCGAGCTCACCGTGGTCGGCCCCGAGGTGCCGCTGGTGGCGGGCGTGGTGGACAAGTTCCGCAACGCCGGCCTGCGCATCTACGGGCCGCGCGCGATCGCCGCGCAGCTGGAAGGCTCCAAGGCCTTCGCCAAGGATTTCCTGCTACGCCACAACATCCCCACCGCGCGCTACGCGGTGTTCACCGAGCTGAATCCCGCGCTGGCCTACGTGCGCCAGCACGGTGCGCCCATCGTGATCAAGGCCGACGGCCTCGCCGCCGGCAAGGGCGTGGTGGTGGCGCTGACGCTGGCCGACGCGGAGCTGGCGCTGCACGACATGCTGGGCGCGCACGCCTTCGGCGACGCGTCCGCGCGCGTGGTGATCGAGGAATTCCTCGACGGCGAGGAAGCCAGCTACATCGTGATGAGCGACGGCCAGCACGCGCTGCCGATGGCCTCCAGCCAGGACCACAAGCGCCGCGACGACGGCGACTTCGGCCCCAACACCGGCGGCATGGGCGCGTATTCGCCCGCGCCGGTGGTCACGCCCGAGGTGGAGCGGCGCATCCTGAAGGAAGTGATCGAACCCACCCTGCACGGCATGGCCGCCGAGGGCGCGCCGTTCATCGGCTTCCTCTACGCGGGCCTGATGATCGACAAGGCCGGCAACCCCAGGGTGATCGAGTTCAACGTGCGCTTCGGCGACCCGGAAACGCAGCCGATCATGCTGCGCCTGAAGTCCGACCTGGTCGAGCTGATCGAGGCCGCGCTGGACGGCGAGCTGCACCACACCCACGCACAGTGGGATGCGCGCCCCTCGCTGGCCGTGGTGATGGCCGCGGCCGGCTACCCCGGCAAGGTGAAGAGCGGCGACGCGATCGGCGGCCTCGATGCGGACTTCGGCGCGGAGGCAAAGGTCTTCCACGCCGGCACCAAGCTGGACGCGGAAGGCCGTGCAGTCACCGCCGGCGGCCGCGTGCTCACCGTGTGCGCGCTGGGCAACGACATCGCCGCCGCGCGCGCGCATGCCTACGACGCGGTGGCGAAGCTGCATTTCGACGGCGCGTTCTGCCGGCGCGACATCGCGCACCGGGCGCTGCATCGCTGAGTCTCGTTGCTGTGCGGGCAACGCGCTGTGCGGGCAAGGCAAGGCGGATGCGCCAGGTCGCCGCATCGTCATTCCAGCGCAAGCCGGAGGCGCTTCACAACAGCGAAGCTGGTCATCCAGCGGCTTTCGCCCTGAGACCCGAGGCACTGGATTCCAGCTTGCGCTGGAATGACGAGCTGAAAGCGGTCCGTTGCAGTCGGGTCGTCAATATGGGCGGGGTGTTTTCAGATTGATGCGCGTTTTGCCGGCGGGACGTTATGCACCCGGCGTTGCATCGCTGAGCCTAGTCGTCCTGTGGGCAAGGCGATGCGCCAGATCGCCGTACCGTCATCCCGGCGCAAGCCGGAGGCGCTTCACAACAGCGAAGCTGGTCATCCAGCGACTTTCGCCTTGGAGACCCAAGGCACTGGATTCCAGCTTGCGCTGGAATGACGGAGCGGAAGCGATCCGTCGCGACCATGTCGCCAATATCGGCGGGGTGCTTTCAGGCGTTAGGCCAGCGCCGCGTCCACCACCGACTGCGCCTCTTCCAGCAGGCTCTTGAGGTGCGCCTCGTCCCGGAAGCTCTCGGCGTAGATCTTGTAGATCGCCTCGGTGCCGGAGGGGCGGGCGGCGAACCAGCCGCTTTCGCTGACCACCTTGATGCCGCCGATGGCGGCGCCGTTGCCGGGCGCCTTGTCCAGCACCTGCACGATCTTCTCGCCGGCGAGCGTGTCGGTCTTGATCTGCCCGGGCGAGAGTTTCGACAGCTTCGCCTTCTGCGCGGGCGTGGCGGCGGCCTCGACGCGGTTCGCGTAGGGGCGGCCGAGTTCGCGGGTGAGCTGCTCGAACAGTTGGCCCGGGTCCTTGCCGGTGCGCGCGGTCATCTCGGCGGAAAGCAGGGCGGGCACGAGGCCGTCCTTGTCGGTGGTCCACACCGAGCCGTCGTGGCGCAGCAGCGAGGCGCCTGCGCTTTCCTCGCAGCCGAAGCCCAGCTGGCCGTCGAACAGGCCCTCGGCGAACCACTTGAAGCCCACCGGCACCTCGACCAGCGTGCGCTGCAGGCGCTTCACCACGCGGTCGATCAGCGCGGTGGTGACCACGGTCTTGCCCACCCCTACCGTGCCGTTCCAGTGCGGGCGGTGGCGGTACAGGTAGTCCACCAGCACGGACAGGTAGTGGTTCGGTTCCATCAGGCCCGACGAGCGCGACACCACGCCGTGGCGGTCGTGGTCGGTGTCGCAGGCGAAGGCCACGTCGTACTTGTCCTTCAGCCCGATCAGCCGCTGCATCGCGTACTTCGAGGACGGGTCCATGCGGATCTTGCCGTCCCAGTCCACGGTCATGAACGCGAACTGCGGATCGACCTCGCTGCTCACCACGCCGAGGTCCAGCTTGTAGCGCTCGGCGATCGGCGCCCAGTAGTGCACGCCGGCGCCGCCCAGCGGGTCCACGCCCATGCGCACGCCGGCGCCGCGGATCGCGTCGAAGTCGACCACGTTCGCGAGGTCCGCCACGTAGGCGTCGAGGTAGTCGTGCGCGTGCGTGGTGGCGGCCTTGCGCGCCTGCGCGAACGGCACCCGTTTCACGTCCTTCAGCCCCGCCTCGAGGATCGCGTTGGCGCGGTTCTCCACCCACCTGGTGATGTCGGTGTCGGCGGGCCCGCCGTTGGTCGGGTTGTACTTGAAGCCGCCGTTGTCGGGTGGGTTGTGCGAGGGTGTGACGACGATGCCGTCGGCAAGCCCGCTGCGGCGCCCACGGTTGTGGACCAGGATCGCGTGCGACACCGCCGGTGTGGGCGTGAACTCGCCGCCCGCGGAGACCATCGTCGCCACGCCGTTCGCGGCCAGCACTTCCAGCGCGGTCTCGAACGCGGGCTGCGACAGCGCGTGGGTGTCGGCGCCGATGAACAGCGGGCCGTCGATGCCTTTCGACTGGCGGTAGTCGCAGATCGCCTGGCTGATCGCGAGGATGTGGTTCTCGTTGAAGCTGCCGTCGAACGAGCAGCCGCGGTGGCCCGAGGTGCCGAAGGCCACGCGTTGCGCCGGCACCGACGGATCGGGCTTCACGGCGGTGTACGCGGCCAGCAGCTTGCCGATGTCGACGAGGATGGATTTTGGCGCCGGCTTGCCGGCGAGCGGGCTGATCTGCTGACTCACGGTCGGGTCTCCTTTGCGCCCTCGTCGCGCAGCGCGCGGTAGCGGCGGATCAGCGCGTTGGTCGAGCTGTCGTGGGCGAGCTTCGGTTCCTTCGCCGCGATCAGTTCGGCGATCGTGGTCTTCGCCAGCTGCTTGCCCAGTTCCACGCCCCACTGGTCGAAGGAGTCGATGTCCCAGATCGCGCCCTGCACGAACACGCAGTGCTCGTACAGCGCCACCAGGCTGCCCAGCGCGAACGGGGTAAGGCGTTCGGCGAGGATGGTGCTGCTGGGCCGGTTGCCCTCGAAGCTGCGGTGCGGCACCAGCGCTTCCGGCGTGCCTTCGGCGCGCACTTCCTCGGCGCTCTTGCCGAAGGCCAGCGCCTCGCCCTGGGCGATCAGGTTCGCGATCAGCAGGTCGTGCTGGTCGCCGCCGCCCTGCGCAGGCACCGGGTTCAGGGTCTGGCCGAAGCCGATGAAGTCGCAGGGCACCAGCCGCGTGCCCTGGTGGATCAGCTGGTAGAACGAATGCTGGCCGTTGGTGCCCGGCTCGCCCCAGTAGATCGGGCCGGTGGCGTAGTCCACGGGCGCGCCGTCCAGCGTGACGTGCTTGCCGTTCGACTCCATGGTGAGCTGCTGCAGGTAGGCGGGGAAGCGCTTGAGGTACTGCTCGTAGGGCAGCACCGCCACCGTGGCGGCGTCGAGGAAGTTGGTGTTCCACAGGCCGATCAGGCCCATCAGCACGGGAAGATTCTTCTCGAACGGCGCGCTGCGGAAATGCTCGTCCATCGCGTGGAAGCCGGCGAGCATGGCGCGGAAATGCTCCGGGCCGATCGCGATCATGGTGGACAGGCCGATCGCCGAGTCCATCGAATAGCGGCCGCCCACCCAGTCCCAGAAGCCGAACATCTGCTTCGTGTCGATGCCGAACTTCGCGACTTCCGCGGCGGCGGTGGACACCGCCACGAAGTGCTTCGCCACGGCTTGCTCGTCGCCCAGCGCCTTGACGCACCACGCGCGCGCCGCGTGCGCGTTGGTGAGCGTCTCCAGCGTGGTGAAGGTCTTGGAGCAGACGATGAACAGCGTCTCGGCGGCATCGAGGTCGCGCACCGCCTCGGCGAAGTCGGTGCCGTCCACGTTGGAGACGAAGCGGAACCTCATGTCGCGCCGGCTGTAGTCGCGCAGCGCCTCGCAGGCCATCACCGGGCCGAGGTCGGAGCCGCCGATGCCGATGCTGACCACGTTGCGCATCGGCTTGCCGCTGTGGCCCTTCCACGCGCCGCTGCGCACGGTGTCGGCGAACGCGGCCATGCGGTCCAGCACCTCGTGCACGTCGGGCACCACGTCGTGGCCGTCGACGAGGATCTTCTCGCCGCGCGGCGCGCGCAGCGCCACGTGCAGCACGGCGCGGTTCTCGGTGGCGTTGATGCGGTCGCCGCGGAACATCGCCGCGATGCGCCCCGCGAGGTCGCGTGCCTTGGCCAGCGCGCCCAGCAGGCGCAGCGCCTCGTCGTCCACGCGTTGCTTGGAGTAGTCGAAGTACAGGCCCACCGCCTCGGCCACGAAGCGCTCGCCGCGCTTCGGGTCGGCGGCGAACAGCTCGCGCAGGTGCTGCGTCTCCAGCTGGTTGCAGTGCTGCTGCAACGCCTGCCACTCGGGCAGCAGGGTCAGGTCGGGGAGACTCATCGGGAAACCGGCTCCTTGCCCTTGGCCGCCAGCGCGGCCTGCTTGTCGACGATGCGCTGCAGCAGCTGCTTCCACGATTTCACGAAGGCGTCGGCGCCGTCCTGCTGCAGCTTCAGCGCCAGTGCGTCTGTGTCCACGCCGGCCTTGGCGACCGCGGCCAGCACCGCGTCGGCGTCGCCGCCGTCCGGCGGCAGCACCGCGCCGGGCTTGCCGTGATCGGCGACGGCGTGCAGCGTCTTCTCAGGGATGGTGTCCACGGTGTCGGGCGCGGCCAGCGCATCGACGTACAGCGTGTCGGGCGCGTTCGGGTCCTTGGTGCCGGTGCTGGCCCACAGCAGGCGCTGCGGGCGCGCGCCGGCGGCGGCGAGCTTCTGCCAGCGCGGCGAGGCGAGCAGCTCGCGGTAGGCGCGGTAGCTCTGCTTGCCCACGGCGATGCCCAGCGCGTTGCGCAGGTTCGCGGGCAGCTGCGGGTTGGCAGCCACGTCCCAGCGGCTGATGAACAGCGAGGCCACCGAGGCCACCTGCGGGTCCAGCCCGGCGGCGACGCGGCGCTCGATGCCGCGCAGGTAGGCTTCGGCGGCGGCCAGGTATTGCGCGCAGGAGAACAGCAGGGTCACGTTGATCGGGATGCCGCGGAAGATCGCTTCCTCGATGGCGGGAACGCCCTCGGGCGTGCCGGGGATCTTCACGAACAGGTTCGGCCGCCGTGCCTGCGCGTGGATCGCGTCGGCGGCGGCGATGGTGCCGGCGGTGTCGGCGGCCAGCAGCGGCGAGACTTCCATCGACACCCAGCCGTCCACCTGGTGGGTGGCGTCGAACACCGGCTTGAACAGGTCGGCGGCGCGGCGCAGGTCTTCCAGCGCCAGCTCCATGAAGAGTTCCTCGCCCTTGAGGCCGACCAGCGACTTGGCGTGGATGCCGGCGTCGTAGGCGTCGCCGCCGCCGATCGCGGCGTCGAAGATGCTGGGGTTGGAGGTGAGGCCGGTGATCGAGTCCTCGGCGATGTAGCGCGCCAGCGTGCCGTCGTCGAGCAGGGTGCGGGTGATGTTGTCCAGCCAGAGGCTCTGGCCGAGATCGTGCAGTTGCTGCGTGGCTTTCATGCTGGCTCCGGGGATTTCGTGGGGGATTCCGCTCAGGCGCCGGCCGTGGTGGCCGCGTCCGCAAGGAAGTCCTCAAGCTTACGCTCTTGCAGTTCGGCGATGCAGCGGATCGTGCGGTCCGGCGCCGGTTCCGGGCGCTGGTCGGCGGCCGCCGCGGCGTAATGGCCCTGGCGCACCCATACGGTGGTGAGGCGCGCGCCGAGCTGGCGTTTCATCGCGGCGAGCAGGTCGGGCTTGTCGTCCACCATCACGTAGTGCGCGGCGGGATAGCGCTGCTGCATGGCGTCCAGCATCCGCTGCTTGTGCAGGTAGACCAGTACGTCGCCCTGCAGCGCCTGCCACAGCCCGGCGCGGCGGATCTTGCGCGGCTGGAACACCACGTCGCCGTCGGAAAGGATCACCGGCCGGCCCAGCGTGCGCAGGTGGGCGACGGTTTCCAGCGCCCCGGGGAACAGCCGCAGCTCGAACGGGTAGTCCAGCAGGAACGCCGACATCGAGAGCAGGGCGGGATGGTTGTCCAGGCCCGCGCGGAAGCCCTGCAGCGCGTCGAGGTAGTCCGCGTAGCCGCGTTCGTCGCGCAACTGTGCGTAGATCGCCCAGTAGCGCTCGCGCTCGGGGGCGCCGAAGTTGCGCTCCAGTTCCGCGCCCAGGTCGGCGGCGAAGCGGTCGTTGTCGAGCAGGGTGTCGTCCACGTCCAGCAGGAACACCAGCGGCTCGGGCGTGGCGGTGTCGATCAGCATGGCTGCGGCGCCTCCGGCCGCGGGTCGTGCCAGCCTTCCTTGCCGGCCAGCGCGGCGGCTTCGGGCGGGCCCCAGCTGCCGGGTTCGTAGGGACGCGGCGCGTCGTCGTGCCCGAGCACGTTGTCCACCACGCGCCATGCCGCTTCCACGCATTCGTCGCTGGTGAACAGCGAGTTGTCGCCGCGCAGCGCATCGTTCAGCAGGCGCTCGTAGGGCGACATCTCGACGCCGCTTTGGTGGTGCACGACCAGTTCCACCGGCTCGCCCTGCATCGCCTCGCCGGGACGCTTCACCCGCATGCCTTCGGCGATCACCACCTGCGGGCTGAGCCGGAAGCGGAAGTAGTTCGATTGTTCCGCGCCGATGGGGTCGAACACCGACAGCGGCGGCACCTTCATGTCCACCATCACCTGGGTGGTGGTGAGCGGCAGCTTCTTGCCGGCGCGGATCAGGAACGGCACGCCCGACCAGCGCCAGGTGTCGATGGCGAGGCGCAGCGCCACGAAGGTTTCCACGTCGGAATCCGGGGCCACCTCGGCCACCTCGCGGTAGCCCTTGAACTGGCCGCGCACCACGTCCTTCGGGTCGAGCGGACGCATCGCGCGGAACAGCCGCAGCTTCTCGGCGTTGAGCGCGGCGGGATCGCTGCCGATGGGCGCATCCATCGCCAGCAGCGAGGTCACCTGCAGCAGGTGGTTCTGCAGCACGTCGCGGATCGTGCCCACGCTTTCGTAGAAGCTGCCGCGCCCGTCCACGCCGAATTCCTCCGCCATGGTGATCTGCACGCGGTCCACGTAGCGGTTGTTCCACACCGGCTCCAGCACGCTGTTGGCGAAGCGGAAGTACAGCAGGTTCTGCACCGCTTCCTTGCCGAGGTAGTGGTCGATGCGGAAGATCGAATGCTCGGGAAACACGGAGTGCAGGGTGCGGTTCAGCGCCTGCGCCGAGGCGAGGTCGCGGCCGAAGGGTTTCTCCACCACCACGCGCGCGCCGTCCGCGCAGCCGGCGGCCTTGAGGCTGGTGACCACGGTGCCGAACAGCGCGGGCGGGATCGCGAGATAGTGCAGCGGCGTCTTCGCGTCACCCAGCACCTGCTTCAGCCGGGTGAAGGTGGCGGCATCCTGGTAGTCGCCATCCACGTAGCCGAGGCGCGCCGCGAGCTTCGCGAACGCGGCTTCGTCCACGCCGGCGCCGGCCTTCTTCGCCGCTTCCGTCACGCTGTCGTGCGCGCGCTGGCGCAGCTGCTCCAGCGACCAGCCGGCATGCGCCACGCCGATGATCGGCACGTCCAGCCCGTCGCGCGCCACCATCGCGAGCAGGGCGGGGAATATCTGCTTGTAAGCCAGGTCGCCGGTGGCGCCGAAAAACACCAGGGCGTCGGAAGTCGGGTTCGTCATGAGCCGGGGTCTGCTCCGTTCGGGGTGGAGTGCGTCGCGTGCAGCGCACGATGGAACCGCTCATTCGCATGATGTTGCGATGGCGTGCCGGCGCACTGCCCAGCATGCCGGGCGCGGGGTGAAGTCCGCGCATAAGCGATGCTACAAGACTGCTGCGGCATGGGATGAACGCGGCACGCGGCAGCCATGCACGCCGGTCGTCGCCAGGATCAGTCGACGCGCGTGGCCGCGCCGCGGCTCACTTCGAGCGGCTGCGTGCGGGCGCCGGCCTGCGCGGCTTCGGCGGGGGCATCAGCGCGGCCGTTTCCAGCACCAGCGCGCGGATCGCGTCCGAATCGTCCAGCAGCTCGTCGGCGACCGGGTAATCCTTGGCGCCGGGGTAGGGCGGCCGCTGCGGAAGGTCGGGCGCTAGACTCGCCGCCGCCGTGGACGGCTTGATGAACAGGCTGTTGTCGCAGGCGAAGGCCACCACTTTTCCGTCGATGTATACCGCGTATTCGCCGAACATCTTCTTGTGCGTGAGCCGGGCGCCCAGCGCGATCTGCTCCGCCACGTAATCGATGAAGTCCGGATCGGTAGCCATGGCTGGTGTGCAATCCCGTGCTGGGTGGGGCCGCGCGCGGGCGGGGGCTTCCGGTCAGCCTAGCGCAAAACCCGTGGCGGCTGCCCGGGTGCGGTATCGGCGCGGGCGGCGGTCAGAACACCAGCCACGCCACCCACGCGAGCAGCGGGAACGCGCACTGCATGGCCGCCGCACGCAGCATCACACGGCCGGCGGAGAAATACAGCACCACGCCGGCGGCCGCCATGCAGGCGCAGCCGAACAGCACCAGGGTTTGCCCCACCACGGCGTTCCCGCCGAGATCGATCGCCGCCAGGCCGGCAAGCACGCCGACGGCGAGGAACAGGTTGTAGAAGCCCTGGTTGAAGGCGAACAGGCGGCGCGCCTCGGCATCAGCCGTCGTGGGGGCGCCGAAGCGGCGGTGCACCCTGGGCCGCATGAACCACAGGCTCTCCATGCAGAAAATCAGCACGTGCAGCAAGGCGGCGAGCAGGGCGAAGAGCTGGCTGGCGAGGTTCATGGGAAACCGCGGTTCGTGTCCATGGATGCCGGCGACCGGAGCGGGCGCCGGCGTTCGTTTCAGTGCACGGTGACGACGATCGGCTCGCCCCGGGTGATGATCATGGTGTGCTCGTACTGCGCCGACAGGTTGCCGCGCGCGCCCACCAGGGTCCAGCCGTCCGCCGCCTCGTCCACCACCCGGCTCCTGGTCGAGAGGAAGGGCTCGATGGTGATCACCATGCCCTCCTGCAGGAGGCGCTGGTCCGCGGGATCGAAGTAGCCGGGGATATGGTCTGGGTCCTCGTGCAGCGCGCGGCCCACGCCGTGGCTGCCGAGGTTCTCGATCACCCGGAAGCCGTAGGTCCGCGCCGTGCGCTGGATGGCCGCGCCGATGCCGTTGATGGGCCGGCCGTGGCGCGCCTGCTTCATGGCCTGCTCCAGCGCCGTGCGGGTGGCATGGCACAGGCGCGTCTTCTGCGGATTGGTCGGCGGCACGACCCGCGTTCCGCCGGTATCGGCGAAGTAGCCGCCCAGCTCGGCGGAAACGTCCACGTTCAGCACGTCGCCCGCGCGGATCGCCCGCTCGCCCGGAATGCCGTGCGCGGCTTCCTCGTTGATGCTGATGCAGGTCGCGCCGGGGAAGCCGTAGGTGAGCTGGGGCGCCGATCGCGCGCCGTGGCGCTCGAGCAGGGCGGCGCCGAGCGCATCCAGCTCGCGCGTGGTCATGCCGGGCTCGGCCGCGGCGAGCATCTCGTCGAGCACGTACGAGACGATCCTGCCTATGCGCTTCAGCGCGACGACGTCATTCTCGGTTTCGATGGTCATGGGATTTCCTGTCTCGTTGCGTGGTGCTGGCCGGAAACCATCGCGGTCGCAGTTGCCGCCACGGGGGATGTGCCGGAGGTGAGCGGGTTGGGTGGAGATTTGCCCCTGAATCAAGCCGCGACGTGTAGCGGGGCTTCGGCATGGGGAAGGACTGATTAATCGACTCCCTGCACGCCATTCCTGCGGCTTTCAACGGCCGAAGGGCCAGTCAAGCAGGAATCCAGTGCCGTTGTGTTCCGTGGTTTACAGGCGCTGGATCCCAGCCTTCGCTGGGATGACGAGCAAAAACCAGACCTTCTCTAGCGTAACCCACACCCCAAGCCGGCGCCATGCGACGACAGCGGCCTGAAAAGCTCTTCGGGCCCGCTCACTCGGCCTTGCACTCCAGCGGCACCATGCGGCCGATCTCCACGGTCAGGTCCTTGCCCTTGCCGCGGATGGTGATGGGCCCGTTGCCGTAGATGAAACCCGACCCGCTGGGCTGCTGCTGGAGCTCCGTGGTCTGCCCGTTGCGCACCAGCACGGCAACCCCGTGCGCAGGGAAGAAGCGGACGGCCAGCGACTGGCCGTTCGTGCAGGTGAAGGAGACCACGCGAACCTCGGGGGCGTTCTCGTCGGGCAGCGGCTTGTCGGGCACGGGCTGCGATTTGTCGGGTACGGGCTGCGAAGCGCAGGCGGAAACGGCACAGGCGACGAACAGGGCAGGCATGCGTGTCTTCATCGGTGCTCTCCATTCAGTGCATGGGGGAAGTCTGGTGTCCGGATGCAATGGCGCGTGGTGCCCGATCGCCTGTCCGGCTCGGGGCGCGGGTTCCCGACATGCCGCTTCGATGTCGTGCCCGTCCGGACCCGCGGCGAAGCGGCATGGCATTCCCTGCTGCGGTCCGGGCGCAGCCGGGAACGCCATCAAGGTGGGCCGGGCGTGTCGGTTCTGCAGGGTCCTGCGTGCCGATATTGCAACGGTTTACGCCGCGCGCGGATGATCGACATCAACCCGGTGCTCGACGCCGTCGTCGGCCAGCGGTATGCAGCCGTCGGCCTGCACCACGCCATCCAGCCGCACGCTGCCCGGCGTGCCCGCTTCGCACTGGCGCACGCGGATGCGGTAGGGCGTGCCGCGGTAGCGGTAATCCAGTTCGAAGCCTTCCCACTCCGGCGGCAGCAGCGGGGCGACGCGCAGCTTGGCTGCTTCGAGGTTCAGGCCGAGCAGGGATTCGACCAGCAGGCGGTACAGCCAGCCGGCGGAACCGGTGTACCAGCTCCAGCCGCCGCGGCCGGTGTGGGGCGGCACGGCGTAGACGTCGGCGCAGACCACGTAGGGCTCGACCTTGTAGGTTTCGATCTCCGCGGCGTCCTCGCCGCGGCGCGCCGGCGCGATCATGCGCGCGAGTTCCCAGGCGCGTTCGGCGTCGCCGAGTTTCGCGAACGCCATCGCGGCCCAGACCGCGGCGTGGGTGTACTGGCCGCCGTTCTCGCGCACGCCGGGCAGGTAGCCCTTGATGTAGCCGGGGTCGAGACGGGATGTGTCGAACGGCGGATCGAGCAGCTGGATCAGGCCGGCGTCGCGGCGCACGAGGTGCTGGTCCAGTGCAGCCATCGCCTGGCGTTGGCGCCCGGGGTCGCCGGCGCCGCTCAGCACCGACCAGCTCTGCGCGATGGAGTCGATGCGGCATTCCTCGTTGGTGGCGGAGCCGAGCGGCGTGCCGTCGTCGAACCAGGCGCGGCGGTACCAGTCGCCGTCCCATGCGTGGCGTTCCAGCTTTTCGCGGAGGGCGGCGACTTCGTCGCGGCAGCGGCGCGCGAAGTCGGCGTCGCCGTGCAACGCGGCGACATGGGCGAAGTCGGCGAGCATCGCGCATTCGAACCAGCCCAGCCACACGCTTTCGCCGATGCCGCGTTCGCCGACGCGGTTCATGCCGTCGTTCCAGTCGCCGCTGCCGATCAGCGGCAGGCCATGCGGGCCGCGCGCCGCGAAGCCGCGCTCGATCGCGCGCAGGCAGTGGCGGTACAGCGGCTCGGCCAGCGGCGAGTGTTGCGGCAGGTCGTAGTAGGACTCCTCGTCGCCATGCAGCGGGCGGCCCTCGATGTAGCCCACCACTTCGCCGAGCACGGCGCGGTCGCCGGTGGCGAGCACGTAGCGGGCGGTGGCCAGCGGCAGCCACAGGTAGTCGTCGGAGCAGCGCGTGCGCACGCCGCGGTCCATCGGCGGATGCCACCAGTGCTGCACGTCGCCTTCGGGGAACTGGTGCGCGGCGCACAAGAGCAATTGCGCGCGCGCCAGTTCCGGCGCGGCGTGCAGCAGCGCCATCGAATCCTGCAGCTGGTCGCGGAAGCCGAACGCGCCGCCGCTCTGGTAGTAGCCGCTGCGCGCCCAGAAGCGGCAGGCCAGCGTCTGGTAGGGCAGCCAGCCGTTGGCGAGCACGTCCAGCGCGGGCTCGGGCGTGCGCACCTGCACGGCGCCGAGGATGCGCTGCCATTGCGCATGCGCCTGTTCGAGCGCCTCGTCCGCCGCGGCGTTGCCGCGGAAGCGTTGCGCCAGCGCAGCGGCGTCCGCGCCGTCGCGGCCTGCGCCGAGGCGAATGACGAGCGTGCGTTCCTCGCCATCGTCCAGCGCCAACCGGCCCTGCAACGCACCGCAGGGGTCCAACCCCGCGCCCAGGCGGCCGGACAACTGCGCGCGGCCCAGCGCGGCGGGGGCCCCGAGGCTGCCGTTGCGGCCGATGAACTCGCCGCGGTCGCCGCTGAGGCTGCATTCCGCCAGGTCCATGTCCAGGAAACCCGTGCGGCCGGGGAATTCGGTGGTGTAGGCGTTGTGGGCGAACAGCGCGCCGCTGCGCGGCTCCCGCTCGGTGACCACGTGCATCGCGGTCTTCTCGCGCAGGTCGCCCAGCAGCCATTCCGCGTAGGCGGTGACGGAAAGCCGGCGCGCGCGGCCGGATTCGTTGCGCAGCGTGAGCCGGAAGAATTTCACCGGTGCGTCCACCGCGACGTACATCGTGAGTTCGGAGCGGATGCCGTCCTCCGTATGCTCGAACACGCTGTAGCCGAAGCCGTGGCGGGTGACGTAGCGCCCGCTGCCGCGGCAGGGCAGCGGCGTGGGCGACCAGACCTGGCCGCTGTCTTCGTCGCGCAGGTACAGCGCCTCGCCGCCGCTGTCGCTCACCGGGTCGTTGTGCCAGGGCGTGAGGCGGAACTCGTGCGCGTTCTCGCTCCATGTGTAGGCGCTGCCGCTTTCGGAAACCACGGTGCCGAACTGCGGGTTCGCCAGCACGTTCGCCCACGGCGCGGGCGTGGGCTGGCCGGGGTCGAGCACGATCACGTATTCGCGGCCGTCCTCGCCGAAGTGGCCGGGCGGCAGTTTCGGCAGGGAGGCGTTCACCGGCGCGACGGCTGTCGCGGCGCGGCGCGTCCACTCCGGCACGGCGGGCGGCAGCGTGGGTTCCACCCGCCGCCGCTGCACCTGCTCGGCGAGGTTGCCACGATGGTCGGCCAGCACGATGCGCGCAGAGGCCAGCATCACCAGCCGGTCCTCGCCGGACAGCGGCTGCGCGGCGCGCACGAAGATGCCGCCGGGGCGGTCGAGCAGGGCCGCCTCGCTGCCCGAGGCGATCAGGCCGAGGATCGCGTCGTGCAGCTCCTGGCGGTAGCCGGCGCGGTCCTCGTTCCAGATCACCAGGTCCACCGGCAGCCCCTTCAGCCGCCAGTACGCGTGGGCCTGCACCAGCTGGCGCACCAGCTCGATGCTGGCCGGGTCGGCGATGCTCAGCAGCACGATGGGCAGGTCGCCGGAAACGCCCTGGCCCCACAGCCCGGACTGGCCGCGGCGGTTCGCCGCCAGCACGCCGCTGTCCGCGCGCAGCATCGCGGCGGGGTAGAGGATCGCGGTGGCCATGTGCTCGTACAGCTGCGCCTCCGCCAGGCTGGCGTTGAGCTGGCGCAGCAGCACCTGGCTGTGCGTCCACGCCAGGTCGAACACGCGGTCGGCGAGGTGGCGGTCGCGGTACTTGCCGATCAGCCGCAGGCAGGCCTCGCGGCTGTCGGCCATGCCGGTGACCACGTCCAGCGTGGCCGACTGCTCCGGTTCCAGCGCGATGCGGCAGCGGATCGCCACCACCGGATCGAGCACCGCGCCGGCGCTGCCGGAAAGCGTCTCCTGTTCCATCGCCAGCGGCCGCGCCGCGGTGCGGCCGCGGCCGAGGAAGCGCGCGCGGTCGGTCTCGTAGGAGATCGCCGCCACGTCGGCGCCGTGCACCGCGAGCAGGTGGCACAGCCACGGCACCGCCTCGTCGGCCGCGCGCGGACGGCGGCTGGCCACGATGGCCTGCAGTTCCGGCAGCAGCTCGGTCTGCACGAACAGCTTGCTGAAGGCGGGATGCAGCGCGTCGGCCACCGGCGGCGCGAGCACCACCTCGGCGTAGGTGGTCAGTTCGATCACCCGCCGCGTGCGCCCGCGGTTGGTGAGGCGGGTGCGGCGCAGTTCGATGTCGTCTTCCGGCGACACCACGATCTCGGTGTGCGCGTCGAAGTCGCGCTCGCGCACGCGGAACTCGGCGCGGGCGTCGGAGAAGATCGCCTCGTACAGCTCGGTCTTGCGGCACACCGGCTGGTGCGCCACCGACCAGTACGCGCCGCTGGACACGTCGCGCAGGTAGCCGTACATGCCCCAGGCGTCGCGCGTGATGTCCTCGTGCCAGCGCGTCGCCGCCAGTTCGCGGCAGCGGCTGTAGCCGCCGCCCGCGCTGGACACCATCACGTGGTAGCGGCCGTTCGACAGCAGCTGCACGGCGGGGCGCGGGCGGTCGGGGTCGATGAACACGCGCAGCCGCGTCTCCGCCGTGCGCAGGCTGCCGGCCAGCTCGGGGAAGCTGGTGGCATGCAGGTATTCCGCCGCGGTGCGCGGCACGCGTTCCTGCAGCAGCAGGCTGGTGGCGCGGAACTGCGGATCGGCCGCGAAGCGGCGCTGCATGGGCTGGCCCAGCAGGGCGCAGTCCAGCGCCAGCAGGCCCATGCCCTGGTGGTGTGCCATGAACGAGCGCACCACCACGCTGTCCGCGCCGCGCGGCAGCCGCGCGGGCGTGCAGTCCAGCGCCTCGTACATGCCGTAGCGGCCGCCGAGACCCAGCGCGGCGAGCTGCTGCAGGTTGCGCGCGGCGTCGGCGGGCGCCACGATCGCGGCCATCATGCTGGCGTAGGGCGCGATCACCACGTCGTCGCCCAGCCCGCGCTTCAGCCCCAGCCCCGGCACGCCGAAGGCGCGGTACTGGTAGTTGAGGTGGGCGTCGAACGCGTTGTAGCCGGATTCGGAAACGCCCCACGGCAGGTTCAGCCGCCGGCCGTACCCGATCTGCCGCGACACCGCGGCGCGGCAGCTCTGGTCGAGCAGGCTGCCTTCGTAGGCGGGCATCACCAGGGTGGGCATCAGGTACTCGAACATCGAGCCGGTCCACGACAGCAGCACCGGGTCGCCGTCGGTGGTGGCGAGCAGGCGGCCGAGCGTGAACCAGTTGTCCTGCGGCAGCTGGCCCTGCGCGATCGCCACGAAACTGGCCAGCCGCGCCTCGGAGGCGAGCAGGTCGTAATAGCCGGCATCCAGCCGGCGTTCGTCCACGTTGTAGCCGATCGCCAGCAGGTCGCGGGTGCCGTCGTACAGGAAGCGCCAGTCCATCTGCGCCAGCGCGGCGGCCTGTTGCGCCAGTTGCTCGATCCGCGCGATGTGTTCGCGCGCCCGCGTGCGGCGCTCTTCGGCGCACGCCTCGCCCGGCCAGCACAGCGGCTCGATGCGCGCGAGCTGGCGCAGGCTCGGGATGCCCGCGAAGCCGGCATCGTCGTCGTGCGGCGGGTCGAGGTGGAAGGCCCGCGTCTCGTCGCGCAGCTCGCGGCACTGCGCCTGCAGCGCGGCTAGCCAGAACGCGGCCTCGTCGTCGTCCGGCGGCGCCGGCGCCAGCGCATGGTCGAGCTGGCGTTCGAGCACGGCCAGCGCGGCGCCGGTGGTGGCGGGCGGCTGGGCCAGCGCGGCGTCCAGTTCGTGCAGCGGCGCAGCGGCGATGTCGCCGCCCTCGCGCGGCCATGCGGCCTGCAGCACCTGCCAGGCGTCGCGCAGGCCGCGCAGCGCGGCGGTGCGGAACACCGGCGCGTCGGCCAGTTCCAGCAGGCCCGGGCGCAGGGTGAGCAGGTGGCCGGCGAGGTTGCCGCTGTCCACCGTGGACACGTACAGCGGCGGCAGCGGCTGCAGGCTTTCGGTGTCGTACCAGTTGTACCAGTGGCCGCGATGGCGCGGCAGCGCCTGCAGCGTGTCCAGCGTGTGCGCGCTGCGCTCCAGCAGGCGGCCGGTGCCCAGCCAGCCGAAGTCGTGCGCGGCGAGGTTCGCCAGCAGCGCCAGCCCGATGTTGGTGGGCGAGGTGCGATGGGCCACCGCGGCCACCGGTTGTTCCTGCACGTTGTCCGGCGGCAGCCAGTGGTGCTCCGCGTTCACCTCGGCGTCGAAGAAGGCCCAGGTCCTGCGTGCGAGCCGGCGCAGGAACTGCCGCTGCCCGGCGGTCGCCGCGGCCGTGCGCTCGCGCCGCGGCAGGCCCATCCACCACGCGATGCCGGGGGCGATCAGCCACAGCAGCAGCAGCGGCGCGGCCACCGCCAGCGCGGGCGGCCGTTCCACCGCGAGCAGCGCGGCCAGCACCACCGCGATGAACGGCGCGATCCACAGCAGCCGCCACAGCGCGGCGGGCGTGTGGCGGCTGGCGCGCGCCACCTCGGCCGAGCTGCGCCATTGCAGCAGGTGGCGATGGCTCGCCGCCATGCGCCACAGCGAACGCAGGATCGCGTCCAGGCTGTACAGCGCCTCGTGCGGCAGCCAGGCGAGGTGCAGCGCGAAGCGGCCCAGATGCTGGCTGGCGGCGTGCAGCGCGGCGCGCAGGTGCGGCTCCCACTGCACGTCGCGCTGCTTCTGCACCAGCTCCAGCAGCGCAGACAGCAGCGGCGGCACCAGCACCATCGCCAGCACCGCCAGCGTCCACGACAGCACCGGCGTCAGCGCCAGCCAGCCCAGCGCGAACAGGGCGAGCAGGGACACCGGCACCAGGCTGCGGCGCAGGTTGTCGAGGATCTTCCAGCGCGACAGCGAGGTCAGCGCGTTGCGCCGCCAGCGCCCGTTCGCGGCTGGCGCCCACGGCAGCAGCCAGGGCAGCAGCTGCCAGTCGCCGCGGATCCAGCGGTGCCGGCGCTGCACGTCGTCCTGGTAGCGCACCGGATGTTCCTCGTACAGCTGCGCGTCGCTGAGCAGGGCCGAGCGCGCGTGGCAGCCCTCGATCAGGTCGTGGCTGAGGATGCGGTTGTCGGGGAAGCGGTCGTCCAGCGCGGCCTCGAACGCGTCGATGTCGTAGATGCCCTTGCCGATGAACGAGCCTTCGCCGAACACGTCCTGGTACACGTCCGAGACCATGCGCGTGTAGGGGTCGATGCCGGCGTCGCTGCCGAACAGCCGCGCATAGCGCGAACGCACGGTGCTGGGCAGGCCGATGCCCACGCGCGGCTGCAGGATGCCGTGGCCGCGGGTGACGCGGCCCTTGCGCGGGTCGTAGTGCGGGCGGTTCAGCGGGTGGTCCAGCGCGCCCACGAATTCCGCGGCGGCATCGCGCGGCAGCTGGGTGTCGGTGTCCAGCGTGATCACGTAGCGCACCGGCGGCAGCGAGGCGAGGTCGCCCGCGATCAGCTGGAAGCGGTCGGCGCCCTGGCCGCGCAGCAGCGCGTTGAGGTCGGCCAGCTTGCCGCGCTTGCGCTCGCGGCCCATCCAGCGCTGCTCGCCCGGATTCCACAGGCGCGGCCGGTGCAGCAGGAAGAAGCGGTCGACGCCGGCGTCGGCGTGGCGCTCGTTCAGCGCCTCGATGCGCAGCTGCGCCAGCCGCAGCAGCGCTTCGTCGCCGGGCAGCGTCTCCGCATCGGCGTCGCCGAAGTCGGTGAGCAGGGCGAAGTGCAGGCGTTCGTCGCGGTTGCCGAGGAAGCGCACCTCCAGCGCCTCGACCAGCGCCTCCACGTCCTGCACGTCGCCGATCAGGCTGGGGATCGCCACCAGCGTGCGCGCCTCGGCGGGAATGCCGTCGGCGTAGTCCATGCGCGGCAACGGCCGGGGATGCACGCTCAGCGTGGCCAGCCAGTTCAGCAGGCTCAGCCCCAGCTGGCTGGCCACCACCACGGTCGGCACCGCGACCAGCAGCAGCGCCCACAGCGGGAAGTCGTCGCGCGCCACGGTGGCGAGCAGCGGTTGCGCGAACGCGAACGTGAGCACGGCCAGCAGGCCGAGGTAGATCGGCAGCGGCGCGCGGTCGAACAGCCGGCGCAGCCGTTCGTCGAGCGGCGCGCGCACGCCCAGCGCCTGTTCCAGCGCGGGCTGGCCCGTGGCGATCAGCCAGTGGCCCACGTGGCGCTGCAGGTCCGGCGCGTCGTCCTCGGCGGCGCGGCGGCACAGCGCGATCGCCGCTTCCGCCGCCGCGCGCTCGTCCAGCCGGTGGCGCCGCGCCAGCCGCTCCACCGCGTGGCGGTAGTCGTCGCGGGTGGCGAAATCCATCGCCGCGTAGACGCCGGCGGGGTCCTGCCGCAGCGCGCGCTCGACCAGGCTGGTGCGTTCGACGAAGGCGCGCCAATCGATCGCCGACAGCGCGCGCAGGCTGCCGATGCTGTTGCCGATCGACACCTGGTCCGCCGCCTGCTGCTGCGCATCCAGCTGCACCAGGTGCTCCACGCTGAGGCCGGACTGGGTGAGGCGCTGCTCGATCCAGCCCAGCGGCAAGGCCAGCGCGGGGCCCTGGCCTTGCAGCCGGCGCGACAGCTCGGCCACGAACGGGCCGCTCATCGGCGGCTTCGCGCGGGCCATGTCGGCCACCACCAGCACCACGCTGGCGGGATCGCTCTCGGCGGCGGCGGTGAGGTTGTCGGCCCAGCGCGTCGCCTTGTTCTGGGCGCGCCAGCCCGCCATCACCCGCGCGGCGACGCGGCGCAGGTTCTCGATCAGCGCCAGCCGCAGCATGATGGGGATCGCCCACAGCTCGCCCAGGTTCAGCGGCGCCACCGTCTGGTAGGCGTTGATGAAGCGGCGCAGGCCGGCGATGTCGACGCGGCCGTCGCCGTGCGCGATCACTTCCTGCGCGATGTCGTAGACCCGCGGCAGCCGGGCCGACGGCCCCTGCGCGAGGCGCGGCAGCTCGCGGCTGTAGCCCTTGGGCAGGTGGCGGCGGGCGATGCGCACCTGTTCCTCGACCAGGTAGAAATTGTCCAGCAGCCATTCGCCCGCGGGCGTGATGCGGTGGCCCTGGCTGGTGGCGGGAGTGAGCCGCTCGCAGGCGCGGACCAGCACGGCTTCGTTGTCGTCCAGCCGGGCCAGCAGCAGGTCGGCATGGCGCTCCGCGCCGATGCGGTGCTGCGCGGCCAGGGTGCGGCCGTGGCGTTCCATCTGCTCGGTGCTGAACAGCTCCGCGCGCAGCGCCTGTTCCGGTTCGGGCCGGGTCTGTCGCGCGCCGCGCCGCGAGAGCGCACGCATGCGGCGCAGCCGCAGCAGGGTGGGGAATTTGCCGATGTTCAAAGCGTGGTTCCTGCGCAAGCCGGCGCGATCGGTTCGTCGCAATCGGAGTGCCGGGGGGAAGCACCGGTGCACGCCAGTGCCGTGGTCACCTTACGCCGCGGAACGTGAAGGCGATGCGCGCTACCATGGGCGACTTGTCCTTGCCGGAAGTGCGCGCATGCGTCTGTCGATCCGTCCCGCCTCGCCCGCCGACGCGCCTGCGCTGTGCGCGTGGAACGCGGCGATGGCGCAGGAGACGGAAAGTCTCGCGCTGGACCCGGCGGTGCTGGAGCGCGGCGTGCGCCGCGTGTTCGAACAGCCGCAGCGCGGCTTCTACCTGGTCGCCGAACGCGACGGCGAGGCGGTGGGCGGCCTGCTGGTCACCTACGAGTGGAGCGACTGGCGCAACGCCGACTACTGGTGGATCCAGAGCGTGTACGTGGTGCCCGCGGCGCGCCGCGACGGCGTGTTCCGCGCGCTCTATGCCGAGGTGGAGCGGCGCGCGCGGGAAGCCGGCGCGGCCAGCCTGCGCCTGTACGTGGAGTCGGAGAACCGGCGCGCGCAGCGCACCTACGGCGAGCTGGGCATGCAGCCCTGCCACTACGCGATGTACGAGCAGGTGCTCTGAGGCGCCGGGCGGATCAGGCCGGCGACGCGGCCAGCCAGCGTTCGAGTTCGGCGGCGGACATCGGCGCGCCGTAGCGGAAGCCCTGCAGCAGGGTGCAGCCGGCCTCGCGCAGGAAGTCGGCCTGTTCGGCGGTCTCCACCCCTTCGGCGACCACCGTCTTGCCCAGGCTGCGGGCCATCGCGATGATCGCGCGGGTGATCGCGGCGGTGTCGACGTCGGCGATGACGTCGTGCACGAAGCTGCGGTCGATCTTCAGCGTGTCGACCGGAAAATGCTTGAGGTAGGAGAGGCTGCAGTAGCCGGTGCCGAAATCGTCCAGCGACAGCCGCACGCCGTGCTGGCGGATGCGTTCCAGCAGGCGCGCGGTGGCGTCGCCGCCGGCCATCATGGTGCGCTCGGTCAGTTCCAGTTCGAGCTGGCCGGGGCCGATGTCGCAGGCGTCCATCAGCGCGACGAGCTGCGGGTGGAAACGTTCGTGGCGGAACTGCAGCGGCGACACGTTCACCGAGATCGGGATCGTGCGCAGGTGCCGCCGCCACTGCCGCGACTGCATGCAGGCCTGGCGCAGCACCCACTCGCCCAGCTCGACGATCAGGCCGCTGTCCTCGGCCACCGGGATGAACTGGTCCGGCACGAACACGTCGCGGCCGTCGACCTGCCAGCGCAGCAGCGCCTCGACGCCGACCAGGCGGCCGCTGCGGGCGTCCACCATCGGCTGGTAGTGCAGCGCCAGCGCGTCGTTCGCCAGCGCGTCGCGCAGCGACTGCTCGATGTTGCGCACAATGGCCGCGCGTTCGCTCATCGCGCTGGTGTAGCGGCGCCAGCCGCCGCGGCCGGCCACCTTCACCTCGTACATCGCGGTGCTGGCGTGCCGCAGCAGCGCGTCGCCGCCGTCCGCGTCGTCGGGAAACACGCTGATGCCGATGCTGGCGCCCACCTGCAGCGACGGCACGCCCGGCAACGCGATGCGCTCGCAGCGGCGCAGCAGCCGTTCCGCCATCGCGACCGCCTCGCAGGCGTCGTCCATGCGTGGCAGCAGCAGCACGAACTCGTCGCCGACGTAGCGGTACAGGGTGTCGTCCTCGCGCAGCGTCTCGCGCAGCGCCTGCGCCACCGCCTGCATCACCTGGTCGCCGCCCTCGTAGCCCAGCGCCTCGTTGACGTGGCGGAAGTTGTCCAGGTCCAGGTACAGCAGCGCGCAGCGGCGGTCGTGCATCGCGGCCCGGTGCGCCGCCTGCTCGATGCGCGCCGGCAGCAGGCTGCGGTTCGGCAGGCCGGTGAGCGCGTCGTGCTGGGTGAGGTGGATCATCTTCAGCGCCAGCGCGCGGTTCTCGCTGACGTCGTGGCAGACCAGCACGCCGCCGATCACGTTGCCGGCATGGTCGTGGATGGGCGCGGCGGAATCCTCGATCGGGGTCTCGAAGCCGTTGCGGTGGACCAGCACGACCTTGCCGGACAGGTTGACGATCGCGTTGCGGCGGATCGCCTCGCGCAGCGGGTTCTGCACGCTTGCCCGGCTGTCCGCGTCGTACAGCCGGAACACCTCGTCCATGCGCCGGCCGCGGGCTTCGCCGGCGCTCCAGCCGGTCATCGCCTAGGCGATCGGGTTCAGCGAGGTCACGTGCAGGCTGGGGTCGGTGGTCAGCACCGCGTCGCCGATCGAGCTCAGCGTGGCCTCGGCGAGCTGGTGTTCGCGGAACAGCTTGCCTTCGAGATGGTGGCGCTGGCTGATGTCCTGCACCTGGGTGACCACGTAGCGCAGCCGGCCGGCCTCGTTGCGCACCTGCGACACGCTGAGCTGCACGTGCACGGTGTGGCCGTCGTGGTGCAGGTAGCGCTTCTCGGTCTGGAACGCCTCGCGGCTGCCGTCGGCGAGCTGGCGCGCGAGCGCCTCGCTGGTGGCCAGGTCGTCCGGATGGGTGAGGTCGCGCCAGTTGCACGCCAGCAGCGCCTTGTCGGTGTAGCCCAGCATGGCGCACAGCGCGGTGTTGACGCGCATGAACTGGCCGTCCGGGTGGACCAGCGCCATGCCGATCGCGGCATGCTGGAACGCCTGGAAGAAGCGCTGCTCGCTCTCGCGCAGCTGCAGTTCCAGCGCATGCCGTTCGGTGATGTCGGTGAACACGGCGATGGCGCCGCGCACCTGGCCCTCGCCGTCGAGGTCGGGCCGGAAGTGTCCGTGCACGTAGCGGCGCAGCGTGCCGCAGGCCAGCTCGCCCTCGTAATGCGTGGCGTGGCCGGCCAGCGAATGCAGCAGCGCGGCGCGCGCGCCCAGGTAGCTCTGCGCGTCCATCGCCTCGTTGATGCGCCGGCCGATCAGTTCGGCGGGGTCGGCGCCGAACCAGCGGCGATGGGTTTCGTTGACGAAACGGAAGCGCAGTGCGGTGTCGATGTAGGCGATCAGCGCCGGCGCGCCTTGCAGCACGTGCATGGCCAGCTCCGGCGGGAGCACGGAACCGGGCCGATCGCCTTCGGTGGGTTGCATTGCCGTGGACATCTTCGCTGCCTGCAAAGATCCGGTCGCCATCCCTATCGGCGCATCATGCGCCAGCCGATGCCTGATTTGCACGGGCTCGTGCACGAACAACGGACCCATGTGTAAACAATTCGTTTAGCCGTCTTTACGCCCGGTTCAGCTATCGGGGGCGGTTCAGTGCAGGGACTGCGCCGGTGCGGCCAGCCGGCCGTGCTCGTCCGTCACGATGCCGCCTGGCGCCTGCAGCTCGCGGGCGCTGCCATAACGGGTGGAAAGCGCCTCCAGCATCGGCCCCAGCGCGCGCGGCTGCAGCGGGTAGGCATGGGCCAGCACCTGCGGGCGGCTGGCCTCGCCGGGCTGGGCCACGGTCACTGCGACCACGCCCAGGCCGGGCGCCTCGTGGGCGTAGAGCTGCGGCGCGCCGTGGCGGGCATCGGCGGCGGCCACGGGCTCCAGCAGCCAGCCGGCACCGCCTTCGTCCTCCGGCGCGGCCTGCAGGCGCAGCGGCAGCGCGTGGGCGTCGAGCAGGGCGGCGTACTGGCGCAGTTCGAACACGATGCCGGCGAAGCCGTGGGCGCGTTCCGCCGCGTCGCCCTGCTGCGCGGCCAGCCATGCGGCAGGCGACTGCGCCAGCACGCGGCCCTCCGCGTAGCGCAGCGCGAGGCCGCGCGCGCTGAGCACGGCTTCCTCGCGGTACGGGGTGAGCAGGGCCGCTTCCAGCAGGCTCCACAGCGGCGCGAGGCTGACGTGCTCGTACTGCACGCAGGTGAGCGCCATCAGGTCGTTGCGGCTGAGGTAGCGCGCATGTTCCAGCTGCACGCCCAGCGTGCGCATCAGCCAGTCGGCGGTGTGCGCGCCGGCCTCGCCGCGGCCGACCAGCTGCACCTCGACCTGCTCGGCCAGTTCCGCGGCCAGCGCCTCCGGCGCCAGCAGCGACAGCGGCAGCAGGCGCATCGGGCCGTCGGCGAACTGCGGCGAGGGCTCCAGCGGCTGCGCCGGCATGCGGTCCTCGTGGCTGCCGAACGCCACCACGTGCTCAACGCTGGCGCGCGGCACGCGGCGGCCCAGCTCGTCCAGCGTGGCCCACACCGGAAAACCGGGGCGCAGCAGTTCCACCGGATCGAACAGCGCGCCCGCCAGCAGCAGCCGCGCCTGCGCCACCTGCGGCAGCAGCGCGTGCAGGTCGGCGGCGACCAGGCCGGCCAGCGCCTCCGCCTCGTCGCGGCTCAGGGTGGTGCGCATCGTCGTACCGGGTACCGGTTCCAGCGCGAGCACGATGGGCAGCGCGATCAGCGTAGAGGCTTCCACGACGGGGCGTTCCGGGCGGCGAAAACGGTCATTCTAGCAAGTGCGCCGCACCGCCCCGGCGCCGCTGCGTCGCCGTTTCCGTGAATGGAAGTCGCGTGCCGCGGCCGGCTGCGCTTTCGCCCCGTGGCGGGGCGGGTTAGCCTTGCGGGCAGGGCTCGGTACTGGATCTTCCCGGACATGGATCAGATGCAACGGCGCGTGGGCGTGATCGGCGGTGTGCGGATCCCGTTCTGTCGCAACAACACGGCCTATGCCGACGTGGGCAATTTCGGCATGTCGGTGAAGGTGCTGGGCGCCCTGGTGGAGCGCTACGGGCTGCACGGCGTGGAGCTGGGCGAGGTGGCGCTGGGCGCGGTGATCCGGCATTCCTCGGACTGGAACCTCGCGCGCGAGGCGCTGCTGTCTTCCGGCCTCGCCCCCACCACGCCCGGCATCACCACCGCGCGCGCCTGCGGCACCTCGCTGGACAACGCGATCATCGTGGCGAACAAGATCGCGGTGGGCCAGATCGACGCCGGCATCGCCGCCGGCTCCGACACCACCAGCGACGTGCCCATCGTCTACGGTACCCGCCTGCGCAAGCGCCTGCTGGCGATCAACCGCGCCAGGACCGTGCAGGACAAGCTGAAGATCGCGCTGCACCGCTTCTCGCCGAAGGAGCTCAAGCCCTCCTTTCCCGGCGTGGCCGAGCCGCGCACCGGCAAGTCGATGGGCGACCACTGCGAGCAGATGGCGAAACAGTGGAAGGTCACCCGCGAGGCGCAGGACCGGCTCGCGCTGGACAGCCACCGCAAGCTCGCCGCCACCTACGACGCGGGGTTCTTCACCGACCTGGTCGTGCCGTTCCGCGGCCTGTCGCGCGACGGCTTCCTGCGCCCCGACACCACGCTGGAGAAACTCGCCGCGCTGAAGCCCGCGTTCGACAAGACCTCGGGCCAGGGCACGCTCACCGCGGGTAATTCCACCGGCCTCTCCGACGGCGCCGCCGCCGCGCTGCTGGCCAGCGAAAGCTGGGCCGCGCAACGCGGCCTCGCCGTGCAGGCATGGTTCCGCGACGCCGAGGTGGCCGCGGTGGATTTCGTGCACGGCGAAGGCCTGCTGATGGCGCCCACCGTGGCGGTGCCGCGCCTGCTCAGGCGCAACGGCCTCACCCTGCAGGACTTCGACTACTACGAGATCCACGAGGCGTTCGCCGCCCAGGTGCTGTGCACGCTGCGCGCCTGGGAATCGGCGGACTACTGCCGCAACCGGCTGGGCCTGGATGCGCCGCTGGGCGCGATCGATCCGGCCAGGCTCAACGTGCACGGCTCCAGCCTCGCCACCGGCCACCCGTTCGCGGCCACCGGCGCGCGCATCATCGCCACCCTGGCGAAGATGCTGGAGCAGAAGGGCTCGGGCCGGGGCCTGATCTCGATCTGCACCGCCGGCGGCATGGGCGTGGCGGCCATCCTCGAACGCTGACGGTCGCGCGGTCCCGGGGCCGGCGGCTTCAGCCGCGATTCGCCCGCGTTCGGGCATAAAGGGCGCCATGTTCCGTCTGCGCACCACCACCGCCCTCAGCCTCGTCGCGCTGGCCGCAGGCGTCGCCGGCACGTACTGGCTCAGCGGCCTCAACACCGGCTGGGCCGGCCCCAGCGAGCGCGTGGCGGGCTTCGCGCCCGCAGCGCCCCGGGTTGCCGTGAGGGCGCCCGTGCGCGAGCCGGTCCGTGCGCGGCCCCGGCCGGTGGCGCATCGGGCGTCCCGTGCGACGGTGGCGCCACGGGTCGAACTGCCGCCCGTCGTGGCTGCTGCGCAGGCCACGGAAACCCCGCCGCTGCCCGAACTGGTGCCGGTCTCCATGCCGGACGTGCCGGTGTCGTGGTCGCGGATGGAAGGCCACCTGAGCGGCCGCGTGCTGCTGCATCTCGCCATCGACGGCCGCGGCCACGTCGCCGATGCGGCGGTGGCCGAGTCCAGCGGCGACGCCGTGCTCGACGCGCATGCGCTGACCACCGTGCGCGGCTGGCGCTTCGCCGTGCCGGCCGACCATCCGGACGGCTTCAGCGGCGACCTGCCGATGCGCTTCACCAGCGGCGACGGCTAGGTGGCGCAGGCGCTGTAACGCCCGCAGCGTTCATTCGGCCCTGGGTGCGCGCTCTGCGGTCAGGCGCGAACGGGCCGGGAACCGGCCGTGCGCAGGCAGCGGTCGTAGGCTACGTTGCCCAGGCCGATCCCGGTGCTGTCGATCGCGTACGCCGGCGACATGCTGGCCTGCACCCGACAGTTGCGTTCGACATGCTGGCGCTCGGTGGCGCGATCCAGGGGCAAACCGGCGCAGCCGGCCAGCGCCCCGGCGACGCAGGCCGCGGCGATGATGCGGATGTTCATGGCGGTTCCTTGCGGGCCATCCGCCTGGATGGCCCGTGGCGGTCAGGCGGCGCGCGACGCTCGCGCGGTCCCCGCAGGTGAAAGAGCCGGGTCCTACGGCGTGGCGCCGCTGAACTTCTCCACCGTGGCGCCCTGCACCGGGCCGATCTGCGCGCTGTCGCTGACCTTCAGCACCACCGGCCGGCGGAATTCCAGCGTGCCCTGCACCGTGGCCTGCGGGCCGATCACCACCACCGGCTTGCGGTCGCTGCCCCAGCGGAACCAGCCGTTGTTCGGCTTCTCGACCAGGATGCCGCCCTCGACGTGCGAGCCGGCGCCGACCGTGATGTCGCCGGACACGGTCTCCAGCCCGCCGGCCACGTGGGCTGCATCCAGCGTGATCGCGCCGTTGACGTTGGAGAGGTGGCCGTCCACCTGGGCGCCCCGGGCGAGGCTGATCGCGCCGTTGACCGCCTCGACCTGGCCGGTCACCTGGCTGCCGGCGGCAAGCCGGATCGCGCCGTTGACGGTGCCCAGCTTGCCGGCGTGGGCCTGGGCGCCCAGGTCAACCGAGCCGTTGACGGTGCTGGCCTTCTGCACCACGGCGCGTTCGCCCACGTGCACGCTGCCGTTCACCGAACTGACGTCGCCGGCGTGCTGGCCGGCGTCCACATGGACGCTGCCGTTGACCTTGTCGATGTCGTTGTCCGCGGCGACGGCCGCCAGCGGCAGGAGGAGGGCGAGGGAAAGCAGGATGCGGCGCATGGGAGTGAACTCCGTTCGGGAATGACTGGACTGGGATGCACGGTCGCCGCAAAAGGTTGGCGTGACCTTCGGCAGGGGCGCATTTGACGCTGGCCGGGTCGGGCTGCACCATCCCTCATTTCCTCCCCCGAGACACCCCGTCATGCACAAGCTCGTCCTGATCCGCCACGGCCAGTCGCAATGGAACCTCGACAACCGCTTCAGCGGCTGGGCCGACGTGGATCTCACCGCGCTGGGCGCCCGGGAGGCGCGCGAGGCGGGCGAGCTGCTGAAGCGCGAGGGCTATGCGTTCGACGTGGCGCACACCTCGGTGCTGAAGCGCGCGGTGCACACGCTGTGGGGCGTGCTCGACGCGATGGAGATGTCGTGGCTGCCGGTGCATACCGACTGGCGCCTCAACGAGCGCCACTACGGCGCGCTCACCGGCCTCAACAAGGCCGAGACCGCGGCGAAGTACGGCGACGCGCAGGTGAAGATCTGGCGCCGCAGCTACGACATCCCGCCGCCGCCGCTGGAACGCGCCGAGAACGAGGCGGTGCACGACCCGCGCTACGCCGCGCTGGCGCCCGCGCAGATCCCCGACACCGAATGCCTCAAGGACACCGTGGCCCGCGTGCTGCCGTACTGGCACGAGGTGCTGGCGCCGGCGATCAAGGCCGGCCGGCGCGTGGTGGTGGCCGCCCACGGCAACTCGCTGCGCGCGCTGGTGAAGTACCTGGACGGCATCTCCGACGCCGACATCGTGGAGATGAACATCCCCAACGGCATCCCGCTGGTGTACGAGTTCGACGCGGACCTCAAGCCGCTCAAGCGCTACTACCTGGGCGACGCCGCGGCGATCGAGGCCAAGATGGCCGCGGTGGCGAACCAGGGCAAGGCGAAGTAGTCATCCCGACCCCCGCGGCAGGATTCGCACCTGCCTGCGCCCGTGGATCGACGCGCCGCCGGCATTCGCGTCGCCCGTGGCCGGCTGCCGCGATGCCGTGCCGGCGGACGGCGGCATGCAGCCGACCCTCCGCCGTGCCGCGGATCGACACACGTCCGGACGGCCATACCGCGCCGCGTTCCGCCATGGCGGATGCAGGACGGGCCATTTCGGGTCGTTGCTTTCGCGACCACCGGAAGTTCGTGCATCCGGCGCATGCGAACCTTCACGCTTCTATCGCACGCCTGCTTATACACAAGCGCCAAGGGACGGGAGGAGATGCGTCGACTTGCAATACCAGGCCAACCGCGCCGAGACGGATGCCTTGCGTGCGCTCGATATGCGGGCGGACGAGTTGAGGATTTATGAAGGCCTGCTCGAACATCCCGGATCGACCGCGCTGGATGTCGTCGTCGCGAGCGACCTTTCGGCAGGCCATGTGCGCCGCCTCCTGGCCGACCTCGAAACCAAGGGGCTCCTTACGCGATCCCCCGAACGCGTGGCCAGATACCACGCAGTGGCGCCGGAACTGGCCTTGGGCGCGCTGGTCGCCCTGCGCCAGAGCGGGTTGCAGGCGGCCCTGGGCCTGGCCGACCGCCTGGCCAAGATCAAGCCGCTGGGCAACCACAACCATGGCGGCGAGCTGAGCGTCGAACTGATTACCGGACGCGACGCCCTGACGCGCGTCATCGGCCAGTTCTACGAGAACGCGAAACACGAAATCCTGGAGTTCGACCGCCCGCCCTACGTGAACTCGTTCGAGTCGCACACCACGATGCACAAGCCCATGCGGAGCCGCAACGTGGTTTGCCGCACGATATGCGACACCACGAAACTGGACTGGCCCGGCGGCGAGCAGAACATCCAGGATTGCCTTGCCACCGGCGAGGAACAGCGCCTGTACGAAGGCGTGCCGATCAAGGCCGCGATCATCGACCGGCGCATGGCCCTGGTGCCGCTGCACCTCAAGACGGCCAACGACTCGGGCCTGTTGCTGCGCCCGTCGCTGTTGCTCGACACGCTGTGCGCGCATTTCGACATGTTGTGGCAGCATGCGGCGCCGGTGAGCGCGGATGGGCTGGCCGACGGCAGCGACGGCCGCTCGGAATCCGCCGAACTGGAACAGCTGATCGCACTGCTTGCGAACGGACTCAAGGACAAGGCCATCGCGAGTCGCCTGAAAATATCCGCACGGACTTACGAACGGCGGATTTCATTGCTGCAGAAAAAGCTGAAGGCAAATACCCGGTTTCAGGCCGGATGGAATGCGGCAATGCGCGCGGCGCGTCGGCAGAAATAATCCGTCGTCGGTTATTGCGGCGGTAATTCGCAATATCGTGCGATGAATGGCTCAACTCCGACATGGCGTATATCCGTCGCGTAATGGCCGTGATAAGCCATGGCCGATTTGCGCCAATTCTTTCTGTTATTTCTTTTCGTACCCATCCTTGGCGAGGGGCCGTTTCGCAGCGCCATCGATCGGCAATCAGGGGGATCACTTTGCTGTTCCAGCACCATTGCATGGGGAGAACGCAGATGAAGATCCGAAACGCTTTGAGCGGTGCTGCGATGACGACGGCTTTCGCAGCGTTGCCATCGCTCGCCCTGGCCGCCGGGGCCAATGCCGCGCTCGTGGGCATCAACACGGCGGAAGCGCCGCGCGTCACGCAGGTCGTGAACAACAACGTCGTCAGCATGCTGGCCAGGACCCACCTGGCGCGGCTGGCGCAGACCAGGCTGGTCGGCGCGGTGGCCGATTCGACGCCGATGCCGCACATGCAGCTGATCCTCAAGCCCAGCGCCCAGCGCACCAAGGCATTGGATTCGCTGATCGCCGCGCAGCACGATCCGTCGTCCGGCAAGTACCACCAGTGGATCACGCCGCAGGAATACGGCGCGAACTTCGGCGTGAAGGATGCCGACATCCAGGCGGTCTCGGCATGGCTCGCCGCGCAGGGATTCAAGGTCAACTCGATCTACCCGAACAAGACGCAGATCGATTTCAGCGGCACTGCCGGCACCGTGCGCCGCGCCTTCCGCACGCAGATGAACCGCTACGACGTCAGTGCGCCGAACAGCAAGAGCAGTGACGTCCACGTGGCCAACGACCGCGACATCAGCATCCCCGCTGCCCTGGCGGGCGTGGTCACCGGCGTCGCGGGGCTCAACGACTTCCATCCCAAGCCCCTCGTGAAGCAGACCAAGCAAGCGCAATACAACCGCGCCTCGCACATGTTCCAGCTGCCCAAGCCGGCGGCGGACGACGCCAAGGCGCAGGCCGACGCGACGATGCGCCTGGCCATCACCGGCAGCAGCGGCGTGCGCGGCCTGGTTCCCGACGACATGCAGACGATCTACAACACCGCGCCGCTGTACAAGAGCGGGCTCACCGGCACGGGGACGACGATCGCGGTGGTGGAAGACGTGGGCATGCTGCCCTCCGACTGGGACAATTTCGTCAGCCAGTTCGGCCTGGGCCACTACGGCGGCACCTTCAGGCAGTTCGAGCCGCAGCCGGCGTCGGGCCCGACCAATTGCACCGATCCGGGCGGCGAGTCGGCGGCCAGCGAGAGCGTCGAGACCGTGCTCGATTCCGAGTACGCCACCGCGTTGGCGCCGGGCGCCAACGTCTGGGTCGCGATCTGTTCGGACAGCGCCACGGACAATTTCTTCGGCGGCGTCTATATCGCGTCCAGCAACCTGATCAACAATCCGGACCCGGCCGGGCGGCCCAACATCATCAGCGCGAGCTACGGTTACGGCGAGTTGTTTGTCGACGCGGCCTCGAAACGCGCCATCGACATGATGTGGGCGCAGGCCGACGCGGAAGGCATTTCCGTGTTCGTGTCGTCCGGCGACTCCGGCTCCAACCCGAGCTTCAACGGCTCGATCATCGGCATAAGCGGCCCCGACGGGGCGGCCGTCGACGCCAATGCGTTCGCGTCCTCGGCCAACGACACCGCGGTGGGCGGCACGGATACCGCCGACGTGCTTGCCGGCACCACCAGCAAGTACTTCAACAGCACGCCCAACGCGCTGTACGGCAGCGCGAAGTCGTACGTGCCGGAGCTGACGTGGAACGAGTCGTGCGGCAACGCGTACGCCGCGAAGATGCTGTTCAACCAGGCCGCCTTGCAGGTATGCAAGAACCTGTTGCCGTTCGGGCCCACGTTCACGTCGGAAGGCGGCGGCGGCGGTCCATCCTCGTTCGACATGAAGCCCGCGTGGCAACGCATCGTTCGCGGCGCGGCGAAGGACCAGTCGCGCGACCTGCCGGACATCTCGCTGTTCGGCGGCTCGTTCGCCGGCTACACGTGGGCGGTCCTCTGCACCGGCTCCGCGCCATGCACGCCCGGCTTCACCTCGCCGGTGTCGCTGGTCGGCGGCACCTCGCTGTCGGCCCCGATGTTCGCCGGCATCCAGGCGGTGCTGGACCAGGGCCTGTCGCTGGCCGGCGGTTCGCTGAACCAGGGCAATGCGGCGCCCACGCTGTATCAGCTGGCCAGGGACGAGTACGGCGGCCCGACCGGCGCGGCACCCTCGTCGCTGAGCGCATGCAACTCCGACAACGGCACCAAGGGTACGGCCAACTGCGTGTTCCACAACATCACCGAGGGCGGCAATGCCGCGAACTGCGTGCAGCAGACGTCCGTCCTGGGAATGCCCATCGACGTTCCGCCCACGCCCAACTGCTATATCTACGGCAGCGGCACGGCGTACTTCGGTTTCGTCACGGTGAATGTCGGACTGACCTCGCTCAGCAACACCTCGTATGTGCCGGCGTATCCGGCGCAGGCGGGCTGGAGCTTTGCCAACGGCCTGGGTACCGTCAACTCCGCGAACCTGCTGAAGGCGTGGAAGAAGTTCCAGGTGCTTTGATCGTGCGGAACAGCGGGACGTTTTGCGCGATGGCGGTTGATTGACGATGCGTTCCCTCCTGGCGGTGTGTTGCCGTCGCCGCCAGGAGGGGCGCCCTGTCTTGCCGGAACGCCCTTGCCGAAGTTCCCGTGGCGGTACATCGCGCAGGCGGCGCCCGCTGCCGGGTCGCCGCCTCGCCGGCGAACGGCATCCCGACTAAGCTGGGTGCCCGTCCATCATCGCGGTGTCGCCCATGCCGGCCCATCTGACCCAATACCTGATCATGGTGCCCTTGCTGGCGTGGATGGTCTGGCGGCGCGTGAGCCGCCAGTTCGGCCGCCAGCCGATCCGGCGCAAACGGATGACGGCGCGCATCGTGATGTTCGCGGCGATCGGCGGCCTGCTGATGCTGGGCGGCCTGCACGACATCCGGCTGGCCGAGGGCGTGCTCGGCGGCGCCATCCTCGGCGCGGTGCTGGGCCTGGTCGGCCTGCGCCTGACGCGTTTCGAGACCGACCCGGTCAAGGGCGACTGCTACGTGCCCAACCCCTGGATCGGCGCCCTGCTCACCGCACTGCTGCTGGGACGGCTGGCCTGGCGCTTCATGGCAATGCTGGCGCCGCATGGGCAGCACGCCGATGCGTTCGCTCCTGGTGCGGACATGCAGATGGGCTACCAGGCCAGTCCGCTGACCATGCTGGTGGTCGGCCTGCTGGTCGGCTACTACATCGCCTACTACGCCGGCCTGCTGGTGCACCACCGGCGCTACCAGCAGTCGCGCGTTTCCGAGGCCGCCTGAGGCGGAAGCCGCGCGGCGCAGCCCGGCCGGCGCAGCCCGGCGGCTCAGGGCGCGACGCTGAAGTCGATCTCCAGCGGATACGGCGCCGGCGCCGGCGGCGGCGCGGGCAGCGTCCACGCGGCGAAGCGGGCCGCCATGCAGCTGGCGACGGGCGTGGCCGGCTGCGCCACGATGCGCTGCGGCTTGCCGTGCGCATCCACGTCCAGCACCAGGGTGAACGGCGACTTGTCGTCGTGGTTGGCGGCGAGGCAGGCCTTGTAGGCATCGGTGGTCGGGTTGCCGATCCTGCCCCACAGCGCCTTCTGGTAGGCCGGCCCGGTGGCGGCGGCCTCGGCCATCTTCGCCTGCCGCACGCGCGCGGCGAAATCGTCGCCGGCGTTCGCGGGCGACGGGAGCAGCCACAGGGCCAGGGCGAGGGCGAGGGACATGCGGGCGATCCGGCAGCGGGGGATGGGCGCGACCTTAGCAGCCCGGCGTGGCCGGCGCGGCGCGGGCGGCCGCGTGCCGGTGCAGCCAGCCGGCCACCGCCGGGCCGGGCATGGGCCGGGCGATGTAGTTGCCCTGCACCTCGTCGCAGGGCATGTCGCGGATCGCGGCGAGTTCGCGCGCGGTTTCCACGCCTTCCATCACCACGCGGAAACCGAGCTCGCGGCCCAGCGCCGCCATCGAGCGCACGATCGCGGCATCGTGGGCGCGGGTGTCCAGCGCGCGCACCAGCGACTTGTCGATCTTCAGGCCGGTGGCCGGCATCCGGCGCAAGGCGTCGAGGTTGCTGTAGCCGATGCCGAAGTCGTCGATCGCGATGCCCATGCCGGCGCTGCGCAGCGCGGCGAGCACGCCGCGGTTGAGCTCGTCGTGGTGGATCGCGATGCTTTCGGTGAACTCCAGTTCCAGCCGGGCCAGCGGCACGCCGTGGCGTTGCGCGGCGGCGACCAGGCGTTTCTCCAGCATCGCGTCCAGGTCGATGCTGGAGACGTTCAGCGACAGCCGCAGGTCCAGGCCGCCGCGCAGCCACTGGGCGAGCTGGGCGAGGCCGCAGTCGAACACCCAGTCGGTGAGCGAGCGCATCAGCCCGGCCTGTTCGGCCAGCGGCACGAACGCGCCGGGCGACACCTCGCCCAGGGTGGGGTGGTGCCAGCGCGCCAGCGCCTCCAGCGCCACGCAGCGCCCGCTGGCCAGGTCCACGCGCGGCTGGTAGTGCAGCTCCAGTTCGGTGCGGTCGGACAGCGCGGCCGCCAGTTCGGTGACCAGGAAGAATTCCTGCCGCTGGCGTTCGTCCTGGTCGCGGTCGTACACCGACCAGCCGTTCGCGCTGCCCTGCGCGAGATGGGAAGCGCTCATCACCCGGCGCAGCGGGTCGCCGCCGCGCAGTTCCACCGCCTCGGCGCGCAGAAGGCCCACGCCGGGCTGCAGCGTGAGCGGCACGCCCTGGCAGTCCACCGGGTCGCGCAGCGTGGCCACCAGCGCATCCAGCCGCATGGGCGTGGGCGCGTCGTGCGAGCCCGCCAGCAGCACCGCCAGCCGGGTCGCGCCCACCTGGTAGAGCTGCATGTCCGCCGTCATCCAGGCCTGCACCCGCTCGGCGGTGGCGCGCATCAGCGCGTCGGCATAGCTGTGGCCCATCGCACGCACGAACGCGTTGAAGCGCGTCACCGGCGCGACCTCGATCGCCACCAGCCAGGCGTGCCCCGTTTCGTGCGGCAACTGCGCCGCCAGGTCGGCGAAGAACGCATTGCGATGCGGCAGCCGCGTCGCCGGGTCGATGCGGTTGACGTAGTAGCGCAGCGCGGCGCCGGTGCCGGCCAGCGCCGCCGCATCGCGCAGCGCGGCGCGTTCGCCGGGGGCGAGGGTCAGGCGCGGGCGGCGGTCGATCGCGAACAGCGCACCCAGCAACTGACCGTCCAGGCCGAACACGGGCTCGGCGGCGAGGAAGGCGACCTCGGCGCGCACCGGGTCGGTGCCGGCGGGCTGGAATCGGGCATCCTCGCGGGCGTCGGCGATCACCTCGGCGCTGCCGTGCCGCGCCACCTCGCGGCAGGCGGCCAGCAGCGCGGCGTCCAGCGCGAACGTGCCCGGATGGCCGGGCGAGGCGTACCAGTAGGCGCTGCCGTCGGCCAGCAGCAAGGCCACCAGCGGCACGCCCAGCGCACTGGAGGCGAGTCGCGCCACCGCTTCGAAGCCGGGCAGGGCATGCTTCTCGTCCGCGTCCGGGGGTGCCGGCGCGGCGTCGGCTTCAGGCGCTCCGTCCGGGAGCGAACCTTGGGAGATCCCCATCTTCCCGTCCCCTTGCGCGGCCGCACCGTGCCAGCCCCGGGAGGCTACCGCGCGGACGCGGACGTGGCAATCGACGGAGGGGCAGGACCGGCCGGAGTCAGTCGGCGCGATGCGGCAGCGCCAGGTATTCCTCGCTCTGCATCTCGATCAGGCGCGATTCGGTGCGGCCGAACTCCGCGCGCAGGCGCTCGCCGTCGTACAGCTCGGTGATCGGCGCGGCGGCGGAGAGGATCAGTTTCACATGACGGTCATAAAACTCGTCGACCAGTTGCACGAAGCGCTTCGCCGCGTCTTCGCTGTAGACGGTGAACTGCGGCACGTCGGAGACGATGACCGCGGGGCCGGCCTTGGCCAGCGCGATGTAGTCGGCCACGGCGCGCGGGCCTTCGCACAGTGCGGCGAAGTCGAACCACAGGATGTTGTCCGCGCGCCTGCGGCAGGGGATCGCGCGGCCGTTGATCTCCAGCGCGCCGCCTTCGGCCACGTCGCCCACCGCGTGGTCGTGGAAGATGCGTTCCAGCGCGCGGTGCGCCTCCGCGCCGGGCGGCGTGTGGTACACGGCGGCCTGGCTCAGCGCGCGCAGGCGCCAGTCGTGGGCGGAGGCCATGCGCAGCACGTGGCACTGCTGCTCCAGCAATGCGATCGCGGGCAGGAAGCGCGCGCGCTGCAGGCCGTCCTTGTAGAGATCCGATGGCGCCGTGTTCGAGGTGGTGACCAGGGCCACGCCACGCGCGAACAGGCATTCCAGCAGGCGCGCGAGGATCATCGCGTCGCCGATGTCGTTGACCAGGAATTCGTCCAGGCACAGCACGCGGCAGCGCGCGGCGAGGCCGGCGGCGACCTCGGCCAGCGGGTCCTGCCGTTCGCCCAGCTCGCGCAGGCGCTCGTGCACCTCGGCCATGAAACGGTGGAAGTGCCGGCGCAGCGCCACGCCGTGCGGCAGGCTGGCGACGAACAGGTCCATCAGGAAGGTCTTGCCGCGGCCCACCGTACCCCACAGGTACAGGCCCGGCGGCGGCGCGGCGGTTTCGCTGGCGAGCAGCGATTTCAGCCGCCCGAACAGGCCGCCGTTGCCGCCGTTGCCGTTCGCCGCGGCGCACAGCGCGGCATGCAGGCGGTCCAGTTCGGGCAGCACGGCGAGTTGCGCGGGGTCGGATTCCCAGCGGTGCGCGGCCACGCCTTCCTGGTAGCGCACGCTGGGGGCGGGCGAGGGCGTTTCACTCATGCGGAGGTCACCGGCATCGATGGTCGTGCCGTGGTGATACGTTCAAAAGATGTCCTTGATGCGGACGTCATCCGCATGGATGGGGATAGACCGGATTATAAAGTGACGCGCACGCTCAGCCGCGCGGCGGCGGCAGCCAGTCCTGGATCGCGTGCTTCACCGCGCCGCGCAGGTCCATCAGCCGGCGATGGAAGAAGTGGCCGGTCTCGGGCATGCGGATCAGCTCGGGCGGCTGCTCGATGCTGGCTATCCAGTCGAACACGGCCTGCGGTTCCACCACCTCGTCGGCTTCGCCCATCACCACCAGCCACGGGCAGGCGGGCAGCACGTCGTCGGCTATCGACCAGCGCCCCACCGGCGGCGCGATGCTGACCAGCGCATCGGCGCCGAGCCGCACCGCGCTGCGGATCGTCACGTAGCTGCCGAACGAGAAGCCGGCCAGCCACAGCGCGTCGTGCGGGCGCACGCGGCGCAGCCAGGCCACCACGGCGGCGAGGTCCTCGCTTTCGCCGTTGCCGTCGTCGTAGCTGCCGGCCGAGTCGCCGGTGCCGCGGAAGTTGAAGCGCAGCGTGTCCAGCCCCGACTCGCGCAGCGCGCGCTCCACCATCGTCACCACCTTGTTGTGCATGGTGCCGCCCTGCACGGGGTTGGGATGGCAGATCACCGCCGTGCCGGCGCGCGCGCCGGGGCGCTCGGCCAGGTCGGTGATGGTTTCGAGCTTGCCGGCGGGGCCGGCCAGCGCGAAGCTGGCGGCCTGGTCGGGAAAGCTGGCGGGGTCGTCGGGAAATACGGTGGGTGACATGCCGAAGATGATAACCGCCGCTGCCGCCTGCCGCTTCCGCCGACAGGCGGGCACGCACCGGTGAACCATCTCGCGCACCTGCTGCTGGCCGGTCCCGACGAGCCGCTGCGCCTGGGCGGCCTGCTCGGCGATTTCGTGCGCGGCGCGCCCGACCCGGCGCTGCCGCCACGCGTGGCGCAGGGCATCCGCCTGCATCGCGCCATCGACGCCTATACCGACAGCCATCCCGAGGTCGTGGCCGCGCGGGCGCGGTTCGCGCCGCCGTACCGGCGCTACGCCGGCATCGCGCTGGATGTGTGGTTCGACCACTGCCTGGCGCGCGACTTCGCACGCTGGAGCGCGCAGCCGCTGGCGGCGTTCTCCGGCGATGCACTCGGGCTGCTGTGGCGCCAGGACGCGCAGCTGCCGCCGGCCCTGCGCCGCTTCCGCGCCTACATGCAGGCGCACGACCTGCCGGCGGGTTACGCCCGGCGCGAGGAAATCGGAAAGGCGCTGGAGGGCATCGCCGGACGCCTGCAGCGGGACAACCCGCTGGACCGGATGCTGCCACTGCTGGCGGCGCTGGATGCGCCGCTGCAGGCGCACTTCGACGCGTTCTTTCCGCAATTGCAGGCGTTCGCGCAGGAATGGATGGGGGAGAACGTGGAAGGGTGACGGGCTTTCTCCCTGCGCCTGTGTGCAGGGGATGGGCCGCTGCAGCGTTTGACCCCCTCCCAGCCTCCCCCTGCAGGCAGGGGGAGGGGCGAACGGGCGCGGCGGGGTGACGGGTTTTCTCCTCCCCTGCAAGCAGGAGGGGAGCGAACGAGTACGGCGGGGCAACCGGTCTTCTCCCTCCCCTGGGTACAGGGGAGGGCTGGGGTGGGGTAAGGCAATCTCGGCTCGCGCCTACCCCCTCCCAGCCTCCCCCTGCAGGCAGGGGGAGGAGCGAATGGGCGCGGCGGGGTGACGGGTCTTCTCCCTCCCCTGCAAGCAGGAGGGGAGCGAACGAGTACGGCGGGGCAACCGGTCTTCTCCCTCCCCTGGGTACAGGGGAGGGCTGGGGTGGGGTAAGGCAATCTCGCCGTGCGCCTGACCCCCTCCCAGCCTCCCCCTGCAGGCAGGGGGAGGAGCGGGCGGAAATGCCGGATGACAGGTCTTCTCCCTCCCCTGCATGCAGGGGAGGGTCGGGGTGGGGTAAGGCAATCTCGCCGCGTGCCTACCCCCTCCCAACCTCCCCCTGCAAACAGGGGGAGGGGCGAACGAAAACGCCGCCCGGGGGGGCGGCGTTTGCTTGCATAGGATTGAAGCGGGGTGTCCCTTACTTGGCCTGTCCAACGATCCAGGTCACGGCCGCCTTCACTTGTTCGTCGGTGAGCGCGGGGTTGCCGCCCTTGGGTGGCATGAAGTTGCCGTCGGGGCCGTGGTAGCCGTCGATGGCGTGCTTCACCAGGGTGTCGATGCCCTGGGCGACGCGCGGCGCCCACATGGCCTTGTCGCCCAGCTTGGGCGCGCCGGCGATGCCGGCGGTGTGGCAGCTGTGGCAGAGGTTGTCGTAGATGGTCTTGCCGTCGGTGCTGCCGCCGTAGGCGACCTGCGAGGCGGCGGCCTTGCTGGCGGCCTCGGCGGCGGCCTGCATCGCGGCGCGGCCGGTGTTGCCTGCGTACACCGCGCCGACGGGCGCGATCCGCGCGTCGACCTGAGGCTGTGCGTTCGGGTTGGTTTCCTTGGGTTCGTGGCGGTAGATCGCCAGAGCGACGAGGATCAGCACCACGGTCAGCACGCTCAGGCCGCCAATCAGCTTGGCGAACTGGTGCACGAACACCCGGTCGGAATCGTTCATGGAACCGCTCACGTATGTACTCCAGGTCGGTGGATCGTCCGGAAAGCCCCGTTGGCATCCGGCAGGCCGGTCGGCTGCCGCATGCCCGCACCTGCCGGGGCCGCGGTGCAGCGGGGCCGGTAGGGCAGGCACAAGGCCTGAAGTATAGACGAAGCCGCCGGCAAGTTTTCAGCCGGCCGCGGCGGCGATCTGTCGCGCTGCGGAACCGTGGCGCCCGGCGCGGGTCCAAGCCGGGCGATGCGGCGGGGGCGCATCCCTGCCATCGGTCATGCCGCACCCCTGTCAACTGGCATTGTTCCAATTCGTTGCAGTGCACCTATGCTTGGCACCCATACGCCGGTCGCCTGCCGCGTCGGCACGGGGTCCAACGGTGGCACAGTTCATTTGGGAGTTTTCCGCATGTCGCGTTTTTGGAAGATCGCGCTGGTCGTCGTTGCGGTAGTCGTGGTGGCCGTGGTCGCTGTGCGGCTGTTGCACAAGCCCGGCGGTGGCGGCGGCAAGGGCACTCCGCAGGGTCCGGGCGGCAAGGACAACCCGCCGGTGCCGGTCACCGTGGTGCCGGTGGCGAAGCAGAACGTGCCGGTCTATCTCACCGCGCTGGGTACGGTGCAGGCGTTGAACACCATCGCGGTGAACCCGCAGGTGGGCGGCCAGCTGGTCAGCCTGGCGTTCACCGAGGGCCAGCAGGTGAAGAAGGGCCAGGTGCTGGCGCAGATCGACCCGCGCACCTACCAGGCCAGCTACGACCAGGCGGTGAGCAAGCGCAACCAGGACCAGTCGCTGCTGGCCACGGCGCGCAGCAACTACGAGCGTTCGAAGGATCCCAAGTACAGCCAGTACGTGGCGAAGATCGACCTGATCACGCAGCACAACACCGTGGCGCAGTATGAGGCCGCGGTGGCGGCCGACAACGCCGCGATCAGCAGCGCGAAGACCCAGCTCGACTACACCCAGATCCGCTCGCCGATCGACGGCCTCGCCGGCATCCGCGGCGTGGACCCGGGCAACGTGGTGACCACCAGCAGCACCATCGTCACGCTGACCCAGCTGCATCCGATCAACGTGATGTTCACCCTGCCCGAGCAGAGCCTGGACATGGTGCGCAAGGCGCAGGACGGCGCGCCGCTGCAGGTCACCGCGCTGGACCGCGTGGACGCGCACCCGGTGGCGACCGGCGGCGTGCTGAAGGTGATCGACAACCAGATCGACACCTCCACTGGCACGTTCCGCCTGAAGTCGGAGTTCCCGAACGCGGACAACGCGCTGTGGCCCGGCCAGTTCGTCAACGTGCGGCTGCAGGTGCGCGTGGACGACGGCGCGCTGGTGGTGCCGGCGCAGGCCGTGCAGCGCGGCCCGGACGGCGACTACGTCTACCAGGTGCAGGGCGACAACACGGTCAAGATGCAGCCGGTGGTGGTCGCCGGCGAAGTGGGCGACAGCCACGTGATGATCGGCAGCGGCCTCAAGGCGGGCGAGCAGGTCGTCACCGAAGGCCAGTTCCGCCTGAAGCCCGGCAGCAAGGTGAACCCGCTGAAGCCCGGCGAAGTGCCGCCGGCGCCGACCGCGGCGGATCTGAAGAAGGCCAGCGAGCAGGGCAAGGGCGGCGGTCGGCGCGGCCGCTGAGCCCGGGCAGGCGGCCGCCGCCGCGGCGACGACCGCCTGACCTTCGCCGCCGTGGTGGCGGCCCGCGCATCACCTCCCGGCGGCCTCGGCTGCCGGCGAGCAGGAAGCCATCCACACAGCAGCACGGATACCCATGGGATTCTCGACGCTCTTCATCCGCCGCCCGATCGCCACTTCGCTGCTGATGGTGGCGATCCTGCTGCTCGGCATCCTGGGCTACCGCCAGTTGCCGGTGTCGGCGCTGCCCGAGATCGAGGCGCCCAGCCTGGTGGTGACCACCCAGTATCCGGGCGCCAGCGCCAGCACCATGGCGGTGCTGGTCACCACGCCGCTGGAACGCCAGCTCGGCCAGATCTCCGGCCTCACCATGATGAGCTCGGACTCCTCCGCCGGGCTGTCCACGATCATCCTGCAGTTCTCGATGAGCCGCGACATCGACGTGGCCGCGCAGGACGTGCAGGCGGCGATCAACCAGGCGCGCGGCGTGCTGCCGAGCAACCTGCCGTACCCGCCGGTGTACAACCGCGTGAACCCGGCCGACGCGCCGATCCTCACGCTGTCGCTGCAGTCGGACAGCCGCCCGCTGCGCGACGTCAACGATTTCGCCGATTCCATCCTGGCGCAGAAGCTGTCGCAGGTGCCCGGCGTGGGCCTGGTCTCGATCGCCGGCAACGTGCGCCCCGCGGTGCGCGTGCAGGTGAACCCGGCGCAGCTCTCCAACCTCGGCCTGACCCTGGAAGACGTGCGCAGCGCGCTCACCCAGGCCAACGTCAACGCGCCCAAGGGCACGCTCAACGGCAAGACGCAGAGCTATTCGATCGGCACCAACGACCAGCTCGCCGACGCCGCCGAGTACAAGAACACCATCATCGCGTACAAGAACAACGCGCCGGTGAAGCTCTCCGACGTGGCCCAGGTGGTCGACGGCGTGGAGAACGACCAGCTCGCCGCGTGGGCGAACGGCAAGCCTGCGGTGCTGCTCGACGTGCGCCGCCAGCCCGGCGCGAACATCGTGCAGACCGTGCAGCAGATCCGCCAGATCCTGCCCGAGCTGCGCGCCGCGCTGCCGGCCGACGTGCACCTGGACGTGTTCGCCGACCGCACCATCACCATCCGCGCCTCGGTGGAGGACGTGCAGTTCACCCTGCTGCTGACCATCTTCCTGGTGGTGGCGGTGATCTTCGTGTTCCTGCGCCGGCTGTGGGCCACGGTGATCCCGTCGGTGGCGGTGCCGCTGTCGCTGCTCGGCACCTTCGGCGTGATGTCGTTCACCAGCATGTCGCTGGACAACCTCTCGCTGATGGCGCTCACCGTGGCCACCGGCTTCGTGGTGGACGACGCGATCGTGATGATCGAGAACATCGTCCGCTACATCGAGCAGGGCAAGAGCGGCAAGGAGGCGGCCGAGCTCGGCGCGAAGGAGATCGGCTTCACCGTGCTGTCGCTGACCGTGTCGCTGATCGCGGTGTTCCTGCCGCTGCTGCTGATGCCGGGCGTCACCGGGAGGCTGTTCCACGAATTCGCCTGGGTGCTCACCATCGCGGTGGCGATCTCGATGCTGGTGTCGCTGACGCTGACGCCGATGATGTGCGCCTACCTGCTGAAGCCCGACCAGCTGCCCGAGGGCGAGGACGCGCACGAGCGCCACCTCGCCGCCGGCAAGCGCACCGTGTGGGCGCGCACCGTGGGCCTGTACGAGCGCTCGCTGGACTGGGTGCTGGACCACCAGAAGCTGACGATGATGGTGGCCGCGGCCACGGTGGCGGTCACCGTGTTCCTGTACATCGCGATCCCCAAGGGCCTGCTGCCCGAGCAGGACACCGGCATGATCACCGGCGTGGTGCAGGCCGACCAGAACGTGGCGTTCCCGGCGATGGAGCAGCGCACCAGCGCGGTCGCCGAGGCGCTGCGCAAGGATCCGGCCGTGGCCGGCGTGGCCGCGTTCATCGGCGCGGGCACGATCAATCCCACGCTGAACCAGGGCCAGCTTTCCATCGTGCTGAAGGACCGCGGCAAGCGCGACGGCCTGGACAAGATCCTGCTGCGCCTGCAGCAGGCGGCGGCCGGCATCCCCGGCGTGGCGCTGTACCTCAAGCCGGTGCAGGACGTGACGCTGGACAGCACGGTGTCGGCCACCGAATACCAGTACGCCCTGTCCGACACCAACACCGCCGAGCTGGGCACCTATGCCGGCCAGATGACCCAGGCGCTGCGCCAGCGGCCCGAGCTGGCGGACGTGGACAACAACCTCGCCGACCAGGGCAACTCGCTCAAGCTCACCATCGACCGCGAGAAGGCCAGCCGCCTCGGCGTGCCGGTGCAGACCATCGACGACACGCTGTACGACGCGTTCGGCCAGCGCCAGATCTCCACCATCTTCACCCAGCTCAACCAGTACCGCGTGGTGATGGAAGTGGCGCCGCAGTTCCGCACCACCACCGCGCTGCTGGACCAGATCACCGTGCGCGGCAACGGCAGCGGCGCGCTCACCGGTTCCAACGCCACCAGCTTCGGCCAGCTCACCTCCAGCAACTCGGCCACGCCGTCCGGCATCGGCAACACCGGCAACGTGGGCTTCCAGATCGGCGGCGGCGGCACCATCCCGCTGTCCTCGCTGGTCAGCGCCAAGGTCGCCAGCGCGCCGCTGGTGATCAGCCACCAGCAGCAGCTGCCGGCGGTGACGCTGTCGTTCAACGTGGCGCCGGGCTATTCGCTGTCCGACGCGGTGACCGCGATCCACGAGGTCGAGGCGCAGCTGAAGTTCCCGCCGCAGGTGCGCGGCGAGTTCATCGGCAAGGCGGCGGAGTTCTCCAACAGCCTCGGCGACGAGGTGCTGCTGCTGCTCGCCGCGATCGTGGTGATCTACATCGTGCTGGGCGTGCTGTACGAGAGCTACATCCACCCGCTGACGATCATCTCCACCCTGCCGCCGGCCGGCGTGGGCGCGCTGCTGGCGCTGATCCTGTTCGGCATGGACCTGTCGGTGGACGGCATCGTGGGCATCGTGCTGCTGATCGGCATCGTGAAGAAGAACGCGATCATGATGATCGACTTCGCGATCGAGGCGCGGCGCAAGGGCATGAACGCGCGCGACGCGATCCACCGCGCCTGCCTGCTGCGCTTCCGCCCGATCATGATGACCACCGCCGCCGCCATGCTGGGCGCGCTGCCGCTGGCGCTGGGCAACGGCATCGGCGCGGAGCTGCGCCGGCCGCTGGGCGTTTCCATCGTGGGCGGCCTGCTGCTGTCGCAGCTGGTGACGCTGTACACCACGCCGGTGATATACCTGTACATGGAGCGTTTCCAGGACTGGTTGCACGCCCGCCACGAGCGGCGCCTGCTGGCCGCCCGTGCCCAGGCCGGTGGCGCAATGCATTGAGAGGCCGGTCCCGTCGGACACCGCGCGGCGAAACGGATCAACCGTTTCGCCGCGTGCACGTTGAGCAGAGCATGAATCCCAGCGTTTGCATCCGCCTTGCCGTGCCGCGGCCCCCCCGGGGCCGGGCATGAACATCTCCGGCAGCTTCATCCGCCGGCCCATCGGCACCTCGCTGCTCGCGATGGGCATGTTCGTGGCCGGCCTGATCTGCTACCTGCAGCTCGGCGTGTCGGCGCTGCCGGACATGCAGTTCCCGGCGATCTTCGTGCAGGCCAGCGAGGCCGGCGCGGACGCCTCCACCATGGCTTCCACCGTGGCCGCGCCGCTGGAGCGCCACCTGGGCCAGGTGCCGGGCATCCAGGCGATGCGCTCGTCCAGCTCCGAGGGCAGCAGCTTCGTCTTCATGATGTTCGACGGCAACGTGAACCTGGATTCCGCCGCGCGCGACGTGCAGGCCGCGATCAACGCCGCGCTGCCCGACCTGCCGCCAGGACTGAACGGCGCGCCCAGCTACCAGAAGGCGAACCCCAACGACGATCCGGTCATCGCGATCGCATTGACCTCGACCACGCAATCGGCGGCGGACATGTACAACGCCGCCGACACCTTGCTGGCGCAGCGCCTGCGCCAGCTCAAGGGCGTCTCCTCGGTGGACATCGCCGGCGCGGCCACGCCGGCGATCCGCGTGGACGTGAACCTGCGCGCGCTGAACGCGATGGGCCTGTCGCCGGACCAGCTGCGCAACGCGCTCACCGCGGCCAACGTCACCTCGCCGGAGGGCTTCCTGTCCAACGGCCGCACCACGATGGCGGTCAGCTCCACTTCGCAGCTGCATACCGCGGACGACTTCGCCAGGCTGGTCATCGCGATGAAGAGCGGCACGCCGGTGCGGCTGTCCGACGTGGCGAACGTCTACGCCGGCACCCAGGACGCGTACCAGGCGGCCTGGTTCCAGGGCAAGCCGGCGATCCTGCTGTACGTGTACAAGAAGTCCGACGCGAACGTGATCGCCACGGTGGACGCGGTGCGCGCCCAGTTGCCGCTGCTGCGCGACTACCTGCAGCCCGGCACCACGATGACGCCGTTCTTCGACGACACGCCGACGATCCGCGCCTCCCTGCACGAGGTGCAGGCCACGCTGCTGATCTCGCTGGCGATGGTGGTGCTGACGATGGCGCTGTTCCTGCGCCGGCTGGCGCCCACGCTGATCGCCGCCACGGCGGTGCCGCTGTCGCTGGCCGGCGGCTTCGTGGCGATGTACATCTTCGGCTACACGCTGAACAACCTCACCCTGCTCGCGCTGGTGATCGCGATCGGCTTCGTGGTGGACGACGCGATCGTGGTGATCGAGAACATCATCCGCCACATCGACGCCGGCATGGGCCGGATGGAGGCGACGCTGGCGGGCGCGAAGGAGATCGGCTTCACCATCGTCTCGATCACCGCCTCGCTGATCGCGGTGTTCATCCCGCTGCTGTTCGCCGGCGGCATCACCGGCATGTTCATGCACGATTTCGCGATGACCCTGGTCGCCGCGATCGTGATGTCGGCGGTGGTTTCGCTGACGCTGACCCCGGCGCTGTGCGGGCGCTTCCTCAGCGGCCACCCCGAGCAGGCCGCGCCGTCGCGGCTGGGGCGCGCGCTGGACCGCTTCCATGCCGGCATGCAGTCGATCTACAGCCGCGCGCTGGCGTTCTCGCTGCGCCACGCGCTGGCGTTCGCGCTGACCCCGCTGGTGCTGATCGCGGCCACCTACTTCCTGTTCGGCGTGGTCAAGAGCGGGCTGTTCCCGGCGCAGGACACCGGCCTGATCTGGGGCCGCGCCACCTCCGGCGCCACCGTCTCGTTCGAGCAGAGCCGGCAGCGCATGCAGCGCCTCACCCAGATGCTGATGGCCGATCCGGACGTGGCCACCGTGGGCACGCGCCTGGGCAGCAGCCGGCAGGGCGCCAGCGGCTCGTTCAACATCGACCTCAGGACCCACGCCGAGGGCCGCAAGGACGATACCTTCGCGGTGCTGGCGCGGCTCAGCGCCAAGGCGTCGAAGTACCCCGACCTCAACCTGCGCCTGCGTCCGCTGCAGGACCTGCCCAGCGCCAGCGGCGGCGGCACCAGCCAGGGCGCGCAGTACCAGATCGGCCTGCAGGGCAACGACCTGGCCGGGTTGCAGGAGTGGCTGCCGAAGCTGGTGGCCGAGCTGAAGAAGAACCCGAAGCTGCAGGACGTGGGCAGCGACGTGGACGAAGGCGGCCTGCGCCAGAACATCGTGATCGACCGCGCCACCGCGGCGCGGCTGGGCGTGTCCATCGGCACCATCGACGGCGCGCTGTACGACGCGTTCGGCCAGCGCCAGGTGTCCACCATCTACTCGGACATCAACCAGTACAAGGTGGTGGTGAACGCGCTGCCGAACCAGACCGCCACGCCGGAGGCGATCAACCGGGTCTACGTGCGCTCCAGCAGCGGCAAGATGGTCCCGCTCAACGCGTTCGCGCGCCAGGTGCCGGGGCTGGCGCCCTCGGCGGTCACGCACGAGAACCAGTACACCACCATGGATCTCAGCTTCAACCTCGCGCCGGGCGTGAGCATGGGCGAGGCGATGGGGATCGTGCAGGCCACGGTCACGAACATGCGCATGCCCGGCGACATCAAGCTCAACGTGGGCGGCGATTTCCGCCGCTTCCAGCAGATGCAGGGCGGCATGCTGTGGCTGGTGCTGGCGGCGGTGCTCACCGTGTACATCGTGCTGGGCATGCTGTACGAGAACCTGATCCACCCGGTGACCATCCTGTCCACCCTGCCGGCCGCCGGCGTGGGCGCGCTGATGGCGCTGTGGCTCACCGGCACCGAGCTCTCGGTGGTGGCGCAGATCGCGCTGGTGCTGCTGATCGGCATCGTGAAGAAGAACGCGATCATGATGATCGACTTCGCCCTGGTGGCCGAGCGCGACCACGGCAAGGCTCCGCTGGACGCCGTGCACGAGGCCTGCCTGGTGCGCTTCCGCCCGATCATGATGACCACCATGGTGGCGATCCTCGCCGCGCTGCCGATCGCGATCGGTCTGGGCGAGGGCAGCGAGCTGCGCCGCCCGCTGGGCATCGCGCTGATCGGCGGCCTGCTGATCTCGCAGAGCCTCACCCTGCTCAGCACGCCGGCGCTGTACGTGGTGTTCTCCTGCCTCGGCGCGCGCTGGAAGGCCTGGCGCGCCCGCCGCGCCGAACAGCGCCGCGCACGCCGCGCGGCGCCGCTACAGCAGCCCGGCTGAGTCCCGCTGCGCGCGTCCTCTCACCCTCTGGAGAGAGGAGAGCGCGCAGAGTCCCCGCCCGTCATCCCGGCGCAGGCCGGCATCCAGTCGCGCAGCCTTCGTCCTGGCCACGCAGGCGTCGTGCCATTCCCACCGGACCGACGCCGCGCCCGTTCGCCTGAACGCCCGACCCCCGCCCCGCGCGCAATCCCTCCGCTCACCGTAATATGACGGCCCGGCGTCCGTCGGGTTACGGTCAGGGGACAGGCGGCATGGTGTGGTTTTCGGTGCGTTTCATGCGCAGCGGCGTGGTGCGGGCGGTCGCCGTGCTGGCCTTCGTGGCCTGTGCGTGGGCCACGGTGTGGCCGGAGCCGGAGCCGCTGCAGAAGCTGTTCGTGCTGGCCTTGATGCTGTGCGTCACCGGCGTGCTGCTGTGCGCCAGCCTGCGGCCGGCTTGTTCGCTGCTGCTGGCCGGCGGCCTGTTCTTCGGCCTGCGCTTCATCTCCGACCTCAAGGAGGCCTACCTCGAAACGGCCTTGATGCCGGCGGACTTCGTCTACTACGCGCGCTCCAGCCTGCTCGCCACGCTGCGCCATTACCCGCACCTGTACCTGCTGGGCGCCGGCGTGCTGCTGCTGGTGCCGCTGCTGCTGGTGCTGGCGTGGAAGCTGGATCGCCCGCTGCTGGCGCGGCGGCCCGGCCGGGGCAGGACGGCCTGGCGCATCGGCGGCGCGCTGCTGTGCGCGGTGGCGTTCCGCGCCTGCCTGCTGCCGGCGGGGCCGTTCGCCCGGCTGCACGACCGCAACGTGTGGGACAAGCTCTCCGACGACGCCCAGCTCACCAACTTCTTCGTCAACCTCAACGACGACGGCGTGACCATGCCGGCGATGTCCGACGACGCCACCGCGCTCAGGCAGTGGGGCGCCACCGCGCAGGCGCCGTCGGGCACGCGGCCGCCGCCGTATCCGGACATCGTGCAGGTGCTGGAGGAGAGCACGTTCGACCCGGCCATCTTCGCCGCCTGCGACGGCGTGCCGGGCTGCCGCTTCGCGATGTTCCAGCCGGACGCGCGCACGCGCGGCACCGGCATGCTGCGCACCCACACCTTCGGCGGCGGCACCTGGGTCAGCGAGTTCGCGGTGCACACCGGCCTGCCGCAGGACATCTTCGGCCCGGGCGGCATGTACGCGCCGTTCGTGCTGGCGCCGCACGTGCACGACACGCTGCCGAACCTGCTGCGCCGGCTGGGCTACCTCACCATCGCGATCTATCCCACCAACGGCGCCTTCCTCAACGGCCGCGACGCCTACCGCGCCTATGGTTTCGACCACCTCTACGGCGCGGGCGAACTGGGCCTGGACGAGTGGGAGGAAACCGACGCGCAGATGTTCGCCGCCGCCAGGCGCGCCTACGACAAGCTGAAGAAGCCGGGCCAGCCGGTGTTCGTGATGATCCTCACGATCAACCAGCACGGCCCGCACGACGACAACCCGATGGAGAAACTGCCGGCGCCCTGGCGCGGCATGGTGCAGGGCCTGTCGGGCAAGGGCGAGAGCGCGCTGGATTTCGACACCTACCTGTGGCGCCTGCACGATTCCGACGTGGCGATGCAGGGCCTGGAGCGCGACTTCCTCGAACGCGACCAGCCCACCGTGCTGGTGCATTTCGGCGACCACCAGCCGTCCTTCGAAGGGCTGATCCGCCCGCTCGAGCGCAGGCTGCCGCCAGAGTTGCGGCCGCAGCGCGACTTCCTCACCTACTACATGATCAAGAGCAACTTCGCCGGGCCGCCGCTGCCGACCTACCCGTCGCTCGACATCGCCTTCCTGCCGACGATGGTGCTGCAGGCCGCGGGCCTGCCGCCCGATCCCTACTTCTCCGCCGCCACCGCGCTGCGCGAGCGTTGCCAGGGCCGCTTCGACGACTGCCCGGACAAGCCGCTGCTGGCCTCCTACTACGCCTGGGTCTTCGGGCGCCTGCACGTGTACGAGTAGGCGCGACATGGCCGGACATGCCGCTGCAGCGTATCCGCGCGTGCTCGCCGCCGCAGTGCTGGCCGCGGCCGCCGCCGCGATCGCGGGCGCGCTGATGGCGCATGCGGCGCCGGGCTGGCAATGGTTGCACTGGTGCTGCAAGCCGCTGGCCACCGCATTGATCTTCGCGCTGGCGTGGCGCGCGCGGCCGGCGGTGTCGCCGCGCTACCGGTGGCTGGTGCTGGCCGGCATCGCCTGTTCGCTGGCAGGCGACGTGCTGCTGATGTTGCCGGGCGACCTGTTCGTGCCGGGCCTGCTGGCCTTCCTGCTCGCGCATGCGTGCTTCATCGCGGCGTTCCTGGGCGACAGCCGCTTCGCCGCGCCGGCATGGCCGCTCGCCATCTGCCTGGCGTATGGCGCGGCGAACCTCGCGCTGTTGTGGGGCGCGATCGACGCGCCGCTGCGCGTGCCGGTGATCGTCTACGTCGTGGTGCTGTGCGGCATGGGCGGACAGGCGCTGGCGCGCGCGTTGGCGCATCGCGGCGACGTGCTGGCGCCCGCGGCGTGGCGTGCGGCGCGTGGCGCGCTGGTATTCATGCTGAGTGACAGCGTGCTGGCCTGGGATCGCTTCCGCGGCCCGCTGCCGCTCGCCAGCCTGTGGGTGCTGTCGGCGTACTATCTGGCGCTGTGGTGGATCGCCCGCTCGGTGCAGGGCGACGGGCGCGGGGGCGGGGCATGAACACGCAGGAACTCATCATCACCTGGGCCACGCCGGTGTTCTTCCTGCTGATCGGCATCGAGCTGCTGGTGGCGAAGCTGCGCGGCCGCGACGCCTATGCCGGCAACGATGCGATCAACAGCATCGGCCTGGGCGCGATCTCGCAGCTCGTGGCGGTGTTCACCAAGCTGCTGACCATCGGCATCTACGCGTGGTGCGCGCAGCGCTTCGCGCTGTTCGAACTGCCCGCCGGCAACGTGCTGGTGTGGATCGGCGCGCTGCTGGGCTACGACCTCTGCTACTACTGGCTGCACCGCCTGGGCCACGAGGTGAACATCCTGTGGGCGGCCCACGTGGTGCATCACCAGAGCGAGCGCTACAACCTTTCCACCGCCCTGCGCCAGACCGGCAGCGGCGCGCTGCTGGGCTGGGTCTTCTACCTGCCGCTGGCGATCCTCGGCGTGCCGGTCGAGGTGTTCGTGGTGGTGGCGCTGATCGACCTGCTGTACCAGTTCTGGGTGCATACCGAGCAGATCGGCCGGCTGGGCTGGTTCGATCGCGTGTTCTGCTCGCCGTCCAACCATCGCGCGCACCACGCGGTGAACGACCGTTACCTCGACCGCAACTACGGCGGCATCCTGATCCTGTGGGACCGCCTGTTCGGCAGCTTCGTGGAAGAGGACGATGCCGACCCGCCGGTGTACGGCACGCGCTCGCCGCTGCGCAGCTGGAATCCCTTGTGGGCGAACGCCGAGGTGTACTGGCGCACCGCGCAGGATGCGTGGCATGCGCAGCGCTGGCGCGACAAGCTGCTGGTGTGGATCAAGCCGCCGGGCTGGCGTCCCGCCGACGTGGCGGCGCGCTTTCCCAAGCCGGCGTTCGCGATGCCTGCCGCGCGCTACGACCCGCCGATGTCCGGCGCGCTGAAGTGCTACGTGCTGCTGCAGTTCGCGCTGCTGCTGGGTATGGTCACCCAGTTCCTCGGCATGGCGGGCACCGCGGCGCTGTCCGTCCTGCTGCTTTATGCGGCCTACCAGGTGGCCGCGCTCTGCGTGCTGGGCGCCCTGATGGAAGGGCGGCGCTGGGCGTGGTGGGCGGAGGGCCTGCGCGCGCTCGCCACTGCGGCGCTGCCGCTGGCCGGCGGGCGCTGGTTCGGCGTCGCCCGCCTGGATGGCCGAGTCGCGCTGGCGATCGCCCTGGTGTTCGGCCTCAGCGCGCTGGCGCTGCCGTGGCTGCGCACTGCCGCGATTCCCGGGCGGCCCGTGACGGTTGACCCATGACCCCGGGCGGCCATTGGCTATGATCCCTCCGTTTCCCGCAGGAATGAGCGCATGAGTTTTCTGAGCCGGATACTCCGCCACAAGTCCGTGGAACAGCTGCAGAGCGAGGCGCAGCGACGCGGTGATTTCCGCCGCGTGCTGGGCTTGTGGCAGCTCACCGCGATCGGCATCGGCGGCATCATCGGCGTGGGCGTGTTCGTGCTCGCGGGCCAGCAGGCGGCGATCAACGCCGGGCCGGCCGTGGTGCTCTCGTTCCTGATCGCCGGCGTCGCCAGCGCGGCGGCGGCGCTGTGCTACGCCGAGTTCGCCGGCATGATCCCGGTCACCGGCAGCGCCTACACCTACGGCTACGCCGTGCTCGGCGAACTGGCGGCCTGGCTGATCGGCTGGGACCTGCTGCTGGAATACGCGCTGATCGTCGCGGTGGTGGCGATCGGCTGGTCCGGCTACGTGCAGTCCGCGCTCACCGGCCTCGGCATCCACATTCCGGTGTGGGCGCAGGGCGCGATCGGTACTGGCGAGGGCCACGTGTTCAACGTGGTCGCCGCGCTGGTGACGCTGGGCGTGTCGGCGCTGCTGATCTTCCGCACCGAGTGGGGCGCGCGCTTCAACACCCTGGTGGTGGCGATCAAGGTGGCCGCCGTGGTGCTGGTGATCGGCATAGGCGCGTTCTACGTGAAGCCGGAGAACTGGGTGCCGTTCATCCCGGCCCGCGCGGTCGGCGCCGACGGCGTGGCGCATTTCGGTTTCCAGGGCGTCGCGGCGGCCGCGGCGGTGGTGTTCTTCGCGGTATTCGGCTACGACACGCTGACCACGGCGGCGGAGGAATCGAAGAACCCGCAGCGCGACCTGCCGCGCGCGGTGCTGCTGTCGCTGGGCATCTCGATGGCGATGTACCTCGCGGTGTCGCTGGTGCTCACCGGCATCGCGCACTACGACACGCTCAACACCGCGGCGCCGGTGGCCGACGCGTTCAAGGGCCTGGGCCTGGAGTGGGTGGCGTTGTCGGTGTCGGTGGCGGCGGTGTTCGGCCTGATCAGCGTGCTGTTCGCCTTCATGCTGGGCGCCACCCGCATCTGGTTCGCGCTGGCGCGCGACGGCCTGCTGCCGGGCTGGTTCGCGAAGGTGCATCCGCGCTACGGCACGCCGCACCGCCCCACCGTAGTGCTGGGCGTGTTCACCGCGCTGGTGGCCGGCCTGCTGCCGATCGAGGAGGTCGCCAAGCTGGTGAACATCGGCGTGCTCTCCGCCTTCATCGTCATTTGCACCTCGGTGATGATCCTGCGCAGGCGCAAGCCCGACCTGCACCGCGCGTTCCGCACGCCGTGGGTGCCGGTGGTGCCGCTGGTCGGCGTGGCGTTCTCCATCTGGCTGCTGGCGGAACTGCCGGCGATCACCTGGAAGGTGTTCCTGGTCTGGGTGAGCCTGGGGCTGCTGATCTATCTCGCCTACGGCATGCGGCACAGCAAGCTGGAGGACGGGCGCAAGTAGTTTCGTCGCGCAGCATGACCTCTGGCAGGGTGGTCGCGCGCAGGCGCGGCCTACCATCCAGCGGCCAAGCCGTCGTTCGCCGGAGCTTTCCGTGACCCGCCACACCCTGCGTTCCAGCCTGCTCGCCGCCGCCGTGGCCGCGGCGTTTTCCCTGTCCGCCGTTGCCGCCGCACAGGACGCCCATCGCGCCGCGCCGGTCGACCAGCCGTATGCCGGCACGCTCACGGTGAACGTGGACCTCACCGATGCGCCGAAGCGCATGTTCCGCGTGCGCGAGACGATTCCGGTGAAGCCGGGCGGGGTGACCCTGCTGTATCCGGAATGGATTCCCGGCGAGCACGCACCGTCGGGCCCGATCCAGAACGTGGCGGGGCTGGTCATCACCGCGAACGGCAAGCAGCTCGCATGGCGGCGCGACCTGCGCGACATGTACGCGATCCATCTCGACGTGCCGGCGGACGCGGGCCAGCTCGATCTCTCGTTCCAGTTCCTCTCGCCGGCGCCGGGCGAGGACAGCCTGTTTGGCGCCAGCGCCTCGTCCACGCCGAACCTGGTGGACGTGGAGTTCAACCAGGTGGCGTTCTATCCGGCCGGCTACTACTCACGGCAGATCCAGATCCAGCCCACGGTGCAGCTGCCTGCCGGCTGGAAGTTCGGCACCGCGCTGCAGGTGGCCAGCCAGAATGGCAGCACGGTGCAGTTCAAGCCGGTGAGCTTCAACCACTTCGTGGATTCGCCGCTGATCGCGGGCCAGCACTTCGACCGCGTGGACCTGGCGCCCGGCGCGAAGGTGCCGGTGCACCTCAACGTGGTGGGCGACGGCGCGAAGGACATCAAGCTCACCGGCAAGCAGCTGGAAGAACAGCGCGCGGTGGTGACGCAGACCAACCTGCTGTTCGGCGCGCACCACTACGACCACTACGACTTCCTGCTCACGCTGTCCGACCACACCGGCCACTTCGGGCTGGAGCACCACCAGTCCAGCGACGACCGCCTGCCGGCCGACTTCTTCACCAGCGACGACATGCACACGCTGGCGGCCAGCCTGATGCCGCACGAATTCGTGCACTCGTGGAACGGCAAGTTCCGCCGCCCGGCCGACCTGTGGACGCCGAACTTCAACGTGAAGATGCAGGACGACCTGCTGTGGGTGTACGAGGGCCTCACCGACTACTGGTGCAGCGTGCTCACCGCGCGCGCCGGCCTGTGGACGCCCGAACAGTTCCGCGACACGATGGCGAACATCGACGCGTCGATGAGCGGCCGCACCGGCCGTGCCTGGCGCTCGCTGCAGGACACCGCCGACGCCGCGCCGCTCACCTACTACGGCGGCGGCGGCTGGGCCAACTGGCGCCGCGGCACCGACTTCTACCCGGAAGGCCAGCTGCTGTGGCTCGACGTGGACACCCAGATCCGCGAACTCAGCGGCGGCAAGCATTCGCTGGACGACTTCGCGCATGCCTTCTACGGCATGGACAACGGCAGCTACGTCACCAGGACCTATACCTTCGACGACGTGGTGAACACGCTGAACCAGGTGCAGCCGTTCGACTGGGCGAAGTTCCTGCGCGCGCGCCTCGACTACACCGGCCCCGAGCTGCCCGAGCACGGTATCGCACGCGGCGGCTGGAAGCTGGTCTACACCGACAAGCCCAACGCCGAGACCAAGGCGATGGAGAGCGTCCGCCACGGCGTCGACCTCGCCGACTCGCTCGGCCTTTCCGCGTCGAAGAGCGGCAGCATCCACGACGTGCAGTGGAACGGCCCCGCGTTCAAGGCCGGCCTGGTGCCGGGCCTCGTCATCGTGGCGGTGAACGGCAAGGACTTTTCGCCCGACGCGTTGAAGGACGCGGTCGACGCGGCCAAGGGCGGCAGCGCGCCGATCGAGCTGCTGGTGAAGAACGTCGACGTGTACAGCACGGTGAAGATCGACTACCACGGCGGCCTGCGCTATCCCCACCTGGTGCGTGCCGAAGGCAAGGACCTGCTCGGAGCGATCATCGCCCCGCGCAAGTGATACCGCGTTCCCCCACGACCGTTGCCGTGGAAAGCGCCTCACCCGCCGCATGTGGATGGGCGGGTGAGGCGCTTTTCCTTGCATTGCCGCCGCGGTCTTTCCTGCCGCCGGCAAGACGTTGCGCAGCCCGCGCCGACGCGCACCCGCCATGACCAATGGCAGGGGGATGGGTCGCCCGGCCGGTCTAGCATCCGTGTTCCATGTCCGCGCCACGCGATCCGCGCGGCGGTAGTCCCAGGGAGAACCCATTGAAAGCCACACGCCTCGCCTCCGCCATCGTCGCCAGCGCCTTCGGCTTGGTCAGCCTCAACGCCTTCGCCGATGTGCCGCCGCCGCAGGACGTGGCCTACCCGGGTACGCTGCAGATCAAGGTGGACGCCACCGACCTCGCGCACCGCGTGTTCCGCGTGCATGAAGTGGTGCCCGCGCAGCCCGGCCCGCTGACCCTGCTGTACCCGCAGTGGCTGCCGGGCAACCATTCGCCCACCGGCCCGATCGACAAGCTCGCCGGCCTGGTGGTGAAGGCGAACGGCAAGGCGATCCCGTGGACGCGCGACCCGCTCAACGTCTACGCGTTCCATGTCGAGGTGCCGCAGGGCGCGGGCAACGTCGAGGTGGACTTCCAGTTCCTGTCGCCGCAGAACACCCGCCAGGGCCGCGTGGTGATGACGCCGGAAATGCTCAACCTGCAATGGAACGCGAACTCGGTGTATCCGGCCGGCTACTACACCCGCCAGATCAAGACCGAGGCCAGCGTGACCTTCCCGGCCGGCTGGCAGTTCGGCAGCGCGCTGGAAGTGGCCTCGCGCGACGGCGACACCGTGCACTTCAAGCCCACCACCTACAACACCCTGGTGGACTCGCCGATCTACGCCGGCAAGTACTTCAAGCGCATCGACCTGGACCCCGGCGCCAAGGCCGGCGTGCACATGGACATCGTGGCCGACGCGCCGAAGTACCTCGAGATCAAGCCCGAGCAGATCAAGCCGTTCCGCGAGCTGGTGCAACAGATGTACAAGCTGTACGGCGCGCACCACTACGACCACTACGACTTCCTCGTCTCGCTCAGCGACAAGATGAGCGGCAACGGCCTGGAGCACCACCAGTCCAGCGAGGACGGCACCTCGGCCGACTTCTTCACCGCGTGGGAGAAGAACGCGCTGGGCCGCGACCTGTTCTCGCACGAGTTCAACCATTCCTGGGACGGCAAGTACCGCCGCCCGGCCGACCTGTGGACGCCTAACCTCAACGTGCCGATGCAGGATTCGCTGCTGTGGGTGTACGAAGGCCAGACCCAGTTCTGGGGCCAGGTGATGGCCTCGCGCTCGGGCCTGTGGAACGAGGAGCAGGCGCACGACATGTGGGCCTACGTGGCCGCCACCTACGACAAGGGCCGCCCCGGCCTCGCCAGCTGGCGCAACGTGCAGGACACCACCAACGATCCCATCATCGCCCAGCGCGCGCCGCTGCCCTACCGCAACTACCAGGGCAGCGAGGACTACTACTCCGCCGGCCAGCTGATCTGGCTGGACGTGGACGGCAAGCTGCGCGCGCTCAGCGGCGGCAAGAAGAGCATCGACGATTTCGCCAAAGACTTCTTCGGCATGGACAACGGCAGCTTCGTCACCAACACCTACACCTTCGACGACGTGGTGAAGACGCTCGACGCCATCGCGCCGTACGACTGGGCGAAGTACCTGCGCGACCTGCTCGACGGCCACGGCCCGCTGACCGGCGGCTTCGCGTCGCACGGCTGGAAGCTGGTCTACACCGACAAGCCCAGCGCCGCGGTGAAGGCGATCGAGGCGCGCCGCCACTTCGCCGACCTCACCTACTCGCTCGGCGTGTCGGTGGGCAAGGGCGGCGCGATCAACGACGTGCTGTGGGACGGCCCCGCGTTCAAGGCCGGCCTGTCGCCGGGCATGACCGTCGTCGCCGTCAACGGCCACGACTACGATCCCGACGACCTGAAGGAAGCCGTCGCCGCCGCCGCGAAGGACAAGAACCAGCCGATCGAACTGCTGGTGAAGGACTTCGACCAGTACAAGACGCTGCGCATCGACTACCACGACGGCCTCAAGTACCCGCACCTGGTGCGCGACACCGGCAAGCCCGACACGCTGACCACGCTGTTCAAGGCCCGCTGACCGCAACCCCCCTCGCCGGAAGCCGCTCCCTCTCCCCTCCGGGGAGAGGGCCGGGGTGAGGGGGCGCCTCGCGAAACCACCGCAACCCGGCAGTCCCGCCCGCATGGGCGATCCCCGCCATCTCCGCTATACTGCCCGTCCGCCGCGGACCGCAACGGTCCCGCGCGGTGCTGCACCACCACGCGCCCGTAGCTCAGCCGGATAGAGTAGTGGCTTCCGAAGCCATTGGTCGGGGGTTCGAATCCCTCCGGGCGCGCCATCTTGGCTCCAGGGAAACCCCTGGTCGCCCTCCAGTCGACATGTTGCAGGGCATCCCCTTCTGGATGCCGAACGTCAGTCGCCAATCAGCCTTGGCGCGCGCGTCGCCGATGGCTGGATGTGAATGTGTGGCTAATGCATCGCGTGTCGCGCCGGGCCTGTCACCGGAAGCTGGTGCGGGTCGATGAGCGCCGCGCAAGGCCGGGTGGAGTGGTTGCGATCCCCGGCACGGCGGCCCGGGTTTGCAGCTACCGCTTTTTCGTGTGTGTCGCGTTCGACAGCCTCCGGCCGAAGATCGCGGCGATGCCGAGAAACAGGACGGCGGTGCCCAGGTTCCATCCGAGGATCATCGCGGTGGCATCGAGCGGATGGAACATGGAAAGGGCGGTTGCCGTGATCGCCGAAACCGCGAGGCTCCCCATCAGGACGATCGACGTGGGTCGGAGCGTCGCCGTGTAGCGCAGCATCACCAGCATCAACAGGGACAGCGGCAGGCTGGTCAGCACGAGCGTGGCAAGGCAACTCGAAGCCCCTTCGACCGTGATGGCGCCCGGCGGCACCGGCACCCAGCCGGCGAAGCACTGATAGCCGATGGTCGACAGCCAGGCGATCAGCGGCGGCGCGGGCAGGAGCAGCCATCGGCGCGACCGGTCCGGCAGGCTGACGAAGAAGGTGGCGACGGTCGCGAGGATGCCGGTCAGCAGCGACGAGACCATGTTGATGGCGAACACGGGGTCCCGCATGTGTTCGGCGAATTGCGGCCGCACGCCATGGCTGAGCGTCATGAGGCCCATGATCGCGGCGGCAAGCAGCAGCCACCCCAGCGCGCGCAACAGCGGCGGCCGCAAGCGCTTCACGGGCGGGACGTTGGTGGCGAGGGAGAGGAGCAGATCGGAAGTGTCCATCACGGGTCCCTCCGGTCGGAGAGCAGGTTGCGCAAGTTCCGAAGCGCCCGATGGGTCGCCATCTTGAGCGACGCCACGGAGAGCCCGGTAGCGTCGGAGGCTTCCTTCAACGACATTTCCTTCAGCTTGAGGAGATCGACCGCCGTCCGCTGGATCGGCGGAAGGTCATTGATGACCTTTTCCAGGTGCTGTTTTTCCAGCGCATCGTCGCTGTTGCCGGCTGCCGCGATGGTTGCCTCGTGCTCGGCGGTGAGCGGGGTTTCGCGCAGCGCCTGCCTGCCGCGGCGACGCAGCTTGTCGATGGCCCGGCGATTGGCGATGCCGACCAGCCAGGGCCCGAATGGCCGCGAGGGATCGTAGGTATGCCGGATCGAATGCAGCGTCAGCAGAATGTCCTGCACGGCGTCTTCGATGTCCCACGCATCCTTGATCCACCGCCTGACCAGCGATCGAAGGTAGGGCGTGATTTCCCGGAGCAGGCGCAGGTAGGGCAGGGCGGTGGCCGGCTCGAACTGCCCGATGAACCGGGGGAAGCCGGCTCCGTAATCGAGCATGATCGGCGAGGCCGGCGGTTCCGCCCTCACGTACATGCGCGCCATGGCAACGAAGAACTCCTCGCCGACGAGGCGAAGAATCACCGGATACGCGGCTTTCAGGGTTTCGACCAGGCCGACGACGACGTTGTTGCGATAAACGGCAAAGCGCCTGGCGCTCGGCTGCCCGTCGGGACCCTGCAGGCCGGTGGGGAGCGGCTGCTGCGCATCAAGGAGCGCAATGGCGAAGGCCGCCTGCTGCTCGGCAAGGCTGGCAGCGCGGACCCTCCGTGCGGGGTATGGAAGATTGCGGGTGGAGCCGCGAGCCGTGTCGATCATGGGCAGCCTCCGCCAGAACGAGATTGAGCGGGGGCGGCGCCATGGCTGCGATGGTTGCCGGTGCTGCCGGCGAAGGAGGGAGCTCGCCGTCGCGCGCCGTCGATGTCGGCCATGACGATCTGGGCGTGCTCGGCTTCCGCCTTCAGCGTGGGCCAGGAAGGCACGTTCGCATCCCATTCGATCAAGGTCGGCAGCGGACCGGTGCGTTCGATCACATGTGCGTACAAGGCCCACACCATTTCCGCGACCGGACGATCGTGCGCATCGATCAGCAGGGTGCGATGTTTTTCATCGGCATCGGTCGCAAAACCGGCCAGGTGAATCTGCTGCACGTCGGAAAGCGGACAGGCGTCGAGATAGGCAACCGGGTTCCAGCACTGGTTGGTGCAGGCGACATGCACGTTGTTCACGTCCAGCAACAGGCCGCAACCCGTGCGCCTGACGATCTCGGCAATGAATTCGGGTTCGGACCAGGTGCTCTCGGCAAAGGAAAGATAGGTCGAAGGGTTTTCGAGCAGCATCTGGCGACCGATCGACGCCTGCACCTGGTCGATGTGCTCCGCCACGCGTTCGAGCATCGCGTTCGTATAGGGCAGGGGAAGCAGATCGTTGAGAAAGCCGGCGTCGTGGCTGGACCAGGCGAGGTGCTCCGAGAAAAGCGCCGGTTCATAGCGATCGATCAATCGCCTCAGGCGCGAAAGATGATCCTTGTCCAGAGGACGATCCGCGCCGATCGACAGGCCGACGCCGTGCAGCGACAGCGGATAGCGGTCGCGGATCGCGGACAGGTAACGGTGAGGCGGGCCGCCCGCTCCCATGTAGTTCTCGGCGTGCACCTCGAAGAAACCCACGTCGGGCGAAGTCTCGATGATCGTCCGGTAATGCTCGGCCTTCAGGCCAACGCCGGCGCGTTTCGGCATACGCATGTGAGACGGCTTGAGGGTCGAACCGGGCATGGCGTTCGTCTCGGGCGATACATGTGAGAGGGCGCTGGCCGGGCTGCGGAAGTCCGGCCAGGCGGGTCGTCAGACCTTGGGCTTGAGGCTGCCCATCCCGTTCGGCGTCTTGATGGCGGTGCAGGTGCCGGTCGCCACCAGCTTGAACGCATTGCCCTGGTAGTCGGCGGTGCTGGTGCCTGCGCAGGACGTGCCGGCGCCGGCATAGCAGTCGTTCTGGCCCTTCAGCGCGACGCCGAAGCACGGCTCGACCTTGCCGGACTTCACCTTCGCCATGTTGGCGGCCTGGACTTGCTTCTGCATCGGCGTGAATTCCTGGGCGGTCGCCGCCGTGGCGGCAAGCGAACCGAAGGCAACGGCGAAGGCGCCAACCACCAGCTTGGACATCAGTCGATCGGACATGTTTGCTCTCCTCAAAGTTGGGCCAGCCATGGTTTGCTGCTGGCGGTATGGCGGCCGTCGGGGCGCGCCTGCAAGTAAGGTTCGTTGTCGAGGCGGCCGAGGTAACGCCGGTGCGCAGAAATTTTTTGCATCGCCCTCGGTGCTTCGATGGGACTTCTGGATCGTGGAACGTTCATCCCGAACGGCGGCGGGCGTTTCGTCGATGCGCAGGTTGCACGGACTCGGGCGCGGTCATGTTCACGACGCCGGCTTCGACGAAATCACCGTGCTCGGATGAAGCTCGGGCTCCGCTGCCAGCAGTTCCGGAACGGTCGCGAAGATCTGGGCCGCGGCACGGCCGGTCATGTGCGCGTCCAGGCTTTCGTCGCTGTCGAAGAGATCCACGAGGAAAATCCTGTCCGCGTCGGCCTTTGAGCGCAGCACGAGCCAGAGCATCGTGCCTGCTTCCTTTTCTACCGCGGGAAGTGCCGCGGCGATTCGTTTCGCTGCTTCCTCGCCCTGGCCGGGCCTGGCAGTGAAGACGACAACGCCTGCTGTCCTGGTCATGGATTCGTTCCTCGTCTCGGATGGTCTGGATGGCGTGCCTGTCCGGCTTCGCGAAGAAAGGTTCGCTACAGGGGCGGGCGAGGTAACGGGTTGGTCCGTGCCGCTGACATCTGACCGTCATTCCACGTGTTTACGGTGCGTGGGATGAGGCGCACCCGTTTCCGTACTCATGGATCGTTGATCGTGGCCTGCGCGGCCGGACGGGCGGCATGAGCGCCTCGCGGCGGGATTTCCTGCGCGCCGCCGGCAGCCTGCTGGGCGCTGGCCTGCTGGCCGATGTGCTTGCACGGCCCGGCATGGCGACGGAGGCGATGCCGGGCATGCCGATGCGCAGCACGGCGGCCTTGCTCGCCGCGCCGAAGGTGCCGCTGGTGAATCCCGTCGCGCTGGCGCCGTTCGTCGATCCCTTGCCGCTGCCGGTGCGTGCGCATCCCGTCGGGCGGCGCGAGCATCCGGCGTGGCCCGGGCGTCCGCTGCCGTGCTATCGCATGGAGATGCGCGCGTTCGCGGCGCGTCTGCATCGCGACCTGCCGCCCACGCCGCAGTGGGGTTACGCGGGCAGCTCGCCGGGGCCCACGATCGAGGTGGAGCGCGAGCAGCCGGTGCTGGTGGAATGGACGAATGCGCTGCCCGCGCGGCATTTCCTGCCGATCGACCACACGATCCACGGCGCCGAACGCGACAAGCCCGAGGTGCGCGCGGTGACGCACGTGCACGGCGCGCGCGTGCCGGCGGACAGCGACGGCTGGCCCGAGGACTGGTACGCGCCGGGCCGCTCCGCGCTCAACCGCTATCCGAACGGGCAGGACGCGGCGACGCTGTGGTACCACGACCACGCGATGGGCATCACCCGCCTCAACATCTACGCCGGCCTGTACGGCGCGTGGCTGGTGCGCGATGCGCAGGAGCGCGCGCTGGACCTGCCGACGGGCGAACACGACCTGCCGCTGTTCCTGTGCGACCGCCTGATCGGCCGCGACGGGCAGCTGTATTACCCGGTGTCCGACGATCCCGCGGCGCCATGGGTGATGCAGTGCCAGGGCAATGCCGTGCTGTGCAACGGCAAGCTGTTTCCGTATCTCGACGTGGAGCCGCGCCGCTATCGCCTGCGCCTGCTCAACGTGGCGAACAGCAGCTTCTTCGAGCTGGCGCTTTCGCACGGGCTGGTGTTCCAGCAGATCGGCAGCGACCAGGGCCTGCTGCCGGCGCCGGTCGAGCGGGAACGCATCACGCTCTATCCCGCCGAGCGCGCCGACGTGGTGGTCGATTTCGCCACGCTGGCGGGAAAGCACGCGCAGCTGCAGTTGCATGGCGGCGGCATCGTGGAATTCCGCGTGCGCGAACGCGGCGGCCGCGACGATTCGGTGTTGCCCGCGCAACTGCGGCCGGTGCCGCGCCTCGACGTTTCGGGCGCGCATGATCGCGTGCTGGCCCTGGGCGAGGTGGACGATGCCGGCGGCAATGCGCTGCGCATGCTGCTCGACGGCAAGCGCTGGTCCGATCCGATCTCCGAACGGCCGCATGCGGGCCAGGTGGAAATCTGGAGCTTCGTCAACCTCAGCGGCGACGCGCATCCGGTCCACCTGCACCTGGTGCGCTTCCAGGTGCTCGACCGGCGTCCGTTCGACCTGTTCGCCTGGAATGCGCACCGGCAGTTGAAGTACACCGGCCCCGCGGAACAGCCGCCGCCGCACGAGGCGGGATGGAAGGACACCGTGCGCGCCGACCCCGGCATGGTCACGCGCATCGCCGTGCGCTTCGAGGGCGAGCCCGGTCGCTACGTGTGGCACTGCCACCTGCTCGAACACGAGGACAACGAAATGATGCGTCCTTACGAACTGCTGCCGGGCTGAGTGCGCTGTAGCGCAAGTTGCTGCGAATTTTCATCACCTTGAAATGATCCGGCGTGCGCGTGTCTTGCACGCGCCAACACGCGGTCATTTGCGCGGACAAGACTGTCGCCCTGGCCGCGGCGCACACCCCCACGACGCAGCCGGAATCAGGGGGACTATCGCCCAGGCCGTGCGGAGCGGCCTCAGGAGAAGCCCATCATGTTCACGACGTTTCGTCGCAAGCGATTGAGAGCATTCGTTGTCGCCGCACTCGTCACCGGCGTCGCCGGTGTGGCGAGCGCGCAGACCGCCGCGCAAGCCGACCAGGACGCGCAGTTCCGCAACCAGGCGCGCCAGCATGCGCAGCACGGCCTGCCAGGCGGCGTGGTGTTGCTGCACGGTGCCGAAGAGGGCGACGACCGCAGCGACCGCACGCGCACCCCGATCAAGCACGTGATCCTGCTGATCGGCGAGAACCGCACCTTCGACCACGTGTTCGCCACCTACACGCCGCCGGGCGGCCAGCGCGTGCGCAACCTGCTGTCCGAAGGCATCGTCAACGCCGACGGCACGCCGGGCCCGCACGTGGCGAAGGCGCAGCAGTGGCAGGCGCGCAGCACCGGCAAGTTCGCGATGGCGCCGCAGCGCACCGCGCCCTACGACATGCTGCCGGCGATGAACACCGGCGGTACGCCGACCCAGCCGTATTTCGCCTCGGCGCAACAGGCGCAGGCGGTGGAGCCGGGGCTGCCGGACGACGCCTACGGCCAGCTCGCCTCCGGCGGCAGCGGCCTGCCGAACCACGTGCTCGACACGCGCTTCCCCGCGCAGCTGCCGAACGCGCCGGTCGACATGCACGCCTCGCTCAGCTACGACGCCTACGCCAACAGCCCCGTGCACCGCTTCTTCCAGATGTGGCAGCAGCTGGACTGCAGCGCCGCCGCGGCGACGGCCGCGAATCCCAGCGGCTGTCGCAGCGACCTGTTCCCCTGGGTGGAAACCAGCATCGGCGCCGGCAGCGACGGCAAGCCGCAACCCGCGAACTTCACCGACCAGACCACCGGCGAAGGCGCCACGGCGATGCAGTTCCTCAACGTGGCCCGGGGCGACGCGCCGTACTTCGCCCAGCTCGCGCGCAGCTACGCGCTCAGCGACAACTTCCACCAGTCGGTGATGGGCGGCACCGGCGCCAACCACATCATGCTGGGCTACGGCGACCTCATCTACTACGCCGACGCACAGGGCAGGCCGGCGACGCCGCCGGCGAACCAGATCGAGAACCCCGACGCGCAGCCGGGCACCAACAACTGGTACGTGCAGGACGGCTACGGCGGCGGCTCCTACGTCAACTGTGCGGACGACAGCCAGCCCGGCGTGGCCGAAGTCAGGAACTACCTGAAGGGCTTGCCGTACCGCAGCTTCCGCCACGGCGACTGCCGCCGCAACGCCTACTACCTGGTCAACAACTACAACCCGGGCTATCTCGGCGACGGCACGCCCGCGCCGCTGGGCGCCAACCAGTTCACCATCCCGCCGACGAAGCAGGACAACTTGGCCCTGCTGCTCAGCCGCCACCACGTGAGCTGGAAGTACTACGGCGAAGGCTGGGACAACGGCAAGGAAGACGGCGAGGGCGGCACCTACTGCAACATCTGCAACCCGTTCCTGTACTCCACCCAGGTGATGACCGATCCCAAGCTGCGCGCGCGCAACCAGGACATCAACGACCTGTACAGCGACATCCGGAACGGCACCTTGCCGGCGGTCTCCATCGCCAAGCCGGACGGCCTGCTGGACGGCCATCCCGCCTCGTCCAAGCTTGGCCTGTTCGAAGGCTACGTGCAGAAGATCGTGACGATGGTCAAGGCGAACCCGAAGCTGTGGGCCGACACCGCGATCATGGTGACCTTCGACGAAGGCGGCGGCTACTACGACTCCGGCTACGTGCAGCCGCTGGACTTCTTCGGCGACGGCACGCGCATCCCGCTGCTGGTGGTGTCGAAGTATTCCGAGGGCGGCCGCGTGGTGCACACCTACTACGACCATGTCTCCTTCGACAAATTCGTCGAAGCGAACTGGGGCCTGCACGAGCGCATCTCGGCGCGCAGCCGCGACAACCTGCCGAACCCGGTCAGCACGCCGGCCGATCCCTACGTGCCGCTCAACGCCCCGGCCATCGGCAACCTGATGGACATGTTCAACTTCCGCCTGGCGCACCAGCAGGGCAACGACGACGACGATCAGGGCATGCAGGACTGATCGGGCAAGGAAAGCGGAATGCGCGGGCGGCCCGGCAACACCGGCCGCCCGCGATTCGCACCATGAAGAACAAGAGCATGCCCATGTCGCACCGAAAGGCGGCACATCGACCGCAGGTACCGGCACGGCGTTTCGGCCTGCCCGCGATCCTGCTGCTTGGCGCAACCTCCGTCGCCGTGATCCGCGCCGACCCCGCCGATTTCCAGGCCATGCCCGGCCTGTGGCGCGTCGTGCTGCGCGTGGTCGACCACGGTCGCGCCGGGCCGCCCAGGGTGGAGTGGCACTGCGTGAACGAAGGGGACGATCCCTGGACCAGTTTCGCCGCGTTGCCCATGCCGGCGCCGCAATGCAGGCGCAGCGATGCGCATCGCAGCACCACCACGCTGGACTGGACGCTCGCGTGCGCGGGCATGCCAACGCCGAGCGGGCAGGGTCGCGTGGCGTTCGACACGCCCGAACACTACGCCGCCAGCATCAGCCTGCAGGGGCGGGGCGAGGTGCTGCGGGTGGAAGGCGTGCGCCGCGCCGCCTGCACCGGGCCCAGCGACTGAAGCAGCGTCGGGCGCACGTGAAACCGGCACCACCGCATCACCCGATGGCCACACCGCCTCGCCGATCGGATCGGCATGCATGTGCGCCGCGCATCCGTTCCAGCTTTGGCCTTTCCTGCCGCCCGCCGCGCGGACAGGCGCAACGGCTTCATGTCGCGGCGACCCTCTCAACGGAACCGACCCCATGGGCAACACAGTTCGACAGCCGCCGATCCTCCTCAGCCACCGCACGTCCGTGCTGGCGCTCGCCATCCTGGCCGCGATGGCCGGCGGCCTCCACGGCACGGCGGCCCGCGCCGCCGATCTCGGCACGGCGCCCGCGGCGAACGCCGGCGATGGCACCAGCACCCCCGCCGACGACGCGAAGAAAAAGCCGAAGAAGGAAGTGACCCAGCTCAACGGCGTGTCGGTGACGGCCGCGGCGATCAACGACGTGCCGCCGACGGCGACCTACACGCAGAGCCAGATCGACGCGGAGACCCTGCACAACCTGTCGCCCGCGCCGGTGGTGACCGTGCAGACGATGCTGAACCAGCAGCCCTCGGTGTTCGCCTACGCGAACGGGCCGAACGGCGTGGAGAGCAGCGTCAACCTGCGCGCCTTCAACTCCAGCCAGTTCTCGGAAACCTTCGCCGGCGTGGCGCTCAACGACGTGTTCAACGGCGGCGTGACGAACCAGGCGGAGAACCGCAACAACGTGCTGCTGATTCCCGCCAACCTGCAGTCGGTGGACATCTACCGCGGCATCAACAACCCGGCGGTGAACTCCTACAACTCGCTGGGCGGCACCATCAACTACGTGCCGCGCCAGCCCGGCGACACCATGGGCGGCCGCGTCGGCGCGAGCTACGGCAGCTTCCGCAGCTACGACTACCACGCGAGCTTCGACACCGGCGACTGGAACGGGCTCAAGCAGTACTTCGCGTTCGCCCATTCGAGCAGCCGCGGCTGGATCGACCACACCCACGACCGCAACGACAACTTCTACTGGGCGCTGTCGTACGCCTTCGACGAGAACAACACGCTGTCCAACTACCTGCTCTACAACACCAACAAGGGCCTGTCGCCGTTCAACATGCCGCAGGCGCTGCAGCAGCAGTACGGCCGCAGCTACCAGTGGCCGCTGGACTGGACCTCCTCGCCGATCAAGGACCGCAACTGGCTGGACATCGTGGACTGGAAATCGCAGTTCGCCGACAACGTCGCCTTCAGCAACAAGCTGTTCTTCGGCCGCAACGAATACCTGCGCACTTCGTATTCCAACCCGCTGTACCAGCAGAGCGCCACCCAGCCCTACAACCTGGAAGACAACCCGAGCGGCTACGCGTTCTGGCTGGGCAATCCGGACGGCCCCACCTACGACCCGGCCGCCGTGTTCGGTTCGGTGGAGGCCGGCACCGCCTACCACTTCTACGGCTACACCACCTCGGGCGTCGGCGACACGGCCGAGCTGACCCTCAACCTGCCGAACAACGAGGTCGTGATCGGCGGCAACGTCACCTGGGGCAAGCTGCATTCGCGCGAATACTGGTACGGCTCGGCGCCGGTGCCGAAGATCAATGGCTACAACGACACCTGGGACGAGCACGACCACCGCACGGTGAGCTCGCTCTTCGCGCAGGATACGGTGTCGCTGTTCGACGACAGGCTGCACCTCACGCCGGGCCTGAAGTTCATCCACGCCAGCACCACCAACCACGACATCGTGGGCATCTACTACCCGATCGCCGGCACGGTGAAGGACACCGAGCACTTCGTCTCGCCCACGTTCGGCGCGAACTACCAGGTGGCCGACGGCCTGAACGTCTACGCCTCGTACGGCAAGAACTTCAAGCTGCCGGACATCTCCGCGTACTACGGCGCGTTCCAGACCGACGCGAACGGCAACAACACCCTCGTGCCGCCCACGGTGAAGCCGGAATACGTCGAGGACTACGAGGTCGGCGCGCGCTACCGCGTGGACGGTTTCAGCGCCACGCTCAACGGCTACCGCGAGAACTTCAGGAACACCTTCATCACGGTCACCGACCCGGTCACCCAGCTCAGCCATTTCCGCAACGGCGGCAGTTCGCGCTACCAGGGCGTCGAGCTGCAGTTGCGGGAGGACTGGCAGACGATGTCCGCCGGTACGTTCGGCGCGTACTTCAACTACGCGCACAACCAGGCCAAGTTCACGTCCAGCTTCACGTCCGATTTCGCGGGGCAGGTGAATGCCGGCCAGCCGCTGGCCGGCGTGCCGCAGAACCTGTACAGCGCGGGCGTGACGTGGAAGTGGCAGGGCTGGCGCGTCGACGCGCAGGGGCGCTTCGTGGACAAGCAGTACATCGACCAGTTGTTCGCCGGCACGCCCACGGCCGCCACGATCAAGCCGTATGCGGTGTTCGACATCGGCGTGAGCGACACCGTGCAGTTCGCGTCTTCCGGCTTCGGGCACGAGGTGCGCTTCGGCCTCAACGTCGACAACCTGTTCAACCGGCACTACCTGAACACGGCGTACACCGACACCGACTACAACGGCAACGACTTCATCCGCGGCATCATCGCGGCGCCGCGCAGCGTCACCGGCAGCGTCGACATCCACTTCTGAGCATGCGCAGCCGCAACGCCCGCGCGGGGCGCTGCGGCTGCATCAGGACGGCAATGGCTTCAGCGGTTGCCGATCTCGAAGTCGCGGCTGGCGGCGTGCTTGCCATCCAGCGAGATCTCCACGCTGTACTTGCCGGCGGGCCAGCGGTTGGGGTTCTGCACCTTGAACGTGGTCACCGCGGGGCCGTCGGCGGCGATGGTCTGGCGGAGTTCGTTGACCAGCACGCCCTGGCCTTCGAGGTAGCGCCAGCGCGCATCCAGCGTGGCGCCCGCGGTACGCCCGGTGGTGGCGACGCTGGCGTAGATCACCGGCGTGTTGTCGGCGAAGCGCGTGGCGGGCGCGGTCACGGCGTAACCGCCGTCGATCGCGCTGCCCAGGGTGAGGGTGGCGACGCGGAAGCTGTCTTCGGTCGCGGCGACGGGTTTCTTCGCCGTGCTCGCGGCGGGCGCGGGTGCCGTGGCGGCGGGGGCGGGCTTGGCAGTGTGTGCCGCCACGGGCGTTTTCCCGGTGGCGCCGGCGATCGGTTCCACCGGCGTGCTGTCGTGCCCATGGCAGGCACCCAGCAGCAGGCTGGCGAAGCACAGGGTGAGCGGGCAGGCGAGTCGGCGCATGGCGGTATCCCGTGGCCGTGGCATCGCACCGGACGCGATGCCATGGCGAGTCGAGTCGGATCGAGGCTAGTACGCGCGGACTGAAGCGCTGGTTACTGCCGCGCGCCGCGGCGGTTGTCGGGCGCGCTGCCCGGCGTGGTCGCCACGCTGCTGCGGAACGGATTGATGTCCAGGCCGCCGCGACGGGTGTAGCGCGCGTACACGCTGAGCCGCTCGGGCGCGCAGCGTGCCGTGACGTCCATGAAGATGCGCTCCACGCACTGCTCGTGGAACTCGGTATGCGTGCGGAACGAGACGAGATAGCGCAGCAGCCCCTCGCGGTCGATCGGCGCGCCGCGATAGGCGATCTGCACGCTGCCCCAGTCCGGCTGGCCGGTGACCGGGCAGTTCGAGCGCAGCAGGTCGGAGACCAGGGTTTCCTCGACCAGCACGGCATCGGCGTCGACGCGCAGGTACTCGGCCTTGGGCGGGCCGTAGTCGTCGATCGCGACAGGCAGGGCGTCGATGGATTCGCCGGCGAGGTCATCGAAGGAAAGTGCGGCGGCGCGCGCGGGATGCAGAATCACTTCCACCACGTCGCCCGCGGCGGCGCTGAGGTCCCGCTGCAGCAGGGCGCGCAGCGCGTCCGCGTTCGCCAGCGGTTCCTGCGCGAAGCCGTTGAGATAGAGCTTGAACGACTTCGATTCGACGATGTTCGGCGTGCTCGCCGGTACGCGGAATTCGGCCACGGCCACCTGCGGCTTGCCCTGCATGTCCAGCCAGGACAGCTCGTAGGCATTCCAGATATCCGTGCCGTGGAACGGTAGCGGCAGGCCCACGCCGATCTCGGCGCGCTTGGCGCTGCGCGGGATGGGAAACAGCAGCGCAGGATCGTAGCGGTCGGCGTAGACGGTGGCCTTGCCGAGGGGGGAGTGGTCGGGCGTGCTCATGCCGCCATTCTAGCGAGGCGGCCGCAGCCAGTACTTCTGGCCTATCCACCGGGACGGTACGATTCCTATAGTGGGCGGGCTCGCCCACGCCCAAAGGCACTCCATGAAGAACCCGATTGCGGTCCGCCGCCCTGCGGCCGCCCTGGTCGTCCTGTTCGCCGTCGCTGCCCTGTGCGCGCCGGCCTTCGCCCAGGACAAGGGCTCGCCCTTTAATCCGCAGAAGCTGTTCGCGCCGCTTGCGCTGCCGCAGCCGGTCAACGCATTCCGCGACGGCGCCGGCAAGCCCGGTCCCGGGTTCTGGCAGAACCGCGCCGACTACGACATCAAGGCGAGCATCGATCCGGCCACGCACCGCCTGTCCGGCGACGAAACCATCACCTACACCAACCACAGCCCCGACGCGCTCGACGCGCTGTGGGTGCAGCTCGACCAGAACATCTACAAGCCCGATTCGCGCGGCGCGCTCACCTCGCCGTGGCCGAAGAAGCCCGGCCAGTCCACCGACGGCTACCAGCTCGACGCGGTGGAAGTGGACGGCAAGCCGGTGCGCTACCTGGTGGACGACACGCGCCTGCGCGTGGACCTGCCGGCGGCGCTCAAGGCGAAGGGCGGCCAGGTGAAGCTGCGCATCCGCTACCACTACATCGTGCCGGGCACGTGGGGCGGCCGCACCGCGGTGACGCCGACGAAGAACGGCGACATCTACGAGATCGCGCAGTGGTTCCCGCGCATGGCGGTGTACGACGACCTGCGCGGCTGGGACACGCTGCCCTACCTCGGCCAGGAGTTCTACCTCGAATACGGCACCATCGACTATGCGGTGACGGTGCCGTGGAACTGGATCGTCGAAGGTTCCGGCCAGCTGACGAACCCCGAGCAGGTGCTCACCGCCACCGAGCGCGAGCGCCTGGCGCAGGCGGCGAACAGCGACCGCACCGTGTACATCCGCAAGCCGGAGGAAGTGAACGATCCCGCTTCGCGTCCCACGCGCAGCGGCACGCAGACCTGGCGCTTCCGCATGGAGCACACGCGCGACGTGGCCTTCGCCGCCTCGCCCGCCTTCGTGTGGGACGCCGCGCGCATCAACCTGCCCGACGGCAAGCACGCGCTGGCGATGTCGATCTATCCGGTGGAAGGCGTGGGCGCCGACCAGTGGAACCGCTCCACCGAATACCTCAAGGGCGCGATCGAGCACTTCTCCGCGAAGTGGTTTCCGTACCCGTGGCCGAACGCGGTCAACCTCGGCGGCCATGGCGCCGGCATGGAGTATCCCGGCATCGTCTTCGACGGCTACGAGGACCACGGCAAGGGCCTGTTCTGGATCACCGCGCACGAGATCGGCCACACCTGGTTCCCGATGATCGTGGGCTCGAACGAGCGCCGCCACGCGTTCATGGACGAAGGCTTCAACACCTTCATCGACGTCTACGCGTCGGATGCCTTCAACCACGGCGAATACGGTCCCAAGCGCGACGGCGAATACGCGCCCAAGGGCGGCAACCCGGTGGACGAGATCCTGCCGCTGCTGGCCGATCCCGACGCGCCCACGCTGATGGCGCATGCGGATACGGTGAGCGAGAAGTACCGCCACCCGCTCACCTACTTCAAGGGTGCGCTGGGCCTGATCCTGCTGCGCGAGCAGATCCTCGGCCCCGAGCGCTTCGACCCCGCGTTCCGCGCCTACATCCGCACCTGGGCCTACCACCATCCCACGCCCTCGGACTTCTTCCGCTTCATGGACAGCGCGGCGGGCGAGGACCTGTCGTGGTGGTGGCGCGGCTGGTACTTCCACAACTGGCAGCTCGACATGGGCATCGCGGGCGCCAGCTACGTGGGCAACGACGCGGCCAGGGGCGTGACGGTGGACCTGGTCAGCAGGCAGAAGCTGGTGATGCCGGCCACGCTGCGCGTGGACTTCACCGACGGCACGCATCGCGACATCCGCCTGCCGGTGGAAACCTGGCGCTTCAGCGACACGCCCAAGCTCACCCTGGACACCGCCAAGCCCATCGCGAAGCTGGAACTCGATCCCGACCACAAGCTGCCGGACGCGGACCGCTCCAACAACAGCTACACGATGCACTGAGGTTTCGCGCCCTCTCCCGTGCGGAGAGGGCGCCGCGGGCCGTCGACAGGCAGCAGCCCGTCAGGCCTTGCGGGCCACCCAGCCCTTGAACGTGAACCCGGCGTAGAACAGTTCGACGTCCGTGAATCCGGCTTCGCCGAGCAGGTCGACTTCCTGCTGCGGCGTGAGCACGGGCAGGCGTTCCTTGATCGCCGCCGCGCCGCTGCGGGCTTGCTCCGCGGGCACGCCGGCCGCGACCGCGAATGCCGCATTGCGCGCGAGCCATCGGTCTTGCGCCGGGCCTTCGTTGGGAAAGCTGTGGTGCGCGACGACGAGCGGCGCGCCGGGCTTGAGGCGCCGATGGATCGCTTCCAGCGTGTCGAGCCGTTCGGCGCGGCCGAGGAAGTGCAGCGTCAGGAGGCATGTGGCGCCATCGAACGGCCCCATCGGCGCACGGTCGATATAGCCTTCATGCATGCGCACGCGTGAGGCGAGCGGGCCGAGGATGGTGCGGGCCAGTTCGAGCATGTCGGCCGATGGGTCCACGCCGTCGAACTGCCAATCGGGCTGCAGCTCGGCGAAGGCTTTCAGTTCCAGCCCGCCGCCGGCGCCCAGCACCAGGATGCGGGCACCGGCCGGCGCACGTTCGGCCAGCAGCACGCCTGCCATCCGGTGCAGGTCGCGCAGGCCGGGCACGATCCTCGCGCTCCGCTCGGCGTAGCTCGCCACGGTCGCCGGATCGGAAAACGTGCTCATCGCTGGGCGGCTCTTTCCTGTGGCGCCACCGTCTCGGGCCAGACCAGCGAGCGGTGCAGCTGGATGCCGGCCATGGCGCCGTTGCCCACGGCGAGCGACACCGAGTGCGGCGCGCTCGCCGCGTCGCCGCACGCGAATATCCCGGTCACCGAGGTCTTGTTCTCGGCATCGACGCGCAGCTGCACGCCCATGGGCGTCTCTTCCAGCGCGCAGCCCGCAGCCTCGGCGAGCGGGCTGGACGGCGCGCAGCGCGGCACCGCGAACAACCCGGCGAATCGCAGCAGCCTTCCGTCCGCGGTGCGCACGTCGGCCCCGCCTTCGATCCGCTCGATGGATGCCGTCTCGATCGAGATGCCGTATTGCTGCATGGCGGCGCGGGCTTCGTCGTCCAGTTCCATCGCGCCGTTGACGAGCAGGGTCACGCTGCCCCAGTCGGTGAGGAGTTTCAGGTGGCTTGCCGGAATCGGTCCGCTCGCGATGACGCCGATGCGTCCCTGGCCGAGTTCGTAACCGTGGCAGTAGGGGCAATGGAACACCGACTTGCCCCAGCGCTCGGCGAGCCCGGCGATGGCCGGCAGCTGGTCGGAGACGCCGATGGCGAACAGGATGCGCCGGCCCCGATGGTGCGTTCCGTCCGCTGCCGCGACCGTGAAGTCGTCCACCTGTCCGGTGACGGACTCGGCGCGGCCGTCGAGCCAGGTCAGCGTCGGATAGGCTTCGAGCTGGCGGCGGGCGGTCGCGGCGATCTCGCCGGGATCGACGCCGTCCTGCCCGAGGAATCCGTGCGAATGACTGGCGTAGCGGTTGCGCCGCCGGCCTTCGTCGATCACCAGCACCGACTTGCGCGCCCGCACGAGTTGCAGGGCCGCGGCCATGCCCGCGTAGCTTCCGCCGATCACGATGATGTCGTGTTGCATGCTCAGTGCTTCCTCCTGCGTCGGGCCGTTGCATGCCGGCGCGCGAAGTCGGCGGCGAGGTTGGCGAGCGTGATGTCCGAGAACCGTTCCAGCAGCAGCGCCTCGGCTTCGGCGAAGGTGTCTTCGAGCGCGGCATTCACCACCTGCTCGACCAGGCACGCCGGGTTCTCGTTGCGGTTGCCGATGGCGAACATCGCCGGTTCGCCCAGCGCTTCGTGCAGCTGGCGCAGGGTGACGTCGGCAAGGTCGGCGCTGATGCGCCAGCCGCCGGCATGGCCGCGCTCGGAGGCGACGATGCCGGCTTCGCGCAGGTAGCCCATGGTGCGTCGGACGACCACGGGGTTGGTGCCCAGGCATTCGGCCAGCGCGTCGGAAGTGACCGGTCCGTCCTGCTCGGCCATGTGCAGCAGCGCGTGCAGGACGGAGGAGAGGCGGCTGTCGCGTTTCATGTAACTTACGATGTTGCATTTGAACGTGCGTGTCAAGGCGCGGCCCGCAAGCCGCGCCCCGACGGGTTTCCCGGCGCCCGCCTCAGCGGTTGAGATGCGCCATGCCCGCCGCGGTGTAGCGCTCGCCCGCCACCGCGTCGGGCGGGAACACCGCGTCGATCGCCGCGAGTTCCGCCACCGACAGCGCCACGTCCAGCGCACCCAGGTTCTCGTCCAGCCGCGAGCGCTGCTTGGTGCCGGGAATCGCCAGCACGTCCTTGCCCTGCGCCAGCACCCAGGCCAGCGCCAGCTGCGCGGGCGAGCAGCCCTTGTCGGCGGCGAGCGCCTTCACCCGGTCCACCAGCGCGAGGTTGCGCGCGAAGTTCCCGCCCTGGAAGCGCGGGCTGGAACGGCGGTAGTCGTCGGCATCGAAATCCTCCGGCGAACGGATCGCACCGGTGAGGAATCCGCGGCCCAGCGGCGAGTAGGCCACCAGGCTGATGCCCAGCCGGCGGCAGGCGTCGAGCATGCCGTTCTGCTGCGGGTCGCGCGTCCACAGCGAGAACTCGCTCTGCAGCACGGCGATGGGATGCACCTTGCTGGCCCGCTCCAGCGTGGCGGCGGACGCCTCGGAGAGACCCAGGTGGCGCACCTTGCCCGCCTGCACCAGCTCGGCCATCGCGCCCACGGTTTCCTCGATCGGCACGTTCGGGTCCACGCGGTGCTGGTAGTACAGGTCGATGGTCTCGATGCCGAGGCGCTTCAGGCTGCCGTCGCAGGAGGCGCGCACGTAGTCCGGGCGGCCGTCGACGCCGCGCGCGGCCGGGTTGCCGGGGTCGCGCACGATGCCGAACTTGGTCGCGACGAAGGCCTGTTCGCGACGGCCCTTGATCGCCTTGCCCACCAGTTCCTCGTTGCGATGCGGGCCGTACACGTCGGCGGTGTCGAGCAGGTTGAGGCCGCGGTCCAGCGCGTGGTGGATGGTGGCGATGGATTCGGCGTCGTCGCGGTGGCCGTAGAAGTCGCTCATGCCCATGCAGCCGAGGCCGAGGGCGGAGACGTGGGGGCCGTTCTTGCCGAGCGTGCGGGTTTGCATGGGGATTCGCTCACGTGGGGGGAGGAGGCGCCATGCTGCGCCCTGGCCGTTGTCGGATAAATACCCAATAATCGCCATCACCATTCCATTCACGACAACAATCCATGGATCGGCTGGACACCATGCGGCTGTACGCGCGGATCGTCGAGCTCGGCAGCTTCACCGCCGCCGCCAACGACCTCGACCTGCCGCGCGCCACCGTCACCCACGCCATCAAGCGACTGGAGGCGCGGCTGGGCGCGCAACTGCTGCAGCGGACCACGCGCAGCCAGCGCGTGACCCGCGACGGCCAGGCCTATTACGCGCATTGCGTGCGCCTGCTCGCCGACCTGGACGAGGTGGAAGCCGACTTCCGCGAGGCTGCGCTGAAGCCGCAGGGCCGCCTGCGCATCGACCTGCCGGCCACGCTGGCGCGGCAACTGGTGATCCCGGCGCTGGCGGAGTTCTGCGCGCGCTTCCCGCAGATCGAGCTGGAGATCGGCACCGGCGACCGCCTGGTGGACCTGCTGCGCGAGGGCGTGGACTGCGTGCTGCGCGTGGGCGAGCTGCCGGATTCGGGCCTGGTGGGGCGGCGCGTGGCCACGCTGCCGCAGGTCACCGTGGCGAGCGCCGCCTACCTGCGCCGGCACGGCAAGCCGCGGTCGCTGGCCGAGCTGCAGCAAGGCCACCTCGCGGTGAACTGGGTCTCGCCCACCACGCGCCGGCCGGAACCCGCGCTGGAGTTCGTGGTGAACCGGCGTCGCCGAATGGTGAGCCTGCCGGGACGCGTCACGGTCAGCGGCGTGGAGGCCTACCTCGCGTGCTGCGAGGCCGGGCTGGGCATCGCGCAACTCCCGCGCTACCGCGTCGCCGACGCGCTGGCCGCGGGCAGCATGCGCGAGATCCTGCCCGAGCTGCGGCCGCCATCGCTGCCCGTGCACGTGCTGTACGCGTCGCAACGGCAGATGCCGGCGCGGCTGCGCGTGTTCGTGGACTGGCTGGTGGAACTGATGGGAACGCGGAGCTGAGCGCTCACGACGTGCGCGGGAACACCGGCCGCGGCGCGCAGGTGCCCATGGTCTCGCTGCTCAGCGGCGCGCCGGCGCTGAGCAGGGTCGCGCGCTGCTCGGCCAGCGGCATGCGCAGCATGCAGTCCTCGTAGCGGGCGAGTTTCTGCAGCGCCGGCTGCGCCAGCACCAGGGCCACCAGCGCGGCGCTGCGCGGCCAGCGCGCGGCATCGATCTCGTAGCGCGCGAACGCGGCGGTGCGGAAGTAGCTCGCGATGCTGATGTCGGCGATCGACAGCGCGCCGAAGATGAAGCCGTCGTCCGGCAGCTGGCTTTCCAGGTAATCCAGCGCGGCGGGAATCTCCACCTCCACCGCCTGCTTCACCACCGCCTCGTCGGGCGCCTCGCCGAACACGCGGCGGCGGATCGAGCGCTGGTAGAACACACGCCAGATCAGGCCGTCGGCCAGGCGCGTGTCGGCATACTCCTCCAGCCAGCGCGCGCGGGCGCGGTCGGCGATGTCGCGCGGGTACAGCGAGGGCGTGGGATGGCGGTCTTCCAGGTACTGGCAGATCACCGAGGAGTCGTTCAGCACCAGCCCTTCGTCGATCAGCACCGGCACGCGCCGCAGCGGGCTCAGGCGCGCGAACGCCTCGTTGCCCGTGAACGGCGGGATCGGGTCGATCTCGTAGTCCAGTTCCTTGAGTTCCAGGCAGACCAGCACCTTGCGCACATAGGGCGACAGGTAGCTGCCGATCACTTTCCGTGGTGTGGGCATCGCGGTGATCTCCATGCACTCGGCCTTGGAAAATCCTACACGAGCCGGCGCCTGCTTGTTACCGCGCCGCCCGGCGCGCGCCGCCGGTGGTTCAGCCCGGCGTCGGCAGCGGAGGTATCGCCGTGGGCCGGCCATCGGCATCCAGCGCGATCATCACGAAGCGGCCGGTGGTGCAGACCTGGCGCTCGCCGCTCAACGGGTCCTCGGCGGTCATCTCCACCTCGACCTGCATGGAGCTGCGGCCGGTGCCCACGATGCGCGCCACCAGTTCCACCAGCTGGCCCTTGCGCACCGGCACGCGGAAGTTCACTTCCTCCGAGCGTGCCGTGACCACGATGCGCCGGGCATGGCGCGACGCCACGATGAAGGCGGCCTTGTCCATCCACGCCAGCGCCTGGCCGCCGAACAGCGTGCCGAGGTGGTTGGTGTGGTCGGGGAAAACCATTTCCAGCAGGCGCGCTTCGGGCAGGGCGGTGGGCATCGACGGGTCCGGGCGAAAGAAAGTGCGCCATTCTGCACCAGAAGCCGCGGCGGCCGACCATGCGGGTGCGCCGCCGCCTCAACCTTTGGCAGGGGTGCCCGCCGCCGCAAGGCGCTAGCATCGGGCGCTGGTGCGCCCGCAATGCGGGCGCCGGTTTCGTTCCCTCGAAGGGGTTGCATGATGAGTTCGATGACAGACAAGACGCGCCTGTGCGGCGCGTTGGCCGCAGGCTTGCTGGTGTGCGCCACCGATGCGATGGCGCAGGGCCGCACGCTGACCGCGCAGGACTACGCGCAGGCGGAACGCTTCATGTCCTACAACACGGCGCCGCTGGTCGACCACGACGTGCAGCGGGTGAAATGGCTGGACGACACGCGCTTCTGGTACCGCGACCACGATGCGAGCGGCGACCACGTGATGATCATGGACACCGCCACCGGCAAGGCCGCGCCCGCGTTCGAGCAGGGCAAGCTGGCCGCCGCACTGTCCAGGGCCACCGGCAAGCCCGTGGCGGCGGACAAGGTGCCCGCGCGCGGTTTCGATTTCAGCGTGGGGAAGGACGGCCGCTACGACATCGAGCTGTCGGGCAAGCATTACCTGTGCGACCTCGAGGGCGCCGGCGAATGCAAGGCCAAGGCGGTGGCGAAGACCGGCAGCGAGCCCGGCATCCTCTCGCCGGACAAGACGAAGGAAGCCTTCATCCGCGACTGGAACCTGTGGGTGCGCGACGTCGCCACCGGCAAGGAGACCCGGCTCACCACCGACGGCGTGAAGGATTTCGGCTACGCCACCGACAACGCCGGCTGGATCCACACCGGCCGCGCCGTGCTCAACTGGTCGCCCGACTCGACGAAGGTCGCCACCTACCAGCAGGACCAGCGCGGCGTGGGCGAGATGTACACCGTGCGCACCAGGGTCGGCCATCCCGAGCTGGACGCGTGGAAGTACCCGCTGCCCGGCGACGACAAGGTGTTCATGATCGAGCCGGTGGTGATCGACGTGGCCTCGCGCAAGACGGTGCGCCTGCAGCTGCCGCCGCAGCAGCGCCTGTCCAGCCTGTGCGACGACATCAGCTGCAGCAGCGACGGTCGTTGGGACGACTTGCAGTGGGCGCCCGACGGCAGGACGCTCGCGATGGTCAACAGCTCGCGCGACCGCAAGCAGGTCTGGTACCGCATCGCCGACGCCGCCACCGGCGCCGTGCGCACCGCGTTCGACGAGAAGGTGCAAACCTATTACGAAAGCGGCATGAACCACGCGAACTGGCGCTACCTGCCGGAGTCGCACGAAGCCATCTGGCCGTCCGAACGCAACGACTGGCAGAACCTCTACCTGTACGACACCCGCACCGGCAAGGAGCTGCATCCCATCACCACCGGCGACGGCAACGTCATCGACGTGCTGCACCTCGACCGCAAGGCGCGCGAGCTGTGGTTCGTCGGCACCGGCCGCGTGGCTGGCGTCGACCCGTACTTCAAGCAGTTGTGGAAGGTCGGCCTGGACGGCGGCAAGCCGGTGCTGCTCACGCCGGAGGACGCCGACCACACCATCACCATGTCGCCCGACGGCAAGACCTTCGTGGACAGCTGGTCCACGGTCGACACGCCGCCGGTCGCCGTGCTGCGTTCCAGCGACGACGGCCACGTCATCGCCACCATCGCCAAGGCCGACATCTCGCGGCTCAAGGCCGCCGGCTGGGTGGCGCCGATCCCGTTCACCGTGAAGGCGCGCGACGGCAAGACCGTGCTCTACGGCCAGATGTTCAAGCCCAGCCACTTCGACCCGAACAGGAAGTACCCGATCATCGACTACGTCTACCCCGGTCCGCAGACCGGCTCGGTGCGCTCGCGCAGCTTCATGCCGGCGCAGGGCGACAACCAGGCGCTGGCCGAACTCGGCTTCATCGTGGTCGCGCTGGACGGCATGGGCACGCCGTGGCGGAGCGCCAGCTTCCACCACACCTGGTACGGCGACATGGGCGACAACACGCTGCCCGACCAGGTCGCCGGCATCAAGGAGCTGGCGCAGCGCTATCCGTGGATCGACCTCGACCGCGTCGGCATCTGGGGTCATTCCGGCGGCGGCAACACCACCGCCGACGCGATGTTCCGCTACCCGGACTTCTTCAAGGTCGGCTGGGCCGAGAGCGGCAACCACGACAACCGCAACTACGAGAACGACTGGGGCGAGAAGTACCAGGGCCTGCTGGTGACGAACAAGGACGGCAGCACCAACTACGACAACCAGGCCAACCAGGACATGGCGAAGCACCTCAAGGGCCGCCTGATGCTGGTGCACGGCACGATGGACGACAACGTGCCGGTGGGCGAGACCTACCTGGTGGCCGAGGCGCTGATCAAGGCGAACAAGGACTTCGACATGCTGATCATCCCGAACGTCCACCACGGTTACGCGGCGGCCACGCCGTACGCCACGCGCCGGCGCTGGGACTATTTCGTGCAATACCTCGCCGGCGACACGCCGCCGAAGGAGTACGAGCTGAAGAAGTGGCCGTGGCAATGACGGACTGAGCCGCCCGGCCCTGCCCGGTCGGGCCGAGGCGCAACGGCAAGCCCGGATGCAGGAAAGCCGGCGGAGCGATCCGCCGGCTTTCTTGTGGGTGGTACTGGCTCGTGGGTAGTGCCAGGGATGGTCTGGTTTTGCTCGTCGTCCTGGCTTCGCCGTCGTGAAGCGCCGGCTGCCTGATCGGTCCCTGGTTGTTGAAAGCTGCAGGAACGAAGGGCAGACAGTCGATGGATCAGACCTTTCCCTGGGCTGCGGAACGCGTTCGGTCAGTCCGTACCCAACGGCTTGGCGACACCCTGGGCCAGGGCCTCGTCCAGCAGCTTGCCCATCTGCTGTTCGGCCTGCGCCGTGGCCGCACGCTGCCGTTCGCCGAGCGCCTGCTGCTGCTTGCCCAGCGCCTGCTGCTGCCGACCCAGGTCCCGCTGCTGCGAACCCAGGCCTTGCTGCTGTTTGCCCAGCGCGGATTGCTGCTGATGCATGGCCTGCTGCTCCGCGCCCAGCTTGGCGATTTCGGCTTGCAGCGTCTTGCGCGCCTCGGACGTGCCCGGGTCGCTCGCGGCGGCGCCGACCCGGTTGTCCAGTTGCGCCAGGCGCAGGCTCAGGCTGGCTTGCCGCGTGGCGAGTTCGGCCTGGCGTGCGCCGAATTCGCCCTGCTGGCCGCCCAAGCCGCCCTGTTGCTCACCCAATCGGCCCTGCTGCTCGCCCAGCGCACCTTGCCGTTCGCCCAGCTTGCCCTGCTGCTTGCCCAGCTCGGCCACCGGCGCATAGGCGGCCTTGGCGCGCTGGATGTAGGCAGGGTCGCGGATCAGGTAGGACTTGCCGCCGCGGCGGAACCAGAGCAGCGGTTCACCCTGCTTGCGCAGGCGCCGCACGGTGGCGAGATCGCCGTCGGTGCCGTTCACGGTGATCGAGTCGCGATCCAGCAGGGCGAAGCCGTAACCATTGTCGCCGTGCGTGCTGATGTTCACGTGATGGGCGTTGAAGCCGGTGGGCGGCGGCGGTGGCGGCACCGGCGGACGCGGCGCCTCGGGTGCGGGCGGCGGCGGCGGGGGAGGCGGCGGCGGAGGCGGCGCGGGTGGCGCGGGCGGCGGCACCGGTGGCGTGGAGGCCAGGTAGGCGCTGGCGGTGCTGCCGGCGTCCGCCGGCTTCGCGGCGTCGGCCACCACGCGGTACGGCAGCACGCCGGCCAGCGCGACCAGCGCGACCAGCAGCCAGCTGCGCACGCGTGGCATGGCGGTGGAGGTCTGTTGCAGCATGACGAGTCGCCTCTTGAGGTTGTGGAAGGTGGGGGAGGCGCCGGCGAGGCCGGCGTGCAGCGGGTGGGCCACGCCCAGTTGCAGCAGCAGGCGCCCGTAGTCCTGCGGTGCGGCGCGTCCCTGCGCCAGCGCCAGCGCGTCGCAGGCCGCCTCGCGGTGCAGCGCGTATTCGCGCATCGCCCAGCGCAGCGGCGGATGGAAGAACAGCAGCCGCGACGCCAGCGCGGGAATCCAGCCCAGCAGCAGGTCGCCGCGCTTGAGGTGCGCGAGTTCGTGCGCCAGCGCCAGCGCGGAGGCCTCGGCGTCCAGTGCGGAATGCGCCGGCCACAGCACGGCGGGGCGCCAGCCGCCGCCGACCTGGGGCGAGTCGATATCCGGCGAGACCAGTACCGCGGGCGCGTGTTGCAGGCCCAGCTCGCGCGCCTGCCGTGCGCAACTGGCCTGGAGCGCGGCGTCCGTCGTCGGTACGGCCGAGCGGCGCAGCCGGCGGGCAAGCCGGTGCTGGTGGATGAGCGCAGGCAACTGGGCCAGCAGCAGGCACAGCCACAAGGCGATCAGGGCGGAACGCCAGTGGGTGGCGAGCCAGCCGGGCGCGGCTTCGGCCAGCGGCAGAACGGCTGGCGCCGTCGCCGAGGCCGCATCATCCGCGCGGGCGGCGACGCGGGCCGCGCCTGCCGATGCCATGACCGGCGTGGCCGCGACGATGCGCTGCGGGACGGTCGCCACCGCCGCATCCGGCGACGCCAGCAGCGGCAGCCGGATCGGCGCCTGCCAGCACAGCCCCAGCACGACCTGCAGCCCGACCAGCCACCACAGCGCGCAGCGCGCGGCGGCGGGCAGGCGCGGCAGCACGCGGATCAGCAGCGCCACGATGCCCACCAGCACGGCGGCCTGCAGCGAGGTCCAGGCCAGGCGTTCCAGCAACGGCGCGGTCAGATGAGCCAGTGTCGTCATCTCACTTCTCCTTGCGCGTGTTCTGCAGTTGTTTGACCAGCGCCTGCAGCTCGGCCAGCTCGTCGTCGCTGACCTTGCCGCGTTCCGCCATCCACGCCACGAAGGGCGACACCGAGCCGCTCAGCGTGCTTTCCACGAAGCGGCCCACCGCGCCGCGCATCGCCTCGCCGGGGCCGGTGGCGGTGCTGTAGCGGTACACGCCCTGCGCCTGGCGGCGCTTGAGGTAACCCTTGGCGCGCAGGCGCTCCATCATCGTCAGCACCGTGGAGCGGGCGAGGCCGTGCGCCTCGCCGAAACCCGCGGCCACTTCGCCCACGGAGACGGGCTCGTGCTCGGCCAGGTAATGCAGCAGGGCGAGTTCCTGGTCGCCGATGGACGGTCTGGGCATGCGGGCGCACCTGTTGTGACTACACGTGTCGGCACACTACGCCTGACGACACGTGTAGTCAACGGGTGCCGGAACGCACATGGGCGGCTTGCCTCCCGGCAAGCCGCCCATGCATGCAACCCGATCGTGCGCCGGCCTCAGAACGCCATGTCGAACGCCACCTCGCCCTCCACGCCGACCTGGTAGGCCGAGACGCGGCGCTCGAAGAAGTTGGTGACTTCCTGCACGTCCTGCAGGTCCATGAAGTCGAACGGGTTCTTCGCGCCGTACTTCTTCGGCAGGTCGAGCTGGGCGAGGCGCTGGTCGGCGCAGTATTCCAGGTACTGGCGCACGTCCTTCACCGACAGGCCCACCACGCCGCCGGACAGCACGTCCTCGGCGAACTGCGTCTCGCAGGCGATCGCGTCCTCCAGCATTTCCTCCACCTGCGCGCGCATGGCTTCGTCGAACAGGTCGGGCTCTTCCGCGCGCACGGTGCGCACCACCTCGAAGGCGAACGCCATGTGGCAGCTCTCGTCGCGGAACACCCAGTTGGTGCCGGAGGCGAGGCCGTGCAGCAGGCCGCGCGAGCGGAAGTAGTACACGTAGGCGAACGCGGCGAAGAAGAACAGGCCCTCGATGCAGGCGGCGAAGCAGATCAGGTTGAGCAGGAACTGGCGGCGCTGCTCGCGCGTCTCCAGCCGCTGCACGTCCTGGATCGAGTCGATCCACTTGAAGCAGAACTCGCCCTTGGCGCGGATCGACGGGATGTTCTCGATCGCCGCGAAGGCCTTGGCGCGCTCGCCCGGGTCGGGGATATAGGTGTCGAGCAGGGTGAGGTAGAACTGCACGTGCAGCGCTTCCTCGTAGAGCTGGCGCGACAGGTACATGCGCGCCTCGGGCGCGTTGATGTGCTGGTACAGGTTCAGCACCAGGTTGTTCGACACGATGGTGTCGCCGGTGGCGAAGAACGCGATCAGGCGATGGATCAGGTGGCGGTCGGCCGCCGACATCTTGGTGTTGAGGTCGGTGGTGTCGAGCGAGAAATCCACCTCGTCCACCGTCCAGGTGTTCTTGATGGCGTTGCGGTACATCTCGTAGAACGCCGGGTAACGCATCGGGCGCAGGGTGAGCTCGAAACCGGGATCGAGGATGTGCTGGGGGCGTTCGGGTTGGGCGGACATGTGTGGTTCCTTGGGTTTTTGCTCGTCGTCCCGGCGAAAGCCGGGATCCAGCGACTTTCGCCTATGCGATGGCGTGGCGAGGGACTAAGGCACTGGATTCCAGCTTTCGCTGGAATGACGACTTGGGTGTGTTTGGAAGAATTCGGGATGCGTGAGCGGCAGCCTTGTGTCTACATGCTTGCGAGCCGTCGCAACGGCACGCTCTATACCGGCGTAACCTCCAAGCTTCCGGCGCGCATCTGGCAACACCGCAACGAAGTGGTCGAAGGCTTTACGCAGCGCCATCACGTGCATGTCCTTGTCTGGTTCGAGCTGCATGACGCGATGGAATCCGCCATCGCCCGCGAGAAGGCGATCAAGACATGGAAGCGGGCCTGGAAGATCGAGTTCATCGAAAAGTCCAATCCGTATTGGCGTGACCTTTACGCAGAGGTTTGCCAGTGATCTTTACGTGGAGCTTTGCCAGTCAGGCCGGCAACCCCTCACCGTCATTCCGGCGAAAGCCGGAATCCAGCGCCTTTGCACCTCGATAGCCAAAGGCACCGGGTCCCGGCTTTCGCCGGGACGGCGGTGAGGCGCTATTGGCAGGCCTCGCAATACTCCGGATTCTCCAGCGAGCAGAACACCGCGGCGTTCGCCTTCTCCTGCTCGATGGTGGGCGCGGGCGCCTCGGCCTTGCCGGCCGAGACCGTGGTCTTGGCGATCCTGGTGGCCGGGCGCGAGCGCAGGTAGTAGGTCGTCTTGATGCCGGACTTCCATGCGTACATGTACATCGAGCTGAGCTGGCCGATGTTCGGGTTTTCCATGAACAGGTTCAGCGACTGGCTCTGGTCGATGTACGCGCCGCGTGCGGCGCCCAGATCGATCAGGGCCTTCTGCGGCAGCTCCCACACGGTGCGGTAGATCGTGCGCAGGCGTTCCGGGATCGCGGCTATGCCCTGGATCGAGCCTTCCGCCAGCTTGATCGCGTCGCGAATCTCGGAGGTCCACAGGCCCAGCGTCTTCAGCTCTTCGACCAGGTAGCGGTTCACCACCAGGAAGTCGCCCGACAGCGTCTCGCGCTTGAACAGGTTCGACACCTGCGGCTCGATGCATTCGTAGCAGCCGGCAATGGAGGCGATGGTGGCGGTGGGCGCGATCGCGATCAGCAGCGAGTTGCGCAGGCCCTTCGCCTTGATCGACGCGCGCAGCGCGTCCCAGCGCGCCGTGTCGTTCGGCCGCGCGTGGGTCCAGTAGTCGAACTGCAGCTCGCCGCTGGCCGCGCGGCTTTCGGCGAAGCCCGGATGTGCGCCGTGCTCCATCGCCAGCTCGTTCGACTGCGACAGCGCGTGGTAGTAGACCTCCTCGGCGATGCGCGTGGACAGCGCCAGCGCCTCGGCCGAATCGAACGGCAGGCGCAGCTTGAAGAACACGTCCTGCAGGCCCATCACGCCCAGGCCCACCGGACGCCACTTGCGGTTGGCGGTGGCGGCGGTGTCGATGGGATAGAAGTTGAGGTCGATCACGCGGTCCAGCTGGCGCACCGCGGTGCGCACGGTGGCGGCGAGCTTGTCGAAGTCGAACGCGACGCTGCCGTCGGCGTTCGGGGCGACGTGGCGCGACAGGTTGATCGAGCCGAGGTTGCACACGGCGGTCTCGCCGGCGTTGGTGACCTCGAGGATCTCGGTGCACAGGTTCGACAGGTGGATGACGTTCCCCGCCTTCGCCGTCTGGTTGCTGGTGGCGTTGCTGCGGTCCTTGAAGGTCATCCAGCCATTGCCGGTCTGCGCCAGCGTGCGCAGCATGCGGGCGTACAGCTCGCGCGCCTTCACCTTCTTCACCGCCAGGCCGGCGGCCTCGGCTTCGCGATAGGCCTGCTCGAACGTTTCGCCCCAGCTGTCGACGAAGTGCGGCACGATCTTGGGATCGAACAGCGACCACTCGCCGTCGCTCTCCACGCGGCGCATGAATTCGTCGGGAATCCAGTTCGCGAGGTTGAGGTTGTGCGTGCGGCGCGCCTCGTCGCCGGTGTTGTCGCGCAGCTCCAGGAATTCCTCGATGTCGGCGTGCCACGGCTCCAGGTACACGCAGGCCGCGCCCTTGCGCTTGCCGCCCTGGTTCACCGCGGCGACGGAGGCGTCCAGCGTCTTCAGCCACGGCACCAGGCCGTTGGAGTGGCCGTTGGTGCCCTTGATCAGCGAGCCGCGCGAACGCACGCGCGAGTAGGCCAGGCCGATGCCGCCGGCGAACTTGCTGAGCTTCGCCACGTCGGCGTACTTGTCGTAGATCGACTCCAGCGAATCGACCGGCGAGTCGAGCAGGAAGCAGGAGCTGAGCTGCTCGTGCGCGGTGCCGGCGTTGAACAGGGTCGGCGAGCTGGCGATGTATTCCAGCGCCGACAGCAGGCGATAGAGTTCCAGCGTTTCGCCGATCTCGCCGCCGCCCAGCGCGCAGGCGATGCGCATGAAGAAATATTGCGGCGTCTCGATCACGTGGCGCTTCTGCGGGTGGCGCAGCAGGTAGCGGTCGTACACCGTGCGCAGGCCGAAGTACTCGAAGCGGCGCGTGGCCAGCAGGTCGATCGCGTCGTTGAGCTTGCGCGCGTTCGCGGCCACGAAATCGCGCAGGCGCGCGTTGAGGATGCCGAGTTCCGCGCCGCGCGCGATCGACTGCGAGAAGCTCTGGATCTCCTGCCCGCTCACTTCCTTGTCGATGTAGGCGCCGAGCAGGCGCGCGGCGAGCTGGCCGTACTCGGGCTCCTCTGCGGTGAGCGCGGCGGCGGTGCGGATCGAGAGCTGGTCCAGCTCCTGCGTGGTGGCGCCGTCGTACAGGCCACCGATGGTCTTCAGCGCCACGCGCATCGGATCGACCGCGTGCAGGCCTTCGGCGCAGCGCGTCACCGCGCGCACGATCTTGTTGACGTCCACCGCCTCCTGGCCGCCGTTGCGCTTGGTCACGCGCATCTGGGCCGGGTTGTGCGGCGGGGTGAGGGCGAACGGTTCGGCCCGGGCGGCGGGCGGTTTTTCCAGGGGGGCGGGCATCGGGGTTTCACTGGCGGCGGCCGCGGCTTCGGCGGCCCCGGCGGAAAAGGCGGACGGCTCCGCGCGGGCGCCGGAACGCTCGCGGGTAGCGGTATCGAGAGGCTGCATGTCGGTGACTCCAGACCGTGGTGATCAACCGCCTGCTCCCGCGCGCAGGGCTGAAGTGGCGGTTGCTCGCGGACGGTCGCGCCATCGGGCGGCGGCCCGATGATCCGACGCGCCTCCCCGCGGAAGCCGTCACCACTCGGCATGGCGTTCCGGCCATGCCGTGTCGGCAGGTCTTCGGACTCGCGGACCCGGGTCTTGCGACCCACCTACTTGCCTTCGCTTCCCGGCCGCTGCGAGCCAGTGCTTGAGGGCCGGAGTCCACCCGTTCGGGAGTGTCTGACGTGTCCCCGCCGCCGCTGGCGTCGTTGCCGCGCCTCGCCATGGCACCACCATGGCTCGTTGCTGCACCTGGCCAGCGACACCGATGACGGTGTCACCCATCTCCCGAACGGACGGACTCCGGCCCTTGGGCGTTCGTTTCCGCTTACCGCTGCGGGGCAGTTCCGGATTCGCACCGGATTCCCTTTTGAGCCCTGCCGACGATCGCGTCTGGCGGGGCACCGACAGACACAACATATCGGGATGTGCTGTGGGGGTCAACCACAACAAGTTGTGGAAAAGCCGTGGATAAGTGGCGCGGCCCGCGCCACGGCGCGCCCGCCGGGGCAGCGCCACGCGGCAAGCAGTCCGGGGATGGCGTACGAGGTGCCCGGGGCGGCAGCCCGGCGACGCGGGAAGGACTTACAGCGCGTCCTGGTCCAGCTCGCCCGTGCGGATGCGGATCACCTGCTCCAGCGGGCTGACGAAGATCTTGCCGTCGCCGATCTTGCCGGTGCGGGCGGAGTTCTGGATCGCCTCCAGCACGCGGTCCAGCTGTTCGTCGGCCACCGCCGCCTCCAGCTTGATCTTCGGCAGGAAATCGACCACGTACTCGGCGCCGCGGTACAGCTCGGTGTGGCCCTTCTGGCGACCGAAGCCTTTCACCTCGGTCACCGTGATGCCCTGCACGCCGACGTCGGCCAGCGCTTCGCGCACGTCGTCGAGCTTGAACGGCTTGATGATCGCCACGACCAGCTTCATGGGATGTCCTCGGCAGGGGCGTCGAAGGCGACGCGGACGCCCATTTTGCCTTCACCGCCTGCTGCTGTCGCGTGGCCGATGGTGGCGGGTGTCGCCAGGCGGCGCGGATGCCCCGCGCGGCATCGGGACAGGGCAGGCGACGGAGTCTGCGCGGATTCGATCCGGCCGGCTCCCGAACCCGGCTGGAAAGGGACGGTTCATCGCAGGATGATGGGAACGGCGCGTGTCGGGGCGGGACGCGCAATCGTGCCTCGACGTTGGCTTGGCAAACGACGGGTCGACGACTTTTTCAAGCCTTGTGTAGGAAAATCCCTACATAAATTCACGGAGTCCACCGATGGTTCGTCTACCTGTTGTTCATCGATACTTTCATCCGACGAGTTCGAGGCGCCATCCATGACGGATAGGCTGGATATCGACCAGATAGCACGGCGCCTTGCATCGTTGGTTCCGCCCGGAGTGGCGCAGGCGCAGCAGGATTTGCGGGCCAATTTCCACGATGTCTTGGCGCAAGGATTGCGCCGCCTCGATCTAGTCACCCGCGAAGAGTTCGACGTCCAGAGCCAGGTACTCGCACGTACCCGGGCCAAGGTCGAAGAGCTTGAGCGGCGCGTGGCCGAACTGGAGGCCGTTGCCGCCGCCCGCGGGAGCTAGCACCACCAAGCCTCCTGGGAGCCGCCCCCGACTTGTCACCCTCACCCCGAGCTAACGGTCGGGGGCGGTTATTTATGTCCCGGTCCCGTGAATGGAGTCGCTTGATGCAGGTGTGTGACAGCGGCTTGCATGCGGGCCGGCAAGCGGCGGCCGCATGAGTCTCGCAGTCACCCTCAGCCGTGCCCAGGAAGGCATTGCCGCACCGCTGGTGATGGTCGAGGTGCACCTGTCCGGCGGCCTCCCGGCCACCAGCATCGTGGGCCTGCCCGAAGCCGCCGTGCGCGAGGCGCGCGATCGCGTGCGGGTGGCGATCCAGAACACCGCATTCGAATATCCCGGCCGCAAGGTCACCGTGAACCTGGCGCCGGCCGAGCTGCCCAAGGACGGCGGCCGCTTCGACCTGCCGATCGCGCTGGGCATCCTCGCCGCCAGCGGCCAGGTGCCGCGGGACAAGCTGGACGATTGCGAATTCCTGGGCGAACTGGCGCTCAGCGGCTCGTTGCGCAGCGTGTCCGGCGTGTTGCCGGCGCTGCTGCGTGCGCGGGCGCGCGGGCGCCGCGTGGTGGTGCCGCGCGCGAACGCGGCGGAGGCCGCGCTGGTGTCGGAAGTGGACGTGCGCGTGGCCGATACCCTGGCCGAGGTCTGCGGCTGGCTGCGCGGGGCGCAGGAGCTGGCCGCCCCGACGGCGGTGGACGGCGAGGGCGGCGTCCGCGACGGCCCGGACCTGCGTGACGTGCGCGGCCAGCTGCAGGCGCGCCGCGCGCTGGAAATCGCCGCGGTGGGCGGTCACCACTTGTTGCTGGTCGGGCCGCCCGGCACGGGAAAGACCATGCTGGCCGAGCGCCTGCCGGGCATCCTGCCGCCGCTCAGCGAATCCGAGGCGCTGGAAACCTGCGCGGTGCTGTCGGTGACCGGCCAGGCCACCGATCCCGCGCGCTGGCGACGGCGGCCGTTCCGCGCGCCGCACCACACCGCGTCGGCGGTGGCGCTGGTGGGCGGCGGTTCGTATCCGCGTCCGGGCGAGATCTCGCTGGCGCACAACGGCGTGCTGTTCCTGGACGAGTTGCCGGAGTTCAGCCGGCACGTGCTGGAGGTGCTGCGCGAGCCGCTGGAATCCGGCCAGATCGTGGTCTCGCGGGCGGCGCGGCAGTGCACGTTTCCCGCCCAGTTCCAGCTGGTGGCGGCGATGAATCCCTGTCCCTGCGGCCACGCCGGCGATGCGCGGCGGCATTGCCAGTGCACGCCGGAACAGATCCAGCGCTATCGCGCGCGGGTCTCCGGGCCGCTGCTGGACCGCATCGATCTCGCGGTGGAAGTGCCGCCGCTGCCGCTGCACGAGATGGACGCGGCGCGCAGCGTGCACGACGAGGATTCCACCACGGTGCGCGCCCGCGTGCTGCAGGCTCGGCACCAGGCCCTGGTGCGCGCGGGCCGGCCGAATGCGGAGGTCAGCCACCGCGAGCTGGAGCGCGATTGCGCGCTGGGTCCGGCCGAGCGGCGCTGGTACGAGCAGGCGCTGGAACGGCTGGCGCTGTCCGCGCGTGCCTACCATCGCGTGCTGCGGGTGGCGCGCACGATCGCCGACCTCGATGGCGGCGCGGCGCTGATCGAACGCGAGCACCTGGCCGAGGCTTTGCAATACCGCCGCTTTTGACCGGTCGGCTGGACGCGCCGCGTCGGCAGGCGTTCCGATGGTTTCCGTTTTGTTCCGAGGATGGCAATGAGTATTGAACCGGGTCTCGTGTTGACCGGCATGTTGGTGGTGGGCTTCCTGTGCCAGTGGCTGGCATGGCGGGTGAAGCTGCCGGCGATCGTGTTCCTGCTGCTGGCCGGCCTGCTGCTGGGGCCGGTGAGCGGCCTGCTGCATCCGGACCAGTTGCTGGGCCCGCTGCTGTTTCCCATGGTGTCGCTGGCGGTGGCGCTGATCCTGTTCGAGGGCAGCCTCTCCCTGCGTTTCCACGAGTTGCCGGGCATCGGCAGCGCGGTGCGCGGACTGGTGAGCTACGGCGCGCTGGTGGCGTTGCTGTTGCTGGCGCTGGCGGCGCACGTGGTGGCTGGCGCGGCGTGGCCGATCGCGCTGCTGTTCGGCGCGCTCACCTGCGTCACCGGGCCGACCGTGATCGCGCCGATGCTGCGCACGCTGCGGCCCAACGCGCGCATCGCGAACACCCTGCGCTGGGAAGGCATCGTGATCGATCCGCTGGGCGCGCTGTTCGCGGTGCTGATCTACGAGGCCGTGGTGTCGCGCCACGAAGGCAGCGCGCTGGGCGTGTTCGCCGCCACGGTGGGATGCGGCGTGCTGGTCGGCGCGCTGGCCGCGCTGCTGCTGGGCTTCCTGCTGCGCCGCCAGCTGATTCCCGAATACCTGCAGAATTACGGCGTGCTGGCCGCGGTGCTGTTCGCCTTTGTCGGTTCCAATGCGATCGCGCACGAGTCGGGCCTGCTCACGGTGACGATCATGGGCATCGCGCTGGGCAACATGCGCGGCGTGCACATCGACGACATCCTCGATTTCAAGGAACACCTCACCACGCTGCTGGTGTCGCTGCTGTTCATCCTGCTGGCAGCGCGGCTGCCGTGGCCATTGCCGGGGCATCTGCTGCTGGCGGGCCTGGCGATCTTCCTGTTCGCGCAGTTCGTGGTGCGCCCGGTCACCGTGCTGGTTTCCAGCTTCGGCAGCGCGCTGGACTGGCGCGAGCGCGCGCTGATCGGCTGGGTGGCGCCGCGCGGCATCGTGGCCGCCTCGGTGTCCGCGCTGTTCGCGCTGCGCCTGCAGGAGCTGGAAGTGCCGGGCGCCGAGGTGCTGGTGCCGCTGGTGTTCATCCTGATCATCGGCACCGTGGTGCTGCAGAGCGCCACCGCGCGGCCGCTGGCCTTGTGGCTGAAGGTGGCCGAGCCCGAGCCGAACGGCGTGCTGATCTTCGGCGCCGATGCGGTGGCGCGCGGCATCGGCGGAGCCTTGCACGAGGCGGGCTTCCGCGTGGTGCTGGCCGACGACGACTACGACGGCATCCGCCGTGCGCGCATGGAAGGGCTGGCGACGTTCTTCGGCAATCCAGCCTCGCCGCACGCGGAGCGCCAGCTCGATCTTGCCGGCATCGGGCGGCTGCTGGCGATGTCCACCCATCGCGAGCGCAACAGCCTGGTCTGCGTGCACTATCGGGAGGAGTTCGGCCGCGAGAAGGTCCATCGCCTGCGCGTGCTGCCGCCGGAGGAGAGCGCCGGCCGCGCCGCGCTGGCCGAGAAGCTGCTGGCGCCGCCGCTGTTCGACGAGGCGATGACGCATGCGCGCTTCGCCGAGTTGCTGGCGCGCGGCTGGCGCATCAAGTCCACCCGGCTGAGCAGCACCTTCGACTGGCCGCACTTCATCGAGCAGTACGGTCCGGACAGCCTGCTGCTGTTCGGCGTGGAGGAACGCGGCGCCCTGCGGGTGGCTTCCGCCAGGCGCGAACCGGAACCCCGGCCGGGCTGGACGGTGATCGCGCTGGTGCCGCCCGAACGCAGCGAATGAACGAAAGCGGGGAAGGCAGGCGCCCGGCGCCCGCCTTCCCCGCACTTCATGACGCCTGCCGCGATCAGGCCACGGCGCTGCGCTGGAACTGCGCTTCCTCGGTCGAGCCCTTCAGCGCGGTGGTCGAGGACTGGCCCTGCTGGATCGCCTGGGTCACCGCGTCGAAGTAGCCGGTGCCCACCTCGCGCTGGTGCTTCACCGCGGTGAAGCCGCGGTCGGCGGCGGCGAATTCCTTTTCCTGCAGTTCCACGAAGGCGCTCATCTGGCGGCGCGCATAGCCGTGGGCCAGGTCGAACATGCCGTAGTTGAGGCTGTGGAAGCCGGCCAGCGTGATGAACTGGAACTTGTAGCCCATGGCGCCCAGTTCCTGCTGGAACTTCGCGATGGTGGTGTCGTCCAGGTTCTTCTTCCAGTTGAAGCTGGGCGAGCAGTTGTAGGCCAGCAGCTTGCCGGGGAACTGCGCGTGGATGGCTTCGGCGAAGCGGCGCGCGTCCTCGATGTTCGGCTTGCTGGTCTCGCACCAGATCAGGTCCGCGTAGGGCGCATAGGCGAGGCCGCGGCTGATCGCCTGGTCGAGGCCGGCGCGGGTGCGGAAGAAGCCTTCCACGGTGCGTTCGCCATGGATGAACGGACGGTCGTTCGGATCGATGTCCGAGGTGAGCAGGTCGGCTGCGTCGGCGTCGGTGCGCGCAACGATCAGGGTGGGCACGCCCAGCACGTCGGCGGCGAGGCGCGCGGCGTTCAACTTGTCGACCGCCTCGCGGGTGGGCACCAGCACCTTGCCGCCCATGTGGCCGCACTTCTTCACGCTGGCGAGCTGGTCCTCGAAGTGCACGCCGGCGGCGCCGGCCTCGATCATCGCCTTCATCAGCTCGAACGCGTTCAGCACGCCGCCGAAGCCGGCCTCGGCGTCGGCCACGATGGGCGCCAGCCAGTCGATGCCGTCGTCGCCTTCGGCGTGGTGCAGCTGGTCGGCGCGCAGCAGGGTGTTGTTGATGCGCTTGACCACCTGCGGCACCGAGTTCGCGGGGTAGAGCGACTGGTCCGGGTACATCTCGCCGGCGCCGTTCGCGTCGGCGGCCACCTGCCAGCCGCTGAGGTAGATCGCCTGCAGGCCGGCCTTCACCTGCTGCATGGCCTGGTTGCCGGTGAGCGCGCCGAGGGCGTTGACGAAATCCTCGGTGTGCAGCGACTTCCACAGGCGCTCGGCGCCGCGGCGGGCCAGCGAGTGCTCGACGGGCACGGTGCCGCGCAGGCGGACCACGTCCTCGGCGGTGTAGTTGCGGCGGATGCCGGTCCAGCGCGGGTTGTTGTTCCAGTCCAGCGTGATCTGTTCGGCGGTGGGCAGCGAAGTCTTCATGGCATTGCTCCGTAGCGGGCGTTCAGGCGAGTTGGTCGTAGGCGGGCAGGGTGAGGAAGTCGGCGAGCGTGTCGGCGTGGATCAGGCTGCGGATCAGCGCGGCGGCGTCGTCGGCGCGGGCGGCGCCGGGGTGGGCGCTGTCGCGCAGGCGGCTGGTGTGCACGGTCAGCGCGTGGTCGAACAGGGCGAAATCGATCGGCGCGTGGTCCGGGAATTCCAGGCCGCCGTGATGCAGCCACTGCCACAGCTGGGCGCGGGCGATCTCGGCGGTGGCGGCGTCCTCCATCAGGTTGTGGATGGGCACGCAGCCCAGGCCGTCCAGCCATGCGGCGGTGTAGCGCAGGCACACCTCGACGTTGTTGTCGAAGCCGGCGCGGGTGACCGTGCCGGGGCAGGGCGCCAGCAGCTGCTCGCGGCCCACCCGCACGTCGAGGCGCTCCACGTCGCGCTGGTTCGGCTCGGGCATGTATTCGTCGAACACGGCCTGCGCCACCGCCACCAGCGCCGGGTGCGCCACCCAGGTGCCGTCGTGGCCGGCCTTCACCTCGCGCAGCTTGTCGGCGCGCACCTTGGCCAGCGCGGCCTCGTTCGCGGCGTCGTCGCCCTTGATCGGGATCTGTGCCGCCATGCCGCCCATCGCGAACGCGCCGCGGTGATGGCAGGTCTGGATCAGCAGCTCCGAGTAGGCCTTCAGGAACGGCACCGTCATCAGCACCTGGCCGCGCTCCGGCAGCAGGCGGTCGCGGTGGCCGCGGAGGGTCTTCAGGTAGGAGAAGATGTAGTCCCAGCGGCCGCAGTTGAGGCCCACCGCGCGGGACTGCAGCGCGTGCAGGATCTCGTGCATCTGGAACGCGGCGGGCAGGGTCTCGATCAGCACGGTGACCTTCATGCTGCCCGGCGGGATGTCCAGCTCGGTTTCCGCGTGCGCCATCACGTCGTCCCACAGCGCGGCTTCTTCCATGCTTTCCAGCTTGGGCAGGTAGAAGTACGGGCCGCGGTCGCGGCGGTGCAGGGCGCGGGCGTTGTGGAACGCGTACAGGCCGAAATCCACCAGCGCGCCGGCCATGGTCTCGCCGTCCACCGTGACGTGGCGCTCGGGCAGGTGCCAGCCGCGCGGACGCACCACCAGCACGGCGGGGTTCTCGTTCACGCGGTACTGCTTGCCCTCCGGCGAGGTGTAGTCGAGCGTGCCGGCCACCGCGTCGCGCAGGTTGACCTGGCCTTCCAGCTGGTTCGCCAGGCTGGGGGCGGAGGAATCCTCGAAGTCGGCCATGAACACCTTCGCGCCGGAGTTCAGCGCGTTGATGATCATCTTCCGCTCCACCGGCCCGGTGATCTCCACGCGGCGGTCGCGCAGCGCGGGCGGGATCGGGCCCACCGTCCACTCCGATTCGCGGATCGCGGCGGTGTCGGCGCGGAAGTCCGGCAGTTCGCCGGCGTCCCAGCGGGCCCGGCGTTCGCTGCGCGCCGCCAGCAGCTCGCGGCGGCGGGCGTCGAAGCGCCGGTGCAGGTCGGCCAGGAAGGCCAGGGCGCCCGGGCTGAGAATGGCCTGCTGGGCGGGGGTGGGCTGGCCGTGCAGCTGCACGGCTTCGGTATCGAGGCGTTCCCGGGGCAGGGCCATGGTCGGCTCCGTAGTCTGTTGGGGACTCGAAGCTAGGTCATGGATTTATAGTTTGACAAACCAAATGTTTCAATTTTTGATATTGTCAATGCCAATATCCAGTTCAAGTCACTGATATGACAGAACGAAAACAGACGCCTGACCGGGCAAAATCGGTGAAAAAAACACGTCGCAGTGCAGCAAAAAAGCGCGCCGGCGACGAGGCGACTGGTGCGGAGGCTGCCCGTTACTACTACAAGGGCAACCGCCACAAGCAGCTGCGCGCCTTCGTGGCCACCGTGAAACTGGGCACCTTGAGTCGTGCCGCCGAGTCGCTGTACCTGTCGCAGCCGTCTGTGAGCCTGCAACTCCAGGCGCTGGAGCGCGAGCTGGGCGTGGCCTTGCTGGAGCGCCGCCGCCGCCGCATCAACCTCACCGACGCGGGCGAGGCCTTGTACGAGCTGGCCCGCCCCTTGGTGGAAGGCTGGGAAAACCTGGACCGCGACTTCCAGGCCAAGGTGCAGGGGCTGCAGGCCGGCAAGCTCACCATCGCGGCCGGCACCTCCACCATCCAGTACCTGCTGCCGGACCTGGTGCGCCGTTACCGCGAGCACTATCCCGCGGTGCACCTGCAACTGGCCAACGTCACCGGCAAGGACGGCCTGGCGATGCTGCGCGAGGACAAGGCCGACTTCGCGGTGGGTTCCATGCTGGACGTGCCGCACGACATCGCCTGGGCGCCGGTGCGCCACTACGACCCGATGCTGATCCTGCCGCCCGGGCATCCGCTGGCGACCAAGGAGCCGCTGCAGCTGCAGGATCTCTCGCCCTACGGCCTGATCCTGCCGCCGCAGCGGCTGTCCACCTACCGGCTGGTGGACCTGGTGTTCCAGCAGAACCAGGTTCCCTACCAGGTGGCGATCGAGGTGGGCGGCTGGGACGTGATCAAGGAATACGTGGCTATGGGCCTGGGCATTTCCATCGTCACCGGCATCTGCATCACCGACGCCGACCGCGAGCGGCTGGTGGTGCGCAACATGCAGCGCTGGTTCCCCCAGCGCAGCTACGGCGTGGTGGTGCGCAAGGGCAAGTTCCTGAGCGCCGAGGCGCGCGCCTTCATCGACCTGGTGCGCCCGGGCCTGCTGACCTACCGCGACTACGACGAGTCGGGGCATTCGGAGCGGTAGGCGAGGGCAAGAGTGCGACACCCCGAGCCCTGATGCACCTCACGAGCGGGAATACGGAAGGACAGGTTTTGTGGCTCTTCGGATTTGATCGCGGCGACATGTGTTGCGACGCCGAGGTGGGGCGGATCGGAGACTCGATTGCTCGAAGCGTCGACGCGATCGCGCAGAGACCATTTCGGGCGGAGAAAGCGGAACGACCCAGCGGCGCGGCTATTTCCCCCCGGATGGAGCAGGCGAGTCCTTCGGCGATGCGACAGCCGGCGCCTGCTGCAAGTCGCCTACCGTGACGCGGCCGTAACGGTCCATCCCCAGCCATTCGATGTCTTTCAGGCGTGCATAGTCCTGTGCCCGCCACAAGCCATCCTCGTACTGTTTCATCAGCTCGTACGGGTTGCTTTGGAGTGCGGCGAATCCGGAGTTGCCGGGCATCAGCAACGTGCCGCCGGTGCCCACGAAGCCGGTGCGGCTGCCAAGCACCCCTTTCCGCCACGCGGTGACAAGAGCCCCGTCGAGCCGCTTCAACGCAACGGCATCACCGTATTCGGCATAAATTTCACGGCCCACCTCCAATGCCTCTGCGCGCTCGGTGGGCCCGAGTTCTTTCCAGTACAGCTCACGCTGAGCCACCATTTCCGGATAGCCGCGGCTGGCCGCCAGATCCATCCATGCGTACGCTCGCGGGCGATCCCGCTTCACTCCATCGCCGCTCCAGTACATGACCGCGATGATCGCTTGCGACGGCTTGTCCGCGAACCCCGCCGCACGCAGGAACAGTGGGAACGCCGTGGCCGGGGCCTTGCTTTCGTAAGCCCGCTTTCCGAGTGAGCGATACCACAGGTCGGGATGGCTGATGAGGATGGGGCGGCTGGCCAACATCGCGCTCAGCACAACGTCGGCCCTGGAGCCCGCCCTGCCGCCGTCGTCATCATCGGCAGCATGCACCGGCGCGGCAATCATCATGCACAGCGTTGCGCATAGCTCAATGACAAGACCGATGGCGACCCGGCGCGGTGTCCTGTGCATCGGAGTCCCTCAGCGGGCGGGAAGGCCCGCCTTGCTCCGCAAGCATACGCCACGCCCTTGCCCTGGAGGCGACGCTTGTTCGAACCGCGACAACCGACTGCCGTTGAAGGCCATGACAGGCAGCTGCGGCCGCGTGGCCTTCGCGGCCGCTGCGCGCGAGGCTGTGGAGCATGTCCAGCCCGGGCGTGAGGTTCAGCGCGATGCAGGCGAGCAGGAAGGCTTGGTCAGACTTTCCCCGGGCGCCTCAACCGCGCCGCTGCAGCGCCAGCTTCAGGCCGAAGCCCAGCAGCACCGCGCCGCAGACGCGGTCCATCCACTGGCCGACGGCGGGCTTGCGCTGCAGCAGGCGGTGGATGCGGCCGCCGGCCATGGCCAGCACCAGCGACCAGGCCAGTCCGGTGGCGATGAAGCTGGCGCCCAGCACCAGCAGGCCCAGCTGCGGATGCCCGGCCTGCAGCGACACGAACTGGGGCAGGAAGGCGAGGTAGAACAACGCCACCTTCGGGTTCAGCACGTTGGTGAGCATGCCCTGGCGGAACGCGGCGGCGAAGCCGGTGCCGCGCGTCTGCGTCGGCGCGCGGGCATGCTGCCGGCTGAGCAGCATGCGCAGGCCGATCCACACCAGGTAGGCCGCGCCGAGGTACTTCAGCACCGCGAAGGCCAGCGCCGACGTCATCAGCAGCGCCGACAGGCCCAGCACCGCGGCCAGCGTGTGCACCACGCAGCCGGCATTGATGCCCAGCGCGGCGCCCAGGCCCACCACGTGGCCTTCGCGGCCGCTGCGCGCGAGGACGTAGAACGTGTCCAGCCCGGGCGTGAGGTTCAGCGCGATGCAGGCGAGCAGGAAGGCGTCGTAGTGCTGGATGCCGAGCATGGGTTCACTCCGTGTTGCGGTACTTGCCGCGGTAGCCGCGGAACAGCGCGCGGATGCGCGCCATGTCGGCGTCGTCGTCGCCGGTGGCGTGTTGCGGGGCGCCCAGCGTGAAGGTCTTGCTGGGGTAGTCGATGAACACCGGCAGGATCGGCACGTCGGCTTCGCGCGCGATGCGCAGGAAGCCGCTCTTCCACTGCTTCACCGGCTTGCGCGTGCCTTCCGGCGTGATGCCCAGCCACATCCGGTCGTGCGCGGCGAAACGCTTCGCCATCTGGCCCACCACGTTGAGCGCCGCCTTGCGGTTGATCGGGATCAGCCCCAGCGGGCGCAGGATGACGCCCAGCGGGCTGTCCATCACCTCGCGCTTGATCATGATGTTGATGTCGAGGTCCAGCGCGATCTTCATCACCAGCCCCCACACGCCGTCCCAGTAGGAGGAATGCGGGGCGCCGATCACCACCAGCCGGGGCAGGTCGGGCAGTTCGCCGGCCAGCCGCCAGCCGGACAGGCGCAGCACGCCGCGCATCAGCCACGACCAGAAGCGGCTGCCCCGGCGCGGCGCCTGCGGCGGCACGGGCGGCAGGATGGCGGCGCTCATTCGCGGTTCCAGTCGCGCGAACGCGTCTGCTTGAGCTTGCCGCGCTGCTGCTTGCCGACCAGGCGGCGTTCCTTCGATGCGCGCGTGGGCTTGGTCGCCACGCGCTTCTTCGGCGCGGTGAGCGCGCCGCGGACGATCTCGGCCAGCCGTTCGCGCGCGTCGTCGCGGTTGCGGGCCTGGTCGCGGAAGCGGCGCGCCTGGATCACCAGCACGCCGTCGTCGGTGAGCCGGCGGTCGCGCCGCGCCAGCAGCCGTTCGCGCACGGCTTCCGGCAGGGTGGGCGAGCGCGCCACGTCGAAGCGCAATTCCACGGCGCTCTCGGTGCGGTTCACGTGCTGCCCGCCGGGGCCGTCGGCGCGCAGGAAGCGCTCGACCAGCTCGGTTTCGGGCAGGGAAAGGGTGCGGCTGATGGTCAGCATGCGGGAAGTTTAGGGGGAAGCGCGATAGGGGGCGAGAACCTGCGCCGACTCCGTCCGGGCTGAGCGTAGCCGTGCAGCGGCGGAGTCGAAGCCCTGTCGTGCGGCCTTCCTTCGACTTCGCGCCTGCGGCGCTACGCTCAGGACGAACGGGGCAGGGTGTTGTCTGGCGTGTTGCCGGGCAGCACCCAGCCGAAGCGTTCCAGCAGTGCGCCGTACTCGCCGTCCAGCGGCGCCTCCAGCGTCATCGCCTCGCCGCTCGCCGGGTGCCGGAAATCCAGCCGCCACGCATGCAGCAGCATGCGGTGGCAGCCGAAGTGCTGCTTGTAGAGGCGGTTGTGGTCGCCACGGCCGTGCTGGCAGTCGCCGATCACCGGATGGTGGATGTGGGCGAGGTGCTTGCGGATCTGGCGGAAGCGGCCGGTTTCCGGTACGGCCAGCAGCAGGGCGTAGCGCTGCTGCGGATAGCGGCCCAGCGCGATCGGCACTTCCGTCGTGGCGAGCGTCCGGTAGCGCGTGCGTGCATCGCGGCGCGGGCCGGTCTCGCGCGAGCCGGGCAGCGGATAGTCGACCATGCCCTCGCCCGGCTCCGGCCAGCCGCGCACCACCACGAGGTATTGCTTGCGCACGTCGCGGCCCATGAACTGCTCGCCCAGCGCGGCGGCGACCTCGCTGCTGCGCGCCACCAGCAGCACGCCGCTGGTGGCGCGGTCGAGGCGGTGCGCGAGGTAGACGTTGCCGCCCACCTGCTCGCGCAGCACGTCCACCAGGTATTGCTCGGCGTCGTTCACCATCGCCGAGCGGTGCACGGGCAGGCCTGCGGGCTTGTTCACCGCGATCAGGGCGTCGTCCTGGTGGAGGATGTCGAGCATGCTGCGGAGCCGGGTCAGTGCGAACGCATCCAGCCCCAGCCGAACGACAGCAGCCCCGCGACGCCCATGCCCAGCGGCAGCCACGGGCCGTGCTGGGGCGCGAGCGCCCACAGCAGGGTGGCGCACAGCAGCAGGCTGGCGCCGAACGCGCTGCCCGCGATCATGCGCAGCAGCCGGTGCAGCAGGTTGCGCTGGTGGCTGAGCGTGTCCACGTCGGCGAGCAGGCGATGTTCGCCGTGCGCGATGCGTTCCAGCGAGTCGTGCACCAGCTCGGGCAGGCGCGGCGCGAGGTGGAACCACTCGGGCAGGCGCTTGCGCACTTCGCGCAGCGTGCGCAGCGGGCTGTAGCGTTCGCGCAGGATGCGCTTCAGCACCGGATGCGCCACCGCCCAGATGTCGATCTCGGGATCGAGCATGCGGCCCACGCCCTCGATGTTGAGCAGGGTCTTCTGCAGCAGGATCAGCTGCGGCTGCAGGGTCAGCTCGAAGCGGCGCGCGGTCTGGAACAGCTTCACCACCAGTTCGGCCAGCGAGATCTGCGACAGCGGGCGGGTGAAGTAGGGCTCGCATACCGTGCGCACCGCCGCTTCCAGTTCGTCCAATCGAACGGTGGACGGCATCCAGCCGGCATCGACGTGCAGCTTGGCGATGCGCGCGTAGTCGCGCTCGAACAGCGCGATGAAGTTCTGCGCCAGCCAGTACTGGTCGGCCTCGGGCAGCGAGCCCATGATGCCGAAATCCAGCGCGATGAAGCGCGGCTCGGTGGGGCGCGTGGGGTCCACCCAGATGTTGCCGGGGTGGGCGTCGGCGTGGAAGAAGTTGTCGCGGAACACCTGCTCGTAGAACACCCGCACGCCCTTCGCGGCGAGCGCCTTGCGGTCGATGCCGGCGGCGTCGATCGCGGCGATGTCGTCGCTGCTGATGCCGTGCACGCGTTCCAGCGTCAGCACGCGCTGCGCGGTCAGGTCCCAGTGCACCTCGGGCACGTAGAGGTCCACGCCGCTGGCGAAATTGCGCCGCAGCAGGCTGGCGCTGGCGCCTTCGCGCTGCAGGTCCAGCTCGTGCTCCAGCATCTTCTCGACTTCGGCGACCACGTCGAGCGGGCGGATCTTGTCGGCGCTCGGGTGCCAGCGCTGCGCGAGATGACCCAGCGAATGCAGCAGGCGCACGTCGCGCGCGATCTTGGCGTCGATGCCGGGGCGCAGCACCTTCACCACCACGGCGCGGCCGTCGGGAAGTTCCGCGGCATGCACCTGGGCGATCGAGGCGGAGGCCAGCGGCGTCTCGTCGAAGCGGGCGTAGAGCTGGCCGACCGGCGCCTTCAGTTCGGCCTCGACGATGGCCTTCGCTTCCACGCCGGGAAAGGGCGGCACCTGGTCCTGCAGCAGGGACAGTTCGTCCGCGATGTCCTCCGGCACCAGGTCGCGGCGGGTGGAGAGCACCTGGCCGGCCTTGACGAAGATCGGGCCCAGCTCGGTGAGCGCGAGGCGCAGCCGCGCGCCGCGCGCCAGCGGGCGCACGTCGACAGGCGGACGACCGAGCAGCGGGCGCAGGAATTTCAGCGGGCGGAACAGGTGGGCGGCGTCGACCAGCTCGTCGAGCCGGTAGCGCAGCAGCACCACGGCGACGCGCAGCAGGCGCGGCACGACGGCGAGCGGGGTCACGCGCCCGCACCCTGGGCGTGCGTTCCCTTCAGGCGCGCTTCGAGCCGGGCGAGGCGCGCTTCCAGCCGTTCGCCGCGTTCGCGCAGCGCATCCACGCCGTCGAGGAAGGCTTCCGCCTCGCCGGGCGCCAGCGCGAGGCGCGACTCGTCGCGCAGCCACGCGGCGCCGTCCTCGGTGAGGTGGCTGGCGGTTTCCTTCGCGTGCGTCAGCGCCTTGCGCACGGCGCGCGCCAGCGGCACGCCCAGCACGTCGCCGAAGCTGCGCGCGAAGGCTTCCTCGAAATCCGGCGCGAACTGGGTGGCGAGTTTTTCCAGCCGCCGCGCGAGGTCGGCGTCGCCGGCGATCTCCACCTTGCCCGGCGCCACGCCGTCGTCGCCGCGGCGCAGCGCCATCGCCAGCAGGCTGCCGGGCGTGGCGGCCACGCGCAGGGTGCTTGCGCCGGCCTCGTCCGCGTCCGGCGGCCCGACCTTGAGGCGGCCATCTTCCACGCTCACCGCCAGCGCGAGTTCGGGCCCGCGCAGGTGCAGCAGCACGCGGCGGCCATCCAGGGCGGCGAGCCTGGTTTGCGTGTCGGGGTCCAGCGACAGCGTGTGGTTCAGCGCGGTTTCCAGCGCGCGTCCGGCCAGCTTGCGCAGCGGCGACGGCAGCCAGGCGTTGGGTGTGGGATCGGTCATCCGGCGATTGTAGCCGGCGGATGCCGGGGGCCGCGTGCAGGGGCGCCGGCGTCAGGCCACCGCGCCGTCGAAGCCGAGCTGCCGCCAGGCTTCGTACACGGCCACGGCGACCGTGTTGGAGAGATTGAGGCTGCGGCTGTCCGGCTGCATCGGCAGGCGCAGGCGGTGTTCCTCGGGAATGGCGTCGAGCACGTCCGCGGGCAGGCCGGCGGTCTCGCAGCCGAACAGCAGCGCGTCGCCGTCGGCGTGGCGTGCGTCGACATGCCGCGTGCGGCCGCGGGTGGTGAACGCGAACACGCGCGGCTGGCCGATCGCGGCGAGGCAGTCGTCGAGGCTGTCGTGCACCTGCACGCGGGCGTATTCGTGGTAATCCAGGCCGGCGCGGCGCAGGCGGGTGTCGTCGAGCGCGAAGCCGAGCGGGCGGATCAGGTGCAGCGCGGCGCCGGTGTTGGCGCACAGGCGGATGACGTTGCCGGTGTTCGGCGGAATCTCGGGGCGGAACAGGATGACGTGCAGCATCCGGCGATTATCGCGTGCATGGCGGCACGCGGGCGAGTCGTGCCGGCGATCAGCCGCGCGGCAGCGGGCACGGCGCGTCCTGCGTCGCCACGCAGGGGCTGGACGAAGTGGCCAGCGCGTGCGTGGCGCGGGCGGACGCGGACGCCTGCAGCGAGGCCGGGGTGGCGGTCAGCATCGTGCCCAGCACCAGGGTGCAGGCCAGCAGGCAGGCGGCGAACAGGCCGTGCAGCATCAGGGTTTCGTGTTTCATGGGGATACTCCGGTCATCGTGCAAAGAGGTTGGGATCAACCCGGCTGGCGCGGGCAGATCACGCCATCGGCGGGCAGCGCGCATTGCGCGGGGGAGGCCAGCAGGATGCTGGCGGCGGTGCCGGTGGCGACGGAGCCGTGCGCGGCCAGCTGCACCGACGCCGGGGTGGCCGTCAGCATCGCGCCAAGCACCAGGGTGCAGACCAGCAGGCAGGCGACGAACAGGCCGCCCAGCATCGCGTTCTCGTATTTCATGGGTGTTCTCCGATTCGGGTGGATGTTTCCTGCACGAGAGGAAGTGCAATCCGCGTGCCAAACCGGAGAAACAACTCAAGTTATTGAATTGGAATAATTTTCCAAACGAGGCGTGCGGGGAGCGGCTTGTCCGCGGACAGCCGGACAAACCAGCCGGACAGCGGACCGCGCCCACATGGGGACGTGCCGTTCGTCACTATCAGGAACTTGCGGGCTCCTCTAGCCTCGCGGGGTACCCGAACCCGCATAAGGAGCGACACGATGGGAAGCAAGCCCTTGGCCCTGCTGATTGCAGGCCTGTTGAGCGTCACCGGCGGGGTCGCGCCCGAGCTGGCGCGGGCAGCGCAAAGCACCCCTGCCACGCATGGCATTCCGGAGATCGCCTATACCCGCTTCACCCTGCCGAACGGCCTCACCGTGGTCGTGCACGAGGACCACAAGGCGCCGGTGGTGGCGGTGAGCATCTGGTACCACATCGGTTCGGCCGACGAGCCGAAGGGCAAGACCGGGTTCGCGCACCTGTTCGAGCACCTGATGTTCTCGGGCTCGGAGCACCACAAGGGCACCTACTTCAAGCCGTTCGAGGTGGCCGGCGCCACCGACATGAACGGCACCACCTGGTTCGACCGCACCAACTATTTCGAGACCGTGCCCACCACCGCGCTGGACATGGCGCTGTGGATGGAATCGGACCGCATGGGCCACCTGCTCGGCGCCATCGGCCAGAAGGAGCTGGATACCCAGCGCGGCGTGGTGCAGAACGAGAAGCGCCAGGGCGAGAACCGCCCCTACGGCCGCGTCGACGAGAACATCCTCGCCAACACCTATCCCGCGAACCACCCCTACCAGCACGACACCATCGGCTCGATGGCCGACCTCGACGCGGCCTCGCTGGACGACGTGAAGAAGTGGTTCCACGACAACTACGGCGCCGCCAACACCACCCTGGTGCTGGCCGGCGACATCACCGTGGCCGAGGCGCGCGCGAAGGCGCTGAAGTACTTCGGCGACATCCCCGCCGGCTCGCCCGTGGCGCACCAGCAGGCGTGGATCACCCCGCTGGCCGCCTCCACCCGCGGCGTGCAGCACGACCACGTGGCGCAGCCGCGCATCTACCGCACCTGGGTGGTGCCGCAGCTCGGCAGCGACGCCGCGATCCAGCTCGACCTCGCCAGCACCGTGCTGGGCGGCGGCAAGACCTCGCGGCTGTACCAGCGCCTCGTCTATCAGGACAAGCTGGTGGACAGCGTTTCCGCCGGCATCGCGCCGTTCGCGCTGGCCAGCCAGTTCCAGATCCAGGCCGACGTGAAGCAGGGCGTGGACCCGGCCAAGGTCGAGGCCGCGATCAACGACGAGCTGAAGAAATTCCTCGCCGCCGGCCCCACCGCCGACGAGCTCGACCGCGCCAAGATCGGCAACCGCGCCCAGTTCGTGCGCGGGCTGGAGAAGGTGGGCGGCTTCGGCGGCAAGGCGGTGATCCTCGCCGAGGGGCAGGTCTATCGCGGCAATCCCGGCGCCTACAAGCTGGACCTGGAGCGCGCCGACGCGGCCACGCCGGCCAGCGTCAAGGCCGCGGCCGACCAGTGGCTCAGCAAGGGCGACTACCTGCTCACCGTGCTGCCCGCCGGCAAGGGCTTCGATCCGGTGGCCGAGGACAAGGCGGTGAAGCCGCTGGGCGACGCCGCCGGCCGCCCGCAGCCCAAGGCGCCGGCCGCGCATGAGTACGCCGTCGGCAAGAGCGACGTGGACCGCAGCAAGGGCGTGCCGGAAGTGAACAGCTTCCCCGCGCTGAGCTTCCCGAAACTCGAGCGCGGCAAGCTCGCCAACGGCATCGAGGTGATCCTGGCCCAGCGCCACACCATCCCGGTGACCCAGGTGAAGCTGGTGTTCGACTCCGGCTATGCCGCCGACCAGGGCCACAAGCTCGGCACCGCGAACTTCGCCGCCACCCTGATGAACGAGAGCACCGGCAAGCTCGACTCGGTGGAGGTGGCCAAGACCAAGCAGCGGCTGGGCGCCCTCACCAGCGTCGGTTGCGCGCTGGACAGCTGCAGCGCCTCGCTCAACGCGCTGAACGACCAGCTCAAGCCCTCGCTGACGCTGTTCGCCGACATCGTGCGCGATCCCGCGTTCAAGGCGGCCGACATCGAGCGCGTGCGCGGCCAGTGGCTGGCCGACATCGCGCAGGAGAAGACCCAGCCCGTGGGCCTCGCGCTGCGCACGCTGCCGCCGCTGCTGTACGGCGCGGACCATGCCTACGGCATCCCGTTCACCGGCAGCGGCACCGAGGCCAGCATCAAGGCGCTCACCGCCGACGACCTGCGCACGTTCCAGCACGACTGGCTGCGTCCGGACAACGTGAAGATCCTGGTCGCCGGCGACACCACGCTGGACAGGATCATCCCCGAGCTCGACGCCGTGTTCGGCGACTGGAAGGCGCCCGCCGGCGCGATCCCGCACAAGAACGTCGCCACGGTGGCCGCCCAGGCCAAGCCGCGCGTGTTCCTGATCGGCCGCCCGGACGCGCCGCAGTCGCTGATCATGGCCGGCCTGCTCGCGCCGTCCACGCGGGCGCCGAACAACCTCGCGATCCAGGCGGCGAACGGCGCGTTCGGCGGCACCTTCACCTCGCGCCTCAACATGAACCTGCGCGAGGACAAGCGCTGGGCATACGGCGCGCAGAGCTTCCTGATGGATGCGCAGGGTCAGCGGCCGATGCTGTTCTACGCGCCGGTGCAGACCGACAAGACCGCGCCGTCCGCCGAGGAAGTGCTGAAGGAAGCGCGTGCGGTGATCGGCGACAAGCCGCTGACCGATGCCGAGATCGCCAAGATCAAGGAGCAGCGCATCCGCGCCTTGCCGGGCAGCTACGAGACCACCAGCGCGGTGCTGGGCGCGATGGACGGCATCATCGAGTACGGCCGCCCGGACGACTACGTGCAGACGCTGAAGCCGCGGCTGGAGGCGATCACGCAGGCCGAGGCCGAGGCGGCGATCAAGGAGATCGTGCAGCCCGAGGCGATGACCTGGGTGATCGTGGGCGACCTCAAGCAGATCGAGGCGCCGGTGCGCGCGCTGAAGCTGGGCGAAGTGCAGGTGATCGACGCCGACGGCAAGCCGGTGGCTGAGCCGGCGGCGAAGTAAGTCGCCGTACAGGACGCGGGCTTGCGCCACGCGTTAGCATGACGGCCGGGCAGTCCGCTGCCCGGCCGTCCTTCATCCCGATCCGGAGTTTTCCATGCGCAAGAGCGTCCTGCTGCTCGTCCCCGCCCTGCTGCTGGGCGGCTGCACGTGGGGCATCAATCCCACCCCGGCGTCGCAGAACGTGCGCACGGCGTGGAACGGCGACGTTTCCGGTTGCCGCGACCTGGGCAAGGTCACCGTGTCGGTGATGGACCACGTGGGCCCGGTGGACCGCAACGACATCAAGGTGCGCGACGAACTGCAGGTGATGGCGCGCAACCAGGCCGCCGAGATGCACGCCGACACCATCAAGCCGCTGGCCGAACCGAGCGGCGGCTCGCAGCCCTGGGGCGCCTACCAGTGCGGCTCGCGGACGATCCAGCCCGCGGGCGCGCCGGCCAACCAGACGCAGCCGCCACAGGGCGGCGGTACGCAGACCTTCCCGGTCAAGGGCGGCTGAGCCGGACCCATCGAGACACGCATGCGAAGGGCGCCGAACGGCGCCCTTCGCATTTTGCGCAACCGTGTGCGCCGACGGGCGGGTGTGCGACCGCGACGGCCTTGCAGTCGAGGTTGCCGCCGATGACGCCACTGCCTCGACGCAGCGGTGTCGCGCGCATGGATTGAGCCAACCCCCGTCCCGACCCGTGGCCGGACGGGCAGGGCCGGATGCGGCTTGCAGAACGTCCGCTTCAGGCATAAGATTCACATCCATATATTTCATATCTGAAATATAAACACAGACATCAATGTCTTCCTGCCGACCATGAGCAGCTTCGACCCCACCGAACAGCGCCTTGCCGTCACCTGCCGCCGGCAGCCGGCGTTTCCGCGCGAACCGGCCGTGCTGGTGCGCCTGATCAAGCACCTGTACAAGCGCGTGCACGACGACGCCAACGCGATGCTGAAGCCCTGGGGCATCAGCCATGCCGAGTACAACATCCTGATGATGCTGTACGGCACCGAGGGCTACACGCTCAACCCCTCGCAGCTGGCCGAGGCGGCCGGCGAGAAGTCGGCCAACATCACCCGGCTGGCGGACAACCTGTGCGACAAGGGGCTGATCGAGCGCACGGCGAGCGACGAGGACCGGCGCAAGGTCAGCCTCACCCTGAGCCGGGCCGGGCTGGCGATGATCGACGACTTCATGCCGGCCGTCTGCGCATTGCTGGAAAGCCAGACCGCCGGCATGAAGCCCGCCGAGACGGCGCAGCTGGAGCGGCTGCTGAAGAAGTTCCTGGGCCAGCTGGAACGGGACTGAGGCGATGCCGGCACTGTCGATGAAGGCGGCACGCCGCTGGCCCGGGCTGGCCGAAGTCCTTGCCGGCGAAGGGCGTGCGTGGCTGTTCGTGGCCAAGACGCTGCTGGCGCTGTACCTGGCCGCGTGGCTGGCGATGTGGCTGCGGCTGGAACAGCCGGCCACCGCGATGATCACGGTGGGCATCGTGATGCATCCGCACAGCGGCATGGTGCTGGCGAAGAGCTTCTACCGCGCGCTGGGCACGTTGTGCGGCAGCGCGTTCGGGCTGGCGCTGATGTGCGTGTTCCCGCAGCAGCGCGAGCTGTTCCTGCTCAGCCTGTCAGTGTGGGTGGCGCTGTGCGCCGGCGGCGCCACGCTGTACCGCAACTTCATGTCCTACGGCTTCGTGCTGGCCGGCTACACGGCGGCGATCGTGGCGCTGCCCGCGATCAACGATCCGCTGGGCGTGTTCGACTCCGCGCTGATGCGGGTGAGCGAGGTGATGCTGGGCCTGGTGGTGGCCGGGGTGGTGAGCGACGTGCTGTTCCCCGAGCGCCTGCGTCCGCTGCTGCGGCAGCGGGCCCGCGAACACTTCGCGCACTTCATCGACTTCGTGCGCGGCAGCACCGGCGGCAGCATCCCGCGCGCGGAGATGGAGCAGGCGCACCTGCGCTTCGTGCGCGCCGCGGTGGAGCTGGAGAACCTGCGCGCCTCGGTGATCTTCGAGGACCCCGAGGTGCGCGCGCGCAGCACGCGCATGCGCCTGCTCAACCAGCACAACATGGCGGCGGCGACCAGCTTCCAGTCACTGCACCACACCATCAACCGGCTGCAGCGCGAAGGCCGCACGGCCGAAGTGGATGCGCTGATCGCGCTGTACCGCCCGCTGGGCGCGGCGCTGGCCACGGCGCCCGGCGACCTGCACGAGCCCGCGGTGCTGGCGCCGCGCCTGCGCGCCTGCGCGCGGCAACTGCCCGCGCGGGAAGCGGAGCTGCGCGCGGGGCTGGCGCCGGGCCGCGCGCAACTGGCCTTCGACACCGGCGCCACCTTGCTGCGGCGTTTCCTCGACGAACTGTGCGCCTACGTCGAGGTGGAACTGGCGCTGCGCGGGCGGGTGCAGCGCGGCGGCGTGGAACGCGTGCATTTCCGCCGCGGCAACGACGCCACCGGCGCCGCCGTGGCGGTGCTGCGCACCTTCCTCACCATGACCGTGCTGAGCGCGTTCTGGATCGCCAGCGGCTGGCCGTTCGGCGCCAGCGCGATGCTGCTCGCCACCATCTTCAGCGGCCTGCTCGCGGCGGCGCCGAACCCGCTGACCTCCGCGTTCGTCACGTTGCTGGGCTTCGCCGGGGGCATCCTGGCCGCGCTCCACGTGGCCTACGGGCTGCTGCCGGGCAGCAGCGGCTTCGTGATGCTGGTCGCGGCCAGCCTGCCGTTCCTGGCGATCGGGCCGTGGCTGAACGCGCATGCCGAATTCGGCGGCATGGGCGGCGGCTTCTCCATCGGCATCGTCTACATCCTCGCGCTGAAGGACCCGATGGTGTACGACCTGGCGCATGCGTTGAACGACGCGATCGCGCAGCTCGCCGGCGTGGCGCTGGCGGCTGCATCGTTCGTGTTCGTGCCGCGCGTCACCGGCAGCGGCTGGCAGCGGCGACGGCAGGTGCGGCGGCTGCGCGGGCAGGTGGTGCTGGCGGCCACCGCGCCGCTGCAGGGCCTGCCGTGGCGCTTCGAGAGCGTCAGCCGCGACCTGTTCCACCAGGTGATCGTGCACACCCGTCCGGGCAGCCGTCGGTCGCGCGAACTGCTGGCCTGGGCGTTGGCGGTGCAGGAAAGCGGGCGCGCGCTGATCGAGCTGCGGCAGCAGTTGCGCGCCAGCACGGCATCGCCCGAGGTGCGCGCGGCGGTGGACCGCGCGGTGCAGGCGGTGGCGCAGCTGTACCACCGTCCCGACGCCGGCCGTCGCCAGCAGGCCGAGGACGCCGTGCGCGCGGCGATCGACGCCTGCGCCGGCACGCCGACGCTGCGTCCGCGCCTGTACCAGTTGCTGGGCGCGCTGCGCGACGACGAATCGCCGCTGGCCGCCTGGACGTCCGCCGGGGAGCCCGCCGATGCCCCGTGAGATCGCCATCTGGGGCGTGCTGGTGCCCGGACTGCTGCCGGTCTTCCTCGGCAGCCTGCTGCTGATGGTGCTGGTCGACCTGCTGATCGGCCGCTACGGATTGCACCGCTACGTGTGGCATCCGCCGCTGTTCCGGCTCGCCCTGTTCGCCTGCCTGTTCGGCGCCGCCGCGCTGCTGCTGCTGCATTGAGCGAGGGCCCGGCCATGATCTCCAGGCACCGCGCATCGTCATCGAATGGCCGCCCGCCGGGCCGGTTCGGTCGGCCCGTATTCCCGCGTCATCTTCCGGTCGTGGACGGACGTCCACTTCTTTCCGCTCCCCTGGTCTGCGCGCATGCGGCTTCCGGCGCAAGGCGGCTGCAGGCCACGATCAGGCTCTACCCATGAACAAGACTTCGCTGCTGCGCTTCCTGGTCACCGCCGTGGTGGTGGTGGTGGCCGCCGTGCTCGGCCACCTGCTGTGGAAGCACTACCTGTATTCGCCCTGGACCCGCGACGGCCGCGTGCGCGCCGACGTGGTGAAGGTGGCGCCCGACGTGGCCGGCCTGGTCGCCGAGCTGCGCGTGCACGACAACCAGTTCGTGCATCGCGGCGACGTGCTGCTGGCGATCGATCCCTCGCGCTACCGACTCGCGCTGGAGCAGGCCCGCGCCAACCTCGACGCGGCCGGCGCCAGCGTGCAGGCCGCGGCGGCGAACATCGCCGCCGCCACCGCCGCCGTGGCGGCGCGCAGGACCGACTACGCGATGTACCGGGCACAGGCCACGCGGCGGCTGCAGGTGCCGGCGGGCAGCGTGGTGTCCAGCGAGACGCGCGACAACGCGGTCGCCGCCGCGGAAGCCGCCGAGGCGGCGTGGCGCCAGTCCGGGGCTGCGTTGAAACAGGCGCAGGCGGCGCACGACCAGGCGCTGTCGGCGCAGGCGCAGGCGCAGGTGGCCGTGCGGAACGCCGAGCTGAACCTGTCGCGCACGCAGGTGCGCGCGCCGGTGGACGGCTACGCCACCAACGTGCAGGTGCGCGCCGGCGACTACGCGAATGCCGGCGTGCAGCAGCTCGCGCTGGTGGACAGCCACAGCTACTACATCTACGGCTACTTCGAGGAAACCAAGCTGCCGCAACTGCGCGTGGGCGACCCGGTGGACGTCCGCCTGATGGCGGGCGGCCTCGAGCTCCGGGGCCGCATCGACGGCATCGCCCGCGGCATCACCGACCGCGACAACGCCGGCGGCGCGGACCAGCTCGCGAACGTGAACCCCACGTTCAACTGGGTGCGCCTCGCGCAGCGCATACCGGTGCGCATCGGCATCGATCCGGAGCGGCTGCCCGCGGGCAGCGTGCTGGTCGCCGGCATGACCGCGACCATCACCGTGCATCCGCGCGCCGACGGCCTCGCCTCGCGGCAGGCGCGGCCATGAAGCGCTTGCGGCAGACCCTGGGCGCGGCTGCACTGGCCCTGGCTCTGGCGGGCTGTGCGTCCACCCACGGCCTGCATCCGGTCGGCCAGGAAATTTCGCCGGACCGCCTGCAGGCGGGACAAAGCCTTGCCGGCGCGCCGGTCAGCCCCGCCGCGTGGCCGCGGCAGGACTGGTGGCATGCGCTGGGCGATGCGCGACTCGACGCGCTGATCGCCGAGGCGCTGCGCGACAACCCCGGTCTCGCGGTCGCCGATGCGCGCGCGCGGCTGGCGCAATCCGAAGCGCAGGCGCTGGACGCCGCCCGCGAACCCACCGTGGAGGCCGGCTACGCCGCCACTGGCGCGCGGCTTTCCGAGAAGGAAGTCGGGCTGGTGCTGCCAGAGGCGGTGGGCACGTTCGCGTGGATGCAGAGCGCCCACGTGGATTTCTCGTGGAACCTGGACCTGTGGGGCGGCCAGCGTGCCGCCTGGGAAGCCGCACTGGGACGCAGCCGCGCCGCGGAAGTGGATCGCCGCGCGGCGCGCATCCAGTTGTCGGCGAACGTGGCGCTGGCCTGGATCCAGCTGCGCCAGGCCTTCGTGCTGCGCGACATCGCGCAGCGCGACGTGGAACGCTCGAACCGCATCGCCGCGCTGACCCGCACCCTGGTCGCCAGCGGCATGGGCCTGCCGGACAAGTTGCTGCTGGCGCGCGCCGAAGCCGGCATCGCGCAGCAGCACCTGGCTGCCGCCGATGCAGCCATCGACGGCGCGCGCATCACCCTCGCCGTGCTGCTGGGCAAGGGGCCGGATCGCGGCCTGCAGATCGCGCCGCCGGCCGCGCCCCGGCCGGTGTCGCTGGCGATCCCGCCCGACCTCACCGCCAACCTGCTGGGGCGGCGCCCCGACCTCGTTGCCGCGCGCTGGCGCGTGGAGGCCGCCGCGCAGGACATCAAGGCGGCGAAGGCGCAGTTCATGCCCAACGTCAGCCTCGGTGCGATGGCCGGATTCCTCGCGGTGGGCGACAACGTGCCGCTGTTCCAGTTGCCTGCGCGCACCTACAGCGTGGGCCCCGCGCTGTCGCTGCCGCTGTTCGACGGCAAGCGCCTGCGCGCCGGCCTGGGCGCCCGCGATGCGCTGTACGACGAGTCGGTGGCCGGCTACAACCAGACCCTGGTGCACGCGGTGAACCAGGTGGCCGACCTGCTCAGCCTGTCGCGCGCGGTGCAGAGCCAGTTGCAGACCCAGCAAGGCGTGCTGCAGAACGCCCGGCGCGCCTGCGAGAACGCGCAGATCGGCTACCGGGCCGGCCTGGGCACGGAGCTGGACACCCTGGTCGCCCGCCGCCTGCTGCTCACCGCCGAGCAGAACGATGCCGTGCTGCAGAGTCGGCAGGCCGAGCTGGCGGTGCGCATGGTGGAAGCGCTGGGCGGCGGTTTCCGGGACGATGCCGCGCGGCAGGCAAGCCTCCGCCCCTGAGGCGCCGAAGCGGGGCAGGCTTTCCCGCTTTCGTTATCCTCTGGCGCATGAATACGCTGATCGACGCGCCACGGCGAATCGCCCGCCGACTGGTCTCGCCCCTGCGCCGGCCGCGCGCCGCGGCATGGCTGGAGACGCTGCCGGGCTTCGTGCTGCCGGCCGCCGCGGTGACCGCGCTGTGCGGGCCGGATGCGTTCCGGCAGGCCTTGCTGGAACAGATTGCGCTGGCCACGCGGCGCATCGTGATCGTCGCGCTGTACCTGCAGGACGACGACGGCGGCCGCGAGGTGATGGATGCGCTGTACGCGGCGCAGGCGCGGAATCCGCAGCTCAGTATCGACGTGTACGTGGACTGGCACCGCGCCCGGCGCGGCCTGATCGGCAGGCAGCAGTGCGACGGCAACGCGGCGATGTACCGGGAGTACGCGCGCCGCGGCGGCGGCGTGCGCGTCTGGGGCGTGCCGGTGCGCACCCGCGAGCTGTTCGGCGTGCTGCACCTCAAGGGCTCGGTGTTCGACGACACGGTGCTGTACAGCGGCGCCAGCCTCAACGACGTGTACCTGGCGAAGCACGGTCGCTACCGGCTCGACCGCTACCACCGGCTGCGCGATCCCGCGCTGGCCGACGCCATGGCCGACTTCGTGCGCGAGCACTTCCGCGGCAACGGCGCGGTGCAGCGGCTGGACGCCGCCGGGCTGCCGTCCACGCGCGCGCTGCTGCCGGCGATCCACGCGTTCCGCCAGCACCTGCAGAAGGCGCGCTACGCCGCGCCGGCCGCGCCCGTGGCCGGCGCGGACGAGGTGGTGGTGACGCCGCTGCTGGGCCTGGGCCGCAACGACAACCAGCTCAACGAGACGGTGCTGGCGTTGCTGGGCGAGGCGCGCGAGCGGGTGATCCTGCTCACGCCGTACTTCAACCTGCCGCGGCCGGTGCGGGCGGCGGTGGGCGTGGCGCTGCGGCGCGGCTGCCGCATCGACATCATGGTGGGCGACAAGACCGCCAACGATTTCTACATTCCCCCCGGGCAGCCGTTCACCACGATAGGGCTGCTGCCCTACCTGTACGAGAACAACCTGCGCCGCTTTGCCCGCGCGCATGCGGGCCAGCTCGCCAGCGGCCAGCTCAACCTGTGGTTGTGGCGCGACGGCGACAACAGCTATCACCTGAAGGGCTTGTTCGTCGACGGCGACGCGGCACTGCTCACCGGCCACAACCTCAACCCGCGCGCCTGGGCGCTGGACCTGGAGAACGGCCTGCTGCTGCGCGACCGCGCGCAGCGCCTGCGTGCGATGCACGAGGCGGAGTGGGCGGAGCTGCGCCGGCACGCCACGCGGCTGGCCGACTACCACGCGCTGGAAAGCCCGCGGCACTACCCGCCGGAAGTGCGGCGGCTGCTGCGCCGGCTGAGCCGGGTGCGGCTGGACCGGCTGGTCAACCGCCTGCTGTAGCGCGGTGCGTCAGGCGCCGAGCCGCTGCAGGCGCAGCTCCAGCCAGCGGCTGACGTCCGGCCATTCGCGGTCGAGGATGGAGTAGCACACGGTGTCGCGCAGGCTGCCGTCGGGGCGGCGCTTGTCGTTGCGCAGCACGCCGTCGCGGTGCGCGCCCAGGCGCTCGATCGCACGCTGCGAATCGAGATTGCGGTGGTCAGTGTGGAACACCACCGCCGCGCAGCCCAGCGCATCGAACGCGTGCGCCAGCAGCAGGCGCTTGCAGGCGGTGTTGAGGTGGCTCTTCTGCCAGCGCCGCGCATACCAGGTGTAGCCGATCGCCAGCCGCGGCAGCTCGGGCACCAGGTCGTAGTAGCGCGTGGTGCCCACGATTTCGCCGCTGCCCAGTTCGCGCACCGCGAACGGCAGCATGCCGCCGGCGCGCTGGCCGGCCAGGGCATGTTCCACATAGTCGCGGGCCATGCCGGGCGCGGGTGCGCTGGTGAACCACAGTTTCCACAGTTCGCCGTCGGCGGCGGCCGCTTCCAGCGCGGGGGCGTGGTCGAGGGTGAGCGGTTCCAGCGCGACGTGCGTGTCGCGCAGCAGGACAGGGCGGGCAAAGGGCATGCGGCGGGGGCTCAGGCGTCGAGGTCGGGGATCAGCTTGCTTTCCAGCCGCGCGATGTGGTCCTTCAGCAGCAGCTTGCGTTTCTTGAGCCGGGTGAGCTGCAGCTCGTCGCGGCCGATCGCGCTGGCCAGCTGGGTGATGGCGGTGTCCAGGTCGCGATGCTCCAGCCGGAGTTCGGCAAGCAACTGGGCGGTTTCGGCGTGATCCTTTACCTGCATGGCGATGGGCGGCGGCGCGGATGTTGCCCGGTAGTGTAACGCCGCCGGAAGCGGGTGGAGCAGAGGGTACAATGCGCGTTCCGACCCCGCCGTTGCCGTCATGTCCGCGTTGCCCGAAACCGTTTCCACGCCCGCCGCCGAGACCGAGCGGCTCGCCACCCGGCTGCGCCACCAGGCCGGCAGGGCGATCACCGATTTCCGCATGATCGAGGACGGCGACAAGGTGATGGTGTGCCTGTCCGGCGGCAAGGATTCCTACACCCTGCTGGACGTGCTGCTGCAACTGCAGGCGAAGGCGCCGGTGCGCTTCGAGCTGATCGCGGTGAACCTGGACCAGAAGCAGCCGGGCTTCCCGGAGCACGTATTGCCGCAATACCTGAAGTCGCGCGGCGTGCCGTTCCACATCATCGAGCAGGACACCTACAGCACGGTCGCCCGGGTGATCCCCGAAGGCAAGACCATGTGCAGCCTGTGCTCGCGGCTGCGCCGTGGCGCGCTGTACACCTGGGCCGCCGCGAACGGCGTCGGCAAGATCGCGCTGGGCCACCACCGCGACGACATCCTCGCCACCTTCTTCCTCAACCTGTTCCACCAGGCCAGCCTGAAGGCGATGCCGCCCAAGCTGCGCTCGGACGACGGCCGCCACGTGGTGATCCGCCCGCTGGCCTACTGCCGCGAGAGCGAGATCGCCGAATACGCGGCGCTGAAGGAATTCCCCATCATTCCGTGCAACCTGTGCGGCTCGCAGGAGAACCTGCAGCGCAAGCAGGTGCGGCGCATGCTGGACGAGTGGGAGCGCGAGCACCCCGGCCGCAGCGAGACGATGTTCCGCGCGCTGGGCAACGTGGCGCCCTCGCAGCTGGCCGACCGCAGGTTGTTCGATTTCGAGGGGCTGGCCGCAGGCGCCGGCGATTCGTGACATCATGGCCCGTTCGTCCGTATGGACGTCCATACTTACATCCGACCAGCAGCGAGAAATCACGTGTCCATCTTTGCATCCGTTGAAATGGCCCCGGGCGATCCCATCCTCGGCCTCACCGAGAAGTACGTCGCCGATCCGCGCAAGGAGAAGGTGAACCTGGGCGTGGGCATCTACGTGGACGACCAGGGCAAGGTGCCGGTGCTGGACGCGGTGCGCCAGGTGGAGCAGGCGCTGGCACGCGACAACCTGGCGCACAGCTACCTGCCGATCGACGGCCTGCCCGCGTACAACCGCGAGACGCAGCAGCTGCTGTTCGGCGCCGGCGCGCCCATCCTCGAGGCGGGCCGCGTCGCCACCGCGCAGACCATCGGCGGCAGCGGCGCGCTGCGCGTGGGCGCGGACCTGCTGAAGCAGGTGCTGGGCGCGAACGCGAAGCTGGCGATCAGCAACCCGAGCTGGGGCAACCACCACGTGGTGTTCCGCACCGCCGGCTTCCAGCTGGTCGACTACCGCTACTACGACGACGCCAGCCACGGCCTGGACTTCGCCGGCATGCTGGCCGACCTCGGCAAGCTGGAGCCGGGCACCGTGGTGTTGCTGCACGCCTGCTGCCACAACCCCACCGGCGTGGACCTGGACGCCGCGCAGTGGGCGCAGGTGGTGGCGCTGCTGAAGGACCGCGGCCTGCTGCCCTTCGTCGACATGGCCTACCAGGGCTTCGACAAGAGCGCGACCGAAGACGCCACCGCCGTGCGCCTGCTGGCCGACTCGGGCATTCCCGCCTTCGTGGTGGCGAATTCCTATTCCAAGTCGTTCTCGCTGTACGGCGAGCGCGTGGGCGCGCTGAGCTTCGTGGGCGCCGACCGCGACGAGGCGGCGCGCCTGCTGTCGAAGATCAAGACCACCATACGCGCGAACTACTCCAGTCCCGCCACCCACGGCGCCAGGCTGGTGGCGGGCGTGCTGGGCAGCGTCGAGCTGCGCGCGTTGTGGGAGCAGGAACTGGGCGCGATGCGCGACCGCATCCACACCATGCGCGGGGCGTTCGTCGACCAGCTCGCCGCGCTGGGCGCGCCGGACTTCGGCTTCATCAACAAGCAGGCCGGCATGTTCTCCTACTCGGGCCTCAGCAAGGCCCAGGTGGACCGCCTGCGCGACGAGTTCGCGATCTACGCGCTGTCCAGCGGCCGCATTTGCGTGGCCGCGCTCAACACCGGCAATATCGACTACGTGACCAGGGCGGTCGCCGCCGTCTGCCGCTGATCGCCCTGCCTGGCACCCCAAGCCGTTCGCGTTGAGCGCAGCCCGCGCAGCGGGCGGAGTCGAAACATCCCCGTGTTTCGACTCCGGCCCTTCGGGCCCGTGTTCAGTGCGGACTGCGTTTTCGTCGCGTTTTCACTGGATGTCCCATGTTCTTCCGCAACCTCACCCTGTTCCGCTTTTCCCCCGCCGTCGCCGACGACCTCAAGCGCCTGGATGAAGTCCTTGGCGAACACCGCCTGCGCCCCTGCGGCCCGCTGGAGATGTTCACCAAGGGCTTCGTGCCGCCGGTCGGCCGCGGCGAGGATGCGCCGCTCACCCACGCGGTGAAACACTGCACCTGGCTCACCGTGGGCGGCGAGGACAAGCTGCTGCCCGCCGCGGTGGTCAACGACGAACTGCAGCGCAAGGTGCGCAAGATCGCCGAGGAGGAAGGCCGCAAGGTGGGCGGGCGCGAGCGCAAGCGCATCAAGGAAGACCTGCTCACCGAGCTGCTGCCGCGCGCCTTCGTGCGCAGTTCGCGCATGTCCGCCTACGTCGATCAGAAACATGGCTGGCTGGTGCTGGACACCTCCAGCCGCAAGAGCGCGGAGAACGCGCTCAGCCAGATCCGCGAGGCGCTGGGCAGCTTTCCCGCCGTGCCGCTGGCGCCGGAGGAAGGCCCGCGCGTGCTGATGACCGACTGGCTCGCCACCGGTGGCCTGCCCGCCGGCCTCGCGCTGGGCGACGAGTGCGAGCTGCGCGATCCCGCCACCGCCACCGGCGCCATCGCGAAGTGCCGCCGGCAGGATCTGGATGCCGACGAGGTGAAGGAGCACCTGCGCAACGGCAAGCAGGTGTTCCAGCTCGGCCTGGTGTTCGACGACCGCATCAGCTTCGTGCTGGGCGAAGACCTGATCGTGCGCAAGCTGAAGTTCCTCGACGTGGTGATGGACGAGCTTGGCGACAGCTTCGAGGACGCGTCCGCCGAAGCCGACGCCGGCTTCGCCCTGCTCACCCTGGAACTGGAGCGCCTGCTGGCCAAACTGGAGGAATGGTTCGGCCTTCCTCGTCCCGCCGACGGCTGAGACTGGCGCCGGGCAAGGCCTGGCGGCCCTGCCATTCACGGCCCTTGCACAGGGGTAAGGGTCTCCCCGCATACTGTCCGTCCGGGCAGGCCGACCGACGGCCTGTCACCGGTTGGGCAGGCAGCAGGATCATGGCGCAGCATCTCGAAGGCGACTGGCTGGAACTGGCGACCGCAGGCGGCAACATCATCCGCGTGCTCAAGGCCGCCCACCCGCGTGCGCGCCGGCTGCGCCTCACCGTCACGCCCAAGGGCGCGCGCGTGACCTACCCCGACGGCACCCATCCGGCCCAGGTCAGCGCCTTCCTGCGCCACCACGCCGACTGGCTGGAACAGAAGCTGGACGAACTCAACCTGATCGTGAAGCCGCTGCCCCCGCTGCGCGTCGGCCACGCCACCACGCTGCCGCTGCGCGGCGAGCTGGCCACGCTGGACTGGGCCGAGGGCGCCTATCCGAAGATCGAGGCGCAACCCGACGGCCTCACCCTGGTGATCCCGCGCCCGCACACCCGCGCGCTGCCGGTGGCGCGCGGCCTGCTCGCCTCGCACCTGGAATCGCTGATCCGCCGCGACGTCTCGCGCTGGCTCGCGTTCTACGTGCCGCAGCTCGGCCTCGCTCCCACCGCGCTCAAGGTGCGCCCGATGAAAAGCCTGTGGGGCAGCCTCGACACCCGCGATCGCATCAACCTCGATCTCGCGCTCGCGCTCGCCCCGCCCGCCGCGCTGCGCTACGTGCTCGTGCACGAACTCTGCCACCTGCGCGTGCGCAGCCACGCGCCGCGCTTCTGGGCGCAGGTGAGCCAGCTGCTGCCCGAGTGGGGCGAACAGCGCGACTGGCTGCGCGTCAACGGCGCCACGCTGAAGGCGGAACTCGACCGGTTGGTGGCCGACGTCGCGGATTGAAACCGCGCCGAAAGGGTCGCAACGGCAGCACCGCCGCGGCACGACCACTACGCTTTGCGGAGTCACGCGCTGCGCGTCGCCACCACCGGCGGTACCTGCGAGGCGCGGAGTGCGGGGCCCAGCACGGCGAGTTGGCCAACGGCCCACAACGCCAGCGCGCCGACCGGCAGGTAGATGCCCGGCAACCGCGGCAATTCGTAATGCATCATCAGCAACAGATTGATGCCGTAGGCCAGCACCATGCCCAGCGCGATACCCATCGTCGCCAGCAGGAAATTTTCGGTCTGGAAGTAGTGCAGAATGTCGGCGCGCGTGGCTCCCAGCGCCCGGCGCACGCCTATGCTGCGGCGGCGCTGCCCCACCCAGAAACTGGACAGTCCCGCGATCCCCAGCGCGGTGACGATGAGCAGCGCCACGATCGCGCCTGCCAGCATGCCTGCCATGGCGCGGTCGTTCTCGAAGAAGCCGCGGCGCACTTCGTCGTAGCTGCGCTGCTCCAGCACGATGCGGTTCGGGTCCAGGTGCTTGAGTGTGGCCAGCGCGGATTGCAGCACGCGTCCGCGAGCGGCCGCCGCGGTGCGGATCAGGTAGCTTCCGCCCTCGGTCGCGGTCAGGCGCACCGGGAGCACGACGCTGTACTGGGCGCCCATCTGCAGATTGTCCGGCCGTGCCAGCGGCGCGCTCACGCCGACCACCTGCAACGGGATGTCGTCGCCGACATAGATCGTCTTCCCCAGCGCGTTCTGGCCCGGCCACAGGCGCGCAGCGGCGGCTTGGGCGACGATCACGCTGTGCGGCAGATTCTGCATGTCCTTGCCGTGCAGCGCGGACATCACGGTCTTCAGATCCAGCAGCTCATCCGGCTGGAAATCGCGTCCCGCGACCAGCCGCACACCCAGCGTTGGCAGCAGGTTCTGACCGTAGTAGCTCGCCGCCTCGATGGTGTTCTGCCGCTGGTTCGGGCGCAGCTTTAGGCCGCTGGTCGACATGTCGTAGCCGCTGAGCGGCAGCTGATTCGCCAGCGCCGCCGCCTGCACTCCGGCGATCTGTCGCAAGGCCGCCAGATCGGTCTGCGCCTGAGCATACGCATCCGGCCGGTCGCCGATGTACGCGAACCTGATCTGGAGCAGTTCGTGTTCCGCGACGCCGCTGGGAATGTCCATCTGCTGCAGGCGGCCACGGATCAGGAACACGGCGTTGCACACGATGGCGCAGGTCAGCGCGATCTGCAGTATCAGCAGACCGGCGGTGATCCGGTGCCGGCTCAGGGCGGAGAGGATGGGGCGCATATCCATCTCAGTTGCTCTTCAGTTGCAGGCCGGGGGCGACGCGGCAGGCGCGCCACGCGGGCAGTCCGCCTGCCAGCAGGCTGGCGCCCACCGCCAGCAGGAACGTCATCAGCAGCATCGCGCCATCCATGTGCGCCAGCGGCGCGTAGTCCGTCGGCTGCCTGCGCACCAACCACAGCCCAAGATACGCGAGCAGCAGGCCGCCCAGCCCGCCGACCAGCCCGACCACGCCAGCCTCCACCAGCAACTGCATGAACAAGGCGCGTCGCGACGCGCCCAGCGCACGGCGCACTCCGAGTTCGGCCGAGCGGCGCAGGAACTTCGCCAGCATCAGGCCCACAGTGTTGATCAGGCAGACCAGCAGGAAGCCCAGCGCCAGCCAGGTCTGCAACTGCACGTCGCCTGGCACCACCTGCTGGTAATCCAGCCACTGCACCAGATTGCGCAGACGCACGTTCGGCGGACGCTGAAAGCGGCCCAGCGACTGCTGCTCCTGCGAGTAATGGACCAGAAACTGCCGGTACGCGGCGGCCTGCGCCGGCGTATCCAGCTGCACCCAGAACTGCAGCCACACGCAAGGCGCGGCGGGTGTGGCGTCGGCACCGCCGTTGCCCCAGCAGTCGGCGCCGCCCAGGTGCGCCAGATGCAGATCCTGCGAGGTGGACAACGGCAGGTAGACACCTTCGTTGCCGCCGTAGTTCTTCACGTTGAGATCGTAGAAATGCGGATTCGGCCGCCAGTCCCCCAGCACGCCGATGATGCGCAGCGCGTGGCCGCCCACGCGCAACATGCGACCGCTGCTGTCGCGGCCGCCGAACAGCTTGTCGTTGAGTCGGCTGCTGATCACCACCACCGCGGCGCTGGCCGCATCCTCGGCCGCGCCCCAGCCGTGCCCGTACTGGAACGGCACGCCGAACATGGGAAAGAAATCGGCCGTGGTGTAACGCGCGGTCTCGTAGAACGGGTCCAGCGCGGTCTGCGCCGGTTGGATCGCCGCCCAGCCTCCGGTCATCAGCGCCTGGCGCTGCGCCCGCTTCGCCTGCAACAGGTTCATGCCGTCGGTCCACGTGACCTGGTCGGGTGGTTCGCGCTGCGGGCCGTACCCGCCCATGTCGCGTGGATCGAGCTGCGGCGCGTACAAGCTGCTGCTGCGCCCGGGGAGGGGATCGCCGGACAGCACGTGCAACACGGTCAGCGTGGTCATGCTGGCGCCTATGCCCATCGCGATGGCCAGCACCATCAGAGCGGTGAGCGCCTGGTTACGCCGCAGACTGCGCATGGCTAGGTCGAAGTAGTAGCCGAACATTTCCATTCTCCTCGAATCGCTTCCGCTTTCTGCGTCGGGGCGCGGATGCCGCGCAGGCAGCGCATGCCTGGTGCGGCAGACGCAGCCTGATCCGCTCGTGGCGGGCCTGCAGCAGATCGGGGGTGAACGGAGACGGCAGCGTGGCGACGCGGGCGCTATCGGCCCATGCGGGCGAACAGCGCTTCGCGATACCGGCGGCTCAGCCGTAGGACGCGGCCATTGCGCAAGTGGATTTCGTAGTCGCCCTTGAATAGCGGAGTGAGCGAGCCGATGGAGGCCAGGTTCACCGCAGCCGACTTGTGGATGCGCACGAAGCGCTGATCGCCCAGCTGCGTAAGCAGATCCTGCAAGGTTCGGCGCAGCAGGTAGCTGCGCGCCGCGGTGTGGACGTGAACGTAGTTGTCGTCGGCCTCCAGCCATTCCACGGCCGCCGCATCGATCAGCTGCAGTCGCTCGCCGTCTGGCACGAGCAGGCGTTCGCAGGCAGGCGCCTGCGCCCGGCCGATCGCCACGGCGGCAGCGCCGGATTCGTGGGCGAGCAGCCGTTCCCGCACCCGCTGCACGGTGCGTGCGAAGCGGTCCCGGTCGTAAGGCTTGAGCAGGTAGTCGACCGCATTGAGGTCGAACGCATTCACTGCGTGTTCGTCGAATGCGGTCACGAACACGATCAGCAGCGCGCTGGACGGCTCCAGCTGCGCGGCGACCTGGAGTCCCGACAAGGTCGGCATCTGCACGTCGAGAAACGCCACGTCCGGACGAAGCCGCGCTATGCACTGTGCCGCCGACAAGCCATCCTCGGCCGATCCCACCACGGCCATGTCCGGCTGCTCGGCGACCCAGCGTTCCAGCTTCTCGCGTGCCGGTGTCTCGTCGTCGGCGACCACCACGCGGATCATGCGACGGTCTCCTCCAGCGGCAGAGAGACGTGCGCTGCGACGCCGCCGGCCTCGTTGCGGACCAGCAGGGACGCCGCATTGCCGTAGATGATGCCCAGCCGCTCGCGGCAGTTGCGGAATCCCACGCCGTCGCGATGCTCCGGCGCCAGCACGGAGCCCGTGTTGCGGACGACGATTTCCAGCGCGCCGTTCCGGCAGCTGGCGCCGACGAGGATGTGCACCGGCGTCACCGCCCGCTCGACGCCGTGCTTGAACACGTTCTCGAGCAGGGGCTGCAGCAGCAGCGCCGGTATCGGGGTGTCGAGGACGGCCGGGTCGATCCGCCAGTCCAGCGTCACGCGATCGCGGAACCGCTCGTGCATGATGTCCGCGTACAGCTCCAGCGTGCGTAGCTCCTCGGCCAGTGGCGTCATCTCGTGCTCGTTGGAGCGGAGGCTGATGCGCAGCAGATCGCCCAGCGCCGCGATCAGGCGGTCGGCGCGCGCCACGTCCGTGTGCATCAGGGCCGAGACGGTGTTGAGCGCATTGAACAGAAAGTGCGGCCGCAGTTGCCCCTGCAGCCGTGCCAGCTGCGCCTCGGCCAGCGCCTTCTGCGTCTGCAGCAAACGGCGCCACTGCAGCTGCCATTGCCCGTAGGAATCGATGGCGAACAGCACCCCCAGCCACAGCCCCGCGTTGTAGGTCAGCTTGAGGCTCTCGTACACGATGACGAAGCCCCAGCCTGAGTGCTCGTAGCTGCGACCCATGGCGGCGTAAATGCCATGCCGCATCGCGTACACCGCCACGATCCACGTGACGCAGACCAGCGGCAACCACTGCAGATAGCTCGCGAACCAGCGCAAGGGCCGGTCCAGATAGCGCGCGTGGCGCCCGCGAACCCGAACCGCCAGCCACATCCACGCAGTGGCGATCAGCGCCGAACTTCCCTCAGTAAGGATGGGCTCCCACCATTGCGCGAGCGGACTACGGAGCTGATCTTCGATGGCCACGCCCATCATAAGCAGCCAGAACACCACCCACAGCGCCCAGAATGCGGCCGTGCTTTTCCGGAAGAACGCAGCGCCGTAATCGGGAGGGGCGTTCGTCGAAGGCGGGGGCGACAAGCTGTTCATCGGCTTCGAGTGTAGTCGCGCCCGCGGCGACCGACTGCGGGCATGGGGCAAGCGGGATTTGCGCGGGGCAAGCCGGACCTTTGCGCGGTATTGGACATCGTTCTCCTTGTGCCGATGGCGCTTGCGTCCTCTTCTGTTTCCCGTACTTCGAAGGCATTGCCGGGTGCGGCGCTGGAACCTCGGCCTTCTCAATCCGTCCCGAGCGAGACGCAGCGCACAAACAGCGTTGCCCCGCGCTTGCCGGGACGGGATCGCGCGTGGCTGAATGGCGGGGTCTGCAGGGGGACGCACCATGTTGTTCCGAAGCATCGCTTCGCGGCTGTCGTTGTGGGTGCTTGCCGGCTCCCTGGTGGTGCTCGCGATCGCCGGCGGCCTGCTGTTCTACCTGGTGAGCGGAGAGATCCTGCGGCAGGCGCACGGCGAAGCCACGGCGCTGGCGGGCGAGGCGGGCGCGCGCATCGAACAGCGGCTGGCCCGCGTGGCCGACACCTCGCGGACGCTGGCCACCGCGATGGCGACGCGCTCGGGCGATGCCGAGGCCTTGTTGCGCGACGCGCTCGCGCGCAACACCGACCTGTCGGGGCTGGCGGCGGCCTTCGTGCCCGCGGCGGACAACCCGCCGGAATCGCCCTTCGTCAATCGGCAGGACGACGGTTCGCTGGGCTGGCGCGACATGCGCAAGGACCCCAAGCCGTACTGGGAGGCGAACTGGTTCCGGGTGGGGCTGCACTGCGCGCAAGGTTGCTGGCAGCGGCACTTCCATTCGCTGTCGCGCAGGCGCGAGCTGGTCAATTACTCGGCCGTGATCCAGCGCGACGGCCAGGCCATCGGCCTGATCAACGCCGACGTCTCGCTGGACTGGCTCAACCTCATACTCGGGGAGTTGCGCAAACCTCCGGGCGCCTACGCGTTCGTGCTGGACGAGGGCGGCGCCTATCTCGCGCACGACAATCCCGCCATGGTCGGCCAGCGCGGCGATCCCGCGCTGCTGCGTGCGCTGGCGCAACCGGGCACCGCCCGCGTGCGGCTGGCGATCGCGCAGAATCCGCAGGCCGGCGGCAAGCCGGTGTGGATCTACCTGTTTCCCGTCGAAGGCACGCACTGGAGTTTTGGCCTGGCCATGCCGGAGGCCATGATCTACGCCGGGGTGCGCCAGGCGTTCATGCGCGTGCTGCTGCTGGGGCTGCTCGCGTTGCTGGCGGTGGCGGCGATCACGCTGCTGGCGACGCGCCGCACGCTCGCCCCGCTGGGCACGCTCGCCACGCGCGCCGAGCAGGTGGCGCGCGGCGCGCTGGCGTTCGAATTGCCGCGCGCCCGCTTTCCCGACGAAGTCGGCCGGCTGACGCATGCGTTCGACCGCATGCGCAAGGAGCTGGCGCTGCATATCGCGGAGCTGACGCGCAACGCGAAGGAACAGCAGCGCCTGGCCAGCGAGCTGGACATCGCGCACCAGATCCAGACCGCGCTGCTGCCGGGCGAGCACTACATCGACGCCCGCTGCGAGAATTTCGAGCTGCGCGCGCTGCTGCGGCCGGCGCGCGCGGTGGGCGGCGACCTCTACAGCTACTTCATGCTGGGCGAACGGCGCTTCTGCGTGATGGTGGGCGACGTGTCCGACAAGGGCATTCCCGCGGCGCTGTTCATGGCGCGCACGATCACGCTGGCGAAGGCGCTCGCGCCCCGCGCTCGCTCGCCGCAGCACCTGCTCGCCATGCTCAATCTCGAACTGTGCCGCCACAACGAGAACTGCATGTTCGTGAGCCTGTCCTGCGGCATGCTCGACACGTCCACCGGCGAGCTGGTGATGTCCAGCGCCGGCCACGAACCGCCCGTGCTGTGCGACGCGGACGGCGCGCGGCTGCTCGAGCTGGAGACCGGCGCCGCGCTGGGGCTGGACGAGGACGCGCGCTATCCCGCCCGCACGCTGTGGCTGCAGCCCGGCCAGACCCTGATGCTCTACACCGACGGCATCACCGAGGCGAGCGACACGGACGGGCAGATGTTCGGCGTCGAACGCCTGCTCGCCTGCCTGCGACAGGCTGCGTCATGCGCCTCCGCCGAACTGGCGGACGGGTTGCTGGCCGAGGTCGACCGCTTCGCCGCCGGCGCCGCACAGGCCGACGACATCACCGTCCTCGCGCTGAACTGGCATCATGCGCTGGCCGACGGGAACGCGCACATGCTGGACCTGACGATCGAGGCGTCGATGGACGAGGTATTCGCCACGCTGGAGCGTTGCGAGGCCTCGCTGCGCGCCCAGGGCGTGTTGCCCGCGGTGCGCGAGGACATCCGCCTGGTGCTGGAGGAACTCATGGTCAACATGGTGGAGCACGGCCGCGACGACGGTCTGCAGCACCGGATCGGCCTGCACCTGCGCCGGGTCGAGGATGCGGTGGTGGTCGAGCTGCACCACGACGGCCGCCCGTTCGATCCGTTGCAGGCGCCGGCGCCCAACCTCACCGGCGACCTGGCCGACGCCGACGTGGTCGGCGGCCTGGGCATCCACCTGGTACGCGCCATGGCCAGCGAACTCAGCTACAGCCACGACGAGCAGGGCAACCACCTGCTGCTGCGCTTCCTCCACCCAGCACCTGCGGAGTCCGGCCATGACATTCAGCCTGAACACTGAAAGCGAATCCCCCGCGCGCACGACCCTGCACCTGCACGGCCGGCTCGACGCCCAGACCTTCAACGACTTCGACCGGGCCATGCTGGACGTGCTGCCGCGCGTGGCGGAAGGCGGCACCGTGGTGCTGGACCTGTCCGCGCTCGAGTACATCAGCAGCGCGGGCCTGCGCAGCATCGCGATGGTGCGCAAGAGCATGCGCGCCCGCGGCGGCAACACGCTGCTGCTGAACCCGCAGCCGCAGGTGCGCAAGGTGTTCGACATCGTGAAGGCGGTGCCGCTGCACGAGGTCTTCGCGAACGCGGCGGAGCTGGACCAGTACCTCGACCACATGCAGCGCCAGATCACCGGCGCCGGGCCGGCCGGCCACGCCTGAGCCGCCGGCCGCTACGGCGCCGGCGCGGGACTCATGTGCAGCAGCCCCCAGCCGTGGCCGTCCGGGTCGATGAAGCTGTGCGTGTACATGAAGCCGAAATCCTCCGGCTCGTCGCAGGTCCAGCCGCCCGCGGCGATCGCCTTCGCGACCAGGCTGTCGACTTCTTCGCGGCTGGCGCAGCTGAGCGACAGCAGCACCTCCACCGCCTTGCTGGTGTCGCACACGGCCCTGGGCGTGAAGTCGCGGAAGCGGACGTGGGTGAGCAGCATCACCGAAATCGTGTCGCTGACCACGATGCACGCGCCGGCGTCGTCGCTGAACTGCGGATTCCGCGCGAAGCCCAGCGCGGCGAAGAACGCGACCGAGCGCGAAAGGTCGGCGACCGGAAGGTTGATGAATACCTGTCTGCTCACGGTTCTCTCCTGGATGGTGGCGATGCCGCGCCGGCACCGGGCCTTTGCGGTAACGACGAACGGGGCGGCGGCAAATCGACCGGCCTGCGCGGATTCTTCCGGCAGCGGGCGGGCCGCGCCTAGCGTTCCGGCCAATACCAGGCCGGTTCGTCCAGCTCGCGCTGTCCGGCCACGCGGGTCTCGCTGAAGTCCTTCTCCAGCGCGATCGTGCGGCAGTCGGGAGCCGCCTCCAGCGCGGCGATCAGGCGCGACGCGTGCGACACCACCCATACCTGGCTGCGCGTGGCGGCGTGGATGATGAGGCGCGCCAGCGCGGGCAGCAGGTCGGGATGCAGGCTGGTCTCGGGCTCATTCAACACCATCAGCGGCGGCGGCCGCGGCGTGTGCAGCGCGGCGATCCACAGCAGGTAGCGCAGCGTTCCGTCGGACAGCTCCATCGCGGACAGCGGCCGCAGCAGGCCGTGCTGCGAAAACAGCAGGGTGAAGCGGCCGTCGTGCGCGGCGATGTCCACCTTCGCCCCGGGAAACGCGTCCTCCACCGCGGCGTCCAGCGCCGCCGGGTCGCCGATCTCGCGTATCGTTTCCCAGGCCGCGGCGAGGTCGGCGCCGTCGTGGCCCAGCACCACCGTGCGCGTGCCCCAGTGGGCTTGCCGCGCCGGCGCCTCGCGATCCGAGCGGAAATGGTCGTAGAAGCGCCATGCCCGGATCGACTCGCGCACGCGCAGCGCCTCCGGCGCACGCTCCGGATCGGCCACCTGGGTGAGCAGGCTCTCGAACGCATCCAGATGCTCGGACACCACCCGCCAGGCGCGCGCATCGCGCACGCGCACCAGCGGACCGCGGCGGTCGACCAGCGTGTTGGACGCGCGCAGGAACGGGCCGCTCCAGATCGCCTCGCGCTTGAACTCCGGGTCCAGCGCGAACGCGGGCCGGTTCGGTGGCGGCGGAAAGCCGAGGTCCATGGCGTAGCCGAAGTCCTCGCCGGCGAAACCCAGCTTCAGGCCCACGGACTGTTGCCGGACCACGCCCTGGACCGGCACCTCGCCCCGGCGCATGCGCCCGGGGATGCGTTCGGGGCCGGCCCACAGCACGGAAGACAGCCCGCCTTCGCGGGCCAGCGCGCCCACCACGCCGCCGCCGGCCGCCTCCGCCAGCAGCCGCAGTGCGCGGTAGAGGTTGGACTTCCCGCTGCCGTTCGCGCCGGTGATCAGGTTGAGCCTTCCCAGCGGCACGACCAGCGAGCGGATCGAACGATAGTTCGCGACCGCCAGGGTGTTCAGCATCGCGCGCTCCCCGAAGTCCGTCAGCGGAATATCGTGCGCATGCTAGTCGCGGGAAATCTCCGCCGCTGAGACAGGGATGGAACAGGCCGCTGGCCTGCCCGTCGCCCGCAGTCGCGCATCCATGCGTTCCGGCCTGCGCCCGCGTGGCGTTTCGCTGAACGGAGTAGGCGCCCGCACTCGATCATCGCGCGGCGACGTTGCATGCTGGCGGCATCGTCCGCGTGGAAACCGTCGCCGTGTCCTCTCCCTGGACCATCGCCGTCGCCGCGATCTGGCTGGCCTGGCTGCTGTACTGGTCGGTGGGCGCGCAGGGCAACAAGCGCGCCGCGCGGGTGGACAGCCTGGGCGGGATGCTGGTGTACCGGGTGCCGCTGGTGCTCGCCGTGATCCTGCTGTTCACGGGGCCGCCCGGCGCGGGCGTGGTGTGGTTGTGGCTGCGCTTCCTGCCGCCCTCGGCGGCGTGGCACTGGCTGGGCCTGGCGCTGCTGCTTCCGGGCCTGGGCTTCGCCTGCTGGGCGCGCGTGACGCTGGGGCGCAACTGGAGCGCCACGGTGCAGCTGAAGCAGGACCACGAGCTGGTGGTGGCCGGCCCGTATCGCTGGGTGCGGCATCCGATCTACACCGGCATCCTGCTTGGCCTGCTGGGCACCGCGCTGGTGTTCGGCCAGTGGCGCGGACTGCTGGTGCTGGCGCTGGCCGCGGTCGCGTTCTGGTTCAAGCTGCGCCACGAGGAAGCATGGATGCGCGAACGCTTCGGCAGCCGCTACGTGGATTACATGCGCACCACCCGGGCGTTGATTCCGGGCCTGCTTTGATCGTCTGAAGCGTCGCTTGGCCGGCAGCGGGCCGAACCGGCGCAACAACCCGAACAGCGCCACGCGCCGGCTCTGCCGGCGCCTGGCTACCGGGGCGGCGCTGCGCTCAGTGCGACAGCGCGAACGCGGTGAGGATGCGCGCGGTTTCCTCGGGCTTCTCCAGCTCCGGCATGTGGCCGCAGCCGTTGAGCGTGCTGGTGCTGATCGCCGGAGCGTGGGTGAGCCCGTTGCGCAGGCCGTCCAGCGCGGAGATGTCGATGACCTTGTCGTCGTGGCACCACAGGCCGAGCACCGGCATGGTGAGCTGGTCGAGGCGGTTCTGCACGGCTAGGTATTGCGAGGGCTCGCGCAGTTCGGCCAGCACCTTCTCGATGAAGGCGTGGTCCTTCACGTTGCGCGCCACCAGCACGTCGACGAAACGGCCTGGGATCGTCGGGCGCTTTTCGAAGACCATGTCCGCCGCATGCCAGAAGCCGGCGCGGTCGGAGAACACGAACGGGTTCTTGCCCGCCAGCGTCTCGCGGGCGAAGTCGTTCTCGTCGAACTTCAATCCGAACGCGTCGAGCAGGGCCAGCTCGCCCACGTGCTCGGGGTGCTCGGCGGCGTAGGTGCCGGCGACCGCGCCGCCCATCGAGTGGCCCACCAGCAGGAAGCGGCCGAGGCCAAGCGTCTGCACGAGGCTCTGCAGCCGCGCGGCCTGCGCGTCGATGTTGTAGCTCGCGTTCATGTCGCGCGAGGACTCGCCCCAGCCCGGCAGGTCGGGGATGACGAGATGGAAGTGCGGAGTGAGCTCCTTCGCCAGCGGCAGCCACACATCCTTGCCGTCGGCGAAGCCGTGCAGCAGCACGATGGTGGGCCCCTGGCCGCCTTCGTAGTACGACCAGGTCGTGTCGCCGGCCTGCACCGTGTGCTTTTCCAGGTGCGCGGCCATCGCTTCGCGGGCGATGTTGGCGCGGAACAGCCACTGCGGCGCGAACAGGTAGCTGCCGCCCAGCAGCACGCCCAGCGCCACGACCACGATGGCGAGGAACTTAAGCCGGCGCAGCAGCATGCGCTGCCACAGCGGGCGGGTGGAGGTGTCGGTGGTGGGCATCGGGTCGGTTCCGGCAGGGTGGCTGCTCCGCTCCCTGCGCAAGGGAGCGGGGCAGGTTGCGTCAGTTTTTCGCGGCGGGTTGTTTCGCCTTCGCCCCGGCCTTGGCGAACAGCCGCTCCACCGCCTGCTGGGTCAGCGGGTGGTAGCCGTCCTTCGCCTTGGCGTAGACCTGCTGCGCGTAGGCGAGGCCGTCGGGCGTCTTCGCGAAGGCGCCGTACACCGGCATGGTGAGGTAGAGCCGGCCGATGCGCGTCATGTGCTCGGCGGCGGCCGGCCATGCGGCCTTGTCGCCGGCGGCGATCGCGTGCACGTACCAGCGCATGCCGATCTCGGCGTTGTGCGTGCCGGTGAGGTGCCAGGCGGCGTCGAGCTGCTGCATCTGCTCCAGCCTGGGCGCGTCGGGCAGGCGGTCGAGGAAGTACATCCACTCCTGGGTGTTCCAGTCCTTCGCGTCCAGCTTCGCGGCGGGCAGGGTGCCGGCGAGGAAGGCGCCGCGCTCCTTGTCGATCATGTCGAAGCGCGGCGAATCCGGCAGCGGCGCATCCTTGGGGATGCCGGTGCCGTAGACCCATGCCTGCACTTCGTCCCAGCTCATCTTGCCGGGGTACTTCTCGATCAGGTTCGGCTTCAGCCATGCCAGCATCTGCTCGGTGGTGATGCTGTGCCAGGCGAAGTGGTCGAAATAGCCCTTGAGGTAGGCGTCGAAATGCTCGCGGCCGAACTTCTGCTCCAGCGTGCGCAGGAACCAGGAGCCCTTGTCGTAGGCCACGTCGGACAGCGCATCGTCGGCGCCCACGCCGCGCGGATCGGGCGCCAGCTTCTGCGAGTTCGCCGGCATGTGGCCGATGGATTTCTCCAGTGCGCGCGCGGAGAGCAGCGCCTCCTCGTCGGCCTGGCGCTTGCCGTACAGCGCCTCGGTGATGCGGCCCTGCACGTAGGTGGTGAAGCCCTCGTTGAGCCAGATGTCGCGCCACGAGGCGCTGGTCACCAGGTTGCCGGACCAGGAATGCGCCAGCTCGTGCGAGATCACGCTGACCAGGCTCTTGTCGCCCACGATGATCGTCGGCGTGGCGAAGGTCATGTTGGGGTTTTCCATGCCGCCGTACGGGAAGGAGGGCGGCAGCACCAGCAGGTCGTAGCGGCCCCAGCGATACGGGCCGTACAGCGATTCCGCGGTGTCGATCATCTTCTCGGTGTCGGCGAACTCGCGCGCGGCGCCGTCCACGACGGAAGGCTCGGCATACACCGCCGAGCGCGGCCCGGTTTCCTTCACCGCGATGTCGCCGGCGGCGATCGCCAGCAGGTAGGAGGGAATCGGGTGCGACTGACTGAAGCGGAAACTACCGTCCAGCGGATGCTTCGCGTCGTTCAGCGCGCTCATCACCACGCGGATGTCCTTCGGCGCGCTGACGCGTGCGTCGTAGGTGAAGCGGATCGCCGGCGAATCCTGCAGCGGCACCCAGGAGCGCGCGTGGATGGACTCGGACTGCGAGAACATGAAGGGCGCCTTCTTGTCCGCCGTCTGCGCGGGCGGCAGCCATTGCAGGCCGGAGGCGTCCGGCGAGGTGACGTAGGTGATGCGCACCTGCGCCGGATGTTTCGGCGTCTCGATGGTGAGCTTGCTGCCCAGCTCCTTGTCGGCGGGTGCGAGCGCGTACTTCAGCGCGCTGGTCTTGCCGTTCGGCTCCACCGCGGCGATGGAGGCGATCTTCAGGTCGCGCGTGTCCAGCACCAGCGCCGACGCCTTCGGGTTCTTCCAGTCCAGCTTCAGCGTGGCCACGCCGTCCAGCTGCTTGCGCGGGAAGTCGATCTTCAGGTCCAGGTCCAGATGCGTCATCACCACCTGGTCGGGCTGGGCATACGAGTTCGGGTCGTTGGCGCGGGCGGCCAGCGGCAGCATCAGGGCGCCGAGGGCGAGAAAGGGAAGCAGGCGCATGCGGCGGCTCCGGCAGGGAAACGGAAACCCGGAGTATGCCACCGCCAAGGTTGCGGCCGCCCGTGGCGGAAGTCGGGTCCGCCTGCCTTCACGCCGGCAGCACGGGCTTCGCCACCATCAGCCAGAACACCGCGATCACGGCGAGAAAGGCCGGCCAGCCCAGTGCAAACCAGATCCGCATGCAGCGATGGTAGGCCGCCGGCAGGGCGGTGCCTTCGCGCCACGCGGTATCGGCCAGCCGATGCGCCCGCCATTGCAGCCATACCACCGGAAGCCAGCAGGCGCCGGCAAACAGGTACAGCGCGATGGAGGCCTGCACCCACGGCGTGGCGAGATCGAGGCCCATCCAGTGCATCAGCCACAGTCCCGATATCGGCTGCACGATGACGGCCGGCGTGGTGAACAGGAAATCCGCACGCACGGTGAGGCGCGTGGCGGTCGCGATGGCGGCGACCTGTCCCGTGCGATGGGTGAACCACATGAAGAACGCCGTGCCCAGCCCGGTGCCGAACAGCAGCGTGGACGACAGGATGTGCACGGTTTTCAGCAGGGCAAAGGTGTTCATCGACGTTCGTCCGTCGCCAGCAGAATAGCCAGCGCCGCAATCAGCGGCAGGTTCTTGAGCAAGCCGCCGAATGGTTCCAGCCACTGCGCAGGCCAAAGCGTGCCGACGCCCAGCGTGTAGCCGAGCAGCATCAGCAGCATCGCACCCAGCACGAGTCGCGAGCGCCAATGCAGCAGGCACAGCACGCCGAGCAGCAGGTCGGCCGTACCGGTCAACCGCGCGAGCATCACCAGCGTGTCGCCGCTCAGCATGCCGCCGGATGTCAGTGCCTGCATATCGGCAAGCGAGGTCAGCCATCCCGTCACGCCCGAGCCGATCCACAGCACCGCCATGAGTATGCGCAGCGTGGGTAGCCAGAAATAAAGCCGTGCGTGCCAGCGATCTTGCACGTGGCTTGGCGTTTCATCGAGCGCGTGCAGCAAGGTTCGCGGCGCGACGCCAAGCCGGTCGCGCAGCTGTGCCGAGGCATGGGTCGCGCCCGTATTGCCGCGTTCGAGCATGCGCATCGTGGTCCGGCCCAGCGGGCCATCGCCCAGTAGGTCGCCGCAGGCAGCGAGCCATCGTGCCAGCGCGATGGGGATGGCCACGATGCGCACATGCCCGAAGCCCAGCCAGCGGCGCCAGGCCAGCAGGTAGTCGCGAAGATTCATCACCTCGGGGCCGACTAGCTCGATGGTCTCCCGTGTGCACGAGGGTCGTGCCAGCGCAGCAACAACCGTCGCGCCGACGTCTTCCGCGGCGATCGGTTGCACCGGTTGCGTGCCGCCTCCCGGCAATGGAAGCGCACCGGGCAGTGCAGCCAGCGCGCGCAGCAGCGAACTCCCGCCCCAGGAACCGTGCACGCTGTAGACCAGCGAAGGGCGCAGCACCAGCCAGTCCAGGTCCAGTGTGGCCAGCGCCGCGTCGCTGCGGTGCTTGGAGGCAACGAATTCGCTGTCGTCGGCGTTGCCGAGGGCGGAAATCTGGATCACGCGCCGGATGCCCCGTTGCAGGCAAGCCTGAAAAAGCGCGAGCGGTGCCAACTCGTGCACGTGCGCATAAGTGTCGCCACCGCGCTCGCGCAGTATGCCGGCGCAATTGACCACGGCATCGATGCCGTCGAGGCGCGGCAACCAGTCGTCGCTACGCACGTCGGAAGCCATGTCGCAGGCCACGGCCTTCAAGCCGGGGAAACGCGAATCGACGCGGGCCTGGCGTACCGCGCAAATCACTTCATGGCCGGCGCCGACCAGCGCCGCCACGATGTGCGCGCCGATGAAACCGTAGGCACCAGTGACCAGGACACGCATCGCGGACTCCACATGGCAATAGCCGTCGAGTATGCCATCGGCGCGGATGCACCGAATCGGAGGTCCTGCCATGGAGACCGGTCTGCCAGGGCAATCGCCTGCCCGTCGATGGTGGTTTCTACCGGGCAGGCGCTGTCGTGGCGGCCGCGCACGATGCGCAGCGGGGATGCGGTGCAGCCGATCCGCACTGCCGTGTAAAATGTTCAGTTTTTCGACTAGGAATATGGCGAAAGCTTCCACCCGCGCGCCCGTGCTGGGGCCGGCGTTCATCCGGCTGCTGGCACGCTTCAGTGATGCTGATCTGCCGCGTACGCCGCCTGTGCTCACCGAGCGCCTGGCCGACTGGTTCGACTGGAACCGCGCCCTCGTGCTGTCGCGCGCGCTGGATGGCGGCGTTGCCGGCGTCGAGGGCGATGCGGAGGGCGAGGGCGGCCACGATGCCGAATGCGCGCGCCTGCGCGGCGTGCTGCGGCAATCCATCGATGCCGACATCGATCCGGCCCCGCCCGCACGCAAGGATGCTCCGACCATCGACGACGACTACCAGCCCTATCGCCAGCACTGCATGGCCGCGCAGCGCGCGATGCAGGCGGCCACGGGCCAGCTGCGCGGCCGCCTGCGCGACGCGCTCGCGCGCCAGTCGCCCGCCAAGGCGCGGCTGGCCGAGGTGGACGCGGTGATGGAGGCCGTGCTCAGCCCGCGCGAGCAGATGCTGTTGGCGCGCGTGCCCGCTCTGCTTGGTCAGCACTACCGGCGCCTGCGCACAGCGGGCGCTCCCCCTGCCACCGGCGCCGATGCGCCGGACGATGCCTCCGCCGCCGGCCCCTGGCTGGCGCGGTTCCGCCAGGACATGCGCATGGCGCTGCTGGCCGAGCTGGAGGTTCGCTTTCACCCCATCGACGGCCTGCTTGCAGCGCTGCGCACCCGGTAACCATGCACAGAAATTTCCTCGTCCCCGTCGTGTTCCTTGCCGGCCTGCTGGCCGTGTGCTGGATCGGCATCGGCTACCTCGGCAACCACACGCTGGCCGCCGCCGTCGCCGCCTTGATCGCCGCCTGCTATCTCGCCGGCGCGTTCGAACTGCTGCGTTATCGCCAGGCCACCGCCACGCTGCTGCGCGCGCTGCCGTCCATCGGCGACGCGGCCGGCAACTTCGACGGCTGGCTCTCGCAATTGCAGCCCGGCCTGCGCAACAGCGTGCGGCTGCGCGTCGAAGGCGAACGCGTGGGCCTGCCGGCGCCGGCGTTGACGCCCTACCTCGTGGGCCTGCTGGTGCTGCTGGGCATGCTCGGCACCTTGCTGGGCATGATGGCCACCTTGCGCGGTACCGGCCTCGCGCTGGAAAGCGCCACCGATCTCGACGCCATCCGCAGCTCGCTGGCCGCGCCGGTGAAGGGCCTGGGCTTCGCCTTCGGCACGTCGATTGCCGGCGTGGCGACCTCGGCGGCGCTGGGCCTGTTGTCGGCGCTGCTGCGGCGCGAACGCGCACTGGCCGTGCAGCAACTGGATGCCGGCATCGCCGCGCACCTCGCGCATCGTTCGCCATCGACGCAGCGCCGCGAAACCTTCCGCCTGCTGCAGGAACAGAACGCGCTGATGCCGGTGCTGGTGGATCGCCTGCAGACGCTGGCCGACACGCTGGAACGCCAGCAGCAGGCCGCGGGCGAACGCCTGCAGGCAGGCCAGCAGGCCTTCCACCAGCGCACCGAAGCGGCCTATACGCAACTGGCTTCCACGCTGCAGCAGGCCTTGCACGACGGCATCGCCCGGCAGGCCAACGCCGTCGGCGCCGCGTTGCAGCCGGTGGTGGACAGCACCATGGCCGGCCTGGCCACGCAATCCGATCGCCTGCACGCCACCATCGAACAAGCCGTGCGCAAGCAGCTCGACGGCCTCGACAGCACCGTGCAAGGCGCGGCTGGCGCGGCCCGCGAAAGCTGGAGCGCCGCCATCGCCGAGCAGCAGCGCGGCAATGCGGCGCTCTCCGACGATCTGCGGCAGGCCCTGCAGCAGTTTGCCGCCACCTTCGAGCAGCGCTCGACCGCGCTGGTGGACGGCGTGGCCGCGCGGCTGGAAGACAGCACGGCCCACACGGCCGAAGCGTGGAACGGCGCGCTCGCGCGCCAGCACGAGGCGCACGATGCGCTGGCGCGGCGCAACGAAGAAGCGTGGGCGTCAGCCTCGGCGGGTTTCGACCAGCGCTCCCGCGCCTTGATCGACAGCCTGCAGCAATCGCACGGCGATCTGCAGTCGGCCTTCGCCGGGCGCAGCGACGCGATGATCCAGTCGCTGCAACGCTCGCACGGCGAATTGCAGGCCGCGCTGGAAGCGCGCGACGCCGCGCGCCTTGCCGAATGGCGCGATGCCTTCGCCGCGCTGACCGGCGAGTTCGGCCAGCGCTGGGAGCAGGGCAGCGAACAGGTGGCCGCGCATCAGCAACAGGTTTGCGCCACGCTGGAAAAGACCGCGCAGGCGATGGGCGAACAGTCGCAGGCGCAGGCGCGCGACACCCTGGCCGAGATTTCGCGGCTGGTCGCCACCGCTTCCGAGGCGCCGCGCGCCGCGGCCGAAGTGGTGGCCGAACTGCGGCAGAAGCTGTCCGACAGCATGGTGCGCGACACCGCCATGCTGGAAGAACGTGGCCGCCTGCTGGAAACCCTGCAGACCCTGCTCGACGCGGTCAACCACGCCTCCACCGAACAGCGCAGTGCCATCGATGCGCTGGTCGCCACCTCGGCCGATCTGCTGGAGCGCGTCGGCAGCCGCTTCAGCGCGCAGGTGGAAAGCGAAGCCGGCCGGCTCGACGCGGCCGCGGCCCACGTCACCGGCAGCGCGGTGGAAGTGGCCAGCCTCGGTGAGGCGTTCGGCGGCGCGGTGCAGTCGTTTGGCCAGTCCACCGCGGCATTGAACGAACGCCTGCAAGGCATCGAGGCGGCGCTGGACAAGTCGCTGGCGCGCAGCGACGAACAGCTCGCCTACTACGTGGCGCAGGCGCGCGAGGTGATCGAGCTGAGCATGCTCTCGCAGAAGCAGATCATCGGCGAGTTGCAGCAGCTCGCCGGCGCGCGCAACGACGCCGAGCCCGCCGGCGCATGAGCGACGAGATCGAGTTCGAGCCCGGCGCCGAATCCGGCGCCACCACCTGGGCCGCGTTCGGCGACCTGATGTCGGTGCTGCTGGGCGCCTTCGTGCTGATCCTGGCCAGCGTGATCGGCATCCAACTGCTGCTGCACAACCGGCTGGACCAGGAAGTGAAGCAGCGCCAGGCCGAGGCCGCCCGCCTCAAGACGCTGGAGCAGGCGCTGGCCGCGCCCTTGGCCGCCGGGCGCGTGACCCTGGTCGATGGCCGCATCGGCATCAGCGGCAGCGTGCTGTTCGCGCTCAATTCCGACCAGTTGCAGCCGGAAGGCCGCGACCTGCTGCAAAGCCTCGCCGCGCCCTTGCGCGGATATCTTTCGGCGCGCGACGAGATCCTGATGGTCAGCGGCTTCACCGACAACCAGCCGGTGCGCGTGGCCAACGCGCGCTTCGCCGACAACCTGGAGCTGTCCGCCGCGCGCGCGCTCACCGTGACGCGCGCGTTGATCGCCGATGGCGTGCCGGCCTCGTCGGTGTTCGCCGCCGCGTTTGGCGCCGAGCAGCCGGTCAGTTCCAACGACAGCGCCGCCGGCCGTGCGAAGAACCGCCGCGTGGAAATCGCGCCGATCCCGCGCAACAAGTCCGGTGTCCGCTGAGATGGACGTCCACGCGCGACTGGCGGCCTGGCGCGAGCAGGGCACCGACCGCATCGATCCGTTGCGCTTCGCGTTGATGGACGCGATGGCGCGGCGCGCACTGCGCCATGACGGACAGGTGCGCAAGCAACTGGATGCGCGCCTGCAGGAACTGGCCGATGCCTATGCCGGGTTGCTCGCCGATCAGCCCGAAGCCACGCCGCCGCATCACGCCGACGAAAGCCCGATGCAGCAACTGCTGGCGCAGTTCGCCAACGCCCCGCGGCTGGATGGCGTGCCGCAAGCCGTGCCGATGGCGCGGACGCGCGATGAAGCACCCATCGCAGACATCGCGCCCATGCCGGCGCTGGACGAGTTCCAGCAACTGTGGAGCCGCATCCGCATCGACAGCCTGCTGCGGCAGTGCCTGGATTCGCTGCCCGAGGATGCCGGCCCGTTGCATTCCCGCGTGCTCGCCTACCGCGCCATGACGCTGATGCGCGATGTCTCGCCGGAATACCTGCAGCACTTCGTCGCGTATGCCGACGTGCTGACGTGGATGGAGCACGCCGCCGGCAGGGCGGTTGCGGGCGGCGATGCCGATGGCGCTGCGTCGGTCCGCAAGCCGGCGCGCGCGGGCGGCAGTCGGCGGAAGAAGCCGGCGACTACGCCGCCCGCTCAGCCGTAGCGATCCGCCAGCTTGTCGGTGGCCTGCACCAGCGCATCGACGATGGCCGGGTCGGCCGCGCTGTGGCCGGCCAGCACGATGCGCAGTTCCGCCTCGGGCCACGCCGCGTGCAGGTCGATGGCGGTCTTCACCGGGCAGATGATGTCGTAGCGGCCATGCACGATGGTGGCGGGAATGCGGCGCAGCTTCGCCACGTCGCGCAGCAGCTGGTCCGGTTCGAGGAACATGCCGTGGCGGAAGTAGTGGGCCTCCAGTCGTGCGAGGCTCACCGCCTTGTGCGGCTCGGCGAAATCGCCGCTGGCGTCCGGGTCGTGCAGCAGCGTGGTGCTGCCGCCCTCGTAGGCGCTCCAGGCCTGCGCGGCGGCGAGGCGCAGGGTTTCGTCGCTGCTGTCGAGGCGGCGCCAGTACGCCTCGATCATGTTGCCGCGCTCGACCTCGGGAATGAAATCGCGGAAGCGCGCCCAGCGTTCGGGGAAGATGTAGCGCGCGCCGCCGTCCACCTCGTTGAACCAGCGCAGCTCCTCGTCGCGGGCGAGGAAGATGCCGCGCAGCACCAGGCCCAGCACGCGCTCGGGATGCGCCTCGGCGTAGGCCAGCGCCAGCGTGGAGCCCCACGAGCCGCCGAACACCACCCAGCGCTCGATGCCGAGTTCCTCGCGCAACGCCTCGATGTCGGCCACCAGGTGCGCGGTGGTGTTGTCGACGAGATCGGCGAACGGCGTCGATTGCCCCGCGCCGCGCTGGTCGAACAGCACGACGTGCCAGCGCGCCGGATCGAAGAAGCGGCGATGGTAGGGCGCGATGCCCGCGCCGGGGCCGCCGTGCAGGAACAGCACCGGCAGTGCGCCGGGCGTGCCGCATTCCTCAACGTGCAGGCTGTGCCGCGCATCGACGGCGAGGCGGCGGGTGCGGAAGGGTTCGATCTCGGGGTACAGCTCGCGCATGGCGTTCAACCGAATTGCAGGGCGTTGGTGAGGTCGCCGGGCGGCGGTCCGCCGGCGTCGCGCATGGCCTTGTCGCGCAGCGCGATGCCGGGCAGCGGGTCCAGCCCGAAACGGCGGTTGATGAAGCGCTGCACCGAGCCGGTGTCGTAGATGGTGTGGTCGACGTGGCCGCGCTTCGCGTGCGGCGAGACCACCAGCGCGGGGATGCGCGTGCCCGGCCCCCAGCGGTCGCCCCTGGGCGGCGCCACGTGGTCCCACCAGCCGCCGTTTTCGTCCACGGTGATCACCACCATGGTGTGCGGCCACAGCGGGCTCTTCTGCAGCGCCTCGATGATCTGCACGATGTGCGCGTCGCCGGCGGAGACATCGGAATAGCCCGCGTGCATGTTGAGGTCGCCCTGGGGCTTGTAGAACGCCACCGCCGGCAGCGTGCCGCGTTCGATGTCGGCGATGAAGCGGCTGGTGGCCGCGGTGCTGCCGGTGCCGCCGTCGCGCAGGTGCTGCGCGCGCGCCCGGGTGCCGGGCGCGAACGCCTCGAAGTAGTTGAACGGCTGGTGGTGGATCTGGAAGTTCGGCGCGTACGGAAAGCTGTCGCGGGTGCCGCGCACGCCCTTGCCGTCCAGCGCCAGCTGCCAGCCGCCGGCGTACCACGCCCAGTCGATGCCCTTCGCGCTGAGCCGGTCGCCGATGGTGGCGTGCGACTGCGGCGGCAGCGTGCTGGGGTCGGCGGGGTCGGCCAGCAACGGGTTCTTCGGATCGTCGGTGAAGGCAGGCGCATACGGCGGACCCATGGTGTTCACCGCCCAGAAGTCCGGCGTGAGCGCCATGCGCGAGGCGAACTTCGGCCGGCCCTGCATCGCGCTGGCGGGCGAATCCTCGGCCAGCTTCGGGCGGATGCCGGTGGGGTCGTCGCCTTCCAGCTCGGTGATCTGGAACTTCGCCGGGCCCTGGTCGGCGTGCGGGAAGTACGGCGCCTGCGCGGCGATCAGGTAATGGTGGTTGAGGAAGGAGCCGCCGAACGCACCCATGAAGAAGTTGTCGCACAGCGTGAACTGCTTCGCGAGTTGCCACAGCGCGAGCTTGTCCGCGCTGTCGCCGTAGCGCCCCATCACCAGCGCGCCGCTGTCGCCCCAGGCCACGAAGCCGTCGTTCCTGCCGCCGTTGATCTGCAGCTGGTTGTTGTAGAAGCTGTGGATCAGGTCGCGCGTGACCAGCGCCTGTGGCAGCGGCTCGCCCTCCGGCGTGACCAGCGCGAACGGTGCGTTGGCCAGCCCGTGTATCGCCTCCTCGCCGATCTGGTACTCGCGGCCGTACAGCACCTGCTTGTGCGGGATCAGGCCGTGCCAGATCGGCGGCAGGGTTTCGAGCACGCGGCCGTCGCGGTCGCGCTGCCGGTATTGCTCGGGCGCGAGCGCCGACAGCGGTTGCGCCAGCCCGGGGAAATCGCCGAACAGGTTGTTGAAGCTGCGGTTCTCGGCGTAGATCACCACCACGTGGCGGATGTGCTTGCGCAGCGCGGCGTCCAGCGCGCGGTCGCTGGCGCTGCGGGCATGGCCGCCATCGGCCGCGACCACCTGGCCGCCGCCCACGGCCAGCGCGGCGCCGGCCAGCGCCATGCCGCCCAGCAGCTTGCGCCTGGCGGGATCGGCAGGCGCGTCGTCGGCATCGGCGGCGGCGGGGACGGGCGGCAGTTTGTCGGTCATGTCGGTTCGCTCTGCGGCAACGGGGGAGGGAGTATGCGCTGTGCGCGGATGGGGATTCCGGGATGAGTACCTTACTTGCATGACGCGGGCGTGGCTGCCGCGCACGCATGCCGCGGGACGGTGAGGTTTTTCCGACGCGACTCAGTCCAGCGGAAGTTTTCGCGCCGCCTCCCACATCGTGCGGGTGAGCGGGCGGTTCGCGTGTGGCGCCTGCAGCACCACCAGCGTCGTGGTGCTGACGCTGGCGTGGATCTTCAGCAGGCGGTCGAGCACGCTTTCCAGATGGCCGATCGACATCGCCACCACGCGCAGCAGCGCGGAGTCCTCGCCGGCGAGGCGACGGCAGTCCAGCACCTCGGGGATGTCGGCGACGATGGGGCCGATGCGCGCGCAGATGCCGCCGTCGCAGCGCAGCCGCACCATCGCCTCGATGCGGTAACCGAGTCGCTTCGGTTCCACCACGGCGCGGTAGCCGGCGATCACGCCGGCTTCCTCCAGCCGCTTCACGCGTTCGGCCACCGCGGGTGCGGACAGGCGCACCTTGCGGCCCAGTTCGGCGTAGCCCAGGCGCGCGTCGCGCTGCAGGGCTTCCAGCAGTTGCCAGTCCTTCGCGTCGAGTTCGGGTTTCGATTCCAAGGCGGTGGTCTTCCGTTTCTGTTCTATCGAAGGCGAAGCATGTGGTGATCCGTCGATGCATTATTCCGCGATCACGCCCGCAAGACTACGATGCGCTCTCCCCATGCCGGAATCCCCATCCATGAGCGCCACCGAGCGCCTCGACGCGCGTGCCCTCGTCTGCATCGCCGTCGCCCTGCTCACCTGGTCGTCGGCGTATGCGGCGATCGCCTACGCGCTGGCCTCGTTCACGCCGGGCGAAGTGGCGTTCGCACGGCTCGCGATCGGCTCGCTGTGCTTCGCGGCGCTGCTGGCGGCGAAGCGCGTGCCGCTGCCGGCGCTGCGCGACTGGCCGCGGCTGTTCGTGCTGGGGTTGATCGGCCTCACCGCATACCACGTCTGCCTCAACTGGGCGGAAACGCGCATCGCCAGCGGCACCGCGGCGATCCTGATCTGCCTGGTGCCCGCGGCGACGGCCGCGGTGTCGGCGCTGTGGCTGCGCGAGCGGCTGAGCCTGCGCACCTGGGCCGGCCTCGCGGTGGCGCTGGCGGGCACGGTGCTGGTGGTGCTGGCGAGCGGGCAGAAGGTCGAGGCTGATCCGAAGGCGCTGCTGGTGCTGGTATGCGTGCTGGCCTCGGCAATCTATTTCGTGGGCCAGAAGCCGCTGTTCGCGCGTTCGGGCACGCTGGCGGTCACCGCCTTCACCTTCTTCGCCGGCACGCTGGGTTGCCTGCCGTTCGCGGGCGGCCTGTCGCAGGCGCTGGCGGCGGCGCCGTGGTCGCACATCGTCGCGCTGCTGTGGCTGGGCATCGCGCCGAGTTTCGTGGGCTATCTCGCGTGGAACATCGCGGTGCACCGCGCCAGCGCGTCGCGCGTGTCCAGCTTCATCTACCTGTCGCCGCCGATCGCCATCGCGATCGGCTGGGTGTGGCTGCACGAGGTGCCGGGTGCGATGGTGCTGGCCGGCGGCGCCGTGGTGATAGCCGGCGTGGTGCTGGCGAATGCGCGACACCGTCCTGCGCCTGCGGCGCCGGTGGCGCTGGCCGAGGCCTGCAAGCCGTCCTGAACGTTTCTCCCCCGTACAAGGAGTGCCGCGTGTACCAGCTCTGGATCGCCAACAAGAACTACTCGTCGTGGTCGCTGCGCCCGTGGGTGCTGCTGCGCGGGCTGGGCATTCCGTTCGACGAGAAGCTGGTGCCCTTCGTCGGCGGCGCCGGCGTGAACTGGGACGCGTTCCGCGTGTTCTCGCCCACCGGCAAGGTGCCGTGCCTGCGCGACGGCGACACCGTGGTGTGGGATTCGCTGGCGATCGCCGAATACGTGGCCGAGCGCCATCCCGGTGTGTGGCCGGCGGATGCCCAGGCCCGCGCGTGGGCGCGTTGCGCCGCCGCCGAGATGCATTCCGGCTTTTCCGCGCTGCGCAACGCCTGCACGATGAACTGCGGCGTCCGCGTGCGCATCGATGCACCCGCCGAGGCGCTGCGCAAGGATGTGGCGCGCATCGACGAATTGTGGAACGAGGGGCTCGCGCGCTTCGGCGGTCCCTTCCTCGCCGGCAAGGCCTTCACCGCGGTGGATGCGTTCTATGCGCCGGTGGCCTTCCGCATCCAGAGCTACGGCCTGCAGCCGGGCGCTGCCGCGATGGCCTACGTGCAGCGCCTGCTCGACCTGCCCGCGATGCGCGAGTGGTACGCCGCGGCGCTGGCCGAGCCCTGGCGCGATCCGGAGCACGAGGAGGAGGCGCGTCGCGCGGGCGCCGTGCTGCAGGATCTGCGCGCGTCCTGAGCCGCCGGCCGCGGGGCGCGTCGCGGGCTCAGGCCAGCAGCCGCACGCGCACCACGGCGGGGTCGTCGGCGTGTTCCAGCAGCAGGCGGCGCACGCGTTCCTGCCACGCCGTGCCGAACGCGGCACGCTGCGCGGCGGTGGCGTCCGGCTGCATCGCCGCGCCCATTAGCGCCAGCGTTTCCCGCGCGGGCGGCACGCTGGCCAGATCCAGTTCCACCGCGACCGCCGTGCCGTTGTCGCGGCGGTCGAAGCGTATGGGCTGGCCGTTCGGCGCATCCGCGAAGTGCATCAAGCCGTACCGCGCGTAGCGGCCGCGGATGCCGTGGAAGCCGTTGTCGGCCGCGGCGCCGGTGACCAGGGTGAGCACCTGCGCGATCACGCCGGTGACGCCCTCGCTGGCCGGCGCCGGCATGCGCACCGCAATGCCGCCGCGCTCGGCCGGTTCGTCGGGATACAGGGCGCGCAGCGCCGCGCGCGCCGTCAGCCACGCGCCGGCCACGGTGGGACAGGAGTGGCCGGCCAGCCGCACCGCGTCGATGTAGCGGTATTCGAGCAGGCCGCCCTCGGCGGCGCCCAGCAACTCGGCCAGCGGGTCGCGCACCAGGATGCGTGGCGCGACGTCGAAGAACGCCGGGTGGTGCATCAGTCCTCCGGCAGGCCGACGATGCCGAAGTCGATCACCACCGCGTCGGCGTCGCGCTGGCGGTAGGTCACGGTGAGGTGGTCGCCGAGGCGCTCGCGCAGCTGGGCGATCAGCGGAATCGGGTCGTGGTCGTTGACGAAGCGCATCGTCTCGCCCGAGCGCAGCGCGCCGATCGCGCCGAAGATCGCCGAGTGGCGGAAGCGCCGCGCCACGCCGCGGGCGTCGAAAAGATGGGTGTGCTGCTCGAAGACCGTGTCGGAGGACATCGCTGCGTGCTCGCTGGAAAGGGAGCACCAACATAGGCCCGGCCCCGCGCCCGGCCACTGATCTGGATCAACCGTGCCGTCAGTCGGGCACGGCCGCGTTCATCCGCCGCAGGGTGCGGCGGCGGCCGATCGCGGCGTAGATGCGGGCGAGCAAGGGGATGGCCAGCAGCAGGATGTTGTTCTTGCCCGGGATGTGCGGCGCGGCCAGCAAGGCGGCGGTGGCCGCCGTGGGCAGCGCCAGCGTGCGCCAGCGCAGCGCGTTGACCTCTTCCGGCGGCACGCCGTCGCGGATCCGCCCGGGCCGCAGCGCGAGCTGGAACAGGCACAGCTGCAGCAATCCGGCGGCCAGCAGGGTGGACGAGTAGAACACCTCCGGCACGCGCGCCAGCGGGTTGGAGCTCATCAGCGCGGTGGCGAACGGCATGAACGCGATCACCATCAGCAGCAGCATGTTCGGCCACATCAGCCGGGGCTCGTAGCCGGCCAGCACGCCGAACATCCGGTGGTGCGCGATCCACAGCGCGCCGATGGCGAGGAAGCTCAGGATGAAGCCCATGAAGCTGGGCAGCAGGTTCGCCAGCGCGGCGAGGTAGGCGCCGTCGTCGAGCGTGTCCAGCCGCGGCACATGCACCTCGATCACCAGCAGCGTGATCGCGATCGCGAACACGCCGTCGGAGAACGTCTTCAGCCGTTCGAGTTGTTGTGCGCCGTGGCTCATGCGTCGTCCCTCAGAACTTGTAGGCCCGGTGGATCGCCACGATGCCGTTGCTGAGGTTGCGCACCTCGACCCGGCCGAAGCCGGCGCGCTCCATCATGCCCTTCAGCGTCTCCTGGTCCGGGTGCTTGCGGATGGATTCGGCGAGGTACTGGTAGCTGTCGGCGTCGCCGGCGAACAGCCGGCCGAGTTTCGGCAGCACCTTGAACGAGTGGAAGTCGTAGAGCTTGTTGAACAGCTCGCTCTGCACGCGCGAGAACTCCAGCACCAGGGCGCGGCCGCCGGGCTTGAGCACGCGGCAGATGTCGGCCAGCGCCTTGTCCTTGTCGGTGACGTTGCGCAGGCCGAAGGCCATGGTCACCGCGTCGAAGCTGTTGTCGGGAAAGGGCAGGCATTCGGCGTTGAGCTGGGCCCAGCGCAGGCCGCCGACCAGGCCGCGGTCGGTGAGGCGGTCGCGGCCCACGCCGAGCATCGCGGCATTGATGTCGCCGACGACGACCTCGCCCTGCTCGCCCACCACCGGCTTCAGCAGGGCGGCGATGTCGCCGGTGCCGCCGGCGAGGTCCAGCACGCGGTCGCCCTTGCGCACGCCGCTGACGGCCACGAAGTGGCGCTTCCACAGCCGGTGGATGCCGAACGACATCAGGTCGTTCATCAGGTCGTAGTTGCGGGCGACCGAGGTGAACACCTGGCCGACCAGCTTCTGCTTGTCGGCGACGGGCACGTCGCGGTATCCGAAGTGGGTGGTGGGCTGCTCGTTCATGGCGTCATGCGGTCCGGTGAAGGGGTGGGAACAGGCGGCTACAGCGGCAGGTCGCGCTGCGTGCCTTCCTGTTCGCCGGTGGTGGCGTCGGCGTCGGCGGTCTCCGCGGGGGGCGGCGCGGCCTGGTGGCTGGCCTGCTCGGCCGCCACGTGGCGCTGGTGCAGTTCCGCGCCGGCGTCGGCGGCCTGCACCGGCGGTTCGGGCGATGCGGCGGGCGCGGTCGCGGCCTCGGGAGGCGCCTCCTCGGCGGCGGCGTCGCGTTCGCCGCCCGGCGTGATCTTGAGGATGGAGTGGCGCATCTCGCGCGACAGGATCACCCGCGCGTCGCGCACCATGTCTTCCAGCGAGCTGTCGTAGTCGAGCTTGCCGTTGTCGTCGTTCCAGACGATGCGGCGCTCGCGCAGTTTCTGGATGAAGCCGCGGAACAGCGCCTTGTCGAAGAATTCCGGCGCGCTGAGCTCGTTGAGCAGGGCCAGCCGCTGCGCGGTGAGCGTGCAGGTGGTTTCCAGCTCGCCGCTGGAGAGCGTGTGCGGGCCGTGCTTCACCAGCGCGGCGATCGCGATGTAGTAGCGCTCGAACGCCTGGATCAGGCTGCGGGCGATCACCTTGAGCTGGAACGCGCCGTCCTCCTGGCCGGGGCCGCGCTCCAGCATGCGGCCGTCGCCGGTAGCCTCGAGCAGGCCGCGGCGCACGAAGAAGTCGATGGTGGCCTGCAACTGCGCGCCGAAACCCGCCTCGTCCCAGGGCAGGAACAGCTCGCCCTGCAGGAACGGATAGATGATGCGGCCCAGCCGCTGCACCGAGGCGCGCGACATGCGCCGGTTGTTGAGGAAGCAGCAGGCCACCCAGGCGGCGAGCGCCATCAGGTGCAGCACGTTGTTGCGGAAGTAGCTGAGCAGCACCGCCTGCTCGCCTTCCACGTCCAGCACGTCGCCCAGCGGATGCCGGATGCGGCGGATCCAGCCCATCTGCTCGCCGTAGGCGATGATGCCGGCCGGGTCCATCGGGGTCAGCGTGATGCGGTCGGAGTAGGGCAGCTCCTGCAGCAGCGACTTGGTGAGCTCCAGCTGCGCCAGCAGGTCGCCCTCGGCCATCGCGTGCTTGGGCGTGGCCAGCAGGGTCAGCGCGAGCAGGTTGATCGGGTTGACGTCGGCGGCGCGGTTGACGTTGACCTGGATCTTCTCGGCCAGCCGGTCGATCACGCCGCTCAGCCATTCGGGGCGGGTGTCGGGGTCGCCGCCGGCGCTGCGCCAGTCGGCGCTGGCCGCGTCCAGCAGCGGGGTCAGCTCGATCGGCTCGCCGAAGTTCAGCGCCACGTGGCCGTAGCGCTGGCGCAGCACCTTGAGGCCCTTGAGCAGGCCGATCAGGGATTCCTTCTCCTTGGGCTGGCCGCTGAGCTCGCCGGCGTAGCTCTTGCCCTCCATCAGCTTCTCGTAGCCGACGTACACCGGCTGGAACAGCACCGGCCGGCGCGGCGCGCGCAGGAACGCGCGCACCGTCATCACCAGCATGCCGGCGCGCGGCGCCAGCAGCCGGCCGGTGCGCGAGCGGCCGCCCTCGATGAAGTATTCCATCGGCACGCCGCGGTCGATCAGCTGCGCCATGTACTCGTTGAAGATCACCGAGTACATCGCGTTGCCCTTGAACGTGCGGCGCATGAAGAACGCGCCGCCGCGGCGCAGGATGGGGCCGATCAGCGGCAGGTTGAGGTTCACGCCCGCGGCGATGTGCGGCGGCACCACGCCGGACATGTGCAGCTGGTAGCTCAGCAGCAGGTAGTCGGTGTGGCTGCGGTGGCTGGGCACGTACACCACCTCGTAGCCCGGCGCGGCGGCGCGGGCCTTGTCGAAGTGGTGCATCGCGATGCCGTCGTACAGCTTGTTCCAGAAGTTGGAGAGCAGGAACGACACCGAGCGCACCACCGGGTGCGAGTAGTCGGCGGCGATCTCCAGCATCATCTTCTGCGCCTGGCGCCAGGCCTTGGCCTTGCTGATCTTCTCCTTGGCCGCGGTGGCGGCGATCGCCGCGCGCACCGGCTCGGCGCGCAGCACGTCGTCCACCACGGTGCGGCGGTGCGAGAGGTCGGGGCCGATCACCGCGGCGCGGATGCGCCGGAAGTGGGTGCGCAGCACGCGCGCCAGCTTGCGCGCGAAGCGCGGCGGCGGCAGCTCGCCGGACTCGGCAAGCACCTCGCGCAGCGACACCGGCGTGGCGAAATGCACCACGGTGTCGCGGCCGTTCAGCAGCAGCGCCAGCAGGCGGCTGAAGCGGCCCACCATCACCCAGTTCTCGGAGAACAGCACGCTGAACCAGCCGGAGTCGCGGGTCGGCGCGCGGCCCACGTAGATCGATACCGGCACGATCTGGATGTCGCGGTCGGGCATGCCTTCCAGCGAATGCACCAGCTGCCCCAGCGGCTCGTTCGGCGAGCGGTGGCGCTTGCGCCCGAACAGCCAGCCGTCGCGGCGCATCAGCGCAAACACCGAGCGCTTGCGGCGCGTGCCGGCCAGCGGCTGCAACGGGCCGGGCAGGCCGGCCTCGCGGCAGGCGCGGTCGAGGATCAGCGCATCGGAAAAGCCGTCGCGCTCGATCACGTAGCACACCGGCACGCCGGCCTTGAGCAAGGTGGTGGGTTCGGCCGGATCGCGGCGGATGCGCACCCAGGGTTGCAGCAGCTGCCCGGCCAGGTGGAACCACCAGGGGGTGCGACGACGGGGGGTGTCCGCGGTGGAAATGTTCTGCATCCGCCTATTCTATCGGCTTGCCCGTTGAAACCATGCCCGGGCGTGTGGAGAACGCATCCTCGTCCCCGGCGCCGTTCGCGGCGCCGGGGACGGCGAATCCTCAGGGGCTGGCGACGGAGCCGGTCCCGGCCGGCAGCACCGTGTCGCCGGCGGTGGCCGGCTGCTGCAGGCGCTCGTGCGCCTCGCGCACGTTGCGGATCATCGCCTCGCTGTACCAGCGGCCGTCCTGCTGCACCAGGGTCGATTCGGCGGAAAGCGGCTTGCCGAGCAGGGTGTAGTCCACCTTCACCACCGCGCGGCCGTCCTTGTTGGACAGCGTGCTGAGCCTGGCCGAGTTCAGCGCCTCGTCCACCGGCAGGCCGTAGATCGCCAGCACCTGCTTGAGGCCCGCGTAACCGGTGGTGTACTTCGCCATCGCGGTGTCGAAGTCCATCGTGCGCAGCTGCTCCGGGCTCTTGAGGTCCAGCTTGCGCGCGGCGGCCACCACCACGCCCACGGCCTGCTTCGCCTTGGCCTGGTCGAACCACGGCGCCTGCTGCGCCCACGGCACCACCACGTCCAGCAACTGGTTCGCCTGGGCCTTCTGCTCGGTGTCCAGGTTCTGGTTCTGCGCCACGCCGTTCTTCAGCAGGGCGTCGCCCACGCTGATCAGCACCGGCAGCTGGTCCTTGTACTGCTGTTCCATCTGGACCAGCTTGGGCTGCAGCTCGGCGTAGAGCTGGGTCTCGGCATCCGGGGCGGTGAGCTTGTGCACGGCCTCGTCGAATTTCGCCTTGTCCGCGGCGCCGACCGACGGCTGCTCCGCGGAATGGCGGCTCCAGTCCGCGCGCAAGGTGGCGTAGTCGGCCGCCGGCACCGCGTGCTTCCAGAGGCCGTTGAAGTCGCCGGCCTTGAGCAGGTCGATCGAGCCCTGCACGGCCGCTTCCGGCGTGCTGCCGCCGACCTGGGACGCTTCGTCCTTGTTGTGGCAGGCGGCGAGCGCCAGCACGGCGAGCAGGGGCAGCAGGGCGCGCAGGGGACGGAAATGCATGGACAGGTCTCGCGATATGGGGAAAACAGCGCCGATGGCGCGATGACAGGTCAGGGTACGGGGCGCGGCAGGGAGGGACAAGCGCCGAACGTACAAACTTGCGGGCGCCGTTGTCGCAGGCGGCATGGCGATTGACGGGCCGGCCCGAAGGCGAGCGCACCGCCCAAAAGAAAACCCCGCGGGCGTTGGCCTCACGGGGTAATCCGGCCGGGCCGGAAGGGAAATGGCCTTGCCTGCGGAAACACGGTGGTCAGCAGCAGGTAGGCGCGACAAATATTACTTGGCCGTTAAATCTAAAGCAATACTTTGGTTTGTCGTTGTAACTTGATGTTTTTAATCAGTTATACCGGAGCGCTTCCAGCTTTTGACGGCGCTGCTCGGGCAGCGGCGCGCTCCAGTCGTTGTTGAACAGCGCCGGCTCCCACGAGCCGTAGGTGGCGTTGGGCAGCACGAACCAGCGCGTGCCGACCCAGTCCATGTAGTTCGCGACCGCCTGCTTGCGGCCCGCCGCCGTGTTCGCGACGACGTCGACGAAATCGCCGATCTGGTCGCCGAACTGCATCAGCACGCGGTAGTTGCGGCTCACCAGCTGGCGGCGGCAGCCCTTCTCGGTGCCCACCTGCTCGCAGCCGGGCAGGATGGTGCCCAGGCCCAGGAAGGCCTCGGGGCCGGCCACCGGCAGGCCCAGCTTGCGCAGGTTCGCCACGGTGGCGGTGTCCAGGTCCTTGGCGCGGTTGGAGAGATAGATCACCGCGATGCCGTGCTTGGCGGCGAACTGGGTGAAGGCCACCACGCCCGGCAGGGCGCGGGCGGCTTCCTCCTTGCACCACTCGGCCCAGGTGGCCTCGTTGTACTGGCCGCCGCTCTTCACCAGCCGGGCCTGGTAGGGCGAGTTGTCCAGCACCGTTTCGTCGATGTCCAGCACCACGGCCGGCGGCAGGCCGGCGGCGGAGACCTGGCGGTCCTCCTTGGACAGCGCGTCCCACTTCGGGTCGCGCAGCGCCGGCAGCAGGCGCGCCTCGGCATCGCGGAAGGTCTGGATGAAGATCAGGTCGTGCTCGATCGCGGTCTGCGTCCACGCCACGGCATTGAGATTGTCGTTGGCGGCGACGGCGGCCACCGGGGCCGGAGCCGGAGCCGCTTCCGGTGCGGGCGTGGGCGCGGGGCGCGACGGTGCGGCGGCGCAGCCGGCGAGCAGGGCGGACAGGGCCAGAACCAGCGGCAGGTGTGGGCGCATGAGGCAGGTGTCTCCGGAAAGGGTGCGCGAGTCTTGCAGGATTTTACGACAGTGACATGAAAGCGCCGGGCAGTCTCCGCCGGGCGGTTGCGACGGGCCGTACGGGTCATGCGCCGATCCGGAACAGGGCAGGCGGGCTTGGCTGCCGCCATGCCGGGCTGACAGACTGGCGGCCGTCCCCGTTATCGCCGGAACCCGCATGAACGATCCGACGCCCGTCGCGCCCCGCGCCGAGTCCACTGCCATCCGCACCGTCAGCTACGTGGTCGCGGGTGTCGGGCTGTGGCTGGTGCTGCACCTGCACCTGCTCGCCGCGCTGCTGGCCGGCCTGCTGGTCTACGAGCTGGTGCAGGCGGCGGTGCCGCTGCTGGGGCGGCGCATCCCCGGCGACCGCGCCCGGGTGGTGGTGGTGGCGGTGCTGGGCGCGGTGGTGGTGGGCCTGCTGATACTGCTGATACTCGGGGCGATCACTTTCTTCCGCAGCGAGCTGGGCAATCCCGAACTGCTGTGGCAGCAGCAGCTGATGCCGCTGGTGGAAAAGGCCCGCCAGCAACTGCCGGTGATGCTGGTCGATCATCTGCCCGACAGCGTGGACGACTTGCGCGACGGCGTGGTCGACCTGGCGCGAAAGCATGCGGTGACCCTGCAGCTCGCGGGCAAGGAGGCGGCGCGCGCGTTCGTGCACATCCTGATCGGCCTGGTGCTCGGCGCGATCGTGGCGCTCAGCCGCACGCGGCCGGCGCACCAGCTGGGGCCGCTGTCCGCGGCGCTGGGCCAGCGCTGCCAGCGGCTGGCCGTGGCGTTCCACGACATCGTGTTCGCGCAGATCAAGATCTCGCTGGTCAACACCGCGCTCACCGCGATCTTCCTGCTCGGCGTCCTGCCGCTGCTGGGCATCCATGTGCCGCTGTCCAAGACGCTGGTGGCGGTCACCTTCATCGTCGGGCTGCTGCCGGTGGTCGGCAACCTGTTTTCCAACACCGCCATCACGATCGCCGCGCTGTCCATTTCGCTGGGCGTGGGCATCGCCGCGCTGGGCTTCCTGATCGTGATCCACAAGCTCGAATACTTCCTCAACGCCCGCATCGTGGGTGCGCAGATCCATGCGCGGGCCTGGGAACTGCTGATCGCGATGCTGCTGCTGGAAGCCGCCTTCGGCCTGGCCGGCGTGATCGCCGCGCCGATCTACTACGCCTACCTCAAGGGCGAGCTGGAAGCGCAGCGGATGATTTGATACGGCGCAAGTAAATACAGATACGGAATAAATTGCGATTATCTATGACAAGATATTGCGATTATCTATGACAAGAAAATACGATTTTCTTTTTTTCACGAATAAATCACCTTGAAAGTGTTGTCTCTCCGTTAAGTCGCGTGATAGATATTGATGCCGCGACCTTGGAGTCGCGGCTGGATCCGTCGAATCGTGCAGGGAGCCTTTGCATCGGCATTTCGATGCGGGCGTGCGATATCCGGTCCGGATTCCAATATCGATTGCCAATGGGGAGCACAAAGACATGATCAAGTCGAAACTGGCCGTAGCCGTAATCGCAGCGCTCGCGTTTGCTGCCGCTTCCGCCCAGGCGCAGGACGCTCAGAACGCAGCGCCGTCCACCACCCGTCAGCAGGACCAGAACGCCGATCAGGCGCCGAATGCCAAGAACGCCAAGAAGCTGGAGGCGGTTACCGTCACGGGTTCGCTGATCCCGCAGACCCAGATCGAAACGGCCACGCCCGTCGTCACGATCACGGCCGACCAGATGAAGGCGCGCGGCTTCACTTCGGTGGCCCAGGCGCTGCAGCAGGCCTCGTTCGCCACCGGCAGCGTGCAAGGCATGCAGGACACGAATTCCTTCACCACCACCGCCGAAACGCTGAGCATGTTCGGTTTGCCGGTGGGCTTCGTGAAGTACCTCGTGGACGGTCGTCCGATGGGCAGCTTCCCCGGCCTGTACAACGGCAGCGACACCTTCAACAGCATCAGCGGCATCCCGATGGATCTGGTCGACCACGTCGACATCCTGCCGGGCGGCCAGTCCTCGCTGTACGGTTCGGACGCGATCGCGGGCGTCATCAACATCGTGCTGAAGAAGCACGTGGACGCGCCGACGCTGGACGTGCGCTACGGCTGGTATGGCGAAGGCGGCGGCGCCAGCCGCCGCATCAGCTTTGCCGACAGCTTCACGCTGGGCAAGTGGACCTCGCTGTATGGCGTGCAGTTCGAGAGCACGCAGCCGATCTGGCGACGCGACCGCAGCATCACCAGCACGTTCAACACGCACGGCACCAGCCCGGAAACGGCCTCGCGCGACTTTCTCGTGACCACGGCGTATTCGAACGACGGCAGGAAGGCGGGTTATCTGTTCCTGGACCCCAACAACTGCGCGAACGTGTCCGGCGAATGGGGCGGCACGGAGACGAAGCAGCACCGCACCCCGCAGGGCGACTACTGCGGCTCCATGTATACCCCGGGCGTGGGGACGCTGACGCTGGACAGCAAGCAGGCGAACGCCTACACGCACAACACGTTCGACGTCAGCGACAACGTGCAGCTGTACGGCGACCTGCTCTACAACTACGCGGAAAAGCGTTTCACCAACGGCTCCAGCACCACGTGGTGGGGCACCAGCGGGGCGGCTTCGCAGGGGGCGGGCTATTTCTGGGATCCCACCATCCACGGCGGCAGCCTGATGCTGTTGCAGCACGCGTTCTCGCCCGAGGAAGTGGGCGGCTATCGCAACATCATGAGCAAGGAGTACGAGAACTCCTACATGCTCACCTTGGGCGCGCGCGGCACGTTCGGCCAGTCGAACTGGGACTACGACCTGGGCTTCACCCATTCGGACGATCAGTTGACCGACCGCTCCTTCCAGCGGCTGGCCGGCCCGATGGAGGCGTACTTCTCCAGGAACGTGCTGGGTCCGCAGCTGGGCACGTATTCGGGCTACCCGACGTTCGAGCCGAACTATGCCGCCTTGTACAACCCGGTGTCGCCGGCGGACTTCCGGAGCTTCACCGGCTACTCCACCAGCCATGCCAAGACCTGGGACAACATGGTGCGCGGCCAGTTGACCAATGCCTCGCTGTTCACCTTGCCGGGCGGCGACGCCGGCGCGGCATTCGTGGTGGAAGGCGGCAACCAGGGCTGGGATTCCTCGCCGGATCCGCGCCTGATGCAGCAAGTCACGGTGGATTACGGCAACGGCCACACTTATGACACGCCGTACTACTGGGGCACCAGCGCCACTCCCGGTGCGGGCCACCGCTCGCGCTACGCGGCCACCACCGAGTTCAAGCTTCCGCTGCTGAAGCAGCTGACCCTGGACGTATCGGGCCGTTACGACAGCTACAAGGTGAGCGGCCAGGACGTCAGCCACGGCACCTACATGCTGGGGCTTGAGTACCGCCCGCTCGACACCTTGCTGCTGCGTGGCCGCTACGGCACCGCGTTCAAGGTGCCCACGCTGTCCGACGAGTTCCAGCGCCCCAGCGGCTACTACAACAGCGTCACGGACTACCTGAATTGCGGTCGCCTCGGTTTCAGCGGCGCCAATGTCAGCAGCTGCCCGTCGCGCTACGAAACCGTGCAGTTCCAGGGCACCACGATGGGCAACCCGGCGCTGAAGCCGATCACGGCCACGGTCTGGACCTATGGATTGGTGTGGGCACCGGTCGAGCGCATGTCGATCAGCGTGGACTATCTGCACTGGAACATCAGCAACGAAGTGAACCAGATGAGCGCGGCGGCCTTGTCCAACGACGAGTACCTGTGCGATATCGGCACGATCGACCCGAGCTCGCAAACCTGCAAGACGGCTTTCAGCCTGATCCAGCGCGGCCCGGGCCAGACGCAGAACGGCATTCCGTTGCTGGGGCAGATCACCGGCATCACCACGCCCAAGGTCAACGTGAGCCGCGAGCAGGTGAACGCGATCAGCGCGCACTTCGATTACGGCATGGATATCGGCGCGTTCGGCAAGCTGGTGTGGGCAGCCTCGTATTCGGATGTGCTGAAGCACACCTACCAGGACTACCCGCAGGACAAACCGGTGGACGAGTTGCGCCATCCGGCGTGGAGCACCGACTTCAAGAGCAAGGCGAATGCGTCGCTGAGCTGGCTGAAGGGCGAGTGGAGCAGCACGCTGTACGTCAATCGTTACGGCCGTACGCCGAACTACCTGGCGAGTCAGCTCGACAACTACACCGACAAGGGCACCGGCAAGCTCGGCGCCTGGATCCTGTGGAACGCCAGCGTGACCTACAGCCCGATCAAGAACCTGGGGCTCTCGCTGCAGATCCAGAACCTGTTCAACAAGATGCCGCCGGTGGACAACAGCTATCCGGGCACCACGTGGGGTCCGTACAACTCGGACAACTACAACCCGTATGGCCGTTCGTTCTACGTGGAGGCGAACTACAGGTTCGGCCAGGGCTCGGGCAGCTGAAGCCCGTCACCATGCAGGCCGCCTGACCAGACGGCCCCGCTTCGGCGGGGCCGTTTTTTTCGGAAGCGCCGAGGTTTGCCGGGCCCGCTTTCAGGACGGCAGTTCGATGCCTTGCCCGGAGAGTACGTCGCGCAGTCCGCCCAATTGCCGCTCGTACTTGCGCCAGCGCTGCAACGCGCTGCGATAGACCGCACCACGCACCTGTACCGCGCTGGCGGTGTTCACAGGCGCGGCGTTCTCCTCGAAGTGCAGGCAGTCGTCGTGCCAGGACAGCCCGCAGAAGTCCAGCAGCCGGCGCGTGCTGGCCTCCTGGGTATTCACCAGGTCCTCGTATCGCAGCTCCAGGATGCGTCCGGGGAAGGCGCGCTGCCAGTGCGCGACCAGGCGGTCGAACAGCGCGTAATAGCGACCCGTGTCGCCGAGGTCGAAGGAGTATGCGTAATACGGCGATTGGGCCGCGAACAACTGGCGGAAGTTGCTGAGGCAGGTGTCCAGCGGATCACGGCGCAGGCAGATGATCTTCGCGTTCGGCAGCGCGCGGGCAATCCATCCCGCATACAGGAAGTTGTGCGGCAGCTTGTCGACGAAGCGCGGTACCTTCCCGGTGGCCGGACGGGTGCTGGCAAGGTAGTCCGCACCCAGGGCGGCCCAGTCCAGCTCGCGGGCGCGCCCGATGGTGTCGGCGTCGAGCAGCAGCGGCGTGCGGCTGCCCGAGGCGCGCTTCAGCGCCACGCCGAAATTCATCAGCTCACCGGCCGAATGTACGTCGGGGTGGCTGGAGATGATGCGCTCCACCAGGGTGGTGCCGCTGCGCGGCATGCCGATCACGAAGATCGGCTCGTTCGTCGGGCAGCCGGGCGTGGCGGCCTGGGGCGCCGGGAACGCCGCGGTGATGGCCGCGAACAGCGCCTCGTCCTGCTCGATGCGGTAGCCGCGGCCTTTGCCGGCCGCGGCCTTGCCTTGCTCGTAGTGCGCGAAGGCGGCGGGGTAGTCGGCGCAGTCCTCGCATTCCTTGGCCAGCGCCATGCGCAGGTAGGTTTGTGCTTCCTGGTCGTCGTCGCGGCTGGCAAGCAAGGCTTCCATGCGCGCGATGTGGTTGCTGTCGGCCGTCTGCCGGTGCAGTTGCGCCAGGGTGAGGTGGGCCTTCCACCAGCGCGGATCGATGCGGATGCAGGCTTCCAGTTCCCCTTCGGCGGCATCGAGTTCGCCGACCGCGATCAGCGCGGTGGCGAGGTTGAAGCGGTACGGCGCATGGTCGGGCCCGAGCGCCACCGCGCGGCGGAAGGCCTCGACGGCTTCGGCGTGGGCGTGGGTCTGGGTATAGATCACGCCCAGCGTATCCAGCGTGACGGCATCGGTGGCCGCCACCGCCATCGCGCGGTCCGCTGCCGCGCGCGCCTCCGGCATCATCTTGACCAGGACCAGCGCCTTGGCGAACTGCACGGCAAAGTCCGGCCGGCGCGGTTCCATGTCCGCGGCGATGTGCAGATGGGTGAGCGCCATCGGCATGTTCTGCAGCTCCATCTCGGCCACGCCGGCGATGTAGCGCAGCAGCGGATGGCCGGGCAGGCGGGGCAACAGGTCGTTCGCCAACCGGACCGTCCGGGGCCAGTCGCGCCGGTTGAAGGCCTGGCTGAGTTCGGCGAACGGGACGGAGGGATCGGTCATCGGGATGTCGTCGTGGGCCTGGAACGTCAACGTTACCGCGAGTGGCGCTGCAACGGCGATCCGCTCAGGTGGTCGATTCGATGCCGGCCTGGCGCAGCAGTTCGCGCAGCGGCGCCAGCTCGCTTTCGTAGCGGCGCCACTGGCCGACCGAGGAGCGGAACATCGGCTGGCGCACCTGCAGGCCGCTCGCGGTCGCCACCGGAGCGGCATTGCGTTCGAAGCGCAGGCAGGCGTCGTGCCAGCGCAACCCGCAATGCGCAAGGAGGCGGCGCGTTTCGGTTTCCTGCGCCTCGACCAGCGACTCGTAGCGCAATTCGAGGATGCGGCCCGGAAGCACCTTGCGCCAATGCGCCATCAGCCGGTCGAACAGGATGTAGTAACGCCCGGTGTCTTCGAGGTCGAAGGAGTAGTGGTAGTACGGAAGCTTCTCGGCGAACACCTGGCGGAAATTGCCCAGGCACGTGTCCAGCGGATCGCGTCGCAGGCAGACCAGTTTCGCGTTCGGCAGGGCGCGGGCAATGAAACCGGCATAGAGGAAATTGAACGGAAATTTGTCCACGAAGCGCGGGGTGTGCCCGGTGCCGGGTCGTGTGCTTGCCACATAGTGGGCGCCGGCACGAAGCCAGTCGATGGTGCGCACGCGCGACGCGATCTCCGGGTCGCGCCAGAACGGCAGCGGGCGGTTCCAGGCGCGGCCTACGGCCATGCCGAAATTGAGCAGTTCCCCGGCGCCATGGACGTCCGGGTGGCTGGTGAGGATGCGCTCCACCAGGGTGGTTCCGCTGCGCGGCATGCCGAACACGAAAATGGGTTCGGCCGGAGGTTCGCTGTCCGCGGGCGACGGCAGCGGTTCCGGGAACGCGCGCTCCATCGCGGCGAAGATGGCGGAGTCTTGCCCGGCGGCGTATTCGACCGCTTCGCGCCCGGCCGCGTTGCCCAGCAGGTAATGCCCGAACGCCTTCGGATAGTTCGCCAGGTCCTCGTGCTCCTTGGCCAGTGCGAAGTGGAGGCAGAGGCGTGCTTCGCGATCACCGGCGCACCGCTCCAGCAGGGACTGCAGCCGCGAGATGTGTTCGCTGCCCGGCGACTGCCTGCGCAGGTTGGACAAGGCCAGGTGCGCGCGCCAGAACCGTGGGTCCTGGGCGAGGCATGCCTCGATCTCGCGCTCGGCGCCGTCGATGTCCCCTGTATGCATCAGGGCGCTGGCGAGGTTGAAGCGATAGGCGGGCTGCACCGGGTCGGCGGCCACCGCACGTCGGGACGCTCCGGCGGCGGCGTCGGGTGCGCCGCATTCGGCATAGACCGTGGCCAGCAGGTCCAGCAGGGATGCGTCCCCGGGCTGCAGCGCCATCGCGCGATCCGCGGCTGCCGCTGCCGCACTGGTCAAACGCGCCCTGGTCAATGCGCGGGCGTAGTGCGCAACGAACTCGACCCGGGTGGGATCCGATTCGGCAGCGTGCCGCAGGTGGGCTATCGCGCGCGGCAAATCATGCAGCTCAAGGTCGGCGACGCCCATGAGGTAGTGCATCGCAGGATGTTGCGCCGACCCGGGCGGCAGCCGGGAGAGCACGTCCCTTACGCGTGGCCAGTCGCGCCGGTTGAAGGCGTCGACGGCCTGCGCTTGGATCTGCTCCGTTCCGGTCATGGTCCCGTGGCCTTGCGGCAGGTAATGGCGCGATGGTGACGAGCCTTCGTCACAGTGTAGCGAGAGGGCAACGGTGCCTCGTCGGCGCGCCGCTCAATCCGCCACGCCCACGCCCGCGCTGGCCAGCAGCCAGCGCAGGTCGCGTAGCTGGGGTTCGTAGTGGCGCCAGTGGCCGATCGCGCGCTGGTAGATCGGCGTGCGCACCTGCCAGGCGTTCGGCGTGTTGACCGGCGCGGTGTTGGTTTCCGAGCGCAGGCAGGTGTCGTCCCAGGGGAGTTCGCAGAACGCCAGCACGTCGCGCGCGGCGGCTTCGGTGTTCTCCACCAGCGATTCGTACGGCAGTTCCAGGATGCGGCCGGGCAGCACCTTGCGCCAGTGCGCCATCAGGCGGTCGAACTGCAGGTAGTAGCGGCCGATGTCGTCGAGGTTGAAGGAGTAGTCGTAGAAGCCCGATTCGTTCTCGAACAGGTGGCGGAAGTTGCCGACGCAGGTGTCCAGCGGGTCGCGGCGCAGGCAGACGATCTTCGCGTTCGGCAGCGCGCGGGCGATGAAGCCGGCGTAGAGGAAGTTGTGCGGCATCTTGTCGATGAAGCGCGGCGTCCCGCCGCTGGCCGGCCGCGTGCTGGCGAGATACGCCGCGCCCAGCTGCTGCCAGTCGATGTGGCGGGTGCGCGCGGCGAGGTCCGCTTCGCCCAGCAGGGCGGTGGTGCAGCCGGAGGCGCGCTGCATCTGGGCGGGGAAGTTCTGCAGCTCGCCGGCGGAGCGCACGTCGGGATGGCTGGACAGGATGCGGTCCAGCAAGGTGGTGCCGGTGCGCGGCATGCCGATGACGAAGATCGGTTCGTGCGTGGGATCGCCCGCGGGCGCTTCGGTGTCGACCGCGGGGAACGCGCGGATCAGCGCGTCGAACATCGCCTCGTCGCGCGCGGAGGCATAGGGGCGCATGCGCCGGCCGGCCGCGTTGCCGCGCGTGTAGTGCCCGAACGCGGCGGGGTAGTCGGCGAGGTCGTCGCATTCCTTGCCCAGGGCGATGTTGAGCAGCAGCTGCGCGCCGGGGTCCTCGCCGTGGGCCTGCAGCAGTTCGCGCATGCGCGCGATGTGGTTGTGCTCCCCTGTCTGCCGCTGCAGCTGGGCCAGCAGCAGGTGCGCGTACCAATGGCGCGGCTCGATCCGGATGCAGGCTTCCAGCTCGTGCTCCGCCCCTTCGGCGTCGCCCAATGCGTTCAGCGAATAGGCGAGGTTGAGGTGGGCGATCGCATGCCCGGGCGCCAGCGCCACGGCGCGGCGGAACGCATTCGCCGACTGCATCAGCGCGTTCGCCTGCCGGTAGACCATGCCCAGCGTGTCCAGTACCTGGGCGTCGTCGGGCGACAAGGTCATCGCGCGGTCGGCCACCAGGCGCGCCTCGCGGAACCGGCGGGTCAGCGCCAGCGCCCTGGCGTACTGCGCGACGTAGTCGGCGCGGCGCGGTTCGAGGTGGGTGGCTTTCAGCAGGTGTTCCAGCGCCTTCGGCATGCGCTGCACCTGCCGCGCCTCCATGCAGGCGACGCCGGCCATGAAGTGCACGCGGGCGTCGTCCGGTGCGGCGCTCAGCAGCTGGGCCGCGCGCTGCTGCACCCGCGGCCAGTCGTGCTGGTCGAAGGCGGCGACGAGCTTGGCGTAAGCCCGGGTCGAGTCGATCACGGAATGTCCCCTGGCGCCGGGATGGAGAGGCGGCCGGTCGCCGGCGACACAATGAAAGGCGGCCGCCGGTCCGTCAACCGGGGGCGGCCAGCATGGCCTTGATGCGCGCCATGTGCGATTCGGCGGTCTCGCGCACCGCCTCCTTGTCCGCGTCCGGGTCCTTGCCCTGCCAGTGCAGGTCGGCCTGCGGAAGTTCCTGCAGGAAGCGGCTGGGCTGGTTGGCATGCACCTCGCCGTAGCGCTTCGTCTTCGCCGACCAGGACAGGGTCAGCAGCTCCTTGGCGCGGGTGATGCCCACGTACATCAGGCGGCGTTCCTCGTCGATGCGGCCCTCGTCGATGGCGCCGTCGTGCGGCAGGGTGCCGTCCTCGCAGCCGACGATGAAGACGAAGCGGAATTCCAGGCCCTTGGCCGCGTGCAGGGTCATCATGCGCACCGCGTTGCCGGGGTCGTCGCGGTCGGCGTGGCTGAGCAGGGCGAGCTGGGCGGCGAGGTCGCCGGCGCTGTCGCCCTTCTGCATGGCGCGGAACCATTCGGTGAGTTCGCGCAGGTTGCCGAGCTTGCGTTCGCGCACGGAAGCATCCGGCGTGGCGGCGGCAAGCTGGGCCGCGTAGCCGGTGCGTTTCAGGATGCGCTCGACCAGGTCCGCCGCGCTCTCGTGCAGCGAGGCGCTGCGCAGTTCGTCCAGCAGGTCGGAGAACGCGGCCAGCGCGGCGGCCGGGCGCGGCGAGAGCTGGCGCAGCACGCCGTCGCTGCGCGTGGCTTCCAGCAGCGAGCAGTGCTTCGACTGTGCGAACTGGCCGAGCTTTTCCAGCGTGGTGGCGCCGATCTCGCGCTTCGGCACGTTCACCACGCGGAGGAAGGCGGCGTCGTCGCTGGGGTTGGCGAGCAGGCGCAGGTAGCAGAGCAGGTCCTTCACCTCCGCGCGGTCGAGGAAGGAAAGCGCGCCGGTGAGGTGATACGGGATGCGCGCGAGGCGCAACGCCATTTCCAGCGGCCGCGCCTGGAAGTTGCCGCGGTAGAGGATGGCGATGTCGTGCCAGCGCGCCTTGTGCTTCTCGGCCAGGGTGGTGGCGATCGAGGCCACCTTCTCGGCCTCGTGCCCGGCTTCCTTGCATTCCAGCACGCGGATCGGCGCGCCTTCCGGGTGCTCGCTCCACAGCTTCTTTTCGTGCGCGTGCGGATTGTTGGCGATCAGCGCATTCGCCGCGCGCAGGATGCGCTTGCCGCAGCGGTAGTTCTGCTCCAGCTTGATCACGCGCAGGTTCGGCCAGTCGCGGCCGAGCTGGTCGATGTTCTCGGGGTTGGCGCCGCGCCAGGCGTAGATGCTCTGGTCGTCGTCGCCCACGCAGGTGATGCCGCCGCGCTCGCCGACCAGCGCCTTGAGCAGGCGGTACTGCGCGTCGTTGGTGTCCTGGTATTCGTCCACCAGCAGGTAGCGCAGCCGCTCGCGCCACGCGTTGCGGCAGTCTTCGTCGGTTTCCAGGATGCGCAGCGGCAGCCGGATCAGGTCGTCGAAGTCCACCGCGTTGAAGGTGGCGAGGCGCTGCTGGTACATCTCGTAGATCGTCGCCGCCTCCAGCTCGCGCGGGCTGCGCGCGGCGGCCAGCGCCTCCTCCGGCGACAGCCCCGCGTTCTTGGCGCGGCCCAGCAGGTTGCGCAGGCCGTGCAGCACGTCGGGCTTGGCGCCCTTGGGCGCCAGCTCCTTCACGATGCCCTCGCTGTCGTCCGCGTCGAGCACGGAGAAGCCGCGGCGCAAGCCGGCGCGCGCATGCTCGATCTGCAGGAACTTCAGCCCCAGCGCGTGGAAGGTGCAGACGGTGAGCGCGGCGGCGTCATCGGTCGACACCAGCTTGCCCACGCGCTCGCGCATCTCGCGCGCGGCCTTGTTGGTGAAGGTGATCGCGGCGATCTTCGACGCGGCGAGCTTCCGCCGCTGGATCAGGTACGCGACCTTCTGGGTGATCACGCTGGTCTTGCCCGAGCCGGCGCCGGCCAGCACCAGGAGCGGCGTGTCGCAGTGTTCGACGGCGGCCAGTTGTTGCGGATTGAGCATGGGTGCAGCGTGGCGTGAGGCGGCGGCCGATGGTAGCAGAGCGGCGCCGGCGGCCCGGACGCCGGCGGCAGCATGGACGGATGACAGCCGCGCTACCATGCACGTCCACGAACGCCGCGTACCGCCATGGCCAAGCTCTATTTCTATTATTCGGCGATGAACGCCGGCAAGACCACCACGCTGCTGCAGAGCGCGTACAACTACCACGAGCGCGGCATGCGGACCCTGATCCTCACGCCGGCGCTGGACAACCGCTTTGGCGAGGGCGTGGTGGCCTCGCGCATCGGGCTGAAGGCAAACGCGCGGCGCTTCGGCGGCGAGGAAAGCCTGCTCGCCCTGGTCGAGGCCGACGTCGCCGCGCACGGCACGCTGGACTGCGTGTTCGTGGACGAGGCGCAGTTCCTCACCCGGGCGCAGGCCTGGCAGCTCACCGACGTGGTGGACAATCTCCGCATCCCGGTGCTGGCCTATGGCCTGCGCACCGATTTTCGCGGCGAGCTGTTCGAGGGCAGCCGCTACCTGCTGGCCTGGGCCGACGAGCTGCAGGAGATCAAGACGATCTGCCACACCGGCAGCAAGGCCACCATGGTGGTGCGCGTGGACGAACAGGGTCGCGCGGTCACCGACGGCCCGCAGGTTGAGATCGGCGGCAACGACCGCTATGTCTCGGTAAGCCGCGCCGAGTTCAAGAAGATCACCGAGGGCCACGGCCGCATCGAACTGCAGCAGGCGGTGCTTCCCCTGGGCGAACTGGCTCCGCGCAGCCAGGACGGCTGATGGCCTCCGGCCCACTCCCTCACCGCGATATGGCTGGCGAGCAGCGATATCTCCCGACCAAGGCAGGCAAATGACCGACGCACCGCAAACCCCCGAATGGCCGCGCCCCTACTGGCAACCCGGCACCGACGAGGACGCGCTGCTGCAGTTCTTCGTGTTCGGCAAGTTCGACCCGCACGAGCTGGTGATCCCGGCGCGCCGCTACGGCAGCCCCGGCCTGCCCGCTGGCGTGGACCTCAAGCGGTTCCAGAACCTGGAATTGCGCAAGTGGGAGGGCTACCCGCTGTCCGGGACGCTGGGCGAAATCATGCGCGAAGATGCGCCCGAGGCATACGAGCAGGCGCGCACCGCGCCCGAGGTGCTGGTGGTGCGCGGCCAGCTGAAGGACGGCCCCAGCCTCGACTACCTGCGCGACACCCTGGGCGTGCTTGCCGCCTTGCTCGACATCGGCGGCCGGGCGATCCTCGACCCGCAGATCATGGGCCTGTTCGACGCCGACGCATGGCGCGCGCGTTACCTGGTGCCGGGCGGCGCGCCGCCGCGCAACCACGTGCTGATCCTGCGCAGCGACGAGCCGGGCGGCGACCGTTCCTGGGTGCACACCCGCGGCCTGCGCAAGTTCGGCCGCCCCGACCTCAGCTTCCGCCAGATCCCCGCGCACGAGCTGGATCGCGCCGGCGTGCTGTGCGAGAAGCTGGTGGAGATGCAGGCGCTGGGCACGCGCTTCGCCGCCGGCCAGGCGCTGGAGGTGGAAGGCATGCAGCAGGCGCTGGTCGCGCAGCCGGGCGGCAGCCTCGACGACCCGGAGTTCAACAACCGGCACGTGGAGTTCCGCTGGCCGTTCTGAACTGGCCGCGGCCTGTCGCCGAAACAAAGAGGGCGGCCCATGGGCCGCCCTCTTCGCAGGCATGACGCGAGAACTCAGCCGGCGACGATGAAGCGCTGGCCGTCGTCCATGAAGGCCTTCTCGCCGAAGCCGTTCTCGTGCGAGCCGAACGGCATCTGCGCACGCAGCTTCCACGAAGCCGGCACGTTCCAGGCCGCACGGGCGGAATCGTCCACCAGCGGGTTGTAATGCTGCAGGCTGGCGCCGATGCCGGCCTCGGTCAGCGCCAGCCACACGGCGAACTGCGCCATGCCGTCCGACTGCTCGGACCACACCGGGAAGTTGTCCGCATACAGCGCGAACTTCTCCTGCAGACCCTTCACCACGTCCTGGTCCTCGTAGAACAGCACGGTGCCCGCGCCGGCGGCGAAGCTGTCCAGCTTGGCGGCGGTCTGCGCGAACGCATCGGCCGGCACGATCCGGGCGAGGGCTTCCTTGGCCAGCCCCCAGAACTTCACGCTCTGCTCGCCGAACAGGATCACCGCGCGCGAACTCTGCGAGTTGAACGACGACGGCGTGTGCTTGATGGCCTCCTGGATGAGGCTGTTCAGGGCTTCCTTGGACATGCCAAGATTGCGGCCCAGCGCGTACTGGGTGCGGCGCTTCTTGAGATGTTCGATCACGGCGTTGCTCATGGACGTTTCTCCGCAAAAAGAAAAGCCGAACCCGCGGAACGGCAGGGCGTCCCGGTCTTGTGCGTGTGTGTTCGGTATGGCGCTCATGATGAGCGCCTTGCGCCGCGACGTGTAGCCGGCAATCCGTGGTTACACCGTTTCCTCTGGGAAACGCCGGCCGTTCAACGCTGGCAGCGCGGGCACCAGAACGTGGAACGCTGGCCCAGCACCGCCTGCCGGATCGCCGTGCCGCAGACCTTGCACGGTTCGCCCGCGCGGCCGTAGACCATCAGTTCGCGGAAGAAATAGCCGGGCGCGCCGTCGGGGGCGAGGAAGTCCCGCAGCGTGGTGCCGCCGCGTTCGATGGCGTGGGCGAGGATGCGCTTCACCTCGGCGGCAAGCCGTGCGTAGCGGGCGCGCGACACGCTGCCGGCTTCGCGGCGCGGGTCGATGCCGGCGGCGAACAGCGCTTCGCTGGCGTAGATGTTGCCCACGCCCACCACCACGGCGTTGTCCATCAGGAACAGCTTCACCGCCGCCTTGCGGCCGCGCGACACGTGCCACAGCAGGTCGCCGTCGAACGCGTCGGTGAGCGGCTCGGGGCCGAGCTTCGCGAGCAGTTCGTGGGTGGTGCCGGGCGGTTGCCAGAGCAGGCAGCCGAAGCGGCGCGGATCGGTGAAGCGCAGCACGCGCGGGCCTTCGTGCGCGCCGCGCGCGAGCGCGATGTCGACGTGGTCGTGCGGGCCCACGGGCACATCGGGCGGCAGCACGCGCAGCATGCCGCTCATGCCCAGGTGCAGCAGCGCACTGCCGGCCGGCGTGTGCAGCAGCAGGTATTTCGCGCGGCGTTCCACGCTCTCGATGCGCTGCCCGGGCAGCAGCGTGGAGACCTCGGGCGGGATCGGCCAGCGCAGGTCGGGGCGGCGCAGGATCACCGCCGTCACGCGCCGGCCGGTGAGGTGCGGGGCGATGCCGCGGCGGGTGGTTTCGACTTCGGGCAGTTCGGGCATCAGTGCGCTCCGGACAGCTCGACGTGTTCCTGCTGCGGCGCCTTCGGCATGTAGCGCAGCGAGACCAGCGCCACGCGCGCGCCGGCCTGCACGTAGCACTGCGGCCCGGTGGCCGACATCGCGCCGAAGGCGAGGCGCTGGCCGTCGAGGCTCAGCACGGCGTGAGGCGGTTCGAGGCCGATCTTCGCGGCGTCGAAATCGGCGCCGGCGCGCCATTGCAGCACGGGCGCTGCCGCGGCGGCGGCGAGCGTTTCCACGTAGTGGTCGTCGGCGCGCTGGCCGTCGGCGCGCCACCAGTGTCCGTCGCGTTTTGCGTAATGCGTGGCGGGCGCATCGCCCAGTTGCAGCGTCACCTGCGTGATGGCGGCGGGATCGAGCGCGAGCAGGGTGCCCGGCGCGTCGCGCGCATCGCGCCGCCATTGCCACAGCGCCAGCGCGAACAGGGCGGCGACGCCCAGCAGCAGGTACAGCCGGCCGCGCGCCGTGCGCTTCATGCGCGGCGCCGGCGCCAGGCGATCAGCGCGCCGATCGCGAGCAGCAGCAGCGGCAGCACCAGCATGAAGCCGATGCTCACGACGTTGAGTTCGCCCTGGCCGATGCGCAGCACGCGGTCGGGCACGCCTTCGCGCGGCAGGTCGATGAGGGCGTCGTCGCCGAGCAGCCAGTTGAAGATGCGTTCGCCCAGCGCGCGGTTGCCGCCTTCGCCGAGGTAGGCGTTGGACAGGAAGTCGCCGTCGCCGACCACCACCGCGCGCTGCTCGCGCTTGTCCGGGCTGGGCGAGAGCCGGTTCAGCGCGAAGCCGAAGTCCAGCGGCCCCTTCAGCTCGCCGGCCGCGGCGTCGTAGCGGATCGCCGAGGGATGGGTATTGTCGATGGGGTGGAACTCGGTCCAGCTCTGCGCGCCGGAGCGCAGCAGCGGCGTGGCCGTCCAGCCGCCCGTGCCGGTGCGCGCCAGCGCGGCCACCTGCGGGAAGCGCGTGGCGAGCCGGAAGCCCCGGGTGATCGGGTTGGGCGGATACATGCCCACCGCCAGCAGGCGCGGGTCGTCCAGGCCCAGCGCGGCGCCGCCGCCGTCCACCAGCACGCCGGGCAGCACCTGGATGTCCAGCGCATCGGCCAGCGGCGTGAGGGCCAGGTCGCCGTTCGCCGGATCGCGCAGCCACAGCAGGTTGCCGCCGTCCCGCACGTAGGCGACCAGCGCCTGCGCCGCGCCGGCCGGCAGCGCGGCGGTGGGGCTGGCCAGCACCACCAGGTCGGTGCCCTGCGGCACGGCGGCGGCCTGGGTGAAGCTCAGCGGCACCGCGCGCAGGCCGCTCTGCGCGAGCAGGCCCATCAGGCTGCCCATGTCGGCATTGCCCTCGCCGGCCGGCAGGCGTTCGCCGTCGCCGGTGACGAAGGCCACGATGCGGTCGTTGCCGCGGATCAGCCGTTCCAGCGCGTTCGTCACGCTGCGCTCGGACAGTTCCGTGAGCCGCTGCTCGTGGCCGCGGTAGTGCAGGATCATCTCGCCGTCCACGGCGATGCCCAGCTCGCGCATCTTCGCCGGGTCCTGCTGCGGATCGACGAAGCGCAGGGCGAGGTCGGGCTTCGCCTGCTCGTAGCGCTGCAGGAAGCCGGCGACCTGGGCGCGCAGGTCGCCCTGCGGGTTCGCGTAGCTGACGACCTCCACCGGGCCATCCAGCTTCGCCAGCACGGCGCGGCTCTGCGGCGACAGGCTCAGGCGGCCGTTCGCGGTCCAGTCGGCCACGTGCGCGTAGCGCGTGCCGAGGTAGCCGATGGCGCCGGCGCCGGCCAGCAGCAGCAGCGCGAACAGCCAGCCGTCGAGGCGTTTCCACAGGCGCTGCATCAGCCACGCTCCTTGTCGGCCGCGAGCCGGCGCGTGGCGAGGGCGAGGCATACCGCGACCAGCAGCACGAACCACAGGATGTCGGCGGTGGAGACCAGCCCGCGCAGCAGGTTCTGCCCGTGCGTGCTCATCGCCAGCCAGTTGATGGCGCCGCCGTCGATGCCGGCCATCTGCGCGCCCAGGTTCACCGTCCACAGCGCCAGGCCAAGGAGCAGAGCCACCACGGCCGCGATCGCCGGGTGCGAGGTAAAGGCGGAAGCGGCGACGGCGAGTGCGGCGAGCGCGGCCAGCATCAGGGCAATGCCCAGCGTGGCGGCGGCCAGCTTGCCCCAGTCCGGCGTGGTGGTGTGCGCCAGCGCCAGCGGCATCGCCAGGGTCAGCAGCAGCCACGCCAGCAGCCATGGCAGCAAGGCGAGGTACTTGCCCAGCACGATGCGCGAGGCCGGCACGCCGGCTGCGAACAGCAGCGGCAGCGTGCCGTTGCGGCGTTCGCCGGCCAGCGTGGACATCGCCAGCAGCGGCACCACGAGGAAGGCGATCTGGGCGAGCTGGCCGAGCAGCGGCACGGCCACGAGGTCCACGTAGCCGGGGCCATCCGGCTGGGCCGCGCGCTGGATCTCGCCGGCCAGGAAATCGCCCAGCAGGCGCGTGAAACACCAGCCCAGCCAGGCCAGGCCCAGGGCCAGCAGCACCCAGGCCAGCGGCTGCACCAGCAGGCGGCGCAGTTCGAGACGGAACACCGCGAGCAGCGTCATGCGGCGCACGCCGCCGGCGTGGCGCCCTGCATCGCGATCCCGAAGAAGCGGCGTTCCAGCGCGGCATGGTCGTCGGCGCGCACCGGGCCGTCGTGGTGCAGGCGTCCCTCGTGCAGGATCGCCACGCGATCGCACACCGCGGTCACTTCGACCAGCACGTGGGTGGACAGGATCACCGCCGTGCCCGCGGCGGCCTGTTCGCGGATCAGCTCGCGCAGCGCGCCGACCTGCACCGGATCGAGCGCGTTGGCCGGCTCGTCCAGCACCAGCAGGGCAGGCCGATGCAGCAGCGCGCAGGCCAGTCCCAGGCGCTGGCGCTGGCCCTGCGACAATATGCCCGCCAGCCGCCGCGCCAGCGGCTGCAGCTCCAGCCGTTCGATGATGGCCCCGCGGGCCTCGCGCAGCGCCGCACCGTGCAGGCCGCGCAGGCGGCCGTGAGCGTCCAGGTGCTCCATCACGCTGAGCTCCGGCCACACCGGCGCGCGTTCGGGCAGCCAGCCGACCAGGCGCCGCGCCAGCTCGGGGCGTTCCAGAAAATCCTCGCCATTCAGGCGGATGGCGCCCGCGTCCGGGCGCAGCGCGCCGGCGATCATCGACAGCGTGGTGGACTTGCCCGCGCCGTTCACGCCGAGCAGGCCCAGCACCTGGCCGGGCGCCAGTTCCAGGTTCAGGTCCTGCACGGCGACCCGGCCGGCGCGGCGGCGGGTGACGCGGTCGAGTTGCAGCACGGGCGGTGCGGCGGAGAGAGCGGCAGTCATTGCGCGATTGTCGATGCGGCCCCACCTTCATACAACCGGTCGCCTTCACGGACCGGTTTAACGAAAGCACAAACCATCACGCCCTAACATGCTGGCGGGTATGGGAATCCCCTTCTAGACTGCCCTCACTTTCACCCGAGTCTTTTCACGATGTTCGATACCGTGCTGAACTTCCTGTCCAGCGGCCTGACGCACGCCAGCTGGATGGGCATGCTGGTCTACCTGCTGGTGGTGACCCAGCTCACCATCTTCACGGTGACGCTGTACCTGCATCGCAGCCAGACCCATCGCGGCGTGGATTTCCACCCCGTGCTTGCGCACTTCTTCCGCTTCTGGGGCTGGCTCAGCACCGGCATGGTCACCCGCGAGTGGGTGGCGGTGCACCGCAAGCACCACGCCAAGGTGGAGACCGAGGAAGATCCGCACAGCCCGGTGATCTACGGCATCAAGAAGGTGTTCTGGGACGGCGTCTCGCTGTACCGCGACGCCTGCGCCTCGAAGGAAGACATGCAGCAGTACGGCCGCGGCGCGCCGGACGACTGGGTGGAGCGCAAGGTCTATGGCGGGCATCCGTACTGGGGCCCGGCGCTGATGCTGGTGATCGACCTCGCGCTGTTCGGCGTGATCGGCGCGGCGATCTGGGCCGTGCAGATGATCTGGATCCCGTTCTGGGCCGCCGGCTTCGTCAACGGCATCGGCCACTGGGCCGGCTACCGCAACTTCGAGAGCGCCGACACTTCGCGCAACCTGCTGCCGTGGGGCTTCTGGATCGGCGGCGAGGAGCTGCACAACAACCACCATGCCTTCCCCAGCTCGGCCAAGTTCGCGCTGCGCAAGTGGGAGTTCGACATCGGCTGGGCGGCGATCTGCGGCCTGCGCGCCGTGGGCCTCGCCAAGGTGCTGCGCGTGGCGCCCACGCTCGACGTGCGCCCCAACGTGCCGCTGCCCGACGCCGAGACGCTGAAGGCACTGCTCACCCATCGCTTCCAGGCGATGACCGACTACTACCGCAACGTGATCGTGCCCACCCTGCGCGACGAGGCGCAGCACGCCGGCGAAAGCATCAAGTCGGTGCCGCGCCGCCTGCGCCGCGCGCTGGCCGACGGCGGCCGCTGGCTGGACAGCGACGGCAGCAGCAAGCTGCAGGCCGTGCTGGCCAAGCGCCCGACCCTGCGCACCGTGTGCGACTTCCGCAGCCGCCTCGCCGCCCTGATGGAGCAGCGCGGCGCCGACCAGGCGCTGAAGGGCCTGCAGCAGTGGATCGTCGAGGCCGAGCAGAGCGGCATCCGTTCGCTGCAGGAATTCGCCGGCAGGCTCAGGAGCTACGCGGTCGCCGCCTGATCCGGCATCCATCGCCAGCACGAGAAAGGCCCGCCTTCAAGGCGGGCCTTTCGTTTGGGGCGATCAGACTTCGACCACCGGCGCGCTCAGAGCTGGTCGGGGCCCTTGCGCAGCCAGCGATCGAGCAGGGCCTTCTCGTAGCGCAGGCTGTCGTTGCTCGAAGTCGCGCCGCCGCTGGACATGAAGCCCGGGTCGCGCAGCTTGCGCTCGCCCTCGCGGATCACCTTGCCGCTGGCGTCGAGCAGGCGGAAATGCAGGTCGATGCGCGGCGGGTAGATGTCCTTGATGATGCGCACCTCCTGCATCGTGCCCCGGCGCCACGGCTCGAAACTGCCCGCGCGGTCGATGTCGGTCACCACGATGTCCAGCCGCTCGCCCGGCGGCAGCATCTTGCCGGCACGGGTCTCGATGTAGGTCTTGAGCGTCTTCAGGTAGCCGTCGTCCAGGCGCGTGGGCGCCAGCGAGCGCAGCTTGCGCGTTTCGGTGAACTTCTCGGGCTGGTCGTAGGTGACCGTGACGTTCGCGGCAGTCGCGGTATCCGCAGTGGCCGCGGGAGGCGTCGCGGCCGCGGCCATCGCGGGCATTCCGAGCAGCGTCATCGCGGCAAGCAGCAACTGCAGGGTGGTCCGGCATTTCATGGCGGCTTTCCTCGGCGTGGGCATGCAGCCCGGATACCCAACGATAACGTCCAGGCGCCGTTGCGGTGTACGGGCGTGCAAGGGTGCGCGCTTCCGTCGCGGTTGCATGGGCGCCGCGGGTTCGAGCGACGGCTCAGGCCAACAAAGGCAACGTGCCGCGAATCTGCACCAGCAGTTCCGGGATCGCTTCGGGCTTGCCGCTGATGTGCTGCAGCAGGTGCTTCTGGAACAGGCCGTCCAGCATGGCGTAGGCGATGCCGGGCGAGACCTTGGGCGTCTGGCCGCCGAGTTCGGTGTAGCGCGTCACCACGCGCCAGATCATGTCCTGCAGCTTCTGGTCGATCGCGGCGACGTCTTCGCGGAAGCCCGGCTCGAACAGTGCCTGCGAGCGCAGGTCGTACCAGAGGCAGTGCAGTTGCGCCTCGTGGCGGATGGTGTCCTCGATCTTGTCGAGGAAGCCGGCCACCAGTTCCTCGCGGGTGCGTGCCTCGGCGACCGCCTGGTCGTAGCGCGTGGCGCACTTGCTCTTGTACTGCCGGATGCTGCAGGTGATCAGGTCCAGCTTGTCCTGGAAGTAGTAGTGCAGCACGCCGTGCGAGAACACCGAGTTCTGCGCGATCTCGCGCAGGCTGGTGCGGGCGTAGCCCATTTCGGCCAGCGTCTGCAGCGCGGCATCGGCCAGTTCGGCGCGGCGCGAATCGTACTTGTCCACCGGCGGCCCGTGCTTGCGGCGGGCACGCGCGTGGCTCGGCCGGTTGGGGCTGGTGGCGGCGGGCATGGGGTCGGTTTCTTCGAGTCGGGGCCGCGCGGCGCAATGCCGGGCGGAACGGCCTGGACGTGGTTCGATGATGCCATTGCGCGTTGCAGCGTGACAACCGCCAGGCGGAGTCGCGACGCGCGCCGAAGCAGATCGTGAGAGACAACCAGATTCTGGACGCGGGATCGTCCGCGCAGCGCAAAAGGGACTCGGCAGACGGCGTGGCCGCATGGGGCGGACGGGCGCTTGCTGAACGCGCGGCCCGGCGGACCCCACAAACGAAAACCCCGGCACGGGGCCGGGGTTTTCGCTCCACGCATGGACGGAACGGCGATGCGTTCCGCCCGGGGCGGGCTTACTTGATCTTGCCTTCCTTGTAGATCACGTGCTTGCGCACGACCGGATCGTACTTCTTGAACTCGAACTTTTCCGGCGTGTTCTTCTTGTTCTTCTGCGTGGTGTAGAAGTGGCCGGTACCGGCCGAAGAAATCAGGCGGATCTTGTCGTTTGCACCTTTGGCCATGACTGTTCTCCTCAGACCTTCTCACCGCGGGCACGCAGCTCGGCGATCACGGCCTCGATGCCCTTCTTGTCGATGGTGCGCAGCGCGTGGTTGGAAACGCGCAGCTTGACCCAGCGGTTCTCGCTGGCGACCCAGAAGCGGCGCTCGTGCAGGTTCGGCAACCAGCGGCGACGGGTCTTGTTGTTGGCGTGCGAGACGTTGTTGCCGGTCTGCACACCCTTTTGGGTGACTTGGCAAATGCGGGCCATGATGAGCTCCGTGATGTTCCGTAGACCGCCCGTTGGCCAGGGCGACATCGGCCCAGCGGCGCCATGCGCCACGCGATGCTGGAGGGTGTTGCGCCTGCTTCGCCGCAAGGTCCGCATCGCGTGGCGGACTCCCCGAATGGCTCGGGTCGGCAATGACAAGCCGTGCATTATCCCGCAAAAACAGGCCCGTGCGCAATCCGTCGGCCAAACCGCGTCATCGGCGCGTATCCATGGGGCCGGCAGGTATGAAACAATCGACCTCTTTAATTACGCCAGACCTACAGAGGAATCCCCATGGCAGAAGTCATCGCCAACGGCCAGGCCAGCGCGCAGGGCAACCAGCCGCAGCTGGTGCTGCAGAAGATCTACGTGAAGGACGTGTCCTTCGAGGTGCCCGGCGCGCCGCAGATCTTCCAGGAGTTCTCCGGCGAGAGCGACCAGACCGCGCCGCAGGTGCAGCTCAACCTGGGCCACAAGGCCATGGACCTGGGCAACGACCTGTACGAAGTGGTGCTCAGCGTCACCCTGACCTGCACCCTGGGCGAGCGCACCGCCTACCTGGCCGAGGTGGAGCAGGCCGGCCTGTTCGGCATCTCCGGCTTCGGCGAGAACGACCTCTCCGGCGTGATCGGCAGCTACTGCCCGAACCTGCTGTTCCCCTACGCGCGCCAGGTGATCTCGTCGATGGTGCTGGAGGGCGGCTTCCCGCCGTTCCTGCTGCAGCCGATCAACTTCGACGCCCTGTACGCCGAGCAGCAGCGCCGCATGGCCGGCGGCGGGGACGCCCCGGCCACGCTCAACAGCTGAGCCAGCCGCATGACGCAGCATCCGACCCTGGCGGTACTCGGTGCCGGTTCCTGGGGCACGGCGCTGGCCGCCCTGACGGCGCGCAACGGCGTGCCGACGCGGTTGTGGGGCCGCGATCCGGCCGCCCTGGCGGCAATGGCCGCGGCCCGCTGCAACCAGCGCTACCTGCCGGGCATCGAGTTGCCGGAAGCCTTGCGCTACGAGCCGGACCTGGCCACCGCGGTGCATGGCGCCGCCATCGTGCTGCTGGTGGTGCCCAGCCACGCGTTCGCCTCGATGCTGGAGGACGTCGCGCCGCTGCTCGACGCGGGCGCGGCGATCGCCTGGGCCACCAAGGGCTTCGAGCCCGGCACCGGGCGCTTCCTGCATGAGCTGGTGGCCAAGCGCCTGCCGGGCAGCCCGGCGGCCGTGATCACCGGGCCTTCGTTCGCCAGGGAAGTGGCGGCCGGTTTGCCCAGCGCGGTCACCGTGCATTCGGAGGACGCCGCCTGCGCGCAGCGCGTCGCCAACCTGCTGCACGCGCCCAACCTGCGCGCCTACACCGGCGGCGACATGCTTGGCGCCGAACTCGGCGGCGCGATGAAGAACGTGCTGGCGGTGGCCACCGGCATCGCCGACGGCATGAACCTGGGCCTCAACGCCCGCGCCGGCCTGATCACCCGCGGCATGAACGAGATGCTGCGCCTCGGCGTGGCGCTGGGCGCGCGGCCGGAAACCCTGATCGGCCTGTCCGGCCTCGGCGACCTGGTGCTCACCTGCACCGGCGACCTGTCGCGCAACCGCCGGCTGGGCCTGGCGCTCGGCAAGGGCATCGCCATCGACGAGGCGGTGCGCCAGATCGGCCAGGTGGTGGAAAGCGTGCTCACCGCGGACGAGGTCGCCCGTCTGGCCGACCAGCACGCGCTGGACCTGCCGATCAGCGCCGGCGTGCGCGCCGTGCTGCACGGCGAGGTCACCCCGGCCGAGGGGCTGAAGCTGCTGATGGCGCGCGAGCAGAAGCCGGAATATCCGCGCGGGCTGTTCGGCAACGCCTGAGCGTCCGGCGGCCCGCGTGTCGCGGCCGCCGGCCGGCCACGCGCGGGGATCGGACCGCCCCCTGTCCATACCTGAACGCGCGTTTGTGCACGCGAACTCCCGCATGAGCCTGCTAAGCTCGGCGTTTTGGTCGTCGTCAAGAGGCGCATGCGCATGCCGCAGCCGGACGGGAAACAGCAGGCCACGCCATCGGGCGGCCGCGACGAACGCCTGCCGTCCGCCTGGCAGCGCCTGCTGGACGGCCCGCGTGCCAGCAGCGGCGACGAACCCGGCGTGCTGGGTTTCTTCCTGGAAGTGGTGCCGGAAGAGGGCGCCGCCTCGGCCCATCTCGAAGTGGCGCCCCTGCTGCTGGCGGTGATCGAGCACGGCCGCTACGCCCGCCCCGTGCCGCTGGACAGCCGGGTGCTGGTGCAGACGCCGCTGCCGCCGCACGAGCAGCGCCTCGCCGCCACCGTGCTCGGCCTGCCGCAGAGCGTGCGCAAGAGCCGCAGCTATGCGCGCCTGAGCGGCCACGTCGGCGACAGCCTGCTGATCGAGCTGCTGGATACCGCGCCGTGCTTCCTCGGCGGCCTCGCCGGCCTGCGGCTGTCGCGCGGCAAGGCGCATCCGCTCAACTGGCACTGGCAGCTTGAATCGGACGGCAGCCAGCGCCTGCTGCCCCTGCTGCCGCACAGCCAACGCCTGCTGCGCATCGACGGGCTCTGGTACCTCGACGCCGAGCACGCCACGCTCGGCCATCTCGAAGCCGCGCCCGAGGAAACGGCCTGGCTCGACCTGCCCCCGCTGAAGCACGACTACGGCCGCCGTTTCGCCGAGACGCTGCCCGCGAGCCGGCTGGCCGCGCGCATCCCGCCGCCGCAGGTGTTCGACGCGCTGCACCGCGCCGAGCTGGCGCCCAAGCCCGTGCTGACCCTGCATGCGCTGACCCGCCACGCGCGCCTCGCCGCCGGCACCTCGCCGCTGGCTTGGGCGCGGCTCTCCTTCGACTACGCGGGCGAGCGCCTGCCCGGCCGCGGCGGCGAGCCGCTGGTGCGCCGCGTGCGCAACGGCCAACTGGTGGAGATCGCACGCCGCCGCGCCGAAGAACTCGCCACCATGGAGCAGCTCGAACGCACCGGCCTCACGCCCGCGGTCGATACCGAAGGCCTGCCCTGGGACATGGCCGACACCCTGCCCGACGATGCCTGGCTGTTCCCCGGCACCGGCCACGCCGGCGCGCTGGAAGTGAACACGCCGGCGCGCTGGCTGGCGCTGCGGCCCAGGCTCGAAGCCGAGGGCTTCGCGCTGGAGTACGCGCCCAGCTTCCCGTTCGAGGTGCTGGAAGGCCCGGTGCGCTGGTACGGCCAGGCCGCCGAGGACGCCGACGACCACGCCTTCGACCTGGAGATCGGCATCGAGCTGGAAGGCAAGCGCCACAACCTGCTGCCCGCGGTGGCGCAGGCGCTGGCCGAGCACCAGTTGAACCTCAGCCCTGCGCCCAACGAACCCGAGGACGCGGTGTGGTACGCGCCGGTGGACGAGCGTCGCCGCGTGCCGGTGCGCCTCAAGGTGCTGCGCGGCCTGCTGGCGCCGCTTGCCGAATACCTGGAAAAGCCGCGCAAGAAACTCCACCTGCCGCGCGTGCAGGCGGGGCGGCTGGAAGAACTGGTCGAGGCCTTGCCGGGCGACGGCGCGCTGGAAGCGCCGGAAGCGCTGCGCGGCTTCACCGCGCGCCTGCGCGACGCCGCCGAGCGCGCCAGCGACGCGATCCCTGCCGGCCTCACCGTGGAACTGCGCCCCTACCAGCGCGAAGGCCTGCGCTGGCTCAACGCCCTGGCCGAGGCCGGGGTGGGCGGCGTGCTCGCCGACGACATGGGCCTGGGCAAGACGCTGCAGCTCATCACCCACCTGCTGGCGCTGAAGGAACACGGCGCGCTCAACCAGCCCGCGCTGATCGTGGTGCCGACCAGCCTGATCCCGAACTGGCAGGCCGAGATCGCGCGCTTCGCGCCCGCGCTCAAGGTGCTCACCCTGCACGGTTCGCAGCGCGCCGAGGCCTTTGCCCAGCTCGGCGCGCAGGACATCGTGCTCACCAGTTATGCGTTGCTGCCGCGCGACGTGGTGCCGCTGCGCAAGCAGCCGTTCGCGCTCACCGTGCTGGACGAGGCGCAGCAGGTGAAGAACCCGCGCACCCAGGCGCGCCGCGCCCTGCTCAGCCTGCGCACGCGCCGCCACGTCTGCCTCACCGGCACGCCGCTGGAAAACCACCTCGGCGAACTGTGGTCGCAGGTGGACCTTGCCGTGCCCGGCCTGCTCGGCGACGAGAGCGCGTTCCGCCGCTACTACCGCATCCCGATCGAGCGCCAGCACGACGAGGAATGCCAGGCCCGCCTCAACCGCCGGCTCGCGCCCTTCATCCTCCGCCGCACCAAGGCGCAGGTGGCTTCCGAGCTGCCGCCGAAGACCGAGATCACCCGCCGCGTGGTGCTCGAAGGCCGCCAGCGCGAACTGTACGAAGGCCTGCGCCTGTCGCTGGCCGAGGAACTGCGCGAGGTGATCGCCCAGCGCGGCATCCAGCATTCCGGCATCGTGGTGCTGGATGCGCTGCTCAAGCTGCGCCAGGTCTGCTGCGATCCGCGCCTGGTGAAGCTGGAGGCCGCGCGCGGCGTGCACGGCTCGGCCAAGTTCGAGCTGCTGATGGACATGCTGCCGCCGCTGCTCGACGAAGGCCGCAAGGTGCTGCTGTTCTCGCAATTCACCGGCATGCTCAAGCTGATCGCGCACGAGCTGGACCGCCGCCGCATCCCCTACGTCACCCTCACCGGCGAAACGCGCGACCGCGCCACGCCGGTGCAGCAGTTCCAGCAGGGCGAGGTGCCGCTGTTCCTGCTCTCGCTCAAGGCCGGCGGCGTGGGCCTCAACCTCACCGCCGCCGACACCGTGATCCACTACGACCCGTGGTGGAACCCCGCCGCCGAGGCACAGGCCAGCGACCGCGCGCACCGCATCGGCCAGGACAAGCCGGTGTTCGTGTTCCGCCTGATCACCGCGGGCACGGTGGAGGAGCGCATCGAGGAGCTGAAGGCGCGCAAGGCCGAACTCGCCGAAGCCGTGCTCGAAGGCGGCGGCAGCCGCGAACGGCTCAGCTTCGACCAGGACGACCTGGACGCCTTGCTGGCGCCGGGCTAGTCGGCCGCTTCCGCGCCGCGGGCCTCTGCAGCGTCCGGCGCGAACTTGCCGTCCTCGGCCAGCCGCGCGAACAGGCCGCCCTGGCGGATCAGTTCGTCGAAGCGCCCCTGTTCCACCAGCCGCCCGTTTTCCAGCACCAGGATCAGGTCCGCGTTGCGCACCGTGGACAGGCGGTGCGCGATCACGAAGGTGGTGCGGCCGCGGGTGAGCGTGTCGAGTGCGCGCTGGATGCGCACCTCGGTGGCGTTGTCCAGCGCGCTGGTGGCTTCGTCCAGCACCAGTATCGGCGCGTCCTTGAGCATCGCACGGGCAATCGCGAGGCGCTGGCGCTCGCCGCCGGAAAGCGAGCGGCCGCGTTCGGCGACCAGGGTTTCCAGTCCTTCCGGCTTGCGTGCGATGAAGGCGGCGGCCTCGGCCGCGGCGACCGCCTTCCCGATCTCGGCGAGATCGGCATCCGGCTTGCCCACGCGCAGGTTGTCGAGGATGGAGCGGTAGAACATGCCCGGGTCCTGGAACACCACGCCGATGTTCTGCCGCAGCGAATCGAGCGTGACGCCGCGGATGTCGTGGCCGTCGATGGCGACCGTGCCGCCGGACGGGTCGTAGGCGCGATACAGCAGGCTCAGCGCGGTGCTCTTGCCCGCGCCGGTGGGGCCGACCAGGGCGATGGTGTCGCCCGGCGCCGCGCGGAAACTGAGGTCGTGCAGCGCCGGCTGCACCGGGTCGTAGCCGAAGCTCACCTTGTCGAACACCACCTCGCCGCGCACGCGCGGCAGCGCGGTCGCGCCGGGCGCGTCGACGATCGTCGGACGCGCATCCAGCACGGCGAAGAAATCCTGCAGCGACTGCGTCTGGAAGAACAGGCTGGAGAGGAAGCTGGCGAACTGTTCGAGCCGGCCGATCAGCATGATCGCGAAGCCGACGAAACTGACGATGCCGCCCACCGTGATCTCGCCGCGTGCGTGCAGCGAGGCGCCGAGCGCGAAGATCGCCACGATGGTCAGCGTGCTGGCCGCGCGGTTCAGCACCGACAGGATCGCCCAGCCGCGCAGCACGGGATACTGCGCAGCCAGCACGCGCGTCATCATGGCCTTCATTGCGGCGGCTTCGTTGCGCAGCCGGGTGAAGCTCTGCACCACGGTGACGTTGCCGAACACGTCGCCGGCGCGCGTGGCGATCTCGTTGTGCAGCTCCTCGACTTCGCCCTGCGCCTTGTGCGTGCGCCGCACCGTGACCGCATTGGAGATCGCGAAGCTGAGCATCAGCGCGATCATCAGCAGCGCCAGCTTCCAGTTCATCGACAGCGCCAGCGGCACCATCACGATGATCGACAGCAAGGTGGCCAGGTGCTCGCGGAAGAAGCTCAGCCACAGGTTGAACAGGTTGCTGACGCCGTTGTTCATGATGCGCGCGAGGCGGCCGGTGTGGTACTCGCCGTGGAAGGCCAGCGGCAGTGCGGCGGCGTGCTCGAAGAACGCCGCGATGGCGGCCAGCCGGCGCCGGTGCGCGAGGCGATCGGCATGCAGCGAGGTCCACACGGCCGCCGTCACGCCGCCGAAGCCGGCCAGCGCCCACAGCGCGATCAGTCGCGGCGCGGCGCCGGCCTGCGGCGACGAGAGCGCATCCACCACCTTGCCGAACAGCAGCGGTTCGAGGAAGTACACGCCGGCCAGCGCAAGGTTGGCGATGGCCAGCGCGATCGCCAGCCTGCGTTCGGGGGCGAGCATGGCGAGCACGCGCACGTACAGCCGCAGGATGGGCACGGGCCGGTTCTCCTTGAAGCCTGTTCAGCGTCCCCGGATGGCGCGCAGCGGACTCAGCCGCGCGCCGCCACCTCGTCGATGCGCCTCAGCATGTCCGCCGGATCCTCGTACACGCGGAACGCGCCGGCGCGGGCGAGTTCGTCCTCGCCGTAGCCGCCGGAGAGCACGCCGATGCCGAGCGCGCGGGCGCGCTGCGCGGCGAGCATGTCCCACACGCTGTCGCCCACCACCATGGCGCGGGTGATGTCCACGCCCAGCCGTTCGGCGGCGGCGAGGAACAGGTCGGGATCGGGCTTGGCGTGGCGCACCTGGTCGCGGGTCACCACCGGCACCCTGGACGGGTCGACGCCGAGCGCCTCGAGGTTGTGGATCGCGGTGCGCAGCTGGCCGCTGGTGGCGATGGCCCAGGGAATGTCCTCGGCGGTGAGGTAGTCCAGCAGTTCGCGCGCGCCGGGCAGCGGCTTCACCGCACCTTGCGCGTGCAGGCGGTTGAAGGCCTCGGCATGGGCGTCGTACAGCCGGATGCGACGTTCCTCGCCGATGTCCTGGCCGGTCTCGCGCAGCAGCATGCGGGTGAACAGGCCGCCGCTCATGCCGATGCGGCGATGGATGCGCCACACGGAGAGGTCGATGCCCTCGGCGTCCAGCGCCTCCTTCCACGCCAGCACGTGCTGGTAGACGCTGTCGACGAGGGTGCCGTCGAGGTCGAACAGGAAGGCGTGGTCGCGGCGGGACATGGGGATTCCTTGCAACGGACGGGGCAGGGCGTGCGGTCGCGCGCGATGCGCGCGGGAAGTTTCAGTGCGGCAGTTGCAGGCTCTGGCCGGCGGCGCTCAAGGCGATCGCCGCCGCGCCCAGCAGGCCCGGCTCGGGATGCACGATGGCGAGCGTGGGCACGCGCTCCATCGTTTCGCGGAAGCGGCCCTTGGCCTCGAAGCGTTCGCGGAAACCGCCGCGGTGCAGCCACGGCAGCAGGAAGGGCAGCACGCCGCCGGTGAGGTAGACGCCGTCCCAGCCGCCCAGGCTCAGCACCAGGTCGCCGGCCACGCTGCCGAAGATGCCGGCCAGCGTTTCCACCGTGCGCACGCACAGCGGGTCGCTGCCGTCCTCTGCGCACGCGGTGATGTCTTCGGGCGTGTATTCCTCGGCCGGCTGGCCGGCGATGTCGGCCAGCGCGAGGTAGAGGTTGACCAGGCCGTTGCCGCAGATCATGCGCTCGTTGGAGACGCGGCCGAAGCGCGCGTTGAGCCGGTGCAGGATCTCCACGTCCTCGGTGGTGTGCGCGGCGAAGCCGGCGTGGCCGCCTTCGCTTTCCAGCACGATCCACTTCTGGTCGCGCCACAGCAGGCCGGCCACGCCCAGGCCGGTGCCCGGGCCCATCACCACGAAGGTCTGCGGCTGCGTGCCGTCCAGTTTCGGCGCGGACAGCGCGCCCACCGGCAGCAGGCTGTCGGCGGCCAGCAGCGGCACCGCCATGCTCTGCGCGGCGAAGTCGTTCACCAGGTGCACCGCGCGCATGCCCAGTTCGGCCTGCAGCGCATGCGCCACGATCGCCCACGGGTTGTTGGTGACCTTCACCGTCTCGCCGCCGGCGATGCGGCCCGCCGCGGCGATCACCGCCTGCGACGCGCTGCGGCCGGTGTCGGCGAAGTACTGCCGCGCGGCATCGGCCAGCGAGGGAAATTCCTTCACCCGGTAACGCCGGATGCTGTCCATGACCAGGGGCGAGGTGGCATCCGGGCCGGCCAGTGCGAAGCGCACATTGGTGCCGCCCAGATCGGCAAGCAGGGTGGAGGCGTTTCCGTGGGGCATCGGGGGAGGAACCCTGTGACGTGGCACAAAGGACAAGCGTGCCTTGTCAGGCCGGTGCGCGTCCACTATCTGCATACGTATGGTGCGGAAACTTTCGCTCAGCCGTGCTTGTGCTTGCGGTGATGCCTGCCCGGTTTGGGCGGTGGCGCGGGTGCAGGCGCCGGAGCGGGCGTCGGCGCCGGAGCGGGCGAGCCCGTGACGGGCGGGTTCTGCGCGGTGAGCGCGGTCAGCAGCATCTGGCCGTCTGGACTGCCAAGCCCGGTGCAGGCATCCCAGCCCGTGCTTGCGTTGTAGGCGCCGTTGTTGCCCTGGGTGATGTCGCGGAACGCCGTCGTGCCGACCCGGTACAGCGCGGCATGCACGTCGCCCACGGCGCGGCCCAGCGCCTGGTTGCAGCGCGCCAGCAGCGCGGCCCACAGCGGCGCCACCGCGCTGGTGCCGCCGATCACCTCGTCCTGGCCGTCCACGCGCACCTGGTAGCCGGTGAGCGGATCGGCGTTGCCGGCCACGTCGGGCACGCCGCGCCCCGCGTAGCCGCCGGGCGCCTGCGGCACCTTGCTGCCCTGCTGCCAGGTGGGCAGCGCGTAGTCGATGCTGACGCCGCCGCCGGTGGCGCCGTTGTTGCTGGCGGTGTCGTTCCACACCACTTCGCTGCTGATCGTGCCGGCGCTGGCGGTCAGCGTGGTGCCGCCGCAACCCAGCGCGTAGGGGCTGGAGGCGGGGAAGTCCACGTGCGGCTGACCGTCGGTTTCGCCGTCGCCGGAGCCGCTGTCGCCGGACGCGGCGGTCACCGTGACGCCCATCGCGGCGGCGTCCGCCAGCGCGCTCTGCATCGCGGCGAGCGAGGACGCGCTCCAGCTGTCCTCCGGGCCGCCCCAGCTGATCGAGATCACCGAGGGCTTGAGCTGCGCATCGTGCGCGGCCTGCGAGATCGCCTCGTAGAAGCCCTGGTCGGTATTCGGCGCGAAGTACACCGCGATTGCCGCCCCGGGCGCGAGGCCGCCCACCATCTCGATGTCCAGCATCACCTCCGCGTCGGCTGCGCCGCCGGGCGCGTTCTTGCCGCCGGCCACCGACACCGCCGTCACCGTGGGCGGCGTGGCGATGCCCAGCCCGTTGAAGTACGTGGTGAGGTCGGCCTGGCTGAAGCCGCCGCCCAGCTCGATCAGCGCCACGCACTGGCCGCTGCCGTCGGTGTTGGCGGGGAAGTTGTAGAGCTGTCCGATCCCGGGCGGGGTATAGGTCTGGTGCGGTGCCGCCAGCGCCTTGCGGAAGTGCGGCTTCGCCACCGGGCGGCGATCCAGCCCCAGCACGGCGAGCACCGACGGCGCCACGTCCGCCGGCAGCGCGGGGGCGTGTTCGCAACCCACCACGTAGCTGCGCTGGCCGGGCAGCCGGTAGCGCCCCAGCTGCACGCCGAATGCGCGCTGCAGCGCGTCCACGGACCCCTTTAAGTGCAGCACGCGCCGATGCGGTTCGCAGCCGGTTTCCACCAGACCGTGCGAGGTGGCGTAGTTGCGCACGCAGTCGATGTCTGCCGGATCGGCGCCGCAGTGCGCGCCGAACTCGCCGCGCGGCCAGCGCGGGGGATGCGGCCAGGCCGCCGGCGCGGGTGGCGGCTGCGCGCCCATGCGGCGCAGCACCACGGTGACGCCGATCGGGCTGCGGCTGGTGTGCGGGCCCAGGTAGCGTGCCCCGGCCGGAAGCGGGTGGCCGGCATGGAGGACGCGATTCGCAAGAGTTTTCATGGCGGAGCCTCGCGGGGGTGTCGCGAGCCTGTACTGAACGCCGTATGCGTGGCGTGTGTTCCATGTAGCGGTTTCGTTGCGGCATGCGGCGCTGCGGCAAACCGCCCGCGCCGGCCGTGCCGGGCCGTGCGCGGCGCTAAGATGCGCGTCTGTACCTGCGAGACCACCCCATGAACTTCCCCGCCGTCCGTCCGCGCCGCATGCGTCGCGACGCCTTCTCCCGCGCGCTGATGCGCGAGCACACCCTGCTGCCGTCCGACCTCATCATGGTGGCCTTCGTGATCGAGGGCGAAGGGCAGCGCGAGCCGGTGCCGTCGATGCCGGGCGTGGACCGGCTCTCGATCGACGAGCTGCTGAAGCTGGCCGGCGAATGCATGCGCCTGGGCATCCCCGCGCTGGCGCTGTTCCCCTCGCCGGGGCAGGGCGTGAAGAGCGAGGACGCGCGCGAGGCGTGGAACCCCGACAACCTGATGCATCGCGCCACGCGGGCGCTGAAGGCGGCCCATCCGGAGCTGGGCCTGATCGGCGACGTGGCGCTCGATCCCTACACCACGCACGGCCAGGACGGCCTGATCGACGCCGACGGCTACGTGATGAACGAGCCCACCGTGGCGGCGCTGGTGAAGATGTCGCTGGCGCAGGCTGCGGCCGGCATGGATTTCGTCGCGCCCTCGGACATGATGGACGGCCGCATCGGCGCGATCCGCGACGCGCTGGAGGAAGCCGGCCACATCCACACCCGCATCCTCGCCTACTCGGCGAAATACGCGTCCAGCTTCTACGGCCCGTTCCGCGACGCGGTGGGCTCCGCGGCCAACCTCGGCAAGGGCAACAAGCACACCTACCAGATGGACGTGGGCAACTCCGACGAGGCGCTGCGCGAAGTGGAGCTGGACATCGCCGAGGGCGCCGACGCGGTGATGGTGAAGCCCGGCCTGCCCTACCTCGACGTGCTGCGCCGGGTGAAGGACGCCTTCGGCATGCCCACCTTCGTGTACCAGGTGTCCGGCGAGTACGCGATGCTCAAGGCCGCCGCGCAGAACGGCTGGCTGGACGAGAAGGCGGTGGTGCTGGAAACGCTCACCGCGTTCAAGCGCGCGGGCGCGGATGCGATCCTCACCTACTACGCGGTGGATGCGGCGCGCTGGCTGCGCGGGGAATAGCCGCGCGGCCTGCCCGGAAAAATCCATGCCGGCGGCCGCCCCGCGTCCGCAATGCGCTGCATGATGGCGGCGGCATTCGTCCGAATGCCGCCACTACCATCCAGCCCCGGCCCGGCGCCGCGGCGAGGGAACAGCATGAAAACCTGGCTGATGCCGCTGTGCCTGTTGTTCGCCTGCGCCAGCCTGCCGGCCGGGGCCGAGGTCTGGCAGCCCGCCGCCGGCCACGCGCAGATCCCGCTGTGGCCGGGCACGCCGCCCGACATGCGGGCGACGCCGGGGCCGGAGACGGTGAAGACCAGCCCCGATCTGCTCGCCGGCAAGCACGTGACCGCGATCAGCAACGTGTCGCGGCCCACCATGACGGTGTATCCGCCGCAGGGGAAGAACACCGGCGCCGCGGTGGTGGTGATTCCTGGCGGCGGCTTCGAGATCCTGGCCATCGACCTCGAAGGCACCGAGATCTGCGACTGGCTGACTTCGCGCGGCATCACCTGCGTGCTGCTGAAGTACCGCGTGCCGGGTGCGCCCTACGACTGGCGTACCAACAGCCGCCCGCACAACTACCAGGTGCCGACGATGGCGCTGGAAGACGTGCAGCGCACGATGGGACTGGTACGTTCCCGCGCCGCCGAATGGCATGTCGATCCGCACAAGGTCGGCGTGGTCGGCTTCTCCGCCGGCGGTTTCCTCGTGGCGGAGATCAGCACCCACTTCAAGCGCCTGTACAAGCCGGTGGACGCGGCCGACAAGGAAAGCGTGCGCCCGGATTTCGCCATGGCGATCTACCCGGGGCATCTCGCGCTGGAGAACGGCAAGCTGAATCCCAACGTGCCGGTCACCCGCGACACGCCGCCCACCTTCATCGTGCAGGCCGAGGACGACGACGTGGACGGCGTGCAGCAGGCGCTGGTCTATTTCGCCGGATTGAAGAAGGCCGGCGTGCCCACGGAGATGCACCTCTATGCGCACGGCGGCCATGCGTTCGGCGTACGCCGCACCGACAAGCCCATCACCCGCTGGACCGACCTGGCCGACGAGTGGATGCGCGGCCTGGGCGTGCTGCCCCACTGAGCCGGCGCCGCGCCACGTTCACGCGTACTGCGCGATGCCGTTGCCGAACGACCAGTTCTGCTTCGCCGTTTCCAGCAGGTTGATGAACACGTCTTCGGGCCGCAGGCCGGGATCGGCGGCAAGATTCTCGACGACGCGCTGGTAGAGCGCCTGCTTCTGCTCGACCGTGCGCGTGTCGTTGCAGGCGATCTGCACGATCACCAGGTCGCCGCTGCGCGCAATGCCGAGGTAGTTCGGATCGCAATCGAATTCCTCCGCTTCGTGCTGGTGGATGAGGATGAAGCGGTCGCGCTCCGGCACGTCGAACGTGTCGCGCATGGCGGCGTAGATGCCGTTGCGCAGGGCGGCGAGGTGGGCGGCGGACTTGCCGCGGCGCAGGGAGATGCGGACGAGTGGCATGGGATGCTCCTTTGAATGCGGATCGCGCTGCGGCCGGTGGCCGCTTCCGTTCCGGCCAGGCGCCGAATGGGTCGACCTGTCGCCCCGCGCCAGCGCGATGCGGCGCATCCGCGCCGGCTGATCACCGCCGCCGCGCGGGCTCTGTGCTGGGCGCGGTGAGCTTGATCTCGTACAGCCGCGGCCAGCACTTGCCGGTGACGAACAGGCGGTCGTGCTTCGCGTCCCAGGCGATGCCGTTCAGCACGTCGTTGGTCGGGTCGTCCAGTTGCTCCGGCTTCGGGCCCAGCCCGGCCAGCTCGATCCAGCCGACCACCTTGCCGCTGGCCGGATCGATGCGCGCGATGCGCGTGGTGAGCCATACGTTCGCGAAGATTTCGCCCTTCACCCATTCCAGCTCGTTGATGTTCTGCAGCGGCTGGCCGTCTGCCGTCACGTCGATCCGACCGGTCTGCTTGAGCGTGTCGGGATCGAGGATGCGGATCACCGGCGTGCCGTCGCTCATGTAGAGCCGCTCGCCGTCGCTGGTGAGCGCCCAGCCTTCGCCGGGATAGGCGAAGCGCGCCTGTGGCTTCAGCGTGGCGAGGTCGTAGACGAAACCCACGTGGTCCTGCCAGCTGAGCTGGATCAGCCGGTCCTTCCACACCGCGATGCCTTCGCCGTAGGCCGGCCAGGGCGTGGGCGACTGCTGCAGCACCTTGCCGGTCGCGAGGTCCACCTTGCGCACGCTGGAGCTGCCGACCTGGCCGGTGCTCTCGTAGAGGTGGCCGTCCAGATAGAGCAGGCCTTCGGTATAGGCCCTGGGATCGTGCGGGTAGCTGTGCACCACGCGGTAGCCGTAGACCGGGATGCCGTCCTGCGCATGCAGCGGGGCGACCAGCGCGAGGGCGAGCGCGGCGAGGGCGACGAAAATCTTCATGCCGGCATGATCCCATGCGGCAGCGCCGGGCGGCACCACCTCTCCTGAACATGGCCGCGTGGAATAATCGGGCCTCGCGATCGAACCGGAGTGCGCGTGGACAGCCATCATTTCCTGCAGGTCGCCGTGGTGTTCCTGCTGGCCACGGTGATCGCGGTGCCTCTGACCAAGCGGTTCCGGCTGGGTTCGGTACTCGGGTATCTCCTGGCCGGCATGGCGATAGGGCCGCAGGCGCTGCGCCTGGTGAGCGACACCGGGGGCATCGCCACGATCTCCGAGTTCGGCGTGGTGCTGATGCTGTTCGTGATCGGCCTGGAGCTGTCGCCGCAGCGCCTGTGGGTGATGCGGCGACAGGTGTTCGGCACCGGCCTGCTGCAGGTGCTCGCCACCAGTGCGGTGATCGGCGTGATCGCGTGGCAGCTGCTGGGCATGCTGCCCGGCGCGGCGATGATCGTGGGCGGCAGCCTGGCGCTGTCCTCCACCGCGTTCGGCCTGCAGATACTGGGCGAGCGCAAGGAGGCCGGGACCGCCTACGGACGGCAGGCGTTCGCGATCCTGCTGTTCCAGGACCTGGCGGCGATTCCGCTGATCGCCGCGGTGCCGCTGCTGGCCAGCGGCGCGGACACCCACGGCTTCGATCTCGTCGGCGCGCTGCGCACGGTGGGTGTGATCGTGGCCGTGATCGTGGGCGGCCGCTACCTGTTGCGGCCGGTGTTCCGCTTCGTGGCGAAGGCGGACGCGGTCGAGGTGTCCACCGCCACCGCGCTGCTGGTGGTGATGGGCGTGGCGCTGCTGATGGAAGTGGCCGGCGTGTCGGTGACGCTGGGCGCCTTCCTCGCCGGCGTGCTGCTGGCCGATTCGGAATACCGCCACGAGCTGGAATCCAACATCGAGCCGTTCAAGGGTCTGCTGCTGGGCCTGTTCTTCATCAGCGTGGGCATGTCGATGGACATCTCGCTGCTGCTGCACCAACCCCTGCTGGTGTTCGGGATCGTGGCCGCGCTGCTGCTGCTGAAAGGCGCGCTGCTGTGGCCGCTGGGGCGCATCGTGGGCGCGCTGGAGCCCGGCGACGCGCTGCGCCTCGCGGTGCTGCTGGCCTGCGGCGGCGAGTTCGCGTTCGTGGTGCTCAAGCTCGCCGACGAGCGCAAGCTGATCAGCGCGGAGCAGCACAACCTGCTGGTGCTGGCGATCACGCTGTCGATGGCGCTGACCCCGCTGCTGGTGTCCGCGCTGGCGAAGCTGCTGGGCGCGCACAAGGTGCGCAAGCCGGCGCGGGACTTCGACACCATCGTGGCGCATTCGCCGCGGGTGATCATCGCCGGCTACGGCCGCATGGGGCAGATCGTGTCGCGCATCCTGCGCGCCGAAGGCGTGCCGTTCGTGGCGCTGGACCATTCGGTCGAGCAGGTGGATCTGGTGCGCCGCTTCGGCCGCTGGAGCGACATCTTCTACGGCGATCCGGCGCGGCCGGAGCTGCTGCGCGCGGCGCAGGCGGACAAGGCCGAGGTGTTCGTGCTGGCCAGCGACGACCCGGAATCCAGCTTGCACGTGGCGCGCGTGGTGCGGCGCATGTATCCGCACCTGAAGATCGTGGCGCGCGCACGCAACCGCCAGCACGTGTGGCGCCTGATGGACCTGGGCATCGACGAGCCGATCCGCGAGACGCTGTACTCCAGCCTGAAGATGAGCAAGCAGGCGCTGATCGCGCTGGGCATGACGCCGGAGCGTGCGATGGACCGCGTGGAGCGTTTCCGTCGCCAGGACTCCGAATTGATCAAGACGCAATACCTCGTCTACGACGACGAGGCCAAGCTGGTGCAGACCACCCGCGAGGCGGTGGCGGAGCTGGAAAAACTGTTCGAGGCGGATGCCGAACCCGCCGCGCGGCAGGCGCGCGAACGCGATCCGGACACGCCGCTGACCAGCACCGATTGAGTGCGGCACGGCGGCTGATTTTACGTTTCAATACAAGCTCTTGCGTCGCAAGTTCCTGCCGTCAACGGAGGCCCGGCATGCAGCGTTCGACCGGGCATGCCTGCCTCTCCGTGCCCGCTCGTCATCCGCTACGGCCGCCTCGGCGATACCGTGCTGCTGCAACCCCTGCTGCACAAGTTGCAGCAGCGCTACGGCCAGCCCTGCGACCTGCTGGCAATAGGCGCGTGGCCCACCGGGCTTTATGCGGACCAGCCCGAGGTGGCCGACGTGTTCGCGCTGCGGGCGCCGCGCCGTCCGCTGCTGGTCAGCCGCGAGCACTGGCGCGCGATCGGCTGGCTGCACGAGCGCCGCAACGCACCGGTGTACATCTGCGAACCGCAGCCGCGTGCGCTGCTGCGGATACGGCGCGCGCTGGGCCTGGCCGGCGTGCCGGCGGCGCATCGCGCCTGGCTGCTGGACACGCCGCTGCGCGAACGCGAGCACTGGGTCGACCACCTGCTGCGTTTCGGCGATTGCACGCCGCCCGCGTTCCGCGGCCGCTGCGATGCGCTGGCCGTCGATCCCGGCGCCGCTCCGCAGTTGCAGGTCGATGCGGTGGCGCGGGCGGAATGCGCGCGCTGGCTGCAGGCGCGCGGGCTGCACGACCGGCCGCTGGTGCTGCTGCAGCCCGCGAACAAGCGCACGCTGCGCTGGAACGGGGTGCGCGCGATCGCGGACGACGACAAGGCGTGGCCGCTGCAGCATTGGGCGGCGCTGGCGTGGACGATCCTGGAGACGCTGCCCTCGGCGCGCGTGCTGTTGTGCGGCAGCCCGCGCGAGGCCGACTACCTGGAAGGCATCCGCGCCATCGCGGCGAGCGAGTCCGTGGTATCGGTGGCCGACGACCTGCCGCTGGGACGGCTCAAGGCGCTGCTGGCCTGCGCGCACAGCATGGTCTCGGTGGACACCGGGCCGGCCCACCTCGCCGCCGCGATGGGCTGTCCGCTGGTGGTGATGTTCGGCGCGGCATCGCCCGCGCACTGGGCGCCGCGCGCCGCGCCGGGCGGCTGGGTGACGGTGCTCGGCGGTCCGCCGCACGCTGCGCGGGTGGACGAACTCGGCGTGGAGCAGGTCGCCGATGCCTGGCGCGGCCTGCCATCGCTGCGGCATGCGCACCGGCAGGCCGAGGTGGCCTGAGGGACGGCCCGGGCCGCGCGGGCCCGGACGCTCACTCTGCCGGCTGGGCCGGCTGGCGCAGCGTCTGCCGCACGCTGGGGATCGCGCTGCTGCGCACGGCCAGTTCGTGGGCGATGTCCACGTAGCCCAGCTGGCGCGCCACGTCGGCCGCCGTGCGGCCGAACGCATCGACGGCGGCCCGATCCGCGCCGCGCGACAGCAGCACCCGGGCCGGCGACAGCAGGGCGTGCATCGCGCAGGCGTGCAAGGCGGTGACGCCGCGCTGGTCCGCGTGCGCCACGTCGGCGCCGGCTTCCAGCAGCACCGGGGCGAGCGCGCCCAGATGGGTGGCGTCGCAGGCGCTGCCGGGGCGCGCCTGGGCGCCCAGCAGCAACAGCAGGGCGGTCTTGCCCTCGCTGTCGGCGTGGTTGACGGTGGCGCCGTGCTTCAGCAGCACGTCGAGCAGGCGCCGCGCGCGCAGGCTGTCGGTGTGCTCGAAGCCGTATTGCGCGGCGGCATGCAGCGCGCTGTGGCCGCGCGTGTCCACGGCGTTGACGTCCGCGCCGGCGGCGAGCAGCGCCTCGGCCAGTTCGGGGCGCCCGGTCGCGGCGGCCACCATCAGCGCGGTGCTCTGGTTCGGCAGGCGCTGGTCGACCTCGGCCTTGCGCTCCAGCAGCAGCGCCGCCGTGCCCTCGCGGCCGCCAGCCACCGCCGCGGCCAGCGGGGTGATGCCGTTCGCCGCGGCCAGCGCGGGATCGGCGCCGGCGTCCAGCAGGCTGGCGGCGATCTCGCCGTGGCCCGCGCCGCCGGCGTGCAGCAGCGCGCTGGCGCCGTGGCTGTCCACGGTGTCGACCGGAAAGCCCAGTTCCAGCAGCCGCTGCACCGCGACCAGCGCGCCGGCCTGCGCCGCAGCGGGCAGGTCGCCCGCGCGCAAGGGGCGCAGCGGGCGCGGCCAATGGCCCCAGTCCAGCCAGCGTTCGATCGCCGGGTGTTCCAGCGCCAGGCCCAGCGGCGTCTCGCCGTTGGCGTCGGTCGCTTCCGCGTCGGCGCCGTGGGCGATCAGCGCGCGCACCAGCGGCAGCGCGGCTTCGCCGTGCTCCAGCGCGTTGAACAGCGGCGTGCGGCCCTCGCGGTCCCGGCTGTTGGGATCGCAGCCACGCGCCAGCAGGGCTTGCAGCAATGCGCCGTGGCCGTTCACCGCGGCCAGTTGCAACGGCGTGCGCGCGCGCGCGTCTGGGCCGAACGGATCGGCGCCGCGCTCCAGCAGCGCCAGCGGCAGCGCGGCGCCTTGCGCGGAGCCGCCGAGGCGCTGCAAGGCCTGGGCGAGCAGGCCGGCGCCGGCCGGCGTGGCGCCGGCGAGCAGCAGGTCTTCCACCGCCTCGGTGGAGGCGGGCAGCTGCAGCAGCAGCGCGTCGAACAGGCGCCGCCCCAGCGGCGGCAGCGCGGGTGCGGCGGCCGGTTCGCCCGCGGCCGCGTCGGCCAGCTCCGCGCCGTGTTCGTCGTCCGGCTGTTGCGCGGCGAGACGCGCCTCGGCGTCCAGGCCGTGATCAAGCAGCCAGCGTCGCGCCTGGCTCTGGCCGGGCTGGGCGAGATCGAGGTAGAGCTGGGCGAGCTGCGACTGCGGCCACTCGCGCACGCGCGCGGCGAAGCCGGAAACGATCGCCCAGTGGCCGAAGCGCAGCGCGTCGAGCAGGTGCGCGGGCGTGTCGGCGCCGGAAGAAATCGCCGCGTCGCCGAGGCTGGCGGGCAGCGGCGTCTCCGGATCGAGCAGCGCCACCAGGTCCCAGCGCCCGGTGGCGGCGGCATGGTCCAGCGCGCTGCGGCCGTCGCTGCCGGGCGTCTTCGGCTCGGCGCCCAGCGCGAGCAGCGCGCGCACCGTGTCCGCGTGCGCGCGCGGCGACTGGCAGGCCAGCGTTAGCGCGTCGCGGCCGTGGCTGTCGCGCACCCGCGCGTCGGGCTGCACTTCGGCGAGCCGCTGCACGATGCCCACGGCGCCGGCGCGCGCGGCCTCCATCAGCGCGGTGCTGCCGTGGCGGTCGGCCAGGGAGGCGTCCGCGCCCGCCGCGCACAGCGCGCGGGCGATCTGTTCGTGGCCTTCGGCGGCGGCGGCGATCAGCGCGCTGCGGTGGCGCGCGTCCACCGCGTTCACGGCGGCGCGGTGCTTGAGCAGCAGCTTCACGCCGGTGGGGTCGTCGTCGGCGATGCCGGCGGCGGCGATCAGGGCGGGTTCGCCGTTCGCCGGCGCGGGCTTCGCGCCGCGCTCCAGCAGGAACTTCGCCAGCGGCCAGTTCGCGGCCCGGCAGGCCACCGCGAGCGGGCTGGCGCCGCCCTGGTCCAGCGCGTTGATCGGCGCGCCGGCGTCCAGCAGCATCGCCGCCACCATCGGTTCCTCGCTGAGTACCGCACCGTGCAGCGCGGTGCGGCCTTCGGCATCCGCCGCCAGCGGGTTCGCGCCGTTCGCCAGCAGCGTCATCACCGCCTCGGCGCGGCCATGCCAGCTGTCGCGGGTGGCGGCCAGCAACGGGGTGAGCCCGCCGCTGGCGCGGTTGACGTCGGCGCCCTTGGCGATCAGCGCGCGCAGCAGGCGGGTGTCCGGCAGCAGGGCGGCGAGCATCAGCGCCGGGCGCTGGTCGCGGTCGCCGGCTGGCGGTGCGGTGGCCGGATCGGCGCCGGCCTCGACCAGCGCCAGCGCGCGCTCGATGTCGCCGTCGCGGGTGGCCGCGAGCAGCGCGGCCGCCTGTTCAGGCGTGCCCGCGGTGCGTTCCTGTTCGCTCAGCGGCGCGCTCGGCGCGGGCGCCGCGACCCTGGCGCTGGCCGGCGCGGCGGCGCTGCGCTGGCGATGGCGGTCGTGCTGCGCGCACAGCAAGGTGCGCAGCGTGCGGTTGGCCACGACCAGGCAGCCCAGCGGCAACAGCAGCACGCCGTACAGCGCCAGCGCGGCGATGCGCAGCTCGGACGGCAGCATGCCGTACAGGCCGCTGAGCGCGATGGCGCCCCAGGCCAGCACCAGCAGGGACAGCGCGGCCGGCAGGAAATGCGTGAAGAACCGTTCCTCGCGCGCGAGGTGGCGCCCGAACATCAGGCTGCGCAAGGTGGCGGTGAAGATCCACGAACCGTCGTGCTGCTCCGGATAGGCGTCGTCCCACACGAACACCAGGCCGAACGCGGGCCACGGCCGCCACAGCACGGCCAGCGCCAGCACCAGGGTGGCGGCCAGCGCCAGCGTGGCGGCGAGGCTGTGCGACTGGCTCAGCGCCAGCATCGGCCACGCCACCAGCACGAACACGATCACCGCGTAGGCGGTGAACATCACCAGGTGCGCCGCGCCCCGGCGCAGCACGGTGCGCGTGAAGCTGGGCTCGGGATCGAAACCGATCGCGTGGCACACCGCGGCCATGGTCAGCGCGTTCGCCAGCAGCAGCGGGATCAGCGTCAGCGGGTGGGCGACCAGGCCGGCGAGCGCCACGGCGATCAGTCCGGGAACGAACCAGGCGAGGGCCTGCAGGAGCGGAGGGCGTCGGCGCGATTTGGGTTGGGTCATCCCGACAGTATAGGAATCGGCATGCACCCAGACGGTAACCTCGCGTTAACGCGACGGCCATCGTGCTGCACCGTGCGGCGCAACATCGATCAGCGATCCTGCGAAGCCTGGCGCGGGGCTTCGCCGTAGGCGGGATGGTTGGCGCCGGCGAGCGCGGCGTCGGGCGGCAGTTGCAGATGCCAGCCGCGCTCGCGCAGGTGTCCGAGCACGTGCCTGGCGTCCTCGCGCGGCAGTCGTCGCTGTTCGTCCAGCTGCAGTTCCAGCGCGAAACGGAGTTCGCCCAGCATGCCGCGCAGCGGTTCGGGCAGCACGGCGAAATCGTCGCGCTCGGCCAGCCACAGATAGGTGTCGGGTTTGCGGCGGCTGGCATATACGAAGCACTGCATGGTCTTTCCTCCATTCGCGGGCGCGGGCCCGGATCGCCGCGACGGCGCGCCGCGGATTGCTGCGCCAGCACTTGCAACCACCGACACTAGCAGGCACAGTGCCGCGGAACGATGTTAAACGCTCGTATGAATTTCGTGTGGAACCCGTCAGGCACGCGACATACCCACCCGTATCGATGATCCGCAGGAGCACATGATGCACAAGTCTTTCCGGTCCCTCTCGCGCGCCTCCCGTCCGTTGGCGCTTGCCGCCCTGAGCGTGGCTGTCGCGGGCGCCCTGGTCGCGCCCGGCATGGCCCACGCCAGCGCCTTCCAGCTGAAGGAGAACAGCGCCAAGGGTCTGGGCCGCGCCTATGCGGGTTCCGCCACGGCCGGCGGCGACGTGTCGGTGGTGGCGAACAACCCGGCGGCGATGAGCGACCTCGACGGCACCTACATGCAGGCCGACATCACCGCGATCAATTTCAGCGCCAAGTTCAGCGGCAGCGCGCACGACGTGCTGGGCCGCCCGATCAGCGGCGGCAACGGCGGCGACGCCGGCACCACGCTGCCGGTACCCGCGCTGGCGATCTCCACCAAGGTCAGCGACCGGGTCAACCTGGGCCTCGCGCTGGACGTGCCGTTCGGCTTCCAGACCGAGTACGACCGCAACTGGATGGGCCGCTACGACGCGATCAAGACCAAGCTGCAGTGGTTCGATGCCACCCTGTCGGCCTCGTTCAAGATCAACGACCAGTGGAGCGTGGGCGCCAGCGCGATCGCCGAGCGCACCAATGCCGACCTCACCAACGCGATCAACTTCAACGCGGTGGGCCTGAGCGTGCAGCAGGGCATCGCGGCGAAGACGCAGGCGGCGGTGGCGCAGATCCAGGCGGCGATCGCCGCCGGCCAGATTCCGCCCTCGGTGGGCGCCGGGATGATCCAGGCGGCCATAGCGCAGGGCCAGGCCGCTGCGGGTGGCGTGGCCGCGGCCACGCCGCAGGGCAGCGACGGCTTCGCCCAGGTCAAGGGCAACAGCTGGGCCTGGGGTTGGCAGCTGGGCGCGTACTGGAAGCCGACCGCCAAGGATCGCGTGGGCCTGGACTACCGTTCGCGCATCACGCACGACATCGACGGCACCGCGAACTTCACCACCACGCAGGGCTATGACCTGCTGCTGGCCAATCCGGCGCTGGCGGGCAGCATCCCGCCGTTCCAGCGCACCCCCGGCAAGGCCCGCCTGACCAACCCGGCGGTGGCCACGCTGAGCTACTGGCACCAGGAAGACAAGTTCGGCCTGGGCTTCGACCTGGCCTGGACGCAGTGGAGCGTGATGCGCCAGCTCACCCTGAACTACGCGAACCCGGGGCAGCCGAACACCACGCTGCCGTTCAACTGGCGCGATACGTGGTACGCCTCGGTGGGCGGCGAGTACTACGCCACCGACAAGCTGACGCTGCGCGCCGGCGTGTCGATCGACCAGGCGCCGATGAAGGCCGGCAACCGCGATCCGCGGGTGCCCGACGCGGCGCGCCACATGGCCACGTTCGGCATCGGCTACAAGGCCAGCGAGCACTTCGAGATCAACGCCTCGTACGCGCACATCTTCGTCAGCCACGCGGGCATGAACGGCGCCCACAGTGCGACCGGCGACGTGCTGAGCGGCAGCTTCGACGACTACGGCAACCTGCTGAGCCTGTCCGCGCAGTACAAGTTCTGATCGTCGCCGCGAGCGGAACCTTCCGGAGCCTCCCTGCTTGCAGGGAGGCTTTTTCGTGGTGTGGCTCCCGGCGGCCGGCGAGCCTCAGCCGCGCCTGAGCAGCAGGTCCAGCACGCGGCGGAAGCGCGGGCCGTGGGGCGGGTTGAGCAGGCCGGCACCGTTCCAGCGCGCCTGGCGGAACACCGGCTTGAAGTGCGAGAAGGTGCGGAAGCCGGCCTCGCCGTGGTAGCCGCCCATGCCCGAGGCGCCCACGCCGCCGATCGGCAGGCCGTGCTGGGCGAAGTGGAACAGGGTGTCGTTGACGCTGACGCCGCCCGCCACGGTACGCGCCAGCAGCCCGTCGATCCGCGCCTGGTCCTGCTCGAACACGTACAGCGCCAGCGGGTGCGGATGCGCGGCCACGTAGGCGATCGCCTGGTCCAGCGCGTCGTAGGGCAGCAGCGGCAGCAGCGGGCCGAAGATCTCGTCCTGCATCACCGCCATGCCGTCGTCGACTTCGGTGAGCAACTGCGGGGCGAAGCGGCGCGAGGCCGGGTCGTCGCCGGCGTCGCCCAGCGCATGCGCGCGCGCGCCGCGGGCCACGGCGTCGTCGCGCAGCGCGGCCAGTCGCCGGTAATGGCGGTCGGAGGCAATGCTGGTGCATTGCGCGTCCTGCACCGCGGGCGGGTACATGCGTGCGGCTACGCGGCGGGCGGTCGCGATGAAATCCGCGATGCGCGCGCGCGGCAGCAGCACGTAGTCGGGGGCGACGCAGGTCTGCCCGGCATTCACCAGCTTGCCGAACAGGATGCGTTCCACCGCGTGTTCGAAGCGCGCGCCGGGGCCGATGATCGCCGGCGACTTGCCGCCCAGCTCCAGCGTCACCGGCGTCAGGTTCGCGGCGGCGGCGTGCATGACTTGCCGGCCCACGGCGGTGGAGCCGGTGAACAGCAGGTGGTCGAACGGCAGCGTCGAGAATTCCCGCGCCACCCCGGCGTCGCCGGTCACCACCACGACTTCGTCCGGCCGGAAGTGGCGCGCCACCTGCTCGGCGAACAGCGCAGAGAAGCGCGGCGTGAACTCGCTCATCTTGATCATGGCGCGGTTGCCCGCGGCCAGCGCGTCGACCAGCGGGCCCACCGCGAGGTAGAGCGGGTAGTTCCACGGCACGATGATGCCGATCACGCCAAGCGGCTGCGGCAGCAGCTCGTTGCGCGCGGGCAGGAAGGCGAGGCCGGCGAGCGAGCGGCGCGGACGCATCCAGCGGCGGCCGTGGCGCAGCGTGTGGCGCAGCCCGGACAGGCTGGCGAAGAACTCCAGCAGGTCGGTCTCATCCACCGGGCGATTGCCGAAATCGGCGTGGATCGCCGCGGCGAACGCGTCGTGCTGTTCGCGCAGCATGGTTTCCAGCGCGCGCAGCCGCTGCGCGCGCACGGGCCACGCGGGCATGGGGTCGGCCGCCTGCGCGGCGCGCAGGCGTTGCAGCTGTTCGTCGAGGTTCGGAGCGCCGGTGCCCATCATGCGTTCGCCAGTGGGGCGTCGCCCATTCTTAGCACGCTGCGTCGATGGACGGTATAGCCGTCAGCACACGTTGCCCGTGCGGCCGGCATTGCGGAACGGCAGCCGACGCGATGCTCGGCTGCCGTTCCGGTGGGGCACCTACTCGCCGATCGTCAGCAGCGACGCGTTGCCGCCGGCGGCGGTGGTGTTGACGGTGAGCGTGCGCTCGCCGGCGAAGCGCAGCAGGTAGTGCGGGCCGCCGGCCTTGGGGCCGGTGCCGGACAGGCTTTCGCCGCCGAACGGCTGCACGCCGACCACCGCGCCGATCTGGTTGCGGTTGACGTAGCAGTTGCCGACGCGGGCGTGGCTGCGGATGTATTCCACGGTGTCGTCGATGCGGCTGTGCACGCCGAGGGTGAGGCCGTAGCCGGTGGCGTTGATCTGCTCGACCACCTGCGGCAGCTCGCTGCCCTTCCAGCGCAGCACGTGCAGCACCGGGCCGAACACTTCGCGCGTCAGCGTGGACAGCGCGGGGATCTCGTAGGCGCGCGGCGCGAAGAACGTGCCGTTCGCGGTGGCGGCCGGGTCCAGCGGCACCTCGGCGATCTTCTTCGCTTCCTTGTCCATGCGCGCGGCGTGGTCGACCAGGATCTGCTTCGCGTCCTCGTCGATCACCGGGCCCACGTCGGTGGAAAGCTGGCCGGGGTCGCCCACCTTCAGCTCGGCCATCGCGCCGGCGAGCATGCCGACCACCTTGTCGGCGATGTCCTCCTGCACGAACAGCACGCGCGCGGCCGAGCAGCGCTGGCCGGCGGACTGGAAGGCCGAGGCGATCACGTCCTTGACGATCTGCTCGGGCAGGGCGGAGGAGTCGGCGATCATCGCGTTCTGGCCGCCGGTCTCGGCGACCAGCGCGGCGATCGGCGCGTTGCGCGCGGCGAGCGCGCGGTTGATCGCCCAGGCGGTCTCGGTGGAGCCGGTGAAGGCCACGCCGGCCACGCGCGGGTCGCGGGTGAGCGCGGCGCCGACCACGGCGCCGTCGCCGGGCAGGAACTGCAGCACGGCCTCGGGCACGCCAGCTTCGTGCAGCAGCTTCACGGCGGCATGGCCGATCAGGCTGGTCTGCTCGGCCGGCTTCGCGATCACGCTGTTGCCGGCGGCGAGCGCGGCGGAGACCTGGCCCAGGAAGATCGCCAGCGGGAAGTTCCACGGGCTGATGCAGACGAACACGCCGCGGCCGTTGAGGAACAGCTGGTTGCTCTCGCCGGTGGGACCGGGCAGCTGCTCGGGCTGGCCGAACAGGCGGCGCGCCATGGTTGCGTAGTAGCGCAGGAAGTCGGCGGCCTCGCGGACCTCGGCGATGGCGTCGGGCAGGCTCTTGCCGGCTTCGCGCACGCACAGCGCGATGAATTCGGCGCGGCGCGCCTCGAGCTGCTCGGCGGCGTGCTCGAGGATCGCGGCGCGGCTGGCGGCGGGCAGGCGGTCCCAGTCGGGCTGGGCGGCGACGGCGTTCGCCAGCGCGCGGTCCACCAGCGCGGCGTCGGCGCTGACGTAGCTGCCCACGGCCTGGCGGCGGTCGGCGGGGTTGGTCACCGTGACCGTCGGGCCGTTGCCCTTGCCGCCGGGCACCAGCGGCTCGGCGTTCCAGGGGCCGGCCTTGGCGTTGACGGCTTCGGCGGTGGCCTTCAGTTCGTTGTCGTTGGAGAAGTTGATGCCCATGGAATTCTTCCGAGTTACCAGATTTGAATTCTGCGCAAGCGCAGAATTGTCACCGAAGAGGTTGACCGGCAGCGGGATGCGCGGATGGGGGATGGAGGCGAAGCGGCGCACCGTCTCGCAGGGGTCGGCCACCAGCTCGCGCACCGGCAGGCTTTCGTCCACCACGCGGTTGACGAAGCTGGTGTTGGCGCCGTTTTCCAGCAGGCGGCGCACCAGGTAGGGCAGCAGGTCCTCGTGCGTGCCCACCGGCGCGTACACGCGGCAGGGCACGTTGAGGTTCTGCGGGCCGATCACCTCGGCGTAGAGGTCGGTGCCCATGCCGTGCAGGCGCTGGAACTCGAACGGGCGGCCGCGCGCGATGTGGTGCACGGCGGCGATGCTGTGCGCGTTGTGGGTGGCGAACTGCGGGTAGATCAGCTCGCTGCCGGCGTCGAACAGCTTGCGCGCGCAGGCGAGGTAGGAAACGTCGGTGTTCGGCTTGCGCGTGTACAGCGGATAGCCGGCCAGGCCCTGTTCCTGCGCGCGCTTGATCTCGGCGTCCCAGTAGGCGCCCTTCACCAGGCGCACGTACCAGCGACGATTTGCCGCACGTGCGGTCTCGATCAGCCAGTCGATCACGAACGGGGTGCGCTTGGAGTAGGCCTGCACCACGATGCCGAGGCCGTTCCAGCCAGCCAGCGAGGGGTGGGCGAACACGTCGCCGATGATGTCCAGCGAGAGTTCGAGGCGGTCGGCCTCCTCGGCGTCGACGGAAAGCGCGATGCCCTGCTTCATCGCCAGCTGCGACAGCTCCAGCAGCTTGGCGGTGAGCATGCGGCGCGCGTCCTCGCGCCTGGCCACCTCGTAGCGCGGATGCAGCGCGGACAGCTTCACCGAGATCGACGGCGCATCCGTGTGGTTGGCGAACGGGCCGCGCGCGCCGATCCGGCCGATGGCGCGGCGATAGTCTTCCTGGTAGCGCTCGGCGGTCTCGGCGGTGAGTGCGGATTCGCCCAGCATGTCGTAGGAATAGCGGTACACCGCGTATTCCTTCTTCGCACAGCGGTCCAGCGCCTCGTCGATGGTCTGCCCCATCACGAACTGGTGGCCCATGATGCGCATGGCCTGGCGCACCGCGAGACGGATCGCCGGCTCGCCCGCGCGGCCCGCGAGGCGCTTCAGCGCGCCGGTGAAGTCGCGGCGGGTCTCCTCGGCCAGGTTCACCAGGCGGCCGGTGAGCATCAGGCCCCAGGTGCTGGCGTTGACGAACAGCGATTCGCTCTGGCCCAGGTGCTTCTTCCAGTCCGCATCGCCCAGCTTGTCGCGGATCAGCTTGTCGGCGGTGGCCTTGTCCGGAATGCGCAGCAGCGCCTCGGCCACGCACATCAGCAGCACGCCCTCCTCGGAGGACAGGTCGTACTGGCGCATGAAGGATTCGACCGCGCTCTGGTCCCCGGCGCGGGCCCGCACGCGGGTCACCAGGCCGGCGGCGAGGTCGATCACCTGCTCGCGCTCGGCGGGCGGCAGGGTGGCCTGGGCGAGCAGGTCGTTGACCGCTTCGGTCTCGTCGCGCAGCCATGCGGCGGTGATGCGTGCGCGGGCCGGTTCGGCGCCGGCGGGGAGTTCGGGGCTGAGAATGGGCAGGGTCACGATGCAGCCGATGTGGTGGGATGGACGTACGAAACGCGGGATTGTACGCCGTGTGCCGCGCTGTTTCGCGCCGTCGTCGGGTAGGTGCGGGGTGCGGCCGGAAGGGCTGACCCTGCTCAAGCCCCTGCGACATTCTTGCCCCTTGCGCCCGCGCGACCTATCATCGATCCGCTCTTGGCACGCCGGATCTCCATGATCGTGCTACGACCAGCCGCCGCCGGCTTGCCCCGCGTGACGATATGGCTCAGGCCCAATCGCACGCTAAGCCGGCGCGGGCTGCGTCGGCTCATCATGGTTCTGGTGGCGCTGGCGCTGACGACGGCCGTCCTGGGCGCGTGGCAGGGGAATGTGTTCGCTCCGCTGTTCGCCCTGGTCGAGTCGACCGCCGTGGCTGTCGCCCTGGGCGTGGCCTGGCGGGCTGGCGACCGCAGCGAGCGCATCACCCTCGACGAAACGTCGCTGGAGGTGCATTCGCTGCCAGGCCGGCGTCGCGCGCGTTTCCAGTCCCACTGGGTGCGCGTGCGGCTGGACGAAGGGGGAAATGGATGTCGCCGCCTGCTGCTGTCTTCGCACGGGCGCGAGCTGGAAATCGGCGGGTTCCTGGCCGAACAGGAACGGGTCGAGCTGTTGCGGAAACTCAAGGTGCTGCTGGAACAGGTCAACGACCGGCGGCGCGGATAGGTTCAACAAAGGGCGCAAGCATGACATCTGGCAGCATCAGGACGAACCGGGCAGGGCCTCACGGAGATCGCATCCGCCCCGGCCACCGCAGGACGACCGGCATCAGGCGTGCGGTCGCGGCGTCGTCGGCCCTCGTGCTGGCGCTGGCCGCCGGGCTTGCGCAGGCCGCCCCCAAGCCGTGGCAGCTCAACATGGAGCGCGGCGTGACCACCTGGTCCGGCGAGCCGTACTTCCTGAACAACGTCGCGCTGGGCGTGTGCGTGGTGATCGGGTTGCTGGTGTTCGGCGCGATGTTCATCGCCATGTTCCGCTTCCGCAAGTCGCGCGGCGCGGTGGCGGAGAAGTGGGCGCACAACACCACGGTCGAGATCATCTGGACCGCGATCCCGGTGGTGATCCTGGTGGTGCTGGCGTGGATGTCCACCGGCGGCCTGGTCTCGTTCGCGAACACCACCGGCTCGCAGATGACGGTGAAGGTCACCGGCTACCAGTGGAAGTGGCGCTACGACTACGTGGACTACCAGGGCAAGGCGGTCAGCAAGGTCGGCTACATGTCCAAGCTGGACGCGCTGAGCGACAAGACCCGCCAGCTCGATTCGGGCATGGACCCGTACGCGGTGAAGACCGGCGACGAGAACACCTACCTGCTGGACGTGGACAAGCCGCTGGTGCTGCCCATCCACACCAAGATCCGTTTCGTGATCACCAGCGACGACGTGATCCACTCGTGGTGGGTGCCGGCGTTCGGCTGGAAGATGGATGCGATTCCCGGCCTCGTCAACACCGCGTGGACCAACATCAACGAGGCCGGCACCTACCGCGGCCAGTGCGCCGAGCTGTGCGGCCAGGACCACGGCTTCATGCCCATCGTGGTGAAGGCGGTCTCGCAGGAGGACTTCGCGAAGTGGCTGGCCGCGCAGGAGCAGGCGTCCGCGGCGCCGGCCGCCGCGGACGGTCCCGCGACCGCGCAGGTGGCGCCGCCCGCGCCCGGCGGCAAGGGTTGAACCGCCGCTGCGCGAATGCAGCCATGATGCGTTGCGGCCCGTGCGGCCGCTGAATTCCGGAGAGCAGCCGCCCGCGGTTGCGCCATCGACAGACTGAGGCAGAGGTGCAAGGCCATGGCCCACGAAGCCACCCACGATCTCCACGACGACCATCACGAACCGCAGGGTTTCTTCCAGCGCTGGGTGATGTCCACCAACCACAAGGACATCGGCACGCTCTACCTGATCTTCTCGCTGACGATGTTCTTCATCGGCGGCAGCTTCGCGATGGTGATACGCGCCGAGCTGTTCAAGCCGGGCCTGCAGCTGGTGCAGCCCTACTTCTTCAACGAGATGACCACCATGCATGCGCTGGTGATGATCTTCGGCGCGATCATGCCGGCCTTCGTCGGCCTCGGCAACTGGATGATCCCGCTGATGATCGGCGCGCCGGACATGGCGCTGCCGCGCATGAACAACCTCTCGTTCTGGATCCTGCCGTTCGCGTTCGCGCTGCTGCTGTCCACGCTGTTCCTGCCCGGCGGCGGGCCGGCCGGCGGCTGGACGATGTACCCGCCGCTGTCGCTGCAGACCGGCTCGCTGGCCTATGCGGTGTTCGCGATCCACCTGATGGGCATCAGCTCGATCATGGGCGCGATCAACATCATCGCTACGATCCTCAACATGCGCGCGCCCGGCATGGACCTGCTGAAGATGCCGGTGTTCGTGTGGAGCTGGCTGATCACCGCGTTCCTGCTGATCGCGGTGATGCCGGTGCTGGCCGGCGCGGTGACCATGCTGCTCACCGACAAGTACTTCGGCACCAGCTTCTTCAACCCGCACGGCGGCGGCGACCCCGTCCTGTACCAGCACGTGTTCTGGTTCTTCGGCCACCCCGAGGTGTACATCATGATCCTGCCCGCGTTCGGGATCGTCTCGGAAGTGATCCCGACGTTCGCGCGCAAGCCGATCTTCGGCTACCGCGCGATGGTGTACGCGATCGCCTGCATCGCCTTCCTGTCGTTCATCGTGTGGGCGCACCACATGTTCGCGGTGGGCCTGCCGCTGGGCGCGGACATCTTCTTCATGTACGCGACGATGCTGATCGCGGTGCCCACGGGCGTGAAGGTGTTCAACTGGGTGGCCACGATGTGGGGCGGCTCGATGACGTTCGAGACGCCGATGCTGTTCGCGATCGCGTTCGTGATCCTGTTCACCATCGGCGGCTTCTCCGGCCTGATGCTGGCGCTGGTGCCGGCCGACTTCCAGTACCACGACACCTACTTCGTGGTGGCGCACTTCCACTACGTGCTGGTGACCGGCGCGGCGTTCGCGATCATGGCGGCCACCTACTACTGGCTGCCGAAGTGGACCGGCCACATGTACAACGAGTTCTGGGGCAAGGTGCACTTCTGGTGCAGCGTGGTGTTCGTGAACGTGCTGTTCTTCCCGCAGCACTTCCTGGGCCTGGCCGGCATGCCGCGCCGCATCCCGGACTACAACGTGGCGTTCGCCGACTTCAACATGATGAGCTCGATCGGCGGCTTCCTGTTCGGCGCCTCGCAGCTGATCTTCCTGGGCGTGATCGTGCACTGCGCGTTCTTCTCGAAGAAGAAGGCCACCGACCGCGTGTGGGAAGGCGCGCGCGGGCTGGAGTGGACGCTGTCCTCGCCGCCGCCGCACCACAGCTTCACGGTGCCGCCGGTGGTGCGCGACGAGGAACTGGCGCACGGCCACGCGGACGATTGAGCGGAGCAGGAACACATGACCAGTCGCGTCGCCAGCGGGCAACAGTCGCAGCAACGCCGCACCGGGGTGCGGCGCACCGTGACGGTGCTGGCCATCGTGGTCGGCGTGTTCTACCTGCTTTCGTTCGCGCAGATCCTGTTGATGAAGTAATCGTGGCGGTTCGTCGCCATCGTCGGTGAAGTGGTCGCGGCGTTTGCCGCTCACGGGGAAACTCCACGGAGTCTCAGGCATGTCCCAGCAGCAAGACATCTACTACGTACCGAGCAAGAGCCAGTGGCCCATCGTGGCCGCCGTGGTCATGTTCCTCACCGTGTTCGGCGCGGCGCACTGGCTGAACGCCGAGCCCGGCGAGGCCGGCTTCGGCAAGACGGTGATCACGATCGGCGCGATCGGCGTCATCGGCATGTTCTTCGGCTGGTTCCACTCGGTGATCAAGGAGTCGCTGGCCGGCCACTACAACGCCCAGGTGGATACCTCGTTCCGCATGGGCATGATGTGGTTCATCTTCTCCGAGGTGATGTTCTTCGGCGCGTTCTTCGGCGCGCTGTTCTACATCCGCAACTTCTCGATTCCGTGGCTGGGCGGCGAAGGCCATGGCGTGCTCACCCACCAGTTTCTCTACGACCACTACAGCGCCGCGTGGGGCGCGGCGGGCGGCAACGGCCCGATGCGCATCGGCGGCGCCTTCAGCACGGTGGAGGCGTGGGGCCTGCCGCTGCTGAACACGCTGATCCTGCTCACTTCCAGCGTCACCGTGACGATCGCGCACCACGCGCTGCGCGCGGGCCACCGCGGCAAGATCCTGCTGTTCCTGGGCCTCACCGTGCTGCTGGGCGCCACCTTCCTGTACTTCCAGGCGCACGAGTACATGGAGGCGTACAAGGAGCTGAACCTGACCCTGCACAGCGGCGTCTACGGTTCCACCTTCTTCATGCTCACCGGCTTCCACGGCCTGCACGTGACGCTGGGCACCATCATGCTGGCGGTGATCTGGCTGCGCGTGCTGAAGGGGCATTTCAGCAAGGAGCACCACTTCGGCTTCGAGGCGGTGGCCTGGTACTGGCACTTCGTCGACGTGGTCTGGCTGGGCCTGTTCCTGTTCGTCTACATCCTGTAGTCGCGTGGTGGCACGCGGCCCGGTTCCCGGGCTGCGCCGTTCTGTCCGGTGTCGCGCCGGTTCCAGGCACGGCCGTTCATGGCGGAGGCACGATGGCACGGAATGCGTCATGGCGGGTCTGGCTGGGCGCCTGCGCACTGCTTGCCTGCGCGGGCGTCGCGCGGGCCGACGGTTGCAAGCTCACCAGGTACGGCACGCTGCCGGTGGAGATGGTCGGCGAGCGGGCCACCACCCGGATCAAGGTCAACGGCACCGACGCGCGCTTCATCCTCGACACCGGCGCCTCGTTCAACTTCATGTCGCGCGCGACCGCGCAGACGCTGGGCCTGCGGCCCTATCCCGCGCCGTTCGGCCTGCGCATGGGCGGCATCGGCGGCAGCGCCGATGTCCAGGTCGCGAAGATCCGGGACTTCGGCGTGCTCGGCACCGAGTTGCACGACGTGCTGTTCCTGGTCGGCGGATCGGACATCGGCGAGGGCCTGCTGGGCGCCAACCTGCTGGATCTCGCGGATCTGGAAGTCGACCTGGCGCAGGGCAAGGCGACGCTGTTCAGGCCGGACGGCTGCAGCAAGTCCGCGCTGGCGTACTGGGCCACCGGGCGCGACTACAACGTCGCCGACCTGCATCCCGCCGGTTCCAGCGACCGGCGCAGCTACGTCGACGTCGTCATCAACGGCAAGAAGCTGCGCGCCCTGCTGGACAGCGGCGCCACCGCCACCATGCTGGGCCGGCGCGCCGCCGAGCGCGTGGGCATCGATCTGAACGGGCCGGCGGTGAAGGAGGGCCGGCGCATCGGCGGCATCGGCAGGAAGCTCTATCAGAGCTGGATCGTGCCGATCGAATCGTTCTCGGTGGGCACCGAAACGATACAGCACAGCCAGATGCTGGTGGTGGACGACGACATCGGCGGCGGCGCCACCGACATGCTGCTGGGCGTCGATTTCATGCTGGCCCACCACATGTACATCGCGAACAGCCAGGGGAAGCTGTACTTCACCTACAACGGCGGCCGCGTGTTCGCGCTGGACACCGCGTCGATCGGCGCAAACGAGGACGCGGCGGCGGGCGCGGAGGACGGCGCCCCGAAGACCGCCGCCGACTACGCGCTGCGCGGCCAGGCGCGGCTGGCGCGCGGCGAACTGGCGAACGCGCGTGCCGACCTGGATGCGGCGCTGCGGCTGGCGCCGGACAACCCGGGCAACCACCTGATACGCGCCCGCATCCTGGTCGCCGACCAGCACGCCGATGCGGCGCTGGCCGATCTGGACGCCGCGTTGCGGCTGGACCCGAAAAACCTGGAGGCGCTGCTGCTGCGTGCGCAGCTGCGCCACGACCGCAAGGATACCGCCGGAGTCGCGGCGGACATCGCGGCGGCGCGCCAGCTCGCGCCGCCCGGTTCGATGCAGTCGTATTCCGTCGCGTCGTTCTATATCGCTACCGACCAGCCGGCCGCGGCGCTGCCGCTGCTGAACGACTGGATCCGCGCGCATGGCGCCGATGCCGCGCTGGGCAACGCGCTGAACGAACGCTGCTGGGCGCTGGCGCTGGCGAACCAGTCGCTGGATGACGCGCTGCGCGATTGCCGCAAGGCGATCAGGCGCGACGGCGAACGGCCGCCGTATCTGGACAGTCTGGGCCTGGTCTACCTGCGCATGGGCAACGACGCCGAGGCGATCAAGGCGTACCGGCAGGCGCTGGCGCAGGCGCCCCGCGCCGCGTGGTCGCATTACGGCCTGGGCCTGGCCGAGTCGCGCAGCGGCCAGGTCGACGCCGGCAAGGCCGAGCTGGCCGCTGCGCGGGCGATCGACAAGACCATAGACGCGCGCGCCGCGAAGTTCGGCCTGGTGGCGCCCGCCGCGTCGTCGGCGCAGACGCCGGTCGCCGGCCAGCCTTCCGGCTAGCGTTCTCGTACCGGTGCAAGGGTCCTGGAAAAACGAGGGTTGCGGCGATCGTCGGTGGCGGCAGGGGCGCCGTGCGCGCACTCGCAGCCATGTTCCCGCGATCCGGCCGGATCGAAGCGCAACCTGCCGCGCAGCAGCGAGCCGGTTCGCGCCGCGGCCGCTACAATCAACCGTTGCCGCCGACGTCGTGCGGTTGCAGCCAGCCCATCCAGATGCCGAACACGACCATGCCGATGAGCAGCAGCGACAGCGCGATGCGGCGGGTCAGCGCCCAGGCCATGCGCCTGTCGTCGTCCTTGTCGGTCATCATGTAGTACAGCGCCTGGCCGAGGCTGAAGATCACCACCAGCAACAGCACCACCACCGCATATTTGTAGATGGGGCCCATGTGACTGATCCGGTCGTTTTTGTTGCAGGCAGTATAGCGACCGGGGATGGCCTGCCGTGCTAGGCGGGTTCCGCCGCCCGCCGTGGTGGGCGATCCTGCTGACGGTCGCCGCAGCCCTGCTTTTCGTGCGCCTGGGCTTCTGGCAGCTGCATCGCGCCGACTACAAGGACGAACTTCTGCGACGCTATGCCACGGCGGCGGTCGCGCCCGCGCAGGACTTCGCCGAGGTGGCCCGGCGGCCGCCTTCGGACGCCTATCCGCGGGTGCGGGTGCAGGGTCGCTACCTCGCCGATCGCGTCTATCTGCTCGACAATCCGAAGCACGACGACCGCGGCGGCGTGGAGGTCTACGTGCCGCTGCGCGTGCCGGACAGCGACCGCCTGCTGCTGGCGGACCTGGGCTTCCTGCCCGGCAACGGCAGCGGCGAGACTCCGCAGTTGCCGCCGCTGCCGGAAGGCGTGCAGAGCCTGCACGGGCTGTACCTGCCGCCGCCGGGGCACGGCTTCGAGATGGGCGGCGACGCGCTGCCGCGGCAGACGCGCTGGCCCAAGACCACGATCTACTTCGACCTGGACCAGATCGCCGCCGACCTCGGCGCGAAGCTGTATCCGCGCGTGCTCGGCGTGGATGCGGACCCGGCCTCGATCTACGTGCGCGTGCACGCGCTGGACTTCGGCAACATGCCGCCGGCGCGGCATCGCGCCTACGCGTTCCAGTGGTTCTCCTTCGCCATCGCCGTGGTGGTGATCCTGTTCGTGCTGAACCGCAAACGCGGTTCGCGCCCCTCCCGACCGACGGACTCCCGATGAACGCCACCGACCCCGCCGCCATCCGCAAGGGCCGCCTGAAGCTGTTGCTGGTCGCCTCGATCTTCGCCGCGCCGCTGCTGGTGGCGTTCGCGCTCACGCTGGCCGACTGGCAGCCGGGCGCGAAGGGCAACGGCCTGCCGGTGCTGCCGCAGCGCAACTTCGCCCAGGAACAGCTGCCGGTGCGTCTGGCCGATGGCAGCGACTGGGCATGGCGCGACAGCGAGCCGCGGCTGACCCTGGTGGCGCTGCCCGGGCCAGGCTGCGCCGCGCGTTGCTATGCCACGCTGACCGCGATCGCCAAGGCGCGCGTGATGCTCAGCCGCAACCAGTCGCGGCTGCGCCTGCTGTACGTGGGCACGCCGCCCGCCGACGCGCAGCACGACGGCATGGACAACTACTGGCAGATCGGCCAGGACGTGGACGGCAAGCTCGCGTCGTGGCGCCCGCAGCAGCCGGACAGCGTGGGCGCGCTGCTGGTGGAATCCAACGGCACGGCGCTGGCGAGTTATCCTGCGGGATTCGATCCCTCGGGCCTGCTCCGGGATCTGCGCAAGGTCATCAAGTAATGTCGTTCCGCGTCGTGAAAATCCTGCGCTGGCTGTCCCTGCTGGCGACCTTGTTCGCGTTCGGACTGGTGATGTTCGGCGCCTTCGTGCGCTTGTCCAACGCGGGCCTGTCCTGCCCCGACTGGCCCACCTGCTACGGCGAGGCGAGCTGGCCGCAGCACGAGCAGGCGGTGGCCAGGGCCGACGCGGCTTTTCCGGATCGCCACTACGAGGCGCACAAGGCCTGGCGCGAGCAGGTGCACCGCATGCTGGCCGGCACGCTGGGCGTGCTGGTGCTGGCGCTGGCGTTCGCGGCGGCGTGGCGGCGGCGCGGGGTGATGCTCGCGCTGGGCGGCAGCGCCGTACTCGCCGCGCTGGGCGTGGCGATGTACATGCGCGGAGAACACCACTGGTCGTCGCTGCTGGCGGTGTGCGCGATCGCGCTGCCGCTGGCGGCAGCGCTGGCGTTGCGGCGGCCCGCGGCATGGCGGGTCTGCCTGGTCGCGCTGGGCGTGATCATCTTCCAGGCGATGCTGGGCATGTGGACGGTGACCTTGCTGCTGAAGCCCATCGTGGTGACCGGGCACCTGCTGGGCGGCATGGCGACGTTCGCGCTGCTGGGCTACGCGGCGGTGCGCTTCGCCGGCGTGGGCGCGACGGACGACGCACTGGCGGGGCTGCGCCGGCTGGTGGTGCTGGGCATCGTGCTGCTGGCCTGCCAGATCGCGCTGGGCGGCTGGACCTCGTCGAACTACGCGGCGCTGGCCTGCGGCTTCGGCGATGCGGCGTTCCCGAAGTGCCTGGGCCAGTGGTGGCCGCCGGGCGACTACCACCAGGGCTTCGTCCTGTGGCGCGGCATCGGCGTGGATTTCGAGGGCGGCGTGCTGGACCAGAGCGCGCGCACCGCGATCCAGATGGCGCACCGGATCGGCGCGCTGGTGGTGTTCTGCTACCTCGGCTGGCTGTCGCACCGCCTCGCGCGGCGAGGGCTGCGCTGGTGCGGCATCGCGGTGGCCGCGGCGCTGGTCTGCCAGGTGCTGCTGGGCATCAGCAACGTGCACTTCGGCCTGCCGCTGCCGGTGGCGACCGCGCACAACGGCATGGCCGCGCTGCTGCTGTTCGCGCTGCTGGCGACGCTGGCACGCACCCAGCGGCATGCTGCCGGCGCGATGCGCTGAAGACGGGGAGGGCGCGGATGAATCGATCTTTTCGGCAACGCGGCATGATCCACGACGGTGGCATGATGCATTCCGCTTCCAACATTCCGACATCGGGGAGCCGATCCATGACGAGCTTGGCGGGCAGGTCGCTCGGTTGCATGCTGGCGTTCGCGGCGTATCCGGCGGCCGATGCCGCGATGGCCCAGGAGCGTCCGCAGAAAGGGGTGAGCGCCGGGGCCATCGAGCGGCAAAACCAGATGCGCAGCGGCGGCGAGGATGTCGTGTCGACGCAGGACCGGCTGAATCGGCGCGACTCCGTCCGCGCCGCGTTGTCGCCAGAACAGCTGACCCGCCTGTTCAAGGGCCTGGACCGCAACGGCGACCTGCGCCTCAGCCGCTCCGAGCTGGCCAGCCTGCCCGGGCTGCGTGCGCGTTTCGCCGAATACGACCTGGACCACGATCACCGGCTGGACTACTCGGAGTTCGGCCATTACGCCGATACCCTTCCAGACGACATCCAGCGCTACCTCGACCGCGAAGCGTCCCCGTGACCCGGGCGCTCGGTCAGTACTTCCAGCTCACCAAGCCGCGCGTGGTCGCGCTGCTGGTGTTCTGCGCGGTGATCGGCATGTTCCTCGCCGTGCCCGGCATCCCGCCGTGGCGGGCGCTGGTGTTCGGCACGCTGGGCATCTGGCTGGCCTCGGGCTCGGCGGCCGCGTTCAACCACCTGATCGACGAGCGCATCGACAAGCTGATGGTGCGCACCGCCCGCCGGCCGCTGGCCACCGGGAACCTCAAGCCGCGGCAGGTGCTGGTGTTCGCGATCGTGCTGGGCATCGTCTCGATGCTGGTGCTGGCGCTGCTGGTGAACGGCCTCACCGCATGGCTCACGTTCGCGGGCCTGATCGGCTACGCGCTGGTGTACACGGCCTACCTCAAGCGGGCCACGCCGCAGAACATCGTGATCGGCGGCCTCGCCGGCGCGATCCCGCCGGTGCTGGGCTGGACCGCGGTGACCGGCGCGCTGCATCCGTTCGCGCTGCAGCTGTGCCTGATCATCTTCGTGTGGACGCCGCCGCATTTCTGGGCGCTGGCGATCTTCCGCCGCGACGACTACGCGCGCGCCGGCGTGCCGATGCTGCCGGTGACCCACGGCGTGGCCTACACCCGCTGGCAGGTGCTGTTCTACACCGTGCTGCTGGTGCTGGTGACCCTGCTGCCCGCGCTGACCGGCATGAGCGGCTGGCTCTATCTCGGCGGCGCCGTGGGGCTGGGCGCGGGCTTCCTGTACTACGCGATCCGCCTGCTGAATCCGCCGGACGATTTCTTCGCGATGCGCGTGTTCAAGTACTCGGTGATCTACCTGATGGCGCTGTTCGCCTTCCTGCTGGCCGACCACTGGCTGGCCCAGTCGCTGGTCGGGCAGGGGCTGGCGTTCCAGCGGCTGGGCTAGGGAAACTTTCGACGCGGATTCATCTTCCATGCGTTGACTCGCCCGCTGCGGCGCCGCAAAATAGGCGGGTCGCGCGAGCGTGTCATCGTCGCCGGCATCCTGTCCTGACTAACCAAGGCATATGGACGTTTACCCTAGTCGCAACGTCGACATCCGCTCGCATCGGGTGCCGGCAATGCATAACAAGCTGAACGCCTGCGGCAGCCGCCAGCGGTCGGCCGGTGCTTTCCTAGACTAGGGAACGCCGGCTCATCTCCGACGGCGCCGCGCGCGCCGTAACCGAGGAGATGGGCCCATGAAGCTCCTTCGCGATTTTCTCCGTCTGCGTGCTCCCCGCCGCAGCCTGTTCGCTGTCCGCCGCGATGCGCGCCGGCAAGACTACGTCGTGACCGTGCCGGCGCCGCTGGCCGCCCCGTCCGCCGAGCCGCAACGCCAGGCCGAGGCGCGCGTGGTCGTGCCGCTGTCTTCGCCCCGTCATCTGCAACTGGCTCACTGACGCGCATGCGCGTGCTCCGCAAATGCTGGCCTCCGCCAATGCGGTGGAGGTATCCGCGTGCCGCGGCGGGTCCTGCCGCTGCGACACCGCCCTGTTAGCCGGCGGCGCCGATGCGCTGCCGCGGCGTGGATATTGACCAGATACGGTAGCGAACCATGAGCAACACCTCCCCCCGCTCGACCGTCAAGGCTGCGGCGCCTGCTCCCGCGCAGGTGCTCGCGGCGCAGGAAGCGTTCCGCGACAACGATGCGCTGCTGGCCGCGCTCGAGACCTCCGTCAAGGGGCTCGACGAGGAGCGCATCACCGAGCGCCTGCATCGCGACGGCGCCAACGAGGTGTCGCACGAGAAGCCGCCGCACTGGTCGGTGCAGTTGCTGCGCGCATTCAAGAACCCGTTCATCATCGTGCTGCTGGTGCTGGCCGGCGTGCAGTTGTTCACCGACGGCAGCGACCTCACCGGGCCGATCATCATCGCGGTGATGGTGGGCATCAGCGTGCTGCTGAGCTTCACCCAGGAATACCGCTCCTCGCGCGCGGCCGAGAAGCTGAAGGCGATGGTGCGCAACACCACGGCGGTGACCCGGCAGGCGTCCGACGGCCACAGCGAGCAGATCGAGGTGCCGGTGGGCGAGCTGGTGGTGGGCGACATCGTGCACCTGGCCGCGGGCGACATGGTGCCCGCCGACCTGCGCCTGCTCACCGCGAAGGACCTGTTCATCAGCCAGGCCATCCTCACCGGCGAATCGCTGCCGGTGGAGAAGGTGGCGCCCGCGCAGGCCCACGGCGAGGCGACGACGAACCCGCTGGACCTGCCCACGATCTGCTACATGGGCACCAACGTGATTTCCGGCACCGCCAGCGCGGTGGTGGTGGCCACCGGCCCGCGCAGCTACCTGGGCTCGCTGGCGCACAGCATGACCGGCCAGCGCGTGCAGACCAGCTTCGACCGCGGCGTGAACTCGGTGAGCTGGCTGCTGATCCGCTTCATGGCGGTGATGGTGCCGATCGTTTTCCTGATCAACGGCCTGGACAAGCACAACTGGACCGAGGCGTTCCTGTTCGCGCTGTCGGTGGCGGTGGGCCTCACCCCGGAGATGCTGCCGCTGATCGTCACCGCGAACCTCGCCAAGGGCGCGCTGGCGATGTCCAAGCGCAAGGTGGTGGTGAAGCAGCTCAACGCGATCCAGAACTTCGGCGCGATGGACGTGCTGTGCACCGACAAGACCGGCACGCTGACGCTGGACAAGATCGTGCTGGAGCGCCACCTCGACCTCGACGGCGAGGAGTCCGACGAGGCGCTGGAATACGGCTACCTCAACAGCCGCTTCCAGACCGGCCTGAAGAACCTGATGGACAAGGCGGTGCTGGAGCACCGCGACCTGGAGCCGACCGCGGCGCGCTACCGCGTGGTGGACGAGATCCCGTTCGACTTCCAGCGCCGGCGCATGTCGGTGGTGGTGGCGAACGGCGCCAACGAGCACCTGCTGATCTGCAAGGGCGCGGTGGAGGAGATGCTGTCGATCTGTGCCTACGCCCAGGTCGGCGGCGAGGTCGAGCCGATGACCGACGAGCGCCGCCGCGAGATCAAGGCGATGACGCGCCGGCTCAACGAGGACGGCCTGCGCGTGCTGGTGGTGGCGGTGCGCCGCGAGCCGGCCGCCGAGCGCGCCTGGAGCGTGGCCGACGAGAACGAGCTCACCGCGGTGGGCTGCCTCGCCTTCCTCGATCCGCCGAAGGACTCGGCCGCCACCGCCATCGCCGCCCTGCACCAGCACGGCGTCGAGGTGAAGGTGATCACCGGCGACAACGAGGCGGTGACGCGCAAGATCTGCCGCGAGGTGGGGCTGGACGTGACCCACTCGGTGCAGGGCCGCGACATCGAGCCGCTGGACGAGGACGCGCTGGACGCGCTGGTGAAGCGCACCACGGTGTTCGCCAAGATGTCGCCGCTGCAGAAGGCGCGCGTGGTGAAGTCGCTGCAGCGCCAGGGCCACACCGTGGGCTTCCTCGGCGACGGCATCAACGACGCGCCGGCGCTGCACGACGCCGACGTGGGCATCTCGGTGGACACCGCCACCGACATCGCCAAGGAGTCGGCCGACATCATCCTGCTGGAGAAGAACCTGATGGTGCTGGAGGAGGGCGTGCTGGAAGGCCGCGTCACCTTCGGCAACATCATCAAGTACATCAAGATGACCGCCAGCTCGAACTTCGGCAACATGTTCAGCGTGCTGGTGGCGAGCGCGTTCCTGCCGTTCCTGCCGATGCTGCCGCTGCAGATCCTGGTGCTGAACCTGCTGTACGACATCTCGCAGCTGTCGATCCCGTTCGACCGCATGGACGACGAATACCTGCGCAAGCCGCGCAAGTGGGACGCCAGCGACATCGGCCGTTTCATGGTGTGGATCGGTCCGGTCAGCTCGATCTTCGACATGACCACGTTCTGGCTGATGTGGCACGTGTTCGGCGCGAACTCGCCGGCGCACCAGGCGCTGTTCCAGTCCGGCTGGTTCATCGAGAGCCTGCTCACGCAGACCCTGATCGTGCACATGATCCGCACGCGGCGCATCCCGTTCCTGCAGAGCGCGGCGGCCGCGCCGGTGCTGGGGCTCACCACGGCGATCATCATCATCGGCATGGCGATCCCGTACACCGGCCTGGGCGCGAAGATCGGCATGCTGCCCTTGCCGCCGGCGTACTTCGGCTGGGTGGCGGCCACCGTGCTGACCTACTGCGCGCTGACCCAGCTGGTGAAGCTGATCTATATCCGCCGCTACGGGCGCTGGCTGTAGGCCCTGCCCGCAAACCTGCTGCGCTCGGAATCTTGCGCGCGGTCGGTGCCCGGAATCCTCATGTACCGCTCGTACACTCCGGTTCCTGCGCGCCGCCCGCCGCAAGCTTCCTTCGCTCGCTACGGTTTTCGGGCAGGCCCTGAACTCCGAGCAGATAAAGCCAGAGGAGAAGCATCATGAAAGGAACCCTGGTCCTGCTCGACATCGCAGGCTACGTGGCCCTGCTGCTGTGGGGCACGCACATGGTCACCAGCGGCGTGCTGCGCGGCTACGGCAGCGCGCTGCGCCGCTGGCTGGGCCGTTACCTCAGCCATCGCGTCGCCGCGTTCTGCTTCGGCCTGGGCATGACCGCCCTGCTGCAGAGCAGTACCGCCACCGGCATGATGGCGACCTCGTTCGCGGCGAACGGCTTCCTCGGCCTGGCGCCCGGCCTGGTGGTGATGCTGGGCGCGAACGTGGGCACCACCCTGGTGGTGCAGCTGCTGTCGTTCGACATCGCGCTGGTGGCGCCGGTGCTGGTGCTGGTCGGCTTCGTGGTCTATCGGCGCAGCGACGACGCGCGCTACGAGAACCTGGGCCGCTGCGCGATCGGCCTGGGCCTGATGCTGCTGGCGCTGCACATGCTGGTGCTGTCGATGGCGCCGGTGGAGGACACCGTGCTGCTGCGCACCGCGCTGCACAGCCTCGCCAGCGAACCGGTGCTGGCGCTGCTGGTGGCGGCCCTGCTCACCTGGGCCTGCCATTCCAGCGTGGCGGTGGTGCTGCTGATCGCCTCGCTGGCCACCGCACGCGTGATCGATGCGGAAGGCGCGCTGGCGCTGGTGCTGGGCGCGAACCTGGGCGGCACCCTGCCGGCGCTGTTCGACGCCAGCACGCCGGTGGCGCGCCGCCTGCCGCTGGGCAACCTGCTGGTGCGCGTGTTCGGCTGCCTGGTCTGCCTGCCGCTGCTGCATCCGCTGGCCGGATGGCTGGCGCATCTCGGCGATTCGCCGGCGCGCATGGCGGTGAACTTCCACACCGCGTTCAACCTCGGGCTGGCGCTGCTGTTCATCCTGCCGGTGCAGCGGCTGGCGCAGCTGCTGGTGCGCCTGCTGCCCGACCCGCCGAAACCGGCCGACGCGGGCCTGCCGCAATACCTGGACGAGGATGCGCTGGACGCCGCGAACGTGGCGCTGGCGAACGCCGCGCGCGAATCCATGCGCATGGGCGACATGGTGGAGAACATGCTCAAGGGCCTGGTCGAGGTGTTCGGCAAGGACGACCGCGTGCGCGCCACCGCGATCGGCCGGATGGACTCGGTGCTGGACCGCCTCGGCGGGGCGATCCGCGAATACCTCGCCGAGCTGGGCAACGAGTCGCTGAACGACGAGGACGGCGAGCGCAGCCAGGAGATCCTCGGCTTCGTGATCAACATCGAGCACGTCGGCGACATCACCGCGAACAACCTGATGGAGTTCGCCGCGAAGAAGGCCGCGCGCGGCCAGGACTTCAGCGCCGACGACATCCAGGACCTGGCGCGCATGCACGCGCAGGTGATGGAGAGCCTGCAGCTGGCCTGGGCGGTGTTCCTGCGCAGCGATGTGCGCGCGGCGCAGCAGCTGGTGGGGCGCAAGGAGGTGTTGTGGCGGCTGGAGAACGAGATTTCCGAGCGGCACATCCGCGCGCTGCGCGAGCGCAGCGACGACGGCGGCGCGGGCGACGTCTACCTGCGCATCCTGCGCGACCTCAAGCGCATCCACTCGCACCTGGCGGCGCTGGCCTATCCGGTGCTGGAGCGCGCCGGCTTGCTGCAGGATCGCCTGCGCGCGCCCGTCGCGGCGCACTGATCCCCACGCAGGTCGCGCTTCCGGGGTTCAGTCGTCGCAGCTGATGCGCCGGCGCCGGTAGCGCCACCACAGCCACACGCCGCACAGCAGCAACAGGCCGACCAGCATCCACAGGCTGTTCTGGCCGCGGCGCATCCAGGTCATCAGCCACACGTGGTTGTTGGCGCCGAAGTAGCCCAGGTACACCCATACCGGCACGCTGATCAGCGCGGCGGCGGTATCGATCATCAGGAAGCGCAGCAGCGAGACCTGGCGCGTGGTGCCGGCGGTGAGGTAGACGGTGGTGCGCATGCCGGGCAGGAAGCGCGCCGCGAACAGCACGCGGTTGCCGTAGCGCGCGAACTTGTGCCGCACCACCTCGTAGCGCTCCGGCGTGAGCACGCGGGCGATCCAGCGCCATTTCAGCATCGTCGCGCCGTAGCGGCGGCCGAGCAGGAAGATCGCCGTGTCGCCCATCAGCACGCCGACCATGCACAGCGCGAACATCGCGTGCACGTTCGCGTAGCCCAGCCCGGCGATCACGCCGCCGGCGACCAGGGTGACGTCCTCCGGCAGCGGCAGGCCGGCGCCGCAGATCATCAGCGCGATCCACACCGCGACATAGCCGTTCTCGGCGAAGATCGTGATCAGACGTTCAAGCAGATCCATCGACATCCCAGCGGTGCACGTCCCTGCATGATCCCATATCGGGCCCTCGCGCCGCCGCCGTCGCAACGGGCCGGCGCGGGCCCGGTTGTCGTGCGCATGTCACAAACCCTTGTGTCGCGTACATGTTGCGGTGTCTTGATGGATGCATGTCCGTCCGGAGAAGCATGCGGCGTCAGTCGGCTGCGACGCCGGGCCGCACGCGGGCGGCCAGCAGCTCGCGCAGTTCGGCCTTCTCGCCGTCGTCCAGCGGGCCGCCGCGCATCTTCGCCAGCAAGGTCTCGCGGCGCAGCGCCACGGCCTGCTCGTCCATGCGCGCCAGCGCATCCATGAACTCGATGCGCTGCGCCTCCGGTTCGCCCACCACGGCGGCGGCCATCAGCTTCTGCAGCGCGGCGTATTCCGGGCGCTCGGCGAAATGCTCCACCAGCATCGCCGGGTTGATGCCGGGGCGGCTGCGCGCCAGGTCCAGCAACTCGGCCAGCAGCTCCACGCCGGGACGGTCCAGGCGCAGGAAGCGGTAGGGCTTCTCCACGCGGTCGGCGATGCCCGGCTGGGTCAGCAGCAGCGCGATCGCGCTGCGCACCAGCGAGCGCTGCGCTGCCGGCGGCCGTTCCACGGCACGCTGCGTGGCGGGGTTGCCCTGCAGCCGTGCGCTGGCGCCGGTGCGCCGCTCCAGTTCCTGCGCCATCAGGTCGCGGAACGCGCCGTCGGGAAGCCGGGCGATCAGCGGGCGCGCGCGTTCGGCGAGGCGCGCACGGCCGTCGAGGCTGGCGACGTCCACGTCGCGCGCCAGCTCGTCGAAGAAGTAGTCGGACAGCGGCGTGGCGTTCTTCAGCCGCTGCTCGAAGCCATCCCGGCCTTCCTTGCGCACCAGGGTGTCCGGGTCCTCGCCTTCGGGCAGGAACAGGAAGTACGCCTGCCGCCCGTCGCGCAGGCGCGGCAGCGCGGCATCCAGCGCCTTCCACGCGGCGGCGCGGCCGGCGCGGTCGCCGTCGAAGCAGAACACCACGTCGGGCGCGGCGCGGAACAGCAACTCGGTGTGCTCGGGCGTGGTGGCGGTGCCCAGCGTGGCCACCGCGATCGGCAGGCCGGCCTGGTGCAGCGCGATCACGTCCATGTAGCCCTCCACCACCACGATGCGCTGCAGGTTCGCGTTGGCCTGCTTCACCTGCCACAGCGCGAACAGTTCGCGGCCCTTGTGGAACAGGGGGGTTTCGGGGGAGTTGAGGTACTTCGGAGATTGCTCCGAACTCAATACGCGGCCGCCGAAGGCGATCACGCGGCCGCGGCGGTCGAGGATGGGGAACATCAGCCGCTCGCGGAAGCGGTCGTACTTGCCGCCGCGTTCGCCGCTGGAGACCATGCCGGCCTCGGCCAGCAGCTCCATCCGCCGCGGGCTGTTGCCCAGTGCCTTGATCACGCCGTCGTAGCCGGCCGGGGCCCAGCCGAGGCGGAAGCGCGCGATGGTGTCGGCGTCCAGTCCGCGCTTCCTGCAGTACGCCTGCGCCTCGGGGCTCTTCGGCAACTGGGCCTGGTACCAGCCCGCGCTGGCGTCGAGCAGGGCGTAGAGGTCGGTCTTGTCCTCGCGCGGGCGCTCGTCGCGGCCGCCTTCGCGCGGCACGGTGAGGCCGACCGACTGCGCCAGTTCCTCCACCGCATCGGGGAACTCCAGCCGCTCGTAGTCCATCAGGAACTTGATCGCGCTGCCGTGCGCGCCGCAGCCGAAGCAGTGGAAGAACTGCTTGGCGGGGCTGACGTAGAACGACGGCGTGCGCTCGTCGTGGAACGGGCAGCAGGCGGTCCACTCGCGCCCAGCCTTCTTCAGCGGCACGCGCCGCTCGATCACGTCGACGATGTCGACGCGGGCGAGCAGTTCGTCGATGAAGCTGTCCGGGATCAGGCCGCGCATAAGCCCCGTAGTTTAGAGGCTAGGTCCCCGGTGGGGGTGGGGCCGGCCTGCCGGGGGGGGCGGCGTCCGGCTGGGATGAGCCCGCCGTCGCCGCTGCTTGGCGTGCACGGGGTTTTCAGGGGGCACGAGGGGTACGGTTCGGCCGCGAGCTTTCGTGACGCCACCGTGGGTGATGCCGCGGCGACCGGCGAGCGCCGCTGCGCGCTGGCGAACGCGCGGGATGCGGTGCCGGATCGCCGGCGGATGGAGTACGTGTCCGGCCGGTCCGCCCTGTTTCGCTGTGGTCCCTCCCGTGTCGCCGGGAAGGACCACGGTGAGCTCAGACGATGTGGAATATCCCGAAGACGGCCAGCAGCGCGAGCAGGAACAGGATCAGGAAGATCGCGAACAGGAATTTCGCGATGGTGCCGGCCGCGCCGGAAATGCCGCGGAAACCGAGCAAGCCGGTGATCAGCGAGATGATGGCGAAGATGATGGCCCACTTGAGCATCTTTATCTCCTGCGGCCGGCGCCGCGCCGCGTGCAAAGAGAGAGGGGCGCCACAGGCGGTGGCGGCTTGCGGCGGCCCCGAGTTGTAGCGGTGCCGCCGTGAATGCGGCGCATGCGCTTGCGCGCGGCGTGCGCCATCGGCAAGCTGCCGCGGCGGCGGATGCGGGGAGCAGGCGATGTTGTTGATGGCGATGCGGGTGCGCAGGCAGCGGGCGATCGTGCGCGCGTTCGAGCAGGCGGGCGCGGTCGTCCCGGAGCATGCGCGCAGTGCGGAACAGCTTGGCGTGCCCGTGGGCGCCGCGTGGCAGCAACTGGCCAGCCTCGCCGTACTGCGCAGTCCTGCGTCGAGGCGCTGGTTCCTGGACCGGGCCAACTGGCAGCGCCTGTGCCGGCGCCGGCTGGCGCTGGCGGCGGCCGGCGTGACCGGCCTGCTGCTGGTGCTGCTGTTCGCGTATTCGATGCGCTGGCGCTGAACCGCGCGCTCAGCCGGCCAGCTTCGCCTTGATGCGCACCGAGACTTGCGCCATGTCGGCGCGGCCGGCGGCCTTTTCCTTCACCGCGGCCATGACCTTGCCCATGTCGCGCGGCGAGCTGGCGCCGGTGTCGGCGATGGCGGAGGCAATCAGCGCGTCCAGCTCGGCCTCGTCCAGCTGGGCGGGCAGGTAGGTCTCGATGATGGCCATTTCGGCGCGCTCGACGTCGGCCAGGTCCTCGCGGCCGGCGCTGGCGTACTGGCTCACCGAGTCGCGGCGCTGCTTGAGCATCTTCTCCAGCACGGCCAGGGTCTGGGCGTCGTCCAGCTCGATGCGCTCGTCCACCTCGCGCTGCTTGATCGCCGCCAGCACCAGCCGGATCACGCCGAGGCGATGCTTGTCGCCGCCGCGCATGGCGGTCTTCATGTCCTCGGTGAGCTGCTGCTTGAGCGTCATGGCAAGGGTTCCGGGTGGGAGGAAGGCGATTTTACGGAAACGACAAGGCCGGCGTTGCCTCGGGGCAACACCGGCCAGTCGAATCCCGATGCGAGCGGCGGCTGCGAGCGACCGCGCCGACCGCGTTTCCAGGCATGCGCGGCGCAAGGGCGCCGCTGTCCGCCGACAAGCGGCGGAACCGGGAAACTCAGTACAGGCGGGTCTTGCGCGAGACGTCGCGCGACAGACGGCGCAGGTGACGCTTCACCGCGGCGGCACGCTTGCGCTTGCGCTCCTGGGTCGGCTTTTCGTAGAACTCGCGCTTGCGGGTCTCGGCCAGGATTCCGGCCTTTTCGCAGGTACGCTTGAAACGACGCAGTGCGATCTCGAACGGCTCGTTCTCGCGGACTTTGACGTTGGGCATGGATACTCCGAGTGTTAATCTGTCCCGCTTCCGGGACTGTTGAATACGCCGAGCCGCGAAGTATACCGTGTCCGACGACAGATTTTCAAAGGCGCAATCCGCGGCCGACGACCGCCTGCCCGCGACGGGCAAGCCCGTGCTGGGTATCGAGTCGTCCTGCGACGAGACCGGCGTGGCGATCCTGCGCTGGGAACCGGCGGCGCCGGGGCGCGGGCTGCTGGCCCACACCCTTTATAGCCAGATCAAGCTGCACGCCGATTACGGCGGCGTGGTGCCCGAGCTGGCCAGCCGCGACCACGTGCGCAAGCTGCTGCCGCTGGTGCGCGAAGCGCTGGCCGAGGCCGGCCTGAAGCCCGCCGACCTGGGCGGCGTGGCCTATACCGCCGGCCCCGGCCTGGTCGGCGCCCTGCTGGTGGGGGCGGCGGCCGGCCGGGCGCTGGCCTGGGCGCTGGGTGTGCCGGCGATCGGCGTGCACCACATGGAGGGCCACCTGCTGGCGCCCCTGCTGGAGGACGACCCGCCCCAGCCGCCGTTCGTGGCCCTGCTGGTGTCCGGGGGCCATTCGCTGCTGATCGAGGTGAAGGCGATCGGCGAGTACCGCATCCTGGGCGACACCCTGGACGATGCGGCCGGCGAGGCCTTCGACAAGACCGCCAAGCTGATGGGCTTGCCGTACCCCGGCGGCCCCGCGCTGGCCAGGCTGGCCGAGCAGGGCCGGCCCGGCGTGTTCCGCTTCTCGCGACCGATGACCGACCGCCCCGGGCTGGATTTCAGCTTCTCCGGGCTCAAGACCCAGGTGCTGCTGGCCTGGCAGCATTCGGACCAGGGCGAGCAGACCCGCGCCGACATCGCCCGCGCCTTTGAGGAGGCGATCGTCGACACCTTGCTGATCAAGTGCCGCCGCGCACTGGCAGCCACCGGCGCCCGCAGCCTGGTGATCGCCGGCGGCGTGGGCGCGAACCGCCGCCTGCGCGCGGAACTGGCCGCGGCGGGCGAAAAGGACGGCTTCCGCACCTATTTCCCGCGCCTGGAATTCTGCACCGACAACGGCGCGATGATCGCCCTGGCCGGCGCGATCCGCCTCGCCAGCGGCCAGCACCAGGGCGAAGCGGTCGAGGTGCGGCCGCGCTGGAACCTGGAAGACCTGCCGGCGGCTTGAGGCTCGCCGATGTCCGCGCCCTCCCATGAACACGGGGAGGGCTGGAGTGGGGTGCCTTGGTCTTGCACGCCAGCTACGAAAGCGCCCCCTACCAACCTCCCCCGGCATGCTGGGGGAGGAGAAAAATCACCACTGCGTGCGGCCGGGCAGCAGGCCCTTCAGCTCCGCGTCGGTGAGGTTGCGCCACTGGCCGGGTTTGAGGTGGCCGAGCTTCACGTTGACGACGCGCACGCGGCGCAGCTGGGTGACGCGGTAGCCGAACGCGGCCGCCATAAGGCGGATCTGCCGGTTCAGGCCTTGCGTGAGCACGATCGCGAAGCCGAACTTCGCAATGCGGCGCGTGCGGCAGGGTTGGGTCATCTGGCCGTGCACGCGCACGCCGCGCGCCATGCCGGCGAGGAATTCGTCGGTGACCGGCTTGTTCACCCCCACCAGGTATTCCTTCTCGTGGTGGTTCTCCGCGCGCAGGATCTCGTTGACGATGTCGCCGTTGCTGGTGAGCAGGATCAGCCCTTCCGAATCCTTGTCCAGCCGGCCGATCGGGAAGATGCGCTGCGCGTGGTCGACGAAATCCACGATGTTGCCGTCCACGGCGTGGTCGGTGGTGCAGGTGATGCCCACCGGCTTGTTCAGCGCGATGTAGACCGCCTTCTTCGCCGCCGGCGTGGCGGCGAGGATGCGCGCCTTGACGACGTCCCCGTCCACGCGCACCTCGTCGCCCTCCAGCGCCTTGGCGCCGGTGCCGACGACTTCGTCGTTGATCGTGACGCGGCCGGCCAGCAGCAGCTCGTCCGCCTCGCGGCGCGAGCACAGGCCGGCTTCGCTGATGTATTTGTTGACGCGCATGGGGTCAGGGCCGGGATTCGGGATTGGGGATACGGGATTGGGGCAGGCGCGTTCCCGCGAGCTTGCGGCTCGCGCGAATCCCGAATTCCCAATCCCGAATCCCGGCCCTCAAGACCGTAGCCCGACGCCGCGCTTCAGCAGTTGCAGGCCGAATGCGCTGAGCGCGACCACGAAGACCAGCATCACCACGAAGGCCCAGCCCACGTGCACGTCGCTGACGCCCAGCACGCCGTAGCGGAACGCGTTGACCATGTACAGGATGGGGTTGATGCGCGAGATCGTCTGCCACGGCTCGCCCAGCATCTCGATCGAGTAGAACACGCCGCCGAGGTAGGTGAGCGGGGTGAGGATGAAGGTGGGCACCAGCGCGATGTCGTCGAACTTCTTCGCGTACACCGCGTTGACGAAGCCGGCCAGCGAGAAGATCACCGAGCCCAGCAGCACCGCGGCCAGGGTGATCAGCGGGTGCGCGATGTGCAGCGAGGTGAAGAACAGCGCGATGCCCAGCACCAGCATGCCCACCACGACGCCGCGCGCCACCGCGCCGGCCACGTAGCCGGTGAGGATCACCCAGTCCGGCATCGGCGACACCAGCATCTCTTCCACCGCGCGGCTGAATTTCGCGCCGAAGAACGAGCTGGAGATGTTGCCGTAGCTGTTCGTGATGATGCTCATCATCACCAGCCCCGGCGCCAGGTATTGCATGTAGCTGAAGCCGCCGTGCATGACGCCGATGCGGCTGCCGATCAGCTTGCCGAAGATCACGAAGTACAGCGTCATGGTGATCGCGGGCGGGATCAGCGTCTGCGTCCAGATGCGCAGGATGCGCACGATCTCCCGGCGCACCAGGGTGTTGAGGGCGACCAGGTTCGCCGCGGCGTTGCTCATGCGGCCTGCTCCTGCCCGTGGCGACCCTGTTCCACCAGCCGCACGAACAGCTCCTCCAGCCGGTTGGTCTTGTTGCGCATCGAGGTGACCGTGACGCCGTGCGCGGTGAGCGCCGCGAACAGCGAGTTGAGGTCGTGGGTGCGCGCCATCTCCGCTTCCAGCGTGCGCTCGTCCAGCCGGCGCAGCGCCACGCCGGGCAGCTGCGGCAGGCCGTCCGGCACCTGCGCCACGTCCAGCACGAAGGTCTCCACGTCGAGCTTGGCCAGCAGCTGCTTCATCGAGGTGTTCTCCACGATGGTGCCGTGGTCGATGATCGCGATGTTGCGGCACAGCTGCTCGGCTTCCTCCAGGTAGTGCGTGGTGAGGATCACCGTGGTGCCGGCCGCGTTGATGCCGCTGACGAACTGCCACATCGAGCGGCGGATCTCGATGTCCACGCCCGCGGTGGGCTCGTCGAGGATCAGCAGCCTGGGCTCGTTCATCATCGCGCGGGCGATCATCAGGCGCCGCTTCATGCCACCGGAAAGCATGCGCGCCTGGTGCTGCGCCTTGTCCCACAGGCGCAGCTCCTTCAGGTATTTCTCCGCGCGCTCGGCGGCGATGCGCCGCGGGATGCCGTAGAAGCCCGCCTCGTTGACGCAGATGTCGAACGGCTTCTCGAACTGGTTGAAGTTGATCTCCTGCGGCACCAGGCCGATCAGCCGCATCGCCTCGTTGCGCTGCCGGTTCACCGAGACGCCGAACACCTGCGCATCGCCGCCGCTGGCGTTCACCAGCGAGGACAGGATGCCGATCAGGGTGGATTTGCCGGCGCCGTTGGGACCGAGCAGGGCGAAGAAGTCGCCGGGCTGCACGGTCAGCGAGACGCCCTTGAGGGCCTGCACGCCGTTGCCGTAGGTCTTGCGCAGATTGTCGACGACGAGCGCTGGAACGGAACTCATGGGCTGCACTGGAGGGGGCGAGCCTCTTATTATAGCGGGTCACCCCTCGCCGCCCGGTACGTCCGGGCGCACGCACCGTTTCCCGGAACCCGTCCATGGCCGACCATTTCCAGCTCCGCCTCGTCGACAGCCGCATGCTGGCGCCCAGCGTGCGCCACCTCGCGTTCGAGCGCGTCGACGGCCAGCCGCTGGCCTTCGTGCCGGGGCAGTTCCTGCAGATCCACTTCCACTACGACGACGGCACGCCGACCAAGCGCAGCTATTCGGTGGCGACCGTGGGGGACGGCAATTCGCCGGTCGCGCGGATCGAGCTGGCGGTGAGCTACGTGGACGGCGGCGCGGCCACCGGGCTGTTGGGCGGGCTGCCGATCGGCGGCGTGGTCGACGCCAGCGGCCCCTACGGCCGCTTCTGCCTGCAGTCCGGCGACGTGCACCCCCGCTACCTGCTGCTGGCCACCGGCACCGGCGTCACGCCGTACCGCGCGATGCTGCCGCAGATCGAGCAGGTGCTGGCCAAAGGCGACCGCGAAGTGGTGCTGCTGTACGGCGCACGCAGCGAGACCGAGCTGCTCTACGGCGAGGAATTCGAGGCGTTCGCGCAAGCCCATTCCGGCTTCAGCTTCCACGGCTGCCTCAGCCGCCAGCCGCGCGTCGTGCCGCGCGCCAGCGACCGCAGCGGCCACGTGCAGACCGTGCTGGCCGAACTCGCCCCCCACGCGGGCCGCGACATCGCCTACCTCTGCGGCAACCCCAACATGGTCGACGCGGCCTTCAATGCATTGAAGGAATTCGGGCTGCCGGTACCGCAGATCAGGCGCGAGAAGTACATCAGCTCGCGCTGAAATCGCTGCCTGAAGCGCGCCGCGGGGTCAATCGACCCGTTCCGCGATACGAAATCGAAGACCGCCGCACCTGTGATGCGCATCACATCCAGGCGGCCTGCAAACGCGCACCGTACCACCTGTCGACGCACGATGCGGCGGGTCCACCAGCGGCCGCATCCTTCGTGGACGGTACGGGGGGCTTATGCGGGACTGGTATCGCAAGATGGCCGTTTTGTCCGTTGCGCTGGCGGTGTCCAGCGCATGGGCCGGCGAAGGAAGGATCGACATCGGCGGCGCCATCCTGGTGCCTACCTGTGCCGTGTCGCCTGCTGCTGCCCCGCTCACGGCGGACAGCGCTCCCTCTGCCCATGTTTTTGCCTGCGATGGCGTGCGTGCGCAGCGTGCGGTGGAGACCTCGGGATGGTCTGATCAATTAAGTTCGAAACGGCCGTCCAGACGGCCGTGCGAGAGCTCAGGAATTGGCTGCGCCGAACGATGAATTATGGGTTGATTCTTGCCGGCACTCTGCTGCCATACCTCGGTT